>Ga0160428_1000003_pt1 | contig 405519 bp, 334 predicted proteins | sample SolpanmetagenomM_FD_108198 | JGI IMG/M metagenome (GOLD analysis project Ga0160428, IMG submission 108198) | Solar panel surface microbial communities from Lawrence Berkeley National Laboratory, California, USA - M | ecosystem: Engineered > Built environment > Solar panel > Unclassified ... | reverse complement strand
TGGCAATTTGGCCAATCACAGTGCGAGGAAAAAAAGAGGGGTTTAAAGTTTGATCTTTACAGAATAAACGGCCGGTCTTATCGGACACTTGGCGTTTTTTGAAAAGTTTTTATAAACTTAATCAAAAAACCAAAATAAACTATGTGCTATCGGACGGGCCCTAAATCAACGTCTATCATGACCATGATTGATCACGTGCAATACTCCAGATTTTGACAGCAAGCATGTGAAAGCTCCGGCTTGCTGGATCACCTTGGTACTCGGCTAACGGCGGCCGGCAGAGCGTTTGCTTATTATCAACTGCAGCAATGTTGCGTTACATGTCTTGCAGCTAGTGTAGCTTTTTGGGAGGCTTTCTACTGGCTTGGCTCTGCGAACATACTTACTTACTACACATAATTGCAATTCGATGGCAAATCAAATGCGCTGGGATGGACAGACAGTGGTTGTTACGGGAGCTGGTGGAGGATTGGGAAAAGCATATGCTATATTCTTTGGATCTCGTGGTGCGAATGTAGTCGTGAATGATCTTGGAGGGTCATTCAAGGGTGAAGGAGCATCATCAAAGGTTTGTACTATAAGATCCATGATTGGAATTGCGCAGCTAATATATAAAATAGGCTGCGGATGTTGTTGTTGACGAAATCAAGGCTGCAGGTGGTAAAGCAGTGGCTAATTATGATTCTGTTGAAAATGGTGACAAGATCATCGAGACTGCGATCCAGGCTTTTGGAAGAGTAGACGTCTTGATCAACAATGCCGGAATTCTTAGGGATGTAGCTTTTAAAAATATGAAAGATGACGATTGGGATTTGATAATGAATGTACATGTCAGAGGTGCATACAAGGTACAACAGCTTATCACACTATTCAGAACACGTCCACTTACTTGTTGATAGTGTGCTCGTGCTGCATGGCCATATTTCAGAAAGCAACAGTATGGACGAGTAATTAATACAGCTTCTGCTGCTGGTCTGTTTGGGAGTTTTGGACAATGCAATTACTCCGGTAAGTCTACCACGTGGGCAGCAGAGACTATCAAGCTGACTGTCTGTAGCTGCCAAGTTATCACAGGTCGGATTCACTGAAACATTGGCCAAAGAAGGTCTTAAATATAATATTCTCTGTAATGTTATAGCTCCCATAGCTGCGTCAAGAATGACTGCCACCGTCATGCCACCCGATGTTCTGGAAAGTTTAAAGCCTGACTGGGTTGTGCCGTTGGTTGCTGTCTTGGTTCACAAGTCAAACACAGAAGAAACAGGAGGTATCTTTGAAGTTGGTGGCGGCCATGTCGCAAAACTGAGGTGGGAACGTGCTAAAGGTGCACTCTTGAAAACAGACAGTACATTAACTCCGGGATCAATACTGAAGAAATGGAAAGATGTCAGTGACTTTAGTAAATCTAGTTATCCCACTGGTCCCGCCAATTTCATTGAATTATTGGAAGAAGCACAAAAACTACCAGCAAATCCTTCTGCTGATAAGATAGATTTTAAAGATAGAGTAGCATTGATCACAGGATCTGGCGCTGGTCTCGGTAGAATATATGCACTACAATTCGCAAAAGCCGGGGCAAAGATTGTTGTCAATGATTTGATGAATCCAGATGATACTGTCAATGAAATTAAACAACTTGGCGGTCAGGCAGTCGGTATCAAAGCATCAGCTGAAGACGGTGATAAAGTCGTTAAAGCTGCGATAGATGCATTTGGTCGTATTGATATTATCGTCAACAATGCAGGAATACTCCGTGACAAGGCTTTTAACAACATGGAAGATGCACAATGGGATCAAGTCATGTCAGTACATCTCCGAGGTACATACAAGGTCACCAAAGCCGCATGGCCTTATTTCCTGAAGCAAAAGTATGGTCGTGTCATCAATACAACTAGTACAAGTGGTATTTATGGTAACTTTGGTCAAGCAAATTATGCCGCTGCAAAATGTGGGATTCTTGGATTCTCACGGGCATTAGCACGGGAGGGCGCAAAGTATAATATCTACTGTAATACAATTGCACCAAATGCCGGTACAAACATGACTCGAACAGTATTTCCAGAAGAGCTAGTCCAAGCATTCAAGCCAGACTATGTTGCGCCCCTTGTGTTACTGTTATCATCTGATCATGTTCCAGAACCTACTGGGAAGCTTTATGAAGTTGGTTCAGGATGGTTTGCAGAGACGAGATGGCAAAGGACTGGTGGGAATGGCTTTCCTGTTGATGTCAAATTAACACCGGAAGCAGTCCAGTCCAAATGGGCACGTATAGTTGATTTCGATGATGGTAGAGCCGATAATCCTGAAGATCCTCAAGCCGGATTGAGTTCTATCATGGCAAATATGACGAATCGTAGTTCAGCATCTGGTGGTCAAGCGTCATCACCAAAAACCGGCACAGCTACACCGAATAAGAAGATCTTATCGAGTATCGATGCTGCAAAGAAAGCACAAGCCGAAGGGACGCCTTTCTCATATACTGAAAAAGATGTGATATTATACAGTAAGTTGTTCTACCTGGTTAGATACTGTATGATTATTGACAGTTCACAAAATATAGATCTTGGTGTCGGGGCTAAACGCACTGATTTACCCTTGGTCTTTGAGGGAGACGATAATTTCAAAGTTCTACCCACCTTTGGTGTCATTCCAGCGTTCAATGCCGAACCACCATTCTCCATAGCAGACGTTGTTGCAAACTTTTCTCCAATGATGCTTCTTCACGGCGAACAATACCTTGAAATACGTCAATTCCCAATTCCAACCGAAGCAGAACTTGTCTGTTATTCTAGTTTAGTAGAAGTGATTGATAAAGGTAATGCCGCTATCGTAGTTACAGGATCAACCACAAAAGACAAGCGAACAGGAAAAGAGCTGTTCTATAATGAATCGACAGTCTTTATCCGTGGCTCTGGTGGCTTTGGTGGATCAACTAAAGGTAAAGATCGAGGTGCAGCTACGAGAGTGTACAAAGTTCCTCAACGACAGCCAGATGCAGTAGTGGAAGAAAAAACTACTGAAGAACAAGCAGCTGTATACCGTCTTTCTGGAGATCGAAATCCACTACATATAGACCCAGAGTTTAGTAAAGTAGGAGGCTTCAAGACTCCAATTTTACATGGGTTATGCTTTTTCGGCATAGCAGGAAAGGCAATCTTCAAAACTTTTGGAGAGTTTAAGAATATCAAAGTCAGGTTTGCGGGGACAGTTTTACCAGGTCAGACGCTTGTCACGGAAATGTGGAAGGAAGGCGGGGTCGTGGTGTTTCAGACAAAGGTCAAGGAGACGCAAAAGCTGTGTATAGCTGGTGCTGGTGCGGAGTTGAATAATGTTGCGAGATAATGAAAGTCTGTATCACGTTTTCACGTATAGGCCAAAAAGATGAATGTGAGAGATATGGTTGTGTCATACATACAAGATATTGGAGTTTTCTTACATATCAAAGAATCACTGTGATCGTGCGCAACTAACTTGCGTTTGTCTTACGAATGTTTCAATTTTTAATGGTTAATGATTATAGCGCCAACATCAACGGTCTAAGCCGAGCCAAGTCCCACTTGATGTGGTCCTTCTGCTTATCCAACCTCTTTATCTTCTTCTCCACCGTTGGTACTTGGTCCTCTAGACGCTCCAGAACCGTACACTCTCCAAGCAACCAGTCTGCTATACCACTAGAATCTGTATAGTGTTCCCTAAGATACTTTGCAATTTCTTCTTTTTTGTCAATTACCAGCTCGTGGGCTTCATGTAGTCTAGAGATGACAGTTTTTCCACTTTCATCATACTTCTCTAGCGATTTCTCTACGGCTCTTTGCCGTAAATCGTATGGCCGTATTCTACAGTGGGCAAAAGGGTTTCAAAAAGAGCAGCGTATGGGTGACTTAGTCCTCAGGAACGTTCCGTCTATATAGGCCGGATGCTTACGCTCTTCAATCTGTGGGCCTTTTCGTGGCGTGACCCTTAACCCTCTCATCAGCGGCCGATGTTGTCATGCGTTTTGCTTGTCGAACAGTAGAATCTGAACTATCCAACATAGCAACAGAATTTCAAGAGGAACTGAAAATAAATTAATAAATACGGGGAGGGCTCGATGTAATCATAAGAGGTCTTGCGAACACCTGCCAACGAGCTAGTCTCGATTCGAAAGTCACAATTTTCGAGTCTGTCATATTTCGTCACAAATCTCCTAGAAACAACGTCATTGTGTCTCCTCGTCGGGCTGGAAAGTGTGGGATGTTTTGTTCCCCGCTGATTCGTCCTCACGTCTGTCCCAAAGAACATGAAATTTGCCAACCCTACGCATTCATGGAGGAAAGAGATATCAGAACATTTTTAGTAAAAGTTTCTATCATTGACGTGAAATCGCCTGTCACTAACATAACTTATCGTACTCATTTTCAGATGTCTCGAATTTTTCCACACGCGTCAGAAGAGTAAATTATCGCGAAACTATCATCCTACCTTCTTACATACATTGCATCCGCTAAGGGTTTCTTTCATTATTCCCATGGTGTGGCGATGGATCCCTTTTCGGCACATCAGGCTGAGAACCCAGGTCTCCGTAGACATAAGTTTTTCTTGGCATTGGTCTATGCTTTCCCTCGTTGTACCCCGCAATATCCGACCGACCGACATCCCCATGCTTCTTCTCGTTCTTACCACACAGACGCTTGTACGTTTCCTTGACAGTCTCATCACGTATGGCCTGTTCACCACGTAATGCCTCGCGTATTTTTTTCGAGGTGTCTGTGATCATGGAAATGGCTTTTGGCTTTTCGAATTCTTTTTTCAATTTCGCAAGTTCTTCTGCTGAGGGGAAACCACCTTTCTTGGTAGACATTTACTATAGGAGTAGCAGGGAGGGGACTGTGTAGGAACATGAAAAATAGCGAAGTGGGTGCTATTTTTATCTGTAGCGAACTCACCGTGATCAGCCGTGGGGAAAGGATCGCATGCATTTGCCGTAAATCTTTCCACATATGGAGCAGAAAACGATTCTAAAAACCTACTTTCTTGACATTTTTCAGCAAAGTTTATCTGTGTCTTGTGATTTTTTATGCAGCCAAGTCATCATCTTGCATGATAGGTTAATTAAGTTGTTCATGCAAGTTATACCACGACTCCGCAGATTTCAGATTCCACATGTATCAATCGGGCTTTGATGTCATCGCTTGGAGATTGTCATCTGTGGTTGCTTTCATCATTCGACAGCATAAATTGAGCTTTATCATTGCGGAGGATCAATAATGCGATATGAAGTGCATACAACATAATATGACAGATGATTTGACATAAGTTATTCTATCTATACTGTGATACAGCGCCACCAGACTATTCCCCTTTAAACTCTCACCATTACACAAGTACGAAATCAAATTACTTTCCAGACCTAGAGACAGACAGTCGACAGACGGTGTATGGCGTTCACCATACGGTCTCGCCACATCCGATCGCTAAATCGTTGGAGAGCTTGCTCGCTCGTCCCTGAACTTATGTGGACGAGGTGTTTTAGGTGGCTGATATAAATCAGGATCAGGCCATGCAATCGGCTTGCCGTTCACTAGAGTGTTGAATGTCTCGCTGTCGCGGTTGTAATTTCGACGCGTTACTTTGGGCTCGATAGGAGCCGGCGAAGCAGTGTGAACTCTTGAATAGTCTTCTCCGTGGCGAGAGATCAATCCGTATCGTGCGCTTTTAGTCCGGTCGCTCGAAGCCGAAGACCATGACATAAAACTCTGCCCGTTGTTTGCATACTGTGGATTGTCGAGTTGATTTTCATTAGTCCCATTGCGTGACGCAAGATCTCGTGGCAGGGTGCTCGTCTCCGGAAACCCCGTCACCACAAAGCCAGGCTTGTTCGATCCCTTGCTTGACCTCTTGTTGTTTACATCACGTTCTGGTACATCTGAATGATCGTCTTCGGTATCCTCGTCCGAATGAAACCACACAAATTGATCGTCTTCAAGTCGCCGCTGCCCTGGCTTGGAGGAGATAATGTCTTTAGTTACACTGCTTAAGTCATGATTCGGCGGCACGGCGTCCGCCTTCGAAGGCATTACAGCGTTGGATCTGCTCAACTTATTGCTTAAGCTGCTTAAGTTGAATTTTTTGGCCAAGGAGTTGACTTTTGTGGCCGAGCTTGAGCTTGATCCAGCCCGAGCTTTGTCTTTCCGTGGTCTCGCATCTTTCTCCTTCTGCTCAAGTACTGACTGTGACTTTCCTGGTTTTTTAGGCATGATTATCGATCCGAATTTGTGCCGGGTTTGTCAAAATGAGTCGAAGTTAGTTTATGATGAATGTGACAATTACTCTCAATGTTATTCAGACCGATGGAACACGCTCTTTATAAGATTTCGAAACGCGATGGATTGCAGTCTGGTGCGGCACACCTCATATCTTCCAGGACATTTTGAAACGTACAAGTTTCTACGTCTGGGTTAGCGCAATCACGCAGCATACGTTTTACGAAACATGCGACGGCAAACTTTGTTTTGAACCTTATTTACCCTTGTCGTTTCTTGGTTGTAACAGTACTTTCGTTTGAATCTTTACCGAAGAAAAAGACTGCCAAGTCCGATCTGAACAGCTAGTGACAAAACTTGTATTCTTTTTTACGACTATGATCTATGATTGAGAAACAACTAGCACGAATAGTTCGACTTTAGATTATATGTACCGTTCTAACAGTACTGTTACAATTCATTCTATCTCGATACTATGACCCACAATCTTTTAGCGTTCTTATATGGCTGCTCACAAGTGTGAAATACTTTGACCCGTTTCATAAATGCTTGCGAAGCATATATACTCCCCTATAGCCTGAGATGCAAATGAGAAATTAGCTTTCACTACATCCACATGGATATAAATACTATTTGTAACAATGGACAAGACAGCCGATGACTCGGAGCATTAAGCCCATTGGACCCCCCAAAGATTGAGTTTTATGTACATGTCAAGCCCACAATCTGGCAAGATTCAACAAAAGCGTGACGTCAGCTTTGATTTCCTCGAAACCCCACCTAGCACTAGTGAGATTTTAAGGTTGACACTAAGTTGGCACTAGTCAGTGAAACCCTAGTCCCTAGTGCTAGCTCTATAGAAGTAATCTGAAACAAGACCACAAACTCGAACGCCTAGAATGAACATTATGACATTTGACATATGACGCGCTCACTATTCAAACCTGACAATCATGCGAATCGAGTTTCGTTGCTAAGTAATATATCATAGGGACTTCCCTATAGAAAAACATACTCGCAAACTCCACTGATAAGGATGCTCGCAGTGAAGGTGTCCGGTCATTTTGATTGCTGTTGATCACATAGAATTATGCGTAAGAGGATTCATGCTAATAGTATTGGAGATAGTGACAGTCTATGATTGCAATGCTATATGCTACTCTACAGAATCTCTCATAGAGATGCAATCAAGGATATCGACCTTTTGCACATGATGAAACACTACATAGTCACGTCGAACTCAATTGTTATTCGATGTCTCTGATTCGCTGGTGGCTGAGCTGCGCCAACTGAATCGGCTTTCGAGCTGTTTAGACGCTTCCCCGGGATTTCTACCCCTTCCATGTTTTCCATCCAAAGCGAGCTGTGTCAGCTGGAGTTGCAAAGTCTGCCAGCTCCTCTCCTCCTCCTCGCCTGAATGTCTCGGTGACTCGGCTTGTGATGCCTTTCTTACCTCTTCAAGCTTTTTGGAGTAGTCAGTCTTAGAGGTTTTGCGTTTTAGCCACCTGTGCTGCACGGGGTTTCCATCGTCTCTTGCCTGTGGATATCGAGGCTCAGGGGAGTTTGATGGGTTTACTTCCGGGCAATTACGGCGGCCATGATGAGTCCTTGCTACCGTGTCACTCTCAAAGCCTCGTGTTGGATTTCCATCCGGATTTACCGCGAAACCATCTGACGGGCCTTTCGTTTGCTTCCCTGCGCCCTTCTTTTCTGACCGAGCCGTGCTGTTAGATCCTCCGAACAATTTTCCGAGTGCATGTGGAATATGTAGACCTTTTCCGTCAGATTTCTTGTTGCTTTCATCTTTGGAAGTTGCTGTTTGAAATCGCTTTGACGAACTCATGCTCAGGTTTCGGTAATCTCGGTGATTTTAGTATGAGAAATAGTGTTTGGCAAGTGTTAGTATGAATATTTCAGACGAAAATGTTATAATGACATGGAATTGTGTTGTATTTATAATCATTCGAAGCACAGTTCGATCCTGACGAAGTGCTTCAACTTAGTCGGACCGAATTATAACGAAACATATTACCAGAAACTTCGTGCTGAACCTTATTTACCCCCGAGTTTCTTGGTGGTGACAGTATGTAACCTTTGTTTGATGAATCATTGCCAAAAAGAAATGGTATGACGGGTGCAATCTGAAAAGCTAGTGACAAGACTGTATCCATTTCGGTATCTAGAGTCTATAATTACGAAACAATAGCACGATGATGTGGTAGTAGCATCATAGTTCGAGTTCACATTACATGTCCTGTTCTAGAGGACTGTGCCAATTCGAAAGTAACTCTTGATTTGGACTATGACCCATAGCATCTCGGCGTTTTTACTTCACTTTTCGACGAACGTGGAATACTTTGATCCACCCCATATATTTTGTTTGTGAAGCATATCTACTCCTACATAACCTGAGCTGCAAACGAGAAACTAGCTTCGCCATGCGTATCTAAATATAGACACTATTTGTAATATCACACAAGACGGGCCGATAATTTGGAACATCAAGCTTTTGGATCGCCCAAAAATTGAACCGTGCACATGTCGAGCCCACAATCTGTCAGGGTTCAACATGTTCTACGAAATCGTGACGTCAGCTTTGATTCCCTCGAACCGTGCATGAAGTCAAAAATCCCAGTTAGAGAAAGTGACAAAATCTTATCACAATTTCGCAAGTTTCTGAGGGGCGGTGTCACGACTAGAAAGTCGGGGTTTTCGAAAAGGGAAATTGCGAAACGCCAAGTAATGTTCCCATCACTTTTGGGAAAAAAAAGCTCGGTAGTTTCAGCCTTGTGAATACACTAGCGTAGGTTTGAAGTGGGGTGAAGTTGGGGTTAGATCCTTTGCATGATGTGTGCAATGCCGAAGTACCGAGCAAATACCTTTCCAAGCACTGTGTTAGGTCTATAAATATCATTAGCGTACAGTAGATCATTTTCTTCACGTGCATGTGAGGAAAAGTTCTTTGTAGTGTGACCTTCACATTTCTGTGAAAGCTCGGCACAGCGTTATTAGTTCACGAGGGTATTCAATTATTATATATGCATCGTTTGCTACAGTTTTAGTAAGCATCAGTGTGTTAATCTAGTGAAACCATGTTGGTTTTCTTCTTACCATTCTAAACTCTAAGAGGTATTGCCATCTGGTAGAAAGTGTGCGTGACGGTTTTTTAAGCAGAGATTCGACATTTAAGACGGAAAAAAGGTCCGTGGGATTCGGATGGTAAAGTGATCGATCAACTTGTCATATAATTTCCAGAAGGAAAGCTGTGATCAGTCTCCAGGCTTCGCGAAATGGTCACGTGGGAGATCCCCAGCCCCCCCCCCCGGAAAAAAAATACCGCTTCTCAGGACAAGACTATGCTGTCAGCGTTGAGCAACCACCTCTGTCTACTCAATCGAAATGTCGACTTCAGAGCCTGGCGACATCGTCAATGATGACGTTGTCGCACAAAACGAAGACGTAGCAATGACTGGAAGCGAGGTCGTGGAGATCAACGATGAAGAAGCGAATGCTGAAGAAAGTGTCATGCCTGTGGAGAATGAGCCAGTAAAGCAAACGTTTATGGAGTAAAATCCCCCTTCTTGGTCAATGCCTTTCAAATCTTATCACACTCATGACTCTCTAGTTATCTCAAGTCCCCAATCGTAGAATTGACCATTCAATCCACCTCCACCTCCTCCGATACCGCTGAAACCGCTACATTCTTTGCGCATAAAGCCCTTCTGTCTCAATCACCATATTTTTCCGACCAACTCTCCAGCATCACCACTCCCACGCCAAAATTGACGTTACATCAAGATATACACGCCTTGTCCTCCGTTCTTGAATATCTTTACACGGGTGAATATCATCCGACAATCCTCCCTCGCACAGGTCAACTCCAACCGGACCCTTCGTTTCCCAGTCCAGACTCTTCCGGCTCTTCACTTCTTCGCCACGCAAGAATATATACTCTAGCAAAACTCCTTTCTCTCCCCGCGCTGTCATCTCTTGCGCATCGAAAGATTCATCTCGTAGATTCGACTGCGACGGGAGAGATTGCTTATGCGAGATATGTATACGCGCATACAAGCGAAGATGATACCAATGTTCGGAAGCCAGTCGCTACGTTCTGGGCGACAAGGAGTCATGTTTTGAGACACGAGGCCGAGGGAGAGTTTAGGAGAATGTGTCTTGATTTCCCAGTCTTTGGGTTTGATGTTCTGAGTATAGTCCTTGATAATCAGGAGAAACGAAGTCAAAAGACAGGAGGAGGGAGTGTAGCCGATCAAGGCTCGGCAAGAAAGAGGTTGAGAACAAGTCAGGGATAAACTTGTCGGATATATGAGGTGAAGAAGTGGAAAGAGGTTGACTAGTGGTTAGATAGTAAGAGTTCTTGGTTGTGTAGGATAGATTATATGTTATTTTTAGTAGATACTTGTAATGGTTAATACCTAACCTTCTAAAAGTAGGATAAAGAAAGACTGGTTAATGATAAAACCCCATTTGATCTACAAATAATATTAACATGATTATAGATATAAGTATCATGTCGTAATTGATTCTACAACATACCACCGATTTTTGCTGCCTTTCTATGTATAGCTTAGCTTGTTATAGCGAATCGTTTTGTAGAATCAACTAAGCTTGTGAAACATGGAGAATATTGTTGTTTGAACGGGAAAACTTTCTAATGGTTCCAACTGCATCGTTATGGCTAGGTTATAATTACAACGAAAGTCGTTATAACGAGGGAACACTATAAAGGATTCTTCCAGTGTTTTGAGCAGTCATCAGCTGGGCCGAGGATAGGTTTGAGTACACCAGAAAATAGACTTTCCACGGAGCGGAGGTGAGGACGCCCCGCGAAAAGGAAAACGCTTCTGCTAAAACTTTTGATTGGTTTCCTAAACAAGGTAAAAACGAGTCAAAAATCTATTTCCATAAAGGTGTGAGACGTTCCAGAATTTGAGATCACGCTTTTTCCAACCTGATAACCTCGGTCTAATCTCAAGTGAGGTGATGCATGAGCTACAAGAAGTGGAGACCAAAGTTTGAGCTTATCGCGCCCAGTCGACCACAATTCTCTCCTTCCAGCCAAGTGGGCTGCGTCCTGGAACTTTCTCCTTGGCTGAGACACGGCCTGGCCACATGAAGCGGCGACTAAGGTTTGAGCTTATTGAGCACGGCCAACCAGAATTTTCTTTTTAGCTGGGCTGCGTCCCGGAAAACTTTTGACAGATAGATGTGTCGCCCAGTCGACAATTGCAAAATACAGAAAACGGAGTAAATATCCAAAGAAATAGCTCAGGAGACGTAAAAATAGTCGAGATGTCCTCAGTTGTCGCAGAAGATATACAAGCACATATTACGTCTTTTGAGAAAAGGACTGTAGCCAAGGAGGACGATCCGCGTTTAGCAAAACTTGAAAACTTCCTGAGAAACGGCCTTGAAAAGCTCACACTAGATAGAAAGGTCACACCTAAATTCTTTGAGGTAACGGTCGATCCAGCCTTCAGATACGTGATTAGTTATAGTCAACTGCTGGGAAATGGACCTCAAGCTACTCGGGCCGCAGGCTCTAAAGCTCAAAGCGATACAGTCAAAGATACTAAAGCTCGAGGTGATGGGGATGAACGATTAGAAATTGCAGCAATTGGGAAAAAGTCATTCGATTTGCTAGATCAAGGCTATTTCGACACGCTTTACAAGTTTCTATGGTCCTTTATTGATATTGCATTCTTGGACGAGAAGAATAATATCTCTCCTGACCTCAAGTTTCTTGAGCAGGGTTGTCCAGGCGCGGGGATAAAACTTCGCGATACGACCCGTAATATATTTGAGAATTTGCTCATGACTTGGGAGCGGTTCCGGGACGCCAAATATGTAACTGCTACGTATAAGTCAATTCGCGACGATCTACATCACAACATTTTACGTAATGTCAATGAAATCAAGCCATTCTTACTTAGATTCGTGGCGTTCCGTATGTGGTGTGAATCCAAAGCACTTAATATACTGGTCCGTCGGGAGGACGTTCTCGGCAAGCCTCAACTACAATTTGAAGAAGCTTCTTCAGTACCCGCATATCTACTACAGTATGTAGCTTATGAGTATAGATGTCACGAGGACAAGCGTGTCAGATCTCTTGCTCTAACTTACCTACATGCAAATCGTTGCATATGGAAGTATCTCCTACAGAAAAATCTCGCTAAAAATTGTTGCCTAAAAATTATTGAACTCAAGAAATATGATGACGCATTACTACAACAACGAAAAACCGAGAACAAGGGTCAATCTAGACGGAAAAAATTACCCGAGACTTTGGTAGACATACTCGGTTTCAAGATTGTCAAATCGCAAGATACGACTCCTTCAAAAGCAGCCGCAATCCCGTCCAAGGGCGACAGTTCCACAGCCATAGACTGGGTCACGGATCTCTCAAGCGAGGAAGAAGACTTGATCAAGGCATACATAGCCGCTAACGAGGAAATGATAAACAAGTCACCCATTTCTTTTTTCCGTTATCTCATTTTCGAATTCATACTTGTACAAACTGAAACCATAGAAATGGTATACGCAGTTTTAGATCAAACACCAGGGAAATACAATACTCCAAGTCCGCATATGGAGCGCCAGGAACGTTTGTTTACTGCCGACGACAAACATAGAGTTTTACCAGAATGGATACTAAGAGACATAGAAAAACACCTAGCCGAGCCTAGCAACGCTTTAGATAGAGTCGGATTAGAGAAGCTAAAACAGAGACTTGTCAAGATAGTAAATGAAGCCAATTCCTCTGGCGACCAATGCGGCAAGTTAGTCTGTTTGGTCAAAAGTGATGTGGCTATACGAGGAATATGCAGAGAATATGAAGAGCTTGGCGAAAAGCGGCAGGAAAAGCGCCCTGCACAAAAACATACAGCCAAGAATGATCATGCTAAACATGTCCCGGAGGGTGCTGATGACATTATCGATGACAGTGACGATGACAATGAGGGTGACGATGACAATCACGACAGACTCAATAATAATAATTTAGTAGTGACATCGACATTTCCATCCATCATGCCTGTGCCTGGGGATCCCAAGTTCAGAAGCTTTTGGAATTCGCACATTGACTGGGTGATTAAAATTCGTCAAGAAGCAAAAGTCGCAATAAGTCAGCATATCAAAACCACACGCGAATACCCGAACAACACTCTCAAATCGGTCAAAACTATGAATGCTGCGCGTGATGGTATATATTTCATGGCTGGTTCTAGATCTATGGCAAGGCAAGTTATAACGATGCTTGATGTAGTCTGCAAAACCCAAGCCCATGAAACATCGCTTGTGGAGTTTCACGGTGTAAAAGTGCCCACTCGACTAACCAAGCGTACCATTCGAGAGGTCTTACGGGTGACACTTGTAAAATACATGGGTTCTACAATGCTCAAAATCTCGCCGTACCTGATGCAGAAAATTGACAGTCACTACAAAGAGCACATGCACGGTCTTAAAATTACACTAGAGCAATATATAAGATGTGGCTACCTTCTTGCACTTTCGATGCAATATAGTCGTATCGAGCTAAATCGTGCTTCTGCGAATAACCACCGTAGTCTGAATGATTTGAGAGAGGAAGATCGCTATGTGATTAAGATTTACGTTTCATTGTATTTTGCCATCTATACTTTTCCGTATGGAGAATTGGTCACATGGGGCGCCCAAGCTAATGGAGGCGTAACGGACGCGGATATAGCGAATCTGCTTGCTTCTGAATTGCCGAAACACGCAGACCTATAATTACTTTTCGATATTGTGGTCGTAGATTGAAATTCACGAGGCTAGATATCAGTTTAGCTATTTTTATTCGGACTTACGATCTCAGACAGTTACCATCTGGTGGAAATTTAATGAAGAATGTTTGATGAAAGTAGGTCGGTGGATTCATGAAATAACTCGTAATGGCAGACATATATTATATAATGCCACCCAGTGTGCATGACCATACTGACCCTCTCACTGTTCAAATGTAGCTGAAAGTTCGTCACACGTGTATCTCTCTACTAGATGATATGTTTCGAAAAAGGTTGACAGCCCTGATCAAAGGAGGGTCACATAGTTCGATCGAAACATCACAGACGGACAGGCTAGCTGTTACTACTATAACTTTCGAAAGTCATGGCAAAGGGATTGCTAACTAGTAATGCAAGTTTATTCGTGACGAACGTTTGAGCAATCGAATATCACAGTCAAATCTCCAAGAGTACATCAGAATCGCGAAAGCGATGTTCATTTGATTCTGCGGCAGAAATACGTTCGAGAAATATACGCGAGACGTTCAGTTGAAAAGGGTACTAATCTATATTGTAGTTGCAGTCTTCAGTTAAGATTATGGTATGTTGTTATAATTTTGCTTATGCTTGGTACAGAAGTGTGTCAAATGCTGGACCAGTAAGACACGAGCATCCAAAGATGGGATCGCGCAAGGTAAGTCCTTAGCTACGCCACGGCGACTCTATAGAGTTGAATTCGGGTCTTCTACTTCCCGAGTTATTATTTAAAAGTATGAAAGTGGCCTTCACGAGACTGGACTGACAAAGGTTGGTTTTTTTTAGCTAATTGCTCGACACATAGTCTTATCATTGATTCAACTATTATACTCTCTACATGATATCTCAGGTAATGTGGCCTCATTCTGCTGATCGTGATGACTAATAGAAAATTGTGCTCCCAATACTCCTTGACAGTCACTAATTTGCCGACAGCAAAGCAAAGTTACGTCTTCAATGTTTGTGATCCTTCACTTCCTTATCAATAACAAAAAGACTACAAGTAGATCCCGATTGCTAGCCTGTCATGGTGTTTTGCAATTTCGAGCTTAGTCACTCTGCTTCGAGCGGAACCCCAAACCAAGAATTCGTCAAAAGGTAACGCTAGAAGCTGGACTAGCGTCGTCATTGGTATTTCGCGAAACAAAATCGCGCTCTCGCCGTAACGCTTTCCATCATGTTCAACTACATAATGAGTTGTTACGTTTATTTTACGTTTATTGAACCCTCTGGCATCTATTAAAACTTTCTTGAATCATCGTCACGAAGTATACCAGGCGAATTCTTCAGTCAACGTGCATGTAGCAAAGACTTGCAGGCTTGGGAAAATCATGGTTCCATGACCGGCGCCCTGTAATTGAAAAGCTGCACTAATCGGTCCCTAGTCGGCCTCTCATTCTGACTCAAGTCTTTGTCTGGTCCCCAAGTAATCAGCACACCCAAAGGATATGAGTATATTGCAAAGCATCCGTAAACCCAGATTTTGTACGCATATCTGTCATTAAATGGTAAATCAATTCCACTTTTCTTTGCATCTGCGTATGCCATTGTCTCAATCATTGCAACTCGACCTATGTTTGGACGCAGTACCAGATTATAGCCACAGATCACGTATTCCTCAATCGTAAGATCGAAAGCGTTTGGTTTGAAATGTTTTCCATGATGCTGTTCATATCTTGAACCTGACCCATACGACACTCTCAGCTGGCCATTTTTATCTTCCACCTCCATCGCCAGACGGAAGATTTCTCGCGGAGTGCTTCCAGGATAGTGCATGCGGGTTTTCCACCTGATATCTTGAAAATCCACTTGCTTCGGGTCTGAATCCTTCATGATACATATCTCCACCAGATCTTTGAGAAATTGTGCCATCAATTGGGTAGACTTCAGCACGATTTTCCGAATGTCAACATCAAGATCTTTCGGAAGTCTGTCAATAGACGTGTCGAGCGATCTTAAGTATTTTTTTCTCCTTGACGCACTCTGAGCGTGCAATTTCTTTACGTAGTCCATTTTTGGTTTCCAAAACCCGTTCCACTCTGCTCCAGGGGGAGGTGGTTTTTCCGGTCGAGCGCTCCTTCCAGAGGAATCTTCTTTATCGGGCTCTTCTGACGTGTCCGATGAAGAAGATTCCGGGATCGCTGGCTCTGTCGCCTGCTGTGGCTCTGGCGGTATTTGTTGTTTCGGAGCCATTACTGGAGCTATCAACCATAGTTCATGCCTCAGCTTGTTAAAATCCCGACATATCGATCGTAAGTCGTGATCATGTTTAGCTAGCGTCCGTGACCAAAAGCCTTGTTCCCATCCCAATCTCATCCGCTTGTTCTCTTTAGAGTTTTTCTCGATATCTAGCCTCTGTGACCACATGCCGTCTTCCCCTATGAATTTCACCCGCTTGTCCTTTTTAAATTCCTTATCGATATCTTCAAAAGACATCCCGGTCCCCTTTAGTAGAGGTGTCTGAGTATCTTTGATCTTTTCTTGAAGTTTGTTCCACAGTTCGTATAGTGTGTCCTGGTGCTGCTCCCAAAGCCCATGCCTCTGCTGCTCTCGATACTCATGCTGCTGCTGCTCCCAATAATCCATCATTTCTTTAATGTACCGTTCTAATATCTGAGGGAGTATTCTATCCTCACTATACTTTACGATCAACCTAGCACTGTAGACAGATCCACCATGACTGTCTTGGTGATCATACTTTATGCATAGATCAGGGAGATCTCCCGGGCTTGACAGTTTTACTATAGAACAAATCCAATCAACAGTGTCTACCGACATCAACATCAGCAAATATGTGTAATAGCGATACAGGGGAATGAAGCTTTTTTCCATCAATTCTTTGTTTCTTGAAATGTCCTTCTCGACTTCCTTCACGTTTTCAATATCGAGACCATATTTCCAATTCTGATCAAAAAACGTTCCATTTTCAGCTCTCACCAGTGAGGCATAAGTGGATATACCTGGCGGTTCTCCCGTTGCAGATGTGGTTTTCCCGGTGCGGATTCATGTATTTCGGGTGTTCCCTTTGGAAATTGTTGTGAATGTCGTTCGCGTATCTGCCGCATAGTCGTACATCCGTTTTCGACGAGAACACCATCATCAAAATAAGTTCTCGAGATAATGTCCTGCATATGTAGCCAAGACCGAGCAATTGCGCGTCCGAAAGGGATTTTCATATCTATCCAATTCGAAGCGACATACAACAGTACATAAGCGGGTATCATATCTGGCATCTTTGTATGGTGATTCTGCAATGCGCTTATTTTTCGTAGCTTTTCAGTTGCTTTATGCGCCGCTCTCCCCTCTTCAAGCAAATCAGATTCAGATTTATGATAGCATGCCAACGTTTTGTCATATAGAAGGTTGAGTACATAATATCTCACATGTGCATTTTCGCTACTCGCAATTATCTTAATCAAGTCGTGGTAGGTGTTGTGCAGAATTCTGTGAGGTTGATTCTTACGAGTCTCTAATTGATATTTTTTCATAGAACCACGGAATTTATGGATGCTAGACACTAGTCCGACGATCAATTCAAGTAGCATTTTGCGTAGCAACCCCGGGTCTAGCAGACATTCGAAGTCGAGAATTTTTATTCTAAGAGATGTTTCGTCGTTCTTGGAATGCGAGCCCATTTGTGATTCTGGACCATGCCCACCCAGTGCGTGAGATCCAAGCTCACTGATCATCTCGCAAAGGCCATCTAGGACGTATTGAAATGAGCGTTTTGATTCTGTTTCGGAGATCGCCATAGATTCAGTTGGCAGTGGTTCGAAGCAGAGCCCCTTCCTCAGAAAATTGATAAACTTCTTGTCCTTATCTTCACCTACAACATGCTTACCAATCATAAGCTTTAGGTATGAATTGTCTACCAAGTTTCTCAACACATAATCCAATAACAATGTCATTTTGCGAGAAGAAATTCTGGTCGACAAGAGATCGATACGGAAAGTGTCAAAAAGACATTAATCGGGGATACAGGGACATGATAAGAAAAGCACTTGGCTTCAACCTTGTCTTGAGTTCTTCCTATCGAAACTTCTTTTCGTCCCGCGTTCTTGTCACCGTGTTTGCGGTCCCAACTTTTCCAAAAATAGCAGCAAACGCTAACTAAGCTATGACCAGAAAATAAAAAAAGACTTTGTTTCGCGTGGCGTCACAAACTTGTTGGACCCTTGAAAGCGGACATGTTGGCGAAGTTGGGAGCATACAGTTGGGCTGAGGAGGATTTAAGGTTCATCTGAGGTAAATAGGCTTTTTGCGGGGAAGGGGTGAGGTGGCAATTTCCTCATGTTAACCCTGCAAAAGCACGCGCCTTAGATTAACTTTTAGGAAACAGGTTAGAAACAAGTTAAATTACAAAAAAGGTTAAAAACAGATTAAAAATAAGTAAAATAAATAAACCTGTTTTAAACTTGTTTTAGAATTATTTATGAATCTCTTAAAGATTTATGAACTTTTTTTAATATCTTCTTTATTAATACCTTTATTATATATACATAGATGTTATATATATGTTTTTTATAAGTTAAAAACACGCTTAATAATTTTATAGAAAATGGTAAACATGTTATAAACGAGTTAAAGAATAAAAGTTTAAAAAGTTCAGAAATTTGAAAACATAGGTCAGATAAGGTCAGCCGAGCTCTAAGTGAGGTAATACACGGGCCACATGAGGTGGGGACTAAGGTTTAAGCTTATCGACCTCGGCTGAGTAGAATTTTCTCCTCAGCTGAACTGCGTCCTACGAAGTTGGGCTCATTAAACTTTATTTCAGTCCTGCCTAGCTGTCACGCTATACGTCATTTCCTACGTCACTAACACGGGCAAAATCATTTTTATTGAGGTCAGTAATTTGGCAGGACGCAGTTTAGCTAAGGAAAAAATTCTGCTCGGCCGAGGTCGATAAGCTTAAACCTTAGTCTCCACCTCGTGTGGCTCGTGTATTACCTCACTTAGAGCTCGGCTAACCTCATCCGACCTATGTTTTCAAATTTCTGAACTTTTTAAACTTTTATCCTTAACTTATTTTTAACATGTTTATCATTTTCTATCATTTTCTATTAAATCTTTAAGCGTGTTTTTAATATGCTTATTAACTCTTATAACTTATAAAAAACATATATATAACATCTATATATGTATAAGAAAGGTATTAATAAAGAAGATATTAAAAAAAGTTCATAAATCTCTAAAAAATTTATAAGTAATTCTAAAACAGGTTTAAAACAAGTTTATTTATTTTACTTAATTTTTAACCTGTTTCTAACCTGTTTCTTAAAAGTTTATCTGAGGCGCGTTTTTTTGCGGGGTTAACATGAGGAAATTGCCACCTCACCCCTTCCCCGCAAAAAGCCTATTTACCTCAGATGAACCTTAAATCCTCCTCAGCCCAACTGTATGCTCGTAATTTGGTAGCTTTGATTGAATTGTTGCAAAGTCGTAATCGTGTACTCATCTTTTTGGCCCGGGATTTTTACTTCGAAAGCTTGATTATTCCTGCTACAAATCATTGTGGTATGGCTGGTTTTACATTGGTTGGCGTTGGAAGATCGAACGCAAGCTCATCATGAAAAATAAATTAAGAACCGAGACATGGAGTTGCACAAATCGGTCACTATGAGTGAATGAAATTGGAATGGGTGAGGAAATTGTGACTCGATACTTTCTCGAACGATTCCATGCATAACGGACAATGACGCTGTTCCCTCAAAAGCTCCTGCGTATTCCATCAGAATGAGAGATGTTGTCATACAAGGGATGTAAATGAGCAGGTCACAGGCTATTGATCTCTACTTTCTCGCTCCGGAGATCATCAACGACATTCACAATATTCGGGCAAGTTGCTGAGATGACTGCAAGTTCTTTATTCACGGCTTTATGAAACTCACCAGCACGATATTGTGCATAATCAGCTCATATAGAATATCTCGTATTCTATCAAATGTACATCAAGTCAGCTTCCCCTCACGTTTACATCCGCAGATCATACGTATAACGGCAATAGTTTCAATGATCGAAGATAAACAGCCACAAGTTTCACTAATATGTATGATTATCAACTACTAGGAAATGAATGGGCAACAAACCCTTTTCATATACTAACTCTAACATCAACGCTTTTATACTAGCCCTTTCACGATCATATGTGAGAACACATTCACCAATAAACTCGAAAGTCTTTACATTTCATTGCAGGTTATGAGAGTGAAAGTTTATATTCATTGATACATTACTATTACTCTTGTGATTGTATTTGATTCTCGGCCTTATCCATCAATTCTTTAAAAGCCTTAGCAAATTTTTGATTCTTATTCGGTCCCCACGTAACTAGTACACCCTCAGGGACTGTGAACATTGAAAAGTTTACGGGTGAGTCAATCTTGAGCAGCTTTTGATGATTCTTTGGGACAAGATTTCCACTTTTGACTGCTGTTGATGGGACGTATCGCATCATTATATTTTTTGGATCTCGTGCTGTCGAATAACCTTCTTTGTAGTATCGTTCGACAGTCATATCCATATCTGGCAGATGCTTTTGTAGATGGTTTAACAACTTACATATCCACCTCTCTGTTAGTGTCTTTTGCATGTTCAATGGTTTATATCGTAGCCAAAGAAAGACAACCACTTCCACGAACATATTGAAATCTTTCTGATTAGTTGATTGAGTTGGTATCTCGAACTTCTCGAACTTCTCTAATTTCCTGTGATGTATAGTTTTGCCAAGTTCAATTTCATCTACTATTTTTTCTATGTATTTCGCAGTAGCTACAATACCTTTTACATAGGGTTCATGGTGGCCAATAGTGATAGTGTTTATCATAACAAGTCCGCCTTGCTGATCTATGTGGCGTTGCAACTCTCGCGTTTCCTTAGACTGGCTCAGAAACAAAGCCTGCTTATACTTATACCAAACGTCGGATTTTGCATTGTGTTTTTCGTGGATAGAAGGCGCTAAAATATATTCGTAATCGGTATCCATTTCTCGATTAATCTCAAGCGATTCCCATCCCTCGACAACCGGCGCGATTGCAATGTCTTTCACAGGGGTTTCTTTTTAGTTTTTCGAGGATTGTCTGCTTCTAGCGCGAGAATTCGGCGTCGGTTTTGCTGTCTTGGGTTGTTTTGGGACTTCGTGGAGTTTGTGGTATCTCTCGCATAATTGCATTATTTCTTTGTCCTTTCCCTGCAAGTATTCCAAACGCTCGCCTTCATCAGACTCAAGTCTAGCTTCATCTCTGAGTTGAGTACATTGTTCAATCAATTTTTGAAGTTCGTCCTTGTTGAGTCTATCTTCAGCATCCTTGCGCTTTTGTTCCATAATTTCTAATAAATCTTGCGGCAGAATTCTATACTTATCGTCCACAGCAAATGCACGCTGGTAGGCAACGGGGTTCCTCGATTTAATGACTGGACTATCAATGCAGTCTTTTTCGGAGGCATGTCGTAAGATGGTGAAAACATTCTTGTATACATCAGGGCTCACGCATATCAATTGATGACTAGCATAGAGAAGCATGCGCAGCGGCGAAATGTCCGCTAACTTCATATGATCGGACGAATCCTCCTCGATTCGCTTCTTATCATCTGTAGTCAACTTTTGCCTCCATGTTGTGTCTACGTTATCATTCGAAATTTTCCCACGTCCTTTTTTCTCGACTTTCTTGTCTTTTCTCTCAGCACTCCTGAACCCACAATAATCTGACATCGATGTCGGCATGCTCACTTTGGCCTTTATACGACTTTTCACCTCTTCTGCAGAGTTTGTTTCCGCTTCTTTGAGGTTGAGAGTACGTGTATGGAAGTTTTTTTCGTGCATCCACCAGCGAAAACAATCATTTGCCCTACAATAGTCTCGCACAGGTCCGCTGAAGTGGCCGTCTTTGCTATCTAGAAATTCAAGCGCTGAATGCAGCAGCAAATGCGCGGGAATCTTTGGCGGGTTTTCACGTTCTAGCACGTGTTGCTGCAAAATCAAGGTTCTTGGCTGAACGAGAAAGGAGAAAACCCATTCTTCAAATCCTATGTCTCCACACATTTGGATACTTCGAAAATCTGCGATGACAATCATTGCGAATTTTCGAAAAGTCTCGGTTTTAGAGGCCTTAAATTTATCCCTGGTTTTCTCATCACCTTTTGAATGTGATCAAAAAGAGATAACACTCGTTCCAGCGTAAGGCCATTGGTTTCTAGCTATCGTAGTGCACGATACCCTTCTGGCTCGTTTGTCATCGCATGAAGCTCTTCCACATCACTACGCTCTCCAGATTGCTGATGCAAACCGGTTGTTCGAAGTAAGCCCCCAACGTCTAGCACCGCCTCATTTAGTGTCGCATGCAAAGACCAAATGGTGGAAAAACAACCGTAATCAAGTTCAAAAAACTCCGAGGGTGTCACGGAAGTATCTAGAAGGCCTCCCTACTCAACAGCTTTTGCTGGTTCGACAAATTTCCGATACATTGCTTTCGAAATCCGTTTTGTCCATTTTGACATGCGAGCAGATACGGCCATTTAAATAACGACGTATGAATTTGCAATCTTACGTGATCCGGAAGGACTTCTGGCAATGATTCGGATTATACTCTACGCGTTTAACAAAGGGTTCGGAAAGCCCTATAATTATATAAGGTAGTAACTCAATCGATCCATGCAAGTAGATAGGGGAACTCGACCCTCTTAAAATAAAAGTCCGAATGTTCAGCCTCGTCCAGCTCTCGTCTTTTTACAGTCGAGATGTTAGCTCGTCTCCGCTTTTTAAGATTTGTAGTTGGTATACTATAAATAGCAAGCCGGGGGTCGAAATGTGCCAAAAAATGAGCTCCACATTGCGAGTTTCCAGCTTCGGCAGCTAGCGCTAGTCACTAGCCAGCTGGCACTAGTTATTAATGGCCAACGCTAGCTAATCTTGGCTTCTTGGCACTATTTAGTGATCATCTTTAGCTTACTCTCATAGAATTGAATTATGATACACGCTGCAATCAGTTGATAAGTATATGCTTGGGGTACTCGTTATAAATGTCAACCTCTCAAGCATCTTAAGATCTTACTATATAATCTTGATTTTGATCATATTAGTATAGAAAGTATAGAGTTAGCGCTATCGAACAATCCTACTTGCGTATAGTTGCGACATCTAGTCAACGTTAAAAGTTGTACAAAGGTAGTAGTAGTATAGTATAAGTAGAGCTTAGCATATGTTAAAAGAACTCGCGTGTCATATATAGGGAGCAGGCGATAGAGCTTGGAGGTCTTTTGAAAATTCGCTTATTTACAGTAATTAGTAAAAATGTGGCACCAGTCATGAAAATTCATGGAAGATTTCCAGACTAGTGCCAATTCTAAAGTCGTCAGCTGCGCCCGCGGATGTCCGCTCGTAAAAACACTCACCTGTAATACTAGATAGCTGCAAAATTAGCGCTTAGAGCAATTACTTTTATCACACGGTCGCAATAAATTGATCTCGTTCCTCATGTTATGCACTATAGCTATACCTTTCTATGAACTGAGTTCAAATACTATTGGATCCTCTTTTCGCTGTGGTGATTATCTGCTAATTATTAGCTATACTGGTATTGCGGGGTTGCACATGACAACGAAAGTTCCTACTTCTGTAACTCCCACACAACGTAGTTAGTTGGTTAATTAATTAATTAATTCAATCAATTATTATTCTTCGATTATGATATAACAGTCGTTATTACAACATTCACCACGTACTATAATCGGCAAAAATCCTGCTACCTAGTCAGCGCTGAATTCAGCAGCATGAACTACATGAACTATGCGCGGCCATGCACGCGAAACGATTTCAAGTTCTTCGATACCAATGATTTGTTGTTTCTGACATATATCCCTCGTTGTGAGAGCAATTATTTAGCCTCGCCAACATCCAACTTGAAATTATACGGTTCAACGATGCCTTCGTCTGCTCTACTGTTATTGGAGCCCTATGTGAGCAATCATCTGTAGGCAAAGCAAAGTTGCAAACCATATGCCACCAAGAACCCTAGTCACGGTGGTGCTGTCACAATGATATGACTGAATTTTGAACGGTGAAACGGTTTTTGTAGACACCTGAATCTTACGAGACAACAGTTGACATATTATACAGTATTTGTAACGGCGCAAACCGTGAAATTGATACTGCATGTATATACTCCATTCGAGGTCTACGATTATATACCGCGATTGATGGACCTTTCTTTGTTTCCCATTCTCCCAGTCATTCTATCGTAATTTTATATCCCTGCCTCGGCAGTTTTAACAGTGTCGATGTCGGGTCACATCAATAGTCTTGGCGTTGCAATACTCGTCGAGAACAACACTGGATTATTCTTAGGTCTCTGTCTTCTCGCTTTACGCGCTCATAGCGCAAGAACGATTAATGGTCGATTGCGATGGGATTTTATATGGATTACGCTTGCCATGTTTATCCACCTCGTCAATTCTTTCTTGATTGATTACGCAGTATACGTTGGTGTAGGTAAATCTGTTACAAATACCTCACTTGCACAATTGCCAATTATCATACATTGGACATACACCGTAGCATATATGAGTTTACCTGCATCAGTTATGGCAAAGCTCTCGATTATTGCTTTGCTGTTACAGTTACAAGGACCACAAGCGAAAAAGACACGCGTCGCTCTTATGATTCTTCCCGTTCTTTTAGCTCTTACATCTATTGTTACAATCTTCCTATCATTATTTCAATGTAAACCTGTTAGTAAATCATGGAATATCTTTGAAGATGGAGAATGTCCATATGAAGCTCAAGCAGTCAAATTCCTTATCTTTCAGGGAGGTAAGTTATCCTTTTCTACATTAGATATATCGAGGTAAATATACATTAACCTTTCTTTTTAGCTCTAAATGCTTTTGCAGATATAGTACTTGCTTTATGGCCAATTAGTATCGTATGGAATCTTAAAATGTCTACACAATCAAAGATATCTTTTTGCATGCTCATGGCAATAACAATCTTTACAATCGCCGCCGCTATAAAAAGGACTATATATGTTGCTAGATTAATGAGCAGTCCTGATCCACTAAGTATGCTTCCATCTCCAAGTTGCGATTACTCCAAAAGTACTTCGTTACTAATAATCGACGTACAGATAACTTTGCCGAACTACTCCTGTGGGGAAGTATAGAGGCATACTTAGTAGTCATACTAGGATCTATACCACCTTTACGTCCATTATTTTTACGTATGGTTTCGAAGAAACCACAACATTCTAATGTAGCAAATGTGTCGAATTCAAATCATCCTATGAATGAAGGATCAGATAGGAAGCAAATAGCAACGTATGGTATGACGGAACTTGGAGAAGAGAATCAACAATCAAGCACGTATATAAAATAGCTACGTTCGATGACAGAGACGTTTGATGGCGTCAAGGAAAAGTTATCGAATTACACAAAGTGGTAATTCGATATCTCGATCAAATCGTAATCCCGTTTCAGCAGTAGGACTGCTATTTGTATCTACAATAGCGAGCTACAACTGAAATCAAGAGTAGTCAAGAGGACAACGATAGTCCGTCCGAGAAACGGCCAGAGGAATATGGAGATACTCGCGGGGCAGAAGATCAAAAAGCAGAGCTCAACAAAGATGAGCATTTGCCAGGACTTTGAATTATATGCAAGCCCGTCTGGTCCGACGGATGAATAATGTTGTTATTAGGGATACTGTAATTGAATCTAAACGGTATTTATTATTCCTTGCAAGGATCGGAATAGAAAATAGGGGCGTGTCGAGTTGGAAACTGATCCTATCCTCCAATTTCAGCCTTTTATGCTTCTCCATGTCTGTGTTTGCCACTGATGCAGTCAACAAAACTAGACTGCCTTGGAGTGTCTGGAATCATAATTAAAAGTTACTTATTCCTCGATTATAAGCTGAATATCTCAGGCTTGAAATGCTTTTCTCTATACTTCTGAGATGGCTTTCGCACATTTGACAGCTCATAGATGACAGCTTTTTTAACAAGTGACACACGAAGCAGCTCTTGAACGCCACTCTCGATACATTGACTTAACATACGCAACATGCACTCTATACTGGGATTTTGTATATTATTATGCTAGCTAAAGTTTCTCTATCAGTAATGCAAACCATTTTTAAAAAAGCCTAGTCCTATCCAGGAATATCCGGCCATTCTCTATAGTACACAATTAGTCTTAACAGACACAAGCCACCCGCGTGTTTGCTTTATATGCTTGCTTATGGTTGCTTTTCCCTCTTGACAGATTTGAATCATTTGCTTATATCGCGCTTGCCAATTTCACTCTATTCTTGTCTCTCCAACCAGCGAAAGACTTCTTCGATGGGTTGAATATCTGGACAAGCAACAGCAAGACCCGATTTCACTACAGCGACAGAGGCTCATTCTGCGGCTTTTTCTCTAACCACTTCTTAATCTTGGCTTTGGGAGATACAAACTCAGCGCCATTCTCTTTACAAACTCCTACAGGTTGGTTCTGTCACGATCTATGTCATGCTATTTTCAAGTATCACTTACTGTTCCAGGAGATGAATGGTCGCACGAGATTTTAAATAGTATTCGAGTCACACGTAGAGGCCTCGAGATGTATCAACATCTGTAAAGACTTGATAAATTGCGAAATCGTTTAGTAGGTATCTTATATCGATCTTCTAATTGGAACCTCTACTAAGAGCGCATATCAGAAAATTTGGTCTTATCGACTCGTATTGTATAGCTTTACTAGTAGATATTTTGAGGGATATGCGCGATAGTAAGGATCCCGAATGTGCGATCAAAACTTCTGGACAAGCAATCCGTGTCAATTTCTATAGCCTTCACTATGTTAATCATAAACAAGCCCGGAGAAGCAATACTAGATTTCTGCAAGACTAGCACTAAAAATGACTTCACTTGCCTTCATTGCGTAAATACTCGCATTACACGGTCGCAATTGGTTCATTTTATTCTCATATCATGTCCTATAGCTATACCTATTTATGAACTGAGTTCGTTTTCTACTGAGTCCGGTATCATAGTCGGGGGGAATCCCGAGGCGCCAGTCACGTAGAGACGAGATGGCTTTCGCAACATGAAGCGTGCTATAATTTAAGCTCTCCGAATGCTAGTAATCAAATGTTAAGAATTATAATTGATCCATCTTTGGTGAGCGCGGCTATTTGGTTTTGCTATCAGCCGACTTGAAATTATACAATTCATCGATATGCTGTATGGTCACCGGGTGACGAGGCATTCTACTGTTATTCGGGCCCCATGTGAGCAACTCTCCGCGGGGAAAGGTAAAGTATGCAAACCATATGCCAACAAGAACCTTGATCACAAACCTATCCTCCAAATCCAGTTTTTCCTGCTGCTTCCTGTTTGTGTTTGCCGCTGACGCAGTTAACGAAACTAGAGCGCCATCGAGTGCTTGGAGGGCGAGATTGTAACCACATTTTACATATTCCTCGATTGTAAGGTGGATTTTTTCAGGCTTGAAATGTTTTTCTAGATGATCTTTGTACTTCTGAAATGGTTTTTGCATATCTGACAGCTCACCATTGTCTCCTTTCTTGACAAGTGAGACACGAAACAACTCTCGAACGGCACTCTCCGTGAACCAACTAGATACTGTCACAGTTTTGAAGTTGTACTCAGACATGTGCGGTAGCTGTGACTCCTGAAGTTTAGCTATTAGTAGTGCAATCCATTCTGCAAAAAGCCTAGTCCCATTCAAGAATACTCGACCATCCGCGGTAGTCCACGACTGGGGATCAATAGACTTGAGTCCCGAATTGTGTGTTTCCGATATATGCTTGCTTATGGCCTGTTTTCCCTGGTCACGGATCTGAGACACTAGGTCATATCCCGCACGCCAAAAGGTTGCCCATTCGCTCGGACCCCGGCCCAGCAGCGGAGGATGCTTCGCCATTGCATCTGCCATCATAGCGACCGTTAAACGCGCGACGCTCGATGGTTGCTTGACACCTGGTTCATCCGAGGGATCATCCGTGACTGTGCTTTTTGTTTGGTCCACTTCGGTTTCATTCCCTAGCGTTGATTCGGTCTTAAGCAATTCTTTTCGCCTTCCCGACGACGGATTGGTGTATTTACGAGAACGTGGGTTCTTTGGCTTTGCCGCAAGAAGCGTTTTATAACTTTGACATATTTCACGAATAACTCGGTCTTTTTTGACTAGATAAGCTAGTCTATCGTGAAGGGCAACTTGCGTATTTGCTTCATCCACTATGCTGTTAGTGTCTTTGATCAAACGACTCAATTCCTCTTGATCTAGTTTGTGATTTGCGTCGGCCTGATGTTCCTTCATGTCTTCAAGTAACCACTCGGGCAAAATCCTATTCTCGGCCTCGGCAGTAAGCAGCCGTGAACTATAACCTGTTGTATATAGCACACAAGGGCTATAAATATGGTCAGCCTCAGTGCTCATGTCTAAAGTAGAGAACAGAGTGTCAAAATTATCGGCCTGTGCAAAAATCAATTGATATGTACAATAATAGAATCCAGAAAGAGGGTATGAATTTATTAGAACTGTGAGTTTCCCAATATCCTCCTGAATTAATGCCATATCCGCGACGGTGAGACCATATTTCCAGCTCATATCCTTGTTGACTTGGTCTTCTACTCGCTTGGCTTCGGATTGTCTATTGGAACTATCCGGCACAAATTTGTAGATCTCCGCCAGCGTTTCTGGTAATTTTCTTTTTTTTAAATTTAGGTTTGATTCCCGGCGGCTCTGAATCGTTTTGGTGTCTGTCAAGATCACGTCCAGTTCATTTAGGTCATCATCGTCCTTCAATTTGTATTTGACAACAAGATATTCTCTCCAAAGTATTTCATTCACGCCAAGCCATAATCGCGCACACGATCTAATCTTTTCATCGTCATGATCTCTGTTCATCAGAGCCATAACAAACACTGCTTGGGCAGCTATCTTGCCGGGTTTCGGGAAGCCGGATTTTCCCTTGGATTCCGAACCTGATAATTTGGGTTTTGTGTTTTGTCTCTCCCTGTAGGATAATCTATGATCGAAGAGGAACGTTAAGACATACAATCGAACGTGTACGTCTTTATGTTTCATGATATGTTGAAGTAGCTCGGAATGGAATTTGTCGCGAATAGTATCATATCCCTCTTTGTCCGGATTTGCTGCACAGAATTCGCGCACGACATTAAGCAGCGCGTGCATAATATCGGGAAGCATTGTACTTCGGATTTTGCCCTTTTTAAGCACGGCCCTGACTTTGTCTGGTACCGATTGAGGCTGTTTGTGTTTATTATTGTCGTTTTCGGGGGCAGACACAACTTCTTCGAGTTCAGACAGCGCATGGCAGATTGATGTGAAATAGCCACGATCGAGCGAGTCGAATGATGTATGGGTTTTGCTTTGATCTGAACCCAAAAGCTTACTATGTGCCACCGCAAACATGATATACCTTTCTGGCATTCGGAAGACCCCCTCTTGAACTTTTTCTCCTGCTTTGAGATCATTTATTGCTTGTCCTATGATTTTCTTGGCAGCCTGCATTACTGGTTGATGTTCAATCTTCGGCAAATGATCATTCTGATGGGATTGACCGCCCCTCTCTGGGACAGCGACAGCAGAGTTCCTCCCCGGGACGGCATTAGCGGGCTCATTCTCCGGCTCAGTGGCAAACCACTTATTTATCTTGTCTTTTGGAAAACCAGTAACATTGTGTGCCATTCTCTTTGCAAAGTCCTACTGGTCGATTTTGTTGCAATCAATTTACGGATCAAGCTCGGAAAGTTACAAATGGCGGAAATGTGAAGTATTAAAGGGAATTGTAATAGCTTCTTATCAGCTTTAAATAATTTCTGCTGCAGCCTCAGGTCACTCGACATCTCTTTGTCCGCTAGACTTCTGCATTGAAATATTCTCATTTGCAGATGTCATGGAAGTCAATTTTTCAAAACAACCGATAATACCACCGGTTTCATCTAAAAATAGTTACGGGGAACCTTTTACTAACCTAGTTTGTTTAATGCTTTCGATTTTTCGCCGAATATAGCCCGGTTAGTTAGGCGCATCTCCCACTCACTCATCATTATCTTCACACTCATATTAACCTTCCTATCGCCATCACTATATGTTGTTGTACTCTCGCGAGCATGACACGAACTCAAATACCAATCTTGGCAGTTCAGTCCTCCAAATTTCGTTCGCGTGGACAACTGATAGTCAGTGATCGGATTTCTCAGAATATCGATCCAACATCCCATTCGGAGACATACTTTAAGCTAGACCGTTGGAGTTTCGAAATCGCATTTTGCCTTGTGTCAAGATTGTGGAAGAGTTTGCGAGCACGACACGCCGTGGCGTTACACATTCCATGTAGGAGAAAATACAGCCCAGCCCAGGGGCAAATCCTGGTCGGCCCGAAGTCGAAGCATAAACCTAACCTTGGTCTCCACTTTATATACCACGTGCTCCACTCTGCCGGAAGCTTGGCTGAGCTTCGATCGGATACTTTTGCACTTCATTGACTTTTAGAGTTTTTGATGTTGAAAGATTCGCTTATCCCTTATCTAGCTTATGAGTTCTAAAGAGATTCATGTGGAACTTATAGAAGATAAGAACATGATTTATATAAGTATCGTTATGTATTTGATATATACAATTACAGATAGAACAGACATCAATAACAAATGTACACTAGGTTTGAAATCATTTATAAATATTTTACTAATTTACATATTTAACACCTATTTTTTACAAGACTTGAAACTTGTTTTGAACACGTTTCAGAAAAAAAATTGAAATTCTTCTATAGTATATCGTAGGTGGTAGTTGTGTATCAGAGTTTATTCTCGCACAAGTTTAGCTGACGCGTTGTTTTTGGAAAGGCCACATTACCGCAGATGAACCTTAAAGCCTTTGCAGCCGGAACTGACAATTAGGAATTTCGGTTATGATTAAATTACATGACCCGTGCGCTCACGTACGTACATGAAACATCCTCACTTTAGCTTTTGGTGATTCTTTTATCCGAGGCCTACGAGGCTGCAAATCCCAATCCGTTCAATGAAATACAGCAATACTGTAGGTGGTCCCGAACCCCTATGATACATCACAGTCTCGTCAAAAGCAATATCATCAACGGTTGCAGTAAAATTTTCATACCCTTGACTGAATACAAAGGGCTTGAATACCTTTGACACAACTTGCTAGTGGTGGATTTATCAAGGACGAGAGTTTGCTGTAGCGATTGATAAGATATATCAAAGATCGTGATTATGATAAGACTGCGTGTCAGTGGTGTTTTGCTATGATATGGGAAGCGCAGAATACATGGTATTGAAACGATGATTTGAATCTGATGGTATATTTGATAAATCTATCTGATAAGGCGTAGACTATGTCAAAGTCGTGCAACTTTGTTGAAATTCATAAACTGGACCTAGCATCCACATTTATACCTTTCTTACGTGCGTGGCTTTCAGTGGATACAGCTTTGATCAAAGTTGAGATTCGAGTCGTTAATATGAACTCTGATGATCTTTATAACTGACGAGGCATTGTGATAACTAAAGGACAATTTGGAAAAGGCATTGCATTGAGAATCATTCTAGTCTAGAATCGAATAATACTACTCCCCCATCCATTGCATATCCTCCTTGAGTCATCTTGAAAAAGAAAGAAAAGCTCATCAACTTCGTCATCATCAAATTGATCATCATTTTTACACTCGATATTCGATATCAAAACGCAAACACTTTTATTCAAGCAGCATCAGCACCGCCCGAAGGTACAACCATCTTGGTAGGCTGTTGACCTGCTCTCGCAATTTTATCACCATTACTATCTTTAACCATTACTGCGTCTTTATTTTCTCGTTGGGCACGTTTCCAAATTTCGACTTCCATACCGCCACGGACAACACCTACACGCATTGTCGACAGTAGATTATGTGAAGCGTTACTGTGATTATAAACGCCACCACTGAGATGATGTTAGAATAATGATAAGAGTAAATTAAATTATAAACTTACTTGAACATAGCAGTGGCATCTTTCCCAATACCGCTCGTTATCAAAGCTTTGCCACCGGGATGATGTTGGATGAATTGACCGACATCGTGAACAATACCACCGACGACGATCAAAGGTTCTCCAGCTTTAGCACGATCAACATAATCATCCCATTCCAAGACTGGTAATTGTTCTAAAGGAATACCCCAGTCGAGAGTAGCTCTTTTACGGTCGAGCTTCTTCTGCATCTGTTGTACTCTTCCTTTCTCAATTTCGTTCGATCTGAATTGTTTGAGATCATAAGCAAGACCGAGTTGTTTCCATAGCCAGATTGTCCATTTTGTAGGATCATATTGATGCCATTCGATAGCGTTACGATAATCTGAAGGGAATTCGTGATGAAAGTTGTGATATCCTTCACCCAAAGTGACAATAGCAGTAATAAGATGGTCACGAGGTGAATTACGATCATCGAATGGTTGATCACCTAACCAATGAGCCAATGAATTGACACAAAAGGTAGCTTGTTGAACAAAAAAGATTCTCAAGATACCAGCATAGATGAATCCTCCAAGCCAATCATTCCACCCGAGTCCGGCGACAAGTGTTGGAAAGATGAGACCCATAAACAAGACGACTTTTAAATAATGACGATGTTGCCAAATGACTACAGAATCATCATTCAAGTCCGAAATATCAGTTCTTCCAATTCGTTTTGGGTTTTGTTTCATCAACATCCAACCGAAATGTGAATATAATAATCCCTTTCTGACTGAATATGGATCTTTATCGGTATCTGTATATCTGTGGTGCGCTCTATGATCACGGGCCCACCATCTGATTGAACCTTCTACAGCTCCACCTCCAACAGCAGCGAGGAATATTCTCAACGGTAGAGTTGCTGAATATGAAGAATGTGCCCATAAACGATGATATCCTGCTGTGATGCCGAGTCCGGTTGCAAAGTAGTACAAGATAGCCCAGATTGCTGTTTTTGCATAAAGCGGTGTGAAGAACGCAGTGATGCATCCTATAAAGGGAATACCGATGATGAGGGTGACATTAAGCCAATTGACATGTTTATACCAATTCTTACGAGTCAATGGTTGATCAGTAATGTGTCTAGTCATAAAATCAGTAACTACCAAACATAAAAAGAATCATGTAAATAATCGTACGGTTTATTGCTTTTGAGCTGATTGGCAATGACTGTAGATTCCTTAGCAGAGCCTAGAGGCTGAGCAACGGCCGAAGACATGACTATATTGAAGTCGATCAATGTTGTAGTCAAGTCGACATATCCTGAGTGGTAGTAGTAAAACAGGGAGGAGAAAAGTGAAGAGGCGTGAAGAATGGCACGTTGGTTGGGATAATTTTAATATTTATTCCGTTTTTGCCTTACGTCGATCCGCCGCAAATATTCCTTCTTTTTTGGTACCCCAGATCGAAGGACAACGCGAAATATAATAAAATATGAGGTGATGTGTCAAGAAGCGCGGGGAAATTCTATTCGTAGGGCGGGCTCTAATCTCGTTTATAGATTTCTTTTATCAGTATTATTGCATGTTTGTCAATCGCTTTTCATCAAATAAAAGGAATAGATCCAGGGACAATTATGATTGTGCCTGACTTGTATCATCTAGACATCAATTTCATCACTAATGACCTACGAATCATCACATTTGATATGTCGGTGAATGGAGAATTGTGGAAAAGTTTCTCTCAAGGAACGGCTCTGCCCCACATTTTTACCCCAAGCAGTTTGCCTCTCTCAACAAAAAAACATCAGAATCAGACCACGAATTGGGGTAGAGGTATGTCACGTGAGATTGAATTAAGGTTATCAATTTGTGTCTATGATAGAACGAGTTCTATTAATAATTGCGACGACCATGGTCCCATCATGCGATCGATATGCTTGACGTTAGTACTCCGGCAGGTGTATTTAAAGATGTTCCGCACATCAACTCTACGGTCATATAGATCCAAACCGCACGATATACTCTGTATGGATAATTGGTCAGTGTAAATCAAAGATCTTCTCGCACATCTTGTATATGATCATAAAGTTCCAACGCGAATTGATGCCGTATCTACAAGTCATGTCAGAATTATAGCTTGATAGCCACAGATCGTGTAAAGATTTACCTTGAGTTGCATTAATTCAAGCTTGGGTGTCCCATCGATACTTCCTAAAAAGAAGATGATTCCACCTTGCGGTGCATCACCATTTACTGTGCCAAATTTAAGCTGTTTCAGAATAGGAGTGTTTAATATGACCCTGTGACTTCCATCAGCTCGCATTACCAGTCTTGCCCTCAACTTGTCATTGTCTTCCGCTTGAGATTCGCCATTTTCGAGATCAGGAGTGTCCGGACGAGGTCTTTTTATATTCAATCTCAACGTACCAAGACCTCTTTCCTTCCATTCCTTTTTCGACGTGACATCTTCGGGATCAGACAACACAAAGTGATATAATTTTGCTCTACAGGAATAAGCAGTTGTTTCTCCTTCTTCGCCCGTCTCAACTGTTTAAAATGTCATTTAAATGTAATCATCGAATGTTTGGAGTATAAGCATACCTTCTTGTACATGAAATCTGTCATCTCTTTTTTCAAGTTCTTCGCGCTTCCGAGCTTCATTGCCTTCTTCATCACCACCTTCTACAGCTTCATCGTCTTCCGATTCATCATCATCACTAGCATCTGCGGGTGCTCCAAATGGTTTTGCAATTTTTTTAGCTTGAATCGAAGAAGCAAGTGCTCCTTTTCCTAATCCAAAAGAACTTATTCCAGGTCCGTTTGCAGTCGTTGCAAAAGCCGATCTAGACCCAAAGATCGATGCCCCACCACCGCTGACTGCGGCGCCGAAACCAGAAGATTGAGAACCAAACAATGATGGCGGATTTGATTTTACAGATGCAAATGCTGAACTTGAGCTTGATCCTCCCCCAAATATTGATTTGGGGGGTTCTTTTGTAGAATCTGGTTTTGACTGAGATACAGATGTAGCGCTAGCAAAGCCTGAAAAGGCAGGAGTATTACCTATATTTCCAAACGCAGATGAATTTGAGCTTGCAAAGGCTCCAAAACCAGAAGCTTTGAACGCACTATCTGATGTTTGTGTTTGTGAGGGTATTTGTTTAACGATAGGCTCTGATTCTTTGTCTTTGCTATTACTAGTAGTCGTGTCACCATTGTCGAGCGTATCTTTCGCGGCTTTCGAGCCCAGTATAGCAGTCGTGTCTTTTGCCTCGACTTGATGCGATTTCTCATTCAACCTTGTCCTTTTTGTCTTTGGACTAGAAACACCCTCTTCTTCATTCGCCAAATCTTTTGTATCTGTATCTATCCCTCCTAGGATCGGTGTACCACTTTTACTCTTTTCTCCCGTCGATCCACCTGTGACTGGTCTCGCAATATCGATTGATCCTCTATTACTAGCTACGTCAATTGAGCCATTGACGCTACTATCTCTAGATCGTTTTCTACCGTGTCTACTACCTGACAAGACTCTTTGAGACTGGACTTCTGACGATAATGCCGCTTTGTCGATACTATTTTCACGAGGACGGCGGCTTCTCGAATGTACAGTCGTTGTGGTAAAACCCTGAGGTTCTAGCTTGGGCGAGGAAGAGCTGATATTTTCACCAGCGGTAATGGTGTTGGAGCTTGTTTCATTCTCGGCTACCTTTGGACTTTCTGAAGCTCCTGTCGGTTCTTTTGCTGCATCTATCTTGGCTTGTTCCAGCTTCTCGCGCACGGGTGATCTATCGTTTTTGAGCTGCTCGTCTGATGGTCTTCTAGGGTGTGCTCTAGTCATGGCAGACGTCGATATACAAACAAAAGAAGGAGACTATGAGCGCTAGCTAATGTTTTGGTAATTAAGATTTCTGATGACAGCCCTTGAATAGCGTATACATATATAGACTTAATTCATGTTTGTACAATATTGACTTAGTAGTACTGGTAATATTGTAATTGTAGGAAAGAGATCTATCAAGTCGAGAGGATCATTATTATTGTTGAGGTGGAAATGGATCATCAGGTGCAAAACATACACTTGAGAAAGTCAAAAATATGCGAGGCTTTCACATGACATGAAACGAAAATCATCATCTTTCATCATTTATTATCATCTGATCAATATCTAACTGATAAAACATAAACATCCTAGACCTACATAAAAGACAATCAAAGGATATATAGCAAGACTGACTCTGTTCTTTACCACACCAGATCCACCTAATATACTCGTTCCAGCAGCAATAGACCATGCTGTTAGTACCACATAGATAGGAATTCTGACAGCCATATGTAGGGATATTAGACTTAGTGCCGCAGCCACTACTAGTGGGAATAGCGTATAGCCTATAATACACACGGATTGAAAGAATGATCTGTGCATTGTCAACAATCCTTCTTGACTTGTCCAAATGAACACGATGACTTACATATTCCCTCCAAGTAATTTGATTTGCAAAGTAACAACAGCCTCACCTAACCAGACAATAACAAACACGCCCGAGAAGACGGCATTTTTCTGATCATCCTTGGCGCCTCTTGATAACAAAAAGCTCAACACTAGACAAAACAGCAACGGGCCCCTAGATTATCATGACATTAGCTTTGTCATTCTCTCCATCCAACGATCAATTATAAGTAGAAGATTTGGTGATAAACATACCATAAATCCCAATTCCTTAGCCCTTCACTCATTCCACCCTGCAACACCGCATCTGCATCTACTCCTCGCCTCACTGCGCCTATGATGTTCTGCCCCAACGTTCTCAACCCCGTCGCTCCGCTCTGGGAAGTCGTCTCTCCCTCTGCGTTTGGCGCGCGGTCGTATTCCCTCATCATGCTTCCACCGAGTAAATACCTCGGCCACAGAACTTGCTTCATCTTCTCCCACACCCCGACCAAGTCTCGGGATAGAGTCGCCCAGACGGTTTCGTCAATCGTGCTGAGGGGGGCGCGACGGTCTTCGCCGGGGATGCTGGAGGTGAGGTACGTTTGTGTCTGGGAAGTTTGTTGAGGCGTGGGGGCGGAGGTGATGCTTCCTTGAAGAGTCGGAGCGGAGTTTTGAGACGATGTTGAAGGAGGGGGTTTGGACATTGAAGCGGATGGGCCGGGGTTGTGGGTGTTGGTGGTAAGAGGGTCGAGATCATCAAGATCGTCGATTATTGCTATACTATACTGAGCTTTGGATATTGGTAGAAGGGGGGATGATTATATACCGTCATCGGGGTCTATAAGATCAGCCGCATCTTGATCATAAGCTTCTTGAAAGCTTGGAGGAGCGTGATTGGCCATGTCGGTTTTAAAGATTGAATATTAATCACGTCGATGTTACGCTGATAGATAGTACTGTCCAGCAGCTTGACTGTCAGGGTAAAATCTGGGGTTGAGGTCAGATTATATACGCCAAGCAATTACATTAATAATATGATATGGTTGGGCTCACTCCAGGTAGATCTAGTAATACGACGACTTAATTAGCCCGAATGTCATGGCTGATTGGTCCTGGGATAACTAAAACCTATCCAAAACAACTTGTTAACATTTATAAATTATCATACATCTTCATAAGTCATAACTAAAATCAAATATTTATCCTAGATAAATCACATCTCATTCATATATATCATATGATCTACATGTTGTTTAGCCAGGTTGGTAATGCACAAACCTTCTGTCCGACACGCTATCCGACGACGTACTAGGAGGGATAGGTCCACTAGAAGTGGTCTCTCTACCAATTTCAGCATCGTCATCACGAGTGTCGAATCTCATCTCATAAGGTGGTCCTCGTCCGGCTAGACCACTTCTATACCATGCCTCTTGACATCCCATAGCAATTACACCAGCTGTATCCAACAAGCAATATCGTTGGATATCAAATAATGTAGTTATGACCCATGCACGTTTTACAGGATCTACCATCTGAATAGCCGCAAAAAATAATGGTAGACACATATTCGATATGGTTTTGCATTGTCTTGCATTGAGATTAGTAAGATCCACACTCATACAAATACCCATGACTATTCTACCAAGACTGTCAACGAATGGAGTAGTTTGCGAAGCAGCAGCAGCAGCGGCGGCATGTGCTTGGGGTGGCATATCCGGATGAGCTCGATGAATCAATATCCAAGCTAAATTAGTATGCGCCCATAGATCCGCGATTTCATAGGTTGGGAATAAACACGTTTTATCAAAAGCAGCAGCACTGTCATTGTCCAAGACGTGAATAGGTTGATATTGTGGTCCCAAGAGATAAACGTAATGTTCCATAGCCGCCTTGATAGCATTCCATTCTGCGAGTGCAAGTCTTGTAGCTTCATTCAGATCTATAGGATCATCGAGAATAACTTCGGGTTTTACTGGTATATTGTTCTTCCTGAAAGATCTTGGAAGTCCGCGAAAGGATGAAGGAGGTGCAAGACCATAGAATTCTGGCATTGCTTGTTCTTTGGACTTTGCAGCTTGCTTACTACTTTTTGCTCTACTAGAACCCTTGCCTGCAGTCCCGGTCATAGCCGCTGATGATCCAGCAGACATTTTATCCTTGATTTTATCCTTGTGGTGCATGAGTTTTATCCTTCTGTTCCTGTCGCGGACAGAAAAGTCCACGATACGACCAAGTAATAAGAATAGATGGTCAAAAGCACCGTAGTACAGTTCGCCGCAATTTATTGGTGCCCGCGGAGCACAGTCAGTCCATTTGAAGAATGGCAGTCTAAATCAATCATAATTAGACTTGGAAGCGTAATTTTATCGGAGTAATCAACTTACATGAGTGGATTTCCGGTAATCAGACTTCCCACAATATCCTGTTTGCAATAAATCCAGAACAAATCTCTTTGTAATTCGTATTTTACAATGTCGATGTCCGAAAGATCCAGACTAGTCACATCGAATTCCGCTGACATTAAGTATGGAACCGGTCTACCAGCTAGTATTCCTACGAGTTCGTCCTCGACAAGCGGAACCTGGTCAAGATCTCGATACTGTTTATCTCGCCATTTCATGCTCGCGTCCCTTTCAGAACCGAAATCATAGTCTTCTTGTTCATGTCTAACAAGCTTTTGCAGCCGTAATAGTTCCACCTTTCTTTGTATTGTTAGCAGATCCAACTCTTGTAACAAATGTCCAGCCCCGGCCAAGTGAGTACTCCATTGTGCGTGTTGTGTTGACCATAACTCATAAATTGCTAATAACATTGATATTGCGATTGTTACCACGTTATGTCGCTGAGATGTATCTGCGAGAGATCTACTAAGGAATTTCTGCGCGTAAGCATAATGTTTTAGGGAAGGCGTAGGTGATGATCGTGTAAACTTTGCAATGTGTAAACTCGCAATAGCAAGCATTGCTTGTAACAATCCAATGTCCTGTAGCGCTAATTCCGGTATTTTGTGTGTCCAGAGTCCAGCTTGCGACATGGGTGGATGAACTGCATAATTTATCTGTGCGCTGTTTGCGCATGATGTCCGTCCTGCGTCTGTTATAGCCCAGGCGGTAAATTGTATAAAGAACGCAAAGATCTGAGCCGTTGCTGCATTTTGAAGAGGGTTAACTGCATGTTCGGGTCGAAATGTGACCATTGTTTGTGCTGCTGCAATGTCGGAGGGAACCAGTTGCATATGCGCAAGGTCCGCAACAATGTCAGCCGCGTTGAAGCTGCCAGATCTACTAGTGATTTCACCATGTAGATCAGAGTTTGCACTTGTGACTCTCCCCTCCTCTGGCCATATATTGCAAGAAGCATCTTGGTAACGCTCTATCGCGGCGTCATCGAGCATACTACCAGTATTGAATGCTTGGATTGTTGAGGTTGATGTTCCTACTAATCATTAGTCGATGAATTTCAAAAACTATGTGCGCTGTAACTACCAAAACTAGTGCCAGTTTGCGACACAGGCATATATAACCCAATCGCCTCATCGGTGGGAACGTCAGTTGATCCTGGCTGCCAGATGTTATGACTATTCTCATAAGGCGTAATTGTAAGTTCAGACGCTGGTGTTAGCATGTTCGGATCGAACCGCTCATAGTATCTATCGCGATATTGGCCATGTAGCGGTTGATATTGTTGATTTAGGTATGTCGGAGGCTCAGAAGCTGGTGTTGGTGGTAAACTAAAAATTGTACTCTGATTTAATCCCGAAGACATATCTGCCTGTGAAGCGACGTCGCCAACAGATCCAGGAAGATAGGTGGATGGAATCGAACTGTTTACCGTGTCTGGATACCAGAGATTCGATTGACCTGCTGGCATAATTTGAGATCCGTTTTGTATCGTGTACCATTGAGTTTGTTGAACATTTTGAGTAATCAGATCTGGTACAAAAGACTCATTGCGAACATCGAGGCGAGTCGTCAGCGGTTGAGTGGATAAAGGTACATATCCGGTACTATTGTATCCCAAGCTCTCTCCGTCAAAAGCGTGTGGAAAGGCATTCTCTTGTAATCTCGTGTGCGCATTTACAGGCAACGAAGCACTTGGAACGTGATCATAGCCTTCACATTTCCTTCTTGATTTGACACATTGACTACAGAACGGTCTTTCTTCCGAGCATTTAATTCTGCGACTCCGACATGTCAAACACCCAGTCTTTGTCCGCTTCTTTTGTACACGAGCAGGTGGTTCTTCACCATCTAATGGTGTTGATACTGACGATTCCGCACGCTGGGCCATCTCAATCGCGACATCTTAAGAAGCAAGTAATGACTTGTCCAAAGGATATCATCTATGGATTGACGATACTGTATGAGAAAAGGAGTTGGACAGAATTGAGTGATGATGTAATTTGGAAACTTAAGTCAAAAAATGTTATGCTGTTAAAATCAACGAAAAACGTTGCGCCAGTAGCTAGCGCCGTTACAAACGTTAGTTTAGTGCGGACCGCTAAAAAGCCTGTTGGATATGGTGACTAGAGCTGTTTTGAAAACACTGCGTAAAAAAGACACTCTAATAATTCAAGTCTACTGTAGTTGTCAAGGCTCAACACAACAGATTAGCCAAGCCATGGTGGGGGCCGTTTCCTGCGTTTTATCATACCCCCTCACCGTCTATATACATACACTGCTTGTACAGCAGACTAGAAAAGGGAAAACAAACAAGGTTACAACCGGTTAGCCCCGAACTGCCACGCTGTTTGGTTTGCCAACTCTGCTTCAACTCTTCGATTCTTTAAAAATCTTTGGTACGAACTACTGTATCTCGTTACCTTGAAGCTTAACCCTACGTGTTTTTGTCTTCTCAGACGGTAATACATGGACGTGAAAGGATCACATTCTCTCATTGATTAAAATATAGCACATATTGATGTTCAAAACAACGTGGCATAGCCACAGCGGGTCTCTCCGAGATATCCCAATCCGTGATCGACGATCTCATGTACCCCACATTTGGAAAAATAGCAATATTTTACAATCGGTGCGATCAATCTTTTCTTACCTGCGTCATGTCAGACGCTTGCAAGCTCTTATATTTTAGTCCTCCACTTCCTCATCGCCTAGAGGTATCAGGTATTTGCCCAAAATCGATGATTGTTGTACCCAAGCTTGTGATCACTAAGCCAATTTGTGAGGCAGCACAAGACATGACATGACGTAAAGCCAACAGCACGTGAGATGCTAGAATATCACTGATTTCGGATCGGGCGTGTTTCACCATAGAAAGACTAAACCCCGTCTTGAACCTTATTAGTACGCAACACATAATTTGCCTTGAAGTTTCGTGCTTGGAACTTGATGAAGTTCTATCATCACTTCTCGCGATGCAGCTAATGAAAGTCTGTTTCCATATTTTGGCTTTGGAACGACTTGCATAAAAACTAGAAAAAGCCTTGAATAAACTCTGATTGAATTTGTGAAGATTCTGAAAATGACCAGCAGTCCCCATTGCCCGGAGATGGACAATTTCTTGAGTAGCCCCTTCACATTCCAGATGTTTTCCAATAGTCTATTTGCTTGTTGAACTTTATAAGGATGAATTTCAGACGAATTAGGAAACCCACAAGCAGAGACCCGTACGGCGAAGATGTCCCGTTACTTGGGGAGACTTCGACTTTTGACAACGAAAAGGTCTCATTGCTTAGGAAGACGAAGACTTTTGAAGACGAAAAAATCCAGTTGCTTAGGAATACTTCGACTTTTGACGACGAAAAAGTCCGATTGCCCAGGAAGACTTTGGTTTCTGACGGCGGAAAGTCATCGCTCAGGAAGACTTCGATTTCTAATGGCGAAAAAATCCCATTGCTTAGGAAGACTTGGACGTCCCAGCTGTCAAATACTTCGCAGGTAAGCCATCATACTCCTCATTCCTCGACAGATTTAGCGGCAGATCAGGCAGTTCAGGCAGATCAATCATTATCGTTATCCTCAAAATCGCAATCCAAGAGGCGAGGCTTGCGTGATTTGACGCTTGCCTTGATACACTCGAACGATTACACTCGTCCCAAACGGTCTTTCTTTTTCTGGCCAGCCGTCCAAGACCGGGCACGCGCATGGGCTAATCTTGGCCATCTGATAGCTTGCATTGTTGATGGAACGAAAGGCATTGATAAAATCGTCCATCAATGTATTCAAGAGAAGTGGGAAGAATGTTACCCCAAAGTGGATTCGTGGGAAACGAGCGTGGAGCGGATCGACAAGTACATCGTAAATTTGAGTCTCGAAACGGTCTTATTGTGTGTGCGTAAAGCTAGGAATGACCATCGGGAAATCATTGCAGATGGCCAGCGGGAAATCATTGCAGATGACCATCGGGAAATCATTGCTCACAACCGGAATAAAATCAGAACTGTCCTCAAAGAGGCACTTCAGCGCTTCCATGAAAAACTCTGCGAAGATCCTGCATCGCCACAACAACCGGATCAACATATAAAGTCTGGGTACATGTTTAGTTGCTGGTGTCTTAATAACTGCATCGTAAGTCCGGACGAGGTTTGTAGACCGATCATTGCAGAACATATGAGATATATCAAATCTGGACTGCAATGAAAGCATACTACGGTTGTTTGATCTCCAACGTATAAGTCACACAATCAGTCTATTTATCATTGCTTTTAGTGCGAGAATATCTGTCTAAGTAAAATATCAATGTATGCATCAATGATCTGCCAGTATCCGTTTCGAGTCAAAGAAAGTGTGAAACATATTATATAAAAATATGTAATGAGTTGAACTACATTAAGAATCTTTTTAATTTTTTCTTACCTCCGTCATGTTAGATGCTAGTAGTTCTCGTGCTTTTATCTTCGACATCTTTGACCTCCTGGTCGTATCAAGAACTCGCCCAAAATGATGATTGATGTGGTGTAATCGGACCGAATTCGGATCGGGCGTGTTTCACCATTAAAAGACTAATCCTCATCTTGAACCTTAGTACGCAACGTATGATTTTGTCTAAAGCTTCGTGTTTCGAACTTGGTAAAGATCCATCACTTTTCGCTGTGCCGCGGGTGACAGTATTCTCGCATAGTTTGGCTCCAGAACGAGTTTTGGACGTGAGAAACAAAACTGAAACAAAACCCAGACTGAACCTGCAAAGATTCTAATGGGACATGGGAGATGAATAAGTAGTCTCGCCGTGGCACCCATTCTATGGAGCTGGTCAGCCGCAGTCCATTTTGTTGATTACACCATCGTTGTCAAGTATACCTTAGTTTCACGGTCTTTGTTGCTAACGTACAGCCACTCTACTCAATCTGATGCTCGCGGTGATTAGGGAGATCATAAGTCTATAATGAAAGCTGAAAACAGTATCTCAGCGTCAGAAATAAATGCAAGATCTCGTCTCCGTTCGGTTTTCAGCAGAGTATGCGTTCCTATGAAAGCAGCTTCGAAAAGAATGCTACCAAACTCAAACGATAGACATCCAATCAGTGAGGGTTCACGACCAACCGTCGAAGACAATGAAGAGAAGGTTGACCTTCTTGCACGGGCGTGGTATACAGAAGAAAGGCTTAGCTTCATAGACAAGAGCGCCTTTGACAAGCTTGGAAGACGGCGTGTCCAGATGAGATCATCACGTTGGTATCGCCGCGATGCGGTGCCGGTGATGCTGAGATGCATTTTGCGGTTGCTGAGGTACTGCTAAAGGCTAACGGTAGTCTGCCGCCGTCGTCCCGTCGAATTGCGGACCAGGATCTAGATAGCCTAATTCATCAACGATTTTTCGATATTCATTACCATACCACAAAGTCGAAGCCTGGAGAGGTGTCAAAGCAGGCTTTCGAAGCATGGTTTGATACACGTGCGAGTTGTTCCTGTGTACATCGATTATTCACAGAAAAGACTGCGTCTGAGCTCTCGTCATTGCTCAAAGCAGTCATATTTCACAAGTACGACGAACATGGTATGATTGTACCACCTGAGCCTCGAAAGGGCTTTATTCAAAGACTAAAGACACGTTGATCAATGCCTTTCTACTTATCTTTTTGGAAACTCATTTGTCCTCGCATTGCATCAATTATTCTTTTTTGCGATTGATTATTATCCGGTATTCTGATATAAGCATAAGAACAATCATTGCGTTTTGTTACAGACTATATGAGCATATAATGATTGAATGACATTAACGACCATTTACTATCGTTTCCTCATCTATACTCTTACGTCTATTTGTGACTTTTACGAACCCATATAACTCGTCTTCATCTCGCCAACTAGATCCTTTGCTCGTGTCTATATTATTATTGTAGTCCTGTTTATAAATCTTCAGTCTTGTGAAAGGAGTATATAATTGCCCAGTCAAGACTTTATAAACCGCCACTTTTAACCTCAACTTTAATATCTCCGAGTTCGACACGTTTTCACACTCTTTCTTCCTCTCCTCCTTCTTCTTCTTCCCTTCTTCCTCCCGATCTTGTATCGTAGTTTCAAAAGACGGAAACGTCGCATCAAACACCATCAAAGGCGTGAATCCCGTCGAAACATCTCCTCCTGCATATTGCAGTATATCCGTCTCTGAAGACTCGATTTGTTGTGACAAATCAGTATTTGCCGTGAATTTCGAAAACAAAGATTCGCTAAAAGAAATGCCAGTCGTAGCGTCGTAAATGTCGTTTGTAGAATCGTTATTGTCGTGGAAATTGTCGTAGTAATCGTCAAGTGTCGTGTCGGCGAATGCATCTCGGAAAGTATTAGGAAAAGCGTCGCTTGCCTTGGGAGTGGAGTCATTGATGTCGAAAGAAGAATGTTTCTTCAGACTCGTTCCGAGAAGAGAATTGTGTCGATTAGATTTATTATTAGTCGTTGTAGGGGTTATAGTTGTAGATGATTGAGGCTTGGTCGGTGTAGGATTGGAGGACGGTTTATAAGCTTGGGATAATTTACATCTTTTGTCAATGTGCTGTGTGACGTCTTCTTGGTCGAATAAGGCTGATCGGCTCCTCTTTAAAGTATTTTGAGATTGGACATTATTATTACTTGTTGGATGTGGACTCTTTACTACTTGATATGTAGATTGCAACATTCGATCATGAATTGGTGAACTGACGAGATTTGATTTTATCTCTCCCAAGGGTCTTCGAGGTGATATACTAGACATGCTTGGACGTGAAGATTTGGTGGCTGATGGGGTGATGTTTTCGTTCCTAATTGTCACTCGAATTGATGTTGCCATTATTTATAAACTGGTATGGATGAGGTGGTGTTATTCAAAGGGGAACTTGGTTGTTATTGATTCGGACGTCTTATGCAAGGGTTGTATCGATTGTTCGGCTATAATATATAAGGATTTGCTACCAAGGTAATAATGATTGATTAATATGGACTGACGACGAACATTCCATCACCGAGTCCAGTCCTTTTACAGACATATTCATGTCTTCTTCCAACGCCCCACATGCCCCAGAAACGTGAAAGCGTTTGCATAAGGATAAAATGTATAAAATCATGTACAACTGGTTAAAAGTCAAAAGTGAGGGTCGGGGAATGTTGAAGTATCAGAAATTGCCAAGCAACTATCCATATTTATATCTACACATTAATCATTGATTCGTTCTAAAATTACAATCACCCTGGGAGGTAGAGTATTTGATAACTGTACGTCAACCAAATGCTGTACCCCTAATCTTTCGACGTATCCATTCAATAGTCGGCGGTCGTACAATTTCATTAAAAAGTGCTGTTCCATAAACAAGAAGGACAAATCCAGGAACTTGAAGCCATTTAAAGGTTTCCCACCCAAGACCGAGGCTGACCAACCAGATGAACAACGTACGACATGTATCAATAGTACTTCGCGCCGTGGCACTGATCGTACGGGTTACAGTCAGACCGAAATAATTGAATGCACTAGAATGAAATCAGCCAAAAGTTATTCACTATTGAGAGTTGCGCATCGCTTACCCAATAGAGATCATTATCATCACACTCGTTATTCCGATAGCTTTGTGAGCAAACATTTGACCAAACCCTTCGCTAGCGTCAAAGTATCCACCTCTCCCAGCGTCGGTTCGTCCCACTGTGAGATGTAAAATTGCCATTGCGAATAATGTGATGGAAAACCCAAATGTACCCTCCCATCCTACTACTCGGACAGGATCCATCGCGTACTTTTCCATGATACTTTCCTCGAGGACAAATTGGGTAGCTGTGAATATCTGTGCACCTGCGACAAGCCCCACACCCATTAGTGTTTCTAATGGACTATGCTCTTTAGCTAATGTTATTGCTTCTTTTGTCGCTTTCGTCATCAATCCTACAAATGAATCATCGTTGACGGAGAGTTTTTGGGTTTTGCTCTCCAGATAGCCAGCCAGCCCAACAAGACCAACTCCTGCCACGACTATTATCAAACTCGCCCATTTCCAGATTCCGAGATGTCTTTTCAAAAACAAAACGCTAAATAATCCAACAAACAGCACTAATGCGCCTCTTGTCATCTGACAGATACTTGCCGCAACAAACAACAACCCAATATTAATCAAAGTCGTACCAATAATGTCGCATCCAGCAGGTAAAGCAAGTAACAGTACATTCCATCCCTCAAGCGGTATTCTCACTCTTTCTTCATTTGCAAAGTCATCGCGTAGTTCTGGCGCCGCAACAGCTTTTGATGCTATTCCCGTAGCATCTACACCAGCACTGTCATACCCTCCAATAGGTGAGTCAAGCTCTTCTTCGTCTTCGATCTCATCTCGATTCGAAACCGGTTGATATGCCGTTCTCGAGGTGATTGAGGAACCGTGTATGACACCAGCTCGTGCAAGCAGCTGAGTTAGTAGTACTATAATCCAGCATCCAGCCTCTCCGATGAACATTTGCAAAGTTTGTAGTACAGGTTGTTCGAACGTTTTATGACTTCGGGGATCGGGAGCGTCACAATTCGCCGTACATTGCATATCTTGATATTTGGTGAGAAGAGTGTTGCATACTCCTGTCAGCAACATCATTCCTACGAGGAACGGTATCATTGCTTTTGCCGCCATAGTCTCAATAGCCCACCTGCGAAAAAGTCAAGAAATACATATCAGAGGACAATATGTTGACATGTGATGGCTTTCCTTCCCCGCTGATTCACCGTTCGTTGATGAGTCTTGGCAGGAAGTATGAAAAATAATGATTGTCGGTCCAAGACAACCGTGGCCGTCGATTGTTTTGCTTTGACAACATCTGTATTCATAAGCGGTTCAATCTCGAAGCAATCGGATGCAGAATCTTACACTGTTGATCGACTATGTATATAATCAAGAAGATGAAACACCCGAAGATATCTTCGCGAGCGCGCCCGGTGTAATTTTTACTGATGATCTACGAAATTTACATGGTGATCCAGATACGGAATTGATCTATCGTAGCGGTTTATATGGTCCGATAAAGCTACGTACAGCTGATCCTCAACAGCTGCAAGATCGATTGTTATTTGCGCATCATCTCTGGAATGCTGGTATACTCATGGCAGAAAGAATCAGCGGTTTGAGAATGCTTGATCCTGCTGAAGTCAGTAAATGGACTGTCAAAGGTGAATCTGTCATCGAACTAGGTGCAGGTAGGTCTATCTGGTGTACTCGATCTAGGTAGGTGAATGCGTCGACTGAGTAGTTTTGCTTCAAAGGTGTTGGTTTATCGGGTATGGTCGCTCAACTTGCCGGAGCGAAAGAAGTTGTTATCACAGATTATCCTTCGTCGGACCTACTTGATAATATACAGCGTAATCTGGACATTAACACTACCTTGTTCCCAGCCAGCCGACCGTTGATACAAGGACATGAATGGGGTGTCCTGGATGATGAGTTTTCTATCACAAATAAGAATCACTTTACGCGAGTCATAGCTGCTGATTGTTTCTGGATGCCAAACTTTCACGTTGAACTTGTCTCGTCCATGTTACATTTCTTGACATTAGATACAAGTGCTCGCGTTTTAGCAATCGGCGGCTTTCACACAGGCAGGGATAAGCTTGCCAAATTCTTTGAGGTTGCGCAAGGATTGGGGCTTGTACCTGAGGAAATCTACGAAGAGGATGCGGAAGGTGTCAGGAGAGAGTGGTACACTGGGCAGGATTTCCCGCCAGAAGATCGTACAGAGAGAAAAAAATGGCTCACATTGGCAGTCATGCAAAGAAGTGTTGTCGAGTAACTTTATATAGATTTCAGATTGTAAAGATAGGTTATTAATTTACAACTCCTATTCATGTTCAAGTATGAAAATATATAATAGCATGTGAAAGATTACGTCTGTTGTCAACAGTCTTCATTTTGCGGGGAAATTCTTCGATGGTCAGCATTTAGCAGAGTCAAGTCAACAATTTGAGCTATCAATTTAAGATGATGATCTCTAAGATGATGATCCATAAGATGTAATGCATACCAACCACCAGGCGAGTGAGATGATTTCAAACCGCCAGCATAGCTATTCTAAAGGGTGTACGGTAGATTGACCACATCTATCAATCGCTTTATGAATATGCAGTATCAAAAGACTGCTCCGGAAGGAACATTCGCGCCTGGCACAAAGATACAAGTCGGACTTTACAGAGTGATAGTTGAGCGGTATTTGTCAGAAGGTGGATTTGCACACGTCTATGTTGTGCGGGTTCCTGTTGGAAATAACAAGTATGACTTGGCCGTGTTGAAAAGAGTAGCTGTTCCAGACAAAGATACACTGGCAAACGTGAGAAAAGAAGTGGAGACGATGATGAAGCTGAGAGGTCATAAACATATTGTCAGATATATCGATAGTCATGCGAGTCAATTAAAAGGAGGCGGATATGAAGTATTTGTACTTATGGAATACTGTTCCGGAGGAACACTTATAGATTTCATGAATACTCGATTATACAACAGATTGAATGAAACGGAGATTCTTCATATTCTTTCTGATATCACAGAAGGTGTTGCCGCCATGCACTATCTCGATCCACCGCTGTTACATCGCGACTTGAAGATTGAGAATGTTCTAATCTCACATCCAAGTGAATCAGAAACTGTCTACAAAGTGTGCGACTTTGGGAGTGCGGCAACCCGACAACCTGCAGCTACAAACTCGACAGAAGCACGACGAATACTAGACGATATACAGCGACATACAACGATGCAGTATCGAAGTCCGGAAATGATAGATGTTTATAGGAAACGAGAAATCAATGAGAAGAGTGATATATGGGCGTTGGGAGTACTCTTGTATAAACTTTGTTATTATACTACACCATTTGAGACTCGTGGACAGACGGCTATACTGAATGCTGAATTTACCTTACCAACACAACAACCTGATCACGACAGACAAATTAAGGAAATGATAAGTAAGTCAAGTATCAACTCGGTAGCCTTGAAACCATAATGCTTATCAACCACAGTTGCAATGCTTCGTGAAAACCCGGCTGAACGACCCAATATATATCAGATGTTGCAAAGGATCTACAAGTTGAGAGACATGGAGCCTGTTCCAATTAAGAATGTCAGTGGGACTTGTAAATACCACGGAAATTCAAAGCACGAAGAGCTGACCCTTGATCTCTAGATATATGGTGCCGTAGGTGAAAAAGCCAATATGATCAAGTCCATGACCAAGAAGAAAGATCCATCAGTTGGTATAAGTAGCGAATCTCCCAGTCGACCTCAACCGACGATTCCGGATATCACACCTATGAGACGCGGAAGACCAACCAAGGTCGACCCGTCCAAGACACCAGTATCGCAGTCACCCATCGTAAAAGATGATCCTTTTGCAGGACTTCAAGTAATTAAAGCTCGAACTGCAGCTAGCGAGCTAACCAAGAAAGTCCCATCATTGAAAGATTTCTCCATAGCGCTAAATGGTCATTCTACAGTTGACTTTGTCAGCGAGGAGGTGGCGGCAGATGCCGACAAGGACAAAGATATTTTGAAATCGGTTAATAAGAAAGAAAGCCCTCCACGGCCACCGACAACGCAAGCAGCCCATCAAGTAGGCACAAATGTAGTGGATCCAAAAGTAGACACCACACAAAAATCGCCACTTATCAACATGGAACAGTCACCAAAGAAGTACGCATCTATATGGCGAGTTCCAAATGAACAAAAGTTCTCCATCGACCGTCCAGAACTATCAGACAATAAAAAAGACAAGGAAGAAGGACAAAACGACAGATCTGCTGAGAAACCCCTACTCGTAGATATAGATGCTAGTAGTAGCGATGATGAGGATGCTAGTACCAGCGTTCACCCACCAATAAAGTTAATAACCAATATAACGCGACCCTCAGCAGTGGATCTGTTATCCAAAAGCGCCGAGGAAACATCCAATCGATCATGGCAACTACGCAGTCCTGATCGTCGAGCTATACCCGACAAAAGATCGAGCATGTCAGTCATCAACAATTACCCAGCTACAGATACTAAACATGGACCGGAAAAAGCTTCAGCAACAAGTCGATCGAGATTAAAAGCTATGAAAGATCAAGCTGCGTTGCCTGCGTATAGGTCACTTACGACTAGAGCTTCAGATATATCCTTGCGGAAATCATCTACCACAAGTCCGTCCACAAGCCTGCAAAGACTTGATGATCGAAAGGCAGACAAGGGTGATGTTGATGGTGAAGATGTTGAACCAACATTGTCGATCAAGGACAGGATGAAAAGTCTTATCGATGAAGGTCAAAAACCAGTCACAGCTCGAACAGCTGCGGGTTATGGACGTTATACAGACGACATTTCGCCCAAAATAAATAATAACATATCGCCAGGAATAGATAACAAGATCACCAAGCCTGTCGTCAAGTCAAGTCTCGTCAACCTAAACAAGGAAGATATTACAAATACGAAAGAAAGGTGCGATGATATCATACAGCTGGCCGAATCACGCATAACACAATCAGCTTCCGCACCACCTTCAATGCCCAGTACTAGTATAGCCAAGCCGGCACCAAACCTCAAATCTCTAGCACTTCGTAATCGACAGACAATCATCAAATCATCATCTTCTACTAAATCCCCTGTCAAACCGGTCAACGGCCAAGACACTACAGCAGAATGGAAACAAGCTGCTTCTTTGACTAGTCAAGGCTCTCGTCTTGCTGCACTTTTGGCAAAGGACCAAGAGGGAGTTGCAAAGCCGGGTGCTCAGCAAGATTCAAGTGGGGACGATAGTCCATTAGATCAACATGGCGAGGTTGATATAAGTAGTCTTGTGGAAGATTTCAGTAAGCGATATCCAAGTATTAGACTGGATGAACCTCTATATGGGTAATGACGAATAGTAATAATCAACTGTCAGGATATTATGTACTGATGAAATTTATGATGCTCTATATGAGTAATGTTGGAAATAATAATAATAACAATAACAGTATTGATTAGTCGAGAGAAATTCTATCAAACTTGTCATGACTAGATGTATTAGTAGAATGTGATTACAGAGGTAATATGTTTGCTTCCATAAAATGCGTTATGATTGTGTGGAACGAGCACATGCCAAATCAAACTTTAATGATTTTTAGGGGAAGGTGGGGTTTACACATACTATAGTTACCGCCTAGCAATTGCTTCACGCGACATTTAAAGACGAGACTCTTTCCCTAATTTTGACATTTTGGAATTCAGTCGAATTATATTCCACCATCATCCGACCGTCGCATGTCTCTCTTAAATCTTACCTGATACATCCTGGGCTTTCGTTTCGCTGGCGAGTCACAATCTGAGTTTTATTCGCATATTGCACCAAAGACTACCTTGATAGCAACTTTTATGCTTTTCTATGCCCATTACAGCCATTTAAATATTACAACGTCGCTGTACATGACCTAGGCTAATCACCGATCAATATATTGTATCGCGACTAGGAGTATCACTTGGAACAAAGGTATCGAGCGCCGAAATCACAACATGTCGACATCCAATCGACTAAAACGACGACGACAAGAATCACCATGTTCAGCATCTTCAACGTCGATCGATGTAGATGTAGATGAAGACAACGATTCTTTCACTCTCCAACCTAGTGATTCACAATCCTCCCTAAATACCTCTTTACACGAAGCACAAATGTTGTCAAGTACAATGGACGACGAAACTCATCGTTTCCTGTGTCAACAAAGTCCCATTTATCGTTTACCTCCGGAAGTAATGATTGCAATCTTTTCTCGCTTGGTATCGGTTGCGGATCTGTTGTCATGCATGTTGGTTTCAAAAGAATGGGCAAGAAATAGTGTGGCATTATTGTGGCATCGTCCTTCAATGGGTCAATGGCATAATGTACAAAGCGTTATGAAAAGTGTAAGAAAGGTGGATAAAATGTTTACATACGAGAATTTGGTAAGGAGATTGAACATGTCTAGTCTTGGTTCTCATGTCAGTGATGCTTGTCTACTTGGAATGGTTGGCTGTAAAAGGATAGAAAGATTGACGTTGACGACATGTTCAAAAGTGACGGATGTTGGTTTAAATCCTTTACTGGTTGGGAACAAGAGTCTTGTTGCATTGGATATCACTGATATGATTGGTGCCACAGATGTGTCTTTATCAACAGTGGCGGAACATTGTACACGATTACAAGGCCTAAATGTTGCTGGTTGTCTATTTTTGACAGATGTTTCGATTGTTGCAGTTATTGAGAGTTGTAGACAATTGAAGAGGGTGAGTTATTAAATCGATTCATCGCATGGGACAAGAATATACGGCTAACAAATCTGATAGATCAAATTGAATTGCTGCAAACTTCTTACAGATAAAACTGTCATGGCAGTTGCTGCAAATAGTACTTTTCTTCTCGAAATAGATCTTATGGATTTACAAAATGTCGAGTCTGGGTCGATAGCAGCACTAATTGAATCATGTCAACAGTTACGAGAGTTGAGGTTAATGCGGTGTATTAGAATTGACGACACTGCATTTATCAATCTTCCAATGTCGATGCCACCTCAAGATGCCCTGCGGGTTTTGGATCTTACCGAGTGCGTTGAGATTTGTGATCGCGCAGTGGAAAAGATAGTCGTGATCTTTCCTCGCCTTCGAAATTTGTTATTGGCCAAGTGTCGAAACTTGACTGACCGAGCTGCATTTGCCATTACCAAACTCGGCAAAAACTTGCATTACTTACATCTCGGACATTGTGTTCGCTTGACTGATGACGGCGTCAAAGCTTTGGCTCGTAGCTGCACACGAATTAGATACATCGACCTTGCTGGTTGTACTAATCTCACAGATGCGGGTGTAATGCAATTGGCTGCTTATCTACCAAAGTTGAAACGTGTCGGTCTTGTCAAATGCTCGGGTATTACTGACCGATCAGTACTTGCTTTGGCAACATTTCCATCTCGTTCAAATTCGGGATTGGCAAGGGGGGTTCATAACATTAATGCTTTGGAGCGTGTCCATCTGAGTTATTGTAGTGAAGTCACTCTTGACGGAATTCATTGTTTACTCAATAATTGTCCTCGTCTGACGCATTTAAGTCTGACGGGTGTACAGGCTATTTTACGTGATGACATAACAAGATACTCTAGACCAGCTCCAGAAGAATTCCTCGAACATCAACGTCCACTGTTTCGTGTATTTTCTGGTCCAGATGTGGGACGTTTACGTAAACATTTGAATATGATCAAGGAAAGACATGATAGATACTATAATTACGATGCTGAAGGGAATGAAACGATTCACATGAGACCGCATACTTTTAACGATGATGACGATATGCTCGACGAGGAAGATCTTGAAGAAGATGAAATAACAACTCCAGATGATGGAGATGATGATCAAGGACTGATTATTCATGCAAATCGTCAGATACGTGGTTTGTCCATGGATAGAACGCGTCAAGCTTCAGTTTCTCCAATTACTCGCACGGCAGATTCACCATTACACATTACTCAAACTAATCAATTTCCTCGCACCTTGTTTCAGGGTCAAGATTCTTCCGGTTCGAGACGACAAACAGTCCAGGCGACTACCGTCCCGCTAGCTGTGAATAGGAATTCTGCATCTGTTGCTGCTCGTCCAAATCAAATCGATACGAGACAACAAGGTTCATATCGTGACAGAATGGCTTCTAATGGGAGTACATCGGCTATTAGTGGCTTAATGAATAACGCTATAATTGACGACGATTGATTTTTTTTTTCTTCCCTTTCTTATCAACATATTTCTATGAATTATGATACAAATGCTTAGACAATGTTTTTAGGATAATAAATATCTGATCCATTCATTTTGGGTAACTAAAAGTCTCACGTGGTATTCGTTATATAACATTTTATATATGATTATCATTGAGTTTTGTGTCACGTTGCGATATAATGTGGTTGATGTGAGTTGGTACGCCGCAACAACCCATATTTTGTCATTAGGTGTCGGGATATAATTGACATGTACTGTGCGACCGGCTAATTCCACACGATTAATCGATATATATACCATTGTTGTGCAATAACATATTCTACGATCCAAAACATCTCTAACAACTTATGAGATGCGATTCGGCAGTTCTCGGTTTTTTTTTTCTAAAAATAAATATCCGTAGATTGATTAGATTCATCGTGCCACAACCTTGGACGTACAATATGTACTGTAGTATGTACATCTAGGGCTTGTCTTTATTCGCTTGACATTTCGCGGTCGTTTTTGTCAACATAGTCAAGATTTAATCCTAGAAGAGCGTAGATATTGTCAACTCTCTCTATCGTTCTGGTACATACATGTCGACACAGCAGTAAAAGTAATCGTATAAGAGATTTTGTTTTAGATTGAAATCGGTGACTTTGGCTGTAACGCTGACGCTTTTTTTCGTAGACGTGAAGGATGATTTCACATGGCGGAGCGTTGGAAGATGTTGATATGCTAGTAGAAGCTCATGTCCTGTCAGATGGAGAAGTGGCTGATTATACAAAAGAATAATATGTTTGATATTGTTTTTGAGATTGTCTGTCCGATTGGGAAAAATGAGATGTTTGGAATGTTGAGATGGTGGTTGGGGGGTAGACAGTTTTGATGATATCGTCTTTTTCCGTTGGAAGATGTGCCCGTACCTGGACATTCAGTGTGAAGAATTGACTCATGTTCGTTCATCGATATTACTCCTTTTTGGCTGGTGAATACTTTACAGGGAGCCGTGTCAAAAACGTAGAGACTGTTGCAAAGACATGATTTGGTTGATCATACGTATTTTCGGTCTTGTATTTTGATGCGAATGGCTCGTTCGCATTAAGGGTCCCGGGGAACGCAGGTCATATTTGCTCGATGCATATCTATCCCAGATCTGGGATGCGTGAGGAGTCGACTTGGATATTCGGCACGGCTTTCGCTCTCCATCAAAGCACTAATGTGCTTGACAGCAAGCACAATGAGATAAGTTACATCTTGCAGATGGCCACTGCTTTCATCTCTTCCGGATCTGAGTGCTCCTTCGTCGTCCAAAAATAGTTCAGCGACGAATTCAAGCAGCGGTATAGCAGGACCGAAATCCGTCCTGAGCCAAGTTACCTTACAATCCTTACAACTACGGAAAAAGTCATCCAATAACTCAACCTTGTTTACTACGTCCATAAAGGATAATCCAAGCTTATTAGGTTCTCTACTCATCCAGTCTTCATAACCATCACGCAGGATATCCGGATCCAATCTGTATACAAATGCCCTATTGCTGCTTCTCTTTTCTACGAAAGAGTTGATGTAGGACAAAGTATATTGAGCAATTCTCTTGGCTCTTTCTCGCCTGGCTAAGTTACCAAGACCAAGATGTCTGTCAGAACCAACAGAATATCTTCTAAAAGTAGACTTGAGGTGCTCAGCGAATTGTGAAACGACCATCTCTGGCTTGGTCGAACAACAAAATCTCCATTGCTCGACGTACCATCTCAGCAAGAATTTGACGGAGTCGGCATCCATGTCAGGGCAGAATTCAACTTGGAAGGTGCTACCAAACCCATTGATTTCTGCTGCACCGATTCCCTGACCGACTTCGCAGTATTTCATGAATGTTTGACCGTGATCGTGACGTTTCTCGAACCATCGGGCCATTACAAGAGTGTCGTGTAAGTTCGGGCTTATCGCTATTTTCCGTTCAATATGTTCTTGGAACAGAATCATTTTTAACATTCGGAGCGTCTTGTACAAGTAATCTGTGCTTGAAGAAATGGTGTACCGGAGGATCAAAAGCCGGATGTTCCTTTGCAAATGTCTAACCTTTGTGCATAACGGCTCATTCGCCATTGGAAGCCCGCGGATCCCGTGATTGCCGCTCTCGTTACAAACAGGACGCACAAGCAGTGCGTTTTCGGGGTTGAAAGGAAGTTGTGAAAAAAGGGAGGCCAATGCTAAAAGCCCGATTTCTTTGGTAAGTTATGCTATTTTTAGATTAATCCAACATTTGTTTGTGTCACTTTGTCTGTCACAAGCAAAGAACGATTATCGAAAATTCCGTTTGTGTAAGGTGAGTGTACGTGTCGATTGTGTACTAAACGTGAAGTCGTTCAAAACCTGTACAGTACAGAGACAGTATTGGTAAACCTGTATCGCTGAATAAAATAAGGGATGGGATCAACTTAAATACGAAACCTTCGTACATTTAGAGCCACGACAAGCAAATCTAATCCAATATCAGGAAGCGAACAATAATAATAAGTTATACTTTCGAAACTTACAAAGGACTCGATTTATCTTGACTCATAAAGTCGCTCTGTCACATGCAAATATTTGAGCTTGCTCTGGCTGAGTTCAGCTAAAACGTGTCTGTTACGGTTTGAAGTAGGTAAAAATCCTTTTCCGCTCTTTCTTGCAAAGCCTTTTTACCTCGGGACAAACTTAAGCCATTGTTGATCGAACCCATGTGTGCGAGGTTCCCAGGAACGGTGAAACTCTATGACTCTAGTCTAAATACAGGTCCGCCGAGCTGTCGTTCGTTCCCGGGCGGCGACCAAAGGCGTTCCCCGGAAATTGCCGTACGCTTCGAGGAGTGTGATTCCCCTTTTCGAAACAGGCGAGTTTCTACAACCAATCAAATCTTCCCGGCACGGACGCCCCGCTATTCCTTCATTTCTACGTGATTTATGTGCGCCACCTTTTTGCGCGTTTTTCTCCTTTTTCTTTTGTAAATACCTTCGCACAAGTATCGTGTCTAAACATTGCCTAGTATACAAAGGTTGATATATCCGAACCAGCATGTCTGGGTATCCCCCTCAGGAATCCGTCTACCCATCTTATCATAGTGTGATCTACCCAGACGGAACAGTGATACATTATCAAATAGTACCTGTCACGCAAACCCATGGACCTTTTCCTGTACATGCAGGCTTTCCAAATCACTGTTATCCAGGATATCAACCTCCTCACCATGATTATCACACTCCTCAAGCTCCTGACCAACCTGAAGGAGAAGAGCAACCCAGATATGCGATGAGAAGAGAAATATGTCGTGAGCCCTCTCCTCCATTAAAATCAGGCAACCCTCTTTGGGACATCTCAAAGTTGAATCCCACAGATCTGACGGTTGAACTCCTTGAAGCATTGTGTCGTCTCCTCACTCCCGAGTCGCAACACCATAACTGTCTGCAAGAACATATACGTCCGATTAAGAGACCCACTCGAAAATTGATTGGAGATGTGCTTCTTCAACTTTTCCGTAACATCCGGACTGCTGAGTCTGCTAAGCAAGGGTTCAGAAAAGAAGCTTCCGCGAAGCTGAAAGTCGAGCAAGGTGAACGTTTTGACGAGATAGCGCAAATTCTGAATAGTCCAGCTTGCCCAATATTTTGTGATCTTGCAGCAGAACGCGGCCATGATCTTTTCATGAGCATTCTGTCGACTTGGTGGACTTACTCTGTTGTCGTCAAATTCAAAGAGCAATACAAAGAATCATTAATGGACGAGAGACGTACCACATAAATCAATTTACTAATTTTAGTTCTGTTCTTTTGGCTCATCTATCTATTGGAATTTCATTATAGTCTGTCAGATTCATAGATCTTCACAGGATGATTTCTTCCTAGTAGGTCTACTCTAGTGGCCGTTCGGCTTCAACATCAAATTTTTCGTGACTTGGGTATGGCAAGAAACAGTACTCTTTCTTATCTTTACCGGGCTTTAGTGATGTAAAACCGTGATTGACATTGGTCTTCACGCGACGATATGGAGTTTTCAGAAATCCTTAGAAGAACTTGCAAGGTTTTGTGTATTTTCTTGATTGACGTCCTATGACTGACAACGTGTAAAGTACTTATTTAGTCTATGTGGAAAAACATTATACCGACGTGATTAAACATATTGGGAAGAACACAGATCTTTTACACTACGAGTATATGTCAAAGTGAAACGTATACTGTATGTTAGGGTACCTGTCAGGGATTGGATCGCTCGAGTATCATCTTTGTGAGCATGTTTGCTATATTCTGGAGATGTATGGCGAAATATAATACAGACTATCTAACGTAGCGTAGATATAAGTTATCAAAACTGATCCTCGTTTCATTCCTCGTATGAGAAATAATGTGATAGTCTAGAGTCACGCCCCCTTGAAGCTATTGAATTCTACATATACATCCACGGTAATGGATCTCTAATCGTGACATCAACAGCTCTCCAAATGCCTTTTCAAATTTATCCTCGGTCCTGGAAAATGTTCCATTCGATAAGTGAATTCAGTCCAATTTCGGAAAGAGTTTGAAGCCGACTTCGATTGCGTAAAGGGCTTGACACTCCAAAACCAACTTTAGTTTGATACGGTCAGACTTCCAGTCGCGGTGACCTACTCGAACATGAAAATTAAACCACTCGGCGTACGGATACATACGAGGCTTATTAAAATGTAAATGACTACTAGCGTTGATATTTCGAGCCTCACGGCCACACACTAAGATTTCCGAACGTGGTCCGAGTGAGTGAGATATGAATGAACGCTAAGCTCATAAATATCGAATAACAAGAGTTGACGAACCCTAATATTACGAAACGATACTGAGTGGCATCGATTCAGCGATTAAGACATCCTTAGCATATGTGACAGCAATGACGATAGCTGAATTGAATCTAGTATAAACACTAACGATAATATTTGTATCGAGAGTACAAGTCAGGAAATTCAATTTGTGCTGTGTCAAAATTCTTCCAGATGATGCTTCCATCACTTTGAGTATAATCTCTTCGTAGTTCCAGCTCGGCCATTAGCCAAGTCACTTTGCTCGGCGCTATCGCTACAAGCAAGGTACAATCCATGTGGTTTGCGTTTCGTCTGTATTCTACCCATACATTTCTTTATCCGCTTTTGACAGAATTGTGTTGCGCTTGTGTAGATGCAGTTCCGCTTCGGTCATGCGAGAAACTCTTCGACGATACTGATGACGTATATTTGGCCGAACTATCAAATGTACCCTGCAGCACTCTAATTACGCGATCTTTGCCCGATGCAACTCGCAAGGACAGAATCGATGGATTTAAATCAGAAATCGTGCTTGTAAATGCCGAGATATTCTATCGACCTTGCGCATTCGATGGAAGTATGTCAAAGCCGACCACAGCTCTTGTAGCAATATCCGCGTAGATGCGGCGGTCCAGTGAGCTTGCATGATCTCCGCCGATGTATTGTATTCGACGTCGTCAACAAGCGTCATCTCCAGTTGTGAGATCGTATTCCTCAACGCAACGATCTCGGTGGATTCTGAACTTGTTACGACATGATTGTCAAAACAAGTTACAAAAATTACTATCTTATCATCTGGATTGGGTTCAGCAGGTGCTTGCAATTTCTCGAAACGCGTTACGCAGTCCTTTTCATCTACCGGGTTGCGTTCAAGATGTTGAAAGGCTTCCATATAACGATGGAGTTGTCCTGCCAGAGCTAAAACACGTTGTGGATGATCATGACCGCGTACTCGATCAGCATCAGACGTCTCGCAATGTTTTACCAACGTAGTAAGGATGGTATTACGGACGCACTCATACTTTTGCTTAACAATCGCGCATGAGTAGAATTCTTTCGTGAAGCACTGCATCAGCTCGGGGAGATGATTCTCCGAAGAGATCCATAATACATAGGCAAGACTGTGACATCTTTTCCCAATTTCGCTTAGGATTGTGTGTAAAAGGCTTAAAATTCCTAGATCCTGATAGAAATAGGTACATTTCCAGGAAGTTATCATAATAATGGCAGATTTCCTAGTTTGTTTGAAAAGTAATTCCTAATCCTGATATCCCCCAGAAACTTTTGTATACTTCAAAAAATTAGGAAGTGGATAGGCTCTAAACTTAGGCGAACTTAGGCCCTATTGGGAAGGGCCTGGCGTCGCCCTAACGGGGACGTATGCGGAGCCTAATTGTAGAGCTAGGAACGCTGCTCTGTGAAGTATCAAGTTGTAACTCAAGTCAGGAATTTACTAGAGTCTACAACCCAAGAATGTTCATCGACCTACGAGTATACAAGTATCATACTTTTGTTTGAATATAGCCAAGTACACTATGTGAGTTTAACATGTGTCACTATGTTAGTTTCGGCATTGCCTGGTCGGCAGGTTATACACAAGCCGAGATTTCAGAGCATATTGTGCTTCTTTCCCTGACTCTGTTTCAGAAACTATTGCAAATTTTCTGCCATTATTACTGTTGATTCGATGCGACGTTTTTCTGGATGCCCCTTACGAAATATAAGTCATTCATTTTCATGCGTGACATGTCACTCGATGTAGGATTAATAGCACGACTCAGAATAGACCTCCTCACCTCGAGCCAGTTGCAGTAAAGTGTTCAGGACAAGTTGTCAAGCAAGCGTTTCTAGATGAGCACGGGTGGCCGATTCGGTGTAGTTTGGTGAGTCATAATGAGCCATGTATCCATTGAGCAACTCATCACTGCACCACAAGCGCGATGTACGCTCTCTAGGTCTCCGTGTTTTAGCTTCGTTATGGGACAACATAGAATTGTTGGTAAGTATGCACATATAAGACTTGGATATTCATTACTCTCGAGAAATTTTGCCTCTTCGCCTCGACTACTAGGGCTGTTATATATCTGGTCTAATTCATCGCTCGGTCGACTTAGACTACTTGTTCAATAATTATACATTTCTATTTCGCATTCGATGATCTTTATGTGGTTAGGCGTGATATGAATTTCGAATTTCGGCAGATCATACGGACATATGGTAACAAGTCAAGAATAAACGATGGGATTCTCAAGAAGTGGTGAATAAGAGAGTGGCACCTTGAACTAATAGACATTTTTTATCAGGTTTGCACCAGGTTTCGTAACGATAACTCAGACTTGGTCATAGAAGTGCTTTCAGCAAAATGACTATGGTTTCGGAATTATAGAGATGGCTGGGGTACACTGAAAACCGACCATATCGAAACTGTTTAGACTCCGAACATATGATCGGATTCTTTTTGATGCATCGCTTCTTTCCTGAAAGATGATCATACTTTATGAAACACCAACACAATAATCTCCAGTAAGTTACGCATAATAACAGCAGATCTGACTTCGAGCCTTGGCACCAAAATTTGTTTCACCGACCATTTCAACGCCAAGAATTGTGGGGTTCTTCCTTGACGACACAATGGTTCGAAACTGGCAAGATTCCCGTTTTGGATTTCCCAGAGGTTCGTCATGGCGAAGGATTTGGCCGCTTTCGGCCCGAGAAAGATCAAAAATTGTCAAGCATTGCGTTTGGCTTAGCGTAGAAGCCAGCGTGTCCATTACTTTTTTGTAACTTTGTATTTGCATCATTGTCAGTATGCGGGTCTAGAAATTCGCTGCTTTCCACAGTCGTCAGGCGAAAGCTTCGGACCTCTGAAGAGCAAAAGACATGCTGTATAGATTAGAGTGAAGACCATTTGATCATACTCATATCTGTATCCATCCTGGAACTCTGCTCAGCTTGACGTCAACAAAGCCCGAATATTTTTCGCATTACTCCGAATGGCGTAATTTAGTTTTATGCATAAGCGGGACACGATTTGTAACACAGTAAGTTTCAAAGTGCATGCATAAGTTTGCTTATCAGTTCCTGGCGGTCAAGAGCTTGCTGGATTCGCAAAGCTTATCCAGCCGAAGTTTTATGTAGATGTGCGATCCTCCGACATCTCGCTTCTGCCCGACTGGAATCCACCGTTCTTTCCTATATCCATTATATATTGGTGATGGGCCGCTCCATCTTCGGTTAACAATCTCATCTATTTATTTTTCTCATTTACTATCCAGGATTACACATTCGATTTTTCGGTCACTTGCCGTCGTTCATACATATTCGCCAAAGATCTTTCTATCGATTTAGCATGCCTAACCATCCACAGGAATTCGACCTTTTTGTGGGTCAAGATCCGCTACCTCCAGAGGTACATGCTTCTCACCCGCAGAATCACGTCCACGCCCCACCACATGACCGGGGCACAGGATTTCCAAAGAGTTCCTATCAGACTAATCCGCGCGAATCACTGCCGCCAAGTGACCGTTCGCCAGCAAATCCTCACAAGGCGCACTCGCACGAACGTCCATCTCTGGGCGAGAAATCTGAAACTGGCAATCCAATTCCACCGACTGAAGAAAAGCGCTTATATGATTCCGAAACGCTTAACAGGCAGCTTTCGCGCAAGGAATGGCCAAGGCCGAGAGTTCTTGCCGAGAAATTGCTCATTCGTCTTCGAAATAACGTCTTCGGTTTTGCTCAAAGTGTTCGTTCTGAAAATGGCAAAGCCGAGGATGGGCATAATTATCTGCTTAAAACCTTCACTAAACTTCTCGATCATGTTCAGCTTCTCGAAGAAGACAAATATCGATCCTTGGTGAGCCGAGAAACCGGAGCTGGGCAAGACTTAACTGTTGAGAGGCCTGGGGGGTACAACGTCGGTAGCATAGGACAACGAGTTAGTTCACGTGGTTGGTTTACAGATACGGTGGCCAGCTCTTACCGAATCGCAATTGCTCCGGAGAAATGTCCTTCTGGTGCCGAGAGATCACATAACGAGCGTGCTAGAATGATACGTGCCATAGCTGAGGATTACTTCCAACTAGCTATTGGTATGAAGGAGCACCGCGAAAACGAAGACTGGTGGGTTCTACACGATGTTGTCTTAAAATAGAACACGGTCACTCAAATTGAACTCGGTGGTACGAGAATGCGAAATATAGACATATAGCATATCCTTGATATTCGTTATGCTAAATATGACAAGTTTCACATACGTATTCTTCGATTGCTTGTATTTCTATCACTATTTTGCGCTGCAAGTTCCTTATGCTGTCCGCGTACCGCATAACGTCTACTATCATTCATTACACTCCAGTCACGCGTTTGTTACGTAATACATAGTGAACCAAATTATTCCCTTGCAAAAGACCCCGCGTAACTTAGAACTACTGTAGACATATTTTCAGACCGATGCAACAAAGTAAATTATAAATTGATATGTCAGGCAAGAATATTTTAATAAGGTAGCAGATGTTTCCTAGTGTCGGGTCCGTGCGACAAAGGAATCTTTCCGAGGGGCATCACTTATGACGGAAATAATACCGAAAGGATCGAACAAAGTTAAAAATACTTTCGGTCCTTTTCATGGCTAGAATTGATCGAGTTTCACAATCCTGTAGATGGGACATCCTAGCACATTAGATTTTTATTTATTCCGGCTTTTCGCCAACCTGGTTAGCAGTTCTGCAACATTGAATATCAGATTAAGCGAATTCTACTACCAATATGCCAACGACCATTTATGAGTATAGAATATCGAGTACTGGTGCAACAGAACTGCGTAAAACGACGACTACTCGAAGTACAACAAGAACACGGCCAACTAATGCCGATGAGTCTGTGCATCATAGCAGATCAGGTCAGCCACTCGTCGGTGGTTATGATAGTAATTATGGTAATGGAAGTTATAGTCCAATTGGTATAGCTCAAACAGAACCCATTAACGTGACTTACCGTGTTCCACCTTGGTCTGAAGATCGGAGTGGTAGAACTAAGCGTTCAGGTCATTCCACGACTGGTGACAGTCATTCAGAATCAGACTTTACTCGTGATAGTTGGCGAGGCGATCCTAGAGGGCCACCCCCACGGGCTGGGACCTGGCCTGCAGCATCGCCGGGGGATTCAAGAGCGAAAACCAACATGAGAAATTATCAAGCCGGGGCTGACGGCGTGGTCCAGACCGAAATAAGGTCGCCAAAGCATGCATCACGTCCAGGGCCACCCTATCGTCCTAGGCAAGCAGCTCCCACGGCTGAAGGCGAGTTTCGGACCAACACGGGGTCGACAGCACATCAGTCACGTCGCGAGGCGTCTCACAATCCTCAGCCAGCACATTCCACGGCTTACCCCGAGTTCCGGGCCGAGATGAGGTCGCCAAAAGGCCAATCACGTCCAGAGCCGTCTCATTCTGAAAGTCAGAAATCCTCCTCGCCGTTACGAATGGAGCTGGAAGGCATTGCTAGAAAGGCAGTTACAGCTATTTTCACGGCAGCAAAACCAAAGCTTGTTGAAGAAGTCGACCCATTGTGGTTTCTCGCGACTATGCAGTGGACGCGGGCTGTCGAACTCACCATAACGGGATGGGTGGCTGAGCTGGAGAAATTGGTAGCCTCTTTTGAGAAAATTCATTACAGAGCTTTCAGGGAGTTTCAGGATGCCCCAAGCTATGCGGAGGTACCAGAGTACCTAGCCGAACAAAGAAAGCAGGCCTGCGACTGTCCACCTGAGCTTCTTCGTATCATGCAAGAAAGCTTGCCTAGTGTCCGTGTTGAGCCCTCATACGAAGATAAGCTGGCCGTTGGGCGTATCCTTGATCAGGAAATGGGTAAAATACTCAAGTTGGAAGTTTTTGATCCTGTTTTCTCACTAGTCTATCCGCGTAAACGATAGGACAAGAGCTTCTAACGAACTAACGCTAGGTATTAAAGCTCCAGTGTCATCCAAAAATAAATCTCGAGAAGCTATTATAGTGACGCCCGCGTATGATTTAGAAATGAAAGATACAAATGTATAGCATATCCCATAAAATCTTGTTATCCTAATCATAATAACTGTTACATACGTGTCACATCATGCAATTGCTCATAATTCTAAGACGTCGCGCTTGAAGCTCCGGATCCTTTTTAAATCCTATTTAACACTTACTTTATTCCTTACACTCAGTGTGCCAAATCGAGTCATTGCACGCGATCCTACTCGTCACGCCAAGCAAACGACCCCGCACAACACTAGAACAAAACACATTTCTAGGACGAACCAACACAACTATGACACGCAAAAATGTTCTCGAGAAGGAATAAATCCTTCCCGCTGTCGGGTCCGTGCAACAACGTCACCCCTTTGAGGAAAATGTGACGAGAAATAATTTCAAGGATCGTCAAAGTTGCATCCTTTCGGCCCCGCCGACGTCATGGATGGAATTGATCGAGTTTCGACTCTCGTTTGGAGCGGGGTCTCTCCACACCAAGACAATCCTGCAGGATTTTGGGTGGGTCATCCTGGCACATGGATTTTCTATTCATTTCGGCGTTCGCCAACCTGGTTATGCTACAACGTCGGATATCAAAGCAATAGAGTTTTACTGTCAGAATGCCAAGTACCAAAACGAAAGCGTACAAGTATGAAAAAAAAGGGGATGGTACAGTAGTGTACGTACCTACGGAAGAAAGGCCTGCTGATCCTCCTTCTGGACAGGGACGGTCTAAGCCTGTCCCTCAGTCTACCTATAATGATAGATCAGGTCAGCCAGTCAGTGGTGGTCGTGATAGTGGTTATGATGGTCATCATACTCGTAATGGAGGTAATTATTACCATGATGATGATGTTGATAAGCAGTCGCCAGGATTTCGAGGCGCCGAATCAGCCGATAGTCCTCGTGATACCGGAGCGTTTGCACCTAGTCGACGCACTACTACCTTCGACAAGACGGCGGAGCGCCCAAAGCAAGGGGAAGATGCTCGAAAGGGAAATGGCAACGCTGGGACTCGCGCACCAATTGATGGTACACGAGGATCATACGATGGCACTTCCCGCGGAGATTATAAGGATTCCAACCGGAGTGATAATATTTATCGTTCAGCTCGGGCTGAAGACGGTTATTCAAGGCCAAAAGCTACTACAACCTCTCGTGATGATCGGCAGAGCGAGTCTGTTAGGCCGTCCCGGCGGGATGAGACCCGGCATACATCGTCGTCGAGAGATCCAGGTTCACGATCCAACGGAAATTTGCCGCCAGAAAGCCCTTCTTATCATAATGATGGATCATCATCGCGCCAACCTCGTCGACGCGCGACTCATGACGGAAGAATCGACAGAACATCGCCCAAACTCACGACATCTGCAGATAGGTCTCAGACTTGGCCAGCACAAAATGCAGGACGACAAGATCAACCTAAACCTCAGTCAGCAACTCCATCTGTTTCGGCGGCGCAAAGTCAAGCACCCGCAGCTCCGCCAGATCCTATGGTCGAAAGCATCGCTAGAAAGGCACTTACAGCTATTTTCACCGATGCGCTAAAAAAGTTCAATATTAAGATCTATACCGAGACTCGAAAAGGTCCGGAATTTGATTCTTGGTGGAAAAATAAACTCGTGGATGGAGCTGTTGCCAACACCACAACGAAGCTGACCGCAGAGCTGATGGAGTTAAGGACCTCTCTCCGAATGGAAAGAGTCGAAGATTACGAGATACTTAAGCATGCTACAAATAGTCAAACCGCGCAAGAGGCGCTATTTGACCATTTCAAGGCATTCAAAATCTCACGGAACGAGCTTTTCATGGTCGTGGAAAGTGGTGTAAATAAGGTCTTGACAGATCTTCCAATAGAAGATTGGCAGAATGTCCAGCAAATGCGCGCGAAATATCGATCCAAACTTAAAGCGGTATTCACAGCCAACCTGACGCCCAATATTTTACACCCTCTCTTCTTGCTGGACCATCCGGCTTGGCCATAGTACAAGAACTTCTGATAAACCCATGCCGGGTCTTAGGTCTCTATTATCATTAGAATATCGGCCTCGAAAAGCTATCATGCCGGCGCCCGCATCTGAATAAATTTGTTTTAGTAGTTATGATATATAGAATGGAACAACAAGATCAAAAAGAAATTATCGATAATATTTCTACGGTATCTCTAACAAAGTGCTGACTATCATACTTGTGATCTGTGACCGACAGCGTATTTTCCTCTTCGCACACTTTATGACCTCTGTAGCTCCTGAATTCGTCATCCTTGCTTCTTCTCCCTCTCCATTTTTCTTAGTGCTCTATTCCTAATCTTCTCGTGAAACATTTTATTCCCCTCGACAACCACCCAACTCATGACGCCCAACTGTTGTAAGAACCAATACATGACCGCATGACTCCACCAGGGCACCATTGTAGCGGCGACGCCTTGGGCACCTGTACTCCTCCCTATTTTCGCCAGCGCGCTAGCGACAAACTCTTCCGGCGACGGGATCAACAGGGACGTTTTTCTAATCTTGCTCATCTTTCCGGTGACGAGATACGACTGGACGAGTTGGACTTTGATCCCTTCTGGAGCCAGCTCTGACGCGAGGGCCGACGACCAGTGTTGAAGAAAAGCCTTTGAGCCGGAATACGTAGCCAGAAGCGGGGTGGGGATGACGCCGCCGAACGAAGCGATGGTCAAGATCAGGCCTTGTTTACGCGCTTGCAAGTGAGGAAGAACGCAGGACGTGATGCGGAGAGTGGAGATGCAGTTGATGCGGACGATCGCTTCGAGTTCGTCTTTTGACGTCTGCGAGAACGGGACGGGGATGGAATGGGATTGTCCGGCATTGTTGATCAGGATTGCGAAAGCGGGAGATGTGGACGATGAAGAAGGGGAGATGGAAGAGAGGTGGTTGCTGAGATGAGACCACGAGTCGTCATTCGCAGACGCGAGGTCGAGGACGTGAATCGCTGTTTGGACGTCGGGGGATTGGGTTTTTATCAACTCTACGACGTGGAGGAGTTTCGATTCGGTGCGCGAGAGGAGGAAGATGTTATAGCCTTGACGGGCGAGTTGGAGGGCGAATTCTTTTCCAATGCCATCGGACGCGCCGGTGACAATCGCCCATGACCCTCGTGGTGCATGTTTTGTCAACTGTTGACCATCTTAGTACTGGGTTTTGTTGATAGAAAATGAAGTGACATACCTTGTCGCCAGGGAGGATGAATACGCTGACTATCATGCGCCAAAAGCTGAATATCTTGGCTGCGAGCCAGACAAGGCCAATCACTGTAATTACAACTGTCACCGGACTCGTCCAGATATTCATGACGTTTGTCATTGTGATTTGATTGGAAAAAAAGGTTTACTAACTTGTAGATACAGTATCACCTTTTAATAATCAGTTCTTGACGTTGATACGAGTAGAACTTATATTAAGAGGAGGAGTAAAAAACTTTTCTGAACCCCGCAGTTGAGAATTTAGAATTTGAACTCTGACCGTTTTAAACATCAAGACAGCAAACGCACAAACACTGTCACATGCAGATTATAACGAAAAGAATTTGACCGATTCGTGGTTTATATATTCATTATTAATTACAACAATGACATGAAAGATAAAATAATCAAATACCATAAACACCTTTAAACATCAACAACTGGAAGATCCTCAAAATTCTGTTGTTCAATCTGAGGTGGTCCATTACTATTATTACCACCAGTGGCAGAAATAGAACCATTACGTCCATGAGACCATATCATTCTACCTTTTGATTTGTTTGATTTGACATTGACCTTGGTTGCTTCATTTTCTATACTATACAAAGGCTTCCTAGCCAATAATTTATTTCTAACTTGCTTTTCATCACTCCTGCCATTGATTATTTTTGCTGATAACGGCGACAACGATCCACCTTCCTATTGGTAGACCGTTTGTCCGTTTGAAGTCCCATTCGATGTCATTGATTGAATGTTAAGAGGTTGAGTAGTTGGAACAGACGTTTCATTCATAGATCCATCTCTCATGACCTCGAGTGTATTTGGAAAGTATGGAGTAACTCCCCAGTGACTGAGATATGCACCCGTCTTTTCAATTCTCTTGATTTCTCTTTGTACTCCCCAACCTTCACCTTCGTCTTTGAATCTTCCTCGAACTACTTCCACCATTGCATCGTCAAGCTTTGAATAAAATCTCTTTCTCTCTTCGAGATCTTCTGGATCACCTGATTCCAATCCACCATGAGAATTGAGATTTCCACCAAGTTTGAGGATAAGATCAAAGGCATGACGAGGACCGGAAGGAAGGACAGCAAGACGGTGAATGTCTGGCAAGAATTTCAACATGCAAGCAGAGAAACTTGGAGTTGGAAGAGAGTCGTTGAGATCATCTTGTAAACGATGTAGATCAAAGTTGACGATTGTGATTTTACGATCGAGTTGTGCATTGAGTGTAGCAGCGGCATGTGTCGGATTATGTGGAGTCGCTGCGTCCATGTGCGCTGCAATCGAAAGGGGAACATCTATAGATCACATCAGTATTCTACTCCTCGTCCTGTCATCAAATAATATAAATACCAGGTCTAAGTCCTCTCTTATCAATCCATGCGTGAACTTCTTTTCTTTGAGACTCCAATTGTTCAGTATATGCCCTCATTTCAGCCAATTCGACTTCCATTTCTTCTATTTTAGACGTATACGGTCTAATCGCTTCGTTGAATGCACGAGTGAGTAGATCCGTCGGTCCTTCACCTGGTTTACCAAAGTCTCCACCAACAGAACCAGCACGACTACTTGGTTGTGTATATGTATTTGGCATATTTTGCTGTGAGGATCGAGATAGTGGTGCAGAGTGATATTCTTGATGAGCCGAGTCGTGTGGACTATATAATTGTCCATTCTGTTTCTGGGTATGATTATTGTTGTTGAACCCTGAATTCGATTGTTGTGAAGAGTCTGGTCTTGTAGAGTAATCCATGTGCTCGTCGTAAGATCCTGCTTTGCCGTCTGTCGTCGGTTGTTCGTCGGCGTAAGATCTGCTGTTACTACGCGACCTGCTAAGACGCTTGAAAAACATGATCAGAGAGTAGAGAAATCAAAAAAGTGGAAAATGATCCTAAGAGTAATGAGGAGAAAGAATTGATCAATTCAGTAGCGGTGGATAGGATCGGAAAGTATTCTTGACAGCAAGCAGGGCATTGGATGGAAAATTTCGGTATGAACGAATGGTTAATAATTGGAGCTAAACGAAAGGATGGAATGCCTTGCCGGCACAACCTCAACTCCGGTTGAAGGGATCGGAATATGTTCACTACTATTGATCGAATGAAAATAAATCTGAGGCACACCTCGTCCTGGCACAAAATCTGGGGATGAACGGATTCGTGCCCTTGATTTTTTTTTTTAAACTTTCAGGCGAGTTTAATATCTAATCACAATTTCCAGCCTCAAGTCTTCATTCTTTTTATCTCATCTAGAGATACGTTCACTGCACACAGTATAATATTGAATCGATTATATTCGAGAGTGATGCTATAAAGTACGTGACAGCATTGAACATCAACCCTAGACTTTTAAAGGGGGTATTCAGGACCATGCAACCACGACAGAAAATTCTTTTCGTAGGATTTCGCACGACGTGAACACAACTCAAAAATTTCTGCTGAGGATTTGATTATGATGTCATTGTATCACCTTGCATGATAACTTTTTTATTTTTTTTATTTTAGGGTATGTGCTCGGATTGTCGTGCTGTCAATGGAACAAATGTTCGTCCAAGCTTGGATTTGGTTTTTATGATACTTTTGTGATACAAGGAGGTTTTTATGTGCTTTATACAAGGAATCCAGAATTATGTTTACCGAAAATCAATGCCGCCAACGAGCACTTCGCTGACCATTTCCAATCCTGCGACAAAAACACAAATCATCGAAGCAATTACAAACACAGTAATACTTGTACCTATCTCTAACCAAGATCCTTCGTCCTTGACTGCCCAAAAGAAACGTAAAGTCAACCAATCGCCTATGCCAGTGACAAGGGCGAATAACGCTCCATTACGGAGTTTGATCCGTTTTGTGAGAATGCCAAGATTAGCTGATACTAGTACAAAAGGCGCCAGTATTTTCAACACAAGAAGTGCGCCTTGACTGAAGGGGTCAAATTTTGGAATTAGTCGATACACAGCGTCGAGAGAGAATTCTGAGATCGACGCAATATTACCATTACTGAAAAATGCCGACTGAAGTAAATACAGAAAAAACAATGCTATTCGAATGTCGGCCAAGGTCAAAACTCGAAATGCATCTGCGAAAGATTCGCGTTTGATGTCCGAATTGGAGTCTGCGGTGGCCGGTACATTCTTTTTCAAAGACTGCTTTTCTGACACTTTTCGATCACTAACCAGTGAAACGTGATGAATGCGATGCTCCAATCTAGCCCAAGTTGTTAATGTACATGAAAATGCAAAATAAAATAAACCTTCGTAAGATATCGTTAGTATTATAAACATTGGTGCAAAAGTAAGAAAAATGACGACTAGTCGATGTAAGTAATGGTTCATTGGCTGCAGACCATGCAAGAACGGTAAAATCAAGGATGAGACTGTGTTTGGCGTAAGTTTCTTGCTCGATATTCGTTAATCGAATATCACTCACCTAGAACAACCCAGCCCATAATTTGTGGGCCAGAAGGCAATCGACTGGCGTTAGCTTGCAGTTCAGCCGGTAATTCCTTCTTTCCTTGAATGAACGATACACTTTTTCGTGTTACCATTATGGCCAGCGGAATCAGTCCTGCTTGAACACCCATAATGGCTCGAGATATGCTATCTGGAGATCTTGTACCAAGTCCAGGTTCAGGTCTTACTGTCGTGAGTAACTGGCGCTCGAATATGATATATAATAGAGCTAAAGCAAACATCAAAAGACCTCCAATAGATCTGGCAAGATTAGAAAGTGATTACGTCAGTATTTTATTTATTACTCACAGGAGATCGACATCTTCCGTCTTAATGGCTGGAAGGAGCGTAAATATACTCATACTGATACAACAAATAATCCACGTCAAGGTTATTGTCATATTCTCACGAAGAAATGGAACCCCATATGACAGTGGCCAAAATATAGCAGCAATGTATAACAAAGTGTATATTTCCCGGTGATAGTAACTTTGCACCTGCAGATATCATGATCAACATATTGGTCTCACAAGGGACAATGGAGACTACTTACCATGAGTTCCATAACTCCAACAACCATAACAATATTCCAGCCAAGAGCCGCAATGTTACCGTTATATGTCTTATTGATCAATAAAGGTATACCCTTCTGTAATGCAGCCCTCCGTGCGTATACTTCCTCCCAGAATAGGATCGGAAACAATGCATATGCATAATATGTCCACGGAGAAGATTCGACAAACAAAGTTGCGACTAATCCAATCAACATGGAAGAAGATATTACAATGCTTGTGTAAGATCGTTCCGCATGAACACTACTGTTCAACACGTGTTGATCAATTGCAACTGTAAAGGAAAATGCAATCCATCCAAGATAACCAGCAGTGACCAAGGTACGAAGAAAGAGCCAATCATAAGTCTGGAGATATCTTAACCCTGCCAAACCCAACTTTATCAATGAATCAGAGTCTTGAATTGCTACAATGTATTCACCATTATCGATAGCAGATTGTATCTGTGCAAGTCGATGGTCGATAGAACGTTCCTCATCTGCAAATCCTTTGTATGATACGTATCGAATCTTTTCTGCTTGCTTCTTTTGTTCCTTAACTCGGTATTGTTCTAGTATACCACGAGCATTAGTCAGCATAGCATCTGCTTTTCCCCTCTCATCAGTATCTAAATAGTCAAGAGGTAGTTCGCCAACCGAGTTGACAGGGAGTTCCAGACCAGCAAGATATGCCATCAAAGTCGCGACATCAGCCTGAGCAACATCATTCCTCTGTATTGTATCTAGACCCCAATCGGAGGATACTCCGTCTTCGTGTCCTTTTGCCAATCCTCTGGCAATCTTGTTAGGTCTAGCAATACCAGAACCCCAAGCGATCAATGGTGTACGAGTATTATTTGGATGTCCGTCTCCATGAGCTCCAGAATCACCCATACCATGGTCTGCAGTGAATACAAATGCTGTCTTGTCATCCCCGAAGAATTCCTCCATCATCTCTGTGATTTCCTGTACACCTCGATCGACATATTGTATATTGTAGTGATATTCTTTCGAATGAGGCCTCTTGGCATGTCCAGCCGTGTCCAATCCCAATAAATGAAGAAAGAATACATTCCCTTGCTCTTTTACCCGTTTTCCAAGCTCTTTATCGGTTTTGGCCGTCTCGAAGAATTTCTTGACTCGATCGAAAACCCACTCGTCCAACCAAGTTGACAACCTTGTGAAATCTTCCTCGTGCGCGTCATACGTATTAGCCGTGACTCTTCCTTTTACTGCTCCATCCGCAAACATTGGAAGAATATCAGGACTTCCCCATGACCAAGTATGTTTACTCCGATTAAAGACACTGTCGAATCCAACAGGATTATGTGTCCAGCCTGTAGTCACAGATGATACATCTTCATATAATCCCGCAATGAGCGCTACATGTCCGGGACGAGATTCGGTCGGCACTCGGGTATGTGATATGCCGAACGTGCCGCGATCGAGGACGATAGACCGGAGAAAAGGCGCAAGAGGACGCGGTATATGTGCGGGGAGAGATGGGTCAGAGAAGGGAGAGTTTGGAATCCCAGGGTCCGGAAGGGATTGGAACGTCTTGTCGGCTCGAAGTCCATCACCTATTACTGATCAGAATGTTTTTCTTCTCGAGCAGATCAGCATTGATCGTAAAGTCTTACCCACTATAAGTACCACCCTCTTTGCTGGAGGCTCATGATGTACTCGATGCGCTGTCATGCCATGGATGACGGGACTGACAAAGTATATATCAAAGATGGAGGAGATGTATATCAAGTGGAAGATTGCGGCTATGCCTAGGAAGCCAAGACGACTGAGACGAGCCATTGTTGATTTTCTCCTGGCACAGATCCTCGATCATAGACTAAACATCTAGGAAGTCTTTCCCAAAAATGTCAACCATGCCCAACGCGCCTGAGAATGCACTATAAGTTCGAGCGTTGCTACAAAATTATAAAAGGTTGAACCGAAATGGATAAAGTTTATATTACGTCACATGATCTTCACGAAACGTGAGCTCCGGTCTTTTTACACCCATCTTCTGACATTATGTATGGACACATACGATCATGATATAAGGTAACATTGTTGTTCAACATTACTTGGCGATTAAATATATGTATCGCAGCTTGCAGTTGATCATAATTGAGAGTTTTAAGCGGACGAGCTATCTCACTAACGACTCTTGACATCCAACTTTCAACAGAGCTTGTCACCACCTGCTTTGGACATGAATTAGTACCGTGAAGCGCTTTGATTTATCATCAATTAAGTATCCCAGATTCATCAATAATGCAGCTGCCAATGAGTGGTTAGCAATTCATGAATTTATGTAGGATCTATTCCTTGTTTATTCGTAATGAGTAGGAACTGGTATAATAATATATATTCAAATTCCAGATATCTTCACTTTTCATCTAACTGCTCCTTATTTGATATTATCCTTTCCCCAACCCCTCGCTCTCATGCCTCCCTCGATCGCACTCCAAATCTCCTCTACGACTTCTCTGTCCCTCCACCTTTGTTGTGCAGTCTGCCCTTCTCTCCATTTATCCACCGCTACACTAGTCACGCCTCTTCCCCATCCTTTGACTGCATCTGGGACAGTCTCGCCATTCCATCCCACATATATTCCCAGAGCATGAGTAAATAGCTCGGCGGGATTTTGCCATTTATAGCCCTTGAACTGCCACGCTTGACCGGTCGTAAAGACGGCGACTACTCGATTCCAGTAATCTGGTTTGAAATTATCCGGTGATTCAACTAGTATTAGTCTCGTCTCTCGGCTGGGATCGATGGTGGGTAGAGTCCTCGTAATGTGCAGGATGTTGGCGCCTGTGTTGGCGGAATTGGCGGAAGTGTAGACGCCGTCGGAGAGGAAGGATTTGATATTTGCTAGACGAAGAAGGGATGAAGCAGATGGGGAAAGAAGGATGATTGGTTCAGGTCGACGGCCTTTTGTGGATGGTTGTCGAGAAATGGCATTCGCTGCCGCGATAGCTGTGGCTGATGGGGCGGACGCTTTGGACGAAGGCTTTCGGAGCAGAGATTCGATTGATTTTCGAACGTGGGAGAAGTCCTACAACGTCATGATACCATCAGCGAGGTCCACACGTTTGTAATGAATATGAGGACACTTACAGTAGGTTTTATACCCCTCAAGACCGTATTTCTGTCTCCCATTATCCTCTCTAGCTTACAAATAGCTTTTACCCTTTCTTCATCCGCTTTTGTGATTGTTCCAAATCCAATCCTTCCATCCACATCACCCATATGGACATCTAATCCACCGCTTGCTATTTGTGCTGCTTCATTGGCTGCTTTTCTCGTGGACGATGTATTGTCCAAACTTTTGATAAATTCACTCTCGTCATTCTCTCCATTCAACCAACTTGCCAAATCTACACGTTCGGTAAAGACGACATTGGTTACTCCTCCAAGACTTTTCTCTATTCGTTGTGCATTTAGTGTCTGTAAAGCATTGATATACTCCTGCAGACCAGCATCTTTATTTATCCAACAAAAATAAACGGAAAGTAAATCGAGAGGGGCATTTGTCTGTTGAGATATGAAGCGAGTGGGAGTTGATAGTTCAATTATTTGATGTCCAGAGTCATCCCCCACTTTTTGGGTGTTGAAATATAAGTGTGTGGCTGTCTCGAGAGGTGTCGGATCTGTGGCCGAAGGATCACTGATTGGTACTGGATTTTGTGATTTTGTTATTGTATCTCGCAATAAGATCAATGCATCACTTTCTATTGACGCATCATTTGGCGCCATTGGAATTTCAGGTTTCAAAGGGGTCGCTGCGTGACATCGATCTGTGTCCCACCCTTGACAAAGACACTATGCGCGTGAGTACTGTAACTTACTGATGATTAAGGATGAACGTGGTCAACTCGATCGCGAAATTATTCAATTTATAAATTAGAGTTTCGAACGTCACTTTGATTGTATAGTCATGGCATGTGAATATTATATTATGGCTATGATGACTATGCTATTTCTAACTTTTTATAGATGTACGCTGTAATATAAGAGAACAAGCCAAGAGAAAGATCGACAATTCTTGTCTTTCAGACCTTTTTACCACGTCCATGCATGGGACATAGCTGTTTCTGTCCTCCATAATGCTTGGCATTCAAAGGACAAAGAGGACTGCTTGGCAAGTGATCAGTGACATCAAGTCCAAAGTCTGGTGGTTGAAAGCCTTCCTGTGTTTCAAATGCATACACTCTTTGACGGAATATATCTTGGTGTGAGCTCTTCTTCGACACTAAAAACTGCAACGGAACTTTGTCATCATCTTCCCGAAGTTTGAAAGGAATTGGCGGAGTGGGAATATCCGAGTTTCGCCCCCGCGTGTAACTCTTTCTAGCATGAGATAGTGGTGGTCTGGTCTGCGCGCGGACGGTTGCAGAAGAGTGCAGTGCAGTTGTATCTGCTCGCCGCATTTCTGATGGCAAACCGCTCGAAGAGCCAGGTCCAGTCAATCGGGTTGTCAAATACTGCTTACTATCTGCAGCGATATACTTTTTCTCAGGCCCGACGTCATTTCTATCGAGCCATCCACGCACGTCTGAATACAGACTAGGCGACTTTTGTACTTCATAAAGACCCATTGCAATTGGTGATAAAAGCGGTCCTGTATGTGACGAGTCATCAGATGAGCTTTCTACCAAAACACTGCCAAAATATTCCGTATGCTGTCTAGCATTTGGTCCGGTAGGTGTCGATTTTGGACTGCTTATCAGTTTGGGAGAAGCTAGGGGTGATATTTTGCCCGCCACATGTCCTGATCTGCGCCAAAACCCTTGAAGGAGCGATGTTCGCTTGGATACGGTGATATTCGCATCTGGTGTATGTATTGTCAAGTAACCAGGAGTCACTAATGGTGAATCAGATGACATTGTAGCATCTGACCGATCTGTAAATATATCTCCTTTTGGTTTGCCTAGTGATTGTGTCAGGAAAATAGCTGGTGAGTTTGTGCGCGAGCTCTTCGAGTACGACGAGCTTGATCTTTGCTGGCGATGACGCGTGCTGGACTGCTTTATCTCCATTGCGGATGATATTGAGCTTCGACTGCGGCTATAAGCTGGTCTTTGGGGTCGTTTGATTGATGGAATATCTCGAAATGATACAAGCTCGGCATGTTTGATAGTATCCTGATCAGTCGTGGAGACTCTTCGAGCGTCACTTGCATAGATAGTATGACTGTTAGAAACTTCTAATGCTGAAGTCGGTGGAGCGTCTGCTGGGTCAGTCACTACACTCGAGATATGGTCACTCTTTTGTGTAGATGCCGCGGGTGGATCTGACATTTCCACGATGATTGGTCCAGAAGTGTGTAGACTGGTCTTGTAATCTACATCAATAGCAGGAATTGCAGCCGATAATGGCTTTGCAGCTTCTTGGTTTCGTTTCAGCGTTCTCCCACTGTTTCGTCGACGGTATAGTAAGCGCGCAAAACTGCTGCCACTTGACCAAGAAGCTTTTGATTTGGTTGTAGTCATGGAATCCTGATCAGGCGAGCGCCGCTTAGGTTTTCCCGACTTACGAACTCCGTTACTTTTGTAACACGATTCAATTATTTATTAAACATTGCTTAGAAATCGATGAACTTACTCAGTGACTGTCACATGTGTTGGTGTGTCAGTGCCACCATCTCGCCATTCCCAACTTGCAGAGTCATCATTGCCTGGCAATAACAAGACATGCTTGAGCGTGGCCACTCTTAATCCATCTCGGAACCAGTATCGATGTATTCGACTGGTCTTTCCCATGAAGGTATGTGTCGGTCGGGATTGTTTCTTCGTGATCTGTGATGGCGATATGGAGAGGGTTTCTCGTCCTCCTGTCTGACTCGTCGTCCAGGACTCCATCTATATCTGGGAGATGAATAAGTGTTACTATTGGTGATGTTTTTGTGCCTATTCCGACCACGTTGACCACTTAGTTCAGAAGGCTTGTATTCGGCCTCTTGGAAGTATTTTCTAGGATGAGTAGAGCAAAGTAGACCCAGGAGAACCGCGACCAGTATATAAGTCAGTCGTTTCTTAACTGTTGCTGCCTCTCGGTCCGTATCTCTAGGTATCATTTTCAAAAGCCATGTATATATCAATCATAGGTACAATAATAGAATTTAGGAATGTGAAGTGACAAGCCACATAATGGAAAGCGCCTCGTGACGAGCAAATGACAAAGTGAAGAAATTTACAATATGCATATAGACCACACGTGGTTTGAGCTACCTTTATTAATCATCAATGTGTAGGAAAGTACGGACGTAAACAATTTCACTTCCATCAACAAGGATACACACCGGATCAATTATCAACGAGACAAAACACACAGTCTACGTAAAAATGATTAATGTTGTATAGACACATCAAAAGCTGTCGTTGCGAAAAGGAAAAGATGGTAAAAAATAGCGCAAAATGTACGGGGGAATGTCTTAGCGAATCCGAATTTTATTATCAACGTCGTTCATAATTTTCTCCTTTCTCTTGAATCCTCCAAATATGCGCACGTCGTAGTAAAGGATCAAATATACAACGCGCGCAAATGTCTATACCAGACTGGTCGTACCTCAACGAAGGTAAACCGACAATAATAACGAACGAAAAACAAATATATACTGGATCGCCAAGCGCGACTGCGCAGGAAGTCCCTACAACACCTGTCGCACCCCATTCGAGGTCATTTCGATCACGATTTGATGCATTATTTCCTCTTTCAAAACGTTACTTTGGGTTACGCCGGAAGTGGGCTTTGATATGTGCACTTGGTGTGTTTTTAGCTGTTTTGGTATTTATCATCGGACTTGCTGCTGGATTGTCTTCCAAACACAAGTCGAACTCGTACGTATACTAAGGCCATGATTGGACATTTGTTGACTAGTCACAAGTGCTAAAAACTTGCCCTTACCAACTAATTCACAGACTTTCGACGGCGACTTAACATACTACGACCCGGGACTCGGTGCTTGCGGAATTGTTTCGACGGAACAACAGAATATAGTTGCAATTAGTCATTTTCTGTTCGACAAAGCAGCAACTGGTTCTAATCCGAACGCCAATCCACTTTGCGGTCGTAAGATTCGCGCGACGAGGTACGTTGATCTGTCTGTTCACTGCAAGAGTATGGCGACTCATAAAAGGAGCAGATACGATGAATCAGTCGGTTCACAACGAAGTGTAGATCTGACGGTGGTAGATCGATGTAAGTACTTTCAGAAGCGATCATGGCGTCGACAGTATTAATAGACCAATACATAGGTGTCGGATGTCAAGCTACTGATCTGGACGTGAGCCCCAGTGCGTTTGCGCAACTAGCAGATCCTGGTTTGGGGAGAGTGACCACAAATTGGGCATGGTTATGAAGATAGGGTTAATGAATATTTAATGAACGTAATGATGATGATTATGACAGTGTAATTTTGGTTAATTATGTGTTTGAATATTGTAAGATATGATTTATATACAGGAACTCGGTATTCCAAGTTGTTACTACCGTATATCTAGTTGTTTATTATTGTTTGTAGTCTATGTCAACAAAAAGGCTCCTGTCAATCATGACACTTCTCTACGTTACGTCATAATAAAGTTCAAACAGAAACGAAACACTCCACATTTTTGTCATCTGACATGTTTGTATCAATCATCATATTCGTCGATTAATCATTTCATTTCTCATAGTCCTCTACATCTCATAAAGCCATATACGATGAGGCTTATATTCAACATTGTTTTGGCTTTCTTAGCTGCCAACGCCTCAGCAAAAGCTCTATTACCGCGATTTGTCTCACAGCATGCACTTGCAGAAGAACTTCCCTCTGTCCCAGGCGACAATCCACTTCATTACTGCGCAAGTCCAGATAAAGACATCTTAGAGATCGAAAGTGTCGATTTATCTCCCAATCCTCCAAAAGCGTATGTAATAATATTCTCTAACAATCATGCTTCTCTCGATGTTAAAAGACTCCACTAACTGTATTTTGACTTGTAGTGGCACAAACCTCACCATAACAGCAACAGGCACGTTTCACTCCGACATCGAAACTGGAGCAAAAGTCCATCTCACGGTCAAATACGGCCTAATCACAATCGTTCGCCAAACAGCTGATTTATGTGACGCGATTGAAAAGGTCAACCTAAGCTGTCCACTTAAGAAAGGCACGATGACTTTGACCAAAGATGTAGAGTTACCAAAGGAGATACCGCCGGGTAAATACACAGTTTTGGCAGATGTAGTGACTAAGGATGATGACAAGATTACCTGTTTGACTGCTACGGTTGTCTTTGCGAGAAGTGGTGGTAAGGGTCTACTGGAAGGATTGTGGGATAATTAATTCGACACAATCGAGTTCTGACATGTGCAACAAAACACATATAGGGCATTTCTTTCGACAAAGTAGCATTCCATATCATACGTATCTGTTTCTATATATACATGTATCTATACAATTACAAAGTGACATTATTCGCTAAATAACTTTGCAACTCGTTTCATTACACTATCTTTCTCTGGGTCGTATGGGTGATCTTTGGAGGGTATCTCAAGGACGGAAGGAAATGCTTCGTTGTAAGCATCTACTCGCAACCGTATCCGTTCCGCAATCTAAATACACCATCGAATGAGTACATGACCATCTTTATAGTCTACGTAGAGATATGGGCAACCTACATGTTGATTTATAAGTAATATAGCAATGTCCTTCCGCTCCTTTGTAAATCTTTCAAATGCATTGTAGATAGTTTCATCTTCTGTCTTGCCGTCGACTACCAAGTAATTCTTTTGCGAATCTGGCGGATCGGTGACATGCTGTCGGATGTTATATCAGCGTTTGCGTGTATGTGGACGTCGAGGAGATACGTACTCCGACACCAGCGAGAAGAACTCCGGTTACAGTGTCCTATTATCAATTCTTAGTGGTGGAGTCGACAGAGCAGACGATGAACTAACCTCGTCCCCAATCACTGCGAGAAATTGCCGATCTTTATACGCAGAAGGTGGTAGAGCCATTCTATATAACTAATGTTGAACAAGCGCAACGTAGAAGTGAGGAATAAGTACGAGATGGGCGGCTGTATAGTAACAGTAGACGTGATTCTTGGCGCGAGTGGGGCAAGTGGAATTATTGTTTTCATTTCATAACAAAAACTTCCCTTTCACTCCGCCCTCTCGTTCGTCAATACATCGCATTATAACCTAATGATCTGATAATTAGAAAATGAACATATTCTCGCTGATAGGGCTTGGGTTGTAGATAATGCCACGTCTGGTACGAAAGCAACCATGGAGCGAAAGAATCAAAAACGCTCTAGATCCGTATGATTTACTCTTATGGATATCTGAAGAATTGCATGATAGTAATTGGGACGAAAGCCTCAAGGACTGGATGGTACCGATTGGATTCGGTTGTAATATGTTGTTCGTTGTTGCAAGAGCAAATAGTCGTAATAGGAATAAACACAATGATGACGTATTTGGGGATTATGATGGTCGGATAAGTTCCGGATGGTTTAATTGGTTGGTAAGTGTCATATCAATACGGAACCTATGAAAGTAGTAGGACACTGATGTATCTAGTGTTCTTTCGTAACACATCTTCTTGTGATTCTATCGGTACTTAACACGATATTTACATTTTTACGGAAGCGACATTATCGATTATTTGAGAGTTCGATAGATCAGGCACCGTCCACGCCATCTGCAAAACGAGTCAACGTAGACTCCTCACCGGCATCTTCTAGTCCTTTTCGATATCTGACTTCTATATTCTCCTCTGCTACAGCTGAATCACGAGCACATCCGGATCAGTCGCGTGATGTATGGGAGATTAGTGTATGGGATCCCAAGGAAGCCAACCTTGATCTTTTCACATTGTTCTCTCCTGGCCATGCTCTAATATATTGGATGTTTCTACCAACCACGTCCTCAGATGTACGGCCCTCAGTGACAATTGTGGTATCTCTGTTTCTCGCAGCTCTCTTATCTGCACAAATGATTGCGCTGCAAAAATGTTTTACTCAACAGGCCAAGGACATGAGAATCATCAACAAGGAAGTCATGAATGAGTATGACACTAAATATGTTCATCCGACTATTAACAAGCAGGTCAGAGAGGTCGGAACTCAAACTCGTGATACAGGGAGAGATACAAAAACCCGGGAAGTTGTGGTGTATACGCCTACAACACTGATCAATCGCGGATTTAGGATAAACCCAAATCCAAACTATATATCTCATCTTTCGGATAGCTCCGTATTTGACGTGGACACACCGACGAGACCGCACTTGGCCAAAAGCAGTACCACACCTGCTTTACATACTCCTAATGTTAATAAAAGTATGACGAATAGTTTTAGTATAGCAGCACCATCTCCATTCCGAACAAAATCTAATTTTGCAAGTCCTTCTCGACAATCTCAACCACTATATCAAAGATCCTCAACAAAGGGTGATGGAGGAAGTCTAGGAGTGTTTAGTCATGCCAACAGTCCGTTGAAGAAAGCAGCTAGTTCATCTCATCTACGTCCAGGTTCGAGGTTAGAGGAGAATCATTATGGTATTAAAGCTAGTCCATTGAAACGTATGAGCACTTCGGACACTCAGACTGATCGACGACATGATGACAGATATGGTAGACTTGTAGCGAGCAGCTCTAGTACTAATAATTTACGATATCAATAATGTATAATGAGTAAATGATAATACTGTGTGGTGAAAGTGAAATATTTCTGCCAAGACTTGTGAATGTGAATTTGGTAATTAGTCATGTCAACCCTTTTGTAATAATTAATGCATACCAGCAGGAATATGTTGTGTATGTAGACATGCATCTGGGAAGTATCTGGCCGAGGCTATGGCAAGAGCAACTCGACGACAGTCTGTGAAAAATAGTAGTGGTAATCATGAAGTGACGTCTAGTCCACAAACTCCGAGAACACGAGGTGGAAAGCGTAAAGCATCCGAGATCAATAATGATACTAACCATACAAGTCCAAACATTAATAATGACAGTGCCGAAGGGAGTGGCAATGCCGAATACCAATTCAAGCCCGATGAATTGAGTTTGATCAAACTTGCAATCAGCAATAATTTGACTCGAAGAACTTGTCCGAAATTGATCGGTCTTGACAATGAATACACTAAAGTTGCATCTTTGATCGAACAGACTGTTTCAGCTGGAGAGAGTAATTCTCTACTAATCATCGGAGCACGAGGTAGTGGTAAAACTGCATTAGTCAATACTATTTTGGCAGATCAGACGCGGAAATACCAGGATACATTTCACGTTATTCGTTTGAATGGTTTTGTGCAGACAGATGATAAGATTGCTATACGAGAGATCTGGCGACAATTAGGTCGCGAAATGGATCTCAATGACGATAATCTGATAAAAAATTATGCAGATACATTGACTACTTTACTTGCATTGTTAGGCTATCAAGGAGGTGACTCGAATGAATCAGGAAAGCGATCAAAAAGTATCATATTTATACTGGACGAGTTTGATTTATTCACTGGACATCCACGACAGACTTTGTTATATAATCTGTTTGATATTGCTCAATCACGCAAAGCACCAATTGCAGTCCTTGGCTTGACAACGCGATATGATGTAGCGATTGAATTGTTGGAAAAACGAGTCAAATCACGCTTTAGTCATCGACAAGTTCTACTTACTTTGGCAAAGGATGTCTCTACTTACAAAGAAATGTGTAAATCTTCACTTCTTTTACTTTTTGACCGTGAAACGTCTCTACCTTCTGATCCTCAGACTTCTCTATCTTCAACTTGTGTAACTGAATGGAACAATCTGGTATCTGCTTTGATGTCAGACTCTTTACCTTTTCACAATCATTCGTTACAACTCTATCATACAACAAAGTCTGTTCCAGCATTCCAGACGTCACTGCTTCTTCCGCTATCTTCACTTTCTACCGAAAAAGCACTGACTTCTTCTCAAATCACGTCCCATCTTTTACTTCAACTATCTCTCGCACCATCTCTTCTCCCTCCATCAACATCAGTCTTACAGTGCACTGTCCTTCCTTCTCTATCTACTCTAGAATTAGCATTGTTAATCTGTGCAGCGAGAACACAATACATTCATATCACGGAAAGTACTAGTTTTGCACTTTCTTACGATGAATATAAAAGTCTTGCTTCAAAAGCGCGTATAGCTGCTTCTGCTGCTGGACAAATTGTCACTGGCGGGGTGGGTAGACTTTATGGAGGAAGAATAGCTGAAAGAGCATGGGAAAGGCTCGTTGAAAAGGGTTTAATGGTTGGTTTGAGTGCTGGTGGGATGGTATTGGGAGATGGAATTGGGGCTGGTGGATCTAATACAGGATTAGGAGTTGGGACGGGATTGAGCCAAGGTGGAAGAGGAGAGGGAAAGGGGCTGTATAGATGTGATATCAGTCTCGAAGAATTGGGTTTATGGTTGGATACCGAGGAAGGAAAAGAAGTCGGTGAAGGAGGCATGAGGAAATGGTGCAGAGATTTATGATGTTATCGATGTTGGGTATCATTTTTATATCTTGAAAAAGAAATCTACCGTCTTCTGTCAGGTCCTCGGTTATTCATGGCCCTATCAGGTTCTCGATATTTCATGGCTCCTCGACCTTTGAATATTACCGCATTACCATTTTCGTCGTCCTTTACATCAAGCCGGTCATTTCGATCTTCATCATATCGTTTATTGTCCTTGTACCCATGATTTCCATTTCTTTCATCTTTTCTATATGATTTATTGCCATCACGATCCCAATATCTGTTTTGATCACGATCCAAGTATGATGAGCGGTGACCATTTCGTTTGTCACGACTGTCATCATGATGATATCGATCTGAATCCCTTTGGTCTTCTTTTCTTTTGGGGCTTCGACTTCTACTTTTACTCCTCCTCCCACTTCTGTGATCTCGATTCCTATGTCTGACAATGCTTTCATCTCCGCTGTCTCGCCGCCGTCTCTCGCGATCTGGCGATTTACTCCTATCCCGAGTTTTCCACTTTTTCACATCATCCCCTTGCTCATCTCCTTCATCCCTTTCATCCCTTGTATCTCTACTTCTCGAGCGTTTTCTGTTCTTATCTGGTGACTTACTTCTACTATCTGATTTCCTTTTCGTTTGTTTATCGCTTTCAATCTTTGCTTTTCTAGTCTCCCCTCCCTTTATCCTCCTCTCCAACTCTCCACATCTAGAAATCAAAACCGGCTCGAGAGGACAATCTTCTTTATCAGTCCTGACTTTTGCCATTTGTTCCAGCACATCTTTTCCCGCGACGACTTGGCCGAAAATGGTATTCTTTCCATTCAAATGCGGACAGGCATCTAGTGTAATGAAGAACCTACAGCTGTCGTTAACATCCTCTTCGAAATTTATAGAAAGGAAAAAAGGTTAGGAAAGGAGACTTACTGACTTGTATTCAACCCCTCGGCATCATTCGCCATGCACACTAGACCCGGTACATCGCATTCTCTCCAGTTTAGATTCTCGTCGGAAAAGGCTCCGGTTGGATTGACATCTGTAGAGAAGATCGATTTCCCGCCCGTGCCGTTGGAAGAAGTAATGTCGCCAGATTGGAGCATGAAGTCGGGGATTATTCTATGGAATGGACATTTTTGATACGAGAGGTTTTTGTCATTGGTGCATAAAGCGAGGAAACTGTACTTGTTGTTAATCACGTCGTTGGAGGAGAGGATGTGGTGGGAGAATGTACTTTTCGCAAGTTTTTGGGGTCTTGTCGGTGAATAGTTCGATTATAACCCTCCCTGCCGGCTCTGACGAGATGGAAATGTCGAAAAACACGCGCGGTCGAGAGATTGACATTGTCTTAGTACCACTTTTTCTACAGTCGTCCACCCTACTTTCAAACATTGAAAAATGATATGGTCGTCGTTGCAATGATCGGAATATCGGCCCGTGTTCTGCCCGATCACAAGCTCGGAAAAAAAATCCAACTACTATCGATACAACTAGATATTAGTACAATACAACACAACACCTCGTAATACAACGTAGCACGATACGATAGAATATAATAACAGAATAAAACAGCCCTCTCCACCAAGGCCCGTGTGTCCGAGGTTTTGCAATGCCATCAACGCACAACGTCGATAAACCATGGGACACGCCCGACATTGACAAATGGAGCGTCCAAAAATTCGGCCCCGAAGACAACGCAGGCGGCACATTCAGCGAAGAGTCGTCCTTTTCGGTCCTGTTTCCCAAATACCGCGAAACGTACCTAAAGACCGCGTGGCCGCTGATAACGAAATCTCTCGAGAGGTTTGGGATCGCATGCACGCTGGATCTTGTGGACGGGAGCATGGCTGTGAAAACGACGCGGAAGACGTGGGATCCAGCCGGGATTCTAAAGGCGCGGGACTTGATAAAGTTATTGGCGAGGAGCGTCCCTGCGAATCAAGCGGTCAAGATCCTGGACGACGAGACGATCGCGTGTGATGTCATAAAAATCAGAGGCATGGTTAGGAATAAAGACCGGTTCGTCAAAAGGAGACAGAGGATCTTGGGCCCGAACGGGTCGACGTTGAAAGCTCTAGAGTTGTTGACGGGTTGTTATATATTAGTGCAGGGAAATACTGTCAGTGCAATGGGAGGATTCAAAGGTTTGAAAGACGTGAGGAGGGTGGTGGAGGATTGCATGGACAATATCCATCCCATCTATCACATCAAAGAACTCATGATCAAACGTGAATTGGCAAAAGATCCAGAACTAAAAGATGAGAATTGGGAGAGGTTTTTACCGCATTTCAAAAAGAGGAATTTGTCGAGAAGAAGAAAACCGTTCAAAGTCACAGACAAGACTAAAAGGGTGTATACTCCTTTCCCTCCACCACAGGAAAAGAGTAAGGTTGATCTACAGATTGAAAGTGGAGAGTATTTCTTGAAAAAGGCCGAAAAGGAAAGAAAAGGAAAGGAAGTGCGAGAGGAAAAGATGAAGGAGAAGATGAATGCGAAAAGAAAAGAGAGGGAGATGGAATTTGTAGCTCCCGTCGATGATGATGGTGAAGGTGAAAAGAAAAAGAAGAAAAGAAAATTAAAAGAAGACGACGGTGATGATCATGATCATGACAAGAAGGAAAAGAAAAAGTCGAGAAAGAACAATGACAATGAAGATTTATGAATGGATCATCAAGGTAGTCTTTGTCGGTTGTGTATATAGTATAATTATTGTTTTGTTGCAGTTTTAGCGTTAATCATTGATCACTACATTCACCACGTAAATCGTCACATTCGTACATTTATAAATTGTTCTGTGGACTACACAAGGTGTTGGAGTTACGTGTCAAGTCATCTAGATCTGACAAATCCTCACACCACCATCAAAATCTTCAGCTCGGCCCGGTCCATAGGCCAAACTCTGATGATGAACATTATTACGATTTAGCCAGAGTTTCGACATGTCAAAGTAGTGTGAGTGGGTCTGATGCCTCGGAAAGTGTCTAGACTATACCTTTGTTATTAGCAAAACTTATCTATTTTTATTATATGTAATGTACATAGGTCGAGTTTTTGATTGCTCTGTTTGATTCACACAATCAAGTTCGTGATTGAAGAAAAGTTAAATCATGAGTTCTCGTATTGACGACCACACTCTTTTGTTATATGATCGAAGTTATCATGAATATTCGACGCGAGAGTTGGCAAATATCTTGCCAGTGGATCAAGTAGGTATATCTTCCACTCCGCAATCCGCGACACCCAACATTGATGCAAGTAATGATAGGCTGAGGAAGAGAGATTGAATGAATGGCATGATATCCTCAAGATATTCTTTAGAGAGAGGCTCGTTTTCCCTTCAGACATATCTCCAAAGCGTGTTCTAGATTGCGGATATGGTACAGGGATATGGGCAGATGACATGTGTGACCAATATGGATGCGAAGTAAGACATGAGAAACGATCAAAGAATGAATTGACAGAGAGAAGATACTAATAATATGCAGATATATGGAATAGATGTATTTAACGGTACTTACAATGATTCACCAGACAACTCGGACAAAAGTTCAAATAGCGGTAGCAGTGCTTCAAGGTCTAGTTCTGGAGATGAAACTGTCTTTAGCGTAAAGACAAAATGGGACCTTAATCGGCCTCTACTACAGAATAGAGATATTTTTACTGAAAGCGGACTTTTACGGTACAATGCAAAAGTCTCGTTTGACCTGGTAAACATTCGTTGTTTGACAGAAGGAATTCGAAGTGACAGATGGCCTCCATTGATGAGAGAGTTATGGACTTTGATCAAACCAGGTGGCTGGGTTCAGATGATCGAACTTGACTTTGCAAATATAGGATTGTCCCTCAAAGAATCAGATGACAACATAGATAAGGAATTGAATGCGATTGAAGAATGGGAAGAGTTGTACAAACAAGGTATGAGACAGATGCAAAGAAATATAAATATTGCACAAGAAATACCCACAATAATGACGAATATGGGTTTTGAGAATGTGATAAAGAAAGATCACCAGCTTGATATTGGTAGTTGGCGACAAGATGGTCAGTTCAATATCAAGAGCAGACTTTGTTGTTGAGTTGACAAAAGACAGAAAACGCCAATCTCAACAATCGAATATCTCGTGTCGTGCAGGCCAGTATAGGTCCATTAGGCCTGTTCATGTCCTGCAAGATCTTGAATAATACTCCTCAGCAATATCATGATTTGGTTCAACGAGCAATACTTGAACTACAAGATCAAATTCTAAAGCCATATATCAACTGGTATGTCCAACTCTTTCCACTTATTTTTATTCATGATGCCTGATGCAGACTATATAGTCATATAATTATTGGTCGTCGCCCTTTGTCTAAATGAGTGACAAGCAAGGGTGAGGCCAAGTAATCTGAGGATTTCGGTAGTTAGTTTGTGCGGATGCTCGCTTTGCTGTTCTGCTACGGAGTGTTTGTCGATGGCCTGCTCCCGAAATCGTCTTTAGTCAAGCCGGCATCGCGTCGGTCATGGTATGCCGATGTTTTATTGTCATTGTCGTGCTAACTTTTAGCTATAAAGTCCGCTTACTTGGCTTTTCTATGACTCGTCTGAAAACAATTGAGCGACCTCATTGTCAACCGTACGTGTAACCAATTTAAACATCGCGTCAATGCCGGGCGCCCTCCAGGTTGTGTGGTAGATAGAGAAGATGATAGGCTTGCTGTTTGTCGGACAAAAGCGGTTTGAAGGAATTTGTTCGGGGTGGTGTTATACTCGGCGTATTCATCGATTTGAATGGAATACTATAAAGTCGATTCTTTGCTTTCTGCAAGTTTGTTACTGTCGATATGGCGACTGCCTAATTTGTGCTCCTAATCTAATTGTTGCATGTTTCACTGACCATGTGTTTCATGCAAGATTCAATTTTGGACGCAACGATTTTAATAGAGTTGATGCAGGGTTTCTTTTTGGAAGTCACGCAATTTTCAGATGACCTTTTACCGACGGTCCTTTCACCAATGTTCGGGTTAGAGGACTTGTCTACATTCTACTTTGCTGATTATATACAAGAAATTATACGTGTATTTGTACAGACGAATACTGTTGTCCTTGTCATAAGTTGTGGTATATTAGTATTACATCAACTAAAACTACTGTTTTCCTTCACCGCCGCTTCTAGTATATATAGCACATCCTCTCGGGCACTTTTCTTGCTTGAATTCGTGCTAGTAGCTGCCTCTTCAAGCATATATGCCCAAGGAATCTCACATTTTGGACACCGGAGTAGAAACCTTTTCTCAAAACCGTCTTCAAATTTGACAATGAATGGACTGGACAAATCATTGATAGACTGTATGCTGCCTTGTCCAGTTTTTATGATCGTCTCGCGATTGGGCAGGTCAAATAAATACATGTTCAAATCCTCCTCGAAAAGCATAGCAACGTGAGGCTTTTCCTTTCTCGTCGACAACGTCACTGGGTTTTCAGGCAATGGTAGAATAGTAGCATTGTCAAGTGAACGCTTGACCAAGTCCTCCAATGCCGTGCTTGAACCGAGTAATAATTGAGTACAATTACAAAAATAATCATGAATCTCGTTACGATTATTGGGAGCAGTATCTGCCGGATCTGCCAATGGATTTATCGAAGTCATATAGTCAATATTAAGAGCAGATCAGAACCTGTACTGTTATTCCTCTCGTCCACCAAGCGAGTTACGAGGTCCAACCGCATTCCATAAGAAAGTGAGACTGCATCGACAATAATCCTAGAGCAACAACACGACCCCTCCCCCGCATTTACACCACATCTCCAATTCTCCGTCGACAGAAGTGATGATCTCGAATGAACAGACTCTGTGACCATTCCATACTTTATGCCTGACTCGACTTCCTCTTCTGTCGAGACTACAAACCCGTCAATCATGAATCAAGTCATACATTTCGGACCACATATAGTCACCAGACAAGTAAGCGTCTCTCCCTCTTCAACATTCATGATTCTTATACACCACTACAGGTCTTCTACCGTACATCCCTTTCCTTTGCCGTTGTAAATATCCGCCCTTTGCTTCCAGGTCACATCCTCATCTGCCCCCACCGCGTCGTCCCTCACATGAGCCAACTCACATCATCCGAAATATCAGATCTATTCCTCACTGTGCAGAAACTCCAAAAGACTTTGAAAAGAATATACAACGCCGCTGGGTTCAATGTTGCTGTTCAAGACGGAAAAGCTGCAGGACAGAGCGTAGCGCATGTGCATTGTCACGTAATACCGAGAAAAGAAGGCGATATGGACAGTAAAGGAGGTGGAGACAAATTATACGAGATGCTAGAAGGGGAAGAGGGGGATTTGGAAAGTCATTTCAAGTCAAAAGATGTTTCAGGAGAGAGAAAGGTCGGAGATTGGGCCAAGGATGAGGAGAGAAAGGATAGGAGTGAGGAGGAAATGAACCAAGAAGCGGAAATGCTGAAGAGGGAAATTGAAAAAGATGAGAATGGAGATGTATAGTGTTGTTGGCATGAGATAGGATACATGTATAATGACTAATGACGACTATGTAAACAAGAGAATCGTGATATCCATAATGGAATAGCATATAGAATTGAATGTAGAAAAGTCCATCAAGTGCTTAATTGGCGAGAATTGTTTTTACAAGTTCTGTACACTGTTAGTTACACCCAGGTTCATAAAGGTGATATGTTTGTGACGTACCCATGTAATTAATCTCACCACTGCTCGTATCGACTGTTTTGAGTAACTCATCCACTTCATCATCAGTCATTTTTTCTCCCAAATTCGTCAAAACTAATAACATGATCAGCATTACTTCCTCTTCATCTGTGTATTTATTATGATTATCTTACTATATCTCAACTGTCCAACACCGATATATCCCGTCATCTCCTTGTCAAAAACCTGGAACCCACGACAGTACTCTTCCGGCTCCCCAGGATCCCGAAATCCTCCAGGTCTGTTGAGAACCTTTTGGAACGAATCAAAGTCGAAATCCGATCCGATTGATTTCTCAAGGTCGGATATCTCTGCTAATGTAGGATTTTGACCACATGCGCGTAAAAGGTCGCCGAGAGAGTCTTGTGTTACGCGTCCATTACCGCGGCGATCGAATAAAGCGAATGCTTCTTTGTAATTTGTGGATGCCTGATGATGAAGTCAGCATTGCATTTGAGATAATCAAGTATACAGTTCCTGGACGGGAAAGTAGAGGTAGAAGTAACACATACCATGTCTGTTGTAGTAAAGAGATGTGATGTTGTTTGCTCGTAGGCTAATTGTTGGACGGGTACTAAAAGTCGTAAACATACACGTGATCAAATATGGTTGCTATGGAGGATTGTGTAAAGTCAATAAACAGCAGTGGTACATACACTACATCGCAATAATCGAGTCTCTAATTCGATGGAATGATGACTGCTAATGTTGTGATTCATGTATGAACTACCCTCGATATCTCACTAGAACTCTGACATGCTCGTGGCAAGAAAGTACCATGCTAATGTAGGTGCATCGTGATTATATGAAGCTTCCACCTGATTAGATCATGAATATTTCCTATCGTTGTTTCAAACAAAGCGATACGCTACCAATCTGTGAACAACATTGTCTTGTGCCTTGATATAAATTCATAATGGAGGACGCAGCCAAAACCTTCTTCACTTCAACCAAGTTTGCAGTAGCTGGCGCATCATCTGATCCCGATAAATACGGTTACAAAAGTAGCTCTCACCATGATTCGACATGAAGAACGGTTATATAGATACTAACGATAAACCAGTCTTTCAGTGGTATTTAAATCAAGGAATCACGCCTGTTCCAATCAATCCAAAAGCGAAAGTGACTATCGAGGGCAAAGAATATGATGCAATTTCGTCGACGACACAATTAGAAGACCCAACTAATACAAGTTTATCGATTGTCACACCGCCGGTTGTTACTAAAACGATACTAGAAGAAGCTCGAAAAGCTGGCGTCAAAGCAGTGTGGTTACAGCCTGGAAGCTTTGACGAGCAGATTCTGAAGCAAGCCAAGCAAGCATTTCCAAATGCTGCGGTGGGGGGGGAAGGTGGTGCTGGGTCAGAAGGGTGGTGCGTTCTAGTCGATGGCAGAGAATGCATGCGAGACGCGGAGAAACTTCGCAAAGCCGATCATGAAACGAGTACGACACGCTCTGGACACTTGTAGGGATCTGATGAGATCGAGATAAACGTATAATATGCAATGGTTGCGATGGACCAGGCTTGTGTTATCCGTTATTACAAGTTTCAGAATTCAGACCAAGTATATAGTCAAGTAAAACAAGCATGTATAGTTCGATCTAGAATAAAAATACTGATCATCTGTTTCCAACATGCCCTCGATTGCCTCGTCTTTTCGTGCACAAATCTCACATAGCTACAAGTAGCATACTCAATTAAGATATGTCAATGCTCACAGCGAAGTCTCACTAAATGCCTTATCCTCATCGCTTATTTTTGAAGCTGTTTCTATTTACGCTGTCATTGCATCCAGAATTTTTCCGGCAACTCAAACTTGTTCAGCTTGAAGTGTCCGATTTTTATAATCCTCTCTGCCAAATCCTGTGGTTGAACATTGTGGGAATTTCCTTGACCAATCTTCATCATATGTGTAGAGTGCTCGAGCCTCGGCTGATACAGTGTTAGTTTCAATGCTGCAGGATTGACATGGCTATACAAAAGTCAGTAGTGACAACGTTTGGACGTATTTCACATCATTCTCACTTTTCCCAGTGCACTCCACTGCATAAGACTTTCAGCTCTGTTTCCCCGTCTTTGAGTTCCATGTGTTTGAACAGATGATCCCTCCATGCCTCCTCGACAGATTGGATTAAACTCATAGCCAAGTGCTCAGCGTATCCCATGGGTGAAATTTCTCTTAAGAATGCTATGCAAACCAAATGATTTCTTTGTTCACCATCATATCGCTTAAAGTGGTAGCCGATTTGATAATGCAGTTTAGCCTCCACAGTTTTTGGTACGAACGACCGACTGGGCCGCCCTACCCGCGCAGCAGTAATTCTCGGACTAGGTGAAATCTTGATACTTAGTTCGGCGTCTTGCAAGGCTATATGTCCTGACTTCTTGACCTCACCCAGAGGCTTAGTCTCGGAGGGGATTTTAACTTGCCATAGTGTCATATTCTCACGCAGGGCACACTCCTCAAGAACATCCTTTGTCGGTATGTCCGTACCGGGGCTGGAGAGTGACTTGCTCTCAAGTTTTAATGGTTTGTATTCAGAATCTTCCTCAACTTCGGAAGCTGGGTTCAAAATTGATCTGCTATCGAGCGAGTAGTCCTGTTGTTTCGTCCGAGATGGCGGGATTTTGAGAATAGACACTTCATCAAACATATGTTTCCAGAACACAGTGTGTGTAGGTTTCGCCAACAGATCGTGTGACTGACTCCAGCCAGTGTAAAGCTCGATCCATAACGGTTTATACGAAACCAGAATCGGTATTAATTTCTTCTGCATTTGCTCATAGCTGGTTGAGTGTTGGCCCGATTCGACAGATTTCGGATTTGCTTGGTGTGGAGAGATCGCATGTATCCGTATTGACTTGAGAACAGGAGGTTGCGCAGAATAACTTTCCAGCCATATTGGTATAGCGGTTATGTAATATTCACTCGTAGGATCATATTCATGAGGACAAACGAATTTAGAGCACGGCTTGTCTGCCTTGTCACATGTTTCGGAAAGCCAATATGAAATTTGACCAGATGGAATATAATCACCTTCGTCAAGTTTTTTACCTAGACCCGGTAGCATCGGAAACGGACTGCTCGACATCCTGATTATGCCACCACAAAGGTTTGAGTAGAGATTTGGTGAAGCCGTCGGATTCGAGAATTTTCAACATGATTTACCAGAGATATCTCATACTGTAGTGATTTTCATGTTTGCTTTGCTAAACTCGGATCATTTTGCCGATCTTGTTTGTGGCGTAGAAATCGTGGGGTATGGGCCGCCATTACATACAGTGGCATGTGTGGCCAGCGCAGGCATTTCCCTTTGCTCCGACATCTCTTCCGGTATCAGTAACCATTTTTACGCCAGTAATCTCGACCTTCCATATCTTTTTACTTTCTTGTATTATAAAAAGAGGAGTCAGGAGTGAAGACAAATTGGAGAGCTAGTATGACGTCATTTAAATCTGATATCAAAATATTATTGTCGTGTTGTCTCACTTCTATCGTACTCTACATAAGATACCGACTGATGACCAATGCCTAGCTTAGTTGATACGATATAAAAATCTCAAGATCACTAAGATGCCGCCAATGAGGAAGCCTGCTCATGAGAGAGGCACTCCACAACCCGATAAAATCGACACCACTCGATTACAACCTTTTATATCACAAAAACACATTACAGCCACGAATAGTGGTAATACAACGCCTACGATAGAGACTGAAGGCTCTGCTTCTGCTGTTAGTATTTCTACTCATCAGATATTCTCTCTACATCTTGCCATATAACAGCACCATGTTTCTAATAATTGGTTTTCTAGATTCAATGGCCAGCCCTTCCACTTCCTTTCCTCCTTACATACCGCTTCTCCCACCGGCTATCATCTCCAACCCAAACACCATATACACATCCATTCCACCAGATCGTCTTGACAAACCGAACCTCTTCTAGTTCATCCAAATCATCAACTTCACAAAGCCTTTCCTCCAGATATTCTTCCCGCAGACAAAAGTTCTCCGGTATCGGTATAGGTAACAACTCTCCCACAGCCGTCGCTCGTCGATGCGGCTATACTTCTCTCCAAGCTACCAGCTCTACTATATCCCCCATCATTCCTCAAAGTACTAGACGACAAAGAAATCCCAGAACAACAGAAGTGAAAAAAGAAGATGTAATGGACATTGATCATCCCATCCTTTTCAACGCACAGGTCCTCCCCCAAAGCGTAGATAAACATGTACAAGATGATTCAAGTGTGAAGAAAAAGAGACCCAAACACCATCCAACGACGAAGAAAGACCTCGCAATGTCCGTAAGACGACATTTTAATTCCATGTCTGCAGATGAGATTGGTATTGCCGCCGGATTAATCTACAAGGTTCGACATCAAGGTACATATACATATTCCCATTTACCGATCTTATAGCTTTTTGTTTGGAGAGTATGCTGATGATGAACAGATGATAGTTTTCGACTACGACAAACGCCGCATAGAAACACCAACTCAAGTGGAAGTTGATGATGTTTCTTTGACGGCTGATGAGGTTTTGGAATGGAGAAAGAGAGTATATGGAATATCAATAGAGATTTCCTTGCACAACGTTTTGAATAGAATATCGTTCTCGCATAGGCATAGGCATAGGCATAGCATAGCATAACGTTAGATTCAATATATTTACCTTCTTTTTTCACTTTGTCACTTTCAAAAAACCTTTTAGTATCATTTTCTTTCGAGAAGGGAAAAGTACGAGATGAGAAAAGCGCACACCGGAAGACCAAAGCCTTTAAGAAGCGGGCGACTAGCCAGGCCTGACTGGGATATTTAGCAGTTAGAAAAACACGGGTTTGAAAAGTCCTACACTGTGGTGTCATGTAGAATTATTTCAACTCTACTTTTCTCAAGTCAATGGCAAAATACATGTCAGAGCAAAGAGTTCGAGACGTGAATGTCGTGCCATACGTATATTGTCATCTTGTCTATATCAAAAGACTAACTGACAGACGTCTTATCGGACATTATATATCGGATTGAAATAAAATGTCATGATACTAAACTCTGATAACATCGTAATCGTAAAAAATACAACTTGTAGACGTTGTTGTGATTTTACTCTATGCACAGTAAAGGTCATTACTTATCCCATCCAACCCATTCTCTACCAACCACTCTCCAAACCTTCACTTCTCCACTTTTCAAATCCCCCAATTTATACCCTTCGCTTCGAACTTTGATTCTTCCTTTTTCATCCTTGCTCTGTTCTAGGACTTTTACTTTTTTCTTCGTCCCGTCCCATTCCGTGACGACTGCTACGTGGCCTTGATTTGTAGAGGTAAAAGTGCCGATTTCGGTCGAGTATTTGGTATGTAAACCGCCGTGTTTGCCTTGTAGTTTTGCGTTGCGAAAGGTTATGAAATCTCCAGGACGGATCTCGTCGTATTGTTGGACGGAAGCGTTGCCGATGTTGATGTATATCACTGCTCCGTAGGATCTATTGTTAATTGGACGTAGAGGTGGAGACGAAGAGGAGGAAGAGGAAAAGGAGTCGAGGAGTTCGAGGGGAAGAGCAAACGAAGATCCATCCCCGAGTTGTGATACTGGATCTTTACGTGACATTAACGCTTGAATAGAATCGGAAATATGTCGACCATAAGTTTGCCATGCTTGTTCGAGCTGATCTTGACGTAACTTTGGAGGAGGAGGTTCATGACGTTGATCTAGGACCACATCATGCGGATCTTGTGCATCAAAAGAGGCAGAGATTATAGTTTGAGAATAATCTGGATACAAGATGTAGACATCTTTACTTATCGCGCTCTTTCCACCTCGTTTCGTATTAGAAGATTCTTCGACTTCATACAAAACATCTTGTCGACTATTGATAGATGGAGGAGGGAGATTAGTCTGTGTCCACCATAATGAGGATTCTCCAAGATCAATATCTGTAGCCATATAACCATCATTCAAAGGCCGCGAATTGTCAGTTGATTTACGACTCAAACCACGATTGACATCAAAGGATGCTCGATCTAGAAACTCTGGTAAAGGAGGAGAAGTCATGGCTGGTGGAGAAGGTGGTAAGCGGGGTGCATCAATGGATTTTTTAGTAGGTGCGTGATATAGATCATCAGAATCGTAATCAATCTCATGCGAATCGTCTGATGGAGTTACTCTTGTTAATAAAGGCAAGTCACTAGAGGTAGATTGTTTCGGAGGTGGAGGAGGTGGAGATGAGGCAGGATTTGCTCGAACAGACTCTTGATATCTTTGATAAAGTCCAAAGCCATCATCCTCATTAGTATTGGGAAGTGGTGGTGATTTTGCAAAAGGTATTGGTGGAGGATTTGCACGAGGAGTATCTGTAGATTTACGACTGTTAAACTCTTCGTCTCCGTAATTAATCGGCGGAGCAGGAGCAGTAGGTCGAGGTGGTAACGGTGTATGTCGTTGTGCCACACTTGGAGAAGGTACAGCAGATGAATCATCGCCAGCATCACCCTTTTCAATCGTTGAATGACGATTGTGTACTTTTAAAGCGTCTCTATGCTTCTCACTTGATCCAATATCCGTATCATAATCGCCTTCATATTCGCTTTGGCCTTCGTCAGGGTCTTTTATACCCGGTGGCGAGATCAAAGAAGGTGCAGGAACAGGCGGTGGTGGAGGTCGAGGACTTGCTTGATTCGATTCAATATCTTGTTGTGGTACAGGGGGTGGCGGAGCTCGTATTGTTTGGGGATTATCTATTGAAGCTATGGACGCTTCTGAATATTCTCTTTCCAAAGAATTATTATAGACGGATGGCGCTGGTATAATTGGACGCGATTGATCAAACGATGTTCGAGTATTAGGTACAGGAGGAGGTGGACTTCGCATTGGAGTAGATTCGCGAGTATTGTCAATTGATCTTCTTGATCGACTAGATGTTTGTTCCACGCGGTCCGAAGAAGGTAGACGAGGTGGTAGAGGACGAGCTGTATCATGTCAATAAGCTCCTTGTCCATCAATTCAATAGCGATATGAATCAAAACTTACAATTCATTGGTGGCATGGGACGCCCAGAATCTACAGGTATGGGAGGCGGAGCAGTACGTTCTTGTAGAATACGTCAATCAACGATCAACATGCATACCTAAAAAGAAGGCTTACCTTGTGTGAGACTTCTACGACCACTACTGTGTGAGCGAGGTCGATGGATTTGTATTTCTTGGTCGGCTTCCGATTCAGCTGCTTGCTGGGGAATATCCTCGGCGTCGGGCTTTGTTCTAGAGACTAGTGGTGTTGCTGATGTCATACCAGGAATCGGTATCATTGGTCGGGTTGCATATGTTGACGATGAATTCGACATCGACTCGTCATTCTCGACATTAGGTCTTGAACTTGATTTTTGTTGTGATTTAGGAGTATTCAAAGCCATACCAGGCTGTGGAGCACCAAACATTCCTGTCATACCCATTCCGCCACTTATTTTGGCCATTCTTTCTCTTATTTCAGCCTTTCGTCGAGTTTCTTCATCAATCTCGTCGCCAACTTGATCTTCAGCAGGGGTTTCTTCTGCAGAATCCTCTTCATCACCTACGTCAGCTTCTTGTATTGGAGCCGCAGGTGCTCGTTGTGCCTGTACATGATCTGGCAATACTCGTTCTCGATCACCTGCCTCTGTGTCAGATGTATCTTCATTTTGTTCGGTTGTTTCTCCTGCAGCTGATTGATCTGCTTCGTTACCGTCACTAAAGATTGTACTTGCACGAAGAGATGTTGAGGTTCTTGGCTGTGCACGAGTCTCGGGGAAATCCAAAGAACCTCTTGCTGGCATAGAAGTTTCTGAATCGTCATGACCTGCATCATCTGCCATTATTTGCTCAGACGACTCCGTTCTCTTCTTTGCAGGACGTTTCGGTTTTTCTTTTGACGATGTATCTACCCTCTTTTGAGCTTGTTCCATTTGCTGCTGTTGTAAAAGAGCTATTCGTTCCTTTAGACTTTGTGGTTTTGGTGTATCGTCGTCGATCCGCCCATTTAAAGGATCTGATGATTGCTCAATATCACCCGTGAGACCTGCATTCTGTGCGGCGGCTTGATCTTCTGCTATCCTCTCGACAATCTCTACATCCTCTTCTCGTCGATATATTGGCGCTATAGGTCCTGCTTTTGGAATCGGTACAAAAGCATTTCGACTCGGAGGAGCAGCTACGAAAGGTTTCTTCACACCATAGCCAGCCGCTGCAGCTGCAGTAGGTTTAAAGGGTAATGCCGGAGCGGCTTGTTGTTTGTTAAAGGCGGCAATACGGTCTTTGAATGAACTAGACTTTTCAGCAACTGGCGGTGGAGCTTTGACTTGTCCAGGACTGGCTTGTGGTTGTTCTTTGTTGTGTACCGAGCCTGACTTCTCAGGCTGTGAGGATTGTGAGGGTTCAGCATGTTGTACTTGAGAAGATTGTAAGGGTACAGACTGTTGTAGGGGTTTAGATAGGCTTTGTTTCGGAGTTTGCGATACTGACGAGATGTCGTCTGTTATGGGCGCTTGTTGTATGGTGGATATGCTAGTCTCATCCGTAGCTATTTTGCTAGGTTCGGATCGTGTTTGTTGGATAGTATCCGCGGCGGTAGTTGTCTGTGTTGGCCTGGCCGGTCGAGTGGGTCGGGAAGGTATTTCAGGTTCATACCTTTCTACAAAGTTACGAGGAAATAATCCAGAAACTTTTTCACCACCATCATTTGTATATTCTCCCACATACCAGTCCGAATCCGTCTCTTCTGTAATGGTAATTACCTGGCCGAGTGTGAAATTGAGATCGTCTTCGTGTGGACTTGAATAATCAAATACTGCTTTGACTTTGAACGGAACTGAAGACATTTTTGTCGTTTGTAAGTGTGCTAGAACGAGACAAGCCTTTTTAGACCCATGAGTATATTACAGATCTCTTGCTTGGAAGGTAATCAGTGATAATGTACATAGGTTTCTGCGTGTTGTAGATGTTTAGAGTCCAAGCTCTACTACTACGCTGTATAATGGTTTCCCCGCGTTTTCGACCAATGACTTCATCGATGGATTTTATTTGGACTGATTTCCTAACATTACATAAAACATCATACCGCTTAACTAGACATGCAAACTGCTGTTAGAGGGCCTATCAAATCTATTCTCAAAAAGCAAAGCACACATAAAGAATCACCGTTCTTTTCTCCAGATGATTATAATCTGACAAGACCACAATCGATACCCGCTCCTAAAACAGATGAAGAAGCCATCGCCCTACGGACAGCACTTCATCATGCAAATCTCCTCGAAGACAAGAAACGCTTACAGAGGGAGGTAATTCAAAGTATAGAGCTCCTCTCTCTCCTCCCGGACATTTCTTTTCCTCCATCCCTACTCCCTCCATCTGCCTCTGCGTATCTTGATCAAGACCCTCGGATGGCATTCTGCCAACGTGTGTCCCTTTTCCAAACATCAGATTACATTTCTCTTCTACAAGAACGCACTATAAATTCATTATGCAGCTACGCTCTCTGTCCCAATCCTCCTCGTTCTCTTGCCCTTTTCCCTTCTTCTCGGAGTAAATTATCTTTCCTCGCAAGCCGTATTAGATCCGAACATTCTCGCGAATCAGACAAGAATATGAATCGCTTGTTGGAACATGACATCACCATTGATCAGTTCTGTTCGAACCTTTGTGCGCAGAGGGCGATGTACGTTCTGGCGCAATTACGTAGTACACCGTGTTGGGAGAGACAGTCTTGGTCAGCTGCTGACAATAGTGGGGTGGTGAAGCTACTAGACAATTACCCCAGTGACACCCGGATAGAAAACGACAACAGAGAAACGGTGGATGGGGAAGAGAAAGACAAAAACCAGACAAATCAAGAGTCGGAAGAAGAGAAGAATATGAAAAAAGAAGAGTTGGAAAAAGAGAGAATAGGGAATAAATTAACTACAAAAGACGGTGTCTTGATGAATAATATTGTCGAGAGGAACGTAAATACCACGACGAGGAAAAGAGTCGAGTTTGGTGATGAGTTAATAGGAGGTAGTGGACAGGAAATAGAAGGGTATTTGATTTCTAAAATGAGATTGGATAGTAAGCAAAGCAATCAATAGTATAATATCATCTTTGTTCTTGTGTTTGCATGTATTTATATTATGAATGATGGATGATAGGTGTTGATGATAAATAGATATGAATATTACGATATTAACGATTTAGTTTCTGTCACGAATTCTATATCAATAGTGATAATGGATGAAAAAACCTTGACAAGTGACTTGTAGTTGAAGAATGATTCAACGATTGCTTAGGGAATATCAATGAGCTGGTGTATCGACAAAGAGGATCAAGGCAATTTAGAGTTCTGCTGTTTTAGAAGTGACCAACAAGCAGGTTTATAAGCAATAGTATTGCAGTGGAAATAAATGGCATGAAAAAGGAAATCAGCATCGTTCGTTCTGGAAGTTACAAAAGTCGATTTGACATGAAAGCCGAGTATTCGCGCAATATTAACAGGTGGCGAGATCATATTACACATGTAAAAAGATATGAATTAAGATATTGATATTGATAGTGGATATGAACAACTAAAAACAAGAAACAAGTCTATGATATTCTCATAGACAGATCGGAGACTATGATATAAAAGAAAAGAAAAACATGATTAATATGTGACAAGCAATATAAATGTCCATCTCCCACCCCTACAAATATCATCGTACCTCTCCATCAATGAATTGGTATTAACGATTGTTCGAATAAAGTGTAATAATGGTATAATTAAAATAAAATCTATTTGTCTTCTCTGCTGTAGGAAATATCTTTTGTGATTCAAGGTGACATTGACGTATGATTGAAATGATTGAAATGATTTTGTGAGATTCGAAAAGTTTGAAATTAGAGATAATTGGAAAAGAAAAAGGATGACCAGCTGTTGTACATGTGATGGAAGAGTTTTATGTAAGATGCATGTGATCCATCACCTCCAGCTTCATTCCATAAAGTATGGACAAATATAGAATAAACCGTCCAGTAATTAGGCGTTGTATATGTGCAAATCTTCAACAATAATTTGTCAAAGGCTCATGATTCATGATCTATTCGTCCTCCTCTTCTTCAGTGGCCTTTGTCGTCAATAACCATCTATCTTCGCCAGTCTTTCCATCTTGTTCGTGTTTAATGGCAAGTTTACTGAGATGACCGATGATGTTCTCCATCTTACTATCATGGTTTGATCGAGATTTACGACCGAGATTGTTAAGCGCTTCAATCTTGTTAAGTAAGTAGTATACAATAGCAATGACAATCGTGACAAAGATAGAATACAACCAAATAAGAGCGACGGTAGCCATATCAACCTTTCCAGTAGGATTTTGGATAAAACGGGTTGGTGGGTCAGTGATAACTGCAGTTTCGTGCAACCAACCAAGGGCAGCAAAGAGAGTAGCGAGGATATCGACACCGAGAATGGCACCGATCAGTTGCCATGAAGGCCATGTATTACCACCACGAGTGACAAAGATAAGCCAATTCTCAGTCAAGGCGACTTCGAGGAAAAGAACTTCTTGTGTAGAGGCAAAGTGTTGAACAAATCCACCACTTGGTAAAAACATTGCTCCACGCATGATGAACGTAGCTATGGCAAGCAGTATTCCAAGGATGACTGAAATTACCCATATTTTCTTAAGTTGCCATTCGACAGGACGAGGTTCCGAATGAGCGTTATCGTAAGCAATAGCTACAGTTGCAAGATCTGCAAATAAAGCGATAAAGACAACAAGTTTGGATGAGATCATCTCGCCGTATGCAATAACAGCAATGGTGAGGTAGATTTCCAAGTGGAGACAAAGTGCGATACGGTATTGGATATAGGATTTCATACGTTGGAAGATTTGACGAGAAGTCTTGATGGCCAATACGATTGTTGAAAGACCGGGAGCCAAAAAGACGATATCGGCAGCGGCTTGTGCGGCTTCTGAAGCACCTTCAACAGCAATACCACAATCTGCTTTCTTAAGAGATGGAGCATCATTAACACCTATAGATAAAAAATTAGTCGTCATTTCTTCAGATAAATCACAAAGGATAATACATACCATCTCCAGTCATGGCGGTCAAGTGACCGCGTTGTTGCAACATTTCCACCACTTGGTATTTGTGTTCGGGGAAAACTTCAGCAAAACCATCGGCACGTTCAACAAGGTCGTGTTGTGTAGTACCAGAAAGACCACCGTGAATCAATTTGGAAGAGTTGTATACTTTTGTTCCAAGTGCCAACATTTTACAAGTTTCCTTTGCGATAGCGATAGCATCACCAGTCAACATCTTGACCGGAACTCCGAGTTGTTGGGCTTCTACAATAGTCTGTGCGGTATCTTCACGAGGAGGGTCAAACATAGAAAGCATACCGAGAAGAACCCATGGACCATTATTCTTTTTATATGCAACACCAAGAGATCGGAATCCACGACGAGCAAATTCTGTGGCCTTGTTACGGTAAAGAGCTGCTTCTTCCTCTGGACAACCAGACAAGTTGAGAACGGCCTTTGGAGCACCTTTGGTACATTCATAGCGGTCGCCACGAAGAGTACAAACGGCCACAATTCGTTTGGATACAGGGTCGAAAGGTGTAAATTTCTCCGTCTTCCAGTCATCCTTGAGGATATCACGTGCCTTGGGGTAGCGTTTGAGCGTCAAGATGGTAACTTTATCGATGGGATCCAACGATTTTATATTGTGAGAGGATGCAAGAGCAGCGACAGCCATCATCCAATTGACGTCTTGTCCTTCAGCAACAAAGGGTTCCCGGATAGACAACTGATTGGCGGTAAGAGTTCCAGTCTTGTCGGAGCAGAGAATATCAACTCCAGCAAGTGATTCGATAGCAGTTAGTTTCTGAACGATAGCTTTCTGCTTGGCTAGGAAAGCTGCACCGACGGCAAGTGTGGTTGTCGTAACAACGGGAAGACCAACAGGAACACCGATGACGAACAGGATCAGGACTTGAGACAAGAGACTCTGAGAGTTACCGACAGGGGTTGCAATTCTCTGGTGACGGAAGAAAGAGCCGATCCAGGCAACGAGAATCCAGAAGATAACCAGGACAAGTAGAGCCGTACCAATAGAGTTCATAATAGCTTTAAAGTGACCTTGATCCTTGGCACCTTGAACAAGAGTGGCGGTACGACCAACAAAAGAGTGTCTGGCAGATGTTGTTACAACAGCGTAGGCTTTACCACGTTTGCAACCAGTTGTGTAGTAGACAACATCACCCATGAATTTATCGACGGCCAAAGACTCACCAGTAATAGCAGATTGATCAGTGGCAATGATGGAATGGCCTTGATGGGCAATACCTTCACCTTCACCTTCTTCTTCTTCTTCAGATCCAGCTGGGTCTTCTTCAGGGTTGAGCTTATGTTGTTCGCGGAGTTCTTTGTAACGTGCAAGGTCTTCTGGACTATCATAATCACAGATGATACGAGCATCAGCCGGAACAGATTGACCTTCTTCGATGATGATCTTTCAGAAAAGTTAGTTTATATTTCAATATACAATAGTGTGGTAAATAGGTTTGTCTTACAATATCTCCAGGGACTAACATGCGAGCAAGGATTGTTTCTTCAGCTCCATTTCGTATGGCAGTAGCTTTCATAGCAATGTCTCCTTTAAGTGATGCAACAACGTCGGCTGCTTGTTTTTCCTGATACCAGCCTACAATAGCGTTGAGAATTAAAATGCCGAAAATAACTCCAGCATCTATCCATTCTTGAAGAGCAAGAGCTAGAATAGCAGCAATTTCCATGACTATGGATCAAATTAGTCATCGAACCGTACAAACCTTGACATGCGGTAATAATGGAGTTGTTGAAATGTTTGATGCAAGCACTACAGTACTATAGAGACGGAAAACGTCGCCGTCGAAACGGTCATGCATGTCGGTTAATCCAAACAAGAATGCATTATACAATTGATAAAATGAAAATGAATAACGACATACCATAGAGGATAGGACCTTGGAAGAAACCGAGGAATTTCAAGAACATGTTTTCCTTTTCCGTGCTGATCTCATTGAATCCAAACTTCTTTCGGCGTTGTAATACTGTAGCATCATCGATACCAGCTCGAATATCAGTGTCAAGCCATTCTTCGGGCACGACACCATCATCAACAGGACCAGCTGCTGCTTTCTTACTCCGCCAGAATTGCCATTTGGGATGTTGCTTTCGCGCAGCTTCAGCCTCCTGCTCGCCTGCCGCCTCTTCCAAGGCAACTTTTGGGTCGCGATAGGTGGAGATATATTTTTGTAGCGCCGTGTATTCGTCAAGGTATTCAATGTTTCCGGGAGCTGTAGACCATTTACGTGAAGCAGCGCGAGATTGTGTGCCTTGTACTGGTGGACCATTCTCGACATCCTTCTCGGAAAAGGATACCCCTTGGGCGGCTGCCATGATGTGGAATGTGTGGAGATGTTATCAATGTCAATGGCTGATGTGTAGTTTAGAGGTATTCCCTCGTCGGATCGCTATGAAAGCGGACTACCAACTCGAAGATGCAAATCGTGTAATAATTGGTAAGAGAAAGAAGAGAAGGATAGAAGTTATGTAGAATAAAAAGAGGTAATAAAGCGAGACAAGAGACGACTCGGCCGAACCAATCAACAAACTTTAAAAGCCCAGGCGACGAGCAGTTGAGAGAGAGCTGTATTATTTTTGTGTGGGATTTTTCTTGTTTTCTTTTTTGTGGGTTGCGTAAATGACGCTGCGTCAATTTTTGACCAATAACAAGCTGCAGGTTTTAAGCTCTTTGTAGCTAATGTCATGCTTTTTTTTTTGCCTGTCTGACCCTCAGAGTGAACACGGGTGTACAAAGTTTTTAATGGATGGCGATAGAGGTTGGTTACCAGGGTTGTTGTCTTACTTTACGACGTTGTAGCTTTAGTAATGTTTACTCTATATTTTGGTCTCAAAAAAATACCGTATGTAGACCGAGCGTTTGCTTATTTACCGCACAAGTCGGCCGCTAGTAATCTTGATAGCTGAGCTTAAAATAATTGGGGCGACATTTTCAAACAACCGTACTTTCTTGTTACAGTATACACCCAGACTACAATCGCCGTCTTTCTACACCGTTACATATCTATCTAATGTCTTTGATAAATTACTACTGTCTACGTACTACAACACTGTTCTACGACAAGATGAATAAAATCCACCCGTTTGTATATGATCTTGATCGGATCGTCGAAATTTTCTGATTCCAGACAATGCGCCCGATCAAGGTTTGACAGTGAATCACTCCGCATTTTTCCCGCCGCTCTGCGAAAAAAAGGTATGCTTCTTGTATTTGCGAATGATCGATACAATAAAGATATCTATCATATAAAGGTTATCGTGCTAGAATATGTAGCTTGACGTGTGGAATTATTTCGCGTCAAAGTTTTCATATACATGCCAGCCACTTCTCGAAGAATCTGAACCATGAGTTTTGTTTATAATTACAGATATCGTATATGGACTCTATGAACTAGCCCATATTCTGTTATTTTATTAGACCTCATTTGCAGTCCTAGTTCATCACAAATCTGTTTCAATCTATCATATAAACTTCATACCGGGCCTCGTGGCCAGTTGCTGTCATGGCAACAACGGCTGTTGCAGTACCTTGTTTTGAGGAACTACAATTTTCTAACCTGAAACTATGCTTATTATTACTAACAATCTAATAAAATTTTAAAACTGCACCAAGTTCCGTGCCTGGAAGCTATGACGCGGCCCTTTTCAATAAGAAGCATTGTTGTTGTTTATCGCTAACTTATGTCGCCGGACTGATTATTGTATTACGCATATTACAGCGACTTGGTTTCAATTACATGAATATAATTCTATATTATTTCCGTTCAAATTGCTTATAGAATGCCTCATTAGATGGCGTACGTCCTAGATATGCTTCCAAAACTTCCATCTCGTCCTTACTTCCACCAAACGAAAGGACTTGTCGCCGATATCTTCGTCCTTCTTTGGAATTCATTGGATCTTTGGCAAAGAAAGTTTCAAATATATCGGCAGAATACGCTTCCGATGATATATAGCCATAATAACCTGCATCGTAGCCTCCGACGAAATGCCCCAATGCACCTGTGCCATCCATCCACTTGAAGTCATCTTCCGTAGCCCCGTTACCGTCCATCATCGACAGATCGCGCTTCAATTTATTATAATAGGCAGGGTAGTCCATTTTTTCTGCATCTTCGTGTGTTTTGGGAGTGTGAACATCAAGATCGTATAGACCATAGTGCAATTGTCTTAAATAGGCTATTGCACCGTTGACATATCGCGAATTGATAATGCTTGCGATCAGATCGTCTGGGAGGGTTTCTGAAGGTTCTTTCATGACTGGCGATTCCAAGGCTTTGTTGTTTTGTTTCCAAGCTTCGTAGGCTTCGGGCGAAGTGTGTGAATAGTGTCGGGATAACGCTTTGAGCTGGTCAGACTGAAACACAAAGTTTTCGAGCATCTGACTGGGACATTCTACAAAGTCAACAACACAATTGTGTCCCGCAAAGGCGGCATATTTGGTTTGACCTAATAGGTCGTGAATCGCATGTCCCAGCTATAAAAGTTAGCAATGGTAAATACGAATGCAAAAATACAGTATAGCAGATCTTACCTCGTGGAACAGCGTGCGGACCTCTTCATGAGGTAGAAGACTCGGTCGTCCGCCGACGGGTTTGGGAAAATTACAAACTAGAGCTGTGGCACCAAAGACTCGCTTTCCACTTTTGTCGGCATAATTAGGTGAAACCTGGAAATTGGCGGCATGTCCGTATTTTCCATCGCGAGGGTGAAGATCGAGATAGAAATAGCCAAGGAAACCATTGCCCTCGGTGCCATCGTTCCATACACTATACATGCGGACATCTTCGTGCCACAATACATCTGCAGCATTTCCGGTGGAGCTCAAGGTTTTCATGTCTGATTCATTCAGCTCAACAAATTTCATGCCGAACAAGTCCGAGAACATGTCGAGCATTACTTTCAAACAATGTTCAAGTGGAAACCATTGAGAGATCAATTCTTTGTCCATAGCGTAATTACGCTTTAACATCATATTATTGTAGAAACTATGGTCCCATAGATAGTAATGCTGGTCTGATTGTACTTCACGTTGTATCAGGTCCTGACGCTTGAGAGTTTCCAAGACTTTTAATTCTTCTTGAGCCATAGGCATCAACTTGATTCGCAGATCTTCCAAGAGCTTTCGCACTGCGGTTGCAGTTTTCATCATTTTGTCCTCAATTCTTAGCTCGGCATGATTAGGGTATCCAAGCATTCGAGCTGCTTCATCTCGCAGTATAATCACCTCCCTGAACAAGGCTGCATTGGATGGACAACGTTGTTGAAAGCCGATATACAACTTCTTTCTGATTTCAGCATCTTTGATGTTATTGAATCCGGGAATCACGTCAGGGTACTTAAACGTAAGCTTGAGTTTGTCCTTATATTCCCCTTGTCCTTTCTCCAAACTATTCAACTTGTCTTTGTCAAGGCCATCCAATTCCTCTCTTGTAGCCCAAATACCACCAGTCTCTGAACTAAGATTCATTGCATATGTCACTTCAATATCTGCCATTCTCTTCAATATCTCTTTGAACCTGTCACGTCGCTCTCCTTCCGGCAAATTGAGACCAAGTTTTACGTAGCTTTTATAGTATTTATTCAACAGACGCATACTTTCATTGTCCAATGTTTCGTTTTTGTCTTTTACAGCCTTGACACGCTCGAATATATCTTGTCGCATCGTCAATTCTATGCCTCCCTCGGACAGTATCCTGTCTGCTTCTGCAGAAGCCTCCCGTAGCTTTTGATCGGCAGATACTTGACTATAGAAGGTAAGAGCCGATAATCGACTAGTCGATTCAGCCTCGTCCAAAGCCAGTGGCAGTATGACATTCTCAAATGAAGCATTGTCAATAGTTACTGAATTGACTATATTGTCTTGTACAACCTTTGTTTTCTGTAGAATTGCCTTTGCGTCGGCAATAATTGAAGAAGCCGTGTCGTTCCATACCGGTGGAGGTTGTGGTGGAGTGTATGAATTTACAGTCATGTTTCTAGTGGTGAAGAGTGTCAAGGGTACAGAGGTTTTGAATGATAAAGGCTGCAAGGCATATCTGAGTCGATGACGACTATTTGCAAAGAGTTTGAGAGCCAGTGCGATCAAGATTGGTAGGATGAGCGCAACAACGATGCTACTGTGTAGTCTTTTAGTAAACCCAGCCAGCTCGGTTTGATGGAGGTCAATATCTACAACGAATAGCTGACATGCAGTCAGGTGAGTACGATAATAATTTTGAAAGACAACGCGGGGCTGCTTGGTGTAACTTTATAGTATGAATATAATTTTTATTTGAGGATATTATCAAGTAATTAATTAATTAATAATTGATCACTCATTAGCACAACTCATATGATCCCAATCATTTACAACCGAAAGCAGAATTTTGACACAGTGATCCATAGTCGTAGTCACATAAACTATACAGCCATAATTGACACTAGGACCAATCCCTAAAGTTTACTAACCCTTTGTGAGGCGAAAATCTCGGAATTTTGGTGGGTTACGACGAAAAGCGAGAGGGCTTTACACTATATCAAAGACTTGGTCAGTACTGATCGTCTCAACATAGCGTATAAAATGGGTATGGATTTAAGTAATATCAGCAAAAGCCTCTATATAGTCTGCATGAGTAGTCTCGGTAATGTAGAACAAAATAATAAAAAGAGTTCATCCCTTAAGAAATCAAATCGGAAGAAAATTTAAATAACGTACCTCGAAACTACATATCAACAGGCCATGTGCATCGCCGTATCTTTTGGAGGTAATAGTACGGCAAGATAAACAGCGTGACTCATCGACGGTATAAGCTCAGCTGATGATAGGTATTCATCAGCAATCCGCCGTAACATAAATCTTGTCGAGAAGCGGTTCAGCCATTCCTCAAAGACTGTAGGTTCTCGTAGGTGTTGTACAAGAAGTATAACAGTCTGTTGTGAATCAGCAGTCCTTGCCTGACATAATGCTTCACATACTTGTACTAAAGGATTGATCAAATGGGTATTGTAGATCACATCACTGAGTATGATCATTTCAACTCCGGATTGCAGACCTGACAATTTCAGCCAGTACGTGACATCGTCGGTCTCCCAATCCAGAGCTGCTAAATGAATCCTCTGTATAATATTGCGGTTCAGATTGTTATGAATGTTTTCAGACAAGATTTTTAAAACATAAGGTTGATCAGTGCAATAAATACTCGCAACGCGTGGTGCGAGGACCATAGGTACAAGTCCTGTGCTACCTGAACCTAATTCAATGACGACCGAATGCGTATGCAATAGCTGTTTTGAGAAGAGTACATTATCGGTCCTGGCCAGCCATCCTGCAAGTCTAACGGAAGAACGCCAAGCAACAGCACCGGTAGTACCGCCAGGAAGTGAAGAACTCAGTAGCGCTAGCGACTGCTTAACCTCGAAATCTCGAGAGCCAATGGTAAGATTGAGAATTGTAGCCTCTCGGTCTTCTATACCAAGGTCTTGACCTGCAGAGCCATGAGAGTAGAGGTCATACAACTCTACAGAATGTAATTCGTCACTATGTTTTGCAAAAGTTTACAGATTATAATGTGCACCTTCATCTATATCCTCAACAAGGTTCGATATTGATCCGATTGCACTTACGATATTGATAGCGTTAGTAGCCATTCCAGGGCTTCCAAAAGAAGGTAAATGTATTATAATGGGAACAAATTCTTTTGCAGCAAAATTTGTTCTCTTGTGTAAGTTAGCGAATGACGTCATATCTCAGCTGATCGGATATCGTCACGCCAAGCCTCGATCAATAATGGTTAGGTTAGCTACCGTATAACCCATGATCAACTTCACGGTCAATCTCATTTGTCATCTGAACTTCAATTTGCTTCTGCTGTCATTTTACGCTACACCCTTCACAATTGACTGGCTTTTATTTCATAGTATAGCCGTTTGACCCAAAGCGGTATAAATCTCATATCATTCCTTTATCATGGGGAACTTCAAAACAATGACGCCTCACCCGAAGCAGTACAAAAGGGGCCCATACACAGTAGAGGTAGACTTACCTGCGGGTCAGGCAGCTCCTGTTAGAGAAAGTATCCCGCGACGAAATGTTGCATGCAAGGACAAACTCGCAACAGTTCCTGAACCAGGAGTTGACACATTATACAAGCTTGTTCAGCGCAGTAGTGAAAAATACGGCAATGCCAAAGCAATTGGCACAAGAAAGATCATCAAAGTATATAACGAAACGAATCAAATAACAAAAAAGGTTGATGGGAAAGAAGTGAAACAAGATAAAGCATGGCAATATTACGAACTTGGTCCATATGAATATATCAGCGCAAGCGAGTACGCGAACCTTACAAACACGATCGGTGCAGGCTTGAGGGCCTACGGTATGGTCAAAGATGATAGAGTTCACCTCTTTGCATCGACTAGTATGAAATGGTTGGCAATAGCGCACGGTGCTTCCTCACAATCCATGCCGATTGTTACAGCCTACGACTCACTTGGAGAAGAGGGATTGACGCATTCTATGCAACAAACACACGCAAAAGCGATTTTTCTCGATGGGAGTCTACTTACAAAGTTGATCAAACCATTGAATAGTGTCAAAGACATACAACTTGTGATTTATAATAAAGACATCTTTGATTTTAATGAAGCGGACGTGCAGAAGTTGCAGGACGCACATGGTCACTTGAGCATCATTAGTTTTGATGATCTCGTCAAAAAGGGTGAAGCAGAACATGTCGAGCCAGTCCCACCAAATCCCGATGATTTGTGTTGTATAATGTATACTTCGGGTAGCACGGGTGTACCAAAAGGTGTCCTGCTCAAACACAAGAATGTCATAGCATCTAGTAAGATTCGTCCTTTCCGATAAGTTGTTACGACAAGAAAGCTGACTGTAATCTTTAGTCGCTGGCGTTGACGTTGTCGTTGGCAAATATCTCGGACCTGGTGATGGCCTTTTAACATATTTACCACTTGCGCATATCCTTGAATTTGTCTTTGAAAATGCTTGTCTACATTGGGGAAGTACAATGGGTTATGGACATCCAAAGACGATTTCAGAAGCCAACATGCGAAATTGTCTTGGTGACATTCGCGAGTTTCGTCCGACAATTCTCGTAGGAGTGCCTTCAGTGTTTGAAACGGTCAAGAAAGGGGTACTTGCAAAGGTTTCAAAGTCGAGCGCGCTAGTCAAGCATATGTTTTGGGGAGCAATGACTGCAAAGAATATGATGTTACATTCTGGACTACCAGGTACCGGCATTGGGACAAATGTTGTAGATAGCGTTGTATTTTCAAAGGTCAAGGAAGCTACTGGAGGCAGAATCCGAATATGCATGTCTGGAGGTGGCCCAATCGCAAAGGAAACTCAACGATTCATCTCCATGGCTATAGCACCAATGATAATCGGTTATGGTCTTACAGAGACTGCTGCGTGAGTATCGTCACAATTTATTTTGCTTCATTTCTTACTGATTTATCATAGTATGGGAGCTTTAATGGATCCATTGGCATGGACAGAAGGCGTTGTTGGAGCCATGACTGGTGCTGTTGAAGTTAAATTAGTTGATTGTGCTGAACTCGGTTACACAACAGCTCAACAACCGCAACAAGGAGAGGTATGGATTCGTGGTGGTTCTGTGACGGATGGGTATCTTGATAATCCAGAGGAGACCGCAAAAGCCTTTGTTGAAGGTGGATGGTTCCGAACTGGCGACATTGGCGAGTTTGATCAGCAAGGTAATCTAAAATTGATTGACCGACTCAAAAATTTGGTCAAGACTCTTCACGGTGAATACATTGCGTTGGAAAAGGTGCGTACAATCAAAGTGAAAACCCGAGTAGCACTGACATGTTTTTTCACCTCGCAGCTTGAATCCATATATAGATCAACACCGGTCGTTGGGAATATTTGTGTCTATGCTGCATCTGACAAGGCTAAACCTGTGGCTATCGTCTTCCCTGTCGAGGCAGCTCTGAAAAACCTTGCACAACAGAACGGTATCAGTGTTAAAGGCTTTGACGAATTGACTCACGACGCTAAATTGAACGCTATTGTTCTCAAGGAAATGCAAGCTCAAGGTAAAACGGGCGGGCTTGGAGGAATTGAGATTATTGATGGCGTAGTTCTCACTGATGAGGAGTGGACACCACAAAATGTAAGTGCACGCAATGCTAGGTGTTGGCCTGACGATAAGATCACTGACTTGTATCTTCAGGGTTTGGTGACATCAGCACAAAAGCTCAATCGTAAGGCTATCATGGATAAATACAAAGTTCAGATTGAACAGGCCTATTCATGATGACATAATCTTCGAGTAGCAGCATTCCTTATCTTGGTTTTGTAGTTTTTAGTTTAGCAAGCTTCTAGGCAGATGTGTTAACAATAATATAAATTTCCTCTTGGTAAAACTATACTTTACTAGCAAAGTCACCGCTGTCTGAATTAGACTTTCTAAATTGTTCACTTCCATAATTCTAGCTCCATATTTTGTACATTTCTATGCGCAACTTATTCCATCCAATAAGGCATAGGATCGTTAATTTACCCACCAGACGGTATCTCAACCGATCATACATAGTTGCCAGACCACTTGTGAAGCTTCGTCAAAGCAATTTCCCCATATCGAGCTTGACTTTACTACATAACTTTTCAGTCTATAACAAGAAATCAGCTTCGTTAATTAACGAGCCACTCAGCAAAATGAGTGATCTCGTAACATTCACATCCAAAGATCCAAACACTTTATCGAATTGGGAGGATTGGTCATGTCATCACATTGATGTTGACTTTGATATTGATTTTGAAAGTCAAAAATTCTACGGAAATGTCGTGCTAGATTTACGTCCAAAAACTAGTAACATTGATAAAATCATACTCGACACAAAGTAAGTATGATCACATATATCTCACGTATATAATGTTGAATATGGATGATTGATGGAAAGTGAATAGCTATGTTGACGTAAAGACTGTTAAAGTCAATGGCGAAACGGTAAAATGGAAATTGGGAGACCGAGTAGAACATGCTGGTAGCCCACTTATCATTGATGTTCCGTTCACTGTGGAGGGAAAGGTCTCGGTAGAGGTAGACAGTATTCTATCTGTGTGTATGTAACGATGCTAACTAAAATGTAGATTTCTGTGTCCACGACAGATAAATGTTTGGCTATACAATGGCTCAGTCCAGAACAGACTTCGAACAAGAAGCATCCATTCATGTGTAAGTAAAATCCCCATCACCCAACTAAGATCGCAACAGAGCTGATCTTCATACATAAATTAGTCTCTCAATGTGAAGCCATTCATGCAAGAGACATATTCCCTTGTTTGGATACACCTAGTATCAAGCAGACCGTCTCTTTCACCCTTCGATCTCCCCATCCGGTGGTTGCGTCTGGTCTTCCTCATGGCATATCTGATGTTCCAGGTAAAAGTGGAGTAAAAGAGTACAAATTCAAACAAAACGTTCCCATACCAATCTATCTCTTTGCAGTAGCTAGTGGAGACATTGTCAAGGCTCCCATAGGTCCACGCTCTCATATCTGGGCAAGTCCCGATATCATCGATGCTGCAAAATGGGAATTCGAAGCCGATATGGAAAAAATGATCTTGGCTGCAGAGAAATTGATTTCTCCTTATAGCTGGGGACAGTATGACATTCTGATGCTACCCCCTTCCTTTCCATTCGGTGCTATGGAAAATCCAAACATGACTTTTATTACCTCGAGTGTCCTTTCTGGAGATCGACAGAATGTTGACATTGTTGCTCATGAATTGTCTCATTCTTGGTCTGGTAACCTCGTTACAACGTCGTCGTGGGAACATTTCTGGCTTAATGAATCGTGGACGATGATGATTCAACGTAAGATCGAAGGTGCTTTGCATGGTGAAAGTTATCGCCACTTTAGCGCTATCATCGGATGGGAAGGCCTCGCACGGACCATTGAAGACTTCGGTGCCGATCATCCTTACACCAAACTAGTTCTGGATTTGAAAGGCGTAGAGCCTGATGATGCCTACAGTCTTGTTGCATACGAGAAAGGTTTTATTCTTCTATGGCATCTTGAGCAATTGGTCGGACAAAGTAAATTCGACAAATTTATTCATCATGTAAGTGCGATTTTATTGACAGTCAAGGGTTAATCGTCTAACAAACGAACAGTACTTCAGACTTTACAAGGGGAAAGCATTAGACTCGCTAGAGTTTAAAAAGTGTTTCGTAAACTTTTTTGCTTCTGACGGCGAAGCCACAAAACAGTTGAACGAGGTAGATTGGGACACGTGGTTTTACAAGCCAGGAATGCCACCAAAACCAAAGTTTGATACAAGTCTGGCGGACGTATGTTACGAATTAGCAAAGAAATGGGAGATACTTGGTGAAGGCGCGTCTAACGACTGGTCACCAAAAGCATCCGATTTGGATGGATGGCTTTCGAATCAATCTGTTGTTCTACTTGACACACTGTTGGCTTCTGAAAAGACCTTGAGTCCAGCAGTGTTTGAAAAGCTTGGCTCTACTTATTCATACTCGTCATCACCAAACATCGAAGTGAAAGTTCGATATCACAATCTAGGCTTGAAATCGAAAGCGGAGAGTATTGTACAACCAACAGTCGACTTGCTCGGCACCATCGGGCGAGGAAAGTATGTCCTTCCTTTGTACAAAAGGCTAAAGAGTTACGATGAGGCTTTGGCAGACAAGACCTTTCAGAGATATAGATCATGGTATCATCCAATATCTCGTGTTGCGATTGAAAAGGTTTTGTATTCGACAGACAAGATTAGTACAACTATTTAGAGTAAACAACGTTTGAATTTGCTAGACTAGATGACGCTCGAAAGTCGTGGCTGAGAACAGTCGTATTGACCATTACATTTCAAGACAAGGGTAAGTATGCATATAGAGCATGAGCATGTGAAGATAGGTAGTCATGGTGGTGAGATAGAAATTAGCATTACTCAATGCATATAATGCAAACTTTTTGAATTTATTGTTCGGTAACGCGACTCGACGCGTGTATTTGTAAATGATGACGAAATGTACTACCCATTCGAAACGAATGAAGTATTTAACATATACATTACACGGCATGCGATAGTAGTGTTCATTAACTGCGCCAGATCAATCATATAATAAATTGATGAGATATGGCTCCCGCTCGTTCAGGTATCGCGACCCGCCGAACGGTGGCGCAAAGCAAAGACGTAGGACCTAAAGTAGCGGAGAAAGAGACAAAGACACGAATCGGTACGAGGAAGCAAGCCGCTGTAGTCACTGAACCGACACGACCAGTTCCTAAAAATGATGAAGATGCACCCGCATCAAAAACCTCTGCGCAGCGACGAAAGAAAGAGCCTTCTCTAATACCTATCACGACGCAGATATCAGAACCTACCAGCACACGCCATACACGTACGAGAACGTCAGCAGGACGAAAAAGTCAAGAACAGTCTTCTAACGAATATGCAACGACCTCTAGAAAAGAAAAAACCACGCAGACAAAGCAGAACGACAACTTATCACAAAACGACGAGTCGAACGATATCACAATTGATACTTCTCTCACAAATCTTCTTAGATCTGAAGACGATACGCCCGCCGTCAAATTTACTCCTCAACCGCAATCAAATGTCTTGGCCTCTCTTGCAAACTTCAAACACAGGTCTAGACAGCCTAGTATTTTAAACATGCAGAGCCATTTCCACCACACCAACGATGTCGCGCAGGATCTCTCCGTCGACGAATCCGGCATCTCGCTCAACGACTTTACTTTAACACAAGACATTGACGAGACTGTCGTTCCTCCTACTCAAGACCAGCCCTTTTCCTTCCAACAACACCATTCAAGCGGTGGTGAAGCTGGGGAGACCGTCCCCGCAACACAAGAGCATTGTGATAAAGACGACCAAGTCCGTATAGTATGCGTAGACGACCCGGACGAACTCTACGCGCTATCACCCCGTCCGTCACGTGGAAAAAAGCGGAAAAGCGACGAAATGGTAGATGGAAGCGCCGTCGTCACCGAACACCAACGAATCCCCTCTTCACCTCCGAAAATCCCGCGGGACTCATCGATCTTGTCCTCCGCGCCGTCAAAGTCCTCCCCCCTCCGAACATATTCCACTCAAACCCCCTCTTCGCCGCGCCTCGCTTCTGACGTGGGAGATACGTTTGCCGAGCCGGAAAGCGCGCCTCCGTCTCCGATCCGCGACGTGAGAAAGCCTACAAATACAGCAAGGGTGGGGAGCGAGAGGGTCGTGACGTCTGCGATGCTACGAGCGCTTCTTCCAAAACGACATTTTATTCGAAACACACGCCTCGAGTCGTCTGATGCGGATGATGGTTCGGAGACGGAAGTCGAAATGAAGCGAAAGACAAAGAGGAGGGTATTAGTCGAAGTGAAGAACGGAAGCAAAGACGCGAGGAAGAATAAAAAAGGAGGCGGAAAGGAGAATACCAACAACAAGAAGACGAGAACGGGAGGGGAAAGACGTGAAGAGGATAGTGATGTGGAGAGTAATGCCGACGGTGAGGGAGTGGAAAAGTTAAGCGAGGAGCTACGTGCTGCTAGGGAAAAGTTTAGAATGATAGATCAGGGAGAGTTGGAGTTTGAAAGTGCAAGTCTTGGTGGTGGAGATAGTAGTCCATGGAGATAGACGTTTATATTGATTATGTATGTATATAATACTGGAATTTGTATTTTACTCTCTTTTATTAATCAGAGTATGTCTTATGTAACTTCTAGACCAAGTAACATATAAGATACCCTTGACTTGTAGCTTGATTCAACCTTTACAACCATGAACTATACGGGATGGATAATCTGAGGGTTACAGAGATAACGTGGAGTGCAAAGGTCTGTACAAATTGGGTGTTACTTGCTGCATAGTATAGTCAGGTCTTATGTGGGTACCTCGTGTATTCCAAACAGCGTACTAACTACCATAACGTCGTGAATACTCCTTGATGTTGTAAAGATCATTCAGCAATGGTAAAGAAACTTTGGAGCTTCATTCGCTGCGGATTTGGCCTCTTTAGTCGATGCCATTTGTAGCAGAATCATGGTTGATTCTTGCTCTCGTATTCATAAACATGATCATGACAATATGATTAATCTTCGTCAACATATCATTGTCGTGTCATGATTGGATAGTTTAAGAACGAGGCATGAGTTACTCCCGTCGGGAAAGAGTTGACATAGTGACTTGAAATGTCATTCACCCAACTGCAGTACTACCAATATTCCAACTTCGAAGATCATCCTTGAAAGGATTATCAAACTCATCAATCTCCTGACTTGCATAGTTACGTATTTCCAGATTTCTATCCATCGTACCGATACTATTCCCTCGCCCTTGTCTAGTAAACATTTGCTGGTCGCTTCCAAATTTACTGCCTGTAATACTATTCCGTAATATATCACTTGATCTTCTTTCTGCTAAGCTTTGTTGATCAACAGGTCTGTCTTGGTTCAAATATGATGTCGATCCACGTCTAAGTCCAGCAGGCCGTTTTGGGGAGAATTTATCTCTATTACCAAACAAACCTGATAGATTTGACACGGAATTCTGCTCATCATTGTTATCAAACACGTCATTCTGGGATTGATAATTACGAGCTAGACTTGGTTTTTTAAAACTTGGCATAGGTGTGCCAGATTGAGATCTTTCACTCATTCTTCTATATCTTTGGCGAGCGCCATTTCCCCCATTGCCAAAGTTTACTGAAGATGATTTATTACCACCGCTGCTACTACTGGTTTCTTCGACACGATCCTGAACAGAAGACCAACCATCTCCTCCTGCAAATATATCTTCAATACAGTCATCAGCTCGTGGTTCGTCAGCATAGGCAGACCATGATGCGGCAAGAGTGCTACGATATAAATCATGCATCTCACCAGTCTCTCGTGATCTATTAGATAATGAAGGAGCTGGGAGTTTTGCTTCCTGTCCATCAGTTCCCTCGCATGGTGCTATATCAGCTATGTCAGACGAGATAATACCCGCTATACCTCCAAATACCGGAGCAACTCGAAGAGGCGGTCTGCAGTCAAATCAGTAATGGTCTTATTAGTTTAGGAAAAGCACTAACGCCGTAAAGTTACGTTCGCCCTCAATCTGTCTCATGTCTAGCTCAATACGTAATGTACTATTGACCTTACTATCCTGCATTAGATATCGCCTCACGATAGGTCCATTACCACGTGGTGATTCTGCCGAATTAGGTGTTTCTGTATCTACATACTCTGCCAGATTGAGCTTGATGGTTCCGAGAGTAATCCGTTCGGTCCTAGCACGGGCGGGGTACTCTTGCATGACTTCAAAATGGATAAGAGCTTCTTGCAGCGTGAGATCTTTCCCCACAATAAGTCTTATCTGCGTTGTCTTTTCATAGTGATACTCGACCTTGTTATTCTTGATCGAGAACTTATCCGTCTTGCCACGGTGATCCGCGGCAGATGAAAATGGAAGATGCCATTTCACATAAGATGTACCTGAAACTAATGGTACGTTGTTGAGATCTACAATTTTGAGAAAAAGTTCAAATCGGGGCTTAATTTAAATATATGAGAAGACTTGTGGAAATATAAATATAGCATGACAACGCTTACCTTGCGATTTCTTGACACTTTTAACAGTCAATCATCAATTACAGAATTCATGCCGATACAAGGTTAGGAGAAACTCACCAAATGTCTGCATTGTAAATTATGCTAGATTGAGGACCGAACCTTTCAATTATCGTATGAAAACACGCGGAATGGCCTCGTTTGATTTGCTGGCAGCATTGGAAACCATATATTTACCAGAGAACATGGATTCATACACGCCTGGATACACGATTATCAAAGACATCAAGTCTCCTAGAAACACCCATATGCAATCACGTGTCAATACGTCATTTAAACTTTCGAAAAATGATGTCAGATCGCTGGAGACATTAATAATTCTTATACATTCGGTTTCTGACGTTTGCGTTGACAATAAGTGATGGTGTTCGACCGCAGTAGTGGATGATCGCAGGTTCCGCACGAGGTGCATATGTATGCGCGCGGTGTCAATTAGCAAAAAAGGCATCAAAGTTACGCTTGGTACCAATTCGCGCTCGTTTTTTCTCACAGAATCACATACTCTACAATGCAAACACATTTTCTGAAGCACAAAAGTCGACAGCAGAACTTGCGCCAGACGCTCTCACTGATGTCAGCGCGTTTCACAATGTTAGTGATCGACACGACATTACTCGTCCAAGGCTAGAGGCCACGACTATTTCTCCAGGCGCGAACAAAGAAAGTGGATATCGTTATAAAGTCATCAGACCGAATGGCAGAATCTATGGTCGCTCGGGTAGATATCAAAGAGAGAACTCAGAACGCCTAGCAACGAAATCATTAGATAAAGATTCTGAAGTCATTGTACTGCGCGATTTACCTTATGAACAGTCAGGAACCTCGACAAAGCCTTTACACTCGTTAGTGGAGCCATCCTTGGCCGACAGTGAAGTGCCAAGCGCTGAGGAGCTTGAGCAGTCAACGAAAGAGTTTCACCGCCCTCTGGAATTGCATGAGATCAACACAGCTATAGAACAACATCGTCCGGCGACAAATGTCGTCGATAAGAAGACATTTCAACAATTCACAAAGAAACTGGGACAGTCACATAATCTACAACAGTTGCTGCAGTACATGCATACACATCTAAAAGCGAAGATACAGGACCATAAGCCGCGAAAAGAACAAAGTTCATCGCGAAAATATGCATCAAATGTAAATGTCATTATTGTCACACCGTGGATTAGAGGAAACAATGCACCGATCAAGTTACGTCAAGCGGACCTTGGCGAGAAGAAGGTTACGAACCAGTCAATTTCACGGAAGGATGCTGTGATCGATGCTATATTCCGAAAAATATGGGACATACAGACTGTGGAAGAATTAGATCTACGTGGTGATGCAAATGTGATATTGTCTCCACTACAGTGGAAGTTATTGAATACTCGAGTTGCTACAAAGCTATTCACACCTTTTCGTTCAAATAATTTCTACAAACGTACTAAATTTACGCGTGATGCAAAAGGCAATATTTTACGGCTCTCAGGACCAAGATCCGAGGTTCAAGGAATCATCAAACTCTTTCAAGATGCCTATGCGAGTGTTCAAAGCTCCAAGGTTGATCTGACCTCTCCTTCGGACTCAGTAATTGTTGAAGATCAGATGAAAAAGCAGCTAGAAGACGTTATGCAATTGACAAACACCTTGATTGAATACGACGAAAGAAAGCGTGTCGTAAGTAGTATGCTAGTCTGTGGTTGACGAGTACTGATGAATTTAGATCTATATCTATGCTTTTGACACTATATCTCTAGAACATGGTGTTCGACTACTTACAAGAATGTTTGACAGACCAAGAGAATCAATACAGACTATCTGTCGTACCCAGGGGGAGATGACACAATCTCCTATGGATTTATCGAGGACACTGCCGAGTCACGCCAGATATACTCCCAAATATCGACTAGTCTCGCCAACAAGACTCGACGACGCGAAATTTGGAATGAAAGACCTTGCGGAGCGCATAGCTACATGGCACAAGAAGTGTTCATCGACAGCCGAAATTCGCAAGTCTGATTTGACCCGTGCCCTGTCAACACAATCATCAATTTGGTTACCAGAAGTCCACATCAAGACTTGTGAAACAGATTTTGGATTTATTTTGCACGACCAAGCACCAAATCACTTGAGTCAAGGACCAATGATCTCCTCAACTCCTTCCCACGCCATCGCTCCAGATACTGCTGAGTTCGTACCGTTTATACCCAAATTGACTACTCTCATGTCTTATTTCGATCGCGTACGACCTGATCGGCTCGATACAACCGCAGTTGGTCCTCGCCTAGTTGCGAGATTGATGTCAATTGCGGATGGGTCATCGACAACAAAAGATCGCATTCAGCATCCAATGATTGACGTCACATTTGCAATACGGCGAGGCGGCGAGGACGATCTCATGTCTAATCTGGCAGAACCTTCAGACAGGATTGAGAAGCCCATCGCCCACACTTGGTCGATCGGTAAGGGTGACACTCTCGAACTACTCGGCGTCAGAGCAAATCTGAAAAGCAGTCATTGTAATGTCTTACTCCCCGAACTGTCCATTGATATGCGACTAGCACAATACATGACGGTAAATGCGAACCTTTCAAAAATTGTCAAAAACGCTGCGTTTGGGTCATTTGTAGATGATATTGTAGACAGTTTAAAACAAGGGTCGGAAATACGTGCACCGCCTACGATCAGTCTACCCATACCGGTTTGCATGACAAAATCTGTCAGTGTAAAGCGTCCACAAAAGAAGAGTAAGCGTCAGACACCTTCAGATGCTATGAATGAGATCTGTTATATGTTTGGCGGCTTTGAATACCATGATATCAGGCATTTTGAGCCCGTCAAACGGGACTGGCCGGGACAAGAGTTGAATGACAACGATACGTGGACCGTCACTGATGTCGAGGCAGGATTCACGGGTGGACGCTACACTAGATTGGCGATGCAAGCAAATAACAATGAGCACGATCTATCTAGTTTCGTCACACGATGTTTTGCTATTGCTAAGATGATAGACAATGCACAACGAGGTCGTCTTATGCCTTTGCAGCGTACGTTGGACCTCGAGAAAAGTGACAAGACTCTAACTGCGGATGACACAACTTCTCCACAATTAAGTAAATCTAAGCTAGAAAAGTCTTCGGTACTTGTCAACATTTCTCAATACGAGGAAAGGCACAAGAAGATGATGTTAGATAGACTTTCTGTAGAGCAAGATAGTGAATAATTGCGATTATTGTATATAATGTATATAAATAGTATCTGTCTTTGCATATACGAGTCTCGATGCAATTTATCGGAAATGATTTCTGAATTTGGGGGTCACCTCCCCACAAAAACCTTGCCCCGCATTAGCGCTTAAAAAATATTTTGTGAACAACGTCAAGAAAAATAATGAGCTGGTCATGTCATAGTTTCAATTGGTCACAAGTCATATATTAGCGCTGCTTACTCTCTGTTCCGTTTTGTTTGAAAAGATTATCATTTATCTTGCATTGCTTACTCCATCAACTCTTGTTCAAACACGATTCTCGACCTAGACAGTCTCATTATCATTCAATACGACTTTCGGCCTGGACAACATTAGGATCACTATTCTATGAGTTCTTTCATTTTCTGATATCTTTCTTGTTACCCGAGCAATCAAATACAAACCCCCATTCAACAGAGTCGCATAATATAAATCAAGATGCACATCTCTCCCAAACTGCGACAGTCCGCCTCCCAACAACGCCCCACCTTTTCCTTTGAATTCTTCCCTCCAAAAACCGCTCAGGGTGTGCAAAATCTCTACGACCGTATGGACCGGATGCACGATCTCGGTCCGACATTCATAGACGTAACGTGGGGTGCAGGAGGTCGTATGTCTTCGTTGACATGCGAGATGGTCAAAGTCGCACAATCAGTCTATGGATTAGAAACGTGTATGCATCTCACGTGCACAAACATGCCTCGAGAAAGAGTCGACGAAGCTCTGAATACAGCTTACAAAGCAGGCTGTACGAATATACTCGCGCTCAGAGGAGATCCGCCGAGAGAAAAGGAAAAGTGGGAAGCAGCGGACGGAGGGTTTAAATATGCAAAAGACCTTGTCGCGTACATCAAGCAGAAATACGGTGATCATTTCGATATAGGTGTTGCTGGATATCCAGAGGGAAGCGACGATGAGCAAGATCAAGAGGTTTTGACAAGACATTTAAAAGAAAAAGTAGATGTCGGGGCTACGTTTATTATCTCGCAAATGTTTTATGATGCGGATATTTTTGTGGATTGGGTAAAGAGGTGTCGAAATGTAGGGATCGATGTGCCGATAATACCGGGAATCATGCCGATATCTACTCATGCTGCTTTTGAGAGAAGAGCAAATTGGACGAAATGTCATGTTCCTCCTTCTTGGACAGAGGCGTTGGAACCTGTAAAGCATGATGACGTAGCTGTGAGAAAGATAGGAACGGGATTAGTAGCGGAAATGTGCAAGAAATTGATCGAAAATGGGATATATCATTTACATTTCTATACAATGAATCTTGCTCAAGCAACTCGAATGATCCTCGCAGAATTAAGTCTGTTGCCAGATGAGGCTGCTCCTGTTGATAAACCGCTTCCTTGGCGACCATCTCTCGCTCTTGGTCGTCGAGAAGAGAATGTCAGACCCATATTCTGGCGGAATCGTAACGCATCATACATAGCTCGTACGCAAGATTGGGATGAGTTTCCAAACGGTAGATGGGGAGACAGTCGTTCACCAGCATACGGAGAACTCGATGCGTACAATCTCGGTCTGAAAGGGACTAGTGAACAAAACCGTACTAAATGGGGTCAACCAGCAACATTACGTGACGTGGCCTCTTTATTCACCCGCTATATGGAAGGAAATCTCGACTCTCTTCCTTGGTCCGATAGTCCCATCTCTAACGAAGCCGACACCTTGAAACAAGACTTGATAAATCTAAATTCGCGCTGCATTTTGACCATAAATTCCCAACCTCCAGTCGACGGCGCAAAATCCACACATCCTACCTTTGGCTGGGGTCCTAAAGGAGGCTACGTCTATCAAAAAGCATATCTCGAAGTCCTCATCCCTCCAAATTTAGTAGAGAGTTTAATAAGTCGTATCGAAAGTAAACAAGACACGACGTATTTCGCAGTGAATCAAGACGGGCATCTAAAGACAAACACACCGTCAGATAGCGGTCCCAACGCATTGACGTGGGGAGTCTTTCCTGGAAAAGAAATCGTGCAGCCGACGATAGTAGAGACGGTCAGTTTTCTCGCGTGGAAAGATGAGTTTTATAGACTAGGCGAAGATTGGAGTCGATGTTACGAGACGGATAGTGCAGCGAGGAGAGTATTGGGGAAGATGATGGAGGAGTGGTGGTTGGTTAATATAGGTAAAATTACACCTCCTTTTCCTTTTCTATTTCTTTTACTTTTTTTCTTTTCGTCGACGGAATCGCTGATCATGTCGCAATAGTACATAACGATTTCAGAAGTCACGATGGTATTTTCCCCCTCTTTGACGGTCTGGAAGTCCTCGGCCTCGACGACGTCATGAACGGCCATGCATCCGAAACGGAAATCAACGGAGTAGAAAACGACGGAAAAAAGAGAGAAGAAAGACAAGACAGCATCTCTGCAAAAGACCACACTCCGCCTCCGAAATCGACCAAACCTAAAACCGATAGTTTGACCGAGTCTGTGAATGGGCTTGTGGAAAAAGTAAAAACGATACTATAGTCCAGACACTTGATCTCTTTTAGTATTATTGTTCTGAATGTTTATCGCTTGGGTGGTGTTTTTTTTTTTAACAAAAAGCGTGCATATGATATCAAGTTTCACCACTTTTTGGCATCAAAAGACGCATTTTTATAGATTTGCTTCTCTTTTTTTTCAAGAGAGTTTTGTTTTATAGGCATGAGTACAGGTGGAAGATGTGGTATTTCAACAAAAGCCACTTTATTCCACTTACATCACTGGTTTACGTATCTCGAAATGTCATGTGAGAAAAAATACATGGATATATAGAAAGACGTATATGTATATCTATCTATTATATTCTACTCGTTGTGAACTTCCGTACTTCGTTAATATACATCATGACACGTCCAAAATGGGGCATATATGTTCAAGACTACGTAATTATTATAGGATATTGTTACCGATCAAGCAATCTATAGACCGATCCGAGTAAGGAGGCGAGGAAAAACAGCCTGTGGGTTAAGAATATATATTTACAAAATCGTACAAATGTGAGAATGTGACGACACCATTTATTAGATAGTCGATTATATATTTCAGTTGGTGTCTGTCATTGCGTCGTGAATTGAAAATCATAAAGCTTTATTGTACTTCTGAATGACCGTTAACATGACCGTGAGGATGATCGACTTGATGGTCAGTCACGGTGTCTATATTACTATCGTCAACAGCTGATTCTTTCACAACAGACTTGCTGTCGTCCATGATAGCATCCTGGTCTGATCCAGTTGCAATATTAATTGATTCGGAAATAGGTATAGATTCATTCCCACCAGAAGAGTCTCGAGCTTTACGCTTGGTATAATCTGATAAACTCATCTTCTTTCGCACTGGCGAAGTAGGTGGAGCTGACTGTACAGCAGGAGATAGAAATGGATTAGTGTTTGATGGAGTCTCGAATACGGGAGATTGAGCGCCACCCATGTTGGCAGTTGGAGCAGCAATAGTAAAAGGACTGATTAAGGAATTTTGGTTCATTGCCGCAGATGGAGGAGGCATATCGATATGCATAGGATTTATCCGCGGCAATTGATCTATATGAATTTTGTTTTCGGTTTGTGGATCCGAATGCAAAGGAGGAGGAGATTCCCGCCATGGCAGATTAGATGAATCTTCTTTGCCAAGAACTGGCGGTGGTTCTATGTTATCATGTACAGACGATGAAGTGACCGGGTCCTGAACAGCATTCATCTCGACGCCGTCCATTCCTGTATCTGGTAGATCCTCAACGCCAGTCAGCACGGCATCTGTGGTCCTGGTCTCGACCGACGAGTCGTTTAATAGAGTCTTATTGTCCACATCCATATCCATCGTATCTTCTGCTAACTCTTGCTGGTTTGGGCGTGTCATCGATGGGCCGTGACATTGTCGCATATTGTTTGATATGCATCTTTCCAACAGCCGTTGTGTGACAGAAATATATCTCTTCCTTGGTCTTTCAATACGCATGTTATCTACATCTTGCTTGTCCATATCGCATTGTATTCCACTATCTACACATGTGACATTTCTTACATTGGAAGATGACGTGTCTTTTGCTGATCTAACTCTTCTGCCGTCTCCCGATGACTTGACAACACCATTTGCTTTGTTACTCGAGCTTCCAACATCAAAAGACCTTGAACCTTGTCCGGATGCCGATAAAAGTTGATGACGCTGTTTATATTAATTAGTCTAATTCAGCGCATTTGTCAAAAGTAAAAAAACATACAGAAGTACCGACAGCAGGTGTCGCAAGTGCTGATCCACCACTGTTTCTCTTCTTTCTCGACCTCCTTTCCTCTTCTTGCTTTTTAAACATTTCCTCCTCCCGCATTAGTTTCTTCTTTTCCCGCTCGGATAATTCCAGCACGGCAGTGTTCGGGGCGGTATTTGGTGTCATATCCCGACTTGCATGTGAACCTGACGCAGATCTACTTTCCGAACCGTCTTCATCTTTTCCGACCTTTCTAGCTTCACTAGTCGATCTACTTCGGTCCAATACTGTAGTATCCAACGAAGGAACCTTTCTTTTCTTTTGAATGGGTTTAACTGACAATGGCATGGGTATCATACCTCGTCGATCGTAGTGAGCCATCAAACAACTACTTTGACCATTGCAGGCACACGGTCCACAGTTTGAAAGAACGGTCGATACCCAAGAAGAGATGTAATCGCGCACATTCGCCTGAAAATTATTAGATGTAGCCAGGCTTGAATTGATACGATCGCGTATTGTATCTGGTACCTGCCACGCGACTGTAATCTCTTCACCTCGTGTAATTTCTCTCTTCGCAGTGAAACAAAAATGATATTCTGTGCCCTCGGTAATGATCGCACGCAGCTCGGCGTTTGGTTGACAGCTTCGTCGCACAAATCGAAACACAGATCCTTCTTGACGCGCATCGATCGAAATGGGAAGGGTTGGGTGGAAAAAGACAAAAGGTTCCGGATGATGAAGTATATCCCATCGTGAATCAGGATCGTTTATATAGTCGTCTTTATATGCGATACGTCCGCGCAACTCTCCAATGAATGTACCGCTACTTATAAGTTCATCCTCTACAATAAGTCTCCCCCAGCGTGGTACCAATCCATCAGCTGCAAAGATTTCATCCTCGACCCATTGTAAACTAACTTGTGGTCGACCAGGTATGTCTTCCATCGTACCATCCCATCGTTGAAAGACATCATGTTGTGTTAAACCACCTGTAACTTTCGCAACAGTATCGGGCTTCGTCAGCCAGTCCGACATCATATTTGTGATAGCAATAGAGCTCATAAGGTTAGTGTCTGTCTCGACCTGCGGCGTTTCGCTTCGAAATAGTTGTAGGAATTCATTGGAATATCGTGGTATGTATGATTGCACACTAGAATCAGGAGATGGACTTCGACCCGATGCTTGCGCGGTAATTGTACCTGCTCGTTTGCGTCCTGTGGATGTATTACCCATCGAATTGGTTGACCGATGATTTGTTTTTGTCTTCTTCGGCAGTGCTGACTGCTCGCGTGGACTGGCGCTTTTCCGATCGTGACCATGTATATGTGTATATTTGTCCGACATGGCATTTGGTTGTATCGTCAAAGCTGGTGAATCTTTCGATTTCTTCTTGTGGCTTTTTGTAGGTGGTCGCTTCACGATATTGGCTTCACGACGTTGTTCTAGCAGGCGTCGCTGTCTGTCTGCAGCCTTACGTGCATCTAGATCAGGTTGTGGAACACAGTCGATACAGTAATGCTTCTGATGTTCTCCTGGAACCTCTTTTGGTGGAGGGTAATAACACGAGATATGTTGCCATCTTAAGCATTTGTCGCATTGAATTGTGTTACCGTCATCCTCTGGATATGCGCAAATGCATGCAATCTCTCCATCGTCCTCTTCAGGGAGGTCACCTTGTATCATAGACGTAGAGCGAGCACCCTCAGATATCGTAGCAACTTCTGAATGAGTGTTGACTTGTTGAAAGCGAACAGCATCTTGTATAGCTGCGGATGGCGGATCTGTCATATCAACGTGACAGGTCGCTGATAACTAGTTGATGACGGCTATATACAAGATCTAGAACGGCGTGAAAAGGTGTAACTGTTGCATGATGTCGAAAGTCGTCAATATTGATTGCAATGTGGCCTGAGCTTCTGCAATGTAATAATCTCTGGGAGTGACGATAAATCCTGTTGGAACAAGCTATCACAGCCAAGTACAGATAATTCTCTCCAGTTCGCTTACTTGTAACCTATACATTCGGTAAAGGGAATCCAAGACACAGAGAGATCTATGGTGCTTTATGAGAGGAGGTATGCATTCGATGATTATAAGTCTAAGAGTCGTATAAAGTATGACGAGATCCGACAAAGATTATAGACATGAGTGATCTAAAAGGTCGAATATGAGAATTGTCAATGTCGACATGATAGATTGAGCACTTCTGAATAAGAAAAGGACGGGAAATTGAAGTTTTGCACCAAGCCAGAGAGCGAAAAGGGCAGATCCGAAGAAGTTAAGAAATGTCACGTGACAAATGCCTCTTTTGGTGAAGCCATCCCATACTTATGAGTGGTCCAATTGACGACACAACACAATAAGCCAAGGTTGGAAGGATACGTGAAAGCAGTTTCCACTCCCATTCTTCATTAAAGCGAATCAACAATGATCAAGAAATCTCATCAAGTAGCGTAAATGCAAGCTTTCAGGTAATAATAAAACACGTGCAACCAACTTCAGGCGAAACCCCCCGATTTTTGATGATTTCTTCATTTTGTTTTGGAGAACAACCTTAAATTTGACGCTAATCCTTTTCTATACTTTTCCTCCATCTTTTGATAATTGATATTAGCCCATCATCTTCTATCAGTTGTGAGCATATTTATGTGGAGTCTATTTCAATACGAGAATCGGCTATATGATGGGCTCCTCTTTGTTCTGACAATATTAAAACTTGATTAGTTATCGAGCTTCGATCACATGCCAATTCGTGTTTTTTAAAATTGGTACTAAAGTATCGTGAAAACGTTTTGTCGTTTTTCGTTCGATATTTGCAAATTCAATCCAAGTTTGTTCGCTAGTGCTGCTTTATTTCCTAACGCAAAGCCACCATCACTTGATGCGCATTATACTCTAATAAAACTTCCGATGAACCCCTGCCAGTCGGCTTTTGGAATCGTCTCGTTGGATGTTTAGACGTTGAAGCGTTCTGACAGCGCATCCGATATTATGCATATCTTGTGTTTGATAATACATTCTCTCGCAGGCATGTGATAATGTATCTTATTGCTTTTCTAGTCTTGGAACGTAAATTATAATAGCAAGAATGGCTATCAGGTTCACAGTCACTGCAGTCTCTCAGTGACAATACAATTTCAATCACAGTCGCCAATTCTGGACAAGATGGAAGGAAAAGTTCACTATGCTGCATCGGATTACATACCTCCAAAAGCGCCCAACCCGACAGCCGACTCTGGTCTGGCTGATGTTATAAGATCCTCTCATGAAGCTCAAATCAATTCACCCTTAGTACTCTGCAGCGATGAATGGGATTTTGATATGGCCACGCCGTCTGGAGCTGTCCGGCTATTGATTGATGCCGTCCAATCATTGATCGATGCAACAGGAGAAGTTCTTCCTACGCCTCCTCTCTCGAGATCACATTCACCGACGGGTAGATATCGTGAGATATTAAGTCCAACGACTAGTCAAGACTCTTTCTCTCCAATGTCGCCAATATCACCCACTTCCCCAAACAGTAGTAGAACATTCACACCAATGTCTTTACCATCTCCCGAAACACAACGAGATGAAACCTGCTCACCCGTGGAGCTTCTGACCGAGATCGACTATGTCGCCAATCAGAACGCTGCTGTTTCGCGCAGATTCTTCCTCAAGACTGCTCCACCGTTCTCGTTATCAGAATATCTGCTTAGAATTCACAAATACTGTCCACACAGTTCTGGAGTATATTTGACAGCGGCTGCATATGTTTATCAGCTTTGTGTGGTCGATCAACATGTTCCGACAACTTCAAGGACGGCACATCGCATATGTCTGGCAGCAATACGTGTTGCCAGCAAAGTTTTAGAAGATCACAAGTGGTCACAAGATCGTATGTGCAAAGTTGGGGGTGTAGGCAACAGGGAGTTCAAAGCATTGGAAATTAATCTCTGCTTTCTGCTCGACTTTGAACTGTTTGTGCGAGAACATGATCTGAAGAAAAAAGTCTTTAATCTACAACAAGCTGGCAAACAAGGATTTACAACGGCAAAAGGTCTTGGAGAGCGTAGACTATCTATACAACCGAAAGTCGGAATGACGCCGCCAGCGGACTAGATCGGTAGATCGTTATATTACATATTTCAACCTCTGTACAATTCTGTTCGATACACGTGTATAACAGCAATAGAGATAATAAGCATCTTCTGCAAATAGCAACTAGATACATGCAGTGGCTTAAAAAGACATTGGACCCGCCATTGCGAATTGGGTAACCAGATCCTTTTGAGTCATTGTTCTTCCGCGTCATCTCGAAGATGAAAAACCAAGATCAAATATATACAAAGCCTATTGGCCATATATTGATTCTGTGTCACGTTAAGATCACCATATATCGCCGGGCACAATACACTTGACTTTGATTGTGAACTCGTCATCGGTTCGGCATGGGTATCGGAAGGCTATTGGAAAGTGAGCCTTTGGCAGGTGGGAAAAAGTCATTATCGCAAGCCTAACCAATTCGAATTTAAAAGTTAGGAGGGATTAGTAATCGCACATAATATCCGTGGTCATTCAGCGTCCACTCGATATTAACAAGATATTAGTAAAGGGGTTTGTTGGAAAAAGGCCGACGCGATAATTACCATTAAATGAATGCGGACCAATTCATTTGATCATGTGCATTATGGATGTGTCATCAATATTAGGTTTCGTACGGTTCAGCGTCATTAATCCTATTTTCAATGGATTAAAGGCATGGATGTACATAATTACAATCAAGTTGAGAATTCAACGCAGAAAAAGATTCTTAGGGAATACGGGAAGGTCAAAGTGCTTGAAATCGTTCCACGGAAAGCAGAAACTGACCAAGACGGGAACGAGAAATTCCACATGGCAACAAGAAAGGATGCACAAGTTGAACGAATTTATGGACGACTTTGTTTAAAGTCGGAAAGATGAAATCGAGACAAATGCGCAGGATGGAAAGGGCGAATTGTGAAAGGATGGTATGCTGCGTTTGGACTTGATAATCAGAAGAAAGCCAGATAATGACTTTGACACACCCCACAATTCTCATACTTTTCCGTTGCCGTGACAATCTTCATGCATAAACATAAATATAAATTTACATCTCCACATTTTATCATGTAAAAAAACAAGACAACATACCTATCTATACTTGTTCTTTGGGTCACTTCTCATTTGAGGCCATTCTTTTCGTGAAGATTCATTATCGTCAATAATCTTATACAGCTTCATTAACATGCCGTCAATGGTCACTATCATTTAAATCGAGAGCCCTACTGATTTGAACGTTTCGACCGTTTCTGGTCATCAAAACATGCCTGAACCGACTACACCGTCTGGCATGCCACCACCATACAAAGGCTCATCTAGCTACTCATATTTTTCTGGGGATGATGAACAACGTCCGAGTAGCTCAAGAAACAGTTCTGTGATGCCACTTATAATGGCTGCTGAACATAGACCGTTAGTATTCCAATTTCTTTATTCTAGATCTTGTACTCTATTCTTTTTATTATCCTACTTTGTCACACATGTGGTAGAGATTGTGAGAAATCATGGCAGATCCTCTAGATGCTCCTGTGTCAGCACGTATCTCGGATATCATGCAGACCAACAAAAACAAACGCAAAATGTCTCCCGTACCAGAAATGCCAGAAACACCAGACTCATTTTATGCTCATTATAGGTCAAGTCCGTTGCAACAAAGCGGTGATAGATCGTATGAAAGACGACCAATGTCAAGACAAGGAGATGGTGGACATCCTGGGGATTCATCACATTTACCACCAGCCGCACCTGGTGATCGATTCTTCCGTCCACCATCATCTTTGATATCAAGATCACCTACTCGTTCACCAACAAGAAGTTCTACAGATTATACGAGACCACCGCCATCTTTAGTACCATACGAGCCTGCTGATATCAATGGAAGTCCTCGTCCTGGAACGCCTTCTTCACAATACAGTGGCAGTCCTAAACGCCCATTACCGCCAGCACCTCTCTTCGCCGGCGGAGTACGACCGGTTGTAGCAGTGTCTGACGATCACGACGATGATAATGTGACCATCCCAATTGACGACGATGATGTCTTTGACGATGAAGCCGATCTTTCACGACCAACACTCTACAAACACGACAGTTTCCAGTCTGATGCAACATACACGGATGAATATGACATTAAAGACTATGGCAATTACGAAAAGGTGCCAATAGGTAAACACGAGAGAAGAGGAGCCAGAGAAGCACAGATGAAGAAAAAGGAGGTCAAGTTGGTCAATGGAGAACTGATTCTCGAGTGCAAGATTCCTACCATACTTTATTCTTTCCTGCCGCGTAGAGATGATACTGAATTCACACACATGCGATACACTGCGGTGACTTGCGATCCTGATGACTTTGTCGACCGAGGATTCCGTCTTCGTCAGAATATGGGCGCCTCGGAAAGAGAGACTGAATTGCTCATCTGTATTACAATGTATAATGAGAACGAAATCGACTTTACACGCACAATGCACGGCGTGATGAGAAATATAGCACATTTCTGCAGTCGTACAAAGTCACGAACATGGGGTAAAGATGGATGGAAGAAGATTGTAGTATGCATTATAGCCGATGGCCGAAAGAAGGTCCATCCTCGTACATTAGATGCTCTTGCAGCAATGGGATGTTATCAAAACGGTATTGCTAAAAATCTGGTAAACAAACGTGAAGTCAACGCTCATTTGTACGAATATACTACGCAAGTATCTCTCGATGCAGATTTGAAATTCAAAGGAGCGGAAAAGGGAATAGTACCGTGTCAGTTGATCTTCTGTCTAAAAGAACAGAATCAGAAGAAGATCAATTCTCACAGATGGTTCTTTAATGCAGTTGGAAAGAGTCTGAACCCAAATGTTTGCATTCTTTTGGATGTCGGGACCAAACCTGGAAACACCAGCTTGTACCATCTCTGGAAAGCTTTTGATGCGGATAGTAATGTTGCTGGTGCTGCAGGAGAAATCAAAGCGGGCAAGGGTCGCGGCTGGTCCGGACTTTTGAATCCGCTTGTCGCATCGCAGAATTTCGAGTATAAGATGAGCAACATTCTTGATAAACCGCTAGAGTCAGTGTTTGGTTATATTACAGTACTACCTGGAGCTTTGTCTGCCTATCGATACCATGCTTTGCAAAACGACGAGACAGGTCACGGTCCTCTAAGTCAATACTTCAAAGGTGAAACATTACACGGTCAAGATGCAGATGTCTTTACTGCAAATATGTACCTGGCAGAAGACAGAATCTTGTGTTGGGAACTTGTCGCAAAGAGGAATGAAAGATGGGTGCTCAAGTATGTCAAGAGCGCAACCGGAGAGACTGATGTACCAGGTAAGTCAATCTCTCGTAAGCATGTCCTTTCTGCCAACGATGCTAATATGTTATACCAGACTCTGTGCCTGAATTCATTTCGCAACGTCGTCGTTGGTTAAACGGAGCTTTCTTTGCTGCTGTCTACAGTTTGTTGCACTTCAAACAGATCTGGAAAACAGACCATACCATACCTCGTAAAATCCTGCTCCATATCGAATTTGTTTATCAATTTATCTCGCTTTTATTCACCTGGTTCAGTCTTGGTAATTTCTATCTCACCTTTTACTTTATTGCTGGGTCACTCGCAGATCCTACCGTGGACCCTACTGGTAAAGTCCACCTCTGCAAGTACATTTTCTATATTCTGCGATATACATGTGTGCTGTTGATTGCCATGCAATTTATCATGTCCATGGGTAACCGACCACAAGGAGCAAAGAAAATGTTTGTAAGCAGTATGGTCATCTACGCTATCATCATGGCATACACTACTTTTTGCAGCATCTTTATCGTTGTCAAAGAACTCGAGGCACCTTCGAAATTGGAACTTGGACAGAACAATGTATTTACCAACTTGATCGTATCCACTCTTTCGACTATTGGCTTATACTTCCTCATGTCATTCCTTTACCTCGACCCGTGGCACATGTTCACCTCCTCAGCTCAGTATTTTGCATTACTACCATCATATATCTGCACGCTCCAGATCTATGCCTTTTGTAACGCTCATGATATCTCGTGGGGTACAAAAGGTGATAACGCAGTCCACACGGATCTTGGAGCTGCAGCATCATCGGGCAAATCAGGCAATACAGTTGAGCTTGACATGCCTTCTGAGCAACTTGACATTGACTCTGGTTATGATGAAGCACTTCGCAACTTACGTGATCGTGTCGAAGTCCCCACACCTGCACCGTCTGGCTCACAAGTTCAAGAAGACTATTATCGCGCGGTAAGAACTTACATGGTCACTGCTTGGATGGTGTCAAACGCTGTCCTTGCAATGGCTGTCAGTGAAATCTACTCTGGAGGCGGTATATCCGATAATGTCTATTTGAAAGTAATTCTGTGGAGTGTAGCTGGTCTAGCTCTTTTCAGAGCAATTGGAAGTAGCACTTTTGGAATCATCAACGTTGTACATTCTATTGCAGAAGGGAGGTTGAAAATCAAATTAGGCGGACATGGTGATAGAGGTGATGGATATGATGGAAGTGGTAGTGGTAGACCAAGAGCTGGAGGTGGTCGAGTGAAAGGCGCAATAGCTGAAGTGATGCAGAAATTTGGTCGCAAGGGTTGATTTATGATTTTCTTTTCATTGAACGTTATCATGTTTTTCTTCTTGACGCTCCTTTTGCATTCAGGGCATATAATTGCATGATCTGCATGATATTTAAATGAGATGAATACATACATGTTTTGATAACCATAAATCTCAAAGTGAATTTTGAGTTTTTTCAGCATGACATCACAAGTGAACTGGTGGAAAAAAGAATTTTTGGAAAGTGGTTGTTTGAATCGCTTTTCCAACACTATTGATCACAATGTTCGCCGTGCCAGGCTGGTCGATCCAGGCGTCTTCTTTGAAACGCCAAACGGACGTCGATGTACCAAAGCAGCTCCCAGGTCAGGCCAATAATCAAGGTCAAGATGGGAAATCGCACTCGAGAAAACGGAAGCGAAAGCCAAAACCAGATAATGCAAACGAGGTCGAGCATAATACGAATGGCAATGATAACGATCAAAATGTATCCACAGACAGGAGATCTGACACCGAATCTCGACACAAGAAGAGAAAGACAGAGAATCCCGAGTCGGTAAATGAAGATGAGAAAAAGTCTGATAAATCCAACGAACAGAATGAAAATTCTACCATATCGAAGAAGAAACAAAAGATGACGTCTCAATCCCATGGCGCTGTCAACTCTAGTTCCACTACAGTTAGCACCTCCAAATCAAATCCAACAGCTCCCAAGACTACCGCAGTCTCCCCTGCACCTGCTTTAACACCTCTACAACAAAAGATGCGCCAAAAGCTAGTCTCTGCTCGGTTCCGCCATCTCAACGAACAGCTCTACACCACTCCTTCCGCCACATCTCTGTCCTTATTTTCCGAAAACCCAGCCATGTTTGACGACTACCACTCCGGTTTTCGCCAGCAAGTGTCCGTATGGCCTTTGAATCCCGTCGATGTCTTCATCTCCACCATCCAATCCCGATCTAAGATCAAATCTCCATCTTTCTCCTCTAGGAAGAATCAGAAACCCAAATCCACTCCTTCTTCGTCCGAGAATGGAAACATCGAGGCATTACCGCGCACGAAAGGTCAATGTATCATCGCAGATCTAGGCTGTGGAGACGCCACCCTCGGCAGGACTTTATTATCTAGCAAGACTTGTGCGAAGAATAATGTTCAGGTATTAAGTTACGATATCGGAGGTAGTGCGGATGGATTCGTCACAAGGGCGGATATAGCGAATTTATCACTGTCGGATGGGAGTGTCGATGTGGCGATCTTTTGTCTGGCGCTTATGGGAACGAATTGGATCGATTTTGTAGAGGAGGCGTGGAGAGTATTACATTGGAAAGGGGAGTTGTGGATTGCGGAAATTAAGAGTAGGTTTGTTAGAAAGGGAGAGGGGAGAGTAGTGGATCATAGTGTTGGAAAGAGAAGGAAGGAGCAAGGGAGTAGCAAGAATAAAGGTAAAAAGAGTGCAGAGGAAGAGAAGAAGGAGGATGCGGAATTGAGAGTCGTTGTTGATGGAGAAGAAGTAAAGGAGGAGACAGACATCAGTGCATTCGAGCAGGTCTTATTACGAAGAGGATTTATATTGAGAAAAGGCAAGGAGAGTGTAGATTTGAGTAATAAGATGTTTGTCAGAATGGAATTCATCAAAGCCGCGGCTCCGACAGTGGGTAAAAATGTAAAGATCACACAAGGCGATGATGAGAGAACAGGGAAGAAAAAGTTTGTAGATGTAGCGCCTGCAGATGTCAGCGTGGAAAGTGAGGCAGCTGTATTGAAGCCATGTTTGTATAAGATTAGGTAGTACAATAACAATTTTGATATCTACTGTATATGTTTCAGACGGATATTAGGAAAAACGTATCGTTCCTGTAATGCCCAAACTAAGACTTTACATCCAACGGGATGCAGGCAAGTCATCTCACGAAACTTCCCATGGTTGAAGCGATGAAACTTGGTTTGCCATTGATATAATAAGATACAAATGAACTACAAATTTATCTATCTCCATTACATTGAGGCTCGAGGCTGAAGTAAGGACGATCGCGATAATGAACTTCAGCCTCGTGGACAGATCGCGAATCACGCTAGGACCGTTAGAGTTTGTACGTTCATCAATTTGAGATAACGGTACAACCTTGCTTTTTTTTTGGTAACATATCCCTGCAGGTCCGATTGTGCGTAACCAAGCCAAACATTTCGTGTATTGCCGATGCTTCATCACTTCCATATCAGTAGTTAATACCACTATAAACGACAGACATATATCATATAGATTGGTTGCTTGGTACTACCAAAACACTACTGTGGTCTGTGCGTATAATTAATCAAAATGGAAGCCTGCTAACCAAAAAAATAGAGCAAATCTATAAAGCTGTCGTTCAACCTGAAATAAGCTTTTTGACCCCGTTGACAGCCTAATTTTTTAGTAAAGTCGAGCGAGACAAGAAGAACATTCCGCCATTTGAGGGTTGTGCAAAGAGGAGAAATTCGCATTGTAACGTAACTCGCACTTGTCTGTTTCTATTATTCACAATCTTTATCCCACTACAAAGATCGAGACTAGAGATAAAAGTCTACAACTGCTCGCTCATATATTACTTTGCGCGACTTTTCGAGATTCCCAGTTCCCCAGGGTCAGGCGGTGCATGACGGATAACTGACTCAAAACCCGGAATTTGCCATTTGAGCGCATGCATCTTGTCGAAATTGCGTACTGTCGATATAATTCACGATCTTTCTACCATACTCACATCGAGTCGAAAACTATTCACCATCCATACATTACAGTGCAATTAACGTGAAAGTTATACTTAACATTCCGAGATCAAACCGAAGAAAATTATATATTTTGTGACACCTCAAAAGATCACTCGGTGTGACAACTCATCCTCGAACGCTTTACGACGATCAAAAATATCTAGCCGATATATCCTTCGACTCGTTGTCGAATATTCATATCGGCGAACATGTACAGTTTGACTCATAATTCGGATTTGGCTGTTTTGATCTGATATACGCTTCAACGATGGATCCTAATGCTTTCATGATGGGAGGAGGTGGTGGAGCAGGGTCAGGAAATATGTTGCAGAATCAAATGCTTCAGGGACAAATGATGCAAGGTCAAATGATGCCCGGTTCAGTACATCAGAATCAAATGCAATGGCCACAACAAATCACAAGCACGGAACAACTTTATAATAAGGTCATAAGTGATATAAGTAAAATACCCATGCCGGCGGGATGGCAACAATCATTAGATTTACGTGAACGAGCTGGAATTATAATGCAACTGTGAGATATATGTTTGGGATGGCATTTCATAGGGTGCTAATTTGTGAATGTAGGTGCGGAACTCTAAAGGCTATTAATGATGACCTTCGTGGAGCATTGGATTTAGCGGAGCGTATAGAATTGCAGGAACTATCCAGTGCTTTGTCAAAAGTGAGCTAATTGTTATGTGATGATAGAATATATTCTGACATAGTCTCAGGACCAATGGCATACAAATTTGCGCAAAAGGATTGCTGAATTAAATCATGCCCGAGCACAGCCACGTGCTGGTGTAGGTATGGCACAACAAACCCTTGGTCAAGCTCAACAGCAACAGCAACAGCAACAGCAACAGCAACAGCAGCATCAGCAACAACAGCAACAACAACAACAGCAGCAGCAACAACAACAACAACAAGCTGGATTATTAGCACAAACTCCTATGCAGCAATCCCGATCACACCAGGGCGAGGTACCACGGTCCTTTACACCACAAATAAACGGCCAAGTGCCAGTTCCTTCACCTATGAACATGCCAGTTCAAATGAGTAATGGAGTACAAGATCAGATGCAGGTTAATCCAACAATGGCACAGCAGCAGACGAATTCAATCACGGGTATAACTCAGGAAGATCATGGTCAGATTATGAGGATGGCGGCACAAATGATGGCAAGAATCACACCGGAACAACAACAAACTATCAGAGAAAAGATACTAAGTACCTTGACGCCACAACAGCGTGAGCAAATAGCTCGATCAGGTACGGATGTTTTACAACGACAATGTTTTCAAAATGCCATGCGGACCATGATGCAACAGAAGGCTAGTGTAAAACAACAACAGCAGCAACAGCAGCAGCAGCAGCAGCATATACAACAACAATTGCAGCAGCAAAATCCTCAACAGCAACAAACTACACAAACGCAAAATGCTCAAATGTCAGGACCATTACGAAATATACAAATGCAGAACATGGCTCAAAATAACGAGAATATTGATTTTTCGGCTTTGCTTGGTCAGCAAGCAGATGCTATGAAACTACAAGGTGCAGGTGAATTGGTTGTACCTGCGAGTAATAATGCGAATACTACTGCAAACACTAATCTTGTCAATGGATTACAAGTTGGTAACAATCCCAATGCGATGAACATAGCTGGCCTTTCACAAATGCAGCCTAATATGAACCAAATACAGTTTCAAAATCTGATGGCTAGTCGTCAAGCCCAACAAACCCAACAAGTCCAACAAGCCCAGCTTCGGAACCAACAAGCACTCAGCACACAGGCTCAGGCACAGGCTCAGGCACAGGCTCAGGCACAAGCACAAGCACAGGCGCAACTACAAATGGCGGCAATGAATGCGGCGCAAAATAACACAAATGCGCAAAATACACAATTGCGCGGACAGCCGGGCGGTCTGAACATCAATCAGGCAAGTCATGGTAGTCCTGCCATGTCAATGCTCAACAGGCCTATCGGGACACCGGGACAAGCAGGAAGCAATACACCGTTAACCCAACCTCAGCAATTAGCACAACAGCAGCCACGTCAAGGAACGCCTGTAGCAGGAGGAAAAGCCATAGATCAACAAGCTGGTCAGAAAATGACGTTGCAGTTTCCGGCAGAAATGCCAGCTGCTATACGTCAAAAGTTGTTGACTATACCTGAAGAAGAGGCCAGGAAGTTTATTGCACAGTATCAGGTTCAAGCGGTGAAAGCTAGTCAGCAGAATAGCATAAATCGACAGCAGCAACAACTGCAACAGCAACAGCAACAGCAACTGCAGGAACAGCAGCAAGCACAGAGACCCCAGCAAACAGCTCAACAAATGGCTGGGGTAAACACTATCCAGAATAACATCACAAGTAATGGAATTATGCCCGGACAGATACCAAACATGAACAATGCTGCTCAAAATATGGATTTCAATAACGCTGATCAACAGCAAAAGACCATGGCAAGACTTAAAGTAATGGATCAGCAACAATTCCCTCGTCAATTAGCGACTTCGTTGAGACTTCCACCAGAAGTACAGACTTGGGCTCAAGCGAAACGATATACCATGGTAAATGCGCAGGATATGCCACCAGAGACTTTGTCCAAGATACAACGTATGCAGTTTATGTTGTTGACGAGAGATGAAACAATTGGTCAAGTAAATCAACAACAGCAACAGCAGCAGCAGCAGCAACAACAACAACTTCACCAACAACAACTTCAACAACAGCAGCAACAACTTCAACAACAGCAGCAACAACAACAGCAACAGCAACAACAGCAACAACAGCAACAACAGCAACAACAGCAACAACAGCAACAACAGCAACAACAGCAACAAAGTCAACAAAACAACGCTCAAAATCAGACGCAAATGTTGCAACAGGGACAACAGCCTACCAATATGATCATGGCTGGAAATCTACCACAGCAAATTCAAGGTGATATAGGTAATCGGGCGCAATTGACAAGTCAAAATCTACAGCAACAGCAAACCCCCATGATGATGCTGAATCAACAACAGCTTCAGTCTGCACCACAAGTCATGCCGCAGTCAACACCAAATACAATGGATATGCAGAATATGCAGGGTTTGCAAATGGTCATGCCTACTCCACAAGAACTTGAAGCTTTGCGATCGAAGATCCCAATGGGTACAAACATGACCGACGACCAATTAAGGACTCTAGGGACGCAGTTTAAGCTACGAGCGTTGCAACAAAGAAATCCGGCGCTGTATCAGCAGATTCAAGAATCTCAAGCGCATATGCAGACCGGGCGTGCTGGCTCACAACCTCCACAACAAGCTCCACAACAAATGTTTGTCAATCAACAGGCTCAACATGCTTTACAACAGCAAGCACAACAAAGGTTTTTACAGACACCTGGTCAGCAATTTAGTGTGCTTCAACCAAATCAACAAATGCCTGTGAATGCTCAGCAGATGTCTCCACCCAAGATTATGGCAGTACCTATGACTCAAACTTTGTCCAATATGGGCGTGTCAAACGTTCAAGGTCAAATGTCTACAACTCCTGGTCCATTGAATATTAATGCCGATCCAAACAACCAATTTAACATCCAAGACAATCCACAACTCAATCAAGTCAATACTCAGGGTATTATGGGTCCGGATGGTCAAGTTCGAGCACAGATGAATACACAGTTACAGCAAATTCAACCACAGCTTCAGCCTCAGTTACAACAAGCACAATCGCAGCAACAGCAACAACAACAGTCAAATAATAATCAACAGATGAATGCAAATCAGATGCGTCAACGAATACAAATCTTGATGAGAGAGGCCGAGGCTTCTGTTGTCAAAGGTCCTCCATTGCAACTTGATGCCAACTCTATGCATCAAATGATGAATAAATTGAAAGAGCTCATTTCACTTATGCAAAAGTTTGAATACATGATGGCGTTTGCTTTGATTGCTCTTGGTGAAGATGGTGTTCGACAAATGTTTCGCATTAGGACGCAAATATATCAGCAAATGAATAAAGATGGTTCGGTAAATGGTCACTTGTCTTTACCAATAGTTGAACTTGATCGACTAGACCTTGAGGTTAAGCGATACTTGAGCTTTATTCGTGTGAAATATAATGAACAGGCACAGAAAGCTAGCATGGCAAGGAATCAACAACAGACAGGTCTACCGCTTGCACAAGCAAATCTGCAAGCATCCATGGGAATACAACAACAATCGCCACCTCCACAAGGCCCAACATCGGCTCCAGAATTGCTTCGACAACCAACTCAAAATAATATGGCTCGGACAACGTCACAGAATCGGAAGGTGTCAGCGACAAAAGCGGCAGCAGCGGCCGCTATTGCTGCAGCTGCAAAAGAAGCTGATCCTTCATTTGCACACGGCGCACCCTCCCCTCAAGGTGTACCATTATATGAAGGGAAACCGCAAATCACGTCGGATAAATTACATTTACCACCGAGAAAGAAACAAAAGACGGGTCCAAATGCCAGAACTGGTAGTCCAGGGATTTCTGAGGTTCATTCGAGGGTCGTTTCCAAAACTGCTAGTCCAGAACAGAAAAGACAAGCTGCTGTCGTCAAAGTCGAACCTGTCAAAGAACCTGAAAAACGTTTCAAATGTCCTGATGGTTTCTGTGACATGTCAATTACTGGTTTTGAGAAAGCCGATGAACTTCGTAAACATGTCGATGTTTTGCATAAAAAGCCAGAAGATCCATTAAAACTACTCGTATCTACACTTGATGAGACGATTGCAAAGGATCAAAAACAAAAACCTACAAAGGCTATTCAAAAGAGGTCAATAACATCTCCTTTGGTTGATTCAAAAAAGAAGAAATTACCGAAATTACAGCCTGCTGCTGAGATTAAAGAATCTGTGCCGATTGGAGAAAAGTCACCGCCGTCGAAATCAAAGGTCGTAAAGGTGGAAAGAAGTCCTTCTCAAATCTCACCGACGGATAAGGATAAAGGAATGAAGACCGAAAAGACAGAATCAATCAGTCTTGGAATCTCATTGGCTATGAATCATGGCATTGATTTGTCAGTCATTGACGAAAAACTTACACCTTTTGTTGTAGATCCACTGAAAGATACCGTTGATCAAGACTTTTTTACCAAATTTGGTATGATTTTGGAAGAATTTGATGGTGGCGATTTGGAGACTGTTATTGGTCCACCAAATCATCCATGGGCTTTTGAATTCGATGCAAGCGCGCAACCTGGTACTCCACCATTTGATGATCCTGTTCCCGAACTTACACCTGGAGATAGTGCCATTAGCGCTTCTTCATTAAATTCTAATGATGAAATTACAGGCTATGATGGTCTTTTTGAGTTTTTAGGTATAAACAAAGAAAAGATTGTCAAAGATTTACCAGAGGAGAACCTTTGGATAGATTTGGTAGATAATATAGAAATCTCAACTCCCAAAGATGTTGATATGGATTCTTCTTCTATTCTTGTGTCGGAAAAACCAGAACCAAAAGCATCACCAAAAAGAAAATCAGAGCAAATGATGACTTTTGAGGATATATTTGGGGAATGGGAATGAATGACTTTTTATATATATATACAAACAATATTTGACTCGACGACTTGATGAATTCGATTCTACCATTATTGTTTTTATGGATTATGATTATGATTAGTATTATTACTACCAATTTACGTTTTACAGCATTGAATTGAAAAGGAATATAGCAAAGAGGTGTTTTGGTTTGGTATAAGGACTTTTATTAGATGACAATCGTTTATAGTTGGTCTATATATAATCAATGTACAAAATTCAATCTCTAATTTTTTACTTTTCCTTTCACCTCTCTACTTTCTTACTTTAGACTAGGACTGAATTAATTCTCACCTTTCACATGCTATCAGTTTACTGTTTTCTCCCGTGTCTATCTTTTCACCTTTTATATCATAAACGAGACCATTTCTCTAGTATTGTCAAGTATGTACCACTAATTTAGACATGTCGAATAACAGATTTGAGACGTCATCCACGTTGGATGTGAATAATGGAATAAAAATAGTTTTACATGATCAAGATTTAACTTCACTTTCACTTTTATAATTAGAAATGCCATTGAAAATTCACAAGTGACCCTCGCGTTGATAAACACTTACAAGGAATCATCTAGTCTCATCTCACATTTTTGCTAATATACCCCTAGCATCTCATTGACATATGAGTATCTAATTCTGATAGTCGATCATCAACCTTTTCCCAGATTCACTCAGCGTATACGTATAAGAATATATTCTCGTATTTTATAGAACCAAAACATGAAGTCCACACCAGCCAATCAAACAAAGGATCAAATAAGAGGCAAAGCCGACTTTGAAAGACTACAACAACACCTCGGTCTTCCATCCTCTTCATCTTCTAATTCTACTCGTAAGTGTTTTCCTCATATCACCTCCCCACCTCTCTCTACTTTTCCTTCTCAATCCTTTTCCTTCTTTTAATCATAATCTCATCAAGATCGTCCATCTCATACCCATCCCAGCACCTTCTGCTCATCCTATAATCCTAAGTCTAGACCTGGAATGCTACGAACACAACCCCTCTCTAGTAACCGAAATCGGCATCTCTACACTCGACACGCATCGTCTTTTCTCTTCTCCTCGTTCGTCTACCTCTGGAACTAACGGGTGTAATTGGCACGAACTGATTGATGCGCATCACATTCGTATAGAAGAGTATTCAACACTGATAAACCGCGCGTTTATATCCGGCTGTCCCGAGGCGTTTCAACACGGCCGGTCGGAAATCCTTCCCCTCGAGACACTACGCGCGCGATTAGAGCAGTTGTTCACGCATCGAGATGAGAATGGAAACCGGAGGGATGTGGTGCTGCTGGGACATGATTTGTCGTCAGACGTGAATCATTTCAAGAAATTAAACGTGGGGTTTGATCTCGAGAGAGATGGGCGGGTGGTGCCGGAAGACGGGATCGATACGGCGACCGTAGACGTCTGGCTCACGGGGGGCATGCAGAAACGGAAATTGGCAAGGGTTGTGGAAGACTTGGGGTGGGATGCTTGGTTTTTACATAATGCTGGTAATGACGCTTGGTTTGCGTTGGTTTGTGGAATTGGAATGGTGGTTAGGAAGTATAGGGAGGGTCATTCAGATATAGACGGTGGGATAATAAAAGAAGATGGTGTAAAGATGAAAAGTGGAGAGGAATGTGAGGTCGTGAATGGTGGAGAGGGAAATATGGAGAAAGAGACAATAGAAGAGAAAGAAGAGGATGATCCTTGGGCTAAATTTGAGCGAGAGCAGGAAGATGAACAGAGTAGACAGAGGATCGAAAGAAAAAAGGTCATGGAGTTGGAAGAAGATGAGTTGATTATAGATCTCTAATGTCAGATTATGCTTATTCTGCAACGCTGTTATATGAAATGAAATGGAATGATTAATGCAGGATGGTTATGATTATTAATGTACAAATCTCATATTCTCGGCCCCGTTACAATCGGGCCTCGTTATATGAATCTGTCATGTACCAATAGTCGTGATAGATCGATAGTCTAGTATTGTACCGTATTTGTCAAGTGACCATACCTTTACTTCTCATAATACTGATTATCGGTAGCTTATGAAGTCTTTCTCCCCAAAATGAATATCGATATACCACGACTATAAAATCATGCTAAGATTTGCTATATTGAAACTTAAAGAGGGGCTCTTCAAGGCAAAAGATCGTCAATTCGAAGGGTCAAACAGAGCCATGTCAATGCTTTTGAATGATATATAATAGATGAATTTTGGTTATTCTTCAAAGAATCCTCCATCATCATCATTATCATTATTATTGACAAGATTATATTCCTTCTTTTTCTTGGGCTCTTGCCTATTCTTATCCCTTTTCTCTTTCTGTAATACTCGTCCTCCTTTCATGCCATCACTTTTCTTACTCTCGCCATCGTCCTTTAGATCTTTCTCAATCTTAATCCTACCCTCTCTCAAATCCTCTAGAGTTTCTTCCACCATACACTTCTCCACCAACCTCCACATATCCTCATCACCTTTCTTTTCCTCGTCATTCTCTTCGTTCTCCTCACCCGGCTGACCTTCCTTTCGAGGCCAGAGAGAAACATACGGCCTGTCAAGAGGATAAAACAAAGCATAATTCAAATCCACCCTCGCGGTATATACATCCTTTTCATTCCCTTTTTCATCCTTTCTTCCTCCCGTCGATATTTCTTCTTCACAGCTCTGTTTCGACAGTGTTTTCTTCAGTAACTTATTCAACCTCCTCTCCGCCTTCCGCCTCTCGAAGAATCTTATCATGTGCCATTTCTTAATCGTCTTTCCGCGTGCCCGTCGTCGTTCTATATCCTCCACTCGGGTCAAGAGCGAAGCTAATTCCCGTTCGCGCTCGATTCGTACGTCGGCTGGTAAAACCCGCTTTTTGCCCTCTCGTTTTTTTTGGAAAGATGTTGTGCGGGAGAGAATGTCGGCGTCGTGTTGAATCTCAATCTCTCGGTCGTCGACATCGTTATCTTTATTCGTATTTTTATGGGAATGAGAAGAGAGTTGGTCGTCGTGTGATAATAGTCTTTTTAAACTTCGGATACGAGATCTTAGAGGGTTGAGGTTGTCGTATATCTGTTCCTTGTCGCTTGAATGGAAAGATTTGAAACGGTCATGATGTGTGGAGTGAAAAGAGTTGTTGGAAGAGTTTTTTAGTTTTTTATTATTGGTATGAAAGTGACTGTCGTTTTCTGCTTTTCGTTTTTCACCCATTGTATATCATATAGAAGATGATAATGGGGATTGACAACCGATAATGACAAAGGCGATGGCTGATTGTTGTCGTAATTACAAGAAATGTAAAAATGCAAGACGGGATATTTATCCAGAGGTGAAAATTGATAAAAGTCAAGAGAATAATTGCGGACAAATACACGTGATTCATTTCCTGTGTTCATCTTCATCAACAGCACTAAATTATTAAATTAATAGTTTACCAAGTCTATCATAAATATTTCTATACATTCTACATAACATTTCATACAGGAGGTCTTTTAATCCCTCGTTTCATACTTTCTTTTGTTTTTGAACCATTATACTCATTACCATCATCAGAATCTCCACCAACTCTATTTAACAACTCTCCCAACCCTATCTTCTCACCACCCTTGAATGTCGATTGTGATGCAGGCATAAGAAATAAACTAGTAGCTGCCCAACTACCTTCCACTTCTATCATTGAATCTGATCCATTTTGAGACTGTGAATCATTGTTTTTGGTCAATGAAGCTAAATTTCCTGTTGCGTTTGATGAATCTGCATTGATTGAATCTGGGGATTTTGTAATGGCATGGTCTGTCAAATGACCATGATTACCTTTGCTTGATTGATAAGTACCATCCATAATAATTGGAATGGGTTTATTATCCGATGATGAAGTACTACTAATAAGTACATTTGGTAGTTTAGGAGGAGCGATTGATGGTTCAACAACAGATTGATGACTTGACAACCATGTCTTTGTTTGCTCACCATGAATAGGTCGTGATATTGAGCCAGAGTTACTCTTGATGACATTAGCATTACGAGATCCGATAGATGAGTCACGGTCATTATTTGGTGTATCTCTGCCTCGAAGACTTGCATTTTGACTTGTTCTAGATTCAAGTCCGGCAGAAAAGGGTTGCTGAGATTTACCTTCCAGTATGCGTCTAAGTTCATCAACTTGTGGAGAAGAAGAAGACTCGTTTACATTTGGAGTATAAGTACCATCACGTGGAAGACTATTCGTACTCGAGGCAAAGTCTTGTCTACTTGACGTATCTCTAAAACGAATACTACGCTTTGTATTGCCAACGTTGAGGCTGGTAGACAGGCTTGTTTGTCTATAACCTTGTGCTTGTTGGTTGATTTTGCTTTCTTTATCATTCTCTTGTTGTCCATTGATAAAACTTCCCGTCACGTTATTCGATAAAGTTTGTGATCCTGGATCCGTCATTGATGGCGGATTTGAATTTCGAAATTCTTCAAGCGGCATCAGATCACAATCCATGGATGCACGCTCAAGATCTAGCCGTAAACCATCAAAAGCCTTTTCTGCCATCAGTGTATTATCTTCTACACGTGTTGAAGAATCGACATTATTCCGGACATCCTCCGAATCTGTTGTTGTACCAATTATATCGACAACAACAAGGTGTATGTTCTGCAGTATAGCAGTCTCATTCTTGTAGACATTGCTTCTTTTACTGTAACCAGGGGACACTGGACTTTTGGGACCAACCTCGCTCGAGTCACAAACATCAGAGCCCTTGTACTTTTTCAAATCTAGCTTTGGCATCTCATATTGCATCCATGTCCTGAGTGCTTCAATATACGCCAATCTTACAGAAGAATGATGATCACGGAGAAGCCAATGGCTTCCTTGCCATACAGTTATTGGAACAGCATTTCGATGAGTCGAGACATAACTCCCATTCTTTTCCATTGCTTGATTTGTACGAATCAGGATTTTTGTGACCGCGTTTAATGCTACTACGCGAGCTGCTGGCGTTGAGAATGAGAGAGAATTCTGTGGAGATCGAGATTGAGTTCCACGACCACTCGAACTTGATCCTCCTTCGACTTCTGATAATGCTGGAGAATCAACATCTTCATTATCAAGGCCAAGTACCGGCTTTCTGGATGAGACTAATAAACTATTCTGTGGAATGGCAGACGACGCTGCCTTTAACCTAATGATAATTGCAAATATCATATCCGAGATTTGATCAGTATAATATACATGGACTGCGAGATTCGCGATACATTTTTGTAGTTGTGCGAGTAATTCCATTCTGATGGGAGACAGCGTTATCTGTAGATTCTGCTCAACTGGATTATCCATATCTTGCGGAGTTGCTTCATTGATTGTTATTCTAGCGAGAGAATTCGCGTCTGCCTCCTTTTGTATCTTTGTGATATGATGCAACAAAGCAAGAAGTACATCCATGACAGATAGACCAATAAAATTGATTTGAGAAGCCAGCAATGTAGAAACTATACGGGTTAGAAGAACTTGTCGGTCGAATTCCTGCTCCAATATAGGACTTCCAACTAGAATCTCCACAATGGTAAATATAGCCACAAAGCGATCCTGAACCGAAATCCAATTGCAGATGGCTTCGAAGAGCTGAATGGTCCAGTTGATGTCACTTGAATGTATATTTGCAGATGGTGCCGTACTACGACGAGGAGCAACGTATGATAAAACACATGCCGTTGCTATTCGTATCTGAGATCTACTCTCGTGGGTGAAACAACTTTTCAGACATTTAAGCGCAAGAACACTAGCATCTCTATCAGCTAGTACATCAGCTTCATCCGTTGTAGCACCTGCAGCCCTAGCGTCCGCTTCCTCTTGCATAGACTCTCTCATAGTCATCATACTTGGACGTGATCTAACTGCCTTTTCCTTCTCTTGTATTTCCATCTCGTTACTAAGTTTCATAATTTCATTGAAATCACCATTTCCATAATAAAGATTTTGTAAAATGACTGGTATCACTGTTGCAAGTTGGTTTCCCACCTCATGACCCAAGGTATCCGAGTCGGCTGTACTCTTTATAGCTTCTAAACCTGCCATACGCAATTTAACTCTGTCCATATGGCCAACTTTCATTCCACCCCTTCGGTCTGTTTTATCGTCCTGCATTTTGTCATTTGACGCGTATCCCGCCCATTGCTTGATTACAGCTATGAATGTCTTTCGAAAGTCCGAGTCTGCATTCAATAGAATATAGTCTTGATGTCGACAAAAAGTATCCCATGTTTGTACGGCACTTTCAATTAATATTGCTTCGTGTGCATTCACAAGAACGTCTCTCAGTATGCGCAACACAAAAGGCGCAAAGAGACCGAATCCCTGTGGTCCTGCACCGCCTATGCCAGGATTGTTCAGAAAAGCTGTCAGGATCTGTAATGTTATTTGTACCGGTGCAATCCTTGATTTTGATAAATCATGGTGTGTTTTCCTTTCCAGAAAAGCTCCGACTTTGCTGAGTTTGCTATGTCGGTTACTTGCGTAATATAATAGATAAGATAGTTCACTGCCATTAGGTTTAAGGTCTTCTGTCGAGTAGTTTTTGGGCAATCGGGGATAGCATTTTAGTATAAGGACTTGATGTTTTGGTCTGACTGAAGCTCTGATAGTTTCCATGATTACGTTTCTAAATCCGAGATACTATCTCTGAATAGTCGAGTTAGGGTATTGTAGCAGATAATAATATGGAGCTGTCCGGCTATTCTTAATCATAGATTGATTGATTGAAGAGAATCGTGATTGATATTTTGAAGAAAAAGATCTTGGTTTTGTTGTTGTCTAAATCAGCGAACGTGTCATTCTTATCGCGCATGTAAATATGTAGCGAATGATCGAGATATGTTCAGTATCTAAGACATGCAGAGCAAAAGTAAATGACAACAAAAACTTGAAATTGGAAATATCACAAGGCAGGATTTATTTTTAGGCTGTCACGTTTGCAAGGATATCACATAAGTTAACCCGATAAGTTAGACAATCATGACGCATGACGTAACTGCATGACATGCGTACCAAGACTTCTAACTGTATGTTTATTGTACAATACTATACTGTATAAGAATATTTATCTAACATCATTATGTTCGCTAGTGCTCAAATGTACAAAATGAAGAAGCAAAGATTAAACTAAATCACCTTCCCACGGCGCCCGCACCGAGTCGTGCAGCGCCCATTTTGTGAAAAGATCCAATAGGCTGAAAGCCCCTGCAGCAAAACTAATTAGCAAATAGACAAGAAGATATTTGTAAAAAAACAGTGCTAGACTTACTTCATTAGATCAATACCTCCATCGTCATCTTGATCAAATCTGGGCATCAGATTTGGTGTGGGTAACAATACTGGTGCAGGAGCAAGTACAGGTGCATGCATTGTCAGATTATTAGATTGTGATTGTGATGTATTAGCCGAATGTTGCTTCGTCATGCTCATTATATGATTCGTTTGGGCCTGTAGAGCTTGGGCTTGTTCATGTTGGTGAGCTCCATTCATGAGACTTGTATTCACCATCGTCAAAGGTGTTTTGGATTGCGCTGAATCGGCCATGAATACATCTCCGCCATCCGTTAGCGAATCATGTGCACTTCCATTCAACGGCACTCTTCTAGAAGATCCTGGTCGACTTGATGGTTTTACGGGACTACCATTGCCAGGCTCAACACCTCCATTAATTTGCGGCGGACTACTTGGCTGGGACGAGTCACCTTCCCGAAGTCCACTGCCAATCTTATTATCAATTTTCATATCATGATCGTTATTATTGTTACTATTAATTGACGTTATCGCTTGCAGGTTTGAAAAGGGTGTTTTCATGGGACTGATCTCAGTGAGGGGTTTTAGAGGAGTAGATCCAAACTTCCAGAATGGTGCAGGGGAAGAAAATTCCATAAACGATGACGGACGCTGTAAAGTTCCGGGTGGCATCAATTTCTGACTACTTCGTATCGTTGGGAATGGTGTATCAAGCATACCGATCCGAGTCTCGTCTGCTACGTATAATGGTGGCGGTGAACCAGCAGCTTGAGCAGCGGCCGTCAGATGATTCAATGTACTTTTAGCAGACGGCGGATAGTAGACCAATTCTGGCTCATTATCGTCAGGACCGCCAAGTGATCGACGTGGGCCACGATCCGGAGTAAATGCTTCATTTGCCGCAGGAAACGGCCGAGCGTAGTAGTTGAGTGCCGGCGGACTTTTATTGTCATCAGCCTTGCTCGCAACACTACTGGGCGGTATGATCTGTCCACCAAACCTTACTGGGCTTGATGGATCTGAGCCTTCGTGCACAGTCCCGTTTCCATTAAGTCTTCTGCAGCCTTTCATACCTTGACTGAGAAATGAATCACGTTCTTTAGGAGATATCATCCACTTCATACCTTTACCAGGTTCATCCGTTCGCCGTGCAATCTTTTCGAAGGCCTTGTTAAGACTCAAATTATGTCGAATAGAATTTTGCCAACCTCCGGTATTAAAGCGATAGAACGCAAAGTTGGTAGTGATCCACTTGTAGATATTGTTGAGTGTCATTTGTTGCTCGCCGACAGATAATATAGCCATACCAATAAGCTGCGCGTAAGAATGAGGTGGCTTGAGATCTTTAGCCGAATCAGCTGAATAGTCGATGGATTCTGTTGATTCCATCATAACGCCACGTGAATAGCCTCCAGCAGACCCTGGCGATGGCTTTGAGTACTGCGATTGATAGGTTGCTTGTTGCCTAACAGGTGTTCCCGGAGTAGCGAATTGGGCGGTCTTAGAATTACCAGCTCCATTTGATGATGTCTGCGTTTTTTGCGTAGATTGTTGACCATCTAGTAGAGCTGCCTGTGACTGGTTCGGGTCGTTCAACCCTTCCGAATCGTCATTCGTCGGTAATCCAGAGGACTTTGGGCCATCTCCATCGCCGTCAGTCTCGTCCGAAGTATATACTTGACGAATGATTGCATCAGCAAAAACAGGACCTTCATTTTCTGCTGTGGGAGTGGTTATAAAAGCCATTTGTGTTCCACAGATATCTATCACACTTCCTGATCGTAAATACGTTTTTTGACCTCTTTTTAATAGATGTGTATCCAAGCGTAATCCATTTCTGCCGTTGACGATAATAAACCACTGTCCAGTAGCTCCATCATAAGTTATTGTCGCATGTAATCTGGAAGTCTGACGATCTGGACCAAGATCTATCGAGATTTTTTGTTTCGCCGAAGGACTTGTTACTGCATTTTGATCCTTTTCGATTTCCTGCTGTTGTTCCAACTTTTCATGCTGCTCAGGTCGGCCAATATTGACTTCTAATTCTTTTATTATATATGTCCAATCTCGTCCGGCTATCTTTCCATAACCTGGAACATTATCACGACCTTCTAAAAGATCATTTGCAAAATCTTGTGTTGCGTAAACTAAACGATCTGCACATCTTAATTTTGAAATAACTTCGACTTCTGTCGGTGTCGCTGCGTCTGTATCTGCATCACTTGGATCGCCACCTTCTGTACCTTCTGTGTCCTCTCTTTCAACAGCTCTTGTGTCTTTAATTTTCCTCCGTGTAGCGGGCCTTACCGCAGATCCAGGCACTCCTTCATTAGTTCGACCTCTTTTTCTTGTGGGTTTTGACGGTGTGGCTATAGATTCTGGTGTTTCAATGTCGGATTGTTCAATAGCTTCCACAGCAGACTTTTTAGCCGATCGAATCTTTTTACTAGATGGCGGCATGATTGTTTTTATAGATAATAGGTATGATTTGTGTGAATGTTGATATTGTATTTATTGAACGTCGCACATGGGAACTACTTGCGAAAGACAGTTTTTTGTTGCAGCAAAGAAGGTTGATATGGGCGCTATCGCATCATCCGATCAATGCTATAGCTGTCAGATGTGATGCCAAGTGTGGTATGACGATCAAAAAAAAGAATGTGACATGTATAAGGCGGGGCTGGTTTTTTATTGATTTGTTGACATGAAGAACTCGGAACAAAGACGAACCCCGGATGCCATTTTCGGTTAGCGCGAACCGATTTTTCTTCCTCCAAACTCTGATTGGTATGCATCATCGTGCATAAAATAAAGGCTGCTTGTTTTTAATACGTGCATCACAGACAGTAGCATGTTTTAATGTAAGAAGATTGGCATTCATCACAACCATACTTTGATTGTCCTTACGAGATACAAGTGTTTGATCAACCCTCCAGTAGTCTGGTTAAACAGACAGGCAATTTCTGCAATGACATTCTCACGTGAACATTGGTAAAGAAAAGGGGAAAAGGCTTTATTAAGTTCAAAACAAGAAACGCTTATAAGGGTATCGCGTACAATACAATTCATTTGTTAGCTTATATGAATGACAAACACTTTCTGTAAAATCTCATGAATCATCTCGAGCCACCGATCTCATCATACTCTCGTGAAGCTTCGACCAGAATTTTTCAGCGTGACTTCGAGGGAAGCATATTTCTTCAACAAGATAATCTGGTAAGATGTCTATGAGATCTCCATCCCGAGATTCGTCTAATTTCGGTTCATATGCAAATTCAGCATCCTCGACAGACATGCCGCTAGGGGTCTTTGGATTTGCAGCTGAAGGATCGTGACAAATAGTAAGGTGAAAATTGATAACTGAAAACCACATTAATCACACGATAGATCAACAATAAAGATGAGCTAAATATCAACGTACTTCCATTCTTTCCTGATTGAGTACAATTGTACTCATCTTCTCCATCCTTCCGAGTGACTGTGCGAACTGTCAAACCAGTAAGATCCTGATATAGAGCATCTTTCAGTCTCTGTCCCGTGTTGTCTGAATTTCCACCATTTCCTGATCCTGTTGATGTCGTTTCGGCTGTTACAGCACGTTTGCGCATATTCTCATACTTTGTCGTCATGACTTTCAACTCGCTTTGTATATCACTAACAGAAGATTCGAGCGAGTTCATTTTAGATTGATACTGCTCATTTTCTGTTTGTAGAGTTGAGCATTGTGTTTGCAATCTCGCATGGTTTGAAGTTGTTGTAGAGCTTGCTTTTCGGATATCGGCAAGTTCTTTCTTCAAAGAGGCTATCAAATCATTCGAGTTCTTTGAACGTTGATCTGTCGCACGTTTGAGCTTTTCAAAATTACTCTCGGCCCCATTCGTGCCAAGTTCCGACAAGCTTTCATATCGTAATCGAAGATCTTCGTATTTCGAAGTCATGTCTGCAAGTCTTCGACGCGCTTCATTGTCTGACGTTCTCCGATCTACTAACAGAGCACTTCCTTCTCGTGAAAACTGTTGAGGTTGTTGTGAAACAGACCGCTGACGAGATGATGCATAAGGTTGTGTGTATCGTTGTTCAACCACTCCTCGTTGAATTCCTCTATTTGTCTGCGCTGGATGTGTGTCAACAGCATCTGTATACATTTCTACTGATTCTGAAATATCGTCTACGGGTTGCGTCTCTGGAATCGTGTCCATGCCATTTGGCGACCTTCCTTGGCTCTTTACCTGCGCCGGTCTGGCTTTCTGAGTTGCACTAGTAGATTTTGATGACTTTGACATCTTGGCCTTTTTTGACGCAGGCATTTCTTCATCCATATCATGGTTGGCAATTTGTGACCTTTTGGTCGATTTTGCTTTTGATTTATTGCCCGCCGAATTTAAATCATCCTCTTCTTCGTCATTCATTTCATCAAGTCTATTTGTTCTATCTTGCAACGGCTGTCGACTAGTCTTTGAGCCGCCAGTCCCATTTGCACTTTTCTTCATAGTCACTCCAGCGCGCTTCCTATTCGGCTTTGTGATCTTCTTGTTGTTACTATCCGACATCTGGTGATCTGACATATGCTGTAATTCAGAGTCCTCCATAACCTCGCTCCCGTTTCTGGGCGCCATAATTACTTTTCTACGCTCAAGATATATTCCCAAAATATTTCCAATCAACAATCTATATGCGGTGTTTTGTTTGAATCCAGAAGCTTTGTTTACATCAACCAAATTTCACGCCACGACGCGACAAAAAAACTTGGCGCGCCCCGGAATTCGACATTTGCGGTGGAATACCCCACAATCGATAAATACAGGTAGACATCTGGTAACATTTTCATCGACCTTCTTACTTCCATTGGGTTTGGCCCCTTCACGATGCAATAGTCTGATACAGACAGAGAGCTCCGGGCTCTGATATTTATATCATGGCTGATATACTTAGCAACAAGGAAACCGCTATTTTGAGCAGTGCTTCTGTAGTTTGTATTGGTGGTCTTATTAGTTCGTGGAAAAATGACGGTGAGCCTATATACGCATCAATCGCATTGAGTGGTACAGCATTCTGCCTGTCATACGCTATCATCAGATGGACTGGAAGTGCTTTCAAAAGAGCAGGACTCAAAGGTCGAGACATGTCAAAAGCAATCGCAGTGGAAATGTAAGCTTGCGAGTATATGGAGAGGAAATATTGACATTGCTCTGACTTCTATTTCAGACCGGAAATGATGGGTCTAGTCAGTGCTTTGGTCTATCTACTGGCAGTCATTGGCTTCCTGCCATTTGCTTTCAAGCGTGACATTGTAGCTGCCACATCTGGTGGTGGAAATAAAGATGTGGTTATCGAGATGGAACACGTTGAAACTGGTCGCATACTACACAAATTTCCGCTTGGCAAGGTATTACAATATCTTATCGTCTGTATGTGCTTGCACTGAACTGTTTCGATACTAGCTTGCACCATATGGTTTTGCCTACGGGACCATTGCAACAGTGATTATTCTTGGTTTCGTGGATGACGTCTTTGATATAAGATGGAGGCATAAGTTTTTCATACCAGCATTCGCATCTCTTCCCACTCTCGGGCTTTATTTTGTCGACTTTGGTGTCACACAAGTAGTCGTTCCTGTTCCGGTGCGTCCTTACCTTGGTGATCTTCTCGATCTTGGACCATTATATTATGTTTATATGTCTGCAGTCTCAATCTTCTGCCCAAATAGCATCAATATCATAGCTGGTATCAATGGAATCGAAGTTGGACAGTCAGTAGTTATTGCCACGTTGATCATCTTCAATGATTTATTATACCTTTATCCTATGAATGGAGATCCACATCCGGCAACAAATACTCACCTTTTTTCATTGTATTTACTATTACCGTTTCTCGGTGTTTCTTTGGCACTATTGAAGCACAACTGGTATCCCGCAAGGGTTTTTGTTGGCGACACTTATTGCTATTTCGCAGGCACTATATTTGCGACAATCGCCATCTTGAGTCACTTCAGTAAGACGTTGCTACTGCTATTTATACCACAAATCTTCAACTTTATCTATTCAGCTCCCCAGTTATTCCATTTGGTTCCTTGTCCTCGCCATCGACTACCTAAATTCAATCCTACAACAGGCCTTCTCGAACCTTCGAGGACAATATTCACAGCTGAAAGGCCCTTACGATCACATATAGGCAAGATGCTCAAATTTCTTCACAGCATTAAATTATTAAGCGTAGAAGTTGATAAAGATGGGCATATCAGCTCGACAACCAACTTTACCATAATAAACTTATGGCTAGTTTGGCGAGGTCCAATGCGTGAAGAAAGATTGACTTTAGAACTGATTGGAGTCCAAGTATTTTTTGGTTTTTGTGGACTTTGGATACGACATAGCCTGGCGTTAATCATTTTTGCGCAAGACAATAGGTCACTTGGATGGTAAAACACAAGTATAAAATATAATTTAGATCATAGTACACATAGTTTTAATCATGTAATGTAACTCTACCGAGTCTTGGAAGATTGATTTGCCACCACAAACAACAATAGCAACAATGAAGATATTTACTGTTGTACGTGGATGAATCATATTCGTGAAACATGCTACAAACGCCGTTGACAGCGGGGTAAAGCTTAAAATCCTATTGTAGGGCTGACACGCGATATGGGTGGCGTGATGGTTGAGTCATGTCATGCGGCCCGAACATAAGAGATTGTGTTGAGGTATTTTAATTTCTATAAATAGCCCGAGGGCGATTATGACATAAGTCATCATGGCCTTTATTTTTAATCACGTCCCTTGTTTTATTATCTTTCGAATCAGATTCGGCAAGAAGTAGAGATTACAGTAATATTGAAAGTTTTAGATAAAACTTTTGTCGCGAACGGTCAGAAGCACGCTCAAACTCGCATCAGAAATTTCTGTCTCACTTTGACTCAGTACTACAATCTCTCTGTCTTGCTCAGCAAGATCTGTAAACCGTTCCAATTTTTCTCTCTAATACCTCGCCAACTCGCAACCATCGTTTGGAAACTAGCTGGCCTCCGTATGATATTCTTACGACACTAAGCAAATACACGTACGCAATACAATCCTGACGAATCTCATTAAACATATCAAAGTACAGTATATTCATTCATTCATATCGATAACCACTTCATATTTCTTCCTTCTTGAATCACACTTGTCGATTCTCCAACTCAGAATCTTTGTAAAATAATACATCATCAAGAATGGGTCAAAATGTTTCCACATCAGTGGTGCCGCCGGTCGACACCTTTACCGATCTTGAAATTCAACCAGTTCCTGTTCGTCGGCGAGCTCCCATATGGCGACGGAAGACAGCCATAACATCAGTCAGTAAGAAAGCCAGATACTCTCAAGATGAGCGGCAATCGAGGTTACCTGCATCAGAACGATTTTCTCAGATGTTACAACAAATAACTCCCATTTCCGCTGCTGACGTGGAGGATGGCAACTCGGAAGAGGAGCAAAGACATGCTCGACCATCATTTGTTTCACGATTATCATCACGAACTCGAACATCAGCGATATTCTCATCAATGTCAAGAGCAAGGAATAATATACAAGATAACGAGCGATCTTCTGATCTATGGCCGATAGATCAAGCAGAAATTAATGAAACAGAAAGAGCTGATTCGACTGAGCAGTCTATCTCCCTACCAAGATTACAAATCCCTGGGCTTGAACTCGACTTTCAATCACCAAGTCGTCCATCGAGTGCTAATGAAACTTCAATAACGCCACATAGACGTTCATCTCGAAGATCGAGTCTTCGTATACCGAACGGCTTGACCGATAGACTCTCGAGTATACGATCTGGTCGAAGTCCTATCAATTCTGCCACAAGTAATTCTAGAAGGAATAGAGGAGCGGCAAATCAGACTGGGGAGGACAACACTGTATTGCTTTCAAGACTTTTGTCAGTGGCTGCTACGGCCACTGCCGCTACGTTACTCGAGGGCAGCGGTCAGACTATGGCAGAGGCTCGAGGCACTGCATCTGATGGTGATGACGGTTCTTTCGATGGCTTCCTAAGATCTCTTGAGCACGGTCGTTTAGCGGCGGCTCTTCGAGCTGGTGCTTCATCCTCGGGAAATTCTGCTCACTCTCCACTAAACTTCTTTCGCATGTTTCGTTTTGAACCACTTACACCGCGAAATGCAACTGAACAAACTGCTACTCCGAGGATGGTTCCAATCATAATAGTCGGAATACGATCAGTTGCTCCTAACACGACAGCTGAGACGGCAGATTTGACGGGTGTGCCTCCCTTTTTGGACGCCTTGTCAACCTTGCCGGCTACTCCGCTTAACTCTACCACTCTCGGTAATGATATCATGGCGAGACTTCGTAGCGGTTCATCAAATACGTCTACTTCAACAAGAAGGCGCACCTCGATTGGAAGTTTAAGCACTTCATCCTTGGGATTTGACGCTCTACGACGACCGAGGTCTCGTCATACGAGTCGACCTGAGTCTATCGTCTCTGAAGCTTCGTTATGGCCTAGTGCACCACCAGCATCGCCAGTAAATCCAGAATCCGCTGTGAGTCTGAATGATGATGGTATTTCATCGGCAACTGCCGCAGTATCCCGTAGTTCAAGTTTTAGTCACCCACCAAGGAGAGAAAGTCTTCTTAGAGCCCGTCCAGTCGCTTCCTCGGAAAGTGCCGGCAGTCCAGCATCAACTACAGCAGCTCGTGCAGGTCGAGCTAGTGGAGCAGCACATCGATCTAGTAGTGCTTTTGCATCTCGGCGTAACGGAATCGTCGAAAGCGATGATGGCCACGCTTTATCAACAACTACTCCGACAAGTAGTCCAGTTGTGTTAGGATCAGAGACAGCAGGCAACCCAACTACACCGGAAACAACTAGAAGTTGGATTATATATGTTCTTGGGGGTAGTTACCCGGAGAATCATCCAATACTTACAACACCTAGTCTCTTTACAGATTCTCCTACTTATGAAGATATGATGCTTCTATCTAGCTTGATCGGACCCGCTAAACCTCCTGTAGCAACGGACAGCGATATCGAAAAGGCTGGAGGACTTTACCGAGTCCAAACTGGAATGGATTCTTTGCAGAAGCAATCGCTTGTTGCAGTCAGCCAAGATTGTCAAGATGATATTAGTCTAGTAGCGGAACAGCGCTGTCTTGTTTGTCTATGTGATTTTGAAAATCATGATGAAGTTCGACGGTTGGGAGGTTGCGGACATCTCTATCATAGGGAGTGCATTGACGAGGTTTGTTATATTACTATCACAACGTTCAAGCGAATCTTTACTGACATCTTCCCACAGTGGTTGACTAAGGGTCGTAACTCTTGTCCTTTATGTCGAGGTCAAGGTGTTGAGGAGTCAAAGCAAGACGAATCCTCGCCAAGACCTGTCGACTCCATGTTTTCTTCACCAATAATTCCAAATGAAACGGCAACCTCGTGACATGATTTATGATAGAAGACGAACAAATTTTATCTGTTTGGAGATGCTGGACATCTGAGAAAAGGAGCAAGTAACGATTTACATTATTCGTTTTTGATTCTCGGCATAACAATGGATATCTTAACTTTGACCTGGGACATTATTGATATACTTATGAATAACGCATGAATGTAACTATACGACTATCATTGTATATTAGTGAAGCAATGTGATGGATTGGCCAATGATTTTTAGCCTTGCAGTGACTATTGTTACTGATTTAATTATCACGTGCTTTCATTGACCACTTTCAAATAACGTTACTAATGATAGTTTGAACTATTCTGCTGCAACTCCAATTCATATCAGCCTTGTTACATTTCAGCCACCATCTCTTGTCCTTGGTCAAGTCCATTCCAATTCTTGCCTTGAAATCACAGAAACCAATCATGAACAATCTCAACTTTGCCAGCTTTGGTAAAAACATAAGGTGAATTCTATATAATCCATCATCCATGGTCTGTTGCTGATCGGAATGAAAGTGCTACTTTCACACCCTTTGCACAACGTACACAACAATTCGTAAAAGAACAGCTCGGTCAAGTTGAAGAAAAGGTCATCTAAACTCTTCATCGTTCCCTTAATTAGAGCTTTCAGACTAACATGATACTTTTTCCGCTTAGACTGAACTACCTCCTGATTACGTCGCTCTTGAGAAACGATGTGATGCTTTACGAACCGTCCACACTAGTCTCTTAGCTGCTACATCACAATACAGCAATGAATCATATGATTACAGCAACATTCGCGAATCTTTTACCGATGCGACGCGAAATGTTTCCGAACGTGTCAAGTTACTCTCCAGCGCTGGATCTGTAGCTCAGGCCCAAGCCGCCATCACAGCCGCGCCTACAGCTCGACCAGCGCCAAAGACATTCAACCACGCCATGTCGCGCGCCGCTTTGACCGCATCTACAGCTTTAGTCGGCGGAGACGAGCTCGTTCCTAGCAGTATCGCATCCCCCAAGAACGCCAACGACGATGCATTTTCCACGATTTTGGAAAAATACGCCGTCGCGCAGGAAAAAGTCGGAGAGGCGAGATTATATCAAGATTCAAACATTCAGAATCGCTTCTTGGCTCCATGGCAAACTACGCTCAACACATCGATTGGCTATGCGACAAAGGCTAGAAAAGCAGTCGATAACGCGCGTTTGAGCCTCGATTCGGTAAAGTCTCGCGCAAGAGGTAAATTCGGTCACGAGGCAGCGTATGATGAAAAGACAAGACAGGAGATTGAAAAGGCAGAAGATGAATTTGTCAATAAAGTCGAGGAAGCAAGTGGGATCATGAGGAATTGTTTAGATACTCCCGAACCGTTGAGGAATTTGTTGGAGTTGGCAAAGGCTCAGAGGGAATTTTACGAGACTTCGGGGAGATTGATGAAGGATATTGAGGAGGAAATTGAATCAGCTCAGGCTGAGCAAGAGGTTAGTTCACGTCATATTTAAATAGTCGGTATTGTGTGACTGCATAATACTGACAGCAATTTCTAGGCAAATTATAGAAGATTGAGAGGTGGCGGTGCCTGATTATTACGTTTGACAATAACGTATCGAATCAAGCGTCTGTCATTAGCGATTCTTTTTCCAGCAGGCACGTGTGGCCATCTCCCAGTACTCTAAGTTAGATTCTTTCATCATATGCTTAGTATATAGCGTTTATGGATGTAATCGTGTTTATTACGTTTAATATAATTTTATATCAATAGTATGAGATGCCCATTATCTGTTTCCTTCAAGAATGTTATCTATTCTATTCCTAGACAAATCAAAAATGCTTATTTAAGGGATGATCATCTAAAACGATTTATACAGCTGATGATGGTTGAGATGCACCAGTAGGCGATTTGATCGATCCGGTAGCTGGAGAAGTAACATTCGATCCAGAGGTCGTTGTTGGTGGTTGCATTCGCTTACCATTAATTGCAAGGAGCTGTACCTCACTATTGATTCTACGGATTAGCAACAGCTTGGTGCTGAACGTATGTGCTGATCCACGAAGGTAGGACAATTAGCGAGAATTAATGGTGGACTTACAAGATCAGGTCCGAATTTGCAGGAATGATGTCACCAATCGCTCTGCATATCAAGTCAGTCCCTAAATTGCAATATGCCCACCTAGAAACAAGGGAAGAACACGAACCTAGTCCCATATGCATAATCACTGTCATAACAACACAATTAGTACATGTACTAGATCTGCAGATCTCATGTAGTACTAGACTTACGAGGTGATGAATAGCTTTGCCTTTTCACCTAATAACATGGGGTTCACGGGATCCAAGATTCCCTCATCCCAACCTTGATTTGAAATTAGATCAAATTTTGAAAAAGAGCTCGCATGGATTAACCTTTGATTACTTGCCCCATACCAATCTGTGTGACGAAATCCTGTCCACGGTCGTATGATGCGTCGAATCTTTAGAGGTAAGTAAGTATAATCTCATAACAAATCGAGCTGCTCAAAAACTAGATTCGTAGACAAATTGAACGTACTGCTTTCCATCAGCTGCTAATGTACCAATGTAGCCCATAGCGATTGTATCACCCTTGACAGGCTTTTGGCCTTCCTCTCCAGGAGAAATGATTTCTTTGCGGACACCCATTTTTACGAATGTTGATTCACGATTATATCAAGGATGTAGTCTAGATACTTTATAGGTACAGTAATATATTATGGAGCTACTCCGAACTAGCTTTATGGTTCCTTGAACGAGCAAGGTCGAAAATCGATCACGTGCATATTTCATGACTTTTCACTTGAGTTATGCCCAGCTAACTTCTCACTCATGTCTCTATATTACATTTGTAGCGATAACGCATTTCGTGTCAGCGCTGAAAGAGTTCAGGATATACTCAACACATGCTGGTTGACCAAATTGCGCCCCCGAAATGACACTACCAGAGGTGTTGATTTAGCTGGTGCACTGCATTGACTCGTGTTACTAACGCTGAAGCTACACTGTAGCTACAACAGAACTTGCTGACACTTCCCACAGTCTGTACACTCCTTGTCTCACTTGCAGAAAATCTTGACCGTGAGAACCTTGAACTAAAATGACTTGCAGATCAAGTGCAATCTCACTTTTGCAGTAATTGCTTTACCATGACGGCTACCTTTCCCCTTTCCACTGTCTTCCCATCGAGAAGTCCTCCCGTCTCAAACAACTTTTTCAAAACATCACCAGCATTCATCTTTCCCGCGACCTGTTCCAAAGTATCAATTACACTTCCGACAGCACCTTTTATCTCTTCTTCTCCCATGACTTTTATCCTTTCCGAGAATTCATTGAGTGATTTTAATTGTAGATCTTCTTTATCTACAAGATCGTTTCTATTCGCTTTCATGAATTCGTCTCTTGCGCTTTCCGATGCAGTAATCTTTTTCCGTAATAACGCAAGGAGTTGGATTTCTGTATTTAGTGGTTGCGAAGTCTTTTGGGAATTTGTTATATCTGTCAGGATTGATTTAATGACATTCAGACGGGGCATGTCTTTGTTCTGCATCGCTGATTTGAGATCAGCCCTGAGAGTTTTGAGGATAGAAAGTGGTTCGGAGGAGGTCGTCATCTGACGCAGCAGGGACACGCTGAATCGGTGTGGACAATAACATCTTGTTGAACGAAGGACACCTTGTCGTAGTAATGGGTTTAAACTTGTCATGATTACTTTTGAAACACCGAAAAAGAATGCCGTGTATTGTGAAGAACATCAATCATCGTGGTCCGTGCTTGATTTTTCTCGTTCGTCCAAAGTTGACGCGGGTCCGATCATCAAAAAAATAAGGAATTGATGATCGCGAAAGCTTGACTTGCTATATTTCTTGACAAAGGACAGTTTGTGACCAGTGGACGTTGTTGACGAGGGAATTGACTGCTCGTCTTGTCATTCTTATAGTCCAATGCCTTGATATCACTGAGCTAGGAAGTGGAAAATGTCTTCAACAAGTGTAGCTACTGCGACACCTCAGCGCAAACTGCCCGGAGGATATGTACAGACACCAGCTGCACAAAGAGTTACGCAGCCTTCAATATTTCGTTCAAACTCGTCGTCAGCTTTAGTGCTACAGAAGTCTTCCACCTCGTCTGATCTGAATGGATCTACAGCTCTCAAAAAGCAATCATCAAACACGACAGAAACATCAACAAAGGACACTTCGCCGATCATTTTGGGGTCGCGGACTATAAATGAAGCACTAGCTGGCGATGGAAGATATCCAGACCTAGAGAGTTATGTCGGACAGGGATACTCTGCAGAATATGACCTTCTCGAAAACTCTGCTTGGGCTCCCTTTCAAAAAGTCAAGAATTACGAGATCCCGGAGCAGATATTTGAGCAAGCGAATCAATCTCAGATTGCGACAACCCTTGGATTGTTCGCTGAAATCAATCATGCATATATAGCCATTGATAGTTCATTATATCTCTGGGACTATACACATCCAACCCCGGAATTGATAGGCTTTGAAGAGAGTAATTATCTGATAACAGCTGTTACCCTGGCAAAACCACGAGCAGGTGTGTTTGTACCGTCTATCACGCATCTGTTGGTTGTAGCAACACAAGTCGAGATCCTTTTGATTGGTATATCAACAAAAGACAATCAAGCTGGTGGAAAGGCAGTTGAGCTATATTCTACGCGCATGTCCGTCCCGATCAAAGGCATTAGTTGCTCTCAGATTGTCGCTTCAGGCACGACTGGTCGTATATTCTTCTGTGGTAGAACTAATACAGATGTTTGGGAAATGACATATCAACAAGAAGAAAGATGGTTCAAGAGTAGATGTGACAAGATTAACCACACTGGATCAACTTATGCCTTGACTGGCGCACTATCATTCTTTAGTGGAGCAACTCAGGCTGAATATATTAAACAAATCGCAATTGATGACACCCGAGATCTGTTATACACATTGTCTACAAACTCTACAATTCGCGTGTATCATATGAAGAACGGTAATGCATTGACTTGCGCTTTAGTTCGGCCATTCTCTGCATTACTAAGTAATATCGGTCATATGGTACCAAGAACAGATCTACTCATGCCAAGCACAGAAGTAGTATCAATCAGTCCAATCCCTGCAAAAGAGAGTTCACGCTTGAGTCTACAACTCCTTACATCAACAGGTTGTAGGCTTTACTTGAGTGCAACATCGGGATCTTACTATCCCAATTCAAATTCGAGCGCACCAACTAGTATGCAGGTACATCACGTCAAATTTCCTCCGAAAGATCCAAATGGATCTGGACAAACGCCACAGCCGGGTAATAATTTGATTCCCTTTACTCCTGGCCATGTCCCAGTCGAGACAAACTCTACATCACTTTCACAAACGATCCTTGGATGCAGACAAGCACCCGGCTTTACACTGGTTGTAGTCAAAGACCCTAGTCGACCTCAATCAGAACGAATCTTCCTATCCGCTCCAGATTCGGGTCAAATTAAGTTGCCCAAAGATCCATCTCAACCGACAAAATTTCCTGAAACTGCTCAATGGATGCAGTTTGATATGCCTGTTCAAGACATTGAACGAGCCACTCCACCATTTAGTGCTGCAAACGGTCCTCTCGGTTTCGCCAATGAGCTCGCAGTACAATATGATGCTACACCGACAGAAATTGCAATCTTGACTAGCAGTGGAATTCATACCATTCGTCGACGTAGATTAGTAGACATATTAGCAGCTGCAATACGATACGGTGGAGACAATGATGGACGAGAAGGGGAGATGAAGAAATTTATTCGATTATATGGTCGATCCGAGGCTGCCAGTGCCGCACTTGCAGTAGCTTGTGGGCAAGGATCGGATGTTACTAGTGATGAGCGGGTTGCGCAAATAACAGATCCTGAAGTAGTTGATTTTGCACGCGAAATGTTTATTCAGCATGGTGGCCGTGCGACTTTTAATGAGAATTCCGTACTGGACAATGCAGCTCTTGCAGCGGATAATGTTAGAACTTCACCCAGACATGAAGGTATTTCTTTGTATTTGTCTCGGATTGTCAGATCAATATGGAAGGCTCCTGTATGTATTGAAACCCCAATGCCTGCAGGAGGTTTGCACATTGGCCCAGGGTGTGCCATTACAAAACTGCAGGGTATCCAGCGTTCACTCAACAGTTTGCAAGAATTTCTCAGTAAGAACAAAAGCTCGATAGAAGGACTTGCGGGACCTGATGCGTTACGACGAGTTTCTACAAAGCAGGAAGAAGTCACTTTGCAGGTAGAGCATCGTGCTATGAATTCTTTGGTCCAATTGATAGCAAATATGATCGAGGGTATAGCATTTGTCCTTGTTTTGTTCGATGAGAAGCTAGACGAGATTATGACATCTCTACCTGAAGAATCACGAACTAGAGTCAAACATCTAACATTTGAGCGTTTATTCTCGGCTACTGATGCTCGAGAACTTGCAAAAGAACTCGTACGGGCAATCGTCAACCGTAACATTGCAAAGGGAGCAAACGTCGATACTGTAGCTGATGCACTTCGTAGACGCTGTGGTAGTTTCTGCAGTGCCGACGATGTGGTCATCTTCAAGGCTCAGGAACAGGTCAAACGAGCTTCAGAAGCCAGCTCAAACAGTGAACAAGGGAGAGCATTACTTAATGAAAGTCTTCGACTGTTCAAGAAAGTTGCCGGCACTTTACCAATGGAACATCTTCACGGTGCTGTCGATAAATACATTTCTTTACAATTTTACGCCGGTGCTATACAACTCTGTTTGAGTGTCGCACAGGAATCTGACCGAGCAAATCGAGCAATATCGTGGTTACGTGACGATGCACCTGCTGATGATCCTAGAAAGGTCATTTACGATACACGAAAAAAGACGTATGATTTGATCTTTGATGTCCTCGCCGCGCTCGATAACGCTATGAATGATCAAAATACTATAAATAATGATCTGTTTCGAACTCGTCGAATGGAAGCATATGATGTTGTTGATAATTCACAAGATGAAGTATTTCAAATAACATTGTTTGATCATTATCTCAATAATGGTCAAGCTTCTAGATTATTAGATGTTTCATCTGCCTTTGTCGTGCCATATCTCAAACGAAAGATGACACATTCGCCAGAAGCGGCCGATCTGTTATGGAAATACCACTCTCAGCATTCTTCTTTCCTCGAGGCTGCTTCAGTTCAGCTCCAACTCGCACGTTCTAATTTCACATTTCCTATTGCTACACGTATTGAGTATCTATCTAGTGCTCGAGCATCAGCCTCTATTCGATCAGCTTCATCTCTTATAAATACCACTTCTACAACACAATCTCGACATTCATTACAGAGGGAAATTTCCGATTTACTTGACGTGGCAGTGATACAAGACGATATTCTACAACGAATGAAATCCGATCCTCGATTGACAGAAACTCGAAGACCTCAAGTTTTGAAACAATTAGATGGTGAAATACTACCAATTGATGAATTATTCAATCAATATGCAGATCAAGCTGGTTATTATGATATTTGCATTTGTATCTATGCAGTTGCAGATCACCGTAATGCTAGCGACATAACTTCAACATGGCAAGCATTGATTGAACAACTTCATGCCGAAGCTACATCAGCATCCAATAATTCGTCTGAAAAATCATCAACCAAATCTAAAAATACCTCATCGAATGTCTCTGTTGCCCCTTGGGAGTCTATCTCTTCAAAGGTTCGCACTTTGGGTTCTCGACTTCGTCTGTCAGAATCAATCTTTCCTGTTCCAATCCTTGTACCAATGTTGGAACGATATGCCATAGAATTTCAAGCGACTGGAACGTCAGGTGCACCAGAACATTGGGTTTCTGATTTATTTATCGAGTTGGAAGTTCCGTTTGATGTATTGGTTGGTGTTTTGGAAGGTATGTGGCATGCTAGTGAAGCTCCTTTTGTAGAGAAAAAGGCAAGAAGTTCTTTGGGAGGAGAGATGGTTAATGTCATGACGAGATGGAGTGTCGAAGGTGAGAAAACAGGTCATGGGCTTGGAGAGATGTTTGGTGGTGGAGATGATGTCATAGTTGGTGTAGAAGAGTTGATAGGATTATTGATCAAGAGTGGAGATCTGAGTGTTGACAGTAAAGCAGAAGTTGAAAGATTGAGGGGAAGAATAGCTATCGCTAGACGGTAATACCGTTGTAGGTAGAGAACTTCAATAGGATAGTAGATGTATCTACGATTTGTTTGGGAAAGAAGCCATTATTTATATATAACCATTTTTCTCCTCCTTTTAATCTATCTTCCTAGTCTACTACACATCTTATCAAACATGAAAGCTTCCAATATTTGAATCCTTGGACTGACTCTGACGTTTATGATCAATGCCTCTACGACAAGCTACTCCAAACATAACAATTGGAACAGATATAATCCGCACATCACGTCTAGCTCAATACTTGACCATTCAATCTCCCAAGCACCACCCCTCTCCTAGCCAGCAAACAAAACATGTCTCAAAACAAGTCCCCAAATTGCAGTCTTTTTTACAAAAAGTGTTTTCACCAAGAGAGCGAAAAGGAATCTCTATCCCTTTACGACTCTTTCTACCGTATCCATCTAAACCTTTTATTCCTGAGAATTCGTATATGAGTATGAATAAAGAGCAGAAGAGAGTCGTTCAATTTCTCGCGTCGAGGTATGTTAGTATTACAACTACCGTTTCTATCTAAACACCAACTGTTGTCGTATCTCATCAACATCTCTCAAACCATGTCTTTTGAATTTCTTTTCGCGTTTCTTCATTTCGTTGTCTTCTTTGTCACAAGATGGTTCTGCATCATATTCAAGCACGTAAAACAACCCATAACGCGAGATGATTGTATCGACTGATGATATTGTGGTAAATAGATGGGCAGCAAAAGAAGCAGTCATAAAATCTCACCGTCAGAGAAGACTGTATCTTCGAGACGTAGAGATCTTTAACGATTCGTTGACTGGTGCGGCTTTTGCGATCGTAGCGGACTCACATCGGGTTTCAGAGAGTGCTGCTTCTGCTAGAGGTGATGATAAAATCACCGCTACAAAAGATATAGTAATTCCAAAGAGAAACACGTCGGTGAGCAGTGACGAGAGGAAATGCGAGAGTGAAGATAGTAGCGTCAATAATCACGAAGAAAGCGTGGGGATAGTTAATAATATAGAGCACGGAAAAGAAGAAATGGGGTTGCAATTAGGACTTTCGCTCTCTTTGAAAGAATTAGCTGGGGAAGATGGAGTACTGGTTCAAGTATCGATCAGTCATGAGGAGGAGTATTGTATAGCCGTGGCTATTAATAGTACTTGATAACTCCCAAACTGAGAAGGATCAAGGATGTTCTAATGAAGGAAGATCGATCTGGTTCATCAGTCTCGGTCTTCTATCTCTATCATATCGTTCCATATCATCATCATATTACCATCCAAGATGGATTTGACGGTCCTCATGACAAGACTAAGGTACGCAAGTATAACACCTCTTCAGTCTCGATCTCTACCCCATCAGATTACATTATGAATCATGTTCTTGCAATCAACTTGTCTCTTCATCTCGACAACAATCTAGGAATGGAAGTACAACACCTCATCAATCTCAATCTTCTGTCCCCATCATGATATATCATACATCATATTTGCAAAATCAATTTACTCTTCACCTTGTCGGTCTCGCCATACTCATAACGGCTCGATGTAGTGGAATAGAAGATGAGAAATTCTTAACAGGTAATCGATGAGCAGGACCTTTTTCTTACCCGAGAAATACGCGGGTCTCTTCCAAGTCTATTTCGTAAGTGCTTTGGATCTTATTCGACTAAAAGCTAGATTCTCTCGGAAAAGAAGGAGGAAAGTCGATCATAGGCGCAGACAATTTAGTGTGATTATCTACCCTTACTTGTCGAGCTTATAGGCTGTAGATATTCACAAGTAGAGGAGTACATATCTATATAACCACCAGTGGTGGATACTCTCAGGTGACAAGGTTGAAGTATTGAGTAACACGAGGATGGAGGGTATGTTTGAACAGGGAAAATGAGTTGAATTGAATAATGTACATTTACTAAATTATGTTCACAAGACGTTGATACATGATTCATCATCATGACGACTATAATAAAGATCAAGGTCAATCGCCAGAAGATTTGTCCTCATCATTCGGCCTTACTTCTGCCGCATCTATATGGCCTGTTTCCATACTTTCTACATCAGTGATACTAGAAGTGAAGGTATAATCATCGTCAACGTTCTTCTGCGGATACATATCCATGTCGTTACTGTGCCCTTCATCAACATGGGATTTATCATCATGTATATGGGAACTTGACCGAGGTAGATCAGATTGTGCAGACAGATCAAGTACACTATTCTGATCACCACTTCTCTCGTCGTCATCATCTCTTTTTAACAAGGATAATACCCCACTGACTCCCTCTTGTGGCTCCAAACTCTGACCATGATCCGTATCTTCATCTTCGACTTCTTCATGTATGACTGTACTAACACTCCCATGTCTATCCGCAAAAGCCCTGTGGTGTCTTTTCTGCGTATCAATCTTTTTCTTCTTATTGTCATCATCTTCCGCTTCGATTCCATTTTCTATAACCAACGAAACATTCATCTCTCCATCTCTCTTGAGGACTTGAATCTTGTTATCTTCCTTTTGTAACTTTATATCGTCTTGTACATCAAGACCTTCCGCTTCAGCAGGAACGGTGTAATTATCCTCGGGGATTAATTTATATTCATCACAAACCGTCTTGAAAAAAACGTACAATCCAGTTCTACTCTCTACTTTCCAGAATATCTCTCGGTGTTGAAACCAAGTATGTGCGAAAATCCTATACACTCGTCTAAAAATCTCCGTCATCTTTCGCAATTGTTGCGTTTGGGTAGGGATTGGAAGAGACGTTGTGTTATCGGTCGACGGACGGGGGAATATTTTGGAACTGGTGAGTTGTATAGCGCACCAGTCTAGTGTATGACAGGCGTAATCTATTGCGCTGCATGATTTAGGAGGATCGTGGGCTGCGCAGAGGTATTGCCATTCCGAAGCTCGCATTTCGGGACATGTAATCGCTGAACAAGGAGTAGATGCATCGTCGTCATTACTATCATCATAAGAAGAGGAGGAAGAAGAGCTAAAGAGGGCTATGAGGACTAGGTTTGTTCTGGATACTAAAAGTCGACAGAGTTCGTATAACCAAGCTGTTCGATCTGTGTTTGTAGTTGGAGCACGACACAGTTGAAGAGCTAAAGGTCGATTGAGAGGGATTGTTGTGCTAAAGGATGGTGAGGAGGCATTGTCGATAGTTAGAGAGTGGTAAAGAGAATGAAGATATTCTGTCAAAGGGAAAGAAGAATCAATCTGTAAATAATTAGTAGAACGTCCCTCACACAGGATAATTAGATTAACCTCATCTAACCGAAGTGATCGTGGATTGTCTGATATATCATCTCCTTTCGATCCAGGTCTTATCCTCCTAGATGACTTTGACGCTGATGATGCTGTATCAAACCTCGCTTTTTCTTGTTCTTCCAAAAATGGTACACCTGGTGAGGCTGGTGAAACAGGTCCAGTTTGATCTTCTGCCATAGGAGGTGGACTTGGTAGTCTGGGTGAGCTAGCTGGAGATTGTGACATTGTGTCTCTAATGTTGTCGGCAGTATCGCTGATCTTAGAACATGCTATGACGGCATAGTAGTAACGAGGTTGGTGAAGATATGCCAAACATGTGGGGAAACACAAAATTTATAACGGACAAGAGATACAACTTGTATCCATGCAAAACCCACTTGTAGACATGGAAGAAGAGGACGAGAACCCTCCAGAACTAATCAGTACAGATTCGCTAGATGATACGTCAGAAATAGAAGTATCGAAAGATCAACCTGACGAACATGAGTTTCCAAGAATTCCCATTACAATCATCACAGGTATGCTTATTATTTCACTTGATCCATATATAGTACATCACATTTCTGACGGTATTATATAAAAGGTTATCTTGGATCAGGAAAGACGACTCTCTTGAATTACATACTAAATGAAAGACATGGCAAGAAAATCGCCGTCATCTTAAATGGTATATTTACCCATTAACAAAGGATAATGCCCCTTTACTAATACATGACAGAATTTGGCGACTCTTCAGATATTGAAAAGTCCTTGACCATAAGTCAAGAAGGACAGCAAGTTGAAGAATGGCTAGAATTAGCCAATGGATGTCTATGCTGTACAGTAAAGTAAGTCTAACTTTGAATGACCAATTGTCATGTTTTGTATCACATATATTGATAATCCAAACCAGAGATACTGGCGTACAAGCGATCGAAGATCTAATCTCTCGAACCCGCTCTCGAGATGTCAAATCTGGATCTCCTTCCGGACCAAAGGCATCACCATTTGACTACATTCTACTCGAGACTACAGGTTTGGCTGACCCGGGTAACATTGCACCACTCTTTTGGCTTGACTCTACTCTCGGATCGTCCATCTATCTTGATGGAATTGTAACTCTTGTAGATGCAAAGAACATTCTTCGTTGCTTTGACGAACCTCTTCCTGATGAAGTGTCCAATGATAATCATATCCATCATGATCAAAAGGGACCACTTTTGAGCACTGCGCATTTACAAATCAGTCACGCGGATGTCATTGTCCTTAATAAAACAGACATTGTTGATCAGAAAACATTAAAAACCGTAGAACTGCGTATCCGAGATATTAATGGCCTTGCAAAAGTCTGTCATACTGTAAAGAGTCAAGTACCTAATCTTGAAGGCTTTATTTTAGATTTACATGCATATGATAGCGTGACAGGTGACGATCTAAGCTTTTCGACAAAAGGACATAGCCATCTAGATCCAAATATCACTACAATTGCTTTGAAAGTGCCGATTCTTGACGACAAGGGCTTCGAAAGGCTTGAAAAGTGGTTGAGGAGTGTTTTGTGGAAAGATCTAGAGTTGGAGCATCCTGATGCCTTGAACTCTACTACAAGTGAAAGATCGAATTCTGACCAACCTCGTTCCGATATTCATCGAACAAAGGGTCGAATTTTAGCTCTATCCAACAAGATCAGCCTAATCCAAGGAGTCCGGGAAGTCTTTGAGATTATTGATACACCAGAGATACATGATGGGACTGAGGTTGGGAAGATTATCTTTATAGGCCGAGGCTTGTCATATCACGACTTGCAATCTAGCCTCAACAACGCAATTTGTAATGTTGACAGCACTCGATGATTACATTAATCAAAGATCAAGCAGGTCTCCATTTCCTCGAGCAATCATAGGCTGATAAGCTTGCTCCGGCACATTCTGATTAACCACTAGTCGCGTTTCGACTCCCGTTAATGCTGATGGAGGATCCACGCTAAATTCATCATTGATCGACATATGAGCCATATGTTGATTTCCAATACTTGCAAAATATAGATCTGCAGCATCTGTAGCTGATGCCAGATTTGCTTGTGCTGGATCGGTGTCGGGGTAGCCATTCGTATTTATTCGCAGCATGTCATCTTTTTGAGGTAATCTATCTTTTTGTAAGGCAGGACTATCTTGTAGAAGTCGTGGTCTCGCTGTACGGAAAACGGCTTTGATAGGTTTCAAATATATGGTTGCTAAAGATCCAATTGACAAACACATCTCTTGTAACGTCAAAGGATCAAGCTTTTCGCTTTCAGCTGTAATTGGAGGTTTCTCACTCATTACAATTGATCTCGCAGCAGCAGGATCCGAAGATAATAATCTCCAATACATATAACCTCGATCGCGAACATCGGGATTATCAGTCTCCTCTGTTGCCCATTTAAGTACTTTTGGAACCAGGTTTTGTCCCTTTGTTGGTCTTTGAATGAAAAGTTTCACTGTGGCCGTCAGTAATGCAAGTTGTACTTCTGCTGTTTCTTCAAGAAAAGTGTATAGAAAATCATCTAATAATTGATCACTGTTTTCAATCCTATCCGCATATTGACCAATGATCCAAATCATGGCAGCCTTTGCTTCTGGATCTTCAAGAGAGTCCATATGTTGACATAAAGTACTGATTATAGATTCATATTGATTTGGATATTTTCGAAAAATATTTCGTATCACTACTGTAGCTTCTTGAATAATATAAGAAACCTTTGTAGCTACCAATTCGAGGAGTGACTGAATACAGAGTTTTGCAGCTGATTCAATCTTGATGGCAAGTTTGCCTATAGCACGTACCGATTTGCGAACAAAATGTATATCAATTTCTGTAGCATATTCTCTCAATTCTGTCAGGACTTGTTCAATGTTATCCTCATTTGCCAGCATGAATATAAGCTCTAATTTCGTGACCTTGACATATATCGGGTCGTTATATTTACAAAAGAATACTCTGATCTCATTACGTAGAATCTCAGGTCTCCTTTGTAGGATTAGTAAAGCGTTCCTCAAAGCTAAATATTGTATTTCATGACCTTTTGATAGTAATGTAACAAGAGATGGAGAGAGCTTGTTGCAAAGAGATGTGATTGTCCGCTCATCTGCAATGTAATTTAGATAATATAAGATAACTCTTATACATCCAAGAACAACTGCAGAATTTGTATGTGATAAACGAGCCGAAATACGTTCCGCAAGCAAAGTTGCCTCATCACAGTCTTGCGGTACAAAATTCATCATAGCTTCGAGTATGTAGACTTGATTCCATCTATGTACTGTCAACATTTTGGTCTCGGTAATGAATGAATAAAACTTACTCTGTACAATCAGGAAGAATTGTTGCCATTTTGGAGACACTCGGATAGTCGATCGTAAGCTTGATAGACTCACTACGTCCCCAAATATCAACTAGACTAGCAAGAGCACTCGCAACGACAGTTTGATTATCATCTCGAAGCATACTATTTAGTTTACTGATCAAATCTGAGCTTTCTACAGCTTGTTTGTCATGATCGTATAGTTTTGCAACAGCAAAACAGGCAGTTTTTCTAACATAAGGATCCGCGTCTTTGATCAATGCTCTGACAGGCCTCACAGCATTTTCTATAAACTCTTTTACATGAATATATGAAATTGTTCGCAACGCCAAAGCTCTAACAAGTGGATTATCGTCTTGCATATCTGCCAAAAGAATAGGTAATGCTTTTGATGCAATTTCTGGCTTTACACGAGCATAATTGACGAGGTAAAGAAAACACCTACTTGTCATTAATATCAACGAGGAAATGATTTGTTAGAACAATTGACCAACATTTTCTTGATTTCAAGACTAGGTATTGACATGCATTGTACGACATCTGCAAATAATGCTATCATGTCGTTATTACTCATAGTCATGTTGGCTACAATCTTCTTTAATGCTATCTTTTTGGCAAGATTTGCTTTATCTTTTCTGCCGCCAGATTGCAATTCTTGTCGCAGTTCAGCAACCTTGCCCTTTTGATTTTAGATGTGAGTCGAACTCCATTATAAGTGAAGTTCATGGGACAACATACTCTAGCAAAGAGCTTTGCATCTTGATTACTGCTCATCTCGTCTACGATCTTTCCACGATCACGACAACCCCTTCAATGTCAGAGCACGGTCTACAATACCTCAAATGATATGTCGACGCATTCCAATTGATCAATTCCACACATTGTGATAAATCGCAAACATTTTTTTGTATTGATAGCATCTTCAATCTATCAGATGTTTACATCACTATATTTTAAGCTTTCAGAATGTCAAAAGCATTTCAGCCCTACCATCTTGGCGTCATGATCTCCACCATTTTCACCTCGACGTGATATAACTCCACCTCATCATCTCGAGCTCAATATCAACGAGAATGACTGCACAACCAGCATGGGTTCTCGACCTTAACAGAACCCCCTCCACACATCCCAAGACCAACACATTACCAGATCCTCCTGGTTGGACCGGTCGATTAACCTCTTCAACCAATAAATCCAAATCTCAATCTATCACAAAAGATCACAAAGCACCCACAACCGAAGAAATCGATACTCTAAAGATGAAAAAAGCATGGGAAATAGCCATCGGTCCGGCTAAGCAATTACCGATGAACGCGATAGGAATGTACATGTCTGGCAACAGTCTTCAGATATTCAGTCTTATGATGGTGTTTATGTTGTTCAAGACCCCTCTCTCGCAGATAATGAGCACTCAGCAGACTTTTGCACGGTTTGAGACCGAGGGAAACAAGTCGAGGATATTAGGTGTCAAGTTGGTTTTTATCGCTATGAATTTATTGCTTGTGGGGTTGGGAATATGGAAGATTAATGGAATGGGGTTATTACCGTAAGTACCAATTTTGGATTGACACGACACGCATAAATAACGAGATTTGTAGAACTACGAGAAGTGATTGGCTTGCGTGGGAAACAGTTCCTGATCCACCTTTCAAGATACGAATACGGGATTGATATTGATTTGTAATATTACACGTTTTAAGCACATTTATTTGATGATCGTAAAACATATCATGACATATAATGACAACGTTGAGTCGAGTGTATGGTCTAGAAGACTACGCCGTAAGGTATGAGAGGAGTGTGTGATGAACCCGGATTATAATTCCTTATCTTTGGCTATACGGTTTTCAACCTGCAAAAGCTTTTCTCTACCAGTTTCTGGTGTATGACCTACAGCAGCGGGTCCACCAAAGAATTCAAAACCTTTGTGAAATATATACTCTGTAGCCTTTTCCACAGGTTCGTCAAACATGTATGGTAAAGCAGGAACAGCAGCCAGACCAAGCTATTTCGTTATCAGTTTAATTATATACAATCCAGGATATGATGACTTACCCCTATTGGACCCCAAGTTCTTATTCTCACATTCTTCACATTCTTCATCGCCCTTCCAGAGTATTTGACAAGACTATGTATTGTAAAAGCAGGTAATCCCATACTAGCCACGCTCTGAAAGACAGCTCTCTGCGCCATAACACTTCTATAATCTTCTATAGGCACCACTTTTCCTCTCGTCACTTCTAGACTCGACTTTTCATCCCCCTCTTGTATCACGCGTAATCTATCCCCTACCCGTCTTTTCACTCCAGTCACTATCTCTCCCATTCCCTCCTTCACTTCCAATCCATGCTTTATATCTTCAGCATATCGCTCTGGATGTATGATTCTCTGGTTCCGCCTCCATGCTTTCCAACCTTCCAATCCCACGTCGCCGGCGAGATATAGCCAACTAACGGCGTAGGCACCGCTTACCAGCCACGGATGAGCCACTGGTCGGAAACTCTCGCCAATGTCGCTCGTGTACGCTACATATCTATGCGCGGAGAGTAAAATCGTTCGTACTCGAGATGCATACGCTGCATAACGGATATTAGTGTCTGTGGTTTCTGGAGCCGTGCCGTCGTAGATGGATGACCAGGAGTCGTTTTCGAGATTTGTTAGAGTAGATGACAATTCAGGTCGTAGAGGTCGCCGAGTGATGGGAGTAGTTATATCAGAACGAGGAGACGTAGAAGGTGTTGACGAGCGGTCATTGTCGGATTCTTTGACCATTGTGAGTATATTCGTAGGTAGTTTTCTTTTCTGTGTATTATATCTAGGATTTAGAACAGATGGAAATTCCAAGGATGAAATTATAGAATTGACACTGTTTGCATCAAAGCTTTTTTCTACCATCACTGCATATCGACATTATTGGCTGATAAAGAGTTGTTTCTACAGACACTTCATACAAGACACAGCAAAGATGGTCATGTGGTATGATATAATGGGCCGCAAGGTCGGATCTCACCATGTATGTCCAATCGTCATGTCAAATCAAGGCAATAAGTTTCTGATTATTTCTTAATAAAACAGCTCGCCATGGGAGTTCTTGGTAGTATATTTCTCGGTACATACATGGCAGTAGGTGGAGGTAAAAAGACTTCAATGTCAAACAACATACCACCGATCAATGCGTCGAATAAAGACGAAGAAGGGTTTATTCAGTATGTCAAAACACAAAAAAACTTGGAAACGAATGCTTATAATTGTTGAATTAGAAATTTTTTGAAAGAAGCAGAGTCGAAACATCAAGCGACAAAGGAGGGTGTAAAACACTAGAATCATAACAAATTACTCATTGAATTGTGGAATGTAGAAAAGTAATCAGATCTGGCGTGTGCGACAAGGAACGAGCATGTACATACATACACTATAATCGATATTCAAATAGTATTACTCGATTTAAAATATCATATGTTATATACAAAACTCTTACACTTGTACAGATAAGGAATATACAATATAATCATCTAAATTCAACCGCCGGCCATTGCAATCTATTCTTCAAAGCCAATTTAATTTCAAAAATACCTTCTTCACTACCTACCCATAAAGTTCGACCTTCTTTGTCCATGGCTAAACCTGTAAGTCTTACACCGATCTCGGTACCTTTGGGTATAGCATATTCAGGCATAAGCCATGATGCATGTTGTCGTCGTAAGGCATCCCAACTTGTTTCAAAAAACGGTCTGTCATTGTTATGATTCATACGAGATGTCATTGTGGAATTTCTACCCTGACCTGCACGTAATCGATCTCGTTGTCTAGTGACCGCTTGCCAGTCAATGGTCGACCTTAAGCGCGCATGTACCTCGGACTCGTCATTTCTGGGAGTTGACAAAGATGCACCTTCAAATAAAGGACCTCTCGCCAAATTCATGGCATTTGTGATTGCCTGCCAAGAATATTCCTCCTCCAAATCGTTCGAAATTTGTGGATTGTTGGATGATAATCGTGCATGGGGCGGTATCGTTGTTGATGTTGTAGAGTTACGATTTATGATAGATGATAATGGTGGCAGACCGGGACGACCAGCAGAATTAGCACTTGCCCATATTGGCCTATTCCAAGTTTGATCAAGAGAGCTTGACGTTGTGTCTTCAAAATTCGATGGTTCAGCCATGCTCATTGTCAATTCGTCTTGATAACCATCTTCACGATTACGAGTCCTAGGTCGTGGTGGAGAAGATGTTGTTTCACCAGTCGATCTTTGATTATATTGCCGTGCTGTCCGAAGGGACTGTAAAATGCGTCTCTCATCATCCGTAAGACCACTAGGTAAAGGGGGCCACGCAAGATCAGCTTGATGACGATTAAGAACAGCACGTGCAGTAAGCTCATCCAAGTCAGTCGTCATAGGATTTTCCACTTCGGTAATAACCTTTTCAAGATTAGCATCTTCCGGGTTCAAATCAATGGTTTCTCGGATGATTGCATTCATCCTAAGGTCAACAATGCAAATTCGTCCTTGATCTTCGGCCCAGATCAGCATATCCCACGGATCTGGTGTAAATAACAGTACACGAACGGCACCCGGCTTAGCCTGAATCTCATCGTCACTGGGCCGAGATGAAGGAATGGTCATTCGATAAGCACATGAGAAGTCTAGATCGTCATCTGCGTTACTTATAATCTCGGTCATATCAAATATAGAAATGTATCCAGCTTCGGAACCAACGGCGAATGTACGTCCACTTGAACTCCAAGCTGTGGAGAAATAACCTTTTGGTAGTTCATTGGCTGGAATATAAAGTGGAAACTTGGCTACTTGTTTCCAGTCGGTGGCACCTAGATGCCGTCGGTTTGCGAACGTACATACTGTAGGTAACTCCTGATTCATAATTCGTCGAAAGACATACAAAGTATCCAAATCTCCAACCGCTGTCAAAAGTCTAGAATCGGGAGATAATGTTGCATGATTCATCATATCAGGGAAATCCAATACAATAACTTCTCCAACATGAAGAAGAGATATAATTCGTACAGACTTGTCATTTCCTGTAATTACTGCCACAATGTCGGATAGATGTTCTACATCATCGCTTATCCGATGAATCACTACAGAATTTATATCGTTGTCACCGATCGTATCCAACCTGATTTCCAAAGGTCGTCGAGTTGGTTCCCAAATATCAATCGGCGGATCGACATCCAACGACGTGGCGCTATTTAACTTGATCTTTGCAAATTGTGCATTACTGCCTCCGATACAAATATAGCCATGTCCAAATGCCGTACATCGAGGCGAAAAGGGAAGTTGTGCAATCAAACTCCTTTTCCTTTGTTGAACATCAAGACAGAACAGCGCTAATCCACTGGTATAATATATCTGGTCGGTATCATGATATATTATGTAATTTCGAAGTTGCCAATGACTATGATTGATCAGCGAAGATGGAAAATATATGATTTTGAATCATACTAACGCGATGGGTATTTTGAGTGGATAAAAGGTCTTTCCCACATGCGTAAATGTAGTAGTCTGCACATAGCTAAGCACTATCAGCCATGATATCAACAGTATGAGACCTATTCAATTCAAGGCTCACTTTGACGACTCTATTGCCATTGCATATTTCGATAAACTGTCAGAAACAATCAAATGACGTCTGATGTTCGGAGACCATTTTGTGGGGTAAGTTTTCGAGATGTATAAACCCTACCGAGGCAGGACGAGAGATTTATCACGTGCCTTGCGTCATTTCCATGAGCTTCGATTTCTGCTTCCAAAAAAATTATTTCTGCCTATACTCCATTGAAACTTCGACTCCGCCGCAAAAAAAAGCTGTTCACATCTTTCTTTCTTCATCCAACATACACCCACTGCCACACAATTCAATATGCTGTCTTCTAGATTAGCACGCAGTGTAAGTCCAATCTTCTAAGATATTCTTTTAATCAATTCTAATGCTATAAAAAGGTTCGCGCCTCACCATTATCACGAAATGCTATTCGAAGATGTTATGCGACGGAAGAGCGCGTACAAGGAAAAGTCATTGGTATCGATCTTGGAACTACAAACAGTGCAGTTGCAGTGATGGAAGGCAAGACGCCGAGAATCATTGAGAATTCTGAAGGTAAATATTAGATTTCTAAGACAACTTTGCGATTAATAATTGATTTAACATTACAGGTGCACGAACAACACCATCAGTAGTAGGATTTACAAAAGAAGGAGAACGATTGGTTGGTATTGCTGCAAAGCGTCAAGCAGTCGTCAATCCCGAAAACACACTCTTTGCCACAAAACGACTTATTGGTCGAAAATTTTCCGATGCTGAAGTTCAACGTGACATCAAGCATGTTCCATACAAAATTGTACAACATAGCAACGGTGATGCTTGGTTAGAAGCTCAAGGTCAAAAATATTCGCCGTCACAGATTGGAGGTTTCGTTCTTGGAAAGATGAAAGAGACTGCCGAAGCTTTTCTCGGTAAAAACTTGAAAAATGCTGTCGTAACTGTACCTGCTTATTTCAACGATCAACAACGACAAGCCACAAAAGATGCTGGTCAAATATCTGGTCTTAATGTTTTACGTGTTGTTAACGAACCTACTGCTGCCGCTCTTGCTTATGGTCTTGAAAAGGAAAGTGACAGAGTCGTCGCTGTTTTTGATTTGGGTGGTGGTACCTTTGATATATCTATTTTGGAGATTCAAAACGGTGTATTTGAAGTCAAATCAACAAATGGAGATACACATCTTGGAGGAGAAGACTTTGATATCTCTTTAGTTCGTCATCTTGTTCAACAATTCAAAAAAGATCAAGGTATTGATTTATCAAACGATCGTATGGCAATTCAACGAATTCGTGAAGCTGCTGAAAAGGCAAAGATTGAACTTTCTAGCTCTTTACAAACGGATATCAATTTACCATTCATTACTGCCGATTCATCTGGACCAAAACATATCAACAGTAAAATGACTCGTTCACAATTAGAACAACTCGTTGATCCTTTGATCAGTCGTACCATTGATCCAGTTAGAAAGGCTTTGAAAGATGCAAACTTACAGGCCAAAGACATTCAAGAAGTTATCCTTGTTGGAGGTATGACTCGTATGCCAAAGGTTACTGAGACTGTCAAGGGTATCTTTGGTCGTGACCCTGCCAAGTCTGTCAACCCTGATGAGGCTGTCGCTATTGGAGCTGCTATTCAAGGTGCAGTTCTGTCAGGTGAAGTTACTGACGTCCTTCTTCTCGATGTTACTCCCCTTTCTCTCGGAATTGAAACACTCGGTGGAGTCTTTACCCGTTTGATCAACCGTAATACTACCATACCTACCAAGAAATCACAAGTATTCTCTACAGCTGCTGATTTCCAATCTGCTGTTGAAATCAAGGTCTACCAAGGTGAACGTGAACTTGTCCGAGACAACAAGTTGTTAGGAAACTTCCAATTGGTTGGTATTCCTCCTGCTCACCGAGGAGTTCCTCAAGTTGAGGTCACTTTCGACATTGATGCCGACTCTATTGTACACGTCCACGCCAAAGATAAATCAACCAACAAGGATCAATCTATTACTATTGCCTCTGGATCAGGTCTTTCTGACAATGAGATTCAAACAATGGTTGATGATGCCGAGAAGTATGCTGAGACAGACAAGGAACGTAAAGCTGCCATTGAAACAGCCAACCGTGCTGATAGTGTTGCAAATGATACCGAAAAGGCCCTGAAGGAATTCGAGGAGAAACTCGACAAGACCGAGGCTGATTCGATCAAAGAGAAGATTACACAATTGAGAGAGATTATCGCAAAGAGTCAAAGCGGTGAAGGATCAGTAACAGCTGAAGAATTAAAGACAAAGACTGATGAATTACAAAATGCTTCTTTGACTTTATTCGACAAGATGCACAGAGCTAGATCAGAACAATCAAACCAAGATTCTCAACAGCAACAAGATCAGTCTGGTGAGCAAAAGGGTGATGGTGACAAGAAACCATAAGCGGTTCAATCTGAATGATGAAAGTCAAAAATCTGTACAAGACATCTACCAAAATAATAAAAGAAAACAAGGTTTCTCATCCTTGTAGTTCAAATTAATGATACCTATTTACATACATGCATATCACGAATATCTGGTGTGCGTTTATTCCAAAACAATAATGTACTTTTTAGTCTAGAATATATATATCTATATAGAACCATGAGTGTTTTATAATATATACAAAAAATTCCCCACTCCATATCTATATCCTTCAATTACATATTTTGTCATAAGGTCTTTTTAACATTTCTAATTTCGTCATGAGTGTTGTCTTTTCGAACAGTAGAAATCAATCGTTTGACCATGTCCAATCCCATCAACAATGCTAGTCATCATTAGCATAAATTGTATATATGAAACTGTTAGAAATACATACAGACAGCCATATACGGCACATACAATTTACTCATTTCCCACTTTTCTATCGATGAGATAGTACTCCATGATAAATACTCTGCTATACAAGTCGACGTCGTCACTGCAGTCTGCACCGCATAGACGAGTAATACAATCGGCACCTTTTCATCATCTATTTCACATTACATTTTTATCCACTAATAAGAGTTGGAATGGAGGGGTATCACCTCGGTAAAGAGCTGGTATTGACCATAGACAAACCGGGACATGAAACAAGAGTTCAAAGTAGAGATAGAGTGTAAACCACGCACTTTTCTTTCATCATGAGAGGTTGACGAACGATGGGAAGGGGAAAGACTTACGGTGCGGAAATGAAGAATTGGTCGTTGTATGTCGACACGTAGAACTTTCTGATAGCAGTCATGTATTTCGGACGGAGAGAGGATGGGTAGAGAGCGTAGAGGTCAATGTCTTGAATAGAAAACGGGGGTTAGAAGGATGTAGGAAGTTGAGAGGATAGGAAAAACAAGGTCGTAGAGAGGTGGGGTTGATCACTTACTTAGCATGACTATTAGATGTATAGCGAAGAATATCAGATAGGTTAGATCGAGCTTGCGATCGAGTAGTTTTCGGCGTGACATTGTTGTTCCTATACGATAGATGATGACTGGTAAGTGTCAGAGAAAGAAGATATGGGGACGGAATTGGTAAAAGTAAATTTCGTGCAGGTGAAAAGTCTATATATACGCTTTGAATGATTAGGGGCCTTTAGCAAATCGATTTTTATAGGAATCACAAGTAGATTACACTTTACTAGTCTATATAATCATGACAAAGAATCTCTCGTATGTATCCACGAACCTGTTCTGATACACGTTATTACAATTTACTTGTGCTAATCTAATGGCTCAAGAGAATTGTCAAGTAATTACCGTCTTTGTCCCAGATATCGATCAAGCAAGCATATTTTGGTCAAGCTGTCATTAAAGATATTTACGTCGATTCTCATGAATTTGTAATCCACTGTGTAATCCAATGTGTAGTGTGATGATAATACATGCAAGGTGAGATTTATACTTTTACATGATGAAATCAAACCCATACAAAAAGCCAAGCGCACGGACGAGGTCTAAAAAATCACCCAGTCAATTTCATTGTTAGCCAAGAGTTTTGCGGGCAAGATCTGCATCCAATTCCAAAAATAAACCCGTCCCTCTTCCTGAAATCACTGACCGACCATAGTTTTGCATTTTGCAATTCCGATTTTTTCTCCTTGATATCATATTCCCGTTCTTTTCCATCCATTCTCATCTTACAGTATCGTCCCTCGATAGCCGTTATACGTCGCAACACTATCGGCGATATACTACAACGGTTATAAACCTTGTCAACAATCTTTTTTTGTACAATCGTCCGGAAAAATGCTTACGGGGTTCATATACCTCCTCACCCGACTGTCTCAGGTTCTGATTATAGTTCCTATCATTGGCATGTTCGGATGGATGACACATCTGTATTCGAGCAACAACGAATTGACACCCACAAACATTCTCGTCTTGTTCATCGTCTCTGTCCTGGCGCTTTTCTGGGTCTTGGCTACTACACTATTCTACCAGCGTTCTAAACAGGAGAGTCTTATAATTTCCCTCGCAGATGTGGGAATCATGGCTGGTTTCATCGCCGGTGTAGTATTGTTGAGAAATGCTGCAAATTCGAATTGTAACGTCGGCGATACAATGGGGCGAATTCTAAGTTCGACTGATTCTGGTTTATTCTACCATTACGGAGTCCCGACTTCAAAAGCATGTAGTTTGTTAAAGGCTGGATTTGCTTTGGGTATAATTGAGATTTTACAATTCGCTTGGACAGCAGTAAGTTTAACATTCGTCCAAAACATCCGAGATTGGACAAAAGACTAATGATCTTGATATAGTTCTTGATGTGGAGATTGAAAAAGAAAGAAGAGACCGTGGTTGTATATGAGAAACCAAGAACTTATAGTCGTCATGAGAGAAGAAGTTCAAGAGGATCAAGGAGTTCACGAGTTTCTTATGATCGTGCAAGTGGTTATGAAAGAGAGCCTAGACGTAGAAGTCGTAGTAGATCTCGTCAACCATATGTTTGAACATTATCCGATCAAACAAGGTGATGATGCAAACAAAATAAAAAGTAGCGTGACGTTACAAGGTCTATATCGTCGAAGGAGGAAAGAGTAGTATTATATAGGAATTTCTTTTTTTGTGTCTATTTCATTTATTATTCCATATCAATGTTTTTATAAAAATGTATATCTAGATAATAAATACACCTGTTGTTCGCATATAATTCATTCAATCATCCCTGTATTCATCCATGTTGTAAAACTCCTTTCTCCTCAACATATCAGGATTCAATCAGTCAGGTCTCTTCAGCTACAAAATATCATACATGCCGTCAAATTCATTACATCACTAGCCTTGGACTTTTCGAAACTTACCTTCCAATATCCCTTTCTCAACCAATAGTTCAGCAGTAGGTCTACCCTGCAACTGTTTCTCCAAACTATCTCTCCTCAAATGCTTCTTCAATTCCATTTCTTTGGCTTGTAACGCCGGAGCAGTCGACGAACTTGGCAGGATATTTCCTATCATACATTGTCACTATCTACCATCACACGTTGAGGTTTTTATATGAGAAAGTCGTACGTTCGACAAGTTCGTCTTTTTCGGGTCTCGATGCCAAGTTCTTTTTCAGACTATCGGTTATGCGATTCCTTTCGTATGCTTGTTGGGAAATCTGGAGAGATCTGAAGTTATATCTTAGCAGTTATTGTGAGAGACGAGTTAGGGTGATGTAAGACTGACGGCGCGGCAGTGGTGTTGAGTAATATGTTTCTGTTTTTCAAATCTTGTCCTTCGGGACGAGTTTGGAGGGGTTTCTCGAGTGAGTCGCGGCGGCCTTGAATGTTGATTGGTGAGTCATCTACGACGGTAAGATCGGGTGGGGTCTCAGTGCTAGACATGGTGTGTTGAACTGAGCTGTATGCTCTACAACTCTCCTACCGGACAGTGAGATGGAAATAGGCGTACGATCAACAAACAAGTGCGGGGTCAATTGCGGGGCGATCACCTTAACGGTTGTCCGGCTGATACCGTACTGCATTCGACCTGAATAAGAGATGTAACGGAAAGAAGGTTATAAGAAAAAAAGATCTGATTTCTTATATACCATACTACATACTAGCTTCGTAACTACCTCTCATTCCTAATGGTAAAAATCTACGCATATCTTCTACCACTAAAACTCGTAGATATCTTGAATCACTTGATTCATATCACACATGAATTAATCAGCTGAACTAATTTAAGCACCATCATCGTCATCACCAACACGAATAGCACCTTCACCAGTCAAACCGTGAGTCCAGAAACCACCAAGGTCAATGTTTGTCTCTGGTAAAGTGGAGTGAGTGTAAAGGAGCCAAGCACCAAAGATTGGTTTGGCAAGAACATCAAGAACAGCATAGCAGATGATTTCAGCGTCAACCGAAGCGATACGTGAACCATCAGCAACAGCCCAGATAATCTGATAATGGTTAGTATATAAATAAAGAATGAAACATATTAATGAACTTACAGGATATGCAACCCAAAGCACCAAAGTAAAGGCTCCAATAGAGGTGAAGAAGTTTCCGACCTTTGCACTCTTGGCGTATGCAGTTGCACGACCGTTAACAGCGAGCTGCCAGATGACTACCAGGAAAGCAACATTTGCCATAGCATACCAAGCCCATTTAGAACTAGTAGTTTCTTTCTGATGACTGAGTTTCTCCTCGCTAAATGCAGCAAAGAGACCAGTCATGATCATGATGACATCAGCAACAATAGTAATAATGATGTGACCTCCGCTAAGACCAGCTAACAAGCAGAGATCGAGGAGTAAGAGAGGAGTGGTCAAACTCCAATCGACGTAACGTGCCCAGTAGACTTCACGGTTGACCAAATAGTGGACACCGTCATCACCTTCAACAGAGTGGTGGTTGACAGAAATTCCATCACCAACAGCCTATATAATTAGATTAGTATCGATTAGTTATGAATGTATGAGAGAATTTACTAACCATAGCATAGTAGGAAAGAGTTGCAAAAGCAACAACCAAAGTAGTAACGACATGGTAAAGACGTCTACTGATAGGAATGGTGTAAGACATGGCAGCGAAGATGACTGTAGAGATGAACATCATGACGAAGACGGTCCTGGAAGAGTGTTAGCAGTCATTTCTAGATAATGGTATCATTTGAGAATATTCACCATAATGTTCTATGTCCAGTGGTTCCAGCAAAGTGATCTTCGGTGGGATAAACTGGAGTTGGAGATACTGTGGGTATTGGTCCAACAGACGCAGTTGGTCCATAGATCGTCGAGACGTGAATCATTTTGATGGGTTATTTGTGTGAGTAATAAGAGTTATGATCGAAAGAGGTCGAGATGAAGGAATGAGAATGGAAAAGACGGCTGGAGCCGAGAAACCAAGCTTAGCTTTGTGGCTTGTAATATTATGGACGCGTGACATCATCGCTTTCGATTCCTCCCCATAAAAATTTCATGGCGGGGAAACGCAATAGACTTTTCAAAATGACAATGTAACGCGGGGTAGATGTTTGGCACAGTCATACATGATTAGAAATATTTTTTCATGTCCTACTTATGATGAATATAGCGTGGGTGATTGTTGTGGAAAACAGAATATCGAATAGTTAGGTGCTCTAGCTTTGCGAATTTCAATATGCTCCGCATTTGTGAGATACCATAGTCCAAGTAAATAGCGTAAATACAAAAAATAAACCCTACTATAAATTTTAATTATTTTGATAATAAAATCGAGTCTGTATTCATGGTTGACTTTTGAATTGTAGTGTTTTTATTATTTACTAGATGGCGTCGGTAAGGATTGCAGTATGTGGCGATGAAGGAACTGGGAAATCTAGTATCATCGTAAGTTTGGAGACTGCATATTTTGTTATCTTGTCTGATTTCGTCAGAGTTCCTTGATCAAAGATGTTTTTGTCACAACTAAGATACAAGCTGTACTACCACCCATAACCCTCCCACCTTCGATCGGTACACCAGATCATGTCACTACTTCTATAATCGACACATCCGCTCTTCCGCAAGAACGAAATAATCTTCGCCGAGAGATTCGGAAATGTAATGTTATACTTTTGGTCTATTCCGACCATTATAGCCATGAACGAGTGGGATTGTTTTGGTTGCCATATTTCAGATCACTCGGAGTCAATGTACCAGTAATACTATGCGCAAATAAATCCGATCTTACAAATAACTCATCTACATCATCTGTTGTTGAAGAAGAGATGCTTCCAGTCATGGCTGAATTCAAAGAGATCGATTCTTGTATAAGGACAAGTGCAAGGGAACATATGAACATTAATGAGGTGTTTTTTCTTTGTCAAAAGGCTGTAACTCACCCAGTCGCACCTCTTTATGATTCAAAAGAAGTAAATCTGCGTCCTGCTGCAATGGCTGCGTTGAAAAGGATATTTTATTTATGTGATAAAGATTCGGATGGATATTTGAATGACCAAGAGTTGTTAGATTTCCAAATGAAATGCTTTGGGAAGCCACTGGCAGAGAATGAGTTGTTTAGTATAAAACAAACTCTGTCGAAATGGTCAGATAAAAATGTCGCGGATCAAGGGCTAGACGTTGATGATTTTCTTCTTCTCAACAAGATATTTGCAGAAAAAGGACGACATGAAACTATATGGATAATTCTTCGCAAATTTCATTACACGGATAGTTTGACTCTCAAGGAAAGCTTTCTACATCCCAAATTCGATGTCCCAAAATCTGCATCAGCAGAATTAAGTCCTGTCGGATATAGATTTTTTGTCGACCTCTTCCTACTACATGACAAAGATAATGATGGTGGTTTAAACGAGGTCGAATTATCGACATTATTTGCAGCTATACCTGGACTTCCACCATCATGGCATGAATCCGATTTCCCCAATTGTACTGTTCGTAATGAATCCGGTCATATCACTCTACAAGGCTGGTTAGCACAATGGTGCATGACGACATTTGAAGACCCCAAAATAACACTCGAATATCTTGCCTATCTCGGTTTCGAATCAAACAATACCACCACATCCGCTCTCAGACTCACAAAAGCTCGTAATCGACGTAAACCATTTCAAAAAATAGAACGGAATGTTTTCCTATGCTACATTCTCGGTGCTTCCTCAAGCGGTAAATCATCTTTACTAACAGCATTCCTCTCTCAGCCCGTTTCCTCCACTTATCATCCCACAATCCATCCTCGAACAGCGGTGAATTCCGTAGAGCTACCCGGCGGTAAACAAATCTACCTCATACTGAAAGAACTCGGCGAGGTAGAATCTGCCGTGTTAGAAAACCAAGTCAAACTCTCAAATTGCGATCTAATATGCTATACATATGACTCTAGCGACGCAGATTCCTTCAAGTATATCCCCTTTTTACATGACAAATATCCACATTTGTCGTCTTTACCGAGTGTATATGCGGCTATGAAAGCAGACAAAGACATTGTCGTTCAAAAGGCGGAACTACAACCCGATGAATATACTGAACGGCAGAAGATGAATAGACCACTACATGTCAGTGTGTTGTGGGGTAACGTCGGTGATTTCTTTGTTCATCTAGCTGAATGTGCGAGTCTACCGGGTCTGGCCATGTCAAAGGTCGAAGGTGACGGAGTTGGGATTGAAGGTGGTGTTTGGGGTGTAGGAATGGGTAGATGGTTGGGTGTGAGTATGCTAGTCGGAGCGGTTGTTTGTGGTGGAGTTGCCTTTGGGTTGATGTGGAGGAGGAAAGGTGGTTGATTGACATCTGCCTTGTCGTGTATAATATGTTGTATATATCCACACATTCATACATTCATACATTCATACATCCACACGCCAATACACACTTGAATGAACAAACCTCTCGTGTTATACGTAAATGAACTCATTGACCTGATCACAACCCTCACTTCAAATTGACAAAGCAGGCACAATTTATGTTTTACAGTAATGCAACGACACCACATGAAATAAAATAAAGCAAAGGTAGAAGATGTATGATTATATAAAAGACACATTTCATTCATTGAGAAATTGACACTACGAATCTATATGAGTTTAATAAACGCCAGGTCGTAATGAAAAGAAATCATTGTCGAACAAGGCCATTCATAAATTTTGAAACATTTTCGACAAGTTTGTAATTGAAAAAACAAATAAAGGTAGAAAGACAAACATCTTTTTCTCATTAATAAAAAAGGGGCATGAATGTCGTTCCAAAATGATGAAATCCTCTATTTCTTTCCGGCCTGTGATAGAATATATTAGTATACGATAATAAAAACGAAATGAATAGGGAACTGACCTTGGTGGCAGACTTGGTGACCTTCGCGTTCTTTGGGTCAGTCTTCTCAACAGCCTTGATGACACCAACAGCAACGGTTTGACGCATGTCACGGACGGCGAAACGACCAAGAGGTGGGTAATCGGTGAAAGCCTCAACACACATTGGCTTGGATGGAACCATCTTGACGATAGCAGCATCACCAGACTTGATGAATTTGGGAGCGTCTTCGATAGACTTTCCGGTTCGGCGATCGATCTTCTCGAGGAGTTCGCTGAACTTGCAAGCAATGTGAGCAGTGTGACAGTCCAAAACTGGAGCGTATCCGGCACCGACTTGTCCAGGGTGGTTGAGAACAATGACTTGAGCCTTGAAAGATTCGGCTTGTTTAGGTGGGTCGTTCTTTGAGTCACCAGCAACGTTTCCACGACGGATTTCAAGAACTGAAACGTTCTTGATGTTGAATCCGACATTGTCACCTGGCATACCACCTTCGGTCAAGACTTCGTGGTGCATCTCGACGGACTTGACTTCAGTGGTGATACCAGATGGTGCAAATGAGACAACCATACCGGCTTTGATGATACCAGTCTCAACACGTCCGACTGGCACCGTTCCAATACCACCAATCTTGTAAACATCTTGGAGGGGGAGACGGAGAGGCTTGTCGGTAGGACGAGCAGGAGGGTCAATGGAGTCAATTGCCTCGAGAAGAGTCTTTCCGGTAGATGCTCCTCCAGCCTTGGTAGTCTTTTCCCAACCCTTGTACCATGGGCAGTTGGTGGAGGCTTCAATCATGTTGTCACCGTTGAATCCAGAGATAGGGACAAAAGCAACTTCCTTGGGGTTGTAGCCAACCTTCTTGATAAAGCTCTCTGTCTCCTTGATGATTTCCTTGAAACGGTCTTCGGACCATTTGGTAGTGTCCATCTTGTTGATAGCAACGATGAGTTGCTTGACACCGAGAGTATAAGCCAATAAAGCGTGCTCACGGGTTTGTCCGTCCTTGGATATACCAGCCTCAAACTCACCAGTACCTGCTGCAATAATCAAAATTGCACAATCTGCTTGAGAAGTTCCAGTAATCATGTTCTTGATGAAATCTCGGTGGCCAGGTGCGTCGATGACTGTAATATAGTACTTCGTGGTCTCGAACTTCCACAAAGCAATGTCGATAGTGATACCACGTTCACGTTCGGCTTTGAGCTTGTCAAGGACCCATGCGTATTTGAAAGATCCTTTTCCCATTTCGGCAGCTTCCTTCTCGAATTTCTCGATGGTACGCTTGTCGATACCACCACATTTGTAGATCAAGTCTATGAGAAGGTCAGTAATAGAATCATTGACAGATTACGGGATTGACTTACGACCAGTGGTGGTGGATTTACCAGAGTCGACGTGTCCGATGACGACGACGTTGATGTGAAGTTTCTCTTTACTATGAAGGTCGTAAGTAATTGTCTCTTGAGCACGCAACACGTCGAGAAGTGTATGATTGCTGAACTACTTACCCCATTGTGGCGGTGTGTGAATTTTTTCAAATTTGTCTATGTGATAAATATGAAGATTGTCAGACTGAAAGATGATTGTCAGTATGATCAGACCGTTGTCATTGAGGGAATAAGAGAAGTACTGACTTGCTCAGGGCTGAATGCAATTGATTCAAGGTATGAGCGACGAGAGAAAAAAAGGAGGAGAAGTTGGTGAGGGGTCAAGCCAGGTTTTGAGCAAAGCTCGAGGCTGGTGGTGGGTTGATGACTAAGCACATGATGGAAAAATACCGTCTTCTGATTGGTCGAAATCCTTAGAGAAATAGAATTTTTCCAAAATCCCAGAATCCATTTTTTCTCTGTTGCCAGGGAGGAAATGATGCGTGGTTTCAATCTTGGGATTGTTTACCAACCGGTTGTGGTTGTTCTTATCATCATCTTCGAATTAAACGAAAGCGAACATTTAGATAGCCCTCTCGACGTGGTCTTCTGAAGCTCGATGGCTCAAGAAGAATAGCGCTTTCTTTTTTGTTAGCATTTTTCTTTTGCTCCTTTGGATGTGTACGCCTGCGGGCACGGCAAGTAACGTGAGCTTGACCAGATTTTGCAAAGATTTGTAGTCAGACCTCAGTAAAACGCTTACAGTATATTGTTCTTTCTTCTTATAGTCTCGTAGATCACGATGAAAGGAACAAGCAATCATGAATTGGTATAATCACCTATTAATTGATCACTCACAGCAGAGCGAAAACAGTTGAAGTACAACAATAAGACTGTTATATCCTCATAGTCTCAAAAACTGAATTATTCCAATAGGCAATCAAGAAATAGCATAACTACTTATTAACAATAATTTTACTATAGGAGATATGGCTGCATATCAAACTTGTTGTAATAGATCATGAAAATACGAAGGGTTGGAAACACGGCTGTAAACTTACGAAACTGTGATTAAATGGAAGAAATCAATGCGAAATGATTTCATAACCGCGTGGTCCATAAATATCACTATCGCGACGAGTGTAGTATGCTAGATGTCAAAACTGTGAGCAGCATGTAATCTCTCCTGCTGTCTGATATCACATCTGAATATTCTGGATATCTCGGATTTTACCATGCTTAAGAACCAATCTATATCATCACCATCGACGGATTGTCATAACATGGTAATACAATATCGTAGAACTAGGCAATAATGTCAAACAAGATCACAGAAGAGTCAAAGCGACGCGAAGTACAGTTAAAGTCGTTCAGATTGTATTAGAATGTATTATGATAGTCTTCGATGATTCTAAGAAGACAGAACTATTGAATCGTGAAGCTGCTATGACAGTAAAGTACTGAAAGATCAATCACATCGTGTTTAGAATCAAAGAACAATCGAGTCATTTGATCGATTAGAGCCTCAGTCATTTTCCACTTTCAACATTACCTTCTAAATCACTTTTCAGTCATTTTCTGAAGTCTCTTTTCAATTCACTTCTCCGTATATTTTTCGCATCACTTTTCGAGTTTCCCATATTACATCTCACTTCATTTCCCGCTCCGCGTCTCAATCGAGTATTCTGACTTTGGCTTTTCCTGCGATCATATATTCTTGACGTTGCCTTCAAATGTAAAATATTTTTCCTATATACAATCAACTCATTCTCGAAGTAGAGCCAAGTCTAATAATTTACTCAAATGTATAACAAATTTTGATTTGACCGCTATTCACATCAATCCCGAGATAGTAATACAATCACGGCTAGCAATATCCCTTGAAGGGTCATGAGTTCCCATGGTTATCGTCCCTTAAATCTGAAAAAAGCAGTTCGTGGCCTCGTAGATATGGCCGAGTTGACGCACGTAAACTTGTCCAGGTCCACGCCGCACCGTAGAGCTGATGCTACTACTACTACTACTTCCTCGGATACTGGTACTACTACAATTACTACCATCACTACTGCGGGTGCTACCATCACTAACAACATTCCAAACATAATTACTGCTATCACTTCTGCTCTCAAGGATGCTACTACTACCGCTGGTGCTACCTAGACAACTCTAAACACAAGTGCTGCTACTTCTACCTCGAGAATGCTACTACTTCCGCGGATGCTACTACCGACATTACCGACACGACTGCTGCTACCGCTTCTGCCTTTGAGAATGCTACTAACGCCGGTGCCAGCAATACAACTCTGGGACCACTGCTACTACTACTACCAATAATGGTGCTACTGAAATCTCGGCTCCAAAAATTGTCAAGAAGAGGGTATCTCGTACTCAACTGTCACTCGAGTCGCATCAAGCCGTCGGAATTTGACAGAGAGGATATGGTAACAGAGCCAGAGCACAAAGACAGGCTCGTGACATACGTAGTCACTTGTTTGATAACCTCAGCCGTATGTCGAATGGAGTCCGCCAATAAGATTTACTGGCAATGCTTTTACCAATCCTGAGAACAATCAACTATCCACCATGATTACAGCACAAGATAATTTTTTCGAAAAAAACAAGTTGAAAAAAGCCTGCATCGAGAACACTGTCACGAGATGGCAGGGGAATGTTCGGACAGGACGGTCTCTCTGATCGTGCCATCAATCAGTTACTCAAGGCTGGTGGATTTTCTTTGGCTAAAGAAACAAAAGTCTCAATCACGACAAAGGTCACATCTACAGAGCAGTCTAAGCAGTCGGGAAAAGTTGTAGTCCTAATTGAAGACAATGATGAGGAGGCCGAGGAGATGGTTGAAGATCCAGATCCTTGTTCAATGGACACAAAATGCCAATGCCGCGATGATGACTCAGATCACGAAGGAGCTGGCTTTAACAGGGCGAGCCGTGGTTTGAGACTTCCAAATTATGTGGCAGGCTATTGAAGAAGCACGCGATGGTCATAGGCTCAAAAGAAGAGAGGATAGAAGAGAAGTGAGACAGAAATGAAAGCGAGGGATCGAAGATTTGAGTATGTATACCACTTGATTTTATAGCGGACAAAATACATAAATCATTCATCATTACATGCGCAGCATTGTCAAATTTATGATCGAATCAGACGCGATCTCTATATTCTTCAATCCGCTCTCCTCAATTCTGTAATATGAGCACACCTGACTTCATCCCTGCCTATAGTCCAAAGCTAAGTCAGTACATCTTCTACAATCATGGATATAATGCCATAGTAGGAACAGCGGGTTACTCGAAACAGGCAAAACCAGATAATCGTCCTTATGCTCGCTTCTCTTCTTGATCATGTATTGCCCGTCGTGCATGCAACATTCGTACTCCTACTGACCAGAAGTCCATGCTTGCACAGTAATTTACGTGGTGTGGCGATCCTTCTGGTTTGCGGAAAGTGATAAAAAAGAAATGGATAACCTACCTCTGCTTATGTTTTGGATTTCTATCACAGATGATATACACATATTTCCCCTTCTTTCTTTTCACCGTCTTACATCCCTCACAGAGTTTTTTCACCGATGATCGCACTTTCATACCTCTTACTCCATGTCTTATACCGTGATTTGAAATTATGTTTGATGGTTTTGTTGAGGGAGAAAATCGTGACGAGGAATTAGTGAGGAGGAGGGAACATATTCCTCTTCTTGCCGTGCAAGATGTCGTAAGTGCTAATTTAGGGCTATGGGCGAGAGTATCGATGCGAGAGTATGGCAAGGAATGGTGGAGAAAGGAGGTTTGTGGTCGGAAAGTAGAGATTGTGGTGAATCTCCGATTGATGGGATAGCAGGACTTCGAGGGGGTGGTTTTATGCAGATACAGAGATGATGGTCGGAAGGGCAGTATGATTTTCATTGTTGCAGATATGTGAGGCTGATTTGATGAGGTAGTCATCATCGATAACGATTTGGTGACAATTATGATACCGTTAGAAGAAAGTTTGGCATTACACACGTGACATGCTACAAAAGAAGCTTGGATTTTTACTACGGTACTGCAATTGTCGCCAAGATCTCCACACTATAAATTCATTCATGTTTCAACAGCTTTCATCATCTTTCATTCTCATTCATCTCTCATTGCTATTGTCATCACGTCCTTGATGATACATGTCATGTTCTGACAACGCATGCCGTTGTGACAACACATCATGTTCTTCCAACACATGACATTTTGACCACACAACATGTTCTGACAACGTTCCATTTCCAAGCTTTCAAAATTTCGGTTCAAGCTTTTAGTTTCAAGCTTTCCGTTGCAAGGTTTCAGTTTTCAACCTGTTAAATTCCATTTTTATCATCCTGAGTCGAACGTTGTTGATACTCGTGTTTCTTCGAATTCTTTTCGACTCCATAAACGCAACATTTGTCTGATACGTGTGACATAGCACGAAGAATGCTTAAAGTATGTAAAACTTCTTTGAAAAAATTGATGTGCGATTCACTAACGAACCTAAGATTTCAAAGGCTCAAGTTGCATGACAGCAGGAGGCCTGTATGAGATATTCATTGTTCGATGGAGGTGGTATCTCTCAGATAGTGCTACACAACGCCCGTCTGGAAGCTCCAGCGTGGTGTAGAGGTTCTGGGCTTTCTCTAAAATAGCCCGTTTCGCTCTCTCACACACCCCGAAGGGGCCGACCACATTGTCGACATGCTACTATCACAGTGGCACCAGGGCTTGGCACAGTGCTATCACCAAAATCACCACTGTCCCTCAACATCTTCAAGTCCTTGCCACACTGATGGCAAAGTATGGGTTATATACGCCGTCTTTCAGGCGCGGCCAGCATATGATACCATCTGCCAAACATTACCGTTCTCAGTAGCACCAGGCCTCGACTCGGTCTTGTCGACGCCATGACCACCATCTATAGACTTCTTCAATTTACTGTCACAACTTATCGAGAAGCTATGAGCAATTTACGCTGTTCTCATATCTCATCCTACACATAAATCGCTTCTTTACATCGGCTTGGACTCTCACGCTGGGGACAATGTCCGGGCGCGACAGGCCCACTGTCCCAGAAGATCGGGCCTGTATGTACGCCATCCTCATGACTCGTCCTACGGATCAATCAATCCTTTACACCGGGCCGAGCTCCCGCGCCGAGGATAGTGTCCGCATGAGACGGGCCCACTATATCAAGAAGACCGGGCCTGTATATACGCCGTCCTCATCGCTCATGCCTCAGAGAAAATGATTCTATACATCGGGTCGGGCTCCCACGCCGTGGATAGTGTCCGGTCGCGAGGGGCCCACTATATGTACCTCGGGTTGGGCTCCCACGCCGCGGATAGTGTCCGGGCGCGAAGGGCCGACTACCTGGAGGGAACCGGCCCGATGCCACTTCGGATCAAAGAAGCCTTCGCAAAGGGCTACAAATTAGAGTCCTTTGGCCTTCTATGTTGGTGTAATCTCCACGTCCGTCGAGGCTGTCTCGTGGGGCAGAGCCCGTCTCTTGGTTGTAGAGACTATATTTACCTTGATTTTCTGTGCATCGACTGCCACCATTATGGATGTCCAGTACGTCCCTGATTTTTTCATTTGGAAGCGTCAAGAAATCGCCTGGAAGCCTGGTCATACACATCTATCTTGTGCAGAAAGTGTGCATGCGGACTTGAATCTTAACGATGATGAACTCAGACTTGCTGAGGAGTATCGACGCGTGAGGATGCTCGAAAAGTCAGCACGATGGCGAGAACGTCAAAGGGAACAAGATGAGGTTGGCTATAAACGTTGGCTGCTCGACCAAGATAAGGCCTGGGGCGCGAAAAATCCGGGTCGAGTCAACGAAATTGCTGCCGGCGTACGCAAGAAAGCAAAAGATGCTCGGCCTTTCCATTGTGATATTTGCGACTTCACGGCTGCTACACAGGCTAGTCTGGACTCACATCTCCACTCTATCACACATGCTGCAGCAGTCAAGAGCGGAGGCAAGGTCACTAAACCTCTGACAGCCACGACCGGCCGTGCTCGAAAGAATCGTGCTGCTCGTCGAGCTGAGGGTAAACATTCTTGCTCAACTTGCAACAAGATCTTTGATGGTGCTTGGACCACTTTCTAAACACAACAAGTCTTCTCGACACATCAAAGCAGTAGAAGCAGAAAAAGATAGTCGAGATGAAGAAGAAAATGCCAATATTATGCAGGAATTAGTTTTCAGTTATTTGAAAAGTACATGTCAGGTTCTTAGCTAACTAATCAATTTGATGTAATAAGTTAATTAATTAAATAAAACGTTAGCAAAAAATCTGTGAGGATTGTGTTATTGTTGATGCTTAAATAATTGATGTTATATAGCACACTTCTATGTAATCTATTAAGCTAATTGATGACTATATGAAAAGTTCATACTAAGACCTCGAGAGTTGTACACACCCTTCAGCTATTAGAGCTAGTAGTATAATTGTAACGAACAAGATATATACTCTCGAAGTCGCGTATTATAATAGGCGAACCACTACGATTATTCTCGTTATTCTTAGATGTTTGGGCATCTGTAGTCTATTTGGTAGACGTGACTATTAGACTAAAAGTGATAATACAGTACTACTAATATAAGCTGAAAACGACTGTAATGACTCGTTAAAGAGTCATCTTTTGACGAGCACCAATTTTGTATGACTAAGCTTTCCCCGTGAATTCCTTAACTAGAGAGTTGATTCGAAATTTATCAACGAGAGAGCTCCGAAGATCTTCTTGGACGATAATCATGAGAGTATTAAATACACTATTCCTGACAGCTTCATGCTTGGGTTTATCTGCAGTGAATGCTACTGGATGGAGTTTTACAGATGGAACAGTGTCGATTCGCGCAAAAGGCGCTGGCATTGATGGCGGAATAAAGGACAAGTTAGCATTAATACTGCGCGGAGTCGTAGCTTCAAGCACTAACCATTCGTTAGATTATCATCGACATCAAAATTAGAGAAAGAATTGACCATTGGATCATCTGATACGTTAAAAATACAATTGACAACTACAGATGGAGATTCGCCAAAGCGACCGCATCAAGCATTTCTCGTTCTACACGAAGTGGTGACTGGATTGGAGGAATCATTTCCATTGATAGTTAGCACTACAGGAAAGGCCAAGTTGGATCTCGTAAGTCAATCACTATATATATTATTGACAAGTCATTAATTCACATCATTTGCTAGACTCAAAAAGACATACCGGTTCAATTCATAACATCGGGCAGTGCTTCGAATGCAAAGATTGTTCTTGCATCTTTTGGATCTTCGAAACCATTGTCAACAAAGGTTTTTGACATAAAATTTGAACAGGATCCTGCTCAGCCAATTGCAAGTCCTGAAGGACCTCTCCGATATGGCAAATTAGATGAAATACATCATATATTCCGCCAAGATGCAAAATCACCGCCCAAGATCATCTCAACTTTCTTTGTACTTGTGATAATTACTATCTTACCAGTATTACTTGGTACTTGGCTGTATATGGGAGCAAATTTCAGTCATTTGTCAAGAGCACTCGGTAATGCACCCATAGGTCACGTCACTTTTTTCGGAAGTATTATTGCAATGGAGGCTATATTTTTTCTCTACTATACCACATGGAATCTATATCAGACATTACCTGCAGCGACATTGGTTGGAATCGTTGCGTTAGTCAGTGGGAGTAAAGCTTTGACCGAGGTTCAAGAAAGGCGGTTAGCTGGTCAGCGATGATATCACATGTTAATTAGACTAGCTAGATTACAGGCATTACTATAACATCTCGATGAATGTCTGACATGTTTTCTCTTTACTACATAATTATCTTTCTGTGTCCAGAATGCAGAGCATAAAGTGATGAATGACATGTGAAGTTGAGCCGAGGTTAAATCCACATCTTCTTCCCCACATGTTTTGGATGCACAGAACAACGCTGGCCGTTTCTAACCACTCACAAGCGAGCTATTACTCGCCTTGTAGACATAACATTGTCTTCATTTCCTTTCTCATCCATGAGATATAATATACAATGTCGAAGCAGTATAATCCAAAACAAGTTGCTGAGCATAACAAGCCAGAAGATCTATGGATAATAGTAGATGATGGAGTTTACGATTTAACAAAGTTTCAAGTTTGTTATATCCTCTTCATCTCTAGACCTAGACTGATCAATGATATTATATAGGAAGAACATCCCGGTGGTAAAAAGATATTGCAGCGTGTAGCTGGCAAAGATGCATCCAAGCAATTCTGGAAATACCATAACGAAAGTATTCTAAAGAAATATCAGAAGAATTTACAGGTTGGGTCGGTAGAAGGTTCAGCATCTGCTTCTAATAATTCCTCTGCTGCACCGCCAACACCTCCTGCCACACCTCCTGCCACACCTCCTACAAAACCGAAGCAGGAAGTCGTTCAGGTCAAAGCAGAATCTGGGACTGGTTCAGTAGTGCCAGGACCGGCGGCGAAGCAAGAGTTGGAGATACTTGATCAATTCGGGGATATGATTCCAGGTGGTGATCCGGCTTGGTACCAATCGGTATATTACTAGTCATTATGAATATAGAATGAGGAAATCTAATTTGTTATAGCAATATTCGGCATATTTCAACGAAACTCATGCCGCATTGAGGGAAGAAGTACGAGGTTGGATGGAAGAAGCTGTCATGCCAAACGTCACTGAATGGGATGAAGCAAAGAAAGTTCCTGATGAAATTATGCAGGCAATGGGGAGTAGAGGCTATCTTGCTGGACTGATGGGGACACATTATTTAACTGAATTAACCGACAATCGAGTTGCTTCTGTACCACCTGAAAAGTGGGATCTGTTTCATGAATTTATCATCACTGATGAATTATCAAGATCAGGTTCTGGAGGATTTGTATGGAATTTAATTGGAGGATTTGGTATTGGTGCTCCTCCTGTTGTCAAGCATGGAAAGAAAGATTTAGTCAAGCGAATCATGCCAGAAATATTAAGTGGTAAAAAAAGAATCTGTTTAGCAATCACCGAGCCAGATGCTGGATCAGATGTAGCTAATTTGACATGTGAGGCTAAATTATCTGAAGATGGAAAACATTACATCGTTAATGGAGAGAAGAAATGGATCACAAATGGTATTTGGTGTGATTATTTCACTACTGCTGTTCGGACGGGAAAAGAAGGAATGAATGGTGTATCTGTTTTACTTATTGAACGTTCTTTTGGAGGTGTAAGTACTAGAAGAATGGATTGTCAAGGTGTTTGGTCTTCAGGTACAACATATGTAACTTTTGAGGATGTAAAGGTTCCAGTTGAGAATCTTATTGGTAAGGAGAATCAAGGATTCAAGGTCATCATGACCAACTTCAAGTACGTTTGTCCATCATTGTATTTGATTTAATCAGTGACTAACGGTGATAAAAACAGCCACGAACGTGTGGGAATCATTATCCAATCTTTACGCTTTTCTCGAGTATGTTATGAAGAATCAATGAAATATGCTCACAAAAGAAAAACTTTTGGCAAGAAATTGATTGATCACCCCGTCATTCGATTAAAACTCGCTCACATGTATCGTCAAATCGAAGCGTCACATAATTGGCTTGAAAATGTCATTTTCCAATGTCAAAGTATGTCTGACATGGAAGCCATGTTAAAGTTAGGTGGTGCTATTGCCGGTTTAAAGGCTCAATCAACTGTAACTTTTGAATTTTGTGCGAGAGAAGCAAGTCAGATATTTGGTGGATTGAGTTATTCTCGTGGTGGTCAAGGTGCAAAAGTAGAAAGGTTATATAGAGATGTGAGAGCATATGCTATTCCTGGTGGTAGTGAAGAAATTATGCTTGATTTGAGCATTAGACAGAGTTTGAGGGTGAATAAGGCGTTGGGTATGAAACTGTAATTTTATCTATTTATTATTGACTTATATTAATTTAATAATTTTGATCTTGTTTGTCTCTCTCGATAGGAAATTGTCGTCGCAATACTTGTCAATATTATTTAATTCAAGCCTTGCCATCAAACATGCATTCATGGAATGAGATGACTTAGAGGGTGTGTCATGAACCGTGCCTTAAAAATGCCCCGCTCTTTTAGTGATCTGACCCGCATGTGTATTAGAAGTGGCTGTGCTATTCTGAACAATAAGTGAAGTACTATAAGTTCCCTCCCATTTTCATTTGTACTTTTCAAGTCTTTCTTTTCTCAGTACTCTTTGCCATCAAAACTGTCTTTTATTCATCATGGAACCATTCTCAATCGTTGAAGAACAATCTGAACATCGTCTCCTGGATAGGTTTGAAGAGTTGAATGCTAAACCACGTGCGAATCCTACCGTAGAATATCTCATCAGACTCCGTCAACTATTCCCTGAATACATAGTCACAGCAGTAGGCGGGGATCCAGACGATATAAGAGACTTTGCCGCGGCTGGTCATGCAGTGCTTGAGGCAGATACATCAGCAGATCCTGAACTACGATTCAGGTATTGGACGTCAGGATCTACGAGGCATCCAGTCGGTCGTATGGACGATATAGTTCTTTTTGCGAGATATAGACTCGTTTGGAACTCTGAAGAATTCGTCCTGTTTGTAGTCTACGACACGTCATTTATTCTCAAAGAACCACGGGATTCGGAAACCGTGCATTCGGTGTCGAAACTCACGGACCAATTGATGGAAGCGGTGGGGACGTGGCGGTATCCAGTCGTGAATCACATGTATGTAGTGGATGAGGGCATGATCTTCGGAGATCGACATCTCTATAACCAGATCAAACACATGTCTTGGGATCAGGTCATACTTGACGGACAGATGAAAAAAGATTTACAAGACGTTGCGAATAAATTCTTCGACAGTCTGTTTTGTTTTCCTATTCCGTGGATAACAAATCACTAACATACATCGCCAGGTGAGCAGCTTTACAAAAACCTCGGTGTTCCATGGAAGGTAATATATTCGTTCCGAAATGCATTAGTGGACTATACTGACGAGTTGACTCTAAAGCGAGGAATCATCTTCCACGGACCTGCGGGAAACGGCAAAACACTCTGCATCAAAGCCTTGATGCACACAATCTACTCCCGACCCGAACACGTCTATTGCATCTACGTCAAGTCAATGGAGTACACCTGGCAAATCGCACGCACGTTCGAATTCGCTCGGTCTTGTTCTCCATGCATGCTCGTGCTCGAAGACGTCGAAACCATCGTCACCGACGAGACACGGAGCTACTTTCTCAACGAAATCGACGGGCTCGAGAACAACAACGGCATCTTGATCGTCGCCACGACAAACTTTCTAAACAAACTCGATCCAGGACTGACGAAGCGTCCGAGTAGATTCGATAGAAAATATTTCTTCCCGTTGCCAAACAAGCACGAAAGGAGTTTATATGCGGAGTTTTGGCGGGAAAAGGTGAATAAATCCCAACGAGGAAACAAGGATAAAGATTATAGTAGTGATGATGGCCATGATGGTGAAGATGTGGGTGTAGAATTTCCGAAACTTCTGTGTGCGGAAATGGCGAGGATTACGGATGGGTTCTCGTTTGCGTACATGCAAGAAGCTTTTGTAGCTTCGTTGTTGACGATAGCGAGGTCTCATGCTGATAATCCAAAGGACAAAAGTCGTAAACATGACAAGGATGACGACTTGGATCGATATGAATTGTGGCGGGCGTTCAAAGATCAAGTAAAAGCATTGCGTAAAGATATGGATACAGATGGGAGTAATGATGCTACTGTCCAGCAGACTGTACTGTCTTATCGTTCCAAAGATACATGATTGACAATGTAGTCTTGTTTATATTATTGCCTTTTATTAATCTAATTTCAGAAATATACGCATTACATTCTTACAAGTATGCTATTTCATATCCATAATCCATCATCAAATGAAAACTAGTCTTTTCAAATTATGCTATTTTCGCTAAAAAAAATAATGTCTTTGTACAAGTTCTAAGAACAATGCTTTGTTATATCACTTTATTAGTCTTGACTTCTGAAAGTGCTTGAGCCTTGACTCCCGTTTCACCAGGTGTTGTTGTCGTCATCAATTCATCACTCTTGCCTATAATCTTCCCATCTTTATCCCGAGCTTTTCTCTGCCATCCCGTTCGGAACAACTTTCCTAATTCAAACCGTGGAAACGGATGAGCTTCAGTATTAAAGACGACTTGATCTAATGGAAGAAGATCATCTGGACTGAAGAGGAGATAGAAATATTTCAAAGTTTCAGCCTGTTATAATCAGTAATATACTACAGAATAATAAATAAATAAAAACTTACAAGCCAGAAACTTTCCATATCATCTCCAAAATAAACGGGTATTTGATTCACATCCGATATACCTGAAAACCCAGCATCGCCGGGAACACGAGTATAGTTCATAAACGATTCAAACATTTCCCATCCCCATTCTCGATACATTACATCGCCGGTGATTCTCCACATGTAAAACAACGACTCGATCGTTTCTGGACGTTGACGATTATGTGCATCAGCAGGTTTAATAACAAAGTCTTCTGTCCAGGAAGTATTATTCCCTAAACCTAATGAAGAATCACCTTTGAACACACTTTCATTCGGGGTGATAGTATTATGAGTCGATGTGAAATCTGTATCTTTGACCAGTCTTGGTGGGTCGTACATTTTAAAATGAGCAATTTCAGGGCCAAGACCTGTTTTTGTAACTTTATACATTCCCCAACATGTTTTGATCAATTCCTTTGCTAGAGTTATTTCCCGGTCTTGTTTAACAGTCCATGATGGATGTTTCTTTGCTTCTGACAATGGACGTCCAAGAGTTGCAGCAAGTGCCATCGTTCCCGGCATGAAACATACAAGATGGTCCATTTTTGGGAATAATTCTTGATGTAAGCCATTTGGACGTTCAACGAGTACTACAAAATTAGATGGAGATGAAAAAGTCAAAAGGTGTTTCTCAATCCCATTCATTGCTTGATTCCACAATTCTCGATATATTGGCTCTTGAAGCGAAGTTTGTAGATATTGTTTGATTAAATATTCTGTCAACGATTAGAGCTGTTCATCAATCGTAGAGGATGAATGTATACCATAATATGAATCTCCTCTACTTCCCAGACGAATATTATCACCACGAAACGTTCCTTGATCTGGGTAAATAAAGATTGGTAATAAACCATCTTCCCTACCATTTGCATCTACAACTTCCATGACTTTCTCGGCTAATTCCCAATATTGAGTTTCACCAGTCAATTTTGCCAAATATTTCATCTCTAATTGTACACTTGTTGCCTCTGCAGTACTGCTCGCTCCACCGTCATCTTTACTCGACATACCTCTTTTATCTTTCAACCAGACACTTGCATACGGAACACCACTGGTAGAATTATAAGCTCCCATCAACCTATCTGCTAAATCAACAGCTTTTTCAAGATAAATGTCATCACTCAAAGTATCCTTGACTGGTGCCATTTTAGGAAAAGTCGAACTTAAATAATGCGCCGATAACAGACCTCCCAACATTCTAATCGTCGTCTCAAAAGTATTGACATCGTGATCCACGTCGTATGTCAGTGTTGTTGACATCCAATGTCGAGCATGACTTAGTTCATCGGTCAAATTCATCAACATTAATGTATCCAGCGAATCCACTATTATCCAACCCATTCCATTCCCAACCATCTGTCGACCACGTTTTGATTTTGGATGCCATTCATCATAGCCCCACGCGTATTTCTCATATCCCGCCCAGGAATCTTTCATGGCTTTTTTCACCTCTTCTCGTCTATAATCCCAATCGATCTTGCCGTTCTTTGACATTCCCAAACGACTACTTTTGCTTGTAGTTTGAGATGACAGTGATCGAGAAGTAGAGGAAAGTAGTCCTAACCAATGAAGTACTCCTATAATCGAAAGGATAATCACCGCTATTGTCCTTCGTTTCTGAAACCATGATTTATATCGTTGCGATGCAGGATATGCATATGGTTTGTCTTTGTACATTGGAAGACTACGTCTACGGTCTGAATCGAGCATGTCGCTCACTTTTCCTACCAATGGTGTCTCCTTTATGTGTTCGAATCTTGAGCGACTGGATGCCATCCATGATGGCGATTGGGAAGCTTCATGTTCAGACATTGAACTGATATGGGAAGTTTCGCCGAGTCCAAAAGAAACGGAGGTTCATATGTGATGGTGTTACACAGAATAGATATCGAGGCAGGATTCATCGGGCATGGCTAAAATTTAGGAGCTCAAATCTTGCTATATTTATGATTGAAGTGACAGTTGTTGTCAATGAAAATACGTGGAGAAACACTCGTTGCCAAGATTACAATGGTCAATTCGACTTTGCAGTCATCATTCTACGTTCAATAACATTATCACAGCATGCACAATGGTGGTACTTTCAATTGTTTGTCATGAAATGTAGAATTGATGATCGATTTGCTAGCCATGATACATGCGATTAAAGATTCCCGAAGCACTAAATAGTAGACAAGAGTGCTACGAATAGAGGATATATAAACCTCGCTATTCCAACAGGAATCATTCTAACAATCGTCTCTTGCAATTATTTTGACATGCATGATTCATGGCCCACTCCTCTTCCACTTCTCCATATCTATATCCTTCTTTATGTTCATTTGACAGCAACCCGCTTTCCCTTTGCATTTTTCTTTGGTGCATCGGTAATGGTCAAACCTGTGAATTAGACTCAGTAAATATTCTGTCTTGAGGGTTTTGCCACGAGTATATTGGGTAAAGGTATATTTTACATACCTGGAGGAAGTGATTGTTTAAGCTTCTCGGCCTTGTCTGTGTCTTTGAGAGAAAGAGTGTACAAGTGACGTTTGCATCGTACTTTGAATTTGCTCTGCTTGTTGATTTTTGTGCGTTTTATTCTGACAGCTAGATAGGAAACGAATTTAATTAGTCTTCCACTTCATAGGCAACTAATAACAATTTTTGCTCTCTTGACCGCAATCGAAAAATTTTCGAGTTTGATATGGGAAAATGTATGCTTACAAGATGCATCTTTTCTTCGGCAAATTTCAATAAATTTCTTGATATCGGTGACTTCGGAAGGCATCTTGAATGATTGATCTTGGATGTAAGCAGGATATTCAAAATCTCAATTTGCGATTGCCGATTATACTGGAGGAGAAATTCAGTGGGGAAGAAAATGCCAAGAAATAATCTTTACGGTGAACTATATATAGCCGAGGGAAATATCAAGACCCCATATCGGTTTTGGTTTGGACAGTATTGGAGGAAATCAAAAAGGCGATGTATATTTACTTATAATGCCTACAACCCTCGACAGAGCTTTACAATCAAGGGTAGAGTGATATAATTTATGAAATTTCTACGATCCTGCTCAAACTAACAACCACTAGAGTCTGTTCCTTGGCTTTGCAGGTCTCATCACAGCTGTCTCAGTATGGGTTATTTGGGGTCCTACTGATATGTTTCCACCTCCTACACCTGTTGGACCACCTGAAATGTGGATCGATGATGATCTTAAACAGTTTCTGATCAAGGTAAATATACCGTTCACAAGCTCAGTAATATTTGTATCTGACCTTGGCCTCAAGGCTGGCTCGCCGCCTAAAAAGCACATCTCTCGCGAAGAGCTTGTACAGAAAGTCCGAGCAATTATTGATAACCAAAAAACTGTAGCAACTTGATCTCGATCGTCATTTCAATTTGAGCTTGTCAATCTTGGCTTCTTCTGCTTGTTGTGCTGTCTTGACATTTTCAGCCTATGAATAGCATATCTTTCATAGTTTTGTATGTATTTTTTAGTATTTCACACCACAAATCGTGAAACTTGTGTTTGTATGGCCCAATTTCGACCTTCACCAGTTTTGGGCTTGCCTTTTGCACCAACAACACCTCTATTAGGAACCATAACAAAGCTGTCACTGAATCCTCTAATAGGACCTTCTTTTCTTTCCACTAATCGAACCACACCACTAACTTGTACTAATAAGCTCATGTTCTGTTCGAGGTCTCTTTTCGATACTGCTTTGCCCGGCGTCGATGGCTCAAGAGGTACAATAGAATCGTTCAGTATCTGTACATCTATAGTTTGCGCATCGTAAAATGTGAATGGCATCTGATCCTCAAATATCTTCTTGAATTCAGCTGCATCGAAAAGTTGTGTACCATTTATGGTAATTGAGGGAAGTCCTCTTTCGGTCGTGATTGTCGATGTAGGGACATAAAATTCGTCAATGGTCTTACGCGACTCATTTAGTGCATCGTAATATGCAGGAATGAATGTATCCGCAACTAAAATATCACATCGATTGTTAGTAAAAATGTTGTAATCCGAAAACATATGAATGATTCACACCACTTGAGGCAACCCTTGTCTTTTCATCTTCTGTCAACGCAGTAGATGAAGCCATGTCAAATGACTATTATAAACGGACTTTTTACTGTAGTGTTAAAGCACTTTTGGCTTCTTCGCTTATTTTTCCTCTCAATATCAAGGGTACGAGAAAAAGCATGTTGTAGGAGTTCCCGGAATAAAAGCTTATCTTGCATATTACATTACTGCATGAGCACAGGGCAGGGCAATAAACATTGGAAATAATCTCGCCCAAATATTCTCTCACGCATAAACTTTACGATCAGCTATATCATCATTGTGTTAGTCGACAGTCATCTTCCTAACTTGTCAAGTATAATTATATACTTGAGTAGTAATCATGTCTAGTAATGTCCAAGTGGAAATTGTCGTGAACCAGAATGTCAAGTCAAAAGTAAATAAACTTTTGAACCTGTGGAACCCTTATTCTAACAAACGTGATATGATCCCGTCGATTCTGCGCCACAATTTGACGTCATTGTTCAATGAACGGTTTCTTCAATTGGCCTTGGTTTGCAAAGATTTAGAAGTCATTAACATCAAGAAATGATAACTGGTGACGAGCCTCATAATCGTAAAAAGAGATTTGATACAGAGTATTATCGGCGGTCTGAGTTTATCATTGGCTAGTGGACTACGACGATTGCGAAGTTGATCTCCTGCATGGGAAAACGAATTAGGGCTTTCAGATTTTATCAGCCACGATTTAGTATAAGCGATTCCAATTAAAAAAAAAAGCGCCTCGATCCGGGAGACAGCATTCAATCATTCACGATACTCATCCTAAAATCAACGAGGCGTTTATCGTAAAAACTTGTCAATTACAGTGCCATACAGATATCGTCATAGAGTAATCCTCTCCCGCTCTTACAGAGTACGCTTCACAATTATCGAGTTCATCGATTGATGTAGCAAGTAGATCGCCAGTAGTAACAACTTTTGACAGGTCAAGTGTTTCAATCTCTGATGGTGGCGCTGCGGCAAGATTCATCAATAAACGAGTCAATTCATGGCTCACTTCACCCTCTCAAAGAGGTTGCGAGCTCGATTCTTGCAAGTGGTGAATTTTTATCCTTGAGAGACAATCCTGCACAAGACTCGGTGGATCCGACACTAGCAAGGACGAGCCCACACCCAACAAAATTCACCGTTACGGAAGGGTTATCTCCCTCATCTTCGACATTGACAGGATATTATGCACTGGCTGACGCGCGAAAAGCCCGATCACAGAATGGTAATCGACAAAGTCCTCAACCTGCTCAGCCTGTCAGTCCAAACCCGAACGCGGAAGCGCTGAAAAGTCTAATGGGTGATCGAGCAATAAGTAAAGTCACAATGACCACGATTCCTCCAACGCTTAAGAAGAGATCTCTAGAAAATTTGGCCGAGACCTCAAACTTGAAATCACCAAGCAGACCGAAAACATCAGATCCTAACGGTTTTGATAATGCTACGGATGTAGCGCTGAGAGATGAAAGCAACAAATCTGATTCTGTAGATGGTATGGAGGTTTCAGAAACAGAGGAAGAACCTCGAGTTTTGACATATCCACCTCAATCTCCGTCAGATCGGCAAGAGGAGCCTGACACACCTACAACAGCCGTTGCTGGTAGTTTTGACTCTGCGACTCCGAGGACAGCACCCAAAAGACATAAGTGTCCATTCTGCGACACTGATTTTACACGTCACCACAACTTGAAGAGTCATCTTCTTACACATAGTCAAGAAAAGCCATTCAATTGTCAAACGTGTCCACTTAGTTTTAGAAGACTTCACGATTTGAAGCGACATTCTAAATTACATACTGGGGAACGAAATCACATGTGCGATCGGTGTGGGCGAAAGTTTGCGCGAGGGGATGCGCTTGCAAGACATAATAAAGGTCCTGGAGGATGCGCGAATCGTAAATTAGATGTTGATGGTGAAGAGGAAGATGAGGAGGAGGAAGAAGTTACCGAGACATATCAAACGATGGATGGGATCGAATATGATAATCCAAATGCTGACGTCAAATCAAATCGTCGTAAAAGTGAAACTTCCAGAAAGAGACCACATCCAGACGATGATGGCGAAGACTCAACAATGGTAAATAAAGCTCATTCTTTAACATATCCACCTTTACAACAATTACGGCCTTTACGACTTGATGTCATCAATAACATGGCACCACCTTATCCTTATTCAAATCCGTCACCAAATACAAGGGTATCGATTGGTGATGGTTCTGTTTATCCTCCACCTCCTCTTTCATCAACATCCAATACGCCATATCCAAGTTCCGCAATAAATTATACACAACCAACCCCTTCTTTTACTACCGCACCAGTCTTGGAAAGTCCACGACCGCTTTCACCTAGATCTCAAGATCCAAACAGATCTAGCCTTAATGATATGAATAGCTACCGTAGTAGAGCTACGAGTTTGACGGGTAATTTCTTCTCAAGTCATAACGCATCGAATTCCATTGGGACGAACAATAACAACTTACCCTCTCCATCATGCACAACAGGGCCAGCAACCAAGCTTCCACCGCTGCCAAGTCTCGTTGCCGTACATCATGCAAGCCAGAATAATGGCAACCTTGCCGGTCAAAAGAACATGAATCTGCCAAGTCCTAGTCACGTTACGCATCCTCTTTCATCTCACGTTACTCAAATACCCCCTGTTAACCACTCAAATCCCGGCAGCTATTCGAGTCATGGTCATAGTTCTATCGGAAGTGGACGAGAATTGAGCCTTACAGCCGATAACACTGAATTGTGGTCATATATTCGCAAGTTGGAGTGTCGTATGTCTAGGATGCAGGACGAGTATGAATTGAGGATACAAAGGTTACAAAATGATGTTACAGAATTAAAAACACAAGTATTTCCAATACGGTGATAATCAATTTGTGTTGTGAGAAATGAAATTTATGGTTATATACATGTATTATTAGATGCAATTGTTGTATAATGTTGTCGTATCTGTAGAATTATTTTTAACGTCATGAATCAAACGAATATGATCACACCCTTTTAACAAGTGTAATATATATTTAAACATTCCTAATGTTTGTTAGTATTGTTCTCGTCAAAATTCCACATTAACCAATAATTGTCAATGACAAGATTTTCTTTCTAAATCCCACAGCATCGTGTTACTTATTAGTCAAAAGAAGAGAGAAATGTCTAAATATGCTAGTGATCCCGATTGGCAAGATGTCATTCCCATGCCTCAGAACGATGGAGGATCTAATCCCTTGGCGGCAATTAGCTATAGTGATGAATATGCCGAAGCAATGTCTTATTTACGAGCAATAATGAGTGATGACGAAAAGAGTGAAAGAGCTTTACGATTGACTGAGCATTTGATATCATTAAACCCTGCTCATTATACAGTATGGTCAGTCATGTTATTTTATCACAATATTTCACCTTTATTACATGATATCCTTTCCTACTCATATCGAATCTTCACCGTTATTGTCTCTTTTCCATCATGTCGTACTTTTCACTTTTTCGTACTCAATACTCACGCTCACTACTCCTTCGTTATGTTGAATGAGTATATCTAACGTAATAAAAAAGGCTATATCGAGCAGCGATATTATCGACCTTGTACCCCTCCACATCCCCCGACTTTACATCTAGATATACTTCTGAAATTGACTGGCTTGATGGAATATCTCTCTCCAACCCCAAGAATTACCAAATATGGCACCACCGCCAAACTCTCATCACAACTCTCTACCCCATCTCAACCTCCTCTCCTTCTTCTCCATCTAAGTATAATGTCCCAGATGGAGAAATAATCCTCATCAACCGTATGTTATCCGGCGATGCAAAGAACTACCACGTCTGGTCGTACCGTCAATGGTTAATCAGACGATATGAACTCTGGACGTCCCGCCTACCATCTGGCCGTGCGTCTCCTTTCGAAACAACTACAGAAATACAAGAAACAGAGCTATACATCCAAGACGACGTGCGGAATAATTCTGCATGGAACCATAGATTCTTCATCATTACCGGACAATTACCCTCTCTTTCTACGCCCACTATTTCTAACGAGGATATTGGGAGTGCTGGTAAAGAGCGAGAGGAATTGTTGCAGCGGGAAATCGAATACGCAAAAGCTCAAATCCGACTCGCGCCGCAGAACCAATCTCCGTGGCTGTATATTTCTGGACTATCAGACTTATTACACGGAAAGGAAGGGGTTGATAGTCTAGAAGAGTTTTGTCAAGAGTTTATCCCTCCTTCTACGACGACGAGTGATGGGACAGAAACGAGTGGGCTGATGGGGATAGACATGGTCGAAGAATTGGAGGTATGGAAGAGTATTCGTGGACAAAACGACGAGGATAGACGCGGTCCAGCGGTGAAAAGCAGTCATGCATTAGAGATGTTGTGTGAGATATACGCAAAACAAGACTCGGACATGAAACGAGTTGCAAAAAGAGGGTATGAGTTGTTAGGAAGATTATACGATCCCGTCAGGAAGAATTATTGGGACTATCTCAGTGAAAAGATAAACGATGAGTGACACTCCAGGAGAGAGAAAAGAAGAAGACGTGATTGAAAAGTCATGTATTGAAAATGTCAATGCTAAATAAATGATTCAAAAATAATGAAAAACATGAATCCAACTACAAAACTTGACATGTCGTGATAGAGTTACCAAGTAATCAATGATTAGAAGATGGAAAAGGCATGATACTCTTCCTCCCTTGCTTTTCCAATTTAATCCTCAACTCCACCACTGCTCCTTCTGCACCATCCATATCATTCTTCCCCACTCTTGCGGTCATGAATTCCGTCATTTTGCTTTCGTTGTATTGTTCTCCATATACTACTCTTGCACGACATTCGACATCTGTACTCAAATCGAGATCGAATGGCGATATGCAACATGACAAATCGATATTCAACAAGACTTTTGTTTCTACTTTTGACAGTAGTATTTCTACTTGAATGCCCAACTTCTCGTCGGATAAGATATTGACATTTGTAGGATGTTGGAGTGAGATTCTTCGAATGGTTTCTGATATTTGATTGGCTAAAGTCCAAGCCTTGGATATGAATTGTATCATATGCTTGGCAGAAGTCTGGGATTGATCAAGACAATGCAATTGAGCGCGAATCAATTGGAGAAAGAATCGACGTTCGGTTGTCAGCAGTGTTCCTTTATCGTGACGACGCTTAGTCGATGACAAGGATGATCCACTCTCAGTATCAATATATGTTAGAGATATTGGGGCATTTGATATCTTGCGAGGAGATTTGCTTGGTGTTTGAACTTTTATCGGCGACGATGATGATTTAAAAGCCTGAGGATGGAAGAATAGATTAAGAGTATCGCAAAAAGTCATGGTCAAGTTATTGCCGCTTGCAGACGCAACTTTCCATCCCGTAGATGCCTCTAAAGAAATAACATTCTCTACAAGGTGAATCAGTATAATTGGATCGAAACATAGTGTTCATTTGTACTTACCCTTGAATGCCAACGCTTCATCTGTGGATATACCGCGACAAACTTCTCGCATGCGACTAGCTTCTGTAATAGCAGCTTCTACTTCTACCTTGCCCTCTACATATTCCTCTGCCAATCTTTCTTGCTCGTCAAGATCATCCTGTAATTGTTGAAGTGTAGCTCTTTGCTCCATCACATTAGCATCAAGCTCAACCAGCTGACTTCTAGCTTTATCCAACGCCTCCTTATCTTCTTCAGATTGTTCAGCAGCGATTTGCTGTAATCTTTCTAGTTCTTGCTCAAGTCCTTGTTTTTGATTTGTTGCAAATGGCAATAACTCATCAATCAAAGCTTCTCTTCGAGACAATTCTACACCGTCATTTTCCAGTTCTCCTTCTGTATTCCTCAAAGCATCTTGTAGACCCTGTAAAAGATCTGATCGCCAATTGTACCAGACCTCTTTACTTTGCAAACGAGCTCGATTACGCATATCAGTCATTCTTTGATCCAAAACCATTCGTTGATTCGCATCACCAAGAATATATTCCTGTATGAATTCAGGCATTTCTGTCTCGACTTCTGTAGCTAATTGTTTGAGAAATGTCTTTCCCTCTGCAATATATCGTTTCAATTCCCTGCACGAGTGCTGGTAGATTTGAAGTTCGGGCAATGTACATGCTCCAGCAACTACGGACTCGCGGAATAATCCATCATCGTCAGCTTCTTCGGCTTCTTGTGCCATATTCGCCCGACGCATTTTAGATGGGGTTGGTACAGCAGTGTATCGTCGTTTTGTTGCTGTCAGGTCCATGAATTTGATCCCTGCTACTTGAAGGAAGTCATCAAGACCAATCTTCTTTGCAAGAGGCTGTTTCCGTCCAGACCGAGTTTGAGATGCTTCAGCTGCTATCTTAGGCTCACTCGCAAATTGAACGCGAGGTGTCCTCATGGGGGATTCATTGTTTATCTTGACCGGCGTTGCTTGTGCTGTTATCTTGCCTCGTGGGGTTTCGCTCCCTTTACGTGGAGAAGACATGGCAAAGATACTCTCCATCAAGTTTTTCTGTGGTGATGCTAAAGTGGCTGTTTGTTCCTGACCTAATTGCCGCAACGGTGTCAATCTTTGTGGACTTCTTAACGGCGATGCAAGGCTTGATGTAATCGTTGGTAGTATCTGTCCATCCGGATTCGAAATTTCAACATTTGATTCCTGCTTGTCATCTTTTGCCGGTGTACTCGACGACATTGCCGTTGGTGTCAATCTGACTTCAGGAGCTTGTGAATGTGTCGGAGATTGAAGTCTTGGTACTTGATGCGCCTCCGGGGTTCTAGACAACCTTACCGGCGTCAAACGCTTTGTTGCTGATTCCATCACGGTCGAAGGGCTTTTGGAGGATCGAGTACGAGGCCCTCTAGATGACGGTCCTACGTTGTGCTTTGGCTCTGGGGTGAAAAGTCTCTGTGATGAGCTATGCTTCGCGCTGTCGAGTAGGACTGGACCTGTGGACGTCTTTATCGGTGTCATCTTTTTTGGTGAATTTCGGAGGCTGTTCAATTCGGCTGTAAAAACTATGTTGGCCTTGGGAAGTTCACCCAGGACTGCAGTCATTTCCATTGAGTCTTCTTCGTCCGGTACTACCACTTGATCTCCCTGAACATCATTGGAAGAATTAGTGTTTGCAGGTTTCATAGGGCTAGCCTTGCCCTGCATTGAACCAAAAGCCACCGTAAAGTCCATTGTCTGCTCGTTAGAAACCATTGAAATTACCGACGATCGCCTGTTTCTGGAACTTCGTCGCCTTTGTGTATTGGAAGGTGAAGCAGACGCAAGTATTCCACCTATAGCTTTTGTGAATTCCATAGTTGCATCCTCCATTTTCTCTGTTTCATCCATAGTCTCAGCCACTTGGATTCCTCCGATTACTGCTGTAAAGTCCATTGCATCAGGATCCGCGGTCCATTGATCCAATCCTGATCGTCTCCGTTTATTTGGTCGTTCATCTGATTCTACAATAGTCATTGGCGAGCCATTTTCTGCAGTTGATCTTCTCCTTTTCAGTGCAGTCTTGACTGGCGAGGCATGGAAGATCTGGGTGAATTCCATTGTAGCATCCTCAGTCGATACGTGCGTGATGTTATTCGTCCGCAATACACCGAGAGGTCGCGTCATATCCATACTTGTATCCCCATCATTTTCCTCAATTATACTCAGCGCACGATCTTTAATTCCTATTTGCGTTCGAAAGGCGGGAGAAAATGGGTTTATGTTTTCTTGTTCCTGCAATTTGATTAAATTTTTTGCCATTGGTGTGAGCATATTCGCGTTCTGCTCCCAAGCTGTAGATTGGTCGACCTCTTCTCCATTCTGCTCCTCTTCATCTTCAGCAGAATGATATCCAAACTCATCGTATTCGATCCCTCTGGTACCTGCATGCTGTGCGGCCTGTCTAAGGTTCGCGTCAAGTCTGGCATTTGAGCCGGTCGAAGAAGTCGAAGCAAGAGATCGTGATGTCAAGTTTTCGGTATTATTCTCGGAGACCATACTAGCATCGTCATCATCGTTGACGTCCTCCTCCTCATCCTCTTGGTCTTCTTCAAGTTCTTCCTCGTCCTCGTCTTCCTCTCCATGACTCTCATCATCCTTACCGCCGACATTTGGGCCGGGACTGCTTTCGACAGCTGGACTGGAAGAATATATATCATCTGGATCATTAAAGTTGAGTGGAGGTATTGCCGAGCTTCGTCTCCGTGAATTACGGGACTTTCTCGTCCGTGGAGACTTTTGCGCAGAGTCTGGTGTAGATGGCACAATTGAATCCGAGGTTGCATCATCATCAGATTCGACGTGACTTGCGCCTTTTGATCTTTCAGATCCGGTCGAGGATGTAGTGACTTCCTTCATATGTTCAAACACATCCCATGTATGAAGAGTTGCTTCTGGCGCAAACGATACTCTCCGATTGGCTTATTGGTTTGATTAGTCTTGGGAACATTGATCATCAAAGGCTACCTGAGCTTACCAAGCGATTTCCGTCTTGCCGCACGTCTGTTCGCCTCGTCATCTTTTGAAGGAAGGATTGACTTTACAGGTATAGTGAATAAAGACTAAATACGGCAATCATGAGATACCGCTTACTTCTCGAGATTACAAAGGCACTTACTTTGCGGCGATCATCTTTTGTCGGAACTATCGTTTCGCTATCATCCAAGACCGCATCGGATCCAATACTTTTGCTCCGCCCTTTGCTTCGAGTTCTTACAGGCGAGGTAACTGAAGTTTTGATTGGCGATGATGCAGTTGTACTTGGTGACAAGTTCTCTTTGTCGAATGTGGCGGACATCATGGTCGATTTGACCTTTCTTTCAGTTTGTCAAAGGGCTCAGAAAATCATATTATATCAATGGCGCTGTCGAATTACAGAATGAATCTTTTTATGATTTCCTTACGCGGGGCAACAAGCAAAACACCAAAAGTAAACAATCAACTCGAACGGGAGTTCCCGCTCTTTAGCTTCAACGCACGGTCCATCAAAATTCCTCAAGAGTAGGGAAAAAATCCCCCACACAACTTTGTGCAAGCGTCAAGGCAAAACTTCGGCAATATCGTGTCCCTCCACAAAATCTTTCGCAATAATCTTCATCATCACGGGAGGGTTTCTTGTCTAGAAAAAGTCCACAGCACAACATGGCAACCGAGCTGACAGTACAAAGCGAACGTGCTTTCCAAAAGCAACCACACATCTTCCTTAACGGAAAGAAGCAAGTCGGAAAGGCTTCAAAAGCTGGAAAGGCTGGACGACGATGGCACAAGGATGTCGGTCTGGGCTTCAAGACTCCCAAGACTGCCATTGAGGGAACATATATCGGTATGATTTACCCACCTATCACGTTGATTCTACGAAATTAGTTGGTCTCGCTGTCTAGAGACGTATGAGTAGAGTTTTTTCAAGAGATGGACATCAAATCGCATTTTGGGCATCGTAATTCAATCAACAGTACTGACTATCATCCTACTTTAGACAAAAAATGCCCATTCACCGGAATGGTATCCATTCGTGGCCGTATCCTGACTGGAACTGTCGTCTCTACAAAAATGCACCGCACACTCATCATCCGCCGAGAATATCTTCACTTTATCCCTAAATACTCGAGATACGAGAAACGACACAAAAACCTTGCAGCACATGTCTCTCCCGCGTTCCGTGTCGAGGATGGTGACCAAGTTGTTGTTGGACAATGTAGACCTTTGAGCAAGACTGTACGTTGTTGATCCCCAAAATTGTCCTATAATCTTGTCTGCTAACATGAAAGTTAGGTCCGATTCAACGTTCTCAGAGTCCTCCCAAGAACTGGATCCACCAAAGTCAAGCAATTCTCCAAATTTTAGATGAAAAATCGCATGTTGAGTAGAGGGGAAAGGATTATGGACCATGTAAAAAGGCATCATTCACGATTAATATATGATCATATCTACAACGAAGAAAACCTTCAATAATTTGTGACATAAAAGATGAGCTTTTTAACGGTCTAAGCATGTCGTTACGTTTAGCAAAAAGTAGTCTAGTCAATATAAAAAACTCTTACTACAAAAACTTGGTATCTAATTACATGATATCTCCAAAAGATGTATAAGCTGTTTGTCTTATACCAATCAACATGTGTCCTCGATATAGACGTAGTCGCATCATTGTACTGTAGTTGACAAATTACTTTTCGTGGGTAAAATCAACCTTCACTAGCTTGGCAAATTACCAACCAGGGATAAGGCTACATGCATGAAAATAAACAAGGTATTGACTAGTAGGTCATTCATCACCATCTGCTCCTCCGTGTTTTCTCAGTCAAGCGCAAACTATTATAAGACTTGTCCGCGATTGTCTAATTATTTCGAAAGTCCGCCTGGTGAAGTAATGAGCAGCCTCTGAAAAGTGTCAGTATACCCATTAATCAACCCCATCCTCTCCTTGACCTGCAAACGCCCTGCCGTAAAACATCAGTGTCATGTGGAATGTTTCATCAACTATGCATGATGAATATTACCTTTCAAGCATAAAGGCCATGGCGTTTTCGAGCGTAATTAATGTTGAAGCACACCCCTATTACCTATCTTTAAGCTAATATCTTGAATCCGCTGTAGTCATGTCCAGCGGCCGACCAAGTAGCGGAGTCAAAAATCTTCGAGCACTATTCGAAGGACAAGACACCAGTTCGGGTCCAAACAACACCAACGAAGAAGGTGCGAACACGTCTGAACATAACGAGCGTAGAAAGACCAAAGTCCGTGCCAGTTTCATACCGGTGGAAAGTCCGCAAAGGATGTCTGCAAACGTTACACCAGAAGCAAAGACGGAGACGCAGACCGTCAACTCATACAAATCAAAAGATAGCATACATGATGACACAAGTAACCATGTCGACAAGGTTACATTACCAGAGACGAAAGAGCAAGTGTCACAAGAGGCAGTGAAAGCAGATGGAAGCGTAGAGAAAGACAATGTGCAAAGTCCGTCGGCCAAGTCTGAAGAGAATGATACAATGTCAACGGGAGTATCTGCTCCTCAAAAGGCACCCATTCCAGGATCAGAAAAGCCCGTCGCACCTGCTGATAAAGATATTGAAGAAAGGCGTCCAACTGATATGATCAATGAGGCAGCAAATAAAGTTATAACCCCAGCAGCCAAAGCGAAGCCTTCATCTTCAGCGTTACTTTCTCAAAAGGATCCTGCAAGATCATCGGCGACCGAGAAAGGATCTAGAATTGGGAGATCTCTCGGCGGAAGACCTCTTAGTGGCAGATTCAGTACAGATACATCATCACCAGTAGCTGTTCGGAATGTGTCAGCTCGAGGTACTCCTTCAAAATTACCTGGCGCTGCAGCGACAAAGACAAACGCTGGCTCCATGAATGAGTCAATACCTTTGGAACAACGAAATGAAAATACACAGAGATCTCCCTCTGCGAGAAGCACTGGTAGTGGATCTGGATCCCATCATATCGAGAAAAGGTAAGGTTTTGTTTTTCTTCTTACCATGCTAAGCTTACTAAAGTACTTGGAATTAGACAAAATACGGAGACGCTTCCTTTCTCGGATGAGGTCACTATGCAAACCGCTTCTTCTAGAGCAAGACAACACTTACCTGTTTCACACACTGCATCGACGTCAACATCATCTACTAGAAATTCTCTAGGTGCTTCTAGATCAGTTACTACCGCAGCAAAAGCCGATGGTTTAAAAAGATCAAATTCTGCAGCGATACGACCAATCTCTTCCAGACCTACAAGTAATGTCGGGTTGTTCGAACGGCTGTCAAGACCTACTGCTAGCACATTGTCGAAGCAACATGAGAAGATTGATACACATGAAAGTCAGAAGCATGAACCTCCTTCCAAATCACGACAAGTCGTGAATGCCGTCAAGCGAGTCTTACCAGGTTCGACAGCTGAGCCAAAGATAAAAAATAATTCTGACCTTAAGACTGCAACAACACCACAGGGAGATTCGAATAATGATGGGGCAGCGATCAACGACGAGAAATTGGCAGATGCATCAGGTCCATCTTCATTGTCTGAGGAACCTAAAACTGAAGTAGCTGGCAGCGTGCCCGGAAGCCAAGGAAAGGAGAATCAGTCAATCACGCAAGACAAAGTTAAGCAAGACATGAATTCTAGCAACATAAATACAGAAGATGTCAAACAAGCTAAAAGCGGATCCGAGGTGTCTGCAAACGCTGATGTCAGAACTGAAAATGTGGACGTTTAGGCAATTGCCTATAAAATTGTCTTCCATTCATGATTGAAATGGGAAACAACAAAATAATATTGTATAATCTACATTAATTCAAAAAGATATCCAGGACTTGACTAGCCGTAATTCTATAGTAATACCATGATGTTTGACTACTTTTACGTTTTGATTAGGAATGAAATATGACATACTTGTAGGCATGATACAAGATCAAACAATTTTCCATATACATGTATAGACTATCTATGCAATTTGTTGTAACTATTTATCAAATAAGGAGATACAATAGAGGCATTTCTGGACCCAATTAGAAATTCGCCTCGGAACTAGCATGACGTAGTCACGAGGTTATCCATGTCTAAATAAAGTTGCAAACGTCATGCAAACGTCTGGAGTAACAATATTTTGTAAAGTCTATTTTACACATGATCTTGTGCGACGGAGGGAGAGGACGCGGAGGTCTGACAAATCACAATCATCATACGATGCACAAATTCGAATCAGAGCCACGTGTTGCTCTCTCTAATCCTCTACGATAAAGGAGTGTAATATCAAACAACAAAAACTTATCCTATAAACCCTAATCTTGGTTATCAATAACAATATAATATACTGTACAAACCACAACCGTTCCGGCCTCGCCCAACATTCCGATTCCGCGAGGTGCTTTTTTCCGGTCTGCATGAGTTGACCGTTGACAGCTTATCCAGCCGAACCCGTATCTCAAAAATATCTCCAGCCGTCCGTCATTTTTACCTCACAGGGACCTGAGGCATTTTTGAATAGTCTTGTTAGATTCTGGTAGTGCCGCTATGAATGATTCTTGATGATTTGAAGATTATAATCTTGGTCGACTTGCACCATCATTTGCTATGGATTACATCCAAGACGTCTTTAGTCTGCCGGGCTTCCTCGGCACAAATTCCAATGATCAAACCTCAAAAGTCCACGAGTCAGACGCAACAGGACTGTTAACGCCACTACGAAGGCTCTTACGAAATGCTCGCAATCGTCAATCTATCGCTGATATCGAAAGTCCCCTACCAATACCCGCAACTCCACTTAATGAACCAGAAAGAAATACAGAAGAGACGGGATATAGAATTCAAATATTACGTGTTAGATTAGACCAAGCGATGAAATATAAACACTGGCTGGCTGCCGCTACTGAGCTTGACGCGCTTGAAGGTAATGATATGTGGAAACTTGAGGAGGAATGCGCAGAATACGATTTTGGCCTTGTCCGAGCTAAATTGCAAGAATCAGATGAAGTACGGCTCAGTCGAGATCAGAAGAAGATGTTGATGCTTGTTCGGACAGCACTCACTCGAGATCTTGGAGGGATGGGGAGTCTGCGACTATACAAACATTGTAGAGTTGGCACCAAAGCATTGATTGAACGATACATACAATCAATATTAGATACTATAGATACTTTAGTCCAGGTGACGAAAAGCGGACATGGGACGTTGCCATCCGCGGTAATTCTACAAGAGCTTTTACTTACAAGACAGGCTTTTGGAAGAAGTGCCCTTTTGTTGTCTGGAGGCGGGACATTCGGTATGAATCATATCGGTGTGATCAAGTCCTTGTTTGAAGCAAATCTCTTACCACGGATCATATCTGGCGCATCAGCTGGTAGCATCGTATCATCAGTTCTATGTACCAAGATGGATGATGAAATTCCAGCGGTTTTGAAGCAATTCTGTTACGGGGATCTGGCTGTTTTTGAAAAAGAAGGACAAGCTACTAGTGTATTCAGTAAAGCATATAGGTTCATGACAAAGGGTAGTCTTTTTGATATTGCCAACTTGGTTGCAGTCATGAAAGACTTGCTTGGAGATATTACTTTTCAAGAAGCATATAATAGGACAAGGCGGATTCTTAACATTTGTGTCTCAGCTGCTAGTGTCTACGAATTACCAAGATTACTTAATTATATCACATCTCCGAATGTGCTTATATGGTCCGCTGTAGCAGCGTCGTGTTCTGTACCATTTATCTTTGATCCTGGTCAGCTTTTAGCAAAAGATCCTCGAACTGGCGAGCAAGTGCCGTGGAATCAAAGTCCACAAAGATGGATTGATGGATCTGTCGAGAATGATATACCGACAACTCGACTTGCCGAGATGTTTAATGTCAATCACTTTATAGTTTCTCAAGTAAACCCGCACGTTGTGCCATTTCTAGAAAAGGATGAACAAGATTTGGCAAAAGAAGCTCAACAATCTTCCGTGAATCAGAAGACCTGTCATACTTGGGGTCATACTTTATCGACCATTGCCAGAGATGAAGCTATGCATCGCCTGCAAGTCTTGCAAGAATTTGGCGTGCTTCCTAATTTTATTTCGAAAATACGGTCTGTAGTTGGTCAAAGATATGCTGGAGACATTACGATTTTCCCAAAGATCTCTTATGCAAACTTTCCATATGTTCTGAGTAATCCAGATACCGCTTTCATGTTAGCGGCAGAAATCAGTGGAGAAAGAGCTACATGGCCAAAGTTGTCGGAAATTCGAAATCATTGCGCTATTGAATTGGCAATTGATGATGCAGTTCACCAAATGATGTCATGTGTTGCATTTGGTCCGCCACAACTTCAAATACGAAACGCACATCATTCAAGCTTGTCTGCACCAAGGTCGAGTTTCCGTAAGAGACAACGGTCATTGAGGCGTGCCTCGAAAACTGAAATCGATTTATCGGAATTGGCACGAGGGCGGTCATTTCAGCCTCAACGAACAGGAAATACAAAGAAGACTACTTTTATACTTGGAGACATTGAGAAATCACCACCGTCAAAGGGATTGTCTGCGCTTGATCTGCACGATTTTTCGGCATCAGATGCAGATAGTGACGATGAATCGACAATAAATTGGGATTTCTCAGATGGACTCGCATCTGGAGATTCTTCTCGCAATACTCCTATTAACCATTCTTTACCTACTTTCTGGCCTACTACGCGCCAATTATTCCCCTGGGCATCCCAACCTGCTACTCCAAGTGCTTCTTTCAAGCCATTCGCGCTAACGCCTGCTCATAAATCCGATCCTGCTGTTTCTGTCTCGGCTCCCCTCAGTGCTAGACCAAGTTCTCCGGAATTACGTTATAAAAGACTCTACCATCAAAAGCCTATCACAAATACTGCAAGTTCAGAGAGAGAAACAAGGCATGGTTTAAAGAGACGGAGTAGTAGTGCATTGGACTTTGATCCTTCCGGCACAAGAGGCATGATGCGCAGGCGTAAAATTAGTCTAAGTGGTACACCAAAAGCTATAGATACAGAGATGTACGGAAGCGATGATGATAATAATATGAGTTTATAGAATTGCATTGATTATGTCGTACTAATTGCAATAACATTATGGGCTATCTGCATATTGCATAGATATGATAGAAAAATCGCAGAGTTGTCTAAGTAAATGCATGGCTTACAATCGGGTTGAATTAATGAAAGATGAGAATACATGAATTGATGAAGTTAAGGACATACATAGTGTTCAAATTAGAGTGTCATTGTAGTTGTTATTTTATATTGCCAATTTCCATAGATGTAAATATAGATTCCTAAATGCATATTTGATCCTGAACATACCCTCGTAGCACTGTGTTAAAGCAAGTGATATCTCAACGATGAGTACACAAGTCAGTTGAAAAATGTGGTACACAAACATTATTGAGAATACAGTATCAGTTCATTGCAATCGATTGTTCTTGAAAAGACGTTTTGTCTATTGATTTTGGCTTTGTATGACACCGTTATATACATACAGTACAGTACGTTGTATTGTAGTCATGCGAAAGCTGGAACCTTACCTTTGAAAACCTGTTCACTATCAATCTAACTCGGTCCAACATCGCAACACATTGACTTTTCCATTGTACAGTACAGTATTCCTCATTTATTACCCCACACGTCGTTTCGTTAGAGTTCATCATTTGTTGATCGGAATAAACAACACGACAATAAATAAAGGGTCCACGAAATTACCAGCCATGGTGTAATAAAATTACAGTACTAACCACATCATTAATAAAAAATTCGCTATCCTTACCTTCCCGTGCAGTTCTTTTTTTAATTTCTTTGTTGTATTCCTAATCATCAACACAATACATAATCAGCATTTTCCTATTGCATGTACGAATTATAGATCAAGTTCATAACACAAAACCCTGGTTTTCATTTAACGACTAAAAAACGAGGAGATCATACGATTAAAGATTGAATGAACGATTGCAACGTTTGACGATATTGATAGTTCCGCCGTTTTTGTAATCTGGCTTCTGGGGACTCTTTTGACCGATGAGAGAGCTATAGTGGTTGCATATCAGCTACGACGTAAATAATAGTGCACAATATTGTATTGTTGGCATCTTATTGTATCGCATTGTAGCGTTCTCGGTTCCAGCTTTTCTTTTCCACATTACAATCATCACACAGCACTACAAAAGGGGTCTCTACTTTCTGAGAATCTTCTCTAATCTATAACACCATGACATTACCAGTATCCTCACCATTTTTGGAAAAAGACACGCCTACAGTCGTCGTCACTCCAATCGACGAGACGAAAGAGGATCCAGACTTTAACAACACCAACAAGGAGATGAACACTTCTACAACACTTCACAAGCCATCTCCTCTTGCTAAACCTCTGTCGATATTCCAAAAACCGACATATGTAGAAATGCCACCTGGTATGACGGATGTTGAAAAAGGAGCAAGTCTTTATCTATCCCCTTCGCTGTCTACACCTAAATACCCTCGCGAGGGGACTCAATCACCACTCTACGCCCCCTGTACAGCCTTTTCGTTCGACGCTCATATGAAGGAATGTACAATGTGGCCTTCGAAAACCACGTTGGAGCAAAAGGCACAATTGGAAAAGACTTCGCGAACGACGGGGATTGGCAGATTTTGGTCGTGTCGATCGAGAAAGCACAAATTGTGGATAAGAGTAATTATTGGAGTGTTGGTGGTTGCTATCGCTGTTGCAATTGCCGTTGGTGTTTCGAGAGCTGTAGGAGGAGGAATAAATCATGCTTGATACCCCATATGAACTACATACATAGGTTGCGTGAAAGTTTTTTATTCAAAAGACTGCCGTTGGGGTCATGCAAGTCGAGCATGTTTCTTTTGCTGAGCATCAGAAATCTTCTAAAATCCTTTTTTATGGATATGTTTAGTTTCACTTCTGTTTGTAATCTTACTTTTGTACAATTATTGTATCATCAACAACTTTTATAATGGCTTGGCCCATTATATCATGTATTATTATAGCACAAGCTGTTTTGTATCATTATTAATATAATTTGACTAATGAAGAATAGAATTTATTACCATCACGATCTTATCTTATGTCGACATTGTAGCACATTGTAGTGGAAATGTCTATACTGATGAATATTTACATGCAAAGAATATATATCTGCGCTCATCAAATTCAAAGCTATTGTGACTCGTCAAATACGTCAAACTTGACCACTTCCGTCTCCAAAGTTTCTGCATCAAGTAATATAATCTCACCAGTATCTATGAACCTCGACAACGCGATCAGTCTGACGCTTTGACCATTTTCACCTTCTATAGTCGTTGTTTCAAACTTCGGTTGGTTCCCAGCGATATAAACGTGTGGACAGGCCTTCATTACAAAGAGATCTGATTCTTGAAAAGGATAACACCCTACCAAAAAGACAGATATGATTAGAAAGGTAAACAAACATGATCGGAAAGCAAAGTGAAAGGAGGGATAAGATCAGACAAGAGACAGAACAAGAACTTACACAACGTATCAGGACATGTTGGTGCAGCAACTCTCCAACGTAATATACTTTCCATGACATCACATCGATCATCGCCAGGTATATACCGACACATATCCTCAATTGGCTGGCCTCCTGTCGCTAAGATTCTCCATCCGTCAACATCACCCTCCCATGGATTCGTCACTGAATGGAACCATCCTGAAGGCTGTTGAGAGTCTTTCTTACCCTGACCTGGAGGTGTCGGAGCAGGCATATAGTTCCTACTACGAGGAAATAAAGCAGGATGAATAGGTTGTTGGGGCAAAGCGGTACTTGCTGGATCTGTATCGCCGGGGAGGAGAGTTATGGGGAGACTAGGGAGGAGATTCGCAATGAATGAATCTAGAACATCTGTCGGCGCGGAATTATATGCTGAACTATCGTAGCCGTACTTTTTGGTCCCACCAATAACTGTCGGAACTGAATTTGTCGAAGATGTTGTTTTGGAAGTGTTGCTATGAGCTAGTTCTTCTCGACTTGGTATAGGGCCACCTGATGATAGAGAATTACCTACTATTATCAATCTCGAAATATGTGAGGCATTTTCTGCATCGCTTTCTCCTCCCGCTTCTCCAAGTAGATACTCTGTCAACAATTCGAGTGGCAGCATATCGTCAGCATCGCCGGAAATACCCAGTCCACTAATCAATGCAATCTTTCCTGCCTTGCCTCTTTGTCCTGGCTTTTTCATAGAAGTACCTTTCGCGACACTGACTACAGCTTCGGCATCATCCCTCTCCCATCTTACCGGCTGTCTAGCCAAATCAGGTACTTTGACATCCAAGACCTCGAATTCTCCATCCTTATTCTCCGTACCTAGAACACCAACAATCGCTCCTGTGACCAACATGATTCTGTCCAGATAATCTCCCGTCAATCTCAATCTACCTGATTCATCCTCCAACATGACTTTTCTATGAGCGTATCCTTTCTTTTCTTCATCACTGTCTTCTGTAAAGAACTTGCCTTGGTTCAACACCGGTGCACTGATCCAATGCTCCCTTCCTACATCATCCAAAACATTCGGTTTGAGTGGCATCTCCATAAACACCGTTCCTACTATCCAACATAATTCTCCCTGCCGCACGTCGAGGACGCGGTCGACGCGTGTGGCTAACGATGAGCCGAGACGGAATTGCGACCATGCTGATTCGGCATGTTGTGCTGTGGGAGCCTTGAGCAGGGCGAGACGCGAGAAGTATGTGTCGGAGAATTGATGGGTGTAACTTCGTGTAGATGTGGGAACCGTATAGGTTGTCAGAGGGAGATATGTCGACGTAGTTCGCGTCAGCGGGACTGTCATACTACCAATGTCCGTCATGATTTATCGTTAAAGTAACATCAATGTCATAGGGCAATCATGTCTATATCATCTTAATCAAGCTAATGGGGAAAAGGTGAAGAGCACTCATATTTTGTTTTTACAAAAACATATTCTATACGAGGGTCTTGAGACCGGTATTGCTACACGTGTGGAATGTTCGCACATTGTTCTTCACCAAATACGCTGCGTTATATCTAATCATGCTTCGTCAAGCTAATTAGATCCCCTAGACTCCGTTTCTATTAATCATTCGCCTTCCAATGCTCTGACATCAAGAAAATTCAATCATCCTGTATTTCAATTGCGGCGATATGTTATGTTATTCGTTGTGAGGAATTGGCCAGACTAGACACTCCTTTAATACATCATAGTCATCGTGGGAAGATGCGAAATGTGTAAAAACAAGTCACATAGAGAAGAATAATGTATGAATTTTAATCCTATAATTTTCGGCCCGCCAAAGCCAATTTTGAAGCAAAGATCATTTTCATCATCCCGCACTACAAATCACTTTTGATCATTACCACATGCACCATTAATAATCGTCATATTCACATCTCTTTTCTTTTCAACGACGCTATTTCAAATTCTTCTCACACTTCACATATTCGCATCAGTCATTCATCCCCCAAGAAGGAGTGAAATAGACTAGATTAATTTCCGCAAGGCTTAATTATTTAACAAATTAGTCATTCACATTACGGTGCTTGACAAGCCATTCTTCTTATTCTTTCACCAATCAGACTCTTGGATATAGCGATACAAAACATCTCAATGACTGGCATTGTGCCTCTTCGCTTCTGTGAAAGGAATAGAGGAATATAGCAGGAGAAATTAACTCACAAGATGACGGAGCCAGCAAGTCGAGCTGCTCCGCCAGCGACTACAGATACGACACCCACAACTCCAGTAACACCAGTAGCCCCGTCGACGAATAAAAAGACAAAAGGTAACAAGAAGACTACAAATGATCCTAATGAAGCGGCAAGACAACTTCAGGCAAAGATTGCACAATTAGAGCAAGATCAAGCGGGAAGGACAGAAGAAGATGCAGAGATAGGTGAGTATTGAATGATGTCCACCCATAGGCGCTTTGATTTATATACTTATACAATCATTACAGAAAGAGAAGTCCGCAAGGCTACGAGGGAAATGCAAAATAGTTTATCCACAATCGACACAGCTCAAGGTCGAGCAGATATGATACAGCGCAGATATGCTGAGCTTTTGGCCGAACAAAAGAGAACTGACCGCGAGAATCAAAAAGCGAAAAAACGAGCTGATCTACTGCAGAAAGAAAAAGATAATCAAAGATCTGAGTTGACAAAAGCGAATGCTCTGAAAGAAAAGTTGGAAAAGTTGAGCAGAGAACTTACCAAAGAAAACAAGCGTCTTAAAGATGATCTTAAAGATGTGAAAGAGACTGCCGAAGATAAAAATGAAGATTTGCATCGTCGTTTGGAACAAATGGTTGATGATGTAGAATTGGCAGTCATGACGAGAGAAGAACCTCAAAAAGTCTTTGAGCAGCTCGATCAGGATGGCATATTTCGGGAAAAGTTCAAATCTTTTGTTCAACAATACGAAATGCGCGAAATATATTTCGCTTCGGTGTTGAGAACGAAAGAATTGGAAATAAAATATTACGTTGCGCAGCACGAAAAACTACGAAAAGCACAAGATGCCGAGCTGACAAAATCACACCAACTCACGCGACAAGTTTCGACCTTTTCACAGACCGAAAATGATCTGAGAAATCAGCTCAACGTGTACGTGGAAAAGTTTAAGCAGGTCGGTCATGCAATTGCTCAGAATAGCTCTGCATCAGCTTACATACAAAAGGTTGAGGACACTCTTAATAATAGTAATGATTTATTTCTAACATTCCGCAAGGAAATGGAGGAAATGTCAAAGAAGACGAAACGGCTCGAAAAGGAGAATAGTCAATTGACGAGAAAACAAGAAGCTACGAATAAAAACATCTTTCAGATGGCCGAAGAGAGGACGCACTCACAGTCGGAAATGGATCGAATAATAAAGGAAAACGACAAATTAAAGATGTTATGTCGAGCCATGCAGACAAACGGCTACTCCAGGACGACGAATCGAGATGACATTGTCGGAAGTCAACAAGCCGTTATAGAAAATCCTGACCATGAACAAGATCCTGAACAAGATCATGAAGGTGAAATTGATGCAGGAGAGACGGATAGTGAGTATGATGAATACGAAGAAGACGAGGAACTTGAAGAGCAATACGACGATGATACAGAAGAAGATCAATCGGCTCCAGCCAAACCAAAACCTTTCGGTCCTGTGCCCCCACCGGATGTTGGAGTGAAAGCAGGGAATCTACACTCACCTGGTGACACGACACAAATACAGCATGCTCATGGTAATAGTCCTACGGCTCAAGCATCACAACAACCACAACAACAATTAAATGGACGAAATAATCCACGACATGTAAATGCTTGATTCGGTTTATCATATACATTGTTCCCACAATTACAGCAGACTTTATCCTGCTATTGTATCATATATCTTTTTCTTTCTCTTCCATCTCCCTTTTCAGTCCAACTCTTCATGTGAAGTCCTTACAACATCATCATTCATGCGCTGCTAGAACAGATCTTTTATAGTCGTCTACCAATTTATTCTTCTATAATTGGTAGATCACAAAGTTTGAGCACTGAATATATTCGAGCTCACCAGCGCAGATTAACATGTCGCGATTGATGTCGTCCGTGCTTTATACAGTGTCAACTCATATCCTCGACTTGAACAATTAGGAGGATGAATTTCCTACTTTTGCGTTTCGATCGTGTTTATTTGAAGATGTTATTGTTGTATAGCTACGACTAGTTGATCATGACATTCTCACGTTCATTTCAGACCCACGACATTACGAGAACCATGTAGTTGCGGACTAGGACGATGAGGACATGTCGATCATCATAATATAGATCGTTACTCATAAAACATGACATGTTTTTATATATTTCGTTATTCATAATGAACCAAAGTCCAACTTTCTAGCCACTTTATCAGCTCTACCACCATTCGGCAACTCTCCACCTCTTCTTTTCAAATCCTCGCCCATTTCCTTTAAACCACCCCCTTTCTTTGGTAAATCTTCCATCTTACTCGGTCGAGGCATTGTAATCCACCAGTCATGTTTAAGTACTTGATCCATCGTCAGCCTCTTTGCCGGATCTAGACTAAACATTCCCATCAGTAGATCCACCCCGACGGGTCCGATCGATCTGAAACTCGCTTCCCACTCCAGTCTCGTTTTGACCTGTACGATCTTGTCTTTTTCCGTAGCGACGTATCCTTTCAATTTACTCACTCCAGGCCAATTACTCTCCGACGGCGTTCCTATCGCCTTGGAAATCGTTTCTAACATGTTGATGTCCGTATCCGGCATCCCGGCGAGAAATGGTCTTCGGAGGACTAATTCCGCAAACACGCATCCACACGACCACACGTCGACCGCGCCAGAGTAGTAACTCGCTTGGTAATATAGCTCTGGGGGCCTGTACCACTTCGTGATCGTGTTGTACGTCATGTGAACGTAGGGGTCTGCAAACGACCTGGCGAGTCCGAAATCCGCTAGTTTGACACATCCGTCCGCGGCGATGAGGAGATTGTTGGGCTTTATATCCCTGTGTAGAACGAAGTTCGCATGGCAAAAGTGTACGGCGGCCGACAGCATGGCCATCCACGCTTTGATGTCCGATGCGCCGTAGTGCACCCCGTCGACGTCTTGGATTAGTTTCAGAAGATCGCCTTGCGGGAGCTGCTCGAGCACGAGGTTGAGGTTTTGGTTCTTGGTGCTGAAGACGGAGTGGAGACGGATTATGTTGGGATGGTGCAGTTCTTGCAGGTAGCGGATTTCTCGCAATGAGTCGTGTGAGATTCCCCATTCGGTCACTTCAGGTCCGACTTTGATCTTTTTGATCGCGAAGAGTTGGCGGGGGTCGGATTGGAGGTGGGCGGAGAAGACGTCGGCGTATTGACCTGCGCCGAGTTTGGCGCCTTTGATGTATTTGCGTCGTTCGGCTTCGTTGAGTTGTTCGGCGAGGTTTGCTTGGTTGGGGTTGCTACTGTTGTGGAAAGTTGTTTCAGGAGCAGACATTGCCATTGTAGGGTTTGTGAGGAGGTCTATCCCCCGAACTCGTCGCTACTTCAACGAGAGCTGGTTGTAATCATCATATCGTAGAAAAGTAGTCGTTGTTCTGGACCACCCAGTGTTGAAAAATATACACTTCTACATCAACCAAACCCAATTTTTATCCTTTCAAAGTCAGAACCTGTTCTGTACATTTCATAAACTACAATACTTGTATGTGACCATCCTGTGATGATTCGAGAACTTCAATGTAGGCAATAGCTAAAGTTCAATGATGCAAATATAGCAAGTGTTCATTTCCGTTTACTGTCTGATCTACCTCTTGTATTTATATACGAGAAATGGAGACTTCCTCGGATGATGTAATTAATCGTATAGCGAATGCTCGCGAAAAGATTGAAACTATTCGAGCAATAGGAGGGAATGCGGGCATGTCAATTGGTGTACTACATCATGGAAAGGTTATACATCGTGCCCATTTCGGGTACCGAGATGTCGAAAATCGGATATCAGCTGATGATTCTACCATGTATCACGTTGGATCAATGACAAAAGGTATAATTAGTGATGCCGTAGCATTATTGGTACAAGACGGTAAGATTGCTTGGAAGGATCCAGTACACAAGTTCGTGCCGGCATTCAACGAGAACAACAAAAACATCAAAGTCAAAGAGTTATGTAACGAAGCGAATATTATAGATCTACTTGCGCATCGTCTAGGTGTGGCTGCAGCAAACAGCTATTGGGTCACAATGCGACAGGTATTACTAACGGACCGTAACCAGACTGCCGAGCTGATGGCAACTTTTGAACCAACAAGTGGCTTCAGAGAAAAGATGACTTACTCGAACTGGCCATATGGACTTGTTGGAGAAATTATCGAAGATCTTGTTGGTCAGACTGCCGGTGCATTCGTCAAGCAAAGATTGTTTGACCCTCTAGGACTAGAAAACTCGACATTGGGCATACCAGACCCTGAGAACCATGTTAAAAGCTATATAAGTTTGACTGATGGAACTCCTAGTCTTTGCGGTTCCCCAGCCTTGACAGATGGTAAAGTATTGTCGGCTTGTGGATCATGCAAATCATCGCTCAATGATATGCTTATTTACTACAGAGAACGTATGAGAGCGGCTGAGCTACAGTCAAAAGACAATGCGATCACGGGAAGTAAATCACCATTTGTGCATTCCGAACACGCCTGGAAAGGGCAAATTCCCATTTGTGACGGCGCAGATTATGGGCTAGGTTGGGTTGTTACCGAACTACCAGCAAGAGGCGGATTGACCGGTTTGAATGGTTATGCAAATCGTCTCGGTGTAGATGGTCTACCTTTGATTGGTCATGGAGCTCCAAAAGGAACCCGTCTGATATATCATAATGGTGCTATGAACGGTGCATTGAGCTGCATTTACCTACTTCCAGATACTCACTCAGCTGTGATTGTGCTCGGAAATTCACTCGACCTTTGTGATACAGCTGATTGGGTTGGTCAGCTTCTCATTGAGGCTATTCTTGGAGTACCGGAGCCGGTTGATGTTGTCTTGCTCGCTCGAGTGGTGGCTACACGGACATTGGGTCTTCACCCTGCCGTACAGAAGCAATTGACTGAGGAGCGTGTTCATGATACTCCAGTAAAGCCACTCCATGCATATACTGGGAAATACTGGAATTCTGCGGGTAATTACTTTGTTGAAATCTTTGTACATAATGAATATCTACGATTGGTCATACAAGGACTCGATAAAGTCCATTATGACTTGTATCATTATAATTATGATGTATTTGCGTGGAATTGTGATTGGAATGCGGAGGCTAGATTGGAAATCTTTCCATTTGCTGTCCTTGATTATCATAAAGTTGATTTTAAAAGCGATGACAAGGGTGAAATTGTATCATTAAAATGGGGTTTGGATGGCCTCAGCGCCGGTGTTGATTCCTTCACAAAGGAAAAATGATTGCCATCGTTAAATTTTATGTAAATATGTAAAGCAAGGTTGTCGTTGAGTACATTCCAGTAATCTTGTATGATAGTTATGGTGTATTTATTTATAGAGTTTTTCTCGTCACTCGTCACCCTTTTTCATTTTCACGCCATAGCCTTTCTCGACCTTTTTTTTAACAACAACAATATACTGATCAAGCTCAGTTCAATCTGCTCTGACTTGATTTCTACCAAAAAGGATTTATAAGATCGTCATCCAACAAACTTGGAGACTACACCGTTTATCAATTCTGCAAGTCAGTTTTGGCGAACCTCCTTAATTTGACGCAATCCTAACGACGCACTTGGCTTACCAGATTACACTACCAAAGACTTTGCTCCATAATTTACATCAGTCAAATACCAACATAAGCAACATCACACACTTCACTTCACTTCATTCAGTTATCAAATCATATTCACACTACTCCAACATGGCTCGAATTGCACTTCCAATCGACGCTTTCACGTCGCGTTTCAATCTCTCATCTCGCTTTGAAGGCATGCGTAGTGAGAGTCTTGCCAATCGCTTCTCAAACCTCAAACCCGTCTCCGAATTCTTCGACTTTCGACGTATTTCCAAGCCAGCCAGCTTTGCAGAAGCACAAAGTCGAGTCAATTACAACCTGAGCTACTTTTCAAGCAATTATCTCATCGTCTTTGCCATGTTATCCGTCTACTCTCTGTTGACTAACTGGTGGCTCCTCTTCGATATCATCTTTGTCATTGGTGGACTTTGGGGAATTCGTCGATTGGGTGATCGCGATCTTGATCTCGGTTTCATTAGAGCCACATCTTCACAGTTATACACCGCACTTCTTTGTATTGCTGTTCCAGTCTTCTTTTTTGCAAGTCCATTTGCAGCTGCTCTATGGTTGATAGGTGCTTCCGGAGTTACCATCCTCGGTCATGCTGCTTTTCTTGATAAACCCATCGAATCGGCTTTTTCCGAGGAGGCGGTTTAGTCAGTCGACCGCGAGCTCCGGAACCTTTGCCTGATTTCAAGGGAAGACCGCACATACATTCCGCAGAGTCGGACCCGACTCATGTGAAACGTCGTGGTCGGAGATTTTGGGAGTCGGAAAGGAAAAGAAGTGGGTTGTTGAGGGTAAAACAAAGGAGAAACGTGGATGGTGAGGGGGTGATGGGACTGGCCGATGAGTATAGACAGGTATTGGACAGTCAAGGCTGGACTTCTGGTCTCAATGTAGGAGGCGAGGAGGAATTCGTGTATGAAGTAGATGCAGCTTCAGATGTTACGTCGGTTGCAGGTTACGATCAGCAGTGGGAGGCAGAAAGAGAAAAGTATACAAATCATTTAGACTGGATACGTCGTAAGGATAATGCATTGGTCAAGTCTGCACAAGAAAAATTGAGGTTGAATTCAGAGAGTGGTAGAATCAGAATGAGCTTGACTACGGATGAAATTGTGGCACTTGAGAATATGCGATTGCAAGAAAAACAGAATCAAAAGAAAAAGAAGAGCTCAACCCATCGGCTGTCCAATGGTAAGAGCAAGCAAGAGTCGTCCGGAAAGACTAGTAGATCAAGTAGTGGAAGTAACACTATTGGCGTCGGTAAATCTAGCCAAAGAAATGAAACTCGTTATTTCAGCACGCCTTCTCCATATACACTACAGCAAAGGATGAATACTATAGTGTCTCCATCGCGGACCAGTTCTCTCGACCCAACTATGATTCAACAATATTATTCGACTGACAGGACAAACGAACGGCAGAGAAACGTTATCTCTAACTCACCTTATACATATAACGATGGTCGTTCTATCTCAACATCCTCATTGCCTCAAAACACATCTACTAATTCTGCCGAATACACGGCTTATACACCGAGTTATCGTAATACCTCGCAACCGTACCTTCCCAACACATCTACGCGACGCACTCCCATTGATGAGTTACACATACCGAGCCGTGCTCGTGCTGTCTCCTCTGTTCCCTATCCTGCTCATGACATCCATGTTCCGAGACAAGGCAGGCGGAATGTATCTGGTCCTGCAAACATTAGTTTTACCAAATCAAAGCTCGTCAATATTGCTTCTCCTCTTGATGAGTATCCGACCAGAGTTGATCAATTACTGCCTGGTTTCTTTCCCGTCACAGAGTCGTCGATTGTTGGTGATTTATCTGATGCTGACTCTGTCATTGTCAAGGGAGACGTGGAAAGTGATTATGACTTCGAAGACGATGCAGTAGAGGTGGTGCATGAGCATGAAGCTCGAGCTAAAGCCAATCATGCCCTTATCGAACGAGTACCTGTTGGCGGACGAGCTGAGTCAAGTACTCGGAAGAAGAGCAAGCATAAACACAGAGACAGATCGAATCGAAAGAAGGGTTATTGACATTAGCAAGCTTACATTACTGGCGTTGGATTTCTGTTTTCTTGCAGCTACTATTCCATACAAATCATATAAATTATACATGCACACCATGTGACTGTCTATGCCTTGCGCATACCAATGTGCCCTCTTGTGGTTAAACAGTGATGACACCTCCTTGAGAAAACCTTAGCCTCAATATATTATGTACATTTCCGTTTGGGAAGCTCTTCATTACTCTGCCTATCCCTAGACTTGAAAGTATTCATCTGAACCATCCTCTACTAGCTCCAAACATAATTCTTATCAATTCAAACACGATTCCACCACAGATGAGGAATAAAAATAGCAATAACCAGCCCCTAGATATTGGTGATTTCTGTACAGCTCCTACTTTCTTCTTCAGAGACTCTGCTTGTGGTTTCCCTCTCTTAGCCGCTTCCGTCTTTGCGAAAGCCTCGTTGGCACGACGTTGCTGTGGTGTTTGAGCCTGTCGAAAGAGAGATACAGAAATTAGCTAATGAATACGAAAAGGTCACGCGAAAGTTGCTTTGCTTCATGGACCAAATAGAAAAAAGAAAGGCATATTGAATTCACCATTATATAAAGTATGTATTATGTACTTATGAGATTACAATAGATGGCTACGATGATACTTTAGAAGCTCAATGACCATTATTGTCAAAACCCCCTTAATAATTTCTATTTATCAGTGTTTATCGCATGTGCAAACGTCGAGGACAGGTAAGCTATATTTTGGAAACTTAAAAAAATGACTGTACGGTTGGCTATAAATGTGGAATAAAAGAGTCAAAACGAAAGACTTGGCGGAAAAAAGGAAAGAGTGCTGGAAAGAGAAAGCGCTGCCCAACAAATTTAAGCTCACAACCATTTCCGGTCCTTTGTGTAATCTAATCTTGGAAAGCCTAGCCCGAAAGTGGAATCCCTTTTCCCCTCTTCATTCCCTTTCTCAAACATCCGTCGTCCCCACACACAGAACTCAAGCACCGTATACAGTACTACTTCACATTCCTTTTCAAATTTCTGCTTTATCGAATACCAACAGGCATTTGAATCTGCGCAGTTACAATGGCAACCAACGAGGTTAGTTCCTTTTCCTTTCCGACCTTTTTTCCGACGTAAACAAATTATGAATGTGGTTACGCGTAACCAAAAAACATTCATTAATGGATTGAAATATCATATGACTGCTATATTATAATTATCAATGCTAACTATGATGTATAGAGAGAGAGGTACATTCGCACTCTTATATGGCAGTCCATAGGATTACAAGAGCTCGTCTAACACCTATAATTATAGCAAAACCTTTCTTGCTCGCTTGTGCGAACAGGCTGAGCGCTACGATGGTGAGTTATGATGAAATATACATCAAGACTTATTCAAATTTCTAATCATTATATTACAGAAATGGTTGTGTACATGAAGGTTTGTCGCAGACGTATCATTCATTGTTGTTGATCGAGCTTAAAATGCTGATTTGTTTATTTAGGAAGTCGCAAAGGTATACTTACAGCTCTCCAAAAAGCTTTATGACTGGAAGTAATAAGATGGAGCATTAAACTAACGCATCAATTAGCTTGCTGGTGAATTGACTGTCGACGAACGTAACCTCTTGTCAGTGGCTTACAAGAACGTTGTTGGAACCCGTCGTGCCTCTTGGCGCATCATTTCTTCAATCGAGCAGAAAGAGGAGGCCAAGGGTACAGACAAGAACCTTCCCATCATTCAGGAATATCGTCAAAAGATTGAGACCGAGCTCGAGAAGGTCTGCCAAGATGTACTTGATGTACTTGACGAGAGCTTGATTCCCAAGGCTGAATCTGGTGAATCAAGAGTCTTTTACCATAAAATGTTAGTGTAATGTCTTTATTATCACATCTATCCAGAGCTAACAATCTACTAGGAAGGGTGACTACCACCGTTACCTTGCCGAGTTTGCTGCTGGAGACAAACGCAAGGACGCTGCTACCGCTGCTCACAATGCCTACAAGGTTGGTCATATTCCTATCTGAAACTATGATAAGCATGATATTTATGATATTATTTAGAATGCTACCGATGTTGCTCAGACTGATCTGACACCTACACATCCAATCCGCCTCGGACTTGCCCTCAACTTTTCCGTTTTCTACTACGAGATTCTTAACTCTCCCGACCGCGCGTGTCACCTTGCCAAGCAAGCTTTCGACGATGCTATTGCAGAGCTCGATTCATTGTCGGAGGAAAGCTACAGGGATAGCACTCTCATTATGCAACTTCTCCGTGACAACTTGACTCTCTGGACTTCATCCGATGCAAATCCAGAACACGAACAAGCTGCTGCCGCTGCTGCTGGAGGTGAGAATGCTGGTGCCGCCACTGGATCTTCTGCTGCTCCTGCTCCAGAAGCTGAAAAGTCGCATGAAGCTACACCTGCTGCTCACGCCGAGGCACCAAAGGCACCAGAGTCAACACCTGCCGCTCAATCTTAAAAAATAAATTGTTCTATTGGTCACGCATTCAACCTTGCATGATGTCTTTTTTGATGTTTATGCTATGGATTGGAATTTGACACGCGAGATATTGGAATTATATGAGTTGCAAGCATGTGGGACGCCACCATAAAAATATGTGTTGTTATTAGCGTCGATTGTCGAGCTTTTCAGGCCCTCAAATTCCGAAATTAAATCTTCATCTTTTCACTCATGATCACTTTTACCCCTCAATATCGATGGTTTCTTTTTCCCCGTTTTTATAACAATATTGTCCAACCCAAGCAAGCATCGTATATCGCCGACAGTGGCTAGTCTTGATTGTTGAAGATTGATTGTATCGGCCAATTCAAGAGCCTTTTTATAGGCCCCTTTTGTTGACAAGTTTTTGTGCTATTGTTATTTTATTATTGGTTGATTATGTATTGGTGATCACCTTGTGCCACTCTTTTAGCGAAGATACCTAACATACTTAACTTGACTATCTTACTTGCTCATGTGATATATAAATCGTCTATGCAGTAACTCTATGCAGAATTGAAAATCATACCACTTGTGTCTTTGAAATAAATAAGAGTTTGACTTGAATACAATTATGCTCATCCCATGATAACCACATCTTCCCCAATTCACTATCAACGAGGCAGATTTCTTTCTCGACTGTCAGGTTGAATTCAAGTGTTTATAAATCTAGTATTTTATAGCAATAGGATCCGTAATGAGCTCTAATTATAAGAATGAGTCTTTCATAGTATCTGCACCGGGAAAGGTAATCGTATTTGGTGAACATGCTGTCGTTTACGGAAGAGTAAGTAAAGATATCAATTTTTTCCATTTCGTAAACTTGTAATATCTCCTTTTGTCATTTAATCACGTCGTGTATTGGTACTGATAATGGCATGTCGTATAGACAGCCATGGCTGCGGCGATATCATTACGATCATATCTTCACGTCCAGACTGACAAACCAAGTCTTGATCCGACTATAACTCTGCGCTGTGAAGACATTGGCTTGAGCCATAGTTGGTCCATCAAATCCCTTCCATGGCCAGAATACACAAAGTCAGATATTGCTCAGCAAAAAGATGACGTTCCTACAACAATAGATCCGATTCTAGAAGCAAGTCTTCGGCCTTTTGTCTCTTCTGTATCGTCGACTCTTTCAGAACACGAATGTAAAATCCACCAGGCAGCAGCTAGTACTTTTCTATATCTCTACTTGTTACTATGTACACCATCGATGCCATCTCATACTTTCACCCTCCGTTCTACTATCCCTATTGGTGCGGGATTAGGTTCTTCGGCATCAATAGGCGTTTGTATAGCCACTGCTCTCTTACTTCTCACCCCATCAGCTCGTCTCAAAATCCCCTCTCCAGGTCTTTCATCTCCAAATCAAGAGGTTTTGGAGAGAATCAACGCCTATGCTTTTCTAGGTGAATGTATTATCCACAACACCCCGTCTGGAGTCGACAATACAGTCTCGACATTGGGTAAAGCGGTTTTGTTTCGACGCACGACCGGGGCTAAACCTACGATAACCTCTCTGCAGAAGTTTCCGGAATTACCGCTTTTGATCGTCGATACGAAACAGCAGAAATCGACGGCGAGACAAGTGGCATTGGTGCGTGAACTGAAGACTCGGCATCCGGGAGTTGTGGATAGTGTTCTAGATGCGATAGATAATATCACGGTCTCTGCGGCAGGGTTGATCGGTTCTTACGAGGACGATCGAGAGTTCTTGACGAGGATGGGAGAGTTGGTGGGTTTGAATCACGATCTATTAAGGACGTTGGGAGTGAGTCATGCTAAGCTTGAACTGTTGAGAGATATGGTGGAAAGTAGCGGAGTGGGTTGGTTTAAATTGACTGGTGCGGGAGGGGGCGGGTGTGGATTTGTTTTATTAAAGCAGAACGGCGGACAGGATGTAGAGATGTTGGAGAAGTTGGAAAGGGAAATGGAAGAGGCTGGGTTTGAGAAGTTTGAAACTACGCTTGGTGGAAATGGAGTTGGTGTCTTACTACCTACTGGTCGAGAAACGATCATAAGTCAAGATGCATTTCTTGCTGCAAAGGGCAGAGATGGTTTAGAGGAGTTGATGGGAGATGCAGCTGGACATGAATGGTTGTATTGGAATATATAAAGAATCATATCATTCTAATATCGCGATTGATTCATTAACGCATGATGGAGAATTGATGAATGAAATCAAGGTGATATTGTAGACTACAGAGAAGAAATTGTTCGTATGAGAATAATCTATACAGTCTGACTTACAAATCCACCGGCTGTAACACCAGGACCTGTATAATCTTGATCGGGTATATACAAATGTCTTTCTGCACCAGCAGCAGTCAACACCATCATTCTCATCACACCACCGGAACTACCATCCCATCTCATCGCTTCACCCAAAGCACCTCTCACAAAGGCCAATCCTTCTTCTTTTGTCATGTTCTCTTTCCAATTCGAATTACAATATCCATAAATATAAGTAGATCCTGATCCACCGATAGCATATGCTTGTTCATGTAAAGATCCACCTAGAGGTAAAGAAAACACTTTACCTCCATTTCTAGCATCATATCCAGCTACTATTATCCCGGCCCTATCATCAATAAAATCAGTCTACCATTTTTCTTCTTCCCTGATGGTACATATAGAAGTATAATGGAAGGTTAAAAACATACGATAACATATCTTTATTATTATAACAAATCTCCTGAAACAACGCCGCTGCAGTTTGTGTACTAGGAGGTTGTTGTTCGCTAACAGCGTATGAATCTAAATAATACCGCACCATATCCGCTACCGCTTGTGTGTCTGCCGCCGAACCACTCCTACAACACCAGATCGTATCGTGGACTTGTGTCAATTTGTCACTCACTCGATTGGCGATGTATGAGCCGGAAGAAGTACGGGAATCTGCGCCGAGAATCACCCCGTCTTGAAAATTAATGGCCATGCTTTTGGAACGATCAGTTCTTGTTCAAAAGTAGATAAAGGAGTATGACTTGATGAGAGGAGGGAGTTACATTGATGTGCCGAGATTAATGTCGCCTGTTTTCAGACGGTTCATGTCGAAATGTATGCCATCTGACGGGAAAGATGATTGTTTAGTTTATTGTATACTCTGAGTGGAGGGAGGAATTGTTACCTTCACCAAACATTCCTGTTCCATGGCCCATGAACATCTTTACTAGTGATCCACTGATGATCTATGGATGTGAAGGACGGTGGTTAAACAGAGGAACTTTATATCGTCGATGACAGGTAGAAGTAATCTCACATGTCATGGCTTGGAAGAGCTTGAAATCGCCGCACGTGACAAATGTCATCGTCATTTCACTTCACTTTCACTTCCGAAAATGATGTCAGAGATAACAATCCAGGCTACATCTATGCATTCGATACAATGACATCTGTTCTATGGTCATATGCACGATTTCCTGTATATGCGGCTAGCGGGCTAGCGTTTCTATTTAGTTCTGCACTGTATTATTATCAAAGGTTGGCCAGCATTACTTTTACGCATCCATAAAAACAACAACAGACGCTGATATTGAAAAAATGTAATAGAGAAATCATATACCCTCGAAACCTTCCCGCCGGTGCTCGTACAGAAATTCTAAGTCCCAAACAATTTCAAATAACAGATTATGAGGAGTTACAAATACCAACACCCGATGGAGAAACATTGCATGCTTTTCTCGTCAAACCGCCAAATATGCAATATTTTAGTAACATAACTATATTACAATTTCACGGGAATGCTGGAGCTAATTACCATCGTCTACCTATTGCCAAGAAAATATCATTCGATATGGGATGTAATGTGCTACTACTGGAATATAGAGGTTATGGATTATCTACTGGAGATCCTTCTGAAAAAGGTCTAACGATCGATGCGCAAACGGGATTAGATTTTATTCGATCGAGAGATGATCTCAAAAAGACAAAGATAGTAATATATGGTCAGAGTATTGGAGGTGCAGTAGGCATTGGACTTACAGCAGCGAATTTACAAGGAGACATTGCTGGATTAATCTTGGAGAATACTTTTTTGAGTATCGCAAAGATGATACCGAGGTGAGTCCATAGATCTACAGCAGAGTTGTTGGGTTACTCATACTAATTACTTACCAGTGTCATGCCTGCTGCTCGAATCTTGATTCCATTCTGTCATGAAAAGTGGCCAAGTGAAAAATACATTGTCAAAATTAAAGAAACCCCAATCTTATTCTTGAGTGGACTCAAGGATGAGATAGTTCCGTTCGTTTTTCCGAAACTTGGTTATGACCATGAGTGTGTTTTTTGCTAACTTTTGCTACGAACAGACCGAACCACATGAAAACTTTGTATGATATTTGTACATCAAACACGAAAATATGGCGAGAATTGCCAGATGGTGATCATAACAATACTGTCGCTAGTCCAGCTTACTTTAGATATTTTGAAGAATTTTTGAAAATATATGTAATGTCACAATAATGTATTATTAAAGTCTTGGAAATGTCGTCGGGTGTAGTGTTGTAAAGTCTATGTAAGGATGGATTGATGAGTTGTGTCATGATGATTTTCACTCTTGATTTGTTACCAACACGTCAATTGAGCGCTCGTTCTCGTTGCGTATCGAAAGATCTCCCCAACATTGATGCAGATGACTGATTTGATATATGAAAAAAAAAACGAGTCATCATAACAATGCATTGTTCTTATCGCGTAAATCTAGGGTTCTGACAACCCTTGCGAAACATGTAACGCTAAAATTTTATATCCACAGCTTTACAGTACAGACTTCATGCTAATGACCATTGTTTCACGCTTTGAATTGGGTTTTCATGCTTGGTAACATTGGCACTGGGTACCGAATTAAGACCGACGGTTGGTATCCGAATGGTAAACGCCGTAACGCTTTGTTGCCATGCAAAATCTTCTGTGTCTTTGTCTTTTGATGATTGACAATTATTTCCGACGGACGCTACATTGCTTTAGCCGAAGAAAGTATAAATTTATCCATTACTGTACAGTATTTTTATCGGTCGACCTGTATGATTTATTCCACTGTGTTGCATTATATCACCGTCATGGAGACAGTACAATAATCGTTTAGTCTGCTCCCGGGCCATCCAATTTCTAAGATTATATAAGCAAGTTTTGCTTGCACTTTCGAACTTTCACAATTATCGTCAATAAAAAAACAAATCAACAATTCGCTTCACAACCATAACTGTGAGCCAGACATGACGAATCCGGCCACGACAATGGAGAAATCTCCAGCATATGATACTACCGGCTCATCAGCGACAGATCACAATCGAGATACACTACTCACAGAACACAACAATACTAGCAACTCCAACAATGTTGCGGAAACGACAGGAAGCACATTAACTCCCAATGAAAAATTATCATCAGAAGAGCCAGTCGGGGTAAATGGAGAAGTTGATGATACTGTATATCCTGTAGCAGCAAAGAAATTACTCATCAGTCTCGCTCTGTGTTTATCAGTCTTTTGTTTAGCGTAAGTTTCACATCATTTACTAAATATCATCATGTTCTAATATTTTTATGTTTAGACTTGACAGTGAGTTACCAATAGACTCAAATATCCATATGAATACCATTACTAAAGCCTATTAAAGACACCATTCTCGCGACAGCTATTCCAAGAATAACGGATGACTTTCATTCTATAAATGTAAGTTCACCGGGTGTTAATGAGGATATGTACATCTATACTGAGATCTGATTCAGGATGTTGGATGGTATGGTTCAAGTTATCTTCTTACGACATGTGCCTTTCAGCTTGCTTTTGGTAAACTATATACCTTTCTCAATCTTAAATGGGTTTATCTGGGTGCCATCGGCATGTTTGAGATCGGATCTATTGTCTGCGCGACTGCACCTAATTCACCAGCTTTGATAGTTGGTCGTGCTATCGCTGGTGTAGGATCTGCTGGATTATTCACTGGTGCATTTTTGATTATCGCTGCAACTGTGCCACTCCGTGAACGACCGATATATACTGGAATTATCGGAGCCATGTATGGTATAGCTTCTGTTGTTGGACCATTGATGGGAGGTGCTTTCACTGATCACGTCACATGGCGATTATGGTAAGTAAATCTTCAATTACGGTGTAGTCATGAAAGTAAGCTGATTTCCCAATCCTAGCTTCTACATCAACCTACCATTCGGTCTTGTTACCGTGATTTTCATCATCGTTTTCTTCCATCCTACACATATCCAACACGAGACCAGTCTCAAAAGTATGACTGTCAAAGAATGGTTCCGCACTTTTGATCTGTGGGGTTTGTTAATCCTTCTGCCTACAATTGTTTGTCTCCTTCTAGCTCTCCAATGGGGGGGAAGTAAATACTCCTGGAATAATGGACGTATTATCGCTTTGTTAGTATTATTCGGCGTTTTAGCATTCTGCTTCGTATTCGTACAATTCAAGCAAGGTGACAATGCAATGGTTCCATTCAGAATATTGAAACAAAGAACTATTCTAGGTGCCACATGGTTTGCTGCTTTCCTTGGAGGATCTTTTTTTTCCATTCTGTACTGGATACCTATCTGGTTTCAGGCGATCAAAGAGGCCAGCGCGACTAAATCTGGTATAATGAATCTTCCCATGGTCCTCAGTCTTGTAATTCTATCGCTTGTTTCAGGAGCTGGTGTACAAAAGTTGGGATATTATACCCCGTGGTTAATCGCGGCCAGTATCCTGGCCACTGTTGGGGCAGGACTATTGACGACCTTCGAAGTCTACACAGGTCATCCCATGTGGATTGGTTATCAAGTAATTTACGGTGCAGGTATCGGATGTGGTCTTAACCTCACTTTGATTGCCGTTCAGACAGTACTGAGCAAAAAAGATCTTCCACTTGGTACCTCGGTGGTTATTTTTGCACAGACTTTAGGTGGTGCAATTATGGTCTCGATTGCGCAGAACGTCGAGACAAACGAACTTATAAAGAATCTCAAACTACAAAATGTGAGCGTATCAACATCGACAATCTTAAAGACGGGAGCGACAAATTTGAGGACTGTTGTCGATGCTCAAGATTTGCCAAGCGTCCAGATAGCTTACAATGAGGCCCTTTCACAGACATTTTACGTCGGTGTAGCTTGTGCGGCATTAAGTATTATTGGAGCTTTGGCTGTAGAGTGGAAGAGCGTCAAGGGCAAGAAGATTGATACTGCCCCAGTGGCCTAGTCGAGTTCAGAAGGTGCATTTTTCATTGTCTAGTTCATCCGTTATGATATCATTGACGACTCTCTCCAATTTCATGACAATGACTGATGTTTTAATTACGGGAGGAACACTTCTACAGGGTTAATTACTGGTAATAGATGATTTCTGTCGTCTCGGCCTGCTCTTCAAAACACCCAGATGACTTTCACGGTTTCTGCTCTCAATCTCTAATTAAAAACATCTCAAAGTGGAAGTACAATCAAGTTTTCAGTCAACAATCTCTAATTCAGAGCATGTCTATACCCATATAAGCGTACATATACTATCCCTTGTACATATATATATGATTTCTAGTCAAGATTGTAGTTTTATAGCTTTGTCATTTTGAACAAATCTGATAGCCGTATTCTCTATATCTCTTCATACTATTCTCTACCAGCAACGCAAGCATATTCGATGGTTACAACAAGAATAAGGCACTGAACGATCTATGTTTTGCAATTAATGATGCTAAATATATATTTATATATAGTGCTATGACATCATTCTGCATCTTTCAATTCCGATCTTTGTTCACAATTCCAGATTTGGTACACGATATATTTGCTGTAATTTCCTCCCTCTTGAAATTCGACAAAAGTGCTATTCAATCACATACCCAGAGGCCGTGGGCATTGACCGTGGCCAAGGCCTGATCATGACGTCTCGATCTGCCTCTGGCCGATACAGATTTGACGCCGATGATCCACACAGACCGACAGTTTCTGGATACACAACAAGCGGCAGAACAAGTTTGACTCGGCGGTCGTCTGCTTCAAGCGATGAAGACTCTGATCAGGACAACACGATACATAAGCGAACACAGTCTGATATCAGCTCGGTTAATGGTGTATCTCCAAAAACTGAGATTCCTCGACCGGTAGACACGACAACAAGTCAAATCAGTGCGACACGGTCTCGAGATCAGAACATGGGTCCGGCGACGCCTACAGTGACTTCAGATCAGACTATATACCCGACTGTACACACACTGCCTACCACTACTCAGCCTATGTCCCCCACTGCGGCAAGCAATCTTCACACAACTCCACCAAATAACATGCCGCTACCAACACCACAAACGTTCCCTTCCTTTGCATTACCAACGCGGTCTGGTACTGTGGACCCCAATGTTACGAGTCCACAGCAAGCCTATTCTGTCGTCCAAAACACCCCAAAATCCTCAGAGCCAGAGAAAGAGCCCATCAAAGACATTCCAGCCCAAGATTCGGCTCTCATGGAAATGCAATCAGTACTTCATCCTACCACTACCGGAAAGGTCGTCCAGCCGACAACATCGTCGCAACAAAACTCTCACACCCACGATGACGCTGCGCATTCAGATTCGCAATCTACGCAGCAAGCTAATCTACAATCTGCTCAACCAACTTTGAACGCGCAACAATCGTCGCAAAAGACTAATAATCAACAACTGCAAACCATAAACAATGACGATAATCAGCAGGCCATGCCACCTCTGCCTGATGGTTGGATAGCCAATCTGGATCAGAACTCGGGACATTACTACTACATTCATCTTGCAAGTCAATCTACTCAATGGGAATTCCCGAAGGACGTTACACCGCTCGCTTTTAAGGAAGGAAAATCAAATGGAGAATCATTGAGTCCGATGAAAAGTCCATCAATTGCTACAGCTACTCCGCACTCTATTCAAGCTCCCATCTCTGCGCACGATGAACATTCTTCACATTTGCGATCGTCTGTTCCTATTCCGCCAGGATTTGCCAGCAACATCACCGGTCCTTTCACAGTTCCACCGTCGCCAGGTGCTCAATCAGCCATGTCTGGTATAATGCCTTCTAATCATGCTTACTTTGGCCCTTACTTGCGTTATACAAATATCGATCTCGAAAGATGTCTGTGGCTTGGTTCTGTAGTCTTGGTGACAGACCTGACTCATCCACCGACGTTACATATCCACCAAACTACCGATCTATCACCAAATCCGAGACAATTAAGAGCAAATCCGATCTATGACCATCGAGGTTGGATTTTCTACCGGTATGATATGGATCTACTTATGGAAGAACACGCAACAAAATGGACATATGCTATTACATCTCATCTAGGTTGTACTCGCAATGAATTCGTCGTTGCTGGTCGATATGAAACAAGCTGGCGGTTCATTTCCCACTCGAGTAATGATTTTTGTCCTAGCGTTTCTGAAAAAGAACAAAATAAGTTGGGAGGAGCGGGTTTGATGTGGAAGGATGTTTTGCAAAAACATCAAGAGTGTGGAGGATTTCATGTCCAACTTGGTCTTGGTGGCCAAATATATGCCGACGCACTTTTCGAGGAGATATCTGCTCTTCAAGAATGGTCTACAATAAACACAAAGGAAAAGCGACGTACCACACCTTGGAACGAAGATCTGGAAGATGATGTAACTCATGCATACTTTCAGTTTTACACTACCCATTTTGATCAACCATATCTTCGTGATGCTCTAGCTTGTATACCACACGTTTTTGCACTTGACGACCATGACATGTAAGTGTAATTTACCATTTATTTTTCTTAACGATATAATGGCAATCTAACACGTAAATTAGTTTTGACGGTTGGGGATCATATCCCGAATATTTACAGCATTCTCATATCTTTCGCAACATTGGTCGAATCGGTATCGACATGTATCTGCTATTTCAACACCATACAACACAAGAAATATTACAAAATGTTACAAACGATTTGGATCTATTCACCATTACTGGTACTGGATGGCACTTTTTGAAATATCTTGGCCCGGCAGTCGTTGTGGTTGGTCCGGATACTAGATCAGAACGTACTAATACACAAGTCATGGCTGGCCCGACTTATCAAGGTCTATTTCCCAAAGTAGCAATGCTTCCGCCATGTGTACAGCATTGTATTTGGATCTTTCCTGTTCCTCTAATCTTTCCTCGTCTGCATAGCGCTGACAGACTAGCGACCACCGTCAGTCATAGTAAGTCCGCCGTAACGGAAACATTTAATAAGTTGGGAAAGGTCAAAACTTCTCTCCCCGGTCTGGTAAATGAAGGTCTCAACTCTATCAAAAAAGCAATCGGTAAGTCTGGTCTCATGACAGGTATGATGTCACCATTTGGAGAAGTGGATGTGTTTGATGAATTACGAGACATGTGGACGCACGAGTCAAAGGTCAGTCTATAGTAAACTCACAAGTGTCTCTCGCATTACTAATATATATCTGATAAGGATCTTGAACGGACATATATAATACGTACGCTACAGGGTGTCTCACACAACAAATCGCTACGTATGACATTCTTATCTGGCAGTGTAAATTGTGCAGGAGCTGGATTAGTCTATGATCCATCCCATCCATCAGATCATAAGACAATGTTCCAATTAATAAGTTCAGCTATTGTAAATGCGCCACCTACCTCGACAGTTTTACGTATGCTCAACACGGATCCTAAACAATCACTTTATATTCCACCAAACGGGAGGAAAAGTATCTACAATACCGGACAATCCATGCCTCACACAGATACAAAAGAAGACATGATGGAAATATTCGTGGCAGATCCGGATGGAAAGCCAAGAGAAATGAAAAGATTAATGGGACGAAGAAATTATATCGTCATGGTTGCGTATGATCCCGAGTTGGTACAGGATAGTAGGACGAATGGAAAGGGATCACAAACTTCCTCACCTCCACCGCTTGGTTACACGGGTGGTAAAGGCAGTGGAAGACTAAGCTTGGCTGCAGATTTTCTTGTACAACAATCAAATCAAGGTCATGCTGGTAGTGTCAAGTATGGTCCTGTTGTCATTCCTTGTCTTGAGTATGGACGCTAGTTGGTAATTGTATTTTTTGTTTCGAATGTATATTTATATGTCATATCTTTTCCAATAAATTACCACATGCAGTTGTGATTTGATAAGATAACCCTTTTTTGTAATTTGTGAGGAAACTCTGCCAAGACAAGACACCCTCGAACACGTAGCTATTTTTAGTTAGGTTTTTAATCAGTCATAGGCGAACTATTGGCTGACTAATAAACAAGATTCGTGGGGAAAGTTGACTTGTTACGAAATTTTAAAGAAACGCATGATCTCATAAAACTGCGCGACTCCACCTTTTGGTCGATCCCAAATCTAGAAAGGCATATTTTTAATCGGAGCGCTAAATGCTACAGCGAGGCTTCTTGGACATCAAGCCGAATTAAACACACATCATATCTTGTCGCTGCGTCTCCAATAATAAGAGACGGCGACTTCCATTGCGACGGTAAATGAGACAAGACAATGGCGTTGGTCGCTGACTTGGTCAATCACCTTTTATACGGACAAAATAACAATACAAGTCGAAAAAGGGATTATACCGCTCATAATCAAACAACTCCTAGATCATTTTCAAATAGAAGCGACTCTGTCCGGACCACTCGGTCGACGGATAATTTCGGACGCGACTTTCAAGGGTCCATGTCGACAGATGCCTTTGATAGGTCAAAGCCTGTCAAAGATGGCTCATCAACCGGTCAAATAAATACTACGGAACAGAAGGATGGAATAAATAACGCGGAACAGAAGGGCGGAATACATAATACAGAACAAAAAGGTGGAATCAAAAACACAGAACAGAAAGGTGGAATGAATGATTTCAGAACTTCGGATGAATATGGAAGGAGTCGCATGCCTCGATATTATCGAGATTTATACGATGATGATGCCGACAATCGAGCGGATCAATGCGATACAACTCTTGCGTCGATGGCTTCGTCTGTTCAATCTCTTAGAGGAGATGTTTCTACAAGCGCATCATCTACAAATCTACGTCGCATTCAAATTCGAGATTTAAACCATATACATAAATTCGCCAGTGATGGTAATCTCGGATGGCGAAGAAGATTAAGTGAAAGACGAGACTCGAATGTGCAATATGATATAAGTTCCATGCCGATTGAAAATATCATCGAAATGGTCGCTGGGCTGTTGACAAAAATAACCACTACAAATGATCAACAACATGAACATTTCAGTGGTCGTGTTCCACCAATAGACTCGAATTCCAGCACAAATTCTCAGACAAGTAGCGTTCTTGCATTTCACGGTAAAAACGTGCCGAGTATAACGATACTGGGATATTTAAATAGAATAAATAAATATTGTCCAACAAGCTATGAAGTATTTCTAAGCCTCTTGGTCTATTTTGATCGCATGACACAACGAGTGAATGCAATCTCGCAACAAACGCCAGAGGAAATTGTATTGGAACAACAAGAGTTAGATACAACCCCAACAAGGGAAACATGTCAGTCAAACGAAGATCAAGATATGATTGATGTAGTGCAAAAGGGTGCTACAACAGAGAATAACGATGACAATGAGATGATAAGCGAAAAACAAGAACTTCCTCCTACGACTGAATCTTTACAAGCAGCTACAGATGATTCAGGTGAACAAATCACAAAATCAGACCTAGATCCATCTCAATTCTTTGTGGTTGACAGCTTTAATATACATCGTTTAGTCATTGCAGGTGTGACTTGTGCTAGTAAATTCTTTTCCGACATATTTTATACAAATTCACGATATGCAAAGGTAGGTTTGCTAACAATCATACATTCATAATAATCACAAACTAAGTCTTATTTTCTAGGTTGGTGGTTTACCATTAGTAGAGTTGAATCATCTAGAATTACAATTCTTGCTTCTGAACGACTTTCGCTTATCGGTTCCTGTGTCGGAATTAGAAGCATATGGAACAATGCTTGTAGAATTTTATGCCAGAGAAGTTGCCGAACAAAATCAATCATCCACTACATGATACAAATTATTATTCTCATCACGTTTTGGAAAAGGTTTGATATTTATATGATGAAACAATACTTTGAAAAATCAAGCGAATGCTATCATTATTGTAATTCTCAATTGGGTCGTTTTTAAAGCCTGTATATTAGAGTTTTTGTAGTGCACATGTCAGAACAGACTCTCATTGTTGATGAAACGAATTTTTGTTGTTTCCCCAAACTCATGTTATTTTTTTATTGTACCAACTGGTGATGATCTTTTTTTAGTGAACCAACTTTATTCTCTCCATGGCAATCTTAAAATCATGTACAACCCTAAAAGTCGGTCGAATCTTTCATTATTAAGACTGTAACTTGGTACACGCGCCAAAGTCGTGCATGTCTAATACCTTGATACAGCGTGGTCTTGTAGAAACTACCAAACAGATTGAGACTTGATTCGATAGTCAAATTAAGATTATAGAGTCGCCGAGAATAAACGAATCAACATGGTTACTTTTGTAGCCAGTTTGTGAGTCAATCCCCCTCGTCAATGCAGAAACAAACACCTCAGTGCTCATGTTAACAACAGATTTCTCCCATACTCTGTTGACTTTCATGAATTTGATGATCCTGATGAACCGCGATTGAAGAAACTTCCATCTACAAGAAGTAATTCAAATCTCAATCTAGCTGGACTCGAATTAGGTCATCGGAAAAGTGCCTCTTCACTTTTGCATGAGAATGATGTTACTTCCCCTAAACGACCACAATTCGTGCAGAGGAAAAGTATCGTCGACTTGTTAAATCTAAACGAGACTGAAATCAAACAAGTCAGTCGACCCGTTAGTCCATGGATGCTTACAGACAACAAACAATTTGGAAACTTTGTCGATCCCGGTGTCGTCGATCGTCCAAATACACAACTCGATTCTATCGTTTCTAGTCTTATTCAAGATCAAGGATTGAAGAGATTCGATACTGTTGGTAGAAAAGCAACTTCGCCTTCATTTACTAATAAACATTCATCACTTGCTTTTGTAGATGAAAATGAACCTCTATCCTCACCTCTTGACGCGAATTGGAACATTGACACTGCCGTCCTAGTCAATGGAGGTCTCGTCAACGCCGTTCGTGGAAGTCCTGAAGGTAAACAGACAGAAACAATCTGGATTGGAGCATTAAGTGGAGTTGATACTGATAGAATATCGACTTCATGTAAGGAGGAGATTACAGCTAAATTCGCCCAAGACTTTAATGCTCAGGTGATTTATATTCCTGACGAGGATATGAATGGTCATTATGAACATTTTTGTAAAATCGTTCTTTGGCCAGTTTTACATTATCATATGCCTGACAATGTAAAGTCAAAGGCTTATGAAGATCATTCATGGAAATATTATCTAAAAGTCAACCAAATCTTTGCAGATAAGATTGTGGCTAGTTATAAACATGGAGATACTATCTGGATTCACGATTATCATCTTATGCTCGTTCCTGATCTAATAAGACAGAAAGTCCCTGATGCTGAAATCGGTTTCTTCTTGCATACTGGATTTCCATCATCAGAACTCTTCCGTTGTGTATCGAGTAGGAAAGAATTATTACGTGGTATGCTTGGTGCGAATTTGGTCGGATTTCAAACCCAAGAATATGCAAAGCACTTTTTACAAACTTGTAGTCGAGTTTTAGTCACGGAAACGACTAGAGATGGCGTTTTATTGGATGATCGTCATGTTAGAGTCAGCAGTCAACCTATTGGTATTGTTCACGAAGCTATTGATGTTGTCAAACAGCAAAAAGCAAAAGAGATTCGAGCATGGGTCAAACAAATCGAAGCAACCTATGAAGGCAAGATTTTGATCGTGGCTAGAGATAAGCTGGATAGTGTAAGAGGTATTCGTCAAAAGTTACTGGCCTACGAATTGTTCTTGGCCAAGAATCCAGATTTACGTGAAAAGGTAAGAATCTGCTATACTTGAATCATACAAAACAAACACTTTATACTAATATATCGTTGTAGGTCGTCCTTATGCAGGTGGCTACTTCTACTACTGCCTTGATTGAACTTCAAAGTACTGTCTATGACATTGTCTTTCGAATAAATGAACAGTATGCCACATTTAACAATACTCCACTTGAATTTGTTACAAGGGATATGCCATTTGCTAATTATATTGCAATGATATCGGCAGCTGATGTATTAATGGTCACATCTGTACGTGAAGGTATGGGTTTGACTGCTCAAGAATTTATTTATTGTCAAGATGGTTCATTTTCTAGCAAAAGTCATGGACAGGTGATTTTGAGTGAATTTACAGGTACATCGACTGTTTTTGCTGGTAATGAATTATCTTGTAATCCATGGGATATTCGTGACATGGCAAAACAGATTGAAAAAGCCGTTAGAATGGAAGAAGGAGAAAGAATCAAACGCTGGAAAAGACTAAGAACAATTGTAGATCACAACACCGGTGGGAAATGGTGGGCAGCTTTACAGAATGAACTACGTGAATGTTATAATCAACAACATAATTGCTTACAAACGAATATTCCACGTTTGGATAATAGATTATTCTTTGAGCAATTCTCTAAAACTTCAAAACGACTTTTGATCATTGATAGTGAAGGAACTGCAACTTCTGATCCTATAGATCCAGGACATCACGAATCACTACGACGAGTACTTGTTGCTTTGACATCAGATGCATCAAACGTTGTATATATGACGTCTGCACTATCACCACCCATTTTAGAGGAGTTATATGCTGATATACCTGCACTTGGTTTGATTGCTGAAAATGGAATGTTTACTCATCATCCTAATACTCCTCCATTCGCTTGGGAGGAAGCTGATCCATCAGCACGTGTACGTACATGGAAAAGTCAAATCGCTCCCTTTTTATCATATTTCCTAGGTGCAACTCCTGGAGCTCGACTTCAAGAACGCTGGACTAGTCTTTTGATAGATTACAGTGGGGCAGAACATCAAAGATCTGCAAGTCGACTTGTGAGTGAACTTTTAGCTCATGTAAATGAAACATGCAAATCTCTCCATCTCAGAGCAATACCTTTGGAGAAATCAGTCTTGATTGAAGGTTTAGATAGGAATAAAGCTACTGCTGTTGCAGCTGCTGCAGCTAGATATATGAAACTTCATGATGATTTTGAACATGACCATGGAGAAGATAACAATAACAATAATATGAAGAGAGGATTTGATATGCTTTTTTTGATAGGTGATGGTAGAGAAGATGAAGTACTGTTTAAATGGGGAAAAGATGTCATTGAATTACAAAAGACTAGAGGAAGGGTTTTAGATTTCTGGTCAGTAAGTATTGGAAATAGAACAACTACCGAAGCAACTTGTACGCTTGATGGTGGTCAAGGTGCTGTATTATATTTATTAAAGAAGATTGCTTCAATTAGCAAAGGTCACGAAGGAATAAGTCGAGGAGGTGATGATGGTGTATCTATACAGTAGTAGATATAAGAGTTTAATAAATCATAAATCATGTATTAAATTAACTATAATAATTGATAATAAATTGTCCAGTCCACATAAATAGTCCCAATCTTCCACATAAAATTAAACAAGAAAGAATGGGGTGGAGAGGTCTGGTTATATATGAATAATCTTTTTACCACAATCGGAGTTTTACGTCCATTTTGTTACTCGCGCTTCCGATTGTCAAACAAATGTTTTGACGGAGGGGAGCAGGCAAATCGTGGATTAATAAAAATATCAAAACGAATGAAAAAAAAAACATATTATACTTATCTGGTAACAATCATCTCGTCTACCCATAATAGTAGATGTGTAATGATGAAGATATAATAAAATTGAATGTCAGGAAAAGTGATTAATGACTCTTGTGGGAGAATGATAAAAGTATCAATCACTTATACCACTCGCTAACAAGGAAAAATTGTGAAAATTTCCTTGTCACGATCTAAGATCATTCTGGTACGTCAATATGACCGACCGGCTCATTGAAATTATATCTTATAAACCGACGGTTGATTTTATGCGTTCTTGTAATTATTATGTAAAGTGTATAGATTTCTAAAAGGAAGTTTTGTCATTGATGAAATAATATATGGATCGTTCGGTATAACTTCGGATATTATTATACCTCGAGCTTCCATCTCCATCTTTCACTTCACCTCTCCATCTCTGACTGTGTTCTACTGTCGCGTCGTTACTTTCATCTCTGATCTGATCAATCCTGGTCATCAGACATGGATATCCTCCACCGTCTAGCGAACCTGCTAGACAACTCTTCTATTCCATGGAAATCCCTCATTCTGACATTTAGCATAAGTCAGTACATCTGCGAAACATATCTTTCTTCACGACAATACTCTATCCTTCAGAAGAAACGTGTGCCATCTCAATTAAGTTCCGAAGTCGACCAAACCACATTCGACAAATCACAAGCTTATGGACGAGCAAAAGCTCAATTCGGCTTTGTTTCTTCGTTCATCAACCAAGCTAAAAGTCTAGCCGTTGTTTATTACGATGTCTACCCGAAATTCTGGGCTATAGCTGGTTTACTTACGAAAAGAATCCTTCCTGCTTTTCTACATGGAGAAATTGCGCATTCGTTAATGTTTATTTTTGCGTCGGGAATTATAGAAACGATACTCAGTCTTCCGTTGTCGTATTATCATCATTTTATCTTGGAAGAGAAGTTTGGATTCAATAAACAGACGGTCAATTTATGGTTGATGGACATGCTTAAAAATCAAGGCATCATGTTTGCTTTTGGAACGCCGCTTGGTTGGGCGTTTCTGAAAATAGTTCAGAAGACGGGAGATAGGTGCTTTTTGTACTTGTGGATATTTGCATTGGTTGTGCAAATGTCTGTAATGACTATTTATCCTATTGTCATTATTCCTCTGTTTAATAAATTAGAACCGTTGAAACCTGGTACGTTGAAAGATGCTGTAGAAGCATTAGCGGCCAAATTGAAGTTTCCTCTTGATGAATTACAAGTCATTGATGGAAGTAAGAGAAGCGCTCATAGTAATGCTTATTTCACTGGTTTACCATGGAAGAAGAAAATTGTCATTTATGATACTTTGTTAGAAAAGTCTTCGGAGAAAGAAGTCGAAGCTGTTTTGGGTCATGAACTTGGTCATTGGAAACGAGGACATACTACTAAATTACTGGCAATCGTTCAGACACATCTTTTATCGGTCTTTACACTCTTTTCAGTATTTATACATAATCAATCATTGTACAGATCTTTTGGATTTGTAAATGAGCAACCGATATTGATTGGATTTTTATTATTCAACGAAGTGTTATCACCAACAGATTCTATATTAAAGTTGGTTATGAATATTTTGACAAGAAAGATGGAATTTGAAGCTGGTTCGTTTGAGACTTCCATACTATACTTTTTGATGTACACTGACTAATTATGAATGTTTTAGATCAATTCGCACTTGATTTGGGTTACAAGGATGATTTAGCAAAAGCACTTATTAATCTACAACTTCAAAACCTTTCGTCCATGGATGCAGATTGGATGTATTCTAGTTATCATTATTCTCATCCTATCTTGACAGAAAGATTAAAAGCACTTGGTTGGACAAGTAAGAATAGTAAAGTACTTAAAGAAGAAGAAAAGACATCGGCCAAGACTACTGGAAGATCAGATTTGTAATAGTATTTATTACTATTGTCACCATTGTTCTTTTAGATATTGTGTATGAATCGAAATTGAAAAGTAAGGTGTAGATATATTACAGACATGCGTTATATAGATATAGATATATAATCAATTGCCCTTGCTCGCTTTTGAGTCTAGCCTTTGTCTCTACTCTTTTTGTTATCTTATCATGTTCATCATCATGCAAGTTTCTATTATATATTATATAAATACATTATGTACATACATTATATACGCTATGTAGATATAGATATACAATCAATTCCCCGACTTTTTCCTCGCTTTTTGTAATTGTTGTTCTTTCAGTCTAGCCTTTTTCTCCGCTCGTTTTATTATCTTTTCTTGTTCAGTATCATTAAGACTTCTCTTCTCTCCCACCCTACTATCATCAACATTAACAATATCATCACCATCTGTCCCATCTCTATTTCCAACTTCCCCTACAAGTTCGTGTCTAGACTCGTTATAAGCATTCATATCTTGCCATCCTCCCTCCTCATCTCCACCATTATTACTTTGTGAATTCATATTTTTCAAAACTCCTTTTCGTCGCGCTACACTCTCATTTTGAGGGGCATTAGTATACCCCTCACTTGTAGGACCAGCGTTCTCCGTAACATTTATAGAAGGATTCGAATTCCTGTTCAAAATCCCCATTTCCAACTCCAACAGCGCGTCCGCGTCGGGCACGATATCTTCTCCCGCCAAGCCCCGCGCTATCTTCTTCATCCCAGAAACAGTCAGGTTTCCCTGCGGACCGGACGAGGGGGAAAATATAACTCCCGACGGCGAGAGGAGGGCGTCGGGGTGTAAAAACGGCGTGGTGGTGGAAAGGCTGACGTACGACTCGATCCTCGATTGGACGTCGGAGAGCGAGAGGGGGGTTTGTGAAAAGATGTGCGTTTGGGGAAAAGAAGGGAGGGCGGAGTTCATGGCTTTTTATTTATGAATTTTGTAACTATCCTCGTGGTACTGCTGTTACTATACTGATTGTAGTCCTGTTGTCCTGTTTTGTAATCTTTGTCGTCTACGGGGTTATAATATAAATCGAGACGGGGTAGGTAGGAAGGTGGAGGTTGAATGGGTATAAATTTATTTTTACGGAAAAAAAATACATGCGATATTTATCATTTATTTTTGAACCTCTGATGTCATGCTTAGAATTCTCATACTTTTATAGAGCATGACAACACGTTTTGAACAACCAAGAACGTCACTGTGTTTTATCATATTTATATTTATAGAACAAATCATTGAGCATTATTAGGGGCCGATAGTAACATTCATACAACCAAAGCCATGAAGAATAACGATGTGAATAAACATCCGTCACAACGATTCCATTCTCCTTCTAGAGGCGCTTCGGCTATACTTCATGTAAGTTACAATATTGATCATAGTGGAAGATAATGACACGAAACTGATAATAAATGTCAACAATAGTTACTCGGTCTGCTTAGTAATGTACTGGCATTTAATTGGTTATTACAAAATGAAAGTAGAATGTAAGTACTTCCCATAATCTTCAATCATACCCGTGACTGTCGTTTCACCATCCATCACACGTTCAGTTTGTTTATCGTCATTTTATAAATAAATACTAAGAGAGTAAAAAATAAAAGTACCGAATCGTATGGATGGCATTTTCAATACCTTACAATATGTGCACTCTCAATAACTACCATTACACTTTCTTTTGGATTATTGTCAGACATTACTCGTTCACAAACATTGTTCAACGTCAAGAATAAATTATCAATAATAGCAACCCCATTAGAAGTAATGGTCAGTATGTTATATTACGGATTACTAGCTGTACGTCATTCCACTCCTATCATCATATTAGATTTACGATCCTGATATGATGAAAAACAGATTGATCCTAAATTAGTCATACCGCTCGATCTACCGATTCCACCACGGTATATAGACATGTCATTCCATCTCTTTCCTGTCGTTGTATTGGTTATTGATTTACTTTTCTTCTCACCTCCATATGTCATTTCTACTTTTCCGTCAATTATACTTTCGACTTTTATTGCCCTGGGATATTTCTTCTGGGTGGAACATTGTCATTCGAAAAACAATTTCTATCCATATCCTATATTTGAAGAGGCTGGAATTATAGGAAGATTTGCTCTCTGTGCTGGCGGAGGTGTCATAGTCGTTTTGGCCACTGCTGGATTGAAGATTATTTATAAACTCATTAATGGACAAGACATGGCTAAAAACAACAAGACTCTCGTCAAGTCTTTATAAAGTCGGACTCTACATTTGGAGACTTGAAATTGATGTAGCAGGAATGATTCAGTCTCCTATGGTCGCTCAAGAATGTCGACTGGACGAATTCGAGTCTAGGCTATAAGCCCTCGGTTCAAAAAGCACGAGAAGTTTACAGATTCGAAATCTAACATATCACAAGAGTTTGCTAAATATTTTGTGGAAAAGAGCAAAGAACTACAAAGATCAGTAATAGCACTACTACAACCAGTCACCGTCGGTAGTTAGCAGAATAACAAGACGAAATGGAAAAATCTCTATGTCATGGACAGTTCGAGTCTCGATCGAATCATATTCAAAAATATATTTTAGGAATTATGTTTTCAGGCGTGATGGCCGAGCGGTCTAAGGCGGTAGTTTTAAGTCGGGTTCGCTAACAGCTCTCTGTCCATCCACTACTTTCGAAAGAAGCGTGGGTTCAAACCCCACTCACGTCAGCCATGAATTTTGTTTTTTTCTTTTTTTTCCCAAAACATTCTTTAGTTGAGATGAATCTCGAGGGACCTCGCTTGTATTCATAAGTTCATTTTGAGAGGTATATATTGGGTATATAATGTCGTTGTTTTCACTTCAATCAGGCTCTTGCAACTTGGTAATATGTTACCACAATCTCTTAAGTCGTAACAGCTTTCTACAGATTTTTGGAACCCGACGTAGAATCTCATAGATGAAATATATAGTCTAGTTCTACAGTATTACTTCTACCCATTTTTAGCTCAACTGTTTCTACAAAGCACTTGGTGATTATATATACAAGTCTCAACTTTATAGTACCGATATATACGAATAACTACACTTACTCTTGTCTGGACTTGTAGTTTCCTTATGTGCTAAACTAACACTTTCCGTTTGATTTTCTAGATACTATAGCATTATAGCGCCCGAAACATGACCGGTTTTGTGACAGATAAATATACCCAGCACTGTTACTGTTTTCCGATCATAAAAGTAACAACACCACTGCCGTGAGGTTTCAATAGTTTATTCGCAAGTAACGGTGTAGGCTATAACGTCAAGTTTTATACGCAAAATGACTATTTCCCACAAAGGAGGCGGGTCATATACTAGGCGGCTCAATTGGTGAAAATCGTCTCTATTAGAGATTAAGTAGGTCCTTGGTTCAACGTGGATAAGCGATAACAGGGTTCCTCTTTTGTATTAGCGACAGCAGGGTCCCTTCAGATTTGTCTCATGTGTAATAGGAATTTCACTGTTCAAAACCATGGACGACTAAGAGAACTGTTACATAAGAAATGAACAACTGGTATCGAGGGCCCGGAACATTCTACAAATAGGTTCTCTGTTGAAGTCTAGTACTTTATGTATTTGTCTTACGTTTCAAAGGAACAAGTATATACTATGCATGTTGTATATCGAGAAAATCACGGTTGAAGCTAGAATATGGACTACTATAATTATTATAGTTGTGGTAAAAGGTGTACATGACAAAAGATACAAAAGAAAACATTCATTAATGATATTATATATAAATGTCTAGTAAAGAGAAAATAAAGAGATGTATTATATGCAAAAGGGGTTTAAAAATGCTATATGATAATATTAATGATAGTCATGCTTTTCCTTTCCCAATAACAATGTAAAAATGTGTAACAAACAATGTTTAAAAACAACAATCATAGTATATAACCATGAATCATATTATTATTCTAGAGTAGAATAGACATGTTTGAGAGACTCTAAAAATGGTAAAGAAAAGGCCCGTCAAACTTCTAAATCATGTACCATTTCAGCAATTGCCGCATCCTCACTAATAGACTCATTCTTTTTTGCGCGTTTTTGACGCAAAGCATTTCTCTTTTGTGCAAGTTGAGCCCAACCAGCATTGTCCTCTTCTTCCTCTTCAGGTTTAGAATGATTAGCAAGTTTTTGTCTACTAGATTTCGGTACGAGCCGTAATTTATCCATTATTTTAGCGGTTGACTTTGACACTTTACCGGATGATGATAAAGGTGTCGTGACTTCGGACAATTCATTTATACTTTGTGATGGAGTCAAGGGAGATACTGATCGTGGTCTAGTCAAGCTTGAAGTATGTGGATTAAACGATGCTGCAGTCAAAGATTTGGATGTACGATCACCTCCATCTTGACTTGCAGTGTCTATTATCGACACAGGACGATAACGACTAGGCATACCAACATTACTTCTCTCACTTGGAGCTATCGAAGGAACATAACCTGGATTTGGACCGTTCAAACCATAAACGGATCCAGCATATGACATTCTTGTCTGTCCTGCCATTGTATTTGGTCTTTGTTGAGGACTGACACCATTAACAAGGCCATTCCAATTTGTAGGAGGGTTCAACATTGTCATCGATCGTGCTTGACTTAGCGTTGAAGTTGGTCGACCAGTTCCGGGTGGATTAACTTGAAATTGGGGTAACTGAGGTTGAGACATGCCTTGACCGTTCAAAGATGTCATACTAGGACTTTGATGAAGTTGTCCAGCTTGTAATCCCATCATTTGTTGCATCATTTGAGTTTGCATCTGCATTAACTGTGCAATTTGTTGTTGAGTAGACAAACTAGCTTGTTCAGCCGGTGACATGATATTCGGCATTGGACCGTTTGTTATAACTGGTGACATGCCTGGTGAAATGTTTGGTACATATCGTTGCGTATTCATATTCATATTCATATTCATACTCTGAGCTAAACTTGCCATAGAACTTGATCTTTGAAATCCAGGTGGTGTTGCAGTTTGCATATTACTAGGCAACGGGATTGGTCCGTAACCATTACTCAGAAGATTATTCATACTACCTCGACGACTTGCTTTGGCCTTTTCTTCAGAGGCAATAACTCCAACTAAACCACCTGGTGGACCTGCAAATAATTGAGGTGACGAGTGACCAAAGGAAAGAGATTCCCGATTGCTGGGGCTGACTAGACCTGCACCGAAATATGGATCTTGTGGTAGACGCCGGGCAAAAGCAGGCAAAGGAGCTACACTTGGACCTGCATCACCACCACCTATCGATGGTACATAAGCCGGAGCAGCATTTGGCATCATGCTAGGAGGACGATTCCGGCCGGGAAAGCCATGAGCTTGTAAAACGCCCAAAGGCACGTCCTCATCCTCCTCTTCGACGGTAGAAGCTCTTGGCGATGAACTTCCAATATTCGCTACATGTCCATTATTCGATCCCATGAAACTGTTTCGATCAATACTTTGTCTAACATGCGGTGAAGATAATTCAGACAAAGCACTTCCACCTCCAGTAATCTTCTTCATTTGCTGTCTATATACCGACATTGTTGCTTCTTGTCGTCGTCTTTGCGCTGCCATTCTTTTATGCTTTTCCATTTCATCTTCATCTTCCAACTCTTCTGTATCAGAAGTTTCGCTTTCAACATCATTTTTCAACGGTGTCTGAGAATTTCTCATATTTCTTGCTTGTTCAAATTGAGCCTTTGTCATTCTTTTGGGAGTTGTAGAGGAAGTCAATCTTTGCTTGTCAGGACTTGCTAAAAGTCTAGATGGAGATCCACTAAACAGATACGCCGCATCCGAATTGATTATGGAACGACGAGGCCGAGGAGTTGCATCGGTAGAATCATCATCATCGTCATCGTCATCAAGTGGTAAAGAAGTGGCAACGTCGACAGCTGGTGCAGGAATCTCTGAAGTCCAAGCTGTTCTTTCCTGGTCCAATGTTGATGACATGGACATGTTTTTAGGATATGATCTTTCTGGAGAGGCAGATCTGTTTGTCAAAGCTTCGTAACCTCTACCAGCTGTTAAACTACTTCTCAAAGCAGCAACACCGGTAGGTTTGGCACTGATTGGAAACAATTCAGTATCTGGCGAATCTGTATCTGAACTATCTCCTGCTACTAAGTGCTCGTTCGACGCTTTACTATCCCATGAGTAACGTCTTTCAATTTGTGGCAATGATGGAGAACGCGCAGCAGCAGTCTTTGACAACGACTGTATTGGAGAAAATGCCCCTTGTTGTACAGTATCTACTGGACTTTGAGGTAGTATATTATCCACCTCCTTCTGTTTGATGATTTCGACCTCAGGCAATGCTCTTGAACGTACTGGACTACTTGACCTAATTCCATGAAAGATATTACTAAGATCCTCCCCAAAATCGCCGGCTTCAAGACTTGCTTCCAATTGTGGAGCATCATTATAAGTAGTACTAAGCATCATACTACTTTGACGTCGAGCTCCTGCACTGGGTGGTGGTCGTATAGGTTGTGAAACAGGAGGATTAGGTGCGGTTGTGGATTGTATGAATGATGTACTTTTATGTGACCTTAATCCAAATGATAATGCCTTTCCAGCCCTTGATGTGAAAGATAATGATGGTTGATCGGATATGATAGGTGACGGCCTTGTCCTTCCAACTGATAATGTATCTGCATGATCGTGGTCATCTATAGATGATGGCAATGTCGAAGACGAACTATGTCTTATCGAAGAGCCTGAATGGTCCTGATAACCGCTAAGACTAGATGTTGTAGTATCTCCACTTCCCCTAAGAAAACATTAGTACCTATCAGTAACAGATCATGTTCTAATTGAACTCACCTATTTGTACTATATATTAAATCTCCCACAGATCTATTGAAGGAATGATTCATTGGACTGATGGGAGAACGCCCATTTTGAAACACGGACGCTCTGTTTTTGGAATCAATCTTTTCCAACCTATCAATTACTTTAAACGAAGATTGTCCAGTAGTTGCTTGGTCTGTTGCCTGTATATCAAGAGCTGTCACAGCATCTGCTGATTTCCGTCGTAGGTTTTTCAGCGGATTTCTTGAAAGCCCCGAAGGCATTATAGGTTATGTACAGTATGAAATGTTTCAAGAAGAATTCCGTACTATTACTAGATGAATATCAAGGAATAATTTGTCAGCTATGACGAGGAGCCGATACAATATTTCAGAGTTCCCAGCAACGAGTCCTGACGACCGAAGAGAACGAGCGTCTCGTAAAAAAACCCTAGTACAGTTGACAGTAGTCTCAACAACGGCTCGGCAACTGTCAAAAAGTTTCTGAAAATTGGAGTAAAGATGATTGTACGTTGATCATCTCTGCTTGTCAATCGTCAATAACATTGCGCAATGAGTGTACTTTCAATTATCAAGGTCAAGAATATATCAAAAAAATAAAATACAATGGTTGAAATGATTAGATAGCATGTGGAAAAGGGATGGGGCAGTGTATAATTCTGGGGCGGTGCAACCAAACTTTACGAGGTTTCCCGGATCCTTTTTTTTCCCATGGCTCCATATGAAACCTCGAAACATCTTATGATTATTAATTACGCGATTGAAAACTATCAAGGACTACGACATTTACTAGCATCTATCGTTGATGATCTAATCATAACAACATCGTAGCAGAAAGTGGGGCTTGGCTAGCTCTTTCGTGTACGTAGGTTTTGAAAAGATAAACATGTAAATACCGATTTTTGACCCTGAAACCAACCTCAAAATATAATCACCGTTCACAGAAACAAAGTTTGCGAATACCTTGTGAAATCAAAGTTGCATAGAATACATTATTATTATTGTTATCATTATTTTTATTACATGCAAATATCTGGCATCAAAATACAGATCATTGAATCCGTATTACATGGCTTGCGGACTGCCTCTAATATGTCGTGACGGCAAGAGTTTGACATATCAATCAATGTCGTTGGACATAACACACTTCCCGTGTCGCCGTGGCATATTGAATTAGCGCTGCTACTAAAGCAGAAATCTTATCATCGACTCTCTTGACACAAACAACTAACCCATCAAGACGAGTCGGCTGCAATGTACATCACTAGGTCCCCGTTAGAAAGTCCGTAACAACTTCATATATCAATCAAGCTGGAAAATATACCGTTATTGCCTCGTACGAATGCATCTCCATAATTTCTTCGCACAGTTCCGTCGACCACCTCTTTAGTTTGCTCGAGTGCTATATTCATGTATCCATCTACTGATTGTAATTCACCTAATTCCATGTGAGATAGAGAAACAGCAGGTAAATTTTAATTTCCCTGACCTTTGTATACGACACCGCTGTTCAATTTGACGGTAACTGGTGAATTGATTATCTCGCTTAAGAAAGCAGAGGGATCTCTAGCGCTTGCAGTTCCGTTATGTTGTGTCGTCGAGCTCATGGCTAATTTTTGACAATTGAAGATGAACAAAGCAGCACCATCTAGAACATTGCATTCACAATTCCGCAAAAGACACGCTCGGACCATGAGTTTCTGACTCATTGCATAAAATTGTGGAGTAACGTTAATTACTTCACTCTCTATATTTACCATCTTATATTTTTTACATTCGGCACCGATTGAGTGAGATTCTCTTGCTGATGGCTGAACAGCCGATCGGTTCTCCAAAGCCGATAGCACGATCATTGTTCAATAAACGACCTAATTGGAATAATGCAACAACTACATCCACCACTTCGGAAGCTACTCCCGCAAACAGTGTTTCAGATGTGTTTTCTCGCGCGAGTGAGTCATACGAAATATCAATAAAAGTAAAGGAAGCAGAACGGCAGAAAAGATTGGAAAAAGCGAATCAGCACAAAGCGCGTGAGAAGGCTAGAAGAGAGGAGCAGAATCAGTTATACAATCGAATAGATGTGGTTCCTAGCAAGAGGAGGCTTTCCAACGATACAGAAGAGGTATCTACATCTGCAGTCAGCCCAGCGGAATCTCACACAAAGCGCCAATTAAAAAGCCCCATTAGTACTCATGGTGATTCTATGGAAACGAAGCATACCAAATCATCGATAAGTCCGCCCAGACCAATAGAATTCAGCGAACCTTCGAGTCCAGGGTCTATCGCCCAGCCAAAACCTACAAAGTCGCCAAAAGAAGTCATTCAGTTGTCCGACGACGAAGGCGAAGGAGCAAATGTTGCTGCGGCTCCGCTTGTCGAGCCAGAATCCGACGAAGAATTCCCGGAATTAGCTGCCAGAGCTCGTGAGCGAGAAAAACAGCGGGAACTCGAAGCGCAAGCAGATATAGCCTCGACAGAAGTAACACCAGGACTTAATAGTGCTATTTCTACCGAGGTAGAATTAGACCCTATCATACATATTCTCATTACTTCGGAAATACCAAATACAAAGCCTCTTATGGTTCAAAGACGATTTAGTCAGCGGTTGGCTGAAGTACGTCGAGTCTGGTGTAATAAACAGGGCTTCCAAGGTGAAGTTGCAGATGCAGTTTTTCTCGTTTTCAAAATGCGCAAGCTGTATGACGTAACGACTTGCAAATCACTGGGTATCAAGCTCGATAGTGATGGTAGAATTATAACCGAACACAGCGCAGACGACGTCTTTGCTCGTGACGAAAGCCTTGACTCTTTTGGAAGTCAGCAAGGTGGAAAAGTACATATTCAAGCAGTGACTGAAGAGTTGTTTACAGAATTGAAAAGGCAACGTGAAGAAGCCCGCTTAGGACGGTTCAAAACCTCGTTTGATGCTTCAGAAGGTGCAGAGTTACAACATTCTCCCTTGCTACTTGACGATTCAGAAAAGGTCGAAGTTGAAAAAAAGATTAGGGTCGTGTTAAAGACCAAGGATCATCCTGACTATAAAGTTATCATCAGACCTGTAAGTCTCCATTCCATCCAATCTTTGTTATAAATGACTAATTCGTGGAAATAACAAGACGACAACATTTGAACGCGTTATCAAGGTCTACCGAAGACAATACCAGATATCAAACGACACAAAAATCAGTTTGCGCTTTGATGGTGACAAGCTAGATCCCACGGAGCAAGTTCAGAATTCCGAAATTGAAGACATGGACTGCATTGAGGTTCATTTAGAATAAAAGTCTGTGGGTGATAGTACTTGTTTAGTACTTGCACATATTTGTATAATACTCTTGATACATTAGCACATTACGACGTGAAGACCGCAGCATTGATTTAAATGAATATATGTACATAAGACGTTTACATCGTAAATTTATTCTCGCTTTTGATTTCCTCTACTCTCATTAGCTCTTTGCTTTCTAGCCTGTCGTACGATCTTGTTCTTTCTTTCCGCCCTACTGTCTTTTCGAGGATCGTTAGCTTCACCACTCCTTCTCTCTCTCTTCTCGTCCACTTCCACCAACCAATCATTTTCTCCGTCTCGATTACGGCCTTTATATCCGTATTTCTCGACCCATTCCCCACTCGCTTCGTCGTATACTTTCTTTCCGTCTCGTTTCTTGCCTTGTATGCCTTTTCTCTTCGCAAATACTTCCCATTTCGTGGGCTTTTTGTCTGCCGGGACGGGTTTCGCTCGGGGAAGTTCTGTACTTGGTTGTGGTAGTGAAAGGATCATGCTTGATAGAGAAGAACTTTCCGACGATTGCGTTATTGGACATGTGGAAAGGAGTTGATTTATAAGCACTTGTGCACAGTCGCGTGCGGTCGAGGAGAGTATATCTTCGGTGAGCTGTGGAGTAGGTGGAAGTGGATTTGCATCTGTGCAGAGAAGATTGCCGAGGTCAAAGGTATATGGAATTGGTTTGGTGACTGTTACTGCTAGACGGGTTATAGACGTCGGCATCGCTGCGAGAGAGTGTGTTTCGCCATTTTCCATAGCTACATCGGTTCCCATGATTATGGTCTTTTTATGGAGTGTATTTTCCTGTGTAATAAATTTTATAATTTTTGGAGAATAATTTTTGCTACTTCAACCGCTTCCACGTGATCTAAAACTTATACTTCAGAGTGAACCATGCTAAGCCTTGCCGAGCGACTCGTTTGGTCACATGTTCACGTCAAAATGCTTGGCTTTGAACCCTGATATGCATACGCAATCAATTTTTAAGTTTCGCTTTGTGACAATAAAACCCCGGCGATGGAAATTCGATATTATTAAACGCTTTTGTCCGAGTCGAACTCGTGTAGGACTGATCACATTGATCTAAAAGAAGTCAGCGTGTGTGTTTACAACCCGACCAGATCCATGGCTGAGAACGACTCCAAGACAGCCGACGATTCGTTGGAAAAACATAGTGAGAAATTACCCAATGCAAATGAAAAACAATCACAAAGTTCAGACAACAAAGACGATGATGACAAGAGCAAGGGTGACAAGAATGAAAAAAAGCCTCCCGGTGGTCATGATAGTACACCGATTCCGCAAAGAGAACCTGGTTGGACGATAAAGATTACATTCATACGCGCGACAAACCTGCCAATTGCAGATATCAATTCACTCAGCTCTGATCCGTTCATTGTAGCCGAGATGCGCACCGGTCTTCCTCAACGTCACAAACAAGACCCTCCTCTCTTATATCGAACGCACACAATTCGCGAATCTCTAGAACCGAAATGGAACAGCGAATGGATCGTCGCAAATATCCCATCGTCAGGGTTTCAAATAAAGGCTAGACTATATGATGAAGATCCAGCAGATCATGATGATAGACTTGGTAATGTACATATTCATGTTAATAATCTGAGTGAGGGCTGGAAAGGTATGCATGAGCAAGCGTACAATATCAAAAAGCGCATGGGAAGTAAGAGAGCATATCTTGTCAAAGGAATCACAACATGTTTTGGAAAGTCACAGCATATGGGAGGACAATTATTTATAAGTATAGAACTTCTTGGTAGAACAGAAGATAAAAATGGTGGTCGAGCATACACTATAGGACCAGTTCGATGGTTCAAGCATTATTCCCCATTGTTAGGCCGTGTTACAGGAATGAAGGAGGACGAGAGTGATAAGCACGAAAGAGACCAACATATGGATTCTAATTCTCCATCATCTCCAAAGAAAGGTGATGGCCAGAAATCCAGGAAGAAGTCCAATACACAACAATACAATTTTCAAGCCAATCAGATCCAACTGGCTGGACCTGTTCCGGAACAGCTATATCACCGATATGTCGAGTTTAAACCATTTGTTCGAGGCATGTTCACTAACAAGGGAATCCAAGGGTTTCTACTCCACAAAGCTATGCATCATCAACATCAAAGAGTGTATAATTATGATCGATCTACCATTTGGGGTCAAATACCTCCTGAAAGCCCAGAAGCGATCACGAAGCGGTTTCTGGAACTGGTGCATTATGATCGTGGTGGGAGGATATTTACTTACGTTTTGACCTTGGATGCTCTGATTCGCTTCACCGAGACAGGCAAGGAGTTCAAAGTCGACATGTTGTCTAAACATACCATGCACAGTGATGTAAGCATATATATCGCCTTTTCTGGAGAGTTTTTCGTTCGAAAGCGCAAAAGACGTGATCAAGGGTCGTCCAATAATGACGGTACAAAAGACAATAGTGGTGAATATCAATCTGATCCCTCAAAAGATGAGAATAAAGGATCGACCTTAGCTCAAACTCAAGGGCCAAATCCATCTAAACCATTAGCTGGTCAAGGTGGCAAGCGTGATGATAAAGAGTCTAAAACTGGACATGTAGATGCACAGACGCCAATAGCGGCCGAGACAACCGATGATAACGGACCGTCAACTAACCCCTGTGACTATGAACTTTATATAGACAACGATAGTGGTACATATCGTCCAGATGCGAAACTATTACCGTTATTGAAGGAGTTTATGGAACAAGCCTTACCTGGCATTCATGTTCGTACTCTAGATTGTCAGAAAGATGCAGACAAGATGAACAAACTCAAGACTGAACAGCGTGAGGCTAAGAAAGCGGCTCAAGGTGGTAAAGTCGGAGTTTATAAGCAAGGAAGACGAGATAGTTCGTCATCAGGAGGTTTCAGCAGTAGCGATGAAGAAGATCTTGACGATATGGAACAAAGTGGTGGTACAGATTCCGAACCAGGTGTTGGTAGACAAGTTCTTTCAGACGCAAAACAAAAAGCAAGTGGTCGACTTGAATATTGGAAAGGTCTAAATCCAAAGAGGGAACGACCAGAAATAACGGGAGGTGGTGAACAGTCTTTGAACGACGATGAAAAGTCTGATCAAGGACGGGCTATTGGGAATGCCGAGAAAGAACCATCCTAATCTACATGTTGATGTGATGTATTTCTTAAATTGCCGTTCTAACAAGCGATAAAGTTTTTGCCACCAGTAGTAGGTGTAATGAGTTTCTTTTCCAATTAATGATAATTACAATTAATCATGTACGATAGATAGAATATTAATGTCCAATACCATCAATCGTTAGTTCCAATTCCAAGATGTGTTCTGATTCGATATTGTTTATTTTCCTTGGTGAATAAAACAAAGGATCAAAAATTCCACAGGTTATTATGATGTTGTTAGTATTACACTCGACTGTTCACTTTGGACGAAATAAGCTTTTGTCAGTGCGTATTGGTTGATGATCTTATGGCAGGTCATGGACAACATTTCTTTTTCGGTTATCGACTCATTGATCATCTTCATACACAGCTTTTCCGACGTATATGTTGTGTTCAAACCAAGCACTTGATACTATAGTCGACGAGCTGATAATATATGCTCGATAAACTGATTACGCGACATTCCAAGCTATAATTATCTCGACCGTTGATATAAACTGCTTTTGTCTAATCAGTCCAATCAGATACAGGACTTTTCAACCCGTCGACTGAAAAAAAATCCGATTGCGAAACGTCGTAAATCAGCACAGTAAGTCGAGTAAGATGAAAAGCGTTCGTGTTCTGGGGGAGATTATTATGATCAAAACTGTCTGTTGTACACAATTTCCTACATCATTGCTCGTAATGTTTGATGGACCCCTTACCGGTCATTCTTCCACTGTTTTTTACAACGGACAATTACAAATGCTCTTCATATCTTACAATATATGTATATTCTCTATCCCATCACATCCTTGTAAACCCTAAATACTTCTTTTCATATTATTATTGATAGTCATTCTTTTACCAATTATTACTTCTTCTTCTATTGATACTACTTTAATATCCTTGGGGTTCCTTGGTCATAAGATCATTGCTATTTGCATTTATATATAATCCTTTGCTTCATTCTCAAGTACACAGAGACGTTCCTTTTACGACGATAATTGTAAACATTACGATAAGACACGAATAAAAGTTTTTACGATTCAAAGAAATTACGATACATGGAAAATACCAAACCATAGACATTACTTATTAATCATCAACTTTTAACTCTGAATAAACATGCTGGATCGTCTATCAGGATTTGATCAGATCAAGCCTTTGAATGGCTGGGGATCTCAGCCTGTCGAACAATTGACACCACCAATTTTTGTAGACGATCGACCTTTCTTATCTCCATTGATAGGCTTTGACATTACCAGACCCGGATCTGCTCAATCTGTACAACCAGCACCATCTTTACCTTCTAACTTTCCAGCTTCATATGGACCGCAAAGATCTGCAGGCGTTCAATTACCAGGACTTTCGGCATTAGCTTCTTTGGCCGCAGCAACAGTCCCTGTGAACAATCGGTAGGTTTATTTCGTAACCTGAACATGGATTCTTGATTAAGAGTCTGACTAATTGATGTTTAGACAGCCTCAATCTCAAATCAGCTATAGTGCAAGTGCATCAGGATCAATAGCTGGACAAGCTAGCATAGTAAGTTGAATACAAGTCGACATTCTAAGACAATAAGGACTGATTCATTGATTTATGTAGTCTATTTGTCAAAATTGCGGTACGAGCACTACACCTTTATGGCGACGAGATGAAGCAGGGAATGTACTCTGCAATGCTTGCGGTCTATTCTTCAAGCTTCATAACCGACCTAGACCAATCAGTCTCAAAACAGACGTCATAAAGAGTCGTAATCGTGTCAAGGTAGCAAGTTCGGGATCAGCAAAGAGGGTAATTATATTATACGCTTTATACAATTACGCTCATACTAAACATTATGATTAGGCATCTGTTGACAATTTATCGGGTCTTTCAACTTCTCATGCCGATTTCTCCTCTTTGGCCAGAAGAGTATTTTCCGATCCATTGGCAAATCATGGCAACACTATTCCACGTTCGACTTCCCCATCTAACGCAAGCATCTGTACCAGTCTGAGCACAAATACTTTTCTCGACAGCAATCAAGCTAGCGGCATTCGTCAACTTCCCTCTTCAACATATAATACAACAACTTCTGTCAATAGTGATGTATTCTCCAATCAATCTATCCCGTTCAATTCTACTTGCATGACTTTTCCAACCACTTCATCCATGACAAGAAGCCTAATACCCTGTCAATCCCAACAACAACAACAAGTCGAGTCCTCAGCTCTTTCGCAACTCCTGCAATCTCGCATCACTCAACTCGAGACGTCTCTTTCACAATCCCACATGAGAGAACAACATCTCTCATCCGACCTTATAAGACTGAGGAGTCAACTCGAAGCTTATATCGCTCGAGACATTTCTCTCAAACGACAACGAGATTACTTTTGTTCGGAAAATAAAGAAAACGAAGGGCTTCACAAAGAGGGAGACGTTCAAGAAAGTGGAAAGAGAATGAGATTGAGTGATAGATATGATCAAGTTTATTTACAAAGCCAGACGCAGAATCATGAATATGTACGGACTTCAACGCACGATTCGACTCGTGAAGGAAAGATGTTGCATTCTGGAGAAGGTGAAGATGTAGGCTTGGATGATTCTGGAGTAGTAGTCTAGAAGAAAGAAAAGCTAGCGACATTCTTGTGCACTGAAAGAATTAACAAAAATGTATAAGATTGACTTCAACCTCGAACTTTCCTGACGTATTTCTCTCATCATTATCCTTTGATCTTTACTTTCATCAAGGCTGCAAAATGATATATTATATGGTTGAGATGCAAAAAGTTGTCCCTTATGAGAATCGAACTCATAGCCTTCGGATCGCAAACCCTTTCCGGGTTATCATAATTTTCAAGTATTATGAGACCAACGTCATAACCGATTAGACCAAAGAGACATGGGTAAAGTTAAATGGAAATAAAGACATTTCGATATATATACTTCCATCATATATTTCACTCGTGGGAATTCGTCGTTTGTTACACATTCACGTTGGAGACATTTTGATAGTTGCGCTGGAAGTGGTGATGAACAATGTTCTATTTTGACTAAGCGGTGATATATAAACGACGGTATATGTTTTGAGATTTACGCTCTTCGATCACAACACAGCGTATCACCACTCTGATCTCATTCAAGATTCTTCAATTTTTAGCAAAGGAATTCAACGTCAACTTGAATATGTTATCTACTCACTCTCCTAGATTAACGGTGGATAACTATTTGTGTCACACCAGAAAAACTAACACAATCGTCCTCATTATTCATTGTATGAACCATATATATATACAAAAGAAAATAATAATTATACATGTCGTTTATTATTCTACATTACTACCAGAATCCCCAACTCTTCAACACGCTTCTAACCATAGCTATACTTCCATCTACCAAACGTTGTTCTCCTTTCAATCTAGATCTGATAAAGTCTCCAACTCGGTCGTTTTGCAAAGTCTCCATTTCTAGCATCAACTTTAGTAAATCTTCTGCACATGTGATGTCTTCGTGCTCTATCGTGTTGTTCTCATTATATGGATGAGGAAGAGGATTGTAATCAACTCTTATTAACCGATTTAGTATATCTCCATTGACATGCATGTCTTTGGCAGACCAACGCTCAGAAGAAGGAATGAACCATTTTTTTTCCAGATCAGGCTGTTGCGGAACTTCCGGACGTGACATAGGAATGGGAGGCGTGATTTGATCAAGATCATGTTCATCTACATCATCGTTCATCTCAACATCAACTTGATCGACTAATGGAAAGGTAGTGAAATCTAAACCTGTTCGTCCTTCATATTCTGCTTCGCTTTCATTGTTATATCTTCCAAAACCCATCAATCCCATTGGAAGTTGATAAGTATCGTGATGAAAATCAACATCACCCTCAGTGTCCATGTCGGTATAAAGACGATCAGAGTACAAGGCTTTCAGATGTGGACATATAATCTTACTACGTTGACACAGGAGCTCAATCCATTTGAGTACCGGCCATTGCTTGGCTGACAGGATAGACATTCCCTGTAAAGTTCCGTCAGTAGTGATACCTACGACCGTAGATTTCTGTTCCTTAGTCAGTTCCGAGACATCATATTTACATAATCGTATTATCGATCTTGGCAATTGCATTGACAATGACATATCATGTTTGATAGCGTTTCCTTCAAACGGACACCCGATGAAGCCACGAACTTGACCATATTTGTAAGACGTGAGATTTACAATGGAAGGGTCAGATATCTTTTTTTCATTACTGACCGGGAGGGAGACATGATGCAGACCATTGCCGTGTATCCCATCCTGGAACATCAATTCCGGGTCGTCTGGCATGGTCGGGTCCGTACTTTTCCTCATTTTGAATATTGAATGTGAATTTGTGACAGTCGTGATGGAAAGATAACCATTCTTGGCAGTCATAGCAATCGGAATCGACCTTAGTGATTGGTGATATTCCATAACCCATTTCCAATCACTCGGACTATATTTGTAAAAAGACATTTCGGTACCTGAAGCTATAAATAGACCATCGCTTTCATACAAAGCCAATGAATAAACTGGCTTATCAAACTTGTAACTTGTCAATAATCTTACATCAGCAATTGCACCAGATTTATATTTGGGTTGTATTATGTGCATTCGACCATGAAGTTTATGCTGATTGGTTACTGTCTGCGCATAGCAAGCAGTTAGGTCAGTTCCTACAAGAATGAATGCATACTTTTTATTGTCCTCTTTTCGATAATAAATCCATTCAATCATACAATTAATCACCTCTCCAGGTCGCAATAAGAACTTCGTTGTTTCAAAAGGCAATTCCCCTGCAAGAGCACCACGAAAGGTGATTGGGATGAATTCGACAACTGCGCGTTTGGAGATCTTACCATGATCATCTTTGACAACCTGCAAACCTCCGACTATAAAGTGAGAAAGTGAGCTTGATATTGACAAGCGTGAAGGATTACATTGAGCTACAATTTGTCTTGGAATGGCTTGATTCGGCGGATTTGACTGTTCCATGTCAACAATCATACATTGAGCGCCCATCACGACTACAAAGCAACCGAGTAGATTGACACCATCAAATACTGCATCATGTTGAATTTGGACCATTGCATGAATGTGAGAATGCTGAAAAGCAGGATTACTACCGTCACAGATGACGACTGGCCTGACCTCGCATGGAATATGCTTTGGTCTGGCTGAAATTCTGACCCGAAAGACATCGGTCTCGCAAAACACGAGCATATGATGTACACATTCTTTCTGTCTCAATCGTTGTGAAGAATCGCGCAGGATAGTTACGTCGGTCGTCCCTAGACTCCTTGTCTCTTCTATTGAGACGACCATAGATTCTAGATCGGTTAGGCAGAATCTTCACATCAAGTTCATGGAAGACGTACCGGCTATATCAGTGCGAATTATCATAAGTTGACCATTTCTCATACCGCATAATAATCTGAACTGAGCTCTGGTCGAGGGAGGGCGGACCTTTATGATAATCATACTGTTGAATATCATTTCGGCTTCCATTTCCTTTTGAAAACGATGATTATATATTTGATAACCATCATTCTTGCTTATGTTAATGTATTTCAACAACCCGTCGGTGAAAGAGAGTATGCAGACGATTTCATCTTGATCTACTATCATGGCCATCGCAGTGACGCATTCTTCGAGTCTAGACGTATGGATCAATCTGGCCTTATCATCATTGAATTCTACTAAACGAAACTCGCCATCGCGCCGATTTGGCTGACCAATGCAGAATCCTACAACAACTTTGCCAGGCATTGAGCATATCTCAGCGAACTGAATTCTTGTGTCCTTCTCACAATCTTCGTATATCATACGACATTTGCCATTTTCAACAAGAAAGACACATCGATTTGTAGCGTAGTAGACACGCGACCCTTCATTGTCAACGCGATTTACAGCGAGCACTGTATTTTGCAGCAAAGACTTGGCTTCAAACGGCTGATCAACTCCATTCAATCGCAGTGGGTTTCCTTCATCGAGTATAGAATGGTCCATAATTGTCACTCCTTCATCATCTAGACAGACAAGTATTTGATTGTACTCCTCTCCATCTCCAGAAGCAAACAATAGCATTGTGCCATCTACAGCACTAGAATCTATGCACAACAATCGACTTACAGCTAATATTCGAAAATCATCGATGGCGAACGAAGCGACTAGATTCGCTTTCAATCCAGGACGCAACTCAGTCATTGTGCCGGTCTCCGAGCCCATTGAAGCTATACAAACGGCTGGGTGCGATCGAGATGGCTTTTTATCGGATAGTGGAATCTTTGTGCATAACAGGTCCCTGCAAAGGGACCAGCCCGGTAATCTATGGATAGCCTCAAGAGGATCGACTTTAGAGCTGCTGATGGTGCTTGTCTAAGTTGGAGATGAGTTTTGACTTCTGGCAATAGTTTACCTTTCTATACTTACACGATATATACCACTGTCACCACTGGCATTTGCAATTATGACATCTATCTCCGTATCGTGTATTTTACGGATTACAGTCGCATGATCAACGTTGCTCAGAATTCTTTGTCGCAGACTAAGATGACATTCAACAACCTTAGTGTTTCGACACAAGATCCGAACTTCTACTACTAAGCCATCGCTTCTAAAAATAAGAAAAGTGGTTGGGCTGACTTGAGCGTAGTCCACCCATACGGCACGGCCGTTGGAGAGAAGGGCCTTATCACTGGGATTTAGGGCATCAACTAGATTGATTTGCTCAGCAACACCACAAATGAAATTCTGAAAAAGGAATATGCTGTCACAAGTAGCTACGAGAAATACAACAGGACTTGCTAGAGGTATCAACAACTCTGGCATACTTTTGCCTAAGTTGATGTTAGTATGATTGTATATGTTCTGACGTCTTCCAAATTCGTACGTACCGAGATTGATTGGCTGTTTGTGGAGCTTAGCAGATGAGTGATCATCGTCCCGTGTCCATTCTATTCCTTCTAGGATGACCTTGTTCTCGGTAAAACTTAGTAATACAAGCATAAAAGATAGTACACTTTCTTCTGGCATGTGCATAAAAGCCATTTGGAGGATACGTCCATCGATCTTCTTGCTCCATTGTTTGACTTCTAATTGCAATTGTTCCGGTCTGTTTGTAAATCCATTTTGTGAGGCATAGACAGTTAAACCACCATCACATGATGCAATTGCAATGGTATTCGATGATCGCTCATCGACAGCCAGAACCCTTCCCAGTCGGTTTAACGGATTGATACTCGCAAATACAGGCAGTGTGTCATATTTCAGGATAACTTCAGATGGATTTTGAAGTAAAAAATTGAGAATGATAATCTCAAACGAGTCCAGCACAAGTATCAAAGCATCAGACACTGACCTGTTTTGTATCAGTTGCTCTTCTTTCCGAGTTGTGAAATCATGATTTTCAAGTTTTATGGTAGTGTTCTGATGTAATGTCGTTGCGTGCCGATTGAGTAATGCGGCATTGATGATCTTGCAATCGAAATCATCTTTGGTATACGCATACTCCAAAGCAGATGTTTCATCATATTGGTAGAGTCGAACGATATCATCACTTATGAAAGCCAGATATTGCGCTTTAGTCTCACCTAAGATCAATGGAATAACGAATTTGGCGACTGGAGACGTGCATAGTGTTCGAGATAAAACACCGACATGCGTTCTTACCATAGTTTGAATTTATATGTTCCACTTCTGAATCCATTTAGAGCCTTCTGATGTTTGTAACTATATGGTGAAACATAGTCAAATTGTAAGTGTAAAGTGAACAAGCGTCAATCGCGAAACTTGGCGAGACTTTGATTTTTATGTTCTAAAGTAGTATGGACCATGCACGCTGTTGCCTGCCTGTTCTCGGCCTTGCGATCAGGACTGTTGTTTGATACGCAAGCATCACGACGATCCACCTTCCGGCTGCTATTAAAAAAATGCTACAAAGCGTTGAATTTCCAACCAAAGACGAGTCTACGAATGGAATTGGTCATAATGAGCAATCAAAACATCAAGAAATAAAGAATGCCTGTATCAACCGTGATCTCGAAAGTTTGAAAGCACTAGCTATATCGTGTGACGGCTATATAAATGATAGCAATCGATTACTTGCATGTATGAAACGAAGGATTGTCTTAGTATAAGTGAATTAACCCATTAATAGGGACTGTCCTTCTAGGATCTGACCAATTCAATGCCTTGGATGATGGAGGTTATTGCTTTAATTGGAAAAGCTTACCATCTCATCACGACGAAGCACAAGTTCTACTAGATGTCAACCGATCATTTGTTTATTATCCCCAAAAGCAGTCGGAAGACGAGCTCAAGGCCCGTAGACTTTCTCTAGAGGATGTTTTATGTTCAACACTACGCAATACACCTGAATTATCTTACTTTCAAGGCTTTCACGATATCGCACAAGTCTTTCTACTGGTTCTTGGTCAGAATAGTAGTAAGATAGTACTGCAGCGATTAGCCGTGTTGAAGATTCGAGATTTTCTACTGCCAACCATGGAGGGCACTACTTTACAATTACAGCTCGTCCCAGCAATATTGTATGTTGCAGATCCCGAGTTGTGTCGACATCTTGCAGGTCTACAGCCATACTTTGCATTGGCAGCTACAATCACAATGTTTGCACATGAAATTGATGATTATCAACGAATAGCAAGGATATTTGACTATCTTTTAGCCAGTGAAGCAGTCACATCACTTTATATGATTGTAAGGATTATCGTATCTCGACGAGAAGAATTACTTTTGATCGACGAAGATGAACAGGATATGCTTTATGCTACACTGACCAAATTTCCCAATTCACTGGATATAGACACTCTAATATTAAATACGGAGTCGTTGATGCAATCGCATCCTCCAGCCACTTTGCCTTGGCGTTCATGGCGAAAGATCAGTAAATACTCCGTTCTCAAGACGACTCATGACATTGATGGAGTAGTGAATCAATCCCTCAAATTTGGTCTTGAGTGTATGAAGAAACAAAGTCAAGAGATCAAAAGACAAGCCCTTATACGATCACGTATTCAAATGGTATCTACGTGGATGAAGCTTTATCGCAAACTCTCTTTAGCTGTGATTATAGCGATAGGCATTGGTGTGATTTCAATATGGCTACGCGATGGGAATATTATGCAAAACCTCTCCTTTAGATCAATTGCAACATGGTATAATACTGCTATGCACCATGTCCAAAATTTTATAAGATATTAAAAAGTCTGCATGATCTTGACCCCCTTGATGAATTGTACGGACTATTATGACTTGACGAACAACAACATAAAAGTACGCAGAAAGTATTGGCATAATAGATTAGCATTTATTGACATTAGTGTATATAACTAGAATTTGGATATCTCATTAACTCATGTTCTCATTTCTCATTCTCATTGCTGACATAATTCATGATATTCCATGACGAAGGGATCAATACACCCTCTTACAGCCCATGGCTAATTCTCCTACTCTTCTCACCAATTCATCTCTTTCCTGCCTCGCCTCGGTCCTCAGAGCTTCCGTGGTTTTTAATCGCAATGCCAACTCTTCTATTTTCCTTTCTTGATCGTCAGCACTATTTCCTATCCCCGGGAGCGATTTTATCAGAATCTCAATCTGTTTCTGCTTCATTACTAGATCTTGTGATAAGGTTTTGAGACTGGCTTGGAATGTTATCAGGTCATGTCTTTGATTCTGCTCGTCTTTGTCTTCGGTCGGACCATCGTCATCCTTGAGGTTGTTCGGGAGTATTTGCTGTAAAGGTTCGGTGGTTGATGTTGTGTTGGCAGTCGATGTAGAGGCAAGCGAGGGATGTTGGTTCGGCTGCCCTTCAATTGCCGATGGAGGGTGGTGGGTATTGATATAGTTCAGAGAAGCGAACATTTGCATAGTCAGCTATGGTTCACATTGTTAGTGTATGATATTTTCATTTCTTGTCGTTTTATATCATATCGTGAAGCGTTGGACAGGTGAGGCTAAGACGAAAAGAACAACGTACGTCATCTAAGCAGTCCTGCAGCTGCGTAAGTCGGTCTGCCATGATGGCTAGTCACCTTTATGTATGAGATGTATATACAGTTCAGCAATATCTTATAGGATGGTTGTTTACGGTAACTAAGCGGGGTAACATTGAAGGCAGAATGTTCAATTTTTGATTTATTACGGGCGCGACGTATCGAAGTTGCCAACATTGCGGGATCTATTCGAGTCTCACGTTGAACATGTTAACAAACCAATATGAATCTACAAGCAGGAGGGATCATTATTGTACAACACAGTCTTGGTGATGATGTATGTGCAGATGTCGAATGTCGTCGGGAAATATAATTATGATGCCAAGAATTATTACGTAAGCCGCACTGGCTGCCAAATTTTGATCAAGTGCAACTTTGATTACAGGATTGTAGACTTTACCATCGACAACATCGAAGATCAGTCAGTAGTAAGTCTTATCGCACACAAACACGTCGCTTAATGAAATGCTAACATATTTGATCAACAGTGCAGATGTAAGTCGATATCAGAAGAGATGGGCATAATAGTGGCGATATATTGATAATGAACACAGCTTCGTCAAAACCCTCACGGGTAAGACCATCACCCTCGAGGTCGAATCAAGCGACACCATCGACAATGTCAAGAGCAAGATTCAAGACAAGGAAGGAATCCCACCCGATCAACAACGTTTGATCTTTGCCGGAAAACAACTCGAAGACGGACGAACTCTCAGCGACTACAACATCCAAAAGGTAAGCACGAGATATCCTCATCTATGATTCACGATAGAAGTTATTGAGACGGGAGAGAAAATGATTGTCGGCGTTTGGAATAATATACTGATAATGGTACTTTTCTTTAGGAATCTACTCTCCACTTAGTCCTCCGTTTACGAGGAGGTATCATCGAACCCTCCCTCAAGGCCCTCGCCAGCAAATACAAATGCGACAAGTCAATTTGCAGAAAGTGCTATGCCCGTCTCCCACCTAGAGCAACAAACTGCCGTAAGCGAAAGTGCGGACACAGCAATCAACTCCGCCCAAAGAAGAAACTGAAATGATCTACTCGTTTATCAAGGTGTGGGGAACAAAGGACAGTCTGGGCAGGGTTTATCGTGGAAGGAAAATTATGGAAGATGCCATATCGTCGATCATCACTCATTAGGATTGTCTTCATATTGCATTCTAATACATTAGTCACTAAATGAAATGCCAAGCCATGACTATTCAATTTCTATCCCTAACCACGTGACTACTTGATATATTGATGCGAACGTGTTTAGCGATGAGATATGATGTACAATTTGATAACCTTCCTTTGTCGGTGTTGTCAGAGGTTCTATCTCCGAATGGGTATATCACTGATCGGATGGCGACAATCGTTCTAGCTAGTATGATACCTGTAAGCGATCTTCTTCCGGGAGACCAATGGCACCAACGGTCCTAATGGGGAACCTTAAAAAAATATAGTTATGACGTCTTAGCATGCATTTGCCGATTACATTTCATTGCCCATCGCATTTCAATCTCCCATAGCAGATCTAGAAGTGATTATGAGGATCTTGTATCTGAACACTCGAGCTATCATCTTCATTGATTCTATATCTTATCGAAATTAGAAAAATAATTGCCGTGAAATAAAAATAACATTTGCGGCCCCATCTTCAAACGTTGGTATGAGCTTTGCTCTTTAACGCGACTCGCGTTCGTGCTTCTTTCTCGTGACACACTTTTCGATAAAATCACGACCAGCCCACACCATCTTCTTTCTTCATGTAAAGATGATGCTGATATATCTTGATTTCTTATGAAACATTCCAGTCATTGTACTTTTTGACAGAGATTGCTACGAGACTTCTTGTTGTTTGTACGGTGATTATAGCCTTTCACGACCATTTCACGACTCGAGATTTTTGTAACACACTACGATATTACAACTCGCGTGATTGGACTAAATACGACTTGATGTTTGGGAATTGACATATAATACAATCACAATCATGGATTCCGATTTGGACTCGGCATCGCCCACGCGAAGACCTTCATTGTTACCTGCTTTTGAACCCTTTTCTTCCTCGCCAGTGGCATTTTCAAGACATGGTAAACGGAAATTCGACGAGGTCATAGCAGATGACACGCGATACTATCCTACACCAGTACCTACCTCTTCTACAGGCATTCTAGTCTCATCTCCTCGACAAAAATCAAGTCGTCCACCACTTACGCGTACTGTGTCGGCATTATCAGAACGCGCTCCATTAGGTGCTGTTCCTGACGTACAAGTTCCTGCGAATGGTGAACCAGTCCTTATGGGTAGATCATCCAACTCTTCAGACTATCAGCTACCTGCAAATCGACTTATATCTCGAGTACATGTCCGTGCTTCTTATCAAGCTCCTTCGGCGACTGTCGTCTCTGGTAGCATAACAATCGAATGTACAGGATGGAATGGCTGTATAATACAATCCGACGGACAACTAGTAGAACTTTCTAAAGGAGAGACGCTCATCGTCAAGGATCCTTCTGCTGAAATAATGGTCGATGTGCAAGACACCCGAGTATTACTGTTGTGGCCTCGGTCTTCGGAGGAAGAAACATATACATCACCAATTAAAGCAGTCTACCTCTCGCCTATGCGAAGTTCGTCTGTGATAGATGGACTGCCTCCCTCAAGCCCACCGATCATGAGACTAAGATCTGTCTCCCCAGTCCAGACCGATTTTTATCACAATATTGCTGCCACATTCGATTCAACTTTTGTTGCAAGTCAAGAGTCTCGACATTCTCCAGATCTCGTAGAGGTCTATGAAGATCTACGATCCGGTGAAAAGATGCAGAGCTCAGAAAATCAACCAGTCTCAGAGTTTCCAGCAGATGCTGCCCAGTCCAATAAAATAATCAATGCAGATGTAATGGTAGAAGTCCCAAATGGTCCCGAAGACATATTAGAGAATGACGAAGAAAATGATCCCAGTCTATCTTTTCAGCGACCAGCAACACGCACTCCGACTCCAGAAATTATGAACAACTGTCAAGAGAGCCCTAGAAAGAGATTGAAAATGTCTCTTGATAAAGATACAATAACAGAAGACCTTCCCGTTGTTGCCGTTCAGCCACCCCCGACTGGAAACATATTCAGGGAATCCCCGATCAAGAATCATGCCATCAATCAACTTGCTTTTGCACGTGCCTTATCTACGCCATTAGTCACCATTTACGGCAATATACCTGCGGGTATGAAAACCGCCAAGTCGAGTGATAGCGAGGAAGAAGTTCTTATGACGAGAAATGATCTGAAGAATATGCTTAGTCGGGTGGAATGTATTGGTCGTATCAGTAGAGAAGGTAAAGATGCAGCTGGAAAGACTCTCGAGGATGAATTTTATTACGTGCCCGATTTCGATCAAGATGAATTGCGCAAGGCTGCTGTTGTCAAAAGCCGTCCTCCAATTAGGAATGTACGCAAACAACACAAGGTCAGTCAATTAGCTTATTTGGTGCTGTATAAGATATGAAGCTAACGTAAGCAGCAATACTATTGGAAGAAGCCGAAATGAACCCAGCATCTCATGACGTCGGTATTGGAATTCATGCCTGTACGCTTGATTATATTTATGTTATATTAAATCCATGCATGCATCGGCATTGATCGCAAGATCGTCCATAGTTTTTTGATAGCCTAGTCTATTCAGATGTAAACGTTTATGAGCCATGTTCATTTCATCTATTGTTTGTACATATGCCCCGCACTTGATCACATGCCAAAGTTTAATTTACCCCGCCAAATGAAAAAATGCCGAGCTTTGATGAATGCGACACAAATGTATGATAATAACAATGGAATTGCTTCTTGACAATGCGCGTTGGTTGTAGACTGGGCGTGCAACCAGGCAAGAACTGTGATGGTCTTCCTGACCGATCGGTAAAGATAAATTGGTCAAATAATTTCCGAAAGGCTTCCAGCCCTGACATTGTTCTCAGTATCATAACATGACTCGGCAGTAACGTTAAAAAAGTCAACCAGTCCTGGACATACTGGTGATGTATGACGCTGGTCTACTTTGACCATGCAATCATGCAAAAGGATATGTCAGACTTACAAATAGACTGAAAAGTACACACGACGAGACTCGAAATAAAAAATCTTTCGCCAAATTGATCAATTTAGACCAAAGTTTAGAAAGCAATGCATGAAATGACGGATATACACCTTGCCCAGGTAGGAATGTGTCTGAAAGATGTCTGAAGGAGTATGATAGAACATTTGCCGGTATGACTACTCCTGCCGTTATTTGGAACTGGACTGGTGAGATAGTAGAGCCAATAAAGAGATGATTGAATTATTACATGTCCCATTGGAAAGATTTCAATATGTATGCCGTTCCCTACATCGGTCTAGTCATTCTATTAAAGCACCGATTCCATGCTCACCGTCGAGTCAATTGGTCTCCTGGATACAGTAAGAGAGGATTCAGTTGTCGGCTAGGTGGAAAAGCTTAGATATCCGAACCGAGCTTGGCCAAATAAATCGCTGAAATACTGTTTCTCTTTCACCATCAGACGTGACATGCATAACATGTGAGTTTTCAATAGCGTTACATCTGTAAGATGGGGGCTGCGACAATGCATTCCAGCTTATTGTATGCAATTTTATGCCGTCGGATTTGGCCAACGAAACAGGAAAGTGAACTTTCGACAAATTTGATATGAAAGTGAAGTTTGAAACCTGGTTTTTCCAAGCGGTCGAACCTTTTAGATGCACAGATTTTTCTGGCCAGACTAAGCATGGTAAATCAGATTTTGATTCAATTCCAGTTTGTCGTTCATGGGATCTAACATATCTCAAAACAAGCACATTATATTTGTTTAAAGATAAGTGAAACCATAAATGGCAATTCCGAGAATAGTTGGAAAGGGCGTCAAGGTCTCTTCTCTGAGTAAGACCATATAGTAGTCAGCCCTAAGAGCTACAGACTGACAATTGTTACCCAAGTTCTTGCAGAAGAGGTATTGCAAAAGATCTATACACAATCGATAGATGAAGACTGCTGCATAAAATTACGAGAAATCGTCACCACCGACTCATATGAACGACCTGGTCCGGAAGTCGTTGATTATGATAGAATAGGTATCGAAATATGGAACGCTACACAGAAATTACCATTGCCGGACACCAAAATGGCCAATCTTGCTCCGCTACTCAAAGCATACGCGCTATTTTTGCTACAAACATCATACAAGTATGATAAGCGTAATCAATCATGTTTACGGGAAGCAACGGCACGTATTCTTCGAATATCTCTCCGAGTTGCAAAATTATGCATTGAATCAATGGAGCTTGAGATCTGTTCCAAAATACTCGAATCTGCTGCCATATATGAATATTCCTTTTCCACAGTGAAGGAAGCCGATATGACACATACAAAGGAACCAATTGTCGAAGAAAATGTAGTTGAGCTTCAGGGCGAATATCATCTATTACGAGCTGCATTAGCATGGAAACAAAATCGGCTTGACCTCGTCGAACGACAACTTAAAGATGCAATAGCAGTAGAATGCCATCAGGTCGAATTTGTTGAAGGATTTGCAGATCTTCTATGTGAGATGGGAAAGCAACTTTTCAGAGAAGATAGATATGAAGAAGCTTTGTCTCGACTAACCCAGGCTTCCGACATCATCAATACAATCGACATGGGTATGATGACACAAGAGATTGTTGATCTTAAAACAAGTATTCTGCGTGATCAAATAAGATGCTTGATTAAAGATCCAAAATCACAGAATATGATGATTGCTAACAATCTTTATCGAGATCTTGAAACACAATGTCGACCAGGACTTGGGTTAGCTTTGTTAAAGATTGAAATTCTGGATGCAATCGATAGTAAAAGTCCAGTTGAATATCAACAGATCATTGAACAGCTCGTCAAAAGCGTTCAATTGACAATGACTAATCTCAAAACGATACTCGTGCAATTACGAAAGCTTGCAGACTTGGATTTATCCACTGCATTGGCGACTTTTGACAATTCATTATTGACACGAGTCATTAATCATGGTGATACTAGTCTAATTGAGAGATCAATCATGATGAGGATATACATGTCGACTTCGAAGCCTAGTGATGATCAGAATATTTCATCGCTCCAATCTTTCCTGGATAAAGTACAGATTGCCACAAATGGAATCTTGATCAGTCCAGATGCTTCAACCGCTGCAGATATCATGATCTGGAAATGTATTGAGGATTGTATAAGCGCAAACTTGATGGATCTAGCAGAAAAGTGGTGTCAGATCTCTTTACATGCTCTTTTCGCGATTCAAAATGACCTGAAAAAGGCTCGAGTTTGTCGAAAAGCCATGATTGTTTCACTTGATCTCGGTCGTGCGGAACTGGCGGTAAATTATTGGAAGCGGATGCCGATGCAGAATCAAGATGAGCCGGTTTCGCGATACTTATTGTATAGAGTCGCTGTCAGATTGTCTGACGAAGAGCTAGCGGAGCAATGCCTCGACAAAATAATGGGTACAGCAGATGATGATTCATCTTATCTATATGCATGCATTCAAGAAACAGTGCAACAAGAGAAGAAATACTTTTGCATCAAGATTCTTCGACGTATACTCGATCATAAAAATGCCAGTTCGACTTCAACTACTACCATAGTATTTGTTCTACTCCGGTGCATGGTGAAACTATGTATGGATCTTCTTGATGGAGAATCAACAGACTCTCGGTCAGTACTCATGGAATTGACTCCATTGTATAAATGTGTTTTGGTAAATCTAAGAAATTCACTTTCGAATGGGCTGACAGATGATGTAAAAAATGAGATGCGCTGGTTTGCCAATAGTATCCACAACATTCTACTAACACATCACTCACGTCTAGATGTTGATTATATACTTACATTACTTGAATCTTATCTTGAACTGTTGTCGACTTTGGGCAGAGAAGATGGATCATACAAAGTGAGCCAGATAGTAACCTGTCATTATCTGTTGACATCAACACATATTGTAATTGCTAGATCTGCAGACGACTCTAACATTAAAGATCAACATTATCATTCCGCTTTACAGCACATTAAAGCTTGTAAAGATTCTCGACAAGAGCACTCGAGTAACCATCAAGCACAACAAGAAAAAGATATAGCGCATCTAGAGAGACACAATGGTCAAATGCTGCAATTTGAAATCGAAGCACAATTGAAATCAAAGCATTGGGACCAACTAACAGAGATATTTTCCAGAAAGCTCGATAGCCATGATTCTAAATTCCTAGCCGTCCTCGCTGATCTCGTACTTCATACTCATACAGAAATGATCCACCAATCAGCCGATCTGGTATTTTTCAAAACCATACCCGTGGTAATGCAGAATATCATCAACCAGACCTGGAACTCTTCTGGTGGAGACATGGAGAAACTGTCTCGCTGGCTACGATGTTTATTTCGCATGACGATAGGAACAAATCCAGACATTGCGCTGCAGTTATTGAAGCAGGCTGGTAATATGGCTGTGAAATCTAGTGCGGCGCTTGGGAAACGTCGTTATCCTCCGAGTGAAATTGAGTGGCTTGTTGCAACGACGTTTAATTCTGCTGTGGATCGATTCTGCGCGTCGGATAACAAAGGTAGTAAGACGTGGGCTGAAGCTGCTCTAGATCTGGCGAAAACGGCAGGTAGCAAAACTGGATTGTATGAGCAGATACAAACAAGATGGAAAGAGTTGCAAAAGATGCAAGAGTGATGGTATCGATAAGAGTATGCTTCGAGTATTTGCTATGGTCTGTATGTATATCACAATCAAATACAAAGCTAACAGTAGTCTTCATCTTGACTTGTGTCAGGTGAGATACAAAAGTTCACGACGAATGATGACAATGATCAAAGGAATCTTGTCGAATTATTATAAATATTCTACAATAGTTGGTACCCTATGTGTCAACCACGTACCTTTTGTATGCTTTTTAATTATTTTGTCTACAATAGATTACATGAAACCAAGGCTCGTTATTCATTATAGCGTAATTTCATAATTATACATCTTCTACAAGTTTGAGACAGTAACAAAAGGGGAATGAATCAACTATGAATCTCTGGGCGAGTCTGTATTGATACGCAAATTAGGGAGATGTTGAAATTTTGTGTTTGTCCGATCAGCTTCAAGTGTTGTGGCATGGTCATCTGTCGTATCAACCTTATTGACTGTGTTCTTGTCTTGACTTTCGTCAGAATCAACAGGCATAGTTCTATCATCCCCTGGTAAAAGGCGAAAATAACTCCCTGGACTAGTGACACCACTAGTTGTTTGAGCATTTTTATCGTCTAGTTCTGCACTCTCGCCATCTTTGATGAGCCTAGTTTCACTCTGACTTTTTCTTGTCATGTTGGACGTTGTAGAATTCGACGACATTGACCTTAAAGATGCCGATAACCTCTTGGCTTTTGGTTCAGGACTGCCTTTACCTTTGTCGTCTTCAACATCTCCATCTTGCACCGCATTAGAATCATCCGCATCCAATGTGAGGGCATGAGAGTGGTGAGACATCTGGATTGATGGCGAGGTTGATTGCGAGGTAGAATGAGATACAGAAGCCCTTTTTGAGCGAGGAAGAGTAGTATGCGGACTTTTCACATGATGGTACGCCGTAGAGAACTTTCTGTTTGGCAAAATTGGAAGATGGAGTTGTGGACGAGGTAGACTGTTTGACAAACTCATGACGTGATTCTCTTTATCCTTGTCTCTGGAAGAATGATTGCCACCTGTACTTTGTCTATCTGCAGACGATGTTATAGCATGTTGAGGTGAGGAATTATGTTGGTGACGAGGTGAATGTAGATTATGATTGATGGATGAAAGTCCAGCCGTGTTTGTGGACGATATTTCTAATTTTGAACCAATTCCCATCCATAATGCTTCCTCTTCGTCATCTACTGTCAAATGCCATCCTCCGACACTTTCGTAATCCCGGGGAGTTGGAGTGAAATTCATGCCTGCTTCTATTCCCCCAAAGCCCAATCGACTGGAAGATGTCGATAGTGAATTACGAGGTCGATTGTGATGTGCAGGATTTGTAGACGATAGATTTATGATCGAGGCAGAAGCAGAAGCTGACTTTATACCGTTTGCGAGTGGAGCAGTGGTATTGAGTGCGATTGAAGAGCCACCACCGAAGAGCGAACCTACACTAGAAGTCGAACTCGAAGATGACGTTCGACGACGAGCATGATGTGGTTGTGAAAAGGATAGATCCGAGTCGAATACAAGTACCTCGTCGTCGTCATCGACCTGATGTTTGAGAATATTTGTACTCGACTCGACTGCGGACTGTATAACAGCCAAGGCCAGTTCAACATATACAATACTGACTCGAAAAAGTAAAGTTGCAAATGCTATGGTCGTTGTAAAAATTGCGAATGATGCAAGTGGAATCGATACAAATAAAAGGAATGGGGCAGTGAGGAGGTTAACAACCTTGGCTACCGATGGGAAAGCCATCTGTTATACAATTACATTGATCTTTTATTAGTCGATTAGAGATGACGATAGTACATAAGTTAATATGTTGTTGACAATCACATGTCAGCTTTGGATAGAAAGCTAGAGTATTCCGGATAGTCTCACCGTCGTCTCAAAGTCTAAAAGAAGGTGCCGGCGCCAAGCGTCATTTCCAATTTCGGCAATCGCAGATCTTCCCAATATTTGGTATATCAATGTATTACCCAGATGGAGTTTTTTCGCTGTCTAATAAAGCAAAGATATATGTGGATCAAAGGATATCACCATGCTTCAGAATAGACGTGAGTTAAGTAAAATAGACCAGAATATGACAGCACGTGCAATGTTGAGAACTGTTACACTATGATTACATTGATTATTACACTCATTTGCTAATTTCCAAATGGTTACTGCTCCTTCGCGTACTGGAGCTGGTCCCTCTAACAACTCGTTTCTCTTGATCATCACCACCTGAAAGAGAAGTTTTATGCGAATGTTTTTTGTTTGCGGGTTTAAGCAAACGTCCTTTTTCATCAATATCTAGTATTGGAGTTGAGCTTCGCGAACCCTGTCTTGTCGAGCCATCATAAGATGAACGGTCTTTCCTTCTTTGACTCTTCACTGTATTATGACTCGACTTTTCTCGATTGCCCTTGGACGTTGTTTGTTGCCACGTTTTACTCGGTCCCAGTAGTAAAAATCTTCTCCAGCCTCTCCATCCTGTCCACCATAACCATCCGCCTTCCCTTTTGGCAAGTTGTCTTTCTCTTGCCTTTAATAGGCTTCGCAGCATCGCTCGTCTCTCATTCTCTTTCTCCCAATATGATGAACGATATGACTCCCATTCTTCTCGGAAATCTGTGCTAAAAGGTTTTGGTAATAACATGACTTTGATCGTATCTCCACCATGTGATACGTCTTCTTCTGTCCATGTTTCCCTCCTGCCATCCTCCAATCTACTCAACTTCTCCTTCTCACCTCCTGGAGTTTGCTCGATATCTCGTGGTAGATACTCATATCGCATACTATTTGTGTGAACCCAATAACCACACGGTCCTAGTAAGGTCACGTATCCAAGCATTTCCTTCCACCAAGGGCCTCTCAAAACGACCACTTTCATATTGAACCCCCGTAAGCCACGATTCGTAGCACTGACCCACCGTCTCGGCCATGCAAATCCACGCTCCCACATACCAGTCGCCCATACTAATCCCCAGGTAACAATTCCACCTACGAATCCAAGTTTTTCTCCCACATCTACCACCCAATAAACACTTCCACCTTGGCCTTTACCATCCTCACGCGGCCGAAGAAAGAGCAAGTATGTGAATGTCAAAGTCCACAATAATAATGCCCCAAATAGTAAAGAATGTAATCGTAATCGCGCGCGAAGAGAAAGATATTGTGCACAGAGAGAGGTTTCGAGGATCAGGACGTTGAGATAGATTTGGGCTGGCGATGAAGGGAGATGCGATACAGGATCTAAAGGTGGAGCTCGGGGTGCTGAGATTGAATTTGTTTGTAATTCTGTCGAAGATGTACCTCGTAATACTGCAGCAGCTATTTGATCTGGAGAAACATTCGGAGGAGGAGCGCCTTTGACGATGCGGTCAAGTTGAGTCGTTGACATGATTTATGCCTCTGACTTATCATGCGTCAAGATGGCCATGACCCTGCATCGTGATCTGGGATCGATTGTAAGATTGATAATCGCTAACTTCATTAGTGTGACGTCATCGTTCGACAAATTGCTGATCAACTTGTAAATCTGACGGCAGGCTAATTCTCATGATTTAGTCGTAGCTATTGTATTTTAACAAGCTACAACACTACTAATATACATATTATTATATGTTTGAGGATTAATGTAGGGATATTCTAAATGCGACTAGCTAATACCTTGTCCAGCTGCTAATGCCACGCTTACGTATGCTACTATTATAGAAGTAAAAGTTGCGCATATCATAAAGTATTTATAAGCTACGGATTAATAATCGAACAAATAATAAAATGAATTATAGAATACTCTGTATAGTAGAATAAATAATAGATATAGTATAGCCTATATAATAAATAATAGAACAAGGAAATAAGGAAATAAGGAAGGAAGGAGATGAGGAAATAAGAAAATAAGCATATAAGGAAATAAGGAAATACGGAAATAAGGAGATAGCGTTTTTAGGTCGTGGCGCGATTTGGTCACTCTGGGCGAACGTCATTGTCACATATAACCCCAACCATAAATCTTCTGATTTAGCTAGCCTCTCTTCTTTCCATAATTCTGCACAAGATTGCCTTACGGCTATAAGCTGGTGGTCTATCATGTACTGTAGGAGTGAAATATTGGTCAACGAAGACACTTGCCATATATAGTTTTGGCCAAGCGAATATTGAGATCCTACTATTCCATACAATCACTTCCGGTCCTGCTTTTTCTTGGACTCTAGTGTGACAAAGGTGTAGTAGAGAGTCAACCCTTTGTTGGTACGTGTGATACTTTGTCAAAACACAGCAAGACATTCAAAACACATCAAAATACATCTGCCACGATTCTCTTGCCACCGGAGCTTCGCCTCCTTTCTTCGTCTCTTGCCTTTGAGACATCTACCAGGTTCTCAGTCCTCGAAAAGATATAGTACTATGGCTTCGACAGAGGCTAGTAGTTCCTCTAGCAAACGACAAGGCGCCGATAAAAAGCAAGCATGGTTTCCCCTCAGTACACGTGAAAGTTGGGCCCAATGGTGGTCAGCTCCTACACCGAAGGCAGCCGAGAACAGAGTCTTGTCATTCGTACCTTATTTGCAGCCTTCTGCGGACTCTCAAAACGCTAGCGTATTGAAAGCGCCTTCAGAGATTGATCAAACAACCTTTCCGAAAGATAAAGCGTCGAATAACGAAGATCCACATGGACCACGAAGGTGGAAATCCGAAAGAGTAGATCTAGACGGAACGGATAGATGGCTGAATGAATTCTCGATAGAAAAAGTAGATGAACAAACAGATAATCATCTTGTCATGCTACACGGCTACGGTGCAGGTCTGGGGTTCTTTTATAAAAACTTTGAACCCTTGTCAAGACTTGTAGGCTGGAAATTACACGCTCTAGATCTATTAGGCATGGGATGTTCTTCACGACCGCCGTTTCGAATCCACGCAAAAACCAAAGAAGCCAAAATAACAGAGGCAGAATCATGGTTTATCGACTCGCTGGAAGAATGGCGAGTAAAGAAAGGAATCAATAGGTTTACATTACTCGGACATAGTTTGGGAGGATACATGGCCGCTGCATATACACTTAAATATCCTGGAAGGGTCAATAAGCTCATTCTTGCATCTCCAGTCGGCATACCGGAAGATCCATATGCCGTTAATGATCCACTACCAGATAATCCAAGCGAAGGCGGACTTGCCACTGAATTACGGCAAGACGTTGATAACGACAGCCAATCAAGGTCGAGTACCAAAAAAACCTCTGGACCAGGTAGACCTTATCCGAAATGGTTGACTTATCTCTGGGATGCAAACGTCTCACCATTCCAAATCGTACGATGGTCTGGAGGATTCGGACCTAGATTAATATCCGGATGGTCGAGTCGTCGTTTCGCGCATTTACCTGAAGATGAAGCGAAAGCTTTACATGAGTACACCTTTGGTTTGTTTCGTCAAAAGGGTAGCTCGGAGTATGCATTAGCGTATATCTTGGCGCCTGGAGCATTTGCTAGAAGTCCTTTGATAAGAAGGATAGGAGGGATAGGTCGACAACCCTTGACTTCTTCTTCTTCGTCTCCATCTAAGGCTACTCCAAACGACAGACTGAATGATATGAAAAAACCGGATTCTTCTCCTACAAAAACTACTTTCGATAACAACCGTGTCGAGACTGAGAACGGCATCCCGGTGGTTTTAATGTATGGTTCTCACGACTGGATGGACGCCAGCGCGGGCCGAGAGGCAGCAAGGATATTAAACGCCGAGAGCAGAAAACATCGCAAGGAAGGAGAAGCGAGGGAGAATGGAGACGCGAAAGTCGTGGATATACAAAAAGCCGGACATCATCTCTATTTAGATAATCCAGAGCAGTTTAATGATGTAATTACGGAGGAACTGAGAGATGTAGAGGTTAGAGAAAAGAGATTGGGATATCAATCATGATAATCAATCTTTGACACGTTGTCCCTTTTATAAAAAGGTAGTGATGAGTTGGGATGGTTTATGTATATAATACTTGTATATAATGGCATGATTGTACAGTTGATTGAAAGCATAATTATAAAATATTGTATAAAAATCATATCGTAACAAGAAAAATCAATTCATAACATATCATTTATATCATCTAATAATTTCCACCGATATAAAACAGAAAAGAAGAAGAAAAATAAGTGAAAATAAGAACGTCATTTAAACACAACCTCCTTTTTGTCTGAAGCACCAAGTTTAATCGAATATCAATCCTCTGTTATCTAACAAAAACCTCACTGCTTCACGTTGAGCTTGCATGTCTGTCATCTCCCTCTCTACAGCAGCCGGTCTCATGATTGTCGGAGCAAACACGACCGAGATATTAAGTGGAGTCATCTAAACGCCATCGCATCAGTATTGACTATAGCACACAAAATAGAAAAGATAATAGTGACTTACGAGATTCAATGCTTCCTTTTCTACAATCCTAGCGAGATGTCCTATCAAGTATTCCAAAACATCCCTATGCGCAGGCGCTAATGCTCCCAATGCCATTTTCATAGCTAGACATCGCCTATCGACATCGGGTAATTGCGCTGCTTCCAAAACGCTATCGTAAACCTCAAACGTTATGAGAGGATTAGGTAGTTTACGGAAATATTGTTTCAGACAACTCGTCACCGCGTGAATGTCCAAATCGGGATCGGAAATGTTGTAGTTTGAATCCTTTTCAAATCCGCTTTGGATCTGTTTGACTTGACCGTTTCCTCCTGATTTGCGGTATACACCTTCTACAGTCATGCCTCGAGATTCAACCTCATCGATGCAACGAGTAACGACAGCGGGTAGAATTCGGTTTTCATAGTCGCATCGAGCGGCTAGATCGGATCCGAACAATACTAGACATGACATTAGTCAACCGACAAGTCTCAGACCGGTAGAATAATGGAAAGAAAACTAACCTGATGGATCAATAGCTAATAAATTAGTACTACTACTCGTCTTTAAACCTCCACCAACTAGAGGTGGCTTCACACCATTTTTATTACCTCCGAAAAAGCCGAGACCAGCTCTGGCAGCTTCAAAATGTGATGCACCTTTAAATGATCCACTTTCACTAGTTTGTAATACAGGCACCGGTTGTGGAGAGCCGATAACCATTCCCCCACCATTATTGTTTACATCGTCCTTAGCAAATGCACCCTTTATGTTTTTAGTAACATTCTTGGCCACAACTCGACCTCCTTTTTTCCAATCGAACCGTTTGACAGGAGTTTGACCTTTACGAATACTTACAACCTGTTGAGCCTGTTGAATTTGTGCACTATCTGGAGAATCGACCATCATTGGAGGTGTAACGGAATGAATATCCGAACCAAAGTTACTGGATATAGAATTAGATCGTAAATCCATTCCATTTCCTCCATTCGGTAATCTAGCGGCCATCTTTTGAGTCTCTTGTATATTCTGTAACAAATGAGTGTTGAGTTCATTCAATTGATGGTTCTTGCTAGTCAAATGTTCAAATTCTTGTAGACCTTTATCTTTTACTTGAATCAGACTTGCAATCTCGTCATTCAATCGATTACGTCGGTGTACGAGATCTTCTATTTGAACTCCTACACTGTCTTTGAGACGCTGAAGAGAAACGGAGAAATCGTGCAACATATCACTTTTCAATTCTGTCAGATCGATTGGTTCACTTCCATCCTTTGCTTTTGTGAGATGTTCTTTCATGACTTCTAATTCTCGAATCACCATTTCTCGTTGCGTATCGAGCGAGGCCATGGTTGATCTCTTTTCCCGTAATTCTGTCTGAACCTGATGCAAATCTCCGGTATGCGCCATCGACACTTGAAGACCTAGCTTTTCACCTTCGAGTTCCGCAATTCGTTGCTGTGACCGTCGTAGATGTGCTTTAAGATGAACGACTTCGTCTCCAAATTGTGGTGGATGCGAGAACAATGCAGCGCTTGGACTACCAGACGTGGGTGATTGTTGGATTTGATTGTTATCACCTCGTATTGCCGGCGCAGATTTTTCGCTGAAACTTCTACCATGTCGGGCTGCAGCATTACTTACACGTCGTAAAAGACTACCTGAATTCTCATCAGCTGTGTTGAGGCCTCTATTCGGAATTTTACCCAATTCTTCTTCAAAAGATGGACCGCCTGTGCCACCTAGACTCGTATTTCTTGCGTGGGACCTAGAGGGAGATGATGCAGCTGTATTATGCAACGATGTGATTGAGTTATTACGTTGGTCGCTACTCAGACCCGAGTGCAAGACAGGAGGAGCAGGAGGGTTTCGTGGAGCGATAAAATCATCATTCGCGACGGACTTGCTAGGTGCACTTGTCCGACTATTCGACCTAGCATGATCTGGCCCTGTTCTAAGGGGGGATTCATTGTTCAGCCCGTTCGGTTTTGAATTGTAGCTTTGGGCATCAACGTATGCACTGGCGGCTGAAGCTGTAGAGGTGTTTCGTTTGTGCATGTTCTGTGTTGCTTGAACAGCTGTAGTTGGTTGCACGATTGCTTTTGGCACATCGTCAGCCGGTAATTCCTGCAATGCGATAGAATTCGGGCGCGCTGCTGCTGCGAGTTTATCTCCTCGAGATGGATAGACTGCGGGTACTTCCCATGGTTTTGGATCATCAAAGGGACTTATTGAAGGTATGGGATTGGGTTTCTCCTTGCTTGGAGTCAAGAACTTTGACGTATCAAGCGTAGGAAGAGGATTATGGAAAGAGTCCAGTGAAGACAGATCTAAAAAGTGCCCTTGATCACTTTGCTCCAACTTGGGCATAGTTTCAGACAATAACGAGCCTTTTCTTGACCTGGCAAGTTCCTTTGATACCAACTCCATGGGCGGATTTGAGCCAAGGGCTTGTACTATACTTGAAAGTGCTGATTGTGGAGCCAGTACTCTCTCGGTAGTTGTAGCCGGTGGTGAAATGACCGGAGATGTCGAGCTACTGGTTTCCGCTCCGATTTCCTTACGCTTAATTGGCCGACTACGATCTTGCAATGCAATATGAGGGCTCGCCGCAAGCTTAGAAGTATTCCCGTCTCTTTCAGAGGATGCGGATCGCGAGGCTGATCCATTCTTAAGTAGATCTCTCAGATTGCTCCTTGATCCGTCTCGTGCATTATCAAAATAATCTTGCTGGTTGGCCTGCGATTCTCTGTTACCTGCTAATTCAGGTGTACCATCTAGAACTAATGGCGTCAAGTTGGGTGGCAGAAACATGGGTGAGGGATCAAATGCTAGTGGGATGAGACCTGCCTGATCATCGTCTGTTTCGAGTGACATGATTGGAGAAATACTAGCAATACTGTGATCTTTATAAGTGCTAGCAGGTAAAATCAGATTCTCAGGAGGCTTGTCGCGAGAATGTGATATCGGCTGACTGTCCAGTTCCGAAAGTGATGTAGTGGATAATGGTGAAAGTGGTTTTGATAGAGTTGTAAGGGTATTGGCACGCGATCGAGATTGTTGACTTGAACGTACATCTGCATTGAGTGAATCTGACGATTGATCACCGACCGTCGCAGTAGGATCAGGCTTTGGTGGAAGTGCAGGTAAACGTTTATCTAGTACTCCCCCCGCCGGAGTTGTAGATCCACTACCAGCTGCATTTTGTTTCGATGCTCTCGCTTTCTTTCGCCGTTGTTCTATTAGACTCTCATGACAACGCATACAGAAAATGCCTTGACTTGTCCGTGCATATCGAAGGTTCTCTATCTTCCTCTTACAATTCCTGCATCTGAAACACGGTGAGCAGAATGCTTGATCACCGGTCAATATGGCAAGATCTTCAATCTTGTTACCGCAAGCATGACAGCTATATGTACAATTATTGCAAATGAGTGAGCCATCCCCAAGAAGCAATAGGTTTGCATCAGAATCGAGAAGTGTGTTACAATTATTACATCGAAAGCAATCAATGTGCCATCGGTTACCGGCTATGAAACAAATGTTATTAAAGGCGTAGCTTATGTGCAAGATGGTTGATCACTTACCTAATTCAAAGGCCTTGCCTTCTTCAAGGATCTATAATACATGTCAGACTCATATACCAACCTGAATTATTAAAGAAGTAGTTCTTACTTCGCCACAACCCTTGCAAGGAAACACAGCATCCGCATCGTCCAAGGGAGACTCGGGAAAGCCAACATTGGAGTCCAGCGCCGCGGTAGCCATACTTAGTCGATATCTCCGGTATATCTCAGATTTCCGACACTACGCTGGACATGCTAGCATAATACACGCCTAAAACTCCTATTCGATCTGTTTATCCGTCGCAAACCTTTTCCGCAAAGATATATCGCAAAGGATAACGACCGATATTATGCGAGGTTTTTATACTCATCATGAGCGAGCAACATTATTATATCAGCGGGAGTGAGTGTTCAGGTGTTGTGCCAAAGATGGTCACTTGAGTTATAATTATTGGTATGTCGGCCGCAGACAAGAGACTACACAGAACGAACTGTAGTTGATCTCCGCATTTTACAAATTAGAGTTTCGGAGTGATAGGGCTGTTCATTTTTTCTTCTTCCAAACATTCACAATTCATTTCCTTAAACTCATTGTGGACCCACTTACCCAAGAAGCAATGCGCTGCCCCCGACAGGCAGGTAGAAGAATCCACGGTCTTTCGAGTCAAGCTCTCGAGTGGCTGTGTAAAATTCTGCTTTTCTCACACGGCGGAGTGTCTATATTATTATCACATGTGACAGGGTATAAATTCTGAAACATGTAGTCTAGTCTAACGAATTCCATTTAATCATCGTTTCAGATTATTAGAAATTTCACTATGGATATGTGGAAAATAAAGGTGAATGGGAGGTGAAACACCTATTGTGATGTACAGTCAATTTTTCATTCAATCATTTGCTATAGTACATAGGTTTTATACAATTTTTAAAGATTCATCGATCACTCATACCCGCAAGTTCAATCAAATTTTCTTTCAATTGCTGCCATGGTGTCTTATGGGACTCATATAATTCGTCACAGTTACAGTCATCGCTGTGCTGGTCGAGCACATCAGTATTGACATGTTCTTCACCTGCATCATTGTGATTGCGAGAACCTGGAGGTGGTTGCCTATCAAACACAGTTGAGATCGTTGACAAGGATAGATTTTCTATTGAAGTATGTGACTCTTCACTTTCTGGAGCGCCACCATGAAATAATCCACCAAAACTTGCCGACTCTTGCGTTGTCTGACGCTGGATTGCATCAACCTCTAGTGTGCCATCGTTGGTTGGTGATGAAAAAGCGGCATTGTGTTCATCGTTGTGAAGTCGTCGCAGTGTAATAGACTGAACTCGACCACGACGTTCTTTGCAAAGATCGAGTTTCCAATCTCCTTGGTCTGTAGCTGGCCGGCCATCGTCACGAACTTTTACCATTTTCTTTGATGACCTTGGTTCAACATTATGTTTTTCTCTACGAGCCTTGAATCGGGCATCGATATCGTCCCAATCCATTTTCCATTCATCAAGAGTTTCATCCAACAGAATCTTTTTGTTATGCAAATCTGGTGTTGCAGACTCATCGACATGAAACTCGTTAAGTTGTACCTCGAGAGCTTTCAATTGTAACTTCAAAAAAAGTAATTCTGAATGATCGAACCGAAGATCAGACTTGAGAGATTCGTTTTCCAGACGCAGTTGACAGACCTCCTTCTCAGACTGCTCGACTTCTATGCTATGCCGATCATTCAAGTCACGCATTTCTTCAAATCTTTGACGTAAATCCTTGTTAGTTTTTGATACCCGTTCCAATATGGACTGTGTGCGACTGAGAATATGATGTCGATCTATGCTGTGCGTATAATCAGAGATAGAAGAAATCGAAGATATAGGTGAGAAATTTGTATGTGGTGAAGAAGTGGGGAGATCATCTAAAGTCTTGATCAAATCGTAGGTGAAGATCTCGGAGTTTTCACTCGTGCAAGTCTGGTTATCCACGAATCCAGAGTCTGCCATCTCATGACTTGGCTCTAAATCTCGGTACATATGTACTCCAACAAATCTTTCCAATTGATCAAGACTGTTTGCTATTGCGTTGAATGCATACTTTGAAGGTCGCTGCTGCAATATCTGAGCACCGAGATTATTCAATCTCACCAGAACATCTTGGGCTTCAGGAGCTTGCCGATAAACGTTATTCTGACTGGCAGGTGTCCGACTTTCGTCGGTAAAATAATCTGAAAATGGTGAATCGCGAGGTTGTATTGCCGCAAGTGTTGGTGATTCTACAGGTGTGCAGGGCTGTTTGCGGTCCATGCTTGTTGGAACAGCGGATGATCTGGGTAGTATCGTGTACACTTCAGGTGAAGTGAATGTTTCAGGCGCAAGTGGATTTTCAGACGCGCCGAGTTTGTCAGTCGCTTCACTTGGTACGACGGTGAACAAGTTTTTTTGTTTCGCAACTGATTGTACTCTATATCTCGAAGATGGCCCTGGAAATTGCCAAGCAGGCGGCTCTCGAATTGGACTTTGCATATAAAATGTTTTAGTGTTAATGTTGCTCTATGATAAATGGACAAGATCTACGTTGTGTGGAAACGTCATGTCTCGGATCCTCGGATCCTGCAGCGGCTTCGTTGAAAAAAGCAATTGACATAAAAAATCGATGACGCATGAACCATATGATTAAAGTTCAGGGATCCCGAGAATAAGGTCCAAACCATTTGTGGGGTTAAAGGTATGAGAAAGTATCGAGAAATAAATTTACGCCCAGGGCATGACTCAAAGGATAGACGAATTTATTAGCGATATGTCCCCAGTACGATAGCATCATAGTCAATGGGGTGTTGAGTGTTCTAAATATACCCGGTTCCAATACTACTAGAGCGTGAGCCAATGGTACATTCTGTTCGTAATTTCCACTGACCTTATCGTGTGTCAATATACTAATTACAAAACCAGCTAAAAGTCCAACCGGACTTGGACCATGTCCAGCAACTCGCCTCTACTTTCAAGGGACTGTCATCGCCGCCTAATTTAATACCACTATGTGCTTCTATACCTTCGGAGTTCCTCACACCGGCTGCTATTTACTTGAAGTTGTCAAACCAGTATGGATATGAAATGAAATATTTCTTTGCTAGATTATAGTTAATGGATTAATGATAGCTCCAAATCTGATTACAGCATATTTTTTGAAAGTGCCCCTACATCAGAGACGATATCCAGATATAACTTCTTTGCCACCGGTAAGTTGAACAACAGCATTGGGACGGAGATAAGTACTTACCAAAACATTTGATTGAAGATCCGAGAAAGATAATAAAAACGGGACCCGGTCATGGCGAAGAGAAAGATCCCATGCCGATACTCAATGATGAATTATCTCAATATCGCGTCGCATCTATTCCAGAATTACAATTACCTCCAATGACAGGTGGTGCAATTGGATATGTTGGATATGATTGTGTCAAATATTTTGAACCAAAAACCAAACGAGAAATGAAGGATATACTTCAAGTTCCAGAATCTTTATTCATGTTCTTCGATACAATCGTGGTACTTGACCATTTCTATCAAAAGATACAAATCATTACATATCTTCGAGTTCCTTCAGACGGTTCAAGATTAGAGACTGCATATTCGAGTGGTTGTTCGGAAATATCACGGATCGTCAGTATTCTTAATAGTAACGAAGCAGTTGAATATCCCAATCAACCACCCATACAATTAGATCAATCCTATACATCCAATATAGGACAAGCCGGGTATAAATCTCACGTTGACCGTCTCAAACAACATATCATCAAAGGCGACATTATCCAAGCCGTGCCTTCTCAACGACTGTCTCGTCCAACCTCACTCCATCCCTTCAACATCTACCGCCAACTCCGCACAGTTAACCCTTCACCATATCTTTTCTACATTCAATGCTCTTCATTCCAAATCATAGGCGCCTCGCCAGAACTCCTCGTCAAATCCGACGGACAAGGCAGGATCATCACGCACCCCATCGCAGGGACGATCAAACGCGGCGCTACCAAATCCGAAGACGACGCATTCGCATCTACACTACGATCGAGCGCCAAAGACCGCGCCGAACACGTCATGCTGGTCGATCTCGCGCGCAACGACATCAACCGCGTCTGCGACCCGTTGACCACAAAAGTCGACAAGTTAATGGTCGTCCAGAAATTCAGCCACGTGCAACACCTCGTCAGCGAAGTCAGTGGAGTGTTGAGGAAGGAAAAGACTAGGTTCGATGCGTTCAAGAGTATATTCCCCGCCGGAACGGTCAGTGGCGCGCCGAAAGTCCGAGCTATGGAGTTGATTGCCGAGTTGGAGGGTGAGAAGAGAGGTGTATATGCCGGCGCGGTAGGGTATTTTGGATATGACTTTGTGGATTGTAAAAGTGGCGAAATCGTCGAAGGTGCTATGGATACTTGTATCGCTCTCCGTACTATGGTCGTTAAAGATGGGGTCGTGTATCTACAAGCTGGAGGTGGAATAGTGTTTGATTCAGACCCAGAAGAGGAATATATCGAAACATTGAATAAATTAAAGGCTAATATAACATGCATCGAAACGGCAGAGAAATGGCATTGGGAGAATCAAAACGGTCAGACGCGGGAACAAAGCAATGGAAATGCTGATACATTATTGACCAAAGATGAGCAAACGAAATCCGATCAGCATGTAGATTTTGCAGCAGGATGAATTTCATATAGAGGTGGAAGTTGTATCTAGGTGATGATATAATAAGATAGTATTATAGGTATAACACGTCTGCGATATCATTATCGAATGATCATTTCATGTTTTCTATTCATCTGAGGTTCTTTGTCGCATTGTTTACATACTTTCCTCCCTGCTTCATCTAGATGCTGGGGCCAAATCTGGTGAAATTTAATACTTGCGTCACTGGTAGCCACAATTAAACTACCCTCAACTTCCCTCTCAGATAGCGAAGGTCGACTTCTTTGATAATGTCTCCGCGACAATCTCTCTTCGCGGAATCGTCCTACCTTCTCCATTTCATATATCTCGGGACCACCTGGAAACCCAATTGCCCATAATGCACGTTCTTCGGTCGGCCATTCAATCTTTACAAGAACTTCACATGACGGCCAACTGTAGACAGCCATTCGGACTTTATGATCCGGCTGTGCAAAGCCAAAGGTTGCAGCAAGCTCTCGTCTACTGGTCGACTAAACCAGACTCGTAATTTGAGCATAGCAGTCAATCATTGCGACCTGTTTACCTGTAACGATATTGAAGAAATGTATCGCTCGATCATTCGACCCTGCCCCCAAAGCAACGAGACTAGACGAGAACGGTGCGAATGCAATTGCTTTGACAGCAGCATCGAGTTTAAAAACATGTTTAGCCGAGGTAGTCTTGATGATAGGAGTCGTCATTGGCGCGGGCAATCCACGCATATGATAGCATTTATCCGATAATAGGTTTTTCATATCGAATATCTGTACGCAGTTGTCATTCCCACCAGTCGCCATGTATTGACTACGTAGTGACCATGCAATGCCGCAAATTTGTTGCGAGTGCACTTCAAACCGTGCAATAACATTCATTGCACCGTGCCAGTCGTACAAATCTCTCTGCACCTCGTCTGGCATTTCGACAGCATAAATATGGACTTGTCCTGCCTCATCTCCGACAGCAAGCATTTCAAGCTTTGATACGATGCTTTCGTCTCGAAAGGAATTTCTATTTATACGACTAGGTGCAAAGGAAACACATGAGATTGGAAATGAATGGGTTGTATCAAATAATGGACGTTTTCCCACAGTATCCCATAATGCCAATCTCCCATCAACGCGACCTATTGCAAGAATTGCCTGCTCGCCCTCTTCCGAAGAAAAAGCAAGCGAAGTAATGTAACCAGTGTGAGGTGATGCGAGGCTTTTCGGCACTCTGGCCCCTGCTGTCTCTGACCAAAAATACACGCTAGAGCCCAGGCCAACCGCTAAACAATGAGTTACACAGGAATATGCCAGCAAGGTGCAATAATAATCATCTCGAAGATTTGGTGCATCTAATACTGTACAGCATGTTAGCTGAATTGAAGGTATAATTAATAGTAGAATTACACCTATCTGAACGGAAGACTTGGCACATCTTTCGAAGCACTATACGCCAGGCACTTGACTATGACTTGTAAATACCTGAAATAGACTACGAGCAATCTTATTCACTTACCTGGCATATTTGAATTCAGGACAGAATTGTCACGGACACGATTCGTCGGATGCGAGTTGCGAGTGATTGGTAGCCATGGACTTGAAAGTTGATTGCCTTTGTCGATCAGATGGTTCATAACCCCTTTACGAGGGAAATTCAGGATTTTCCCAGACACATTGTACTCAAATGCGCGAACCAAGTACGAGTTGAATTGGAAAAGCTCTTTCACAGAATTGCCCGGGGACATGAAATTCGAACTGATCAACCGCACTCCTTCATTTACTTGATCATGGAGGCGAGATCTGTTGGGCACTCTCGTAATGTCCGTCGCTGGTGGAGCAACGACTAGGCTGCTTCGATCGAAGGGTGCATGATCAGAATTTGAACCTCGTCCTGGCGAATTTGAAACAGAATCTGTCATAAAATCCCTGTAACCATAGACTTGTGATATCGCAACGTGGTGGCTCGACAACGACTGTCGGAATGTTGTATATAATGGGTCTAAGGGCGTCTGATCTTCTGTAGATGGAGAGAAGGTACTGTGATCATGCTTGAATGGTATTTTTGGTTTGATCATTGAGTATTCTTTCAAGCAGTGATCTTGTTTTCGGGAAGGGATAAAACGATCTGCATTCTTCCACCAAAGAAATGGGCGCTCCCTGACGCGACGACCTGAATGGAATAATTGCGGTACTTCGATGTTGAGATTAGTAGAAATGCCTCTATTGATATCTTTCCCATGTTTTGGTCCGAGATACGCCGTTCCACTAGCAAATTTCGTCATATCCAATACAAAATGAGAGTCATGGAGGAGTGTAGCTTGAAGCTTCCCCTCGACAACTGTATCCTGTTCATAATCAAGTGTAGCTTCTTCTTCGTTCGAGCCATCAAAGTTTCGATCAGATATTGATGACGAACGATTGCCCAATCTAAGACTAAGACTGAGGAAGCGATTCGCATGAGGTACAGTCCTGGTTGAACGCAGTACATACTTATCTGTGATTATCTGGTCATAATCGTGCTTATCCCTCCCATATGGTATCAGGCTTTCGTCATTGTTGACTAGAAAATCTGATGGTATTCGCCGCCGACGTTCTCTCGGAGGGCAATTCTCCTGACTTGACACAGATCGTACAGTCGAACTAGGCACAGTCAAATAATATGAGTGATCAGCAGATGAAATATGCTCCTGTCTTTTTGCAGCCGTTTCACAATCCTGCCGCCACTAACGAACATCTGATTCGGTATCTTGATTATGACGCGGTATGAACTTAATTGCACGTCCACTACTTATTGATAGAGTTGGTGGATTCGATTTTGGAGATCCAGTGCTGCGACTCGGCCAACCATGACGATCTTTGTCATGGTTTAGAAGCATCTCGAAGCTGTTCCCAGCTTCGGAAATAGAAAGCGAATGAATATGGTACAATCAAGTCTTATTGCTTGATATTCGACCTGCTTTAATTCATCATATTAATGCGTTTAAGCATTCTATCTCAAATAACAATGCTGGAAGTATGAATATCGCGTCGAAGCCAATAATATCAATCCTATATACACCACTCAGTAGATATAATAAGTTAGTGGCATGACCTAAGAATATTCACGTCGCTCTTTCCCCGCAACCCCACATTTTGCTACGACAGTTGATGCTGCAGCAAGTATCCGAGTGCATGTCTACTAGTATCAATTTGAATACCACAGACAAACTATGACATGGAGACAGTAAGTCGTTTGCTCAATTATCTTATATGATACTTGAATTAAGTGGTTGAAAATAGGCAATAACGTTAATATTTAGCATGGGGTTGCAAGGACAAAAAGAACTCAGCTCAGTGAAGCCGATCAAAAGAAACGAGCAAAGAAACTCGATCTATACAAGGACTTGATAACCCAAGTTCGACAAAAAGTTGATCTCCCTTCATTACGAGGTCGATTCTGGAAGACTGATCGATGGACAGTACGATGAGAGTGATTACAGCGCCGAAGCCTTGCGATTAACGACTCTCTTGTTGGCCGACAATCCGGAATACTACAGTATATGGAATTATCGACGACAGATTCTAGACTCTGTATTCAACACGGCTATCTTAGGAGAGCCGGAGGAACACCTCGTAGATCTGCCTGCCGCTTTCTCCTGCCCAGCCGTGAAATGTTCCCTGACGCCGATTCAGCTTGAGGTTTCACTACTCCTCAAAGAAGATTTGCAATTTCTCCTGCCCCTACAACATGCAAGTCCCAAAACTTACTGGATGTGGAATCATCGATTGTGGCTTTTAAATTGCGCTTCAAAATATCTGCCTATACGCTATGCAATTCATTTTTGGCAAGATGAGCTGGATTTGGCGACAAAAATGTTGGGTCGTGATGATCGTAACTTTCACGGCTGGGGTTATCGTCGTCAAGTAACTTCAACATTAGAGGAGCTGTGTTGGAAGTTGTCACTCGCAGTGCCTAAGGCCGAAAACGATAACATGCATGATAATGGTGATACTATTGTTCACGAACGCGAGCATAACATCGAAACTCGGTCTCAATTGGCTATGGCTAAAGCGGAAATCGATTACTCGAATACAATGGTAAGAACTAATCTGTCGAATTATTCCGCTTGGCATCATCGACTACAGCAAATGAGGAAGATCCTAGATATTCAACAAGCAAACGACAATGAACGACAAGACATGTTCGATGCCGAAGTAAAATTAGTAACTGAGGCTTTGTGGGTTTCTACTACTATAGCAGACCAGAGCTTGTGGTTTTATCATCAACACCTGATGTCAACACTCGATCCTACTACGAAAATCCACTTTACAATACTGAAGAACGTTGACATGCATCAACGACGATCGTATATTGAGCAGCAGATTAACGCGGTTCAGGAAGTCAAGGAAGACAACGAGGATCTGAAGTGGGTGTATCAATCATTGATCGATCTTTCACAAATCCTGTTGAATTTGAATGGTAGAGTCGTGAAAGCAGATGTAGAATTATGGATGTCGAGACTCGAGGAGCTTGATCCATTGCGCAAAGGGCGCTGGTCAGATTTGAGACATTATCTACTTCCTAGATGTTCGTAATCGGAACTGCCCCAGTAATGATTTCCGTTCCCATCCTGCTGTAATAACAAAAGATGTACTGTATCGATAAACTCTAATTCACACTTGTAAATGCACTTCTTACCAAAAATCGTTTGTGCACAAATTTCGTCATCACATGATCGAGTCTTGGCGTTCCCACGGAAATATTGCGATTTGGCTGGCTTTTCAGAAAATCTTCTTTGATCAGTCAGCTATTCGACAACGACAATCAACAACAACTGTATGTGTGCATGATACAACTTCGATATTATCCATTCATCGGCAATACTAATTGTTTATATTAGATTGATTCTGCGCAACTGAATCAATATGAAGTTGAACATTTCTTTCCCAGCCAATGGCTCACAAAAGTTGATCGAGGTTGACGAGGAGCGCAAACTCCGTGTCTTCATGGAGCGACGTATGGGACAAGAAGTTCCTGCGGACAGTCTTGGACCTGAGTGGGCCGTAAGATTGATATATTCAGATTATTTACCAGGCAAATCCTAATATAAATGACAGGGATACGTCTTCAAGATCACTGGAGGAAACGACAAGCAAGGATTCCCAATGAAACAAGGTGTTATGCAACCAACCCGTGTTCGATTGTTACTTGCCGATGGTCACTCATGCTACCGTGCTCGTCGTACCGGTGAGCGTAAGAGAAAGTCAGTTCGTGGATGTATCGTTGGAATGGATTTATCCGTTTTGGCTCTTGCTATAATCAAGCAAGGAGAGGCCACCATCGAAGGTCTCACCGATGTTGTACACCCAAAGCGTCTCGGACCCAAACGTGCTTCAAAGATCAAAAAATTCTTTGGTCTCAGCAAGGAAGATGATGTGGGTACCCCCTTTCCATCTTCGCCGATCTTTATATATGATCGAGTCTGAATGTTCAAGGTCTGATTGTGTTTTTTATTTATAGGTCCGTAAATTCGTCGTCAGACGTGAAGTTCAACCAAAGAAAGAGGGAGCCAAGCCATACACAAAGGCACCAAGAATTCAAAGACTCGTCACACCACAACGCTTACAACACAAGCGTCACAGACTTGCTCTCAAGAAGCGAAGATCTGAGGCATCAAAGAACGCAGCAGTATGTATTTTGTGATTCAAGCTGTTAATCTAGTCACTAATTCTCTGCCAGACCGAATACGCACAAATCTTACACAAGCGTGTTGCAGAAGAGAAGGCTAAACACACCGAGGCAAGAAAGAGACGAGCTTCATCCATGAGAAAGTAAAGAGTAGTTAGCATGATGATTTGAAAAGTACCGGATGCAACTAGACTTGTTCAAAAGTGCTTCGACGGGACGCTTGTAAAATTCAAGATATGAACTTATGCAATTTATAAAATATCAAGAATCTGGAATCCACTGCACGTTCACTTATCCAAGTCCTTCCCATCACGCCAGATGGCTCGTATGTGATCATTTATATTTGCATATAATCGAGTGACTCAACCATCGCCTTTGTATATTTTTCTCTTAAGACGACCCCACATATACCCCCCCGTCTATTGTCCCATGTCAACAAATACAACCAGCATCATAATCATTCATCACAGGCGACCGTAGGGTCCGTCCTCGATAAGCTAACCCACATATCCTTGATGAAGACGCTATAATGTCTGACGGACCTACTTCTACTCCAATAAATGTATCATCAAATGTACCTGAATCCCACGACATCAAGACTTATGATGTCCCGCAAGCATTCTTCAAGTAAAGATTCCACCACATATTGGGTAACTAATAAGTCATGCTGATCATGTGTCAGAAAGCATCACTCTCGTCCACACCTTAAAGATTTGGCAGAATATCATCATCTCTACAATGAATCCATAACTTCTCCAACCACATTTTGGGCCAGACAAGCTCGAGATCTATTAACATGGCAACGCGACTTTCAGACCGTACGTTCAGGAAGTCTATCATATGGCAACACTGCTTGGTTTCTCGAAGGCCAATTGAACGCTTCTTATAATTGTATCGATCGTCATGCATTGCTTCAACCAAATAAGCCAGCTATAATTTATGAAGCGGATGATGTGGATCAAGGACGAATCATTACATATTCTGAGCTATTGGATCAGGTTTGTAAGTTGTCATATGTGTTGCGATATCACATGGGGGTGAGAAAAGGGGATACAGTAGCTATTTACATGCCTATGATCCCTGAAGCGGTAATCGCGATGCTCGCATGCGCCAGGATCGGTGCTGTACATTCAGTAGTCTTTGCAGGCTTCTCTGCAGACTCATTGAGGGATAGAATCATAGACGCAAAATCTAAAGTGATCATTACAACAGATGAGGGTAAAAGAGGAGGAAAAGTCATCGGTACGAAAAAGATTGTAGATGAAGCATTGAAACAATGTCATGGGCTTGTCACACATTGTTTGGTGCATAGACGGACAGGCACAGCAAATATACCGTGGTGTAAAGGGAGAGATTACTGGTGGCATCAGGAAGTAGAAAACTTCCCTGCCTATATTCCTCCTGAAATTATGAACTCGGAAGATCCGTTATTCTTGTTATATACATCTGGCTCAACGGGGAAACCAAAGGGAGTCATGCATACCACTGCTGGATATTTATTAGGCGCGGCAATGACTGGTAAATATGTCTTTGATATCCATGACGATGACATATTCTTTTGTGGGGGAGATGTCGGCTGGATAACAGGACATACATATGTAGTGTACGCGCCTTTGTTACTTGGTGTAGCAACAGTCATTTTCGAAGGTACTCCGGCTTATCCTGACTTTACGCGATATTGGGACATAGTTGAAAAACATAATGTTACACAGTTTTATGTTGCACCAACAGCGTTAAGATTGCTTAAACGAGCGGGTGATCAACATGTGAAGAATGAGATGAAGAATCTGAGGGTTCTTGGTAGTGTTGGTGAGCCTATAGCAGCCGAGGTTTGGAAATGGTATTTTGAAGTTGTAGGACGGGAAGAGGCTCATGTTGTTGATGTAAGTTACACTAACGGGGGTTTACTACGATCAAGACCATGCTAATCTATAACAAGACTTATTGGCAAACAGAGACTGGATCTCATGTCATTACACCGCTGGCAGGAATAACTCCTACGAAGCCCGGCAGCGCATCATTTCCATTCTTTGGTATCGAGTCTGCTATCATTGATCCCATCTCTGGACAAGAGCTCCAAGGTACTAACGTCGAGGGCTTACTCGTATTCAAGCAGGCTTGGCCAAGTATGGCTAGGACAGTTTGGGGCGCTCACCAACGATATATGGATACATATCTGAATATATACCCAGGATATTATGTAAGCCCATCCTGAGAAGATAAATGGGTCTGATAACCTTATACTAATGACTACTAGTTCACTGGAGATGGTGCAGCACGAGACGAGGACGGGTACTATTGGATAAGAGGTCGGGTAGATGACGTGGTTAATGTATCTGGTCATCGTCTATCTACAGCAGAAATCGAGGCAGCTTTGCTAGAAAACCACGCAGTCGCAGAAGCAGCTGTAGTAGGGGTAGCAGATGACATGACTGGGCAAGCTGTAAATGCTTTTGTATCATTGAAAGAAACTTACGAGCACACAGATCAATTACGAAAGGAGCTTATATTGCAGGTACGAAAAAGTATCGGACCATTTGCTGCACCAAAAGCAGTATATACGATACCTGATCTTCCAAAAACACGAAGTGGCAAGATCATGCGGAGAATACTACGGAAGATTTTGGCCGGAGAAGAAGATCAGCTTGGCGACACGAGTACTTTGTCGGATCCGACTGTGGTTGAACGAATCATTGATATTGTTAAAAAACAAAGGGTCTGAGTGTACGTCAGCCGAAGAAATGCCAAGCATGAACCCTTTATGAAATGAAGGTAGAGCACGTGTAACCCCCCCGTTGACAAATTTCACCATGAAACCTGTCGCATTTTGCCTGTTTTTCCTGATCCTCCTACACCTCCATACTACATATCCTACTAACTATCACTCGCGTACAAATATCAAGATGGCTGTGATCCTAAAGTTAAATAATCAATCGGTGGTCCGAACTTAACAAACCGAACCATCTGGAGTATTTTCTCGTACTTTGCCCCCCAGCCAAGCCTTACCAAATAAAAGTTACATAATTAGCGTCATCCTCATCTGGACCTTGTACAACATTTTGGCAAACCTATTTCGTTGCTGGTAAACCAGCATAGGTATGCGCATATTTAGCTACAGCGGTCGAAATGTCTGGCGCATATTTCTCCTCGCTTTGTTTGCTATTAATACCGGCGCTCATTCAACGAATCGAAATCCGATAAGAAGGCTATATCACATCAACGACGTTACGATACATACGACTCATCAAAATGTCCATGCGCTGTCGAACTTCGATCTTACATTCGGGCTGGATTCGGAGGATGGGATAAAGATTGAACTAGAACCTAATCATGACGTTCTGCCGGCAGAAGGGTTACATATTAGTTATCTTGGCAAAGATGGAAATATCGAAAAGATAGAAAAAGTACATCGACAGTCTCATAAGGTTTACAAGGGTACGGTGTCAACATGGTCAATAGATGGGCAAGAGTGGTTAAAAGGTGGAGAAGCGAGATTAGTACTCATTCGTGATGGAGCGAGACCGTTATTTCAAGGATTCTTTTCGGTCGATCGTGTCATTCATCACATTTATCCTGTCAAAGATTACTTGGATACAAAGCATCCGTTAGATCCTGAGCCTGAGTCTAAGAATGGAGAAAGAATGGTCATGTATCGGGATTCTGATATCATGGAAGCACACGAGGTCGAATTAATGCGTCGAGACGTTGTCGATATTGACGATCAGGGCGATCTTCCGTCATCGAGTCAGACTTGCTTAGCAGAGACGCTAGAATTCAACACATCTCCTAATAATCCTGTCCAGCAAGAACTTTCAAGACGATCTATATTTTCCTATGGGAGGATGACCCGTTCATCACTATTCGGAAAACGTCAAATAGATGGTTTTGATAGTAGTGTCAGTGCTGGAGGAACCAATCTTGTCAGCACGATTGGTAATCCATTAGGATGTCCAACAACACGAAAAGTTGCTCTTGTGGGTGTAGCGGTCGATTGTACATATTCGCGTTCATTCTCCAACAATTCGGCGGCGACAGCGAATATTGTCAGTCAAATGAATTCTGCTAGTAGTGTCTGGGAAAGATCATTCAACATATCTCTCGGTCTGGCTAATATTACAATGTTTACTCCCGATGAGTGCGCTAATGGTGGAACAAGTACAAATACAGCTTGGAATCGGCCGTGTAATAATGGATTTGACATTCAAGCAAGATTGAATGCTTTTAGTCAATGGCGTGGAAATCTCGATGATAATAATAGTCATTGGACACTTTTATCGACTTGCAACACGGGAGCAGCTGTAGGTCTTGCCTGGCTCGGTCAAGCTTGTGTGAATACTGCTCAGGCAGGAAACTTGTCTGTAACTGGCAGTGGGGCTAGCACGGGTAGTGATGATGTTGCGACTGGTGCAAACATTGTCATCAGAAGTCAAGGATCGAATGAATGGCAGATTCTCGCACACGAGACCGGACATACTTTTGGTGCTGTTCATGATTGTGATGCTGGTGCATGTTCCTCAAGCGGTTCAGCCGCTTCGACATCTGTCTACTGTTGTCCATTATCGTCAACGAGTTGTGATGCAAATGCAAAATATATCATGAATCCAGTTTCTCAAAGCGGTATTACTGACTTTTCACCATGCAGTATTGGAAATATTTGTTCGGCCATCGGTCGGAAATCGGTCAAGACGACGTGCTTGACAGATAATAACCAGGTTAAGACATTTACAGGTCCACAATGTGGAAATGGAATAGTTGAACCAGGAGAAGATTGTGATTGTGGAGGTGTATCGGGCTGTGGGAATGACAGTTGTTGTAATCCTACAACATGTAAATTCGTAGGAACTGCGGTATGCGACGATTCAAACAACAACTGTTGTAAGAACTGTCAATATGCTCCAGCAGGTACCGTTTGTCGCACGAGTCTTGGAGTTTGTGATCCTCAGGAAGTGTGTTTGGGTAACTCATCTTCATGTCCACCTGACGTTAGAGAAGTGAATGGTAAATCATGTGGCGATGGTCTACAATGTGCAAGTGGAACTTGTACCAGTCGCAATCAACAATGTTCATCTTTAATGGGAAATTATTTCACCAACAACATTAGTTATGCTTGTGACGATCTTAATTGTCAATTAAGTTGTGCAGGCTCGTCATCCAACTCGGGTTATTGTTATGGCTTGCAGCAGAATTTCATCGACGGTACCGTCTGTGGAGGAGGTGGTACTTGTCAGAATGTAAGATTATTTTAATCGTCTCTTGTTCTTATCGTCAAATACTAATGATTGAGAATAGGGAGCGTGCACTGGTCAATCTACTTCGAACAAAATTAAAAACTGGATCGACGATAACAAACCAATCGTTATTGGCATAGCATGTGCTGTAGGAGCTGTGATTGTTCTGGCTATAATTTCTACTATATATACGTGCTGGAAACGCGAACGAAAACCAAAAGGTTATGGTATACCTGCCAACAGCCCATTGTTGGTCACAGGTGTACGTTATGCATGATCTGAAATCATGTTGTAAATTTACATTCTTCACGATAAACGATTAGCATTATTTTGTTAGCATTTGACTACTAATTAGCATAATCTCATCTTTTTTTACTTTGAAATAAATTCATAAATCATCTGATCAAATCATTCACTAATAATAGTTATAAAGAAACTACCATAACATGACCATGGCATTTTTATCATCTTTTGTATCTCCTGATGATTTCTTTCCCGCAGAATGTTTATTCGCAAAGAATGTATATTTGATAGCTATCGCCAGACCGGCATGTAACACGACCACAGCAACTAACAATATCTTTGAAGTCTTGACATCTGTTGCCGACAAGACAGGATATCTAAAAACCAAATCAATCAGCATATTGTCCTCCTTTTTTTATAATGTTAGTAGGATGACGAAAGACTTACAAATTCCTAAACAAAAACACCGCACTAATAGTAAACCCCACCGCCACAAAAACATAATTCAAAATCGTCAACGGACTCCAACTCGCCAGCGCGACCGGGATCCAGATCAGATTCGCATAGCCGTACAAGGCCCAACACTCCAGCACATTCGCCCCATCTCCCGCGCCAAACCATTTCAAAACCGCCCACAATCCGACCGGTAGAATGAATGTATAGCCATACACCAACCCCGCCGCGCCAGAGAGTAGTTTCCAATTATACACGTAATGTTCCTTTCCGACGCTGGCGAGGTATTCGGATATCGAGCCCGTGAGGAACAAGATCATGACGACCGTCGTGGCGATCCAGAACGGGCCGTATAAATCTGGATTACCGTCTAAGATATCGAGAAAGTTTGTCCGGGGGAACAGCGCGGACGTGCATCGGCGTAGAACCTCGGCGGTGTCGACGTCGAAAAACTGGGCGTAGAATGGAAGAGTCCATAGGTAGGATTTGTTCTTGGGGACTTGTTGGGCGGAACTGGATGAGGGAGGGTTGGAGGGGTTAGAGGTGGATGTGGGGAGGAAGGAAGAGCCTTGAGGTGGGAGTTTACCGCGCAAGGACTTGTTGGAGGAAGGCGGGATGTTGGAGGATGTGGAAGGGAGGGGGTTGGTAGATGGTGCGTCAAAGTCGGAGTTGTGGAAGACGAGATTGTCGTCTTGGAGATCGGTATGGCCTAAATCATCACCCTGATTAACAAAAAGAAGAATGTTAGTTTCATCAGCATGTAGTGGGTGTTAGGATAGTGATGTACTTCTGTGTCGACGTCTACAACAACATCATAACCTCGACTGGCCATTTTGAGGGTCACGTATCACTGTGAGAAGATGTATCAATGACGGACATTCATTTGCGGGAGTACAGCTATAAATGCGACAACGAAGTGACGTAATTATAAATTTCGCTCACCGTAAAAACCGTTCAAGACCTCTACCCTTTCGCGAGAAATATCTGCAAGCCATCTGTATATTACTCTGTCTATGAACATATCCATCAATAGGCTGTGTTCATGAACATATATCAGCCTCCCGGGCTAAAAATGGATTGCAGCTTCATACCATTCCGCGAAAAGTATACATGTATACAGCAAAGCTGCTTAACGTGGCTAGCATTTATAAATTTGATAACAGCTTCAGATATGTATGATCAAGACGGAACCTCTTTTGAGTTTTCAGAACAACTTAGTAGTAGCAATGCAGTGATTTCACTTTCATTATGTGGTGAAAAACGTGATTATTGTAATACAACGCTTTCCATTCGATTACTTTATATACAGTGAATATAGAAATTCGTATTCGCATCATTAATAATAGACGAAGTATATAAACCTCGCTTGATGTAATTGTTGATTATAGCAGACTATGTTCGAATAGGATGATTCCATTACTTTTACGACTTAGAGTTACTTCTACGACTTAGAGTTACTACCAGATTTAAGAATTGTTTTCATGCAGCTTTGAGTGGAACTTTGAGAAAAGAATTCGTGCATATTTCATTCTAGCCTCATGGATCATAGCTTAAAGATATTCCATGTCTACGAGAAACTAGATAAAAAGCAGATGGCTAAGATATAACCCAATTAGATTGAGATCGAAGTCATGTCATAGAGTTAGGGTTGCGTGACAACAGGAAATAATGCCTGGGCAGTAGAGTGACCAGCCACCAACATTATTTGCAGGGTCGTACCTTTACAATCCTACCATATGACACATTGGTCAATCTCGAAGCTTTGGTTTGAGAATCCGTTGTTCCGGATAACCACCCCTTGACTTCGTATGATAGCTTTCTCTTTCTATCCTGGTTGAACGCAAGTAAAAAATGAGTACACCAGGCCCTACAACAGGTCATTCACAAGCACCTGGCCCTCATCAGGTAAATTTCGTACAGCTGCACGAAGCTCCACACTCGAAAACTTTGCTTACTTTGCAAAGCTCACTAGACAAACGCTATGTCTTGCTATTGTATGAAACGCAAGCTCTGGTCTATACTATGAAGGAGGGTACGTTAAGGTCAATATTCAACTACACCGAAAAAAAAAAAAACTCGAAGACGTAAGCCAACATGCGAGCATTACAGTCACTAGTGGTTGCAGCGAACCCAAATCGCGTCAAGAATATATTGAAACAGATTTTTTAGGAAAAAAGGATAGATTTGTCATGGGTTGGTTCACGGAGAAGCATATTTGATGCTACATATGGATGCATTCAGGCTTGGTCCGGAGACTACGAAGATAATCGTGGATCAAGAATGGATCATATCAGACACTGGTTCCTCCCACTTGACGCTACATATCTTACCAGAAACTGCGCGTGTGAATCCTACTTTTTGCGATTACAACTTGTATACTCACGACTTAACTAAGCATTCTAAACAATTTATCCATCCACGCAGTTCCTTCAAGAGGGGGGTGCAAGGATATTTTTGTGGATCTGCTCCAACGCAAGATGCTCAGAACCATTTCCTTGAGTGTGACGGCATGAGCTTAGTGCTAGATCATCCAGGCAGACTGAGCTCGAGTCCCAGGATCGACCCTTCCTTGGACAATACAACTCTCAGAATTGGATGCGCTGTTCGCGAACAGCAAAACTCTTACTATCTGATATATGCGATATTTCAAGCTAATCACCTGAAGCTCTGGTTCCCAGAAAATGATTTGTATGCGCACTTCTCCCTGCAAGAACTTTTGAATGGAGATCGTGCGAAAGTAATAGACGGTGCATTTTACAATAATGGTAAAAATCTAGCAATTGCAAGGGCCGACCGATCAATCAGTTTATACGATGTCCGAACACCTGAGCCCGCGTATGTCGAAAAGATAGAACGGGAGGTCATCCGAGATTTTGATTTGGACAAAGAGGTCGATGAGCAGGAATTTGAAGACAAGCTCGAAAAGGAATGCGAAAGAATCTTGGAAAGGAACACTGACATATTGAGGCATGGTCTCAGTGGCACGCATACTATTGTAATAGCGGGGACTTCTCCATTAGTAGCCATGTGCACGATCTCTGATTCAGAAAAGACCTATATCCTTACAGCAAACACGGAGAACATTGCCTACTTTAAGCTTGGAGGGCAAAGTCATGGAGAGCATGTGCTGCACAAAATACCCGAAGGGTATCTCGGGCCTGCCGTTGAATCTAGATAGAAATGGTTGTCTAGATTAGTCCTGATCGATGTTAAATCAAGGTCTTTATGACCATGCCTTATTGATAGATCACTATAATGATCCCAAATATTATCACTCGAGATTTGCCTTCAGTTATATAGCCTGCGTAACTCTTCATACATCCTCTTTGCCTTCTTCTGCCTTCATCTCAGATTCAAAACACCCGACGATTCGGGCTGTTGCTGTTAGGTTCCTCGCAAACTTTTGATTAGTGAAAAGATTGACGAGTGCTTTCCTCCGCGGAACATCCAAGGACTTTGCTGTAAGTTTGGGCCAAATCTAGAAAGCATATCAGAAACTTCAATTATGGATGTCACTTTGAAACTCTCTTGAACTAAGAATAGAAAGACTTCACCTACGTCAACTGGTGTCACTTATCATCTACCCGCCTATAGAAGGCTACAATGTTTATAAGGATTATCTCGTAGATTACTACCTTATTTATCGGGACAAGATCTTTTTTTTACTCGTCAAACTAGCTTACAGTCATACAGCACTGTAATTAGAGATTGTAGATATCTTACGTGTCATGACGCGTAATATTCTACACATGACTCGTGTGAGCGCACACGTACCAAATAACGGTGTATGATACAGAAGTAGATAGAAGAGAAATATACAGATACAACTACTGGTTATGACCACTAGCGCTTCGTACGATATCCTCTGATCCTATTGATAACCAACACTCGTGAATTATATGTCAAAGTTTCATGTCTTTGTAATTGTGAACGTCAAGCACTAGAGAACAGGTAGGGAGTTGAGGTAAGTAACTATCTCAGATCGGTATTCGCATCTGTCGCGAAGCTAAGGCCGCGTAAGGTTAGAAATTGATCTCTGACGCCTGCTTTGGCTAACGAATCCCTTGTTTCGGAGAGCAACCCACGGTCTGTGATAGGGGTAGTCTCTTTCTATTTTAGCTCAAGGCAGTAACAGAATGATCGAAGGAGTCCCTATACAGGATCTCTATCAAAGGACAGAACGTAGGCCTGATGGTCAGTTTCGAAATTCTCCCGTGACTCGAGTAGGCACCTATACAAAATTCGAAGAATTGAAAGATCATCCGCACAGAGACATATTTTTGTCCGACAAATTCCTCGCTTTGCAGAGCTCGCCAAATAAAAAACATGTTCTGCTGTTGTATCAAGGAGCAGCTCTGGTCTATACCATAAAGTCAGATAAATTGCACTTAATTTTCAATTCAATTAAACAAAAGGAATTTCTCGCGAAAGAAGAACATTAGGCGACTATTAACATTATTGATGTTCATCACGAGCCGCGCGGGTCTCATGTTCAAAGATTTCTGACCACGGAGGATAGCTTTGTCGTGGGGTGGTTTAAAGATGACAATACTGTGATGCTCCACACGGATGTGTTCAAGCTTGACCCGCAGTCTGATAAGAAGGTTAGCGAGCAGGAATGGAGCTTTCTAGTGCATGATAGCCCCCAATTGACCTTGCATATTCTCAACGAGTCTAAGCGGCCCAAGCCTTGTGGCTATGCTTATGATTTGTATGATGGTAACACATCTCACCATTGCAAGTTATATCATTGCAAATTAAATAACCCGGGGGAAAGGAACCTAGAATTCAGCGGTGAGGGCTTTTATTGTAGGTATGGACCACCAATCCCTAGGCAGATTCATTTTCTCGAATGCAGAGACTCCAACTCTACGGATCCGAACGAGCAGATCGATCACTCCCAGAACATTAATCACATTTCTCACAGTAAAAGAATTCTTAGGATTGACAGCGCCGAGGAAAAATCGGATTTTCTTCCGCTCTGGCACACATTAATCCTCGTTTGCCCGAAGACCTTAGAGTTTTGGTGGCCACTGCAGAACCACGAAAAATCCGTCAAAGTCGTCACTTCTAATCAATTCTGCAAAAGGGAGCAAACATTTAAAGATGCCGCATTTTACAACTCTGGTAGAAGCTTGGCAGTCGCAGTGGACAATCCGGCAGTAATTTGTTATGACATCAAATACGAAATGCATCAACCCCTTGAGCCAACAAGTGGTCAGGAGAATGCCCCGGTCATTGAGCAGAACGAGAATAGCGTTAAGAATATAATTACCACAGAAACGCATGGGTTTTCCGCGGAGGAGAAACCCGAAGCTATATGCGCGATTGTTGATAATTATTACACGTACTTATTTATATTATATAAACCTGGAATTGCGTGCCTCAAACTTGCAAGCCAAAGTCATGTTGTTGCAAACCTGAATAGTAGTTATCCCAGAGCTGCGATTAAATATAGATAGACAGCCATTCATTAGATTACTCTTGATAAATGTTAAATCAAGGTCGTTTCGGGACTTGTTGATAAATTACAATAATGGTGCTAAGATTCATGGTCCAGGATTTGCCTTGGGTTATATAGCCTGCGCTAAATCTTCATACGTATTCTTTTCACTTCTCCTAGATTCAATACACGCGGTGAGTTTTCTTACAACCCTTTAATAACTAGCAAAAAGGCCGACGGGTGCCTTCCTTCGCGGAACATCTTAGAGTCTTTGGTGTAAGTGCAGGCTAGATGTAGAAAGCATATCCAAACTTCAACTATGAATTTCACCATGAAATACTGTCGCACTAGAAACACATACAGTACATGAACGTGTGTCACTTATCTAGCCTCTTGTCGAAGGCCTAGAATCTCAGAAAGGTCATATACCCGTATATTACTACCATATTTAGACTTAGAATCTTTTTCTGTTGTGTAAGCTTAATTTAATAGTTAGATATGTTTAAGCACTAGAATACATTAAAGTCCTTTATTAAACACTTTGGCAAGCAGGGACCTCATCACACACTCCATTTAATTGGTTATTTATAGATTTAATTTTATTTTTAATCACAAAGAACCACTAACCCACAAAGCTTAAAAATCCGAACAAGCCATCGAGCCATGAGCCGAACCTAATTAACGGCCTCTTTACAAGGTGATCGTATGTGCACTTGGTCAACCTCGTCACTTTGACTTGCGGATTCGTTTTTTAAGCAGTGTATCAAATTCCCTGAAGCATCTTTGTTTCTGAACTAGGCAAAGGCAAAGAGCGGAAATGAGTACACTTCCCCTCCATTCCCAACACGAGAAACATCTGGTCCCGGGAAACTTAATAAATGGTGACTTTGCAGACTTCGAAAGGTTCGCCGAGAATGGACCCTCGCAATGGCGAAAGTGGGGCAGTTGTCTTAAATTGCAGAGCTCACCAAACAACAAACACATATTGGTACTCTTTCGCGAGCAAGCTTTGGTCTATAATATACAAGCGGGTAGCTTAAAGTTAATATTCGACCATGCTTTAATTATGGCGAAAATAGAAGCTGAAGCAGCGGAAATGGGAGAAGAGTCGCACAATATAGTAACCATAACTGGACTTGGCACCTCCGATAAGAAATCCTTCTTCACCAATAAATTTCTGGCGAATAAGGGTCGTTTTGAAATGGGTTGGTTCAAAGATGATGATCATTTAATTTTGAATAAATATGTGTTCAAGTTCCAAAAAACTGACGCCGTTCCGGAAAGCACTATTGATCAAGAGTGGAGCATCTCCGATCAAAAACTGACGCTACATTCTCAGAACGAGAAAACTCGGTACATTCCTCACCGCTGTGCTTACGACCAGTATGCCTCGGACGCAAAGAACGTCTGCAAATTATATATCCTGCCAGGGAATGTTGTGAATTTTGCGGGCATGGGATATTTTTGTGGAAACGCTCCGCCTGTCGAAGAAGAGCATGATATCAACCACTTTAAGGCTGATATTCTTAGGATTGACTGTATCGAGCATTTGGGCTTTCAAATATTCGTAATTATTCGGCCAAAATCCCTCACCTTTTGCCTGCCACAGCAAAATGCGTTTGTGGAAGTTCATGTCAAAGACTTCTTAGGTCCGGAAGAGGCTGGAACAGAAATAAAAGATGCTGTATATTACCACGCTGGTAAGAGTTTGGTAATTGCATTTAAATCGAAAGGATTACAGTTATATGAAGTAGACTCCGAAAAGCTATTTAGGCCACAAACAAATGTTGGGCCTGGCGAAGCTGTTCGGCAGCATAATGCCAGCATCAAGAAAGAGAGTTTCACACGTAAGGCTTGGTTTAAACCATCTGCCGTAACAGAAGCCGTACGCGTGATCTGTCAATCAGAGCACACGTACATTGTTACAATGGTGGGAGATGGTCTGTATTACTCAGAACATAAGTTTAGTTTTCACCATAGCCATGCTATCGATTATAGATAGAGGCTCATCGTCTACTTCACCCTTGAACCCAGACAAATCAAGACCGTCGAATTCAGATCCGCTTTGGGCCTATTTCGACTTACTATGATGTTACCAACAATTATTGTCCAACATTTGTCATATAGCCTGTGCCAACTTTTTATACATTTTCCTGATCATTTCCTGGCCACTGAGGTGTTTAGAGTTACACGACGGTACATGTATAAAATAATGGCCCGGCTCTACGTCATGCGACGAGTGAGAGACCACCGAATTATCGGCCCATCTTAAAAGCAGTCCGACGTACCAAAAGTCTCTCTCTTCTGGAACTGGAACTGCAAAGTGTTCAGTCTGACTGTATTGTGGTCTCGACTTGATTGGTAGTAACAATTGTATGCTCCCAATATCGCAGAGTTTACGATTATTACTCAACTCCTACCTGGTCAGCTCCTACCGATCTACTCCGTGCTGAATCCTGTCCGTTACTTGTGGCATTCGAATCGTCAAAAGGAAGTTAATTCCGGTATAAACTTGAAAGGTTTCGACAACTATGGTGGAGAATAAAAGTTGGATTGACCATTACGAGAATGGGAAGGATTGACACTAATACAGATGGATTCGAATGATAAGATAGAGCTGCATAAATGTCCGAGCCAAATAAGTATATGCATTTGTACTTGTACCACCATAATCTCAAACTTTAATCCAGTAACATTATGTATTTGGTCAGTCTTGTATGAACTTATCACTTCTCGCGATGTGGCTGATAATATGTTAGCTTGACGCAAGCAATCAGCGCGTAGTGTGGTATGTTGGTGAAGTGAAAAGGAAGAAGTGAAATATACCCGTGAGTTTACGGAAGGTATGTTTGATTTCAAAGCTTTTCACATTACACAGGTGAAGTAAAGTTGAACACAAGTATAAGCCACGGCATACATTCTTTCATATTGCGTAGCTATTAGTTTTGCGTTTTACATTCGCAATGTCATTCTATACTTTCGATTCGTTCCTAATTCGTCGCCTATTTCCTATTACATGTCATGATTTGTGATTAAGTACTTCTATCATGCAGTACAACCTCTGGCCAAGACAGGCTATCAATGGCAATCTTCAAAGCTTACCAACGAATCATTGGCGTGTACAAGATGTGAGATGAATTAAATCGGTTTCGGAAGACATTACTTATGATGCATAGATCATTTATGTCGCCATCGTGGGAGCCGTCATGGTTGCCGCCCTTGTCGAATGGTTTCTCTGGCTCGCAGCGTTTCTATATTGCTTGGTAAAGGTATATCAAAAAGCCGAGAATAAAAGTATTCGCATCCTAGCTGTGATTATGATTATTTTGTTCTCCTTGATCAGGTAAATATAAGCCCTGACGTGTATGTTGGAACGTTGACTGATAGGAGGACTATAGAGCAATCTTCCTTCCAGTCATGGTCGTTACACTGCCGTTACCTCCACAATTAACACAGCACTTTCCTGAAGTCATGGTTACATTTCTGCAATGGTTTGCATTTGGTACATTTGCTGGACTACTCACAATTCCATGGCTGTTTTGCGTCTTCCAACTGGTCACACACAGTGTCGGACGTCGAAGAAGAATCAAGGATATACTGAATGAAAGAACTGCTCCCAAGGTAGTAATTGTCATGCCATGTTACAAGGAAATACCAGAGATTCTACTACGTACTGTAGATTCGTTAGTTGACTGCGAGTATCCATCGTCATGTCTGCATGTCTTTTTGTCCTTTGACGGTGATCAAGAAGATGATTTATACCTAAGCACCATTGAGAGATTAGGCGTACCCATGAAGTTGAGTACATATCCAAAGTCGATAGATCTAGTCTATCGCAGTACACGAATAACAGTGTCGAGGTTTCCTCACGGGGGGAAAAGACATTGTCAAAAGCAGACATTTCGATTGATCGACAAGGTCTATGCTGAATACATCAGACACAATGATGACCTGTTTGTGCTCTTTATCGATTCCGACTGTATACTTGATAAAGTATGTATTCAGAATTTCATGTATGAAATGGAACTTAAGCCTGGTAGTTCGAAAGATATGCTTGCAATGACTGGAGTTATTACATCAACTACCGAAAAGCATAGTCTCTTGACCATCTTACAAGATATTGAATATATACATGGTCAACTATTCGAAAGAAGTGTCGAGTCTGGATGCGGTGCTGTAACTTGTCTGCCGGGAGCGTTGACGATTCTTCGTTTTTCTGCTTTTCGCAAAATGGCCAAATATTACTTTGCTGACAAGGCAGAACAATGTGATGATTTGTTCGATTATGGAAAGTGTCATTTGGGTGAAGATCGATGGTTGACTCATCTGTTCATGATTGGTGCGAAGAAGCGATATCAGATTCAGATGAATACTGGTGCCTTTTGCAAGACCGAAGCCGTCCAGACGATAAAGAGTCTCCTCAAGCAAAGACGTAGATGGTTTCTTGGTTTCATCACGAACGAGGCTTGTATGTTGACTGATGTCCGCTTATGGAAGCAATACCCAATACTATGTCTTGTTCGATTCGCACAGAATACTATTCGTACAACTGCATTGTTGTTCTTTATCCTGACCATTTCTTTGATAACTACTTCTCAGAAGATATCTCAACTTCCAGTTGGCTTCATAGCAGTCTCACTCGGGCTGAACTGGCTACTCATGTTATACTTTGCTGCAAAACTAGGAAGGTACAAGATTGTTCTCTATCCACTCATGTTTGTCCTTAATCCATTTTTCAACTGGGTTTACATGGTATACGGTATATTCACTGCCGGACAGCGTACCTGGGGAGGACCAAGAGCAGACGCAGGTGCAGCAGACAAAGCCACAAGTCCAGGAGCAGCCATTCAACACGCAGAAGCTACAGGAGACGATCTGAATGTCATTCCAGAGACATTCAAACCAGCCATTGAATCCATAACACGGAAAAAGTCTAATAAATCAACAGTCCAGCCTCCAGATGTCCTTGAGGGACGTTTCTCATCACCTCACGCAGAATTCCTCGACCTTCTCCGTCAACGAGATGAAGAAGCATATGCATTACCAACCCTCGACGGAATCGCCAACGACAATAATGAAAACATTCAATCAAGACGACACAGCGCCGAATCGTATCTCACAAACGTGACTCGTCAATCCATCGTAGCTCCATGTCGTATCGAAACGTTCCTCACGCCAGATGAACGAGCTGCTTATCTTCGCGTACAAGCAAAACAAGCCGCTCCTGGCGGTATTGATCTCGAAACAGACCACGAAAGCAGTACCGCGCCTACTTTTAACCCAGGTAGATCAGCTACCGTGCCTCGTAGAAATCAAGATACTAAACCAGGACAGACGAGGACGGTATTGACCAAGAATCGCAATGCTTTGAAAAGTCAAAAACCTAGAGTCGGTTCTGAGGGGAATGTCAACGAGGAAAGAAAAGACGGTAGAGAAGAAGTTGAGAGTGGTGGAGATTTGGCATCTAGATCGTTCTGGTCTGGGAATGAATATCGTTCTGGTGTAGGGTATGATAATTGATATAACTATACGGGAATGAGAGATGAGATCTGTTGATGGTTAGACGAGTGTAATAAACATCCAATTTAGTAAACAGCGATAAGACATGTAAATAGTTGACATCAGAATACAATCATACTTTCCTACTCTTGTTGAACAGGGTCGTGACCAATTACAAGTAATTTTATCAACATTTTGATTTCATGTAGGCTGTCAAAGTTGATGGTAAAATAAAGTGCTATAGATGGTGAAACAAGGCGATGACTAGGAGACATACTTCGTAACGTGCTAGTCTAGATAATCATTCACTCTTATCATTACCAAGGTTTATCGGTCGCATGTATTATTATGTAACAGGATAAAATCATCAATATTCGATTTTTAGGCTTTTAATCATAACAGACATGATAATATCGCCTTTTTCGTCTCCTCTATCTGTCTATCATATTTATATAAACATAGGATTTACCGAGTAATAACTAACTAGGAGGATTCGTCTACAATCCTTTTCGACTCATCAACCAACTACCATCGCAGTTCCTAACAACGCCTTGTATACACCTTCTTCCTCGCACACATTTAAAACCCCATGATTGATGGATTGATAGATTGATGGATTGATTCACTGCGCCTTCTTAACAGGTGCTTGTTGAGCATTACCCCCAGCATATCTGTTAAAATCAGTAGCTTGAACAACTCCAGCCATAGCATTCTTCATAGAAGCCCAAGTCTGTCTCGCAACAGGAGGCATGTCTTGTCTAGAAGTCATCTGATCAATTCTGTCACCCATTCTAGAGATTGCGTTTTGAACAAATGTGCTTTGAGAGAGACGGGCACGGAGGAAGACAGTGTAAGTGGCGAGTAAGATCCATGTACCTTTTTGGAACATCAAGGCTGGAAAGAATAGACGGACCCAAAGAGCTATTTCCAAACCGGCGACAAGAGTCATGCTGGTGTCGTAATATTGTTTTACGAAATGACCGATTGTGTTTGCGAGGCCGGAATCCGATTTTGGCTTGGCAGCATCGGCAGCAGTTTTTGTGGTGTTAGCAGCGGTGCTGTTAGCCGACGCTGGAGAAATAGCAGGAAGTAAGTTTGAGCGAGTATAGGTTGCGACGTGAAAGACTGAATAGACGGTGAAAGGAAGAATGGCGAGAGCGACTTGATGGGAGAGAAGCCAGACCAATGCCATTACTATGAAATTAAGTATTAGTGATATATTATAATAAACCATGATTATGATAGTAACATACCGAGATATTGAACATTTTCATCACCAATGACATCCGTCAGCGCAAAGGAAGATTTCCCAGCACGAGCACGTGCTCTGAAGCTCTTAAAGACCACAATTCCATACGTGACTATTGCTGCTACAAAAGCAGTACGGTATGAGAATCTTGCCCAACGTGAAGCGGCATTAAATGTCGCATATGAGATAATGTATCGAATTGAACACGCCAAAAGAGTGACGTGACCTACGAACCACGAGAATTGCAAAGATTGAGTTTGTACAAGCGAAAATAATCTCTGTTGCAGCGAGCCTGCTTGTGTTGAGCTAGGAGTAGACATTGTAGTCAACGATATTTCAGTATGACTTGTTTTATAAGAGTGAGAAGAATGTTATCCGTAATGGCAGGAGGATTGACGAATGGAAGAGAAGGAGAAAAAGATAGAGAAAGGATAATAATGAAGCGAAAATCAAGCTTCGACGGATACGGTGACGTAATTTTTATAATATTCTTACAATGATACAATGTGACTTTTATTAGCAGCAGTAGACTAACTTCATCAAATAACTTATCAAGAGAATCTACAAATAGTTAATTACATTGTAATTATATTGAAATAATCATAAAGACATCTACAACTGCATAACATATATATTTGTCATGATTATTATTAAAATGCAGTCGATCGACGTTAAACAGAAAAGGTATCACAATCTTGCTAAAACCTGCCCCAAACACATCAAAGGCCATCATCTTGTCTATTGCTTTTGTCCAAGCGTTCTAAAATGTAACATGACGACAATGATCCGTGTAAAATATATGTGTAAAATATATCAATACTAGATGGATAATCATCAACATACTCTAACCACGTATTGAAAATCCCTTTCGCTTGCTGCCGCCGCCTTCCTTTTCTAATGGACGGCCACTCTCCAATCTTGCCTTTTTCTCTTGAAGATCTTCTCTCTGTCTGTCGAGTTGTTCTCTCATCTCCTTGTGACGTGCGTATAATTCTTCCTCGCTTTGCTTTAATTTCTGCTCCTTTTCTTGTACTTTTTGTTGGAACACCATCTTCATTTCTCGTTCCATCTTCAATAACTTTTGCTCGTGTAATTCTCTTTCCTCTTCTTGTTTTGCAGCTGGATTAATCTCCTTGAACACGTTGGGGTCCTGTGTCATACCTAATGCTTCTAATTTTTCGGATCTGTAATTTTCATAAAGGTTATTACTTGTAAATTCCTTGAGCTCTTCCATATGATTTCGGATCAACATCTGGCGAAGTTTGACAAAGTCGCAATGGTCTTCATTATCGACTTCGATGACACCCCATGGATATTTACGGCCACGAACTTTGCGACCTTCAGGAGTGGTAACCTCTGAATTAGCCCCAACAACGGCAAAAGGTATCTTAGACATAATTTCGTTGTTTTCAGCAATTGTCTCTTCGTCATCAAGCTCATATCGCGGTCCTTCAAAGATCTGTAAATTATGGAACCTAATGTCTGCAAGAATCTACAATGCCAATGTTAGTATCATGAAACTACAAATGCTGTTTGGTAGACTCACTCTGGCTTTAAAGGCGACGATCTCCTCATCCGTCAGTGTGTCAGCCTTTGCGATGACTGGGATCAAATTGACTTTGGTATGTAATCTACGCATCACTTCCACATCCAAAGGTTTCAGTGAATGTCCGGTCGGCTGAATAAAATAAACGCAAGCATGAATGCGATTATCGACAATATTCAAGCGATTGACTCGATTCTCGGCATCAAGGTAATTATCGAAACGTTGATCAATATTTTCCACTATAGGCCGCCAAGAGTCATCGTTATTAACAAAATCTCCGAAACCTGGTGTATCGACAACTGTCAATCGAAGACGTACGCCATTCTCTTCGATATCTGCACTTATTGATTGTACAGCAACTGTTTTGGGACCAAATTCGAGACTGGGAGGTTTTCGCTCCTTGGGAGGGTACAATGATGTGTTGAATAACGTGTTGACAAGTGTGGATTTACCTAGACCCGACTCTCCTGAAATGCTGTTAGAAAGCCTTCTTGCTAACGTTTAACATATGTGAAAAGTAACTCACCGACAACCATGACGTTGAAATTGAAACCTTTACGCACACTTTTACGATGCCATTGATTTGGGAGGTTGGCAAATCCAACAAAACCAGTCAATTTTCGACGCACAATATGCTTCGATTCGATAGCCGCTGCTGCCGCTGCCTTTGGATCGCGGTTTGATACGGTGTGTTGACCTTGAGCGAGTGTAGGTGTTGTCGTTTGAGATCCAGGAGGTCCAGGTGGCTTGCCGTTTGGGACTTGAGGTACAGGAGAGCCTCTAGCTCCCGCTGGCGATGCCGCTCCTCCCATTATTGGACTGCCCATACCCATTGTTGGCGATCCTACTCCATTGCTTGCTATTAATGCAGAATCCTTGTCAGTAACGTCTTTTTTGATTATTTTGACTTGAATTGTATCGACTGTCTTATTGCTACGCCCAAGATCGACCACAATTGTGGGTGTCACATCATCTTGCGATGGTGTTGTCATTTCATCCAACTCTCAACTGTTTTCAATCTTGCGCGTAGCCCGAAACCTCAAACATTTATCTATTTTACGATTTATAATGGAAAATATAGCGTACCCATTTGATTTATCGGCAGCTGTTGTTGCTGATTTCTTTCCATGTGAACGGTTCAAGGCAGGTGCGAATATCTGTCTAATAAATTACCACGTGGTCAGCGATGTCAATGAACTATTTCGAATGTGGAACAAGAGTCTGCGTCTATGCAAATCGAGGAAGGTGTGCTTTGAAATGGTTTATTTTTATAACACAAAAGCCCTCTTCGCTATCCTCAATGTGCTATCTTGCTTTCTCCACGGATTGATGAGACAAGGTCTTGGATCATATCGGCATTTATGCTGAAAAGACTCCATAATATGGTAGAAGATGACTTACACTAGTTGCCCGTATTGTTATAATCGGTCCACCCCCAGATATTTATAATTCTCCGTTGAAGCTATACTCAGCTCACCAATGATCAATTGTCTATCGATTCACGATAGATTTATCAAGTTTTAAATGATCGTTGGCGCTTGCAATGGGATGTCAAAGTGCTGATAAATAGGCTATGTTACGCCAAAGTACGAACCATGAAACGGGAGATTGGATTCAGGCTGGCTTAGCGCCCGTCATTCATGTTCTGTTTCTTTCAACTCGGACTTTGCGGGGTTAAACTTTTTCATGATATTTACCTCATGTGAGGATAAAGTACAGCTATTTGATCATCATTCATTCCATGTTATATACATATATACTTTTGATATTCATGCTAAAATAAAGAAAACAGGCAGACCTTGATTATATCTTGTTATGAAAGACTTCCAAGAAGATCTGAAAGCTGATTTTTATCATATTTGACATATTTACCCTTGCCTTTATCAATATCATGATATCTATCCCAAAATCTATTATACAAAGCCTGTATCGTGCCTTGTATCCCTCTTCCTAGTTGGCTTCGTACTTCTGGTTCGAGTTTGAATGTACGATAAGTCGCAACATTATAATCAAAGCTTGCATTGAAATTTTTGAACTTGTCCTTGATAGCATCTTTATCCTTTGTTGACAGTCCTTTAACAACAGCTGCAGAGTCGATTGTCGGACCAGTACTGGTAGGCCTTGGTCCTCTATTTGTATACTGAACGTCCATAAGGTATACAGTAGTCTCTTTCCAAGCATCTAAATACATAGCCACAGCCTTTTTACGCCAACTTTCAGTCTTTGATTGTGAAGGATCTACATATTTCTGTAGATCTGACGATTGGATCATTCTGTCAATCACAGCAACATTATTAGCTAAGAAAACACCCTGTTGAGGTCTACCTTTGTAAGAAGTCATGGCTCGTGACTGTAGATTAGACATTAATATATCAATTGTATCTGATGCGTAATGGGCGAATAAAGCAGAACCGTCTGGTCCTACATCAAAGGATCTCAAAGTAGGCACCGAAGCACTCGACGTCGTACCGTTCGGAGTCGACCATCCTCCATCCCCTAAAGAAGTCAATATAGATGTGACAGGTGCAAGATAATCAGTGAGGCTTTGTAGACGAAGCATAGCATCTTCCGTCAACGACACACTTGCTGAATCTTGGGGTAGAGAACTTATTCCTGTCACTCTGTTTCGTATATCATTCAGAAATGTTGTCAATGACATTTTAGCAGTTTCGCGCAATGGTTTGCATGTGTCGGTTAATGCTTGTTTCACTTTACTAGCTCCTGTATGACTGTCGAGGTCCAGAGCATTATTTGTGACCGTCTCAATGACTTCGTATGCTAGATAACAATCACTCATCAAGTTGTCTTGTATATATCTATCCAGATCCTTTAGTGTAGACGCAAAAGCGCTTAATGAACTCTGACATGTAAGTAGAAATACCTGTTGGCACTCGTCTCTCATAAATAGATCCCGGACATTGGCAAACTCGGCAGTATATATTCCATACAAACCGCTAGCATAAGTTGATGCGCCATTGGTACCTCTCTTATACATCGACCCGGGGTTCTGTCTTCGTAACGTATTCAAAGATGCCGCTGCAAGATTCTGCATACTGTATAGAAGATATTGACCCCGAATCTCGGCATAAATCTTTGACGATGGTGTTGTCAATGTTATCTGGTCATCGGTCATCTCGGCCTCGATTGCAACGATAGCTTCGTTCATCCTTCGTAGTTGATCCACTCTCGACGCTGGCAATCGTGGGAAATCAGCACCTTTCGTAATGAACTGAAGTGGCTCAATGGGTTGTTGGCCCTCCTTGAGCTGATCGCGAAAGACTTGCTCAAGTCGCTCGGATCCAGTCTCGAGTAGGTTCGACATCTCTTGTATAGCTTGTTGGTTTGTCCTGAGTTTCGCTTGTTTCAAATCACGAAGTGCTTTCCTCGTGCGCTCCAAAGAACTTATATACTCTCCAAGACCGACTTTCTGCGGTTGATTTTGTATAATCTGCATCTCTTTGCCTCTAAGCTCCAGCGGTTGGCTGAGTTTGTCAATTTCTGTCGAGACATTGTCGATATTATTCTTGATTATCGTAATACGCCGCGTATTTTCTATGACCGGGGCGATAGCGTCATTTATGACTTGTCCACTGATTATCAAGCGGCTTTGACTACCTTCAATAGATTTGAGAAGTCCTTTGATCGTCTCAGAATTCGCCGAGAGAAGCTGTACTTCTGCAATTTCCTCGGCGGCATCTTTGCGAGCCATGACCACCATTTGTGGATTACTGATCCGCACAGATACAATAATATCTATCTTGGAACAGCCATCTTGCTGCGAGTCTTTGAGCAAGATGAGGTGGACTCATGCCATTTCGCGTTCTTGGGCAATCCAAACAATGATTCTGGTTGCACATTATATGATATGGTAATCGTGGTGTAACTTAGTTTCGTTTTCACGTGATGGCAATTAGTCCTCTGCTTTGACCAGTGGTTTGGTACCAATGGTTCGTTTACAGATCTGTCATTCAAGGTTTCGATTCGCAGAAAATTTTCTCGATTTTGGATTGCCATAATCCTTGATGATTATCCATAAATGGATTGAATTATTACTGTGATACATACTGGATGGCGTGGGTCTAAGTGCAATATGAGTATCCGTTTCCGGCGAGATGGGACATAACTTTTTTAGATTTTGTATCACAAGAAGGATAAGACGAATATCTACTGGCTGTGGCGGTGCACATAAAAGTCTATTTCGCCAAAAAGCATTCATTCATGCGCCTCAGCGCCGATCCTATAGCAAGCCACTGCCTGGTGTCCAAGCACAAATAGGAGGTCGGACATGGGGAATCATACTCGGCTCTTTGGCTGCGCTGGGTCTTTGTTACTTTATTCCTATCAATACAGCCACGCCGAAAAGCAGTACTGTTGATAAACATCTCCGGGAACAGTCACCACGAGTATTTGACAAGAGTAAACTGTCATCGTTACAGGATGAACTCGCGCTATCTCCAGATGACATTGCTCTTCGCACCCAAAAAAGCGATTACTTGGGTCTAATATATGATTTGAAGAATCAGATAGCTGCATACGATTTATCTTACATAGGTGATGTAATTGGAGATCGCATAATCCCCGAGTGGCTCAGAAGTCTTCCCGACTTCTTTCGTAGCTTACAAATTGAGCTCTCCATGGCACCTGGATCACTTGCAGAGACAATCTGGTCCGAAGCAAGTGATCCTACTGTCAACCCAGAGATCGAAATGCACTCGTCAGTTCGAGTATCGGAAAACCTTTGTCCCGAAGAGATTACTTTCTTAGAGCGTCGCAAACACCATATGAGGATCTCATTAGCCAAATATCTCGATGTCCCTGTACAAGATATCGAGCCAGAAGACCTCCCAGTCATAGCCATTTGCGGTTCTGGCGGCGGAGTTCGAGCCATGGTTGCGGGAACATCATCCTTATACTCAGCGAATGAAGACGGTCTCTTCGATTGTGTTACCTACACTGCTGGCGTCAGTGGAAGCTGTTGGCTTCAATCATTATTTTATTCTTCCATTGGTCGACAAAGCCATTCACGTGTGATAGAACACCTTAAACGTCGTCTAGGTGTTCATATCGCATATCCTACTGATGCGATAAGTTTGATAAGCACTGCGCCAACAAACAAATTTCTTCTGAGTGGATTAGTGGAAAGAATGCGTGGTGATCCAGATGCGGATTTTGGACTGGTCGATATCTACGGTCTCTTGCTAGGCGCTCGACTCATGATCTCTAGTGAGGATACAAAGGTCGACTCAAGTGACTTGAAGATTTCTGAACAGCGGAAATATGTCGAAGACGGTGCTCATCCACTGCCTATATATACTGCCGTCAGACATGAAATTCCGGTTATAATAACACCAGACGAGGACAAGCAGCTGGATGCGCAACGCTTCAAAGTGAAACCATGGTTTCAATGGTTCGAATGGACGCCTTACGAGTTTTATAGTGAGGATTTTGGAGCCGGCATACCAAGTTGGGCTGTTGGACGTACCTACAATAATGGTACCAGTCAATTGCGTGAAAGTGGTCTCGCTCTACCAGAGATTCGTATGTCTGTGCTATTAGGAATTTGGGGAAGTGCGTTTTGTGCCACACTTTCACATTATTACAAAGAAATCAGGCCCATATTTCAAGGTCTTGTAGGATTCAAAGGAATTGATGAACTTATAGGCGGTAAAGATGATGAATTGTCGAAAATGCATCCATTTGATCCGGCCACTATTCCAAATTTTCTTTTCAATATGAAAGACTCGTTGCCTCCGACGTGTCCTGCGACTATACATGACGCTAAGTTTCTCCGGCTTATGGATGCTGGAATGACAAATAATCTGCCCTTAGCACCTGTCCTCAGACCTGCACGCAAAGTAGACATAATAATCGCTTTTGATGCGTCTGCCGATGTCAAGCAGGACAACTGGCTCAAGGCTACAAATACTTATGTTCAAAGAAGGAAAATTTCAGGTTGGCCTTCTGACTCAGGCTGGCCGGAGCAGTTGAGTAAAGAAGTGTCTAATGCCGTCGAAAGTCGACTTGCTGGAGAAAAGAACGGGATCGGTGAATTGAAAGACCTAGGTCATTGCACGATCTGGATTGGCAACAAAGATAGACCTGAGGATGAGGGGCCGCCATCCCCAAGTCTCGTGAAATCGGAATCGCAGCTGTTAGATCCAAGTGCTGGTATAGCAGTCATCTATTTCCCCTTGCTGGCCAACCCTCTTGTACCTGGAGTCGATCCACGAGTATCGGACTTTTTGAGCACATGGAATTTCGTATACACGCCTGAAGAAGTCGACAAGGTTGTTGCACTTGCCAAGGCCAATTTTCAAGCCGGAAGGGAACAAACACGAGAGGCTGTGCGAGCTGTTTGGCAAAGAAAGAAAAGGCAACGATTGGATCAGGAACACCGCGCAAAGGTTGCAAGATTAGCATTAGATTCAAGTAAACATAATCAATACATGATTGGAGATCAAGGTGATCAATTTAGCTAGTCTATAAATACAACAAATACATTCACTTACAAGTCATTGGAAGCACTGTAAGCCATTCATTTGTTCTGACACTGTAAAGCGACTTTCCGATATGCAAAGCAACGAATATGGGTCTTAGTCCTCGGCCACCGTTGAACGATGGACATTTTGAACAAACGTCGGTTGCTGTCGCAAAAAACACTTATGATCCTATATTGTAGATGGCGCTGCGTTCGATTAGTCGTCTAAATAGATATGTATTAGCACTATGTAAGAGTAATCCAGGGATTTACGAATCTGTGTGACTAAAAGATCGCTCATCGTTCTCGTAGATTATAGTCAAAGTATGAAGCAAGATATCAAAGACAATGTATGAAAGTTTATTCTTATTAGAGTGGAAAAATAAGCTCCTGGTTGAATCTCCAGCTTTCCATATTTGTCCCGCTGCTCCCCACGACTTCACCCCACGCTAACTACATTTAGTAGCTGGATCGCCAGAGCATCAATACTCAAATATCTTGGGTCGCATAACTGATATAGTACGAGAGTATATTGACAGCACAAATAGGCGTCAATAAAGAACTCAATCTTCTAAATAGAATAGGCCTGTAATACTTTGGAACATTTATCGCTTTTGCGGTCAGATCAACAACACATATACCAAATCAAAATAAATCCTGAAAATCAATTATCCATAGCAAAGGACTATATCCCAGATACAATCTTTGCAGGATATTGGGGTGGTCTAGGGCCATCCACGCTCGTTTAACTACCTTTTGAACATTGGATACATCGCGTAGTATCTTTGCATCTTCTCTTCACTTACTAACACTGGTTATGGTCCCCTTATCTTGATACTCCCCAGGTCTTCGCATCAAGCTATAATCATTCCCGATCGACTTACAGCGGAATCATTCACTCAAAGCGCTGCGCCTGGTGGACTTCTGAAGCTTGTAAGGCTGTAAATTACAGTCACCCATGTCAATATGGGCGGCTGTGCCAGTAAAGATCAAGAAGAGGGGCATCAGAAGAAGAAGAGTCAAGCAATAGACAGAGTGATAGAAGAGGACTCAAAGAAGCTACGGCGAGAATGCAAGATCCTTCTATTGGGTACGTTATACTGCCACTTATCACAGATCTTACAATGCTGAATTTGTCTCAGGTTCTGGTGAAAGTGGGAAGTCTACAATTGTGAAGCAGATGAAAATAATACATCAAAATGGTTATACGACGGAGGAATTGTCGCTATACAAACATACAGTATATAAGAATCTGGTAGATTGCGCAAAGTCTTTGGTCGGTGCTATGCAGCAATTCGGAATAGAACCGGACGATCCCGCGAACAAAGCCAATGCAGAGCTTATAAATCAATACACATTAGCACCGGATCCAAATGCACAGCTCGACAGCGCCCTTGCCGACGCGATAGGCGCAATATGGAAGGATCCAGCGACACCAAAAGTTTTAGAGCATTCAACGGAGTTTTACTTGATGGATTCAGCGCCATAGTAAGTGATGAGTCGTTAATAGTCTGCAAATTGAAATTGACATGTTCTGTGTAGCTTCTTCGAAGAAACAAAACGAATAGGAGCACAGGATTTTATACCGACAGAAGCAGATGTGTTAAGAGCACGTACAAAAACGACGGGCATTTACGAGACACGATTCCAGATGGGTCAATTGAGTATACAGTATGTTTCTATCAACTCTCTAAAAGATCTATCAACTTCAGACTGACGTATCATTAGCATGTTTGATGTCGGTGGTCAACGAAGTGAAAGAAAAAAGTGGATACACTGCTTTGAGAATGTTACTAGTATTATATTCTGCGTGGCACTATCTGAATACGATCAAGTTCTACTAGAAGCAAATGATCAAGTATGTATTGAAGACTGTATCGGCTATGAAACAAACTGACGAAACGTAGAATCGAATGATGGAAAGTCTCGTACTGTTTGATTCTGTCGTAAACTCTAGATGGTTTATGCGGACCAGTATCATTCTATTCCTCAACAAGGTCGATTTGTTCAGACAGAAACTGGGCAAATCACCCCTATCGAAATATTTTCCAGATTACTCAGGTGGAGATGATGTAAACCGTGCTGCCAAATACCTTCTTTGGCGATTTAACCAAGTAAACAGAGCTCATCTCAATTTATATCCACAGTTAGTTGTCCCAATTCCATATCTCAAACCCTTTAAATGCTAATTCATTATTTTTAGTCTGACACAAGCAACCGATACTTCAAATATCCGACTAGTCTTTGCAGCAGTCAAGGAAACAATCTTACAAAATGCTCTCAAGGACTCTGGAATTTTATGATTCTCCGGAGCTTTACGACTTACATATCACGGCTTCTTTTCTACTAAAATCTTTTTTATAAAATCTTTGACCATCCGAGAGTGGTAGTTTTCATGTTTGAGAACTTTGCTTACAGTTTCTCGATATGAAACGATGGCTTGTATATTATCGACTTTCATAGAATCGTTTGATAGTCAAGCATAATTATGTAGAAATGAGCATGTCAGTAGACTTTACTAATCAAAGTGGAAGAATAATTCTTATATTATGATCTGCATATTCGTCCATGATATCCACCCATTATTATACAGATAATGATAGTGAGTTTCGCCTCGTTAACCTATCTGTAAATAGCTTCTTTATATTGGTTGGGTAGATGACTCTACAACATCATTCTCTCATTCAGTCATGACTCATCACATAAATCATCTATTGCCTTGCTTCCCATATCATTTCATCATCCAAGGTTTTCCCTTCCAAGTCAGCACCACCTGTTCTGCAGTCTTGCTTGATCCATCCCCTCCATATTTGACACCAACTCCCAGCCCTTCCAATCCCATTTGAGTGGCCCTCGCATTCCACAACATCTGCCTGACCGTGCCGTTCTCTTTTAGACAGATGAAACCGAGTGGAACGCTAGCACACCTCACCGCATCCCGTACTCCAGCCGTGATTTCACCCTGACTGACCAACCACCCCATCATTCCTACTCCATCCCCATCGAGTTCATTATCTCTGTCCGTCCGCGCCGCATTTCTAGACGAAACCACACCTTCCAATTCTCGTACTTGCGCTGGCCGAACGTTTTTCTCGGCTTTACACTGCACCACGACGCTGATTTCCATCTTTTCATCCTCTTTTGTCTTTTCGTTTTCGATTTTCTGTCTCGACGGTGCAAGGCAAGGAGGTTGCCATTTTCCAAGCAGGTCTATTCCTTTATCGCCCGCTCCTCCGACGCGTTGTAGTTCGAAGCCGTAAGGAGTCAGCTGCGAGAGGGCGAGGTATTCGTAGTGTGTGCCGATGTAGACGCTGCTTTTCTCACATAGAGAGGTTTGTTGTGCGTGTTTGAGGAATGTAGGGAGGGAGTCGTGTTTCGACAAGGTACGCGGTGATGGTATAGAGGCTTGAGAACGGGGTTTGCGGGTCGTATCAGCCTTAGTGCTGGACTTGGGTTTAGAGGTAGAGGTAGTTTGAGAATTAGTAATGGTGTCGGCGGAGGCAGTGGTCTTTGGCCGACATTGAAGATATAGTGAGGGATTGATGAGTCTAGAAAGTTTAGTCTGTCTTGAGGGTGTAAGTAGAAGAGTACGACATTGCATCTGTCGTTGATTCAATATATTAATACGGCAGAGATCATTTTCTTCACAAAGTGAAAGTCTCAAAAGGAAATTTCATTGGTAATAAAATATTGGATCTACTGCAACACCGTCATTAAAACATACTCATTATCATCGTTTCAGTAGCTATTCTATCTGAATTTACTAATTATTACAGCTAGTATCAATATTACAAGTACTGTTATTATGGCTATTGTTATAATCTTGTTTGTTACCATCCTGACATCATAATCACTGTTAGTCACAAGGACAATATTTATGGAGTATGAATATAGCTTACCTTCGTGCCATGGTTCTCAATGTTTTGTTGCTATTATCTGTGTAACCTTCACTTTCTAACAGCGTTCTATGCGTATTTGTCAAAGTTTCTCGTTGTTGACTTAGAGAAGCCAAAGTTTCGCGACCAATATTCTCGGTTTCATAACCTATCCTTTGACTTTCTTTTAGTCTGGCGCTTGATCTTTCTAGTCTATCGGTTCCTGATAAAAGTTGCTGGCGTTGTGCCATTTGTTCATCAATTGCTTCTGGCTCATCACGATATCTTTTCCCGAAAAGCTTAGTTCTATCGTCTGACAGTAAAGCCAGTTTCCTCTTTGCTGTATCATGATCGGTCTGATAATTTCGGAACCTCGGCATGACCTTTGACTTCTTGTTCGCAGGTATATTCTCTTTTTCTAAATTCATCGATTCAAGCTACGAATATATCATTAGCAACTCCGCGTGGCACCTTTTTTTATTTTGGGACAGTCTTACCAGCTCTTTGAACTCCTCCAAGGATGACTCTGCTTTTGCGACTGCTTGCTTTCGATCATCTCCAGACAATTCCGGGATTCTATCAAGTCTTTGATTTAAATCCGCCTGTACAAGCTTCAACTCTGCTTCATAGTTGCTAAATAACTCTGATCCATCTTCGTTATCCATTTCAATGTGACCTGATGAGAGACTCAACCGAACTACACAGCGATGGCCGTATTCACTCTGCGTCTTCAACAATGAATGAAACACTTCCAATCAAGGCTGCGGATTAGATGATATATAATCACATGATGTCATTGCAAACTGCTCTTTCACGTGCTTTTCCCCACATTTGGTTGCTCCAGAAAGCTTCGAGGAATTAACCGAGGTCCAAAGCTATACATCTGATACAGCGCTTCTTCGTATACTTTGGAGGCAACTCACTTTTACTGTTACGCTAATCATTGAAAAAAGATATCATGGCTGCTGAACGTCTCAAATCCGCATTAGGGCATGTCACTGGTATCAAAACACCTCTATCAACAATGTAAGTTTTGTGTCATAATAGTATTAGAAGCAAAAATTGCTGAACAGAGGTCACAGCATCGAGAAACACCCTGATGATGTGGTAATCACACTCGCAATTAGAACACCACTCTGTAAAGCTCGACGAGGTGGTTTCAAAGATACGCTATTGGATGGACTACTCTTCAAACTTTTACAGCAAGTTTTGCAAAGATCCCAAATCGATCCTCGACAGGTTGAAGATGTTTGTCTAGGCAATGTCAGCAATACTCGTTCTTTCCTTGTATCGATACTAATCTAAAAACAGGTCAATGATGCTAATGCAGTATACTTTCTACGAGCTGCTTGCCTTGCTGCAGGCTTCCCAAACACTACAGCATCGTCTACTGTAAATAGAATGTGTTCGTCAGGACTAAAATCAATCCAAGATATTGCAAACCAGATCAGTGCTGGATCAATCGATTGTGGCCTTGCCATGGGAGCTGAATCCATGTCTGCAGACGGAACTCCCATGCGGGCCTTTGTCGACGAAATTATGGATTCTAACCAAGAAGCACGAGATTGCTTGCAACCAATGGGACAAACCTCTGAGAATGTCGGAAACGATTTTGACATTACTAGAGAGCAACAAGATAGATATGCCGCTGAGTCTTATAACCGTGCTGAGCTTGCTCAAAGAGCAGGTCTGTTTGATGATGAGATTGTGCCAATCAAGACAATCATCGTCGATCCAAAAACTGAGGAGGAGAAGGAAGTTACTTTGTCCAAGGATGAGGGACCTAGATGGGGTACTACATATGAATCACTAAGCAAATTGAAACCTGCATTTTCGGATCATGGAGACCGAAGCACAGCAGGCAACTCATCCCAAGTCACTGATGGTGCTGCTGCAGTTCTTCTTATGAGACGAAGTAAAGCAATGGAACTTAATCAACCGATTATCGCAAAGTTTGTCGGTGCAACAGTAGCAGGTCTTCCTCCAAGGATCATGGGTATTGGTCCATCTATCGTTATACCAAAGTTACTGACAAAATATGGATTGACAATTAATGATATTGACGTTGTTGAATTAAACGAGGCATTTGCTTCAATGGCAGTATATTGTAAGAATACTTTGAATATTCCACATGAGAAGATGAATATCCGAGGCGGCGCAATCGCTCTTGGACATCCACTTGGAGCTACTGGTACTCGACAAGTCGTCACGGGTTTATCAGAGTGTCGTAGACAAAAGAAGAAGGTCTTGTTGACTTCTATGTGTGTTGGTCTTGGATTTGGCATGGCCGGGCTGTTTGTGAATGAACAAAATGTGTAGATATTTATTTGTAAGTAAATATTATCAATAGTGAATAGTTAGCATTGCGGAAATATGAATGGCGTTTCTATTTTTAGATAGACTTTATGCAGGCACCACATTTGAACATGTACATCTCGTAAAAGTCCATTGACATTCTTTTGTGACCTCCTATTCTCAATCATAATCACTTCATATATGCCGTGGATGAAGTATGTCACTCATTGAATGACGAAAGTCTTGATTTTCCTATGAGTACGTTAGCTTGGCTTGCTGGGTAGAAAATGGCAAACGACTCGACTAATCACCGCAATCAACAAGCAAACGAGACTCGAAACTCTGCCATTGTAACCGGCATACAGACAAGTAATCATCAACCTATACATCCTAGTGGATTGAGAAACTCTCGATTACCGTCAACAAGTACTGGATCCACGCTATCGTCACCTCCATTTTCAACAAAAGAGCCGGGCATGACATTACAAACAGATGGACATTTACAAGACCATGAAGGTCAACAAGCAAATGTTCGAACACGACTATTCGATCAACGGCGAAACGGTATACCAATATCATACGGTACAGACAATGCGCGAAGCCGATCGCTTTCCCCTCGTCCAGCGACGTTTCGAAGTACAGGCTCGTCAGTACTTTTCGAAACAGGACTCGCAAGATTTCTCCCCAACTTTATGAGACGGCAGAGGTATTCAAACATCGGGGACGACTCTTCTGATGACCAAGACGATATCGGCATTGCGACTGAATTGGCGACAAAGAATGGGAAAATAGATCGAAGATGGGTTTATATTTATTATTACTTTCCTTTCGCAAATTGGATCAGACAGTATAGATGGAGTTTTCTCCGTGGAGATTTGATAAGTGCGCTCACTATCGCGAGCTTTTATCTTCCAATGTCGTTGTCATATGCTGCGAATCTGGGACATATACCGCCTATTAATGGATTGTATTCTTTTGCGTTTAGTCCGTTTGTATATGCTCTTTTTGGGACATGTCCGCAGATGGTAGTCGGTCCTGAAGCAGCTGGATCATTATTGACTGGTCAGGTGGTCAGGGAAAACATCAGTAGAGGACAACAGTCGGACGATGATGATATGCGTAGTGCGCAGATTGCTGGAGTTGTGACGGGACTTGCGGGGGCTATCATCCTCTTGGCTGGGCTTTGTCGTCTTGGATTCCTCGATAGTGTGCTTAGTAGACCGTTCCTTCGAGGTTTTATTTCTGCAATTGGTATCGTCATTTTTGTCGATCAATTGGTCTCTGAAATGGGACTTGATAAACTCGCTACTCATGGAGGAAGTGCTGCACATGGATCATCGTTGGACAAGATCATCTATATATTCAACAACGCTCGTTATGCTCATGCTTTGACTTGTGCAGTAAGTCTGGGTGCTTTTTCCATTGTCATGACTTGTAGAGAACTCAAGAAACAATTTCAACCACGTAGGCCCTGGGTTGCATATATCCCAGATCGATTTCTCGTTGTAGCAATGGGTGCATTCTTGACTTGGATTTTTGATTGGGAATCTAAAGGTCTCGCTGTTTTGGGAGATATTAAAGCTGGAGAAAAGCCATTTGCTGCTGCATTTCCCTTTCGTCCTACTACAATACAACATGCGACAGATGCTTTTGGTACAGCAGTTATTATAGCTCTGTTAGGTTTTTTCGAGTCGAGTGTTGCAGCAAAAAGTTTGGGTGACGTTCCAACTTCTGTTACTAAACCCAAGTCAGAAAGGGATGATCGTGTCAAAGATCAAGATGCACATGAGGAGCAAGAACCCAGTGGCATCACAGATATGATGGTTAGCCCTAATAGGGAACTAGTCGCACTAGGACTTGCAAATATATTAGGAGGGATATTTATGGCTTTGCCTGCTTTTGGAGGTTATGGAAGAAGTAAGGTGAATGCAAGTACTGGTGGAAAGACTCCAATGAGTAGTGTGTTCCTCTCATTGTTGACAATCTTTTGTATCTTGTTTGCACTGCCTTATTTCTATTATATACCGGTAAGTTCAGGACATCGTTGTCGAGAGTATCACCTACTAATGAATGTTATAGAGAGCGATTCTATCCGCGATGATATCAGTAGTTGCTTATTCCTTGATCGAAGAGGCACCTCATGACATTTCCTTTTTCTGGAAGATATCTGGTTATTCCGAATTGTTTTTAATGTTACTTATTTTCTTGACTACATTCTTCTGGAATCTACGTATTGGTATCTTTGTTGGGATTTCACTGTCTCTAGTCCGTCTACTTCGTCATTCTACACGTCCTCGCATTCAAATCTTAGGACGTGTACCTGGCACACGTTCACAATTTGAGAATGCAGAGATTCCATTCCTATATAATACTCATACCTCAGCATCAACGCCGATACATACTCCTATCGATCAAACTACTCGACCTCTTCTTTCACAACATCAATCAACTACATCTGTAACTCCTTCTTTGATTGCTCATCAGCCATCTACTCCTTTGGGATTGGAATTCCTTGAAAACACACTCATCATAAAGATTCCCGAACCGTTGACGTTTGCAAATACAGGTTCTTTAAAGCATCGTCTACGAAGGATAGAAGATCACGGTACTTCTGCTGCTCATCCTGCTCTTCCTCGAGTTCGAAGTCCTTCAACCGACAAGTTAGTGATATTTGACGTACATGGTGTCACTTCTTTAGATCCAGCTGCCGCTCAAGTTTTGTTAGAGATTGTAACCGAATATAGAAAGAGAGACGTGGGGATATATTTCTGTAGAGTGCTTGGGAGAGAAATGGCTACTCCAAGGGGTGGTATCGGAGAAGTGTGGAGGTTAATGGTAGTAAGTGGTATTGTAGAGGTTTGTGGAGGAGAAGGTAGATTTGTAGGAAGTGTAGAAGAAGCCTTGGATTTATTTGCTGCTGAAAGGGGTGGTCTTGGTGATTATGGTCGTTCTAATGATGTAGATTCTAGGATATATGAGAGGTGTTGAAATTATTATAGTAATGATGTATTATTGGCCCTTGTAATTATTATCTAATAATATGTTTTCATTATTATCGTTGTTATGGTGAGATGTGCCTATGTTACGGTAGTTGATGGTCAAAGTGAATTTTATACACAATGACGTATTGTTGATTCATCCTTCAATTTATTATCACTATTGCTCTCGTTATCGTTCAATCCAGTATCTTATGACACTTTTCAGTCAGATCCTTGTAGTGGCGTATGAAACATGGGAACCAAACGTAAAGGATCTCCTTCTAGACCTGATCAACCACCAGTCGAATCAAATTCATCAACAATCCAACCACGACCGAAGTTATCACGACTTTCTAAAAGTGAGTATACAACTTTTGTTTTGCGTTTATATATTCTTTACACTTGACCTTCCACTCACTATATCGTCGCTTATATGATTCCTACCTCGCATACCACATTTTATCCTGTCTCGTATGATGTATTTCTCTACACGTTCATTTCGTTTTCCATACAAATCTCATCCGACTTTCCCCTACATTCTTAAAGTACAGCAGTATACGTTTCTACCCACAAACATACCATCACTCTTGACTCCACCACGTTCCTCAGCTCTATCATACTCACCATCCCCTTCCTTTCCCCGTTATTATTCCCTCTCGTTTCCTTTTCAGAGAATAGTCAGTCTGACGGATCTAGACTATCGCATCGCCAAAACCCCTCTTCCCCGCTCTTCTCCTTTTCCTCCCCCCTCTTCTCTGGCGACGAATAATGTCGTGAAGATCATCTACATCTCCCCCTCGACGCCGTTCATGGCGGGCATCAAACGCATCCAAACGTCCCTCGGGATCATCGAGCGTAGAGAGACGCAATCTAGTCTTTCACTGGCGAAACGAACGTCAAACAAGACGACAGAGGGGGAAAAGGGGGGCGAGGTTTTGGTTCAAGGGACGGGAAAGGCGGTGGGAAAAGTTCTAGATACGGCGTGGTGGTTTAAGCAGAGAGGGGAAGAGTATATAGTGAGATTAGAAACTGGGTCGGTGGGGGTGGTGGATTGTATCACGATGGTCGATCAGGATGAAGACGAGGATATGAAGACGGATGACGGAGACGAAGATGGTGACGAGGAAGAAGAAGATCGAATTGTTGAACAAGGTATGGAACAGGAACATGGAGATGGAGATGGAGATGGAGGAAAAGATGAAGCTGGACATGAAACGAGAGATCATACAGTCAATGACGATAAACGGGGTGGAGATGGAAATAAAGAAGCAAGACAAGAAAAGGATCAACATGCAGCGAATAAAAAAACAAATAGAAAAAAGAATATCCAACTAGATGACAATCCTCCTAATGCTAGGATTCGATATACTAGTGCACTCAAGGCATACATCTCAAAATCATGACATTCAAACATTCAAACAAGACCAAACGTTCATGATATTGCTGATTCTCATTTTCTTTTAATTTACATGATGACGTTAAAAAATCGACGTGCAATAAAAGTGTTCATAAAGGAAACCAAAATGGTTGAAATAAAAGGAATGACTCGTAAAAGTGGGTATAATTCTATCCTTTTATAAAGGAATGTAACTTGAAAAGATTTGTTCGCGAATAACGATTGCCAGAATAATCATAGCCATGTAACGTATAATGATGGTTGACATGGATGTGGTCCAGCAAAAGAAAAAGAAAAACCAAAGAGTCGAAAAGAAAAAAGCTAAAATGGGGGTATCTCGTATCTTGCTTCAAATTGTTCTTATAGTACGACATGTCAAAATCATGCCTCTTTATATGTGTCGTTAACCTTCAGTGCGGTGTGCCTATAGGATCCTGATTCGTAATCTTGGCCGAAACATTAATCGAATCTTTTAATTCGTTTTTAATATCTGTTGTCTGACCTTCCTGTGCTTCATCAACCTTTGGAGTAATATCTCCACCCAAACCAGGAATCATTGGTGCATTCAATGAAGTGGTTGATGAATTACCAATTCCAAATGGAAATTTTGATTCAAAGGTTGAGATGGACGCGGATGAAGTGGTTGGACGACTGCCAGAAGTTGTAAATGATCCCCAACTGCTATGTGGATTTGTCGCATCATGTTCATCAAAAGCAGAATCATTCCAAGGATTTCTATAGCCAGATTCTCTGGACTCCATACTGATCAATGAAGCTTTCGAAGCATTATTTGGAGCGTGTTTAAAAATCGAAGCGGCAGATGCGTTGTTACCATTATTCTTACGTCGATCTAAAAAGGCAGAAAAGGATGAAATACCTCCAGGTTTACGTAATTTATCAAATATCGAACGGTGACCACCTTCTTCGAATTGTGTCCTTGTTGGTGACTCGGATGGAACTGCTGGTTCTGCTCTTTGTAATAGTTTAGAATCAAAAAATGGCATTGAATCCTCAAATGAATCCGATTTTGGTCGTGGAATTGCACCACGAACAGTATTACCATCAAGTCCATGGGCAACGAGTTTCAAGGTCAAAAAGTCAATTGCGTCCTTCAATCCTCCAGCGTTATTTCGAGTATATCGCATGATAAGACTCTCCATGATCCTGGGGTTACTCGACTGCGCTCCTTCGGGTATCTCCGTCTTGGGTTGTAAGACTATCACATCAACAACATATTGTTCGCGTAACTTTGGCATAACCTCGGTTCGAAATTCAGCAGAAGTCAGATATGTTCGAAGATCCGAAGAACTTGGAAAACATAATTCATGACTTTCTGGGACCATACCCTATCACATGTCAGATAATCATATTTTACATAAAATAACATGCATCATTTGGGTAGTAGCAAAACTTACAAGGAATTCATCGACAGCCAACGGCACCTGATATTCAGGTCCAGACACAGTAATAATATCACTGGCCTGTTCCGTGCCAGGAAAAGTAATGCTACAATTCCATTTCTTCTCGAGCTCTTCTATTTTCTCCATTCGAGCAATTAATTCACGATGATAAAGTCTATCAACTTGAATACTTTCAGTAACGAATTCGGCATCAACCTTTTCTACCATGTCCATAATCTCCTGTTTCACTAACTCGAGATTGTTAGCATTTCGCGCTGGTGTCCGGCATATCACATTGTCAACCCTCGAATCATCCTCGTCTTTTCCGTGCATACCACGATCCATTGCGTTGGAGAATTTGACAAATACGGAATATTTCTTCATGATTCTTTGTATATGTTGACCTCCGATACCAATGATACGCTTGTGATATTGATCTGGAACGTGGAATGACACGGATGCGGGCATTTCGAGTTCCACCAACTCCAGACCATTCTTCGTTGCATCATAAGACGATCCACGAACATCAATATAAAAATTATACTCATTAAAGCCCTCGAACAGGATCTGTACATTACTTTGACTCATAATCTTGTTGATCTTGCCGTTCTTCTTACCACTCACGAATTCCTTATGTTCGTTAGCCAGTTCAATCTTCACACGGAGTGTTGATTGTGATTTTTTAACGAATGGTAAACTGTTTATGATAGTCATTGCTGCCTTGACCGCGTCGTCACTACCATTGATGTGAAAATTGAGCTTTTCAAAGGTTATTTCTGCTCCAGAATTGATACAAATATCGGACAACATGGCACGTATATCAGATGTTGTTGGTTGCCTTTGTTGAACATCAGATCCTGTAAGCCACCAAGAAGCGCTATAGAATTCTCCAGACTATAACATCATCAGTCTATATTATAAGATTGAATCATTGATAAAACATACCAATGACATCATTTCCCGTATTGTCCTCTCAACATTCAGTATATCTGTAGCTTGAACGCGTAAAACTCCACCATTATTACCTAGAGGTGGCAGCAAAACGTACGATCCGTTCTGCTCAATGATTTTCTTGATTTTATCAAGTCGTTCCAAAAGGATATGATCAATCTTAGTAGCTGTGATAGCCACATCCTTGACAAATGGTTTTGTAGAGACTACTAGATCATACAATCTCTTCTTGGCTTGTAGAATGTTATCTTGATGTTCACCAGTTATTATAATTTCGTCTCTGGACCTCGGGTATGCTCCGGTCGGACTGTAGCCAAATACCGCGGGAAATAATGGAGGAAAGTAGATGGCCGTATTAGTCAGAGATTCGATATGCTTAATATTTCGTCGGTGTCTACCACTAATGAGAGTGTGCAAGGTTAGTTCCAGTTTGATTGTATCAACTTGACGTCCTAGCTGTTCGAATATGTCAGTAAGATCGGCAAAGAAGCTTATATCAAAACTTACAATTTGATCAATCAAAATCAACAATCTTGTCTTTGCATGTTCAATACATTCAAGGTCTCCAAAAACCATTAACCGTAACCTGCCTTCCAATCCCATCTCAATACTGCCGTGTAAACTTGCAGACTCGATATCCATCTGCTTTGGATGTAGAAGAAATATATCAGCTTTTGTCCTGTTCGCAACCTCGTTTATATGTTCGATCACATCCGTTCGAATTGCTGTACCATCAGTGTTCATCACGAGCGAAGGAGCAACTTCCACCAGTGCAGAGCGCTATAATGGAATTAATCATGACTGCCTATAAATACTCGTGCAGGTCTATTTACCAACGTAATTGGTATCTCGTTTAGTATTCGTGCTCGAATTTTATACACCTTTTCCATTTCTCCAGAGATACATACATTTGTTACCAAAGCTGTTAAAGGACCTCTCTGCATTCCAGGAACAGGTTTAGATTTCGCCAGTGTAACCGCAGCTTGTAGTTCGCCTCCGCTTGATTCACTGATCGATTTACACAACATTCGTAAATTCTCGACATTATTTCGGTGAACTGGAAGCTCATGAATAGGCGTGCCTTCTGCTGTGTCTGGCGGAAAAGTCCAACGAGAAAACGCCCCTGCACTTGCCCATATAATCTCTTCGGGATCCAATCCAGATAATGAAGATGCGAATGGAACATTGAAAGAGGTATTTATTTGTTGTCCAGGCAGAATCGAACTTGAAGGCAACGCATTTGTAGAATTGAGCGATCCTTTTCTCGGCGCTGATCCATTCATATCATTCTGGGGCTGCGACTGCTGTTGATTAGGTCGACCAAACCCCATCGAAGGGGTCATCCGTTCCCAACCATGTCTGGCCTGCCCAGTAAAGTTTGAGATCTTGTGCATTTTCGAGGAATTCAAAAATGCATTAATCTCTGTATATGCGGACAATCCTAGATTCGCATCGGCCTCATTAACAAAACTTCGACATGCTCAGAGTTTGTGTCTCGCAATCGCTCCAGCATTTGAAGGTCATCACTTGTACTCGATTACAATAATTAATAATCAACCGCGAGGTCAAGATGAGGGGAATTGGCGTCATGTTAATCACGTGTGTGAACAGCTTTTGAACTTTGTTTCCCCTTCGAACCACGACGTCATCGCTCTATGGTCAAGCAGTCAACAACACAAGATGGCCTCGACTGCGTATATTTTATCCTTCATATCCTATTTGCTCCAATATATTGTCAATCCTATTACATTGTTTGGCGCTGCTATCCGTATATATTTTTAAACATGGCAATACCACTTAAAGAATTCACTTTCTTCTTTGATATTGACAATTGTGTAAGGATACTTCTACCGTAATAACATCGCAATCCACTTATAGCACTAGTTATACCCTGAGAGTCACAAGATATTGGATGAAATGGGAAGATTAATAGGTAGGAGGGTCAAATTGGAGATTCAGGACCATAGTTAACCCGATAGATGAGTATTTTATAAAGCACCTGGAACTACCTAGAGACGATGCTATACAGTTACATCAACGGTATTATAAAGATTATGGCCTTGCTTTAGAGGGACTAGTTCGATTTCACAAAGTAGATGTAATGGATTATAACAGTAAAGTCGATGATGCTTTGCCTTTGGAAGACATTCTTGCCGACGATGCTAAGCTACGCAAACTTCTGGAAGATATTGACAGTGAACGGGTGACACTGTGGCTCTTCACTAATGCATATAAAACCCATGGCTTGCGAGTAGTACGGTTGTTGGGAGTTGACAAGTTGTTCAGTGGAATAACCTTCTGCGATTATAGCAGCAACCCGATGCTGTGTAAGCCAGAACCTGCAATGTTTATGAAAGCAATGGAAGAGTCTGGTGCAACAGATGCCACCAAATGCTATTTCGTTGGTGAGAATCTCAGTCGGTTGCCTTTTTTGACTATGATTGACCTTCATTGTTAGACGATAACGAGAGAAATGTTCGTGCTGGCGAAGCATTTGGCTGGAATTCCGTCCAGATTGTGACTTCAGGCTCGACAGATAACGCTTCGGGAAGGTCTAAAACCGTCATCAATGATTTGGAGAGTTTACGGCATATATTTCCGCATCTGTTTAGGAAGCCGGTGGAGGAGCCCCAGCCCTTCATCACTCAATCTGATCCAGATTCATTTCCATCGGATTCTTGACCGAGATTGAAATGCTCGCAATAATTTGTCCATAATGAGCCTACGTCTTCGCCAAAAAGAGTCGACCACATCTTGTCATTGTATTCCGCATGTTGTAGTGCCTCATTGAGTCTCCTGACCGATCCTTCACCTTTGCGAGATTCTATCCAATCTAAGAAATAGCCGGTTGTCTGATAGCCCGCATCCCAGTGCTTACCACCTTCTCGAGCCCAGTGAGGTGGAATATATCCAGCTCTTAGCCGTACCCAATCGGCTATTCCTTCAATTAGACCTCCTGGGCATGTGTCCTTGGCATTCCATTGGTAACAATGAACCAGCTCGTGGCACAACACACCTAGAATTTCTTGGCTTGCTAGGTCCGATCTACTGCTGCTTGGCTTGTTATCTGAATTCAAGGTTGAAGAAAGTCGAGATGGTGTGCCGTTGGCTCGTTTGACATGTTGCAGAGAAAGATGAATTTCTTTGTGATCATTATCTATATCCATTCCCTTGGTATAAGCTACTCCATCCATATCTTCGAGGACCAAGGTTACTGATCTGGTCTGTGGAATGCTTGGTTCGTGTGGTTGAGACCGGGATGGCGAAGTTACCGTTGGTGTGGGTAAAGAAGTTTTATAAGCAGGATAATATAGAAGTTTGATTACCAAGTCAACTAGCATTTTGAAATCAGTAGTGATGTCGACATTATCGAAGAACATCTTGACAGCTTCATGCTGTATGTCACGTATTTCGAATCTCAGCAATGGTCTACCATGATCATCCTTATCCTCGCCATGATGCTTTGTTATTGTAGCTGTATCCTCCTTGGCCAACGGTGGCAGTAAGGAAGGAGTGGGTCCCGGTGGTGCAGATGACATTTCCTGGAAGAACGGCGGTCTCGCTGGATTTGGAGTTGTTTCAGGCATAAAATTCTATACAGTATAAAAGCTCCGTATATTTTGTCGTAATCGAATGTGTATATATATCTCTGTTTACAAATCGAGTGTCGTCGGAACAACGGGAGAGTTGCCGCTTACTGCTGTATGTTGTTGTTGTATTATTTTTTGGTTCAAAGCAAGGCAACCACTATTTCCAATCGCGTTCACTTTTTCGGTCGTGTATTGCATTCTGGTCATTATGGCATAATTTAATATATTTCAGTGTATTTGTCGGTGAAGGGATATTGATGGAGAAACAAAGTGCAGAACTACTGGCGCTTTTGCGCTCATGCGCTCCTGTTGAACAAAAAACATCACAGTTGAATTCAGTCAAGTCTGATATAAAACACTACAAAGTCCCAGTTGGTGCTCAAGCGCCGCTGTTCGAATGTGTGGGCATCGCCATCGGACAGTCGGAATCTTCAAGTCTGGTCGCCGCTGGATTTTCAACGTTAGGAAATCTTGTCAAACGATTACGTGCTCAAGATACAGAAGGCAAGGCAATTTCACTCTACGCTCCGTCATTATGGACTGTGTTACAGGCTCGATTCGAAGATACACGTGAGAGCTATCGTCAGGCAGCATGTCAGACGTATATCGACTTGCATCCGTTTTGCGCACACGAAATAGAAAAACGATTGAAGAATGAAGTTTTAGTGGGATCAAATGCATTAGCAAAAGAGATGGCTATTCTATGGGTTGTACAGATGCATGAAGAGCTTGGATTCGCTTTCAAGGCTTATACGCCACTCATAGTAGGATGTCTCGAAGATCTTGATAATCATGTTCGTGAAGTTGCAAAAACCAACTTAATCAGATTATTCCGCATTGCGTCAACTGATGCGAAGAACGATTTGAAAAAACAATTAAGACTCTATGCTGTGAGGGAATCAATCGTGACGTCAATACTCTCAGAATTGGGACTATCGGCGGACTATCCAGTGACCAAGACGGCACCTTCGTTTGCAGCTTCTACCAGTTCAGTACCTGCATTCATGTCTTCTTCACAATCCAACGCGGGTGTTTCCGGAGATCAATCCAGACCTTTGGCCGCTCCTGAACCGATTACTGACCCGATCGATGTACATTCCCAACAAGAACTTGAACAGATTTTTGCAAATATGCATCCACACTTTGAATCAAAAGAAACCGAAGAGAACTGGATACTGAGGGAAAAAGATATAATCAAGTTGAAGAAATTGACGTATGGAAATGCTCCTAGCGAGTATTATACTTGTTATATGGCGGGAATCAAGGCAGTCCAAGAAGGGACCTTGAAAGCGGCAAATTCCTTGAGAACAACATTGATGGTTCATGCATGTCAATTAATACAAATGTATGCGCAGATCCTAGGTCCTTCGATCGATACGATGGTGGATGCATATCTTCGAGACTTTATAAAATTGTGTTCAGCGACCAAGGCAATGGCTGTGCAGAATAGTACACAAACTATCGAAACACTCCTCCAGTATGTAACATATAAGCCTGCACATTTGTTTCAAATATGGCAAGCAGCAGATGATAAAGCAAAGAGTAAACAAATCCGTTTTTATGCAGCAGGTTGGTTAAAAACCCTGGTCGAGAGACAAGAGTCGACAAAGGCCCAATTTGAGCGTGAAGGGGTAGAACTTGCGGAAAAGACAATTCTCAAATTACTCGGCGATGCTGATCCGAAAGTGAAGGAGAATACAAGAGCAACATTCTGGGCATATGCTAAAATATTTCCGGAACGTGGACAAAGGTGTGTACATGATTATGTCTTTGTTGAAGAATCGTGCTGATTATAATGCTAGTTTCATGAGCAAACTAGAAGATAGCAAGATGAGGACTGGCTTAGAACGAGACATTCATAATCCAAACGCATCTCAGGCGAGTTTTGCGACATCCACCAATGGTAGAGTTAACGGAACTCAGTCGGCATTGCGTGACAGAATAGCAGCAGCGAAGAAGCAGCAAGTTCAAGCGCCGGCTCGACCACAAACAGCGATGGCAACAATGACACCTGCAAAATCAAAAAGTATGGCTAATCTTAACAAATCCAAAAATACCACAGCGCCAACTTCGACAGCTCGAATCGCATCGACCGCATCGACAGTATCACTGCCAAGTTCAGAAATCTCAAACGCCGTGAGACCTAGTTCGCTGATGATGGGAGCAGTCAGAAGACCATCCAAAAGAAATGAACTACCGCGTGCTTTTACAAATGAATCCGTGTCACTACGTAACTTGTCAGCATCTGAGACGCCGGTTACTTCCAATAATAGAAGAAGCCCCAGTCGTAGTCCAGCCCCTGCAAACGATGCACGATCTTCTTCAGTCAAAAGAAGACAGCCTTTGCATCAGAGTCCTGCTGTTAGTCCAACTCGTCAGAGCAAAATGAATCCAAATGTTCAAAAGAATGAGGATGTGGACTCTGCTCAACTACAGGCTGATGACTTTAGTATGGTCCTTCCTAGCGTAGTGACTCGAGAGACTGCCTCGTCAATAGCACGAAAAAAAGCAATATTTGAAGAAACTAAACAGAATGACGACCTTCATGTGCAAGAAGATGATAACCTTACTATGGTTTTGCCGTCTAGTCTTGGTGCGACAGCAAGTCGTCGTGGCCGAGTCATGCTTAACGGGCAGAACTCTGCAATGAAATCTCCAGCTCAATCACCTTCGATGGGAACGAATAACGCGAAATGGTCGTCTCCGCACCAAAAGACTGATCCTTTTGATGTGGAGCGTAAAGGAACGCCGGATCGAGCAGCAACCCCAACACAAATTCAGCCAGATGTGATTGCCAAGTCAATCTCTCGACAAGGCAGTCCTCTCAAATCATTCACTACTGGATTAGCCGAGGCTCTGAATGTCGAAATATATGAAGATCCTATTGTTGAGAATGTTGACGATAATAAATCTCAATTACAGCAGCCATCTTTGGAAGTTCAGACGACAAGTGTGCTCGCTGAACTCCCCGTAAATGAAAAGCAATCGCCCGTCAACGTCAACAATGAGCAACAGCCCCACATTAACGGATACGGTTTGATATCTCCACCTCAAAGTCCACAAGCAAAGTCGGAGAAACTCCGAACAAGGAAACTTATTCAGTCGGGTATTCAAAGAATCAAGGCTCGCACTCTCGACACTCATGGATTTAGAAAAGTCCTTGAATTGTTGCGAACAAACGGAGCAAGAGATTTGTTTCCGATGAATGATGACGAACAACTACCTCGTGGGTATCAAGATCTCGTAACTTCCCTATGCGAATTTGTATCCCTATCACCTGGACAAACTCCGAATCCTGCAGCAGTAGCTTCAAACACTTCTGGAGCAGAAGTCAAACGCCAGGCATACAGTCTATTGCGCTATTTGATTACTTTGAAAGACCAATCCTATATGACTTGGAACAAAGTTGGTGATTGCTATATGAAAAGTCTTTTTGCAGCATTAGAAGGCAGAAGATTGATTGACGGGACGACAATGGTTTTAAAGGATGTTGAAGGTCTTGTCAAAGATATTATAAATATTGCCAATTCACAACCTGTTGTACATACCATTGTCGCATTTTTGGATGAACAAAGTCAATATATGTCGAGTGGTCAGGATGCGATCAACCTTGACAAGGGCATGAATGGAGACGTTGATAATGGCATAAATGGAGGAGACCATAACGCGGCAATGTTGTCAAGTCACAATAAACAATCAACCCAGACATGTGCATTTGCTTTGTGTGTTTTGACTCAAGCTCTTTCTGTACAACATGAGAAACCATCAGACTCGCAGGTCGAGAAGTGTGCACTTTCAGTTGCGAAATATTTGAATGCTGCCGAAGCAGAAGTCAGAAAAGCTGCCGTAGAATGCGTCACTCAGATATACATGTTGTGGCCTAGTTCTACCGACAATCATCATGAAGTAGCAGCATCGAATAATGGAAATGACCATGTTGCTCCAGTTTCGTTTGAGAAACAAGGCTTTTGGAATGCTCTCGAGAATAAACAAGGTGATACTCCAGGCCTAGATGAAGGAATAAAAAGTTTGATTATGTATTATATTGCTAGAAAAGGCACAGAGTCTTGTTGATTAATAACAATCAAGACGTATTCGATGGATTATTGTATTAAACTGTAGATATCATGTATTATATATGCCTTTTTACTTGATTCTTTCATTCATTACTTTTACAATCAGATTTGTTTCGTTATTTAATAGGAAATTATCAAAGCAAAAACTTTTTTATACCATACATTGACTACCTTTCGACTAGATTACAAAACTACTTCACATCATACTGCGTACATTCACACCAACATCTACCCTGACTAAAGAAGTCTTTGACCCAGCTCTCATCGCTTGACAACCTTTCGGTACAACTTCTACCCACTCTGGTACAAACGGTCTACTATCCCCGATACCTAATTGACCATTCCTATTCTCTCCCGCACCGTATACTTTTCCATCCTTCTTACCTCTTAACAAAACGTGACCGTTGCCTACAGCCATGAGATCAAACTCTACCGGATCACGATTTTCATCCTCGATCGCTACCATGACTTTCTCTCCCGGCTCCGTGTCGTGATGCATCTCCAACTGATTCCTCTCCGCCACGGACGACGAGCGAGCATTGACGCCGCTGAACACGTAGACCGTTCCGTCCATATTCATCGCCGAGAACAAATTCCCTCCCCCGCCGATCCAATCGATCTTTTCGCCCTCGTCGAAACAGGTCAATAGACCAGGCTGATCGGCTGGGTTGTCGGCTGTAATGTCCCGTCCTAAACCGCCGAATCGTGCATCTCCCCATGTATACACCTGCCCTTCCCAATTCAGACACGTAAAGTGCGCGTTCCCCGTGCAGAGCTGTTTGAATTTTCCGGGAATGTGATAGTTTGCCAAAGGAAGGAGATGGGCCGGCGTGGCGCTCGACGGACGGAAACAATACCATTCTTTCCAATGGCCGAGGTCGCGGAACGAAGTCACGAGGATTTCAGTGTCGGTCGCTTTGGGTTTATACGTGACCATGACGCGGAAATTACCGGCCACGGACACTTTTAATAGCTGCAGATCCTCGCGTTGAGTGACGGGGACGAGACGGAGACATGATGATGTATTATGATAATCTACCGTTGTTGACCCTCCAGTTTGTGGTGTTATTGCTGGTGATTCTGTAGGAGAGTTTACATCACTATCCTCGTCGTCGTCGACGACTTCAGCGAGATACACTAGTCCGTCAGTGTCGACTGCTCCAGTCATACCATTGTGATCGCCAATGATATAAGAGATTTTATCAGCTACATCGGTCTGTATGATTCCAGAGCGGAATCCACAAACTATCAAGCGACCTTTGACCTGGACTTTTTGAACATGTAAGAATAACACAATTCATGAAATCAATTGAAGAATCGAAAGATAGATATAGTCAGGTTTGTATTGAAGAAGGATCTGATACTTACAAACGGCTTGACTCCAACAAGCAAATCGTAAAGCCGGAAGATCATCCCCCGAACCTTCGAGACAGGGAATTGCTGTCCATCTTATAGCATCATCATTAAAGTTATTACTATTCTCGTCGTGTTCATCTTGTACTACCATCTGATGAGCGTTTAATCCTGCAAGATACCATCTTCCAGCAGCCATGTTTCAGACTTTTCCTTTTCCGTTTCTATCTGGTCTGATTTTGTGTATTAGGTTATTGGTTTGAAATAATGATTGGTTCGTGCTATCGTCCACAGCGGCACGAGTATTTATTTGTTACTGTTTGATTTTTACCACTACTCTGTTTGCGCATGGTCACTCAGCACAACACCGGGTTAATTTTATTATATCTAGTATTATTCTAATAATTTGGAATTGTAAAATGTACACGAGATAACAACTTCATATAGACTGTGAGATCAATCGTGAGTGGTTCCTGTAGTTTGTGATCAATTGAAGACACCGCACTGGTTTAATCCAGCGATACTGTAGTTTGATTTATGATGTAGATGGCGGTTAAAGATATAAAAATATATATGTACACACAGAACCCGTTCCTGGAGTTTGGAGGGTTTATTACCTACAAATCAACAAGCAAATTTTTTACCTTTTCTGGAGATAAAAGTTACTATCCCGGGGGGTGGGCCTTGTTTCATTATAGAAGCCACTCATTTCGGCTTAGTGATGCCGGTTCATGCATTGCATCATCATTATGAGCCTCTGATCGTCTCTTTGCTGCGGCTTCACTTTTTCTTCCCATGTGCATGGGTGTTGTAACATCATGCGTACCATTCGGAGAAAGCGATGAACAGAGTGTTTGAAGTGGGGCATTTCCATCATTTTTCCCCAAATAGAATGGGACGTGTTAGGGTAACCGTGGGTCATACTTTTTCTGATGAAAAGAGTAATACAATTCAAGGCATACAAATCAAGCAAGACATCCAATACGGTATCAGTGTTTATTGGAGTGTCTATTAGATATTGTTAGGCAATTGTCAGGCAATAACATTGCATTAACAACAAGGTACGGCATATCATTAAATGATGGGCAGAATTACAAATACTTATCATACAAATACTTATCATGGTTGTTTGGTAAATAATGATAGGCAAGGAACGTGGAGATTGTCCGAGATCGGGAGCAGAATTGGATGATGCTTGTGATTTCTCTGGGAGAGCTAACCGAGATTGCAGAGATTGCTGCATATCATGAATCAAATATTGTTGATGACATTTGACAAGCAATCTGTTAAATCTTATCTTATCTGCATTCCACGAACCCCGTTTCCAACCCAAAAAAAAGCTTCGACCATCACGTCACCGCGTTCTAAAAATTTCCCTCTCCAGCCACGCTCTTTTTTGATAGTTATTCGAATCCTTGAATGAAGCTCTGCATACATCAATTCGAGTATCGATAGGTCGTCAAACAACATCAAACATGTCGCGCAATGCTCAAGTTACGGTTGATGAAGTCGCAATACCTGCAGCGGACGAAGTAGAGACAAAAGGTGCTCTTGAAGTTCTACAGTTTCCCTTGGCTGTCGCAATCACATTGTTTACTTCTGCAGGACTTTTTACATTAGGTGCTGATTATACTGGAAATGAATTGGCATCTGTGAGCAAGGTTTTGACAGAGTCTCACGAAATATTTGGACTCCTCGCATGGCGCATAGCCGTTCTTTTTATACTATGGACATTGAAATTTGACTGTATGTTGATTTTGTCCACTTTATACAATTTGTTAAGCCACTAATCATGAGTTGAACAGGGCGCGATGTTTTGTCTACAACTTTCCTATCAACGATACCATATTACACTCTGTTGTATCTGTTTTATTCCTTGACACCTCAAGCTTTGGTCCTTGGTCTGCTTATTGATATTACATCTCAAACTCTGCCCTTTATTCTTCTCAGAAGATCCTCGCCTGCTCACTTGTCGTCACTCCCGCTATCATCTTCTCCATCAATCAATATTCTCATCACTTTACTTGCTGCAACAGTATATTCTGCAACTCTTTACATCTCCCTTCAAACCTTTTTACCTCTGCGCATAATCTCAAACTTTGCGACAATTCGTACTTTGGAACCAGCGCATACTTTATCATTCTCGGCCATCATTGCTGCTGCATTACCTTTAGGTCTGGCTGCAAGGTCATATCTCTACGTACCTTCTATTGCTGCATCACACGAGGAAGATGCCGCAGTCGTAGTCAAGACGTTCGATCACAAGACTGCAACTTTTACAGAAACTATCGTTTATGGTATTACAAACCATCCTGTATACAAAGGAATTTATTCAAGAAGAGGACAAGTTTTGTGCAAAAGAATGATAGTTCTAGGTTTGTTGACCCTAGGCAATGGCATCGCAAAGATCTGGGGTACTATCAGCGGAGCAGAACTGAGAGGTTCAATAGAATGGACTGTGATTTGGATTATTGCAGGACAAGCTGTGGGAGCATTGGTTGGATGGGTCGGAGACGCTTAGAAAGTGGCTTTTATCATTATACTGATGGAAGGGAATGTAGGGTTGCGGATTGAGTGTTTGCTTTTTCAAGCAGTGGTGTTTGTAATTGGGTGTGCGAGTATTTCTTTACGTAGCGTGGTAGTTCCTTGTCATAGATATCCTGCCAGTTTGCGATATTATAAACTTTTATTATGACGTGTGTACTTTTTTGTGGAGGAGAGATGGAAAGTTTATATAAATTTTTATCGATAGGCTAATGAAGCAGGCAGTGGAATTGGAAGCAAGTAATAATGTATGCATCCTACTATTGACCGAACTGGGTAAAAGATCAACCATTTGTACTTCTTGAGAGCTTGTCAATCTTAGACAATGGACACCACGGAGGTTATTTCGAGTATGTATAGTGTCCCCACGGTTCGATGATCTTTGAATTAATTTGTTTATCAGATGCCGTTGCTACCAACGACAAGTCGAAAGACTCGAATAGTCTCGACGAAAATGTTACAAATCAAGTCGAAGGAGAAACTCCTACCGAAAATGTTTTTCAATTGAACATCAAATTACCACATGCACCACATAATACATCAATAATATGTAGTCCCCACGAGTAAGTCATTAATTCACAAAATAAAGCAATCTTATGATTAACAATATCTCAAGACAAGTACAAGACATTCGACAGAGTATAATCGACCTTCCTCAAAATGTACAGTATACATGCTTTCATCTGGAACATCATGGAAAAAGAATTAACGATTTTTTTGAATTGTCCCAAGTACCTGGTCTGGCCGAGGATCCGGAAACAGAACTTGTCGAAGATCCATATACTGAAAACCAAGCAAGGATACATTTCATGAGGATTCGAGATCTCATTGGCGCTTCAAGTGATCGACTCGATATTGTACATGGTATAAAAGCTGGAACTTCCTTATATGAAAGCGTTTCCGAGAAACTTGATCAGACAGAAGTTCCAATTTATGACCACGATAGTAAAAGCTCAGTCAAGTCATTATTACCAACCACTCAAGACACGCGACCAAGGACAATCAAAGCCATTTCTCTATCGCCATGGAATCCTCCACCACAGCATCTACGAGCCAAAGGCCATCTAATGTACCTTTTAGTCACTACAACTGAAGGCGAACAACATAGCATAACTTCTCATATCTCTGGATTTTACGTCAACAAATGCACAAATCAAAAGTTCGATCCTTCACCACGCACGGCACCAAAATGTTATTCTGCTCATTCATTACTATCTTTATTATCTCTAGTTTCTCCCTCGTTCAAGCCCTCTTTTCAGGCAGTCCAGACTTATAATTCAAAGAAAGACCCGGCGATCACAATACAGCCAACAAACGCATTACCATCGAGTCCTTGGATTGTTGAGCCCATCCAAATGTCCGAGCATGTTTCTGATTTTACAAGATCTCAAGAGCCGTATTTGACAGGTGGATCAGAAAATGCAGAAACACTCCGCGATTGGAATGAAGAATTTCAATCAACAAAAGAATTACCAAAAGAAATGATGCAAGATCGAGTATTTCGAGAAAGATTGACTTCAAAGTTATTTGCAGAATATAATGAAGCAGCTGTAAGAGGTGCAATGCTTGTAGCTCGTGGTGAAGTTCCTCCTCTCAATCCCACCGAAACAAAAGACGCACAGATTTACGTTTACAATAACGTATTTTATTCTCATGGAGCTGATGGGGTAGGTACATTTGCGTCTGATGGTGGTGATGATGCAGCTCGAGTAGCTACAGGTAAAGACGTTCTTGGTGTGAAGACTGTGAATCAATTAGACATACAAGGATTGTTCACACCGGGGACTGTCGTAGTCGATTATCTTGGAAGAAGGTTGGTCGGTCAAAGTATAGTTCCTGGCATATTTAAGCAACGTGAACCAGGTGAACATCAAATCGACTATGGTGGTGTAGAGGGAAAAGATATCATTGCAGAGCACGAGACATTTCAAGCTCCATTCGCCGAGTTATCAAAGCATCTAAAAGTGAAAAAGCACGCTGTGTGGGACAAAGAAGGTATTAGACACGATTTGGAGGGAAGTGTTGAGACCAAGGGACTTCTTGGTACTGATGGTAGAAAATACGTCCTTGATTTGTATCGCATCACGCCGCTTGATATTTTGTGGTTGGAAGCTCACAGAAAACAATCAACTCCAGACGGCCATGAGGATTTGGTTGATAAATATCCTCATGGTATGGCTGTACTTCGACCAGAATTGGTTGATCAGTATTGGCGTCTAAAATTGAGGGAATATGTCAATACACAAGTAGCAAAAAACAAAGAGACGGATGACTCGAGTGAAGCGAATGGAGAAAGTCAATCTCAACGTATTGATGTTTCGAACTTCGAATTCACTTTGAATCCTGATGTATGGAGTGGTCAAACCCCACAAACGGAACAAGAAAAGAAAGATTACGAAGGTGATGAAGCAGAAGTTCGAAATGCTTGCAAGTACTTGGTTGAACAGGTCATCCCTAGAACTATCCGGGAGTTGCGTGTTGGAGAGACTGGATTTCCGCTGGATGGACAGTCTTTGTCAAACGTTCTACATAAGCGAGGAATAAACATTCGCTATCTTGGCCTTATTGCCACGCAGACTGAAGGCGATGATCCACGATTATTAGCTTTGAAACAGCTTTGTGTACAAGAAATGGTATCAAGAGCTTTCAAACATGTTGCTAACAAGTATTTGCGTAATCTTTCCGTACCTTTTGTGCATTCATGTCTGGCACATTTGCTCAACTGTCTGCTTGGAACTTATTCTGGATCATCTCCACAACCAGAAATTGATACTGTACTCCAACCATTATATCCTGAAGATGATTTCTCATTTGCCGATGTGACACCCGAGCATTTGGTCAAAGAGATTGGCCTCCAAATCAAAAAACGGTTTAGATATGATGTTGGAGATGTTCTTGTACAAAAGGGCTGTGAGATACAAATGTTACGTGAAATATGCCTCAAACTCGGGATTCAGGTTGCTGCAAAAGATTATAACTTTGAGTCGATACCGACAAATGATGGTCAATCATCTCCAAATGAGAAGAAAACGAATGGGAACCACAGTTCCAATAAAAAGAAATCAAAAGATTCTGTCGTAATCAAAAAGGAACATATACAAACATTCCACGTAGATGATATCTTGAACATTGTACCGATTGTCAAGGAAGCCGCTCCTAGAAGTGTGTTGGCCGAAGAAACACTTGAAACTGCAAGACTATCGATGGCTCAAGGTCAAAAAGAAATTGGACAAGAATTACTTTTTGAGTCATTATCTCTATATGAACAAATATACGGTATAATGCATCCAGAAGTTGCAAGAGTATATTATGCCTTGTCAACGTTGTATTATAGTTTGGATGAAAAGGGTGTAGCAGTTGATCTTGCTCGAAAGGCTGTCATTATCTCTGAACGTGTTATTGGAGTCGATAATGCAGAAACCGTCCTTGCTTATCTGAACCTGAGTTTATTCGAACACGCTAATGGTAATACAAAGGTTGCTCTTGGTTATATTCATCATGCTTTGGACTTGTGGAAATTAGTTTATGGCCCTCATCATCCAGACTCAATCACTACAATGAATAATGCAGCTGTCATGTTGCAAAGTTTGAAATTATATAGTGAATCAAGAAGATGGTTTGAAATATCTCTATCAGTCTCTGAAAAAGTATCAGGACGACAATCTGTCAATACTGCGACTTTATTATTTCAACTAGCACAAGCTTTGGCACTAGATAGGAATTCAAAAGCTGCAGTATCTCATATGAGAGAAGCTTATACGATTTTCCGATCAGAACTTGGTCCGGAAGATAACAATACAAAAGAAGCTGAGAATTGGTTGGAACAGTTAACTCAATCTGCTGTATCCCTTGCAAAACATGCCAAGGATATTCAGACTAGAACTATGCTAATCAGACCATCCAAGACTATTAATCCTGCTACAAGGGCAATACACAATGATTCTTCGTCTGGGCTTCCAAGAACTCGATCACCATTAATTGGACAAGGTACAGATATGGCTGGCAATTCTAATCAGCGAACAGTTTCATTGGATGATTCTAGACCAATAGATGAGTTATTGACGTATATTAATGGTGAGACCTCTAAAATATCGACTTCATCAACATCAACATCAACATCAAAAAAGGGATCAAAGTCGAAACCAAGCAATAAATCAAATAGCGTCAAGGGTTGAACATTTGTTCTCGAAAAGAGAATGGTATAACATCACAATCTTGTATCTTATAAGTATCATTCTTGTAAAACTGTAACTTAGATACTTGATATAAATTAATAATCACCACTCTATTCATTTTGATTTCACAAGTTTATTTTAAAAGTGGTTTACTTTTCCATTCGTGTACTGGAAAGTCAATAGAGCGACGTCAACTGCTTTTGAAGGAGACGAACAATATATGTTGTATATAGCTTGAAATTCTTATCAAGTTCTATCTATAATCTCCTCGTATTGGCGCTTGAGTTACCAAAGTTGAATTATCCCATCAGATCATGGGTTCTTTTCTACGAAGTTATGTATTTGTTTGCGAAGGATGCAAGAGTTACTTTGCATACTCCATCTGCGCCTGCATTCGTTGGTGTGGGATCAGTCAAGAGAGCACAAAAACTACAGGCCGCACTCTATCAACAAGAGATTGCATAAGTACATTAAACCCCTCTAATTGAATTCTAAATCCCATTTCATATCTTGAAATCGGCATTTCATTTTGTGTATAAAGTTTAAACTTGTATGAACATATGCCTTCTTTGCGCTACTATCTCTATCTGTTCCTCGCTGTTTTTGTGGCGTAAGTTCTAAAAGAATTGATGATTTTAGTTGTGTTTATTATTGTGCATAGTAATCGTCGAAGATGTGTCAAAATGATAAATAATGACGTTGTATTTATTTCTTCAACAAAATTACAACAAAAGCATTGCCGTACATGCGAGAATCATAGATAAATGTGTCTTGCGCATTTGATTACGATGATCGTCAAGTATTGTCTAGAATACATCAATGACTTGCAACACTTAGTATCACTCTGTTAGCCCATCGTATTACAAACTCCCGCCATGTGTTGCAATTCTCAACGAGCATTATATAGACAGGCTAGATTCATACAATTCGCACGGATATATACATATACATATATACATGTTTTATAGCGTCAGTGAAACTATACTACGTCTCTATACATTCGTATCTGATCTTTCTTCTCATACTTCTATAAATATAAGTGTTCTAAATTACATAACATATATCACCTAAGATCAGGCGGTGCAAAATATCTCCAAAAATGTCGCGGCGAATATCAAAGTCGTAGCAATCCAAGAAGCGAGCTTTTTGTAGGGTTATATACGTATCGATTCCACGGCTGTGATATAACAAATAAGGTTCCCATACGACCAAGGTCATATGGCGAACTGGAAAAAATCTTCTCCTTGGCTTAGTCTTGGTTAAAGCGTCCGACTGTTATCAACTGTTGCAATCGGAAGATCACTAGTTCGATCCTAGTAGGGGAAGTTGATATTTTTTTTCTTTTCTTTTTTTTCTTTAACCTTTAACGAATGGAATCTGTTTTTTTGTTAGTGTACGTAGCAGCTTTTACTATGGTTACGATTCAATTAGGATTAATATGAGGTAAGAGAGCTTGCAGAAGCGCTTTATTTTGGTAGAGACGTAGTGTTGCTCGAGTGAATATACATCTGGCTAGACTCTCAAACGGATTTAGTTCTGACTGAGCTATACGGAGAAGATTTAACACTGTTAATATAACTGTACAATGACTTTTACAAGGCGTATGTCAAGGAATCAGCCTAGGGTGTTGTTAGCTTTATATATACTGTCGTGTTCGAGTATACGTTCCACAACTGGCATTTAGTGCGCAAAATGTATATTCCCAAATGATCCAATCGTAAACGGTATATATTGTAAAAACTTTTTTAAATAGCGATTGACAGTCAGAGATAGTAGTTTCTTGACTTTGAAACAGAATATATTCCTTGACAGTATTTATATTGGACACTGTGAAACATCTCACGTCGGATATAAGAACGTATACGAGAGAGTAAGGACTCTGAACCTTCCAGAATGAAGAGGAATGTGTTTTATAGAATGCATGAACTGGAACGACAGAGTGTACATGGAGCGTATCCACGAGACACAAAACAACGTATGACATGCGAAATAAGACTGTTTATAGAGTGAATAACGTGAGATGCAAGACTATGTGTAAAAGGTATGACATGAGGTATATAAGAGACTGTCCGAAGAATGTCTACCACGAGACACAGGACTTTTATTCAATATATGATGCGAGACAAGACTGTCAAAGAAATGCATAAGTTACCACTATACAATCAGGCTTTATAGTTTTCGTTCATTGTTATATACAAAAAAATTCACGTCGTATATCGACTAGCTGGAATAGCTTCCAACTCTTCTCTACAACCAGAACAATACTCTTCCAACTCTTTAACCAACAGTCCGTTCCCATCCTGTCGAGCTTCAGAGGTCGATGTAGAAGTGATCAAAACTCTCATCATCTTTTTACATTTCAGATCCTCTTCTTTCAACCAATGTTCCCAACTGGCTTGTAAGATCTCTTCTTCGACTTTATTAATGACTCTCATGGAAACGATGAGGTCGTGTCGATGTTCAGCCAGGGTTTTTCTCGACTTCCATAGTTTGATATTATGGTTGTATTGTGCTTTGTCATTTTCATTAATGTCTTCGAGAAACAAGGATGTTGAGGATTGTAGAACTTCGTTCTCAAACTTCTTTCTACATCCCATCGTTTCACCGTCAGTGCTGTTGACAGTAGTAACGTCGGTATGATTCAGAATACTCTCCACGTCTTTCAGATAAATGGATTTTGAAAAGACATTATCGTTCTTTATCCCCAAATCTCTCACGAATCTATCCATTCGTCTTTCATGTAGCCATTCTGATCCATCTCTCCATGTATGCCATGAATTGAATACTATACTGACCAGTAACAAAGAAAGTAATAGAGAATGCGAACTGATAAAGGTCATTATAGATTTCAAAGAAGCATCAATAAAATCAAAGACAAGACTTAGAATCTTGAGGATTCTACTAAATACTTCAAACCAATATAAACCAAGTAGAGTATGTCTTACTATCTTCCGACTGCTAGAGATTGTTACTGCTGGAGGAGGATGAAAGTCGGCAGTAGTCAATCGAATCGGTTGAGTCGATTGACCGATTTGACCAAAGGTATGAATTGCTTTGTTTGTATTACTATGATGTCCGAGTCGATTTACTTGTTCTTGCGATAACGTCATTACTTCTTGAACATCATTATCAAGATGCTTCTTTGCTCTTCTTTCAATCAACTCTCTTGTCCTTGGTATTTCACCAGTCCAAAGTAATTGATCGAATATTGCTAAACGACATTGAGATTTAGCAGAATGGGTTATAACGAACTTGACGACAAACGTGAATTTATCGGAAGATGGAAAGTTAAAAGGGATTCTGCGAGATACAACGACATAACATAGATGATCGTTATGAACATCTATTGTTTGAGTATCGACAAGAGTACCACTATCGAATGTACATTTGATTGTACGTGTGACATTTGTTTGATCAGATTTATCCCAAGGAGATTGTGTAATATTGGTCGTGCCTCGATTTTGGTACAGAAATTGAAACAAAGTACTTTTATCGCCAAACATGACATGAAACAAGGCTTTGGCGCTTGTAGAAAAGTCTCTCGTGACTATAGCATGACCCATACCTGGAGGTGCATATATTACAGGTTGACTGGGTAATTTGAACCTGGTCACTTCACGTCCAGTTTTGTTTATATTAGCACCGTATAAATTACCATCAATCTTTATACGTGGTCTTATTTCATGTTCCAACCTACGTGGTGTCTCTTCGTCACCAGAATAAGGTCCTTCATCCCAGTTTCCAGTCGGTGAAGGTTCAACGACATCCATTTTCAACAAAGCATTAATAACATCTTCGATTGATTTTGGTTCATCTGCATTTGCGTTTTGTACCAAAAAGTTGAGTCTTTTTTGCAAGACTTTTAATGGTTCAAGAAATATCTTGATAGTCACACGTCGTAGATCATCGGTTTTATCACCATCTTTGAGATGAAGAAACAGGAAATCACATTCTCGTCCAGGTGCAGAAGTTATCTCAGTAATTCCTTCCATACTTACACCAGATATCAGAACGAATCCTAGATGATTACTGTAGAAATATATCTCCCTTGTTGTTAAATAAACTCGACCAGGGAATTCTTGTTCATCGTTTGGATTCCATGTCGCTCGAAAGACGAGAACGACCTTTTCGGATCTAGAAACATCTGGAAATAACATTCTAAATTGTGCATCTTGAGCTTTGAGAGCTGGTGGATAATTTGTCGGGAATGAATCACGTCCAACGACAGAGGTTTCTCTTCTTGGAAAGCCAATCAAAGCCTTTGATGGTGAATCTTTGACTAAGTCATGCTCGGTCAATATACTCGTCAAATTGGGTGTACCAGGTATAGATCGAATACGTTTAGGAGTTCTGATCCCGTTTCGTTCCAATCGATTGACTGCACTCCATTTCTCGGTTCCCCATAGATTAGCCATTACTCCTCCAGGCATACCGGAACCATCAGGTTGTCCTATCCTTATACTTCTCTCTCCACTTACAACAACGGCCGTTTTACTGAGATTTGTTGGTGCTGGTGGATTAGCAAATGATCCCGGTGCAAGTGAAGTAGGAGGAAATAAGTTCCGTGAGTCTATCGTTGGAGGTGACATTGCTCCTATAACGATATTGTTATTATTTGCGCCTACAATATGTGATCTAGCACTGGCATTGACAATCTGAGCTGAAGGTGTAGCTTTTCGATGCAAATCCAGCTTTTGGATTATTCTTGGTGCTTGATCACGACCTTGATCCTGCTCGCGTTCAATATTCAATGATTTTTTCGGTGTTGTGGAAACATCACTTGCTAATCTCGATGTATTTCCAACGATTCCATCAATGATATTCAAGCCTCCTAATTGCTCATCACTATAAATAACAGCATCAGCTGCTAATTCTGGTGCAACTGGTGGACGTATAGCAAATGCATCAGTCGATGGGGTTGTCGGAGTATCTGTTGAATTGACTGGGTCTTCCAAAGCTTTCTTTTTAACCAAATCAAAAGAATCTATCCAATGTTTTAGTTCAATTTGAGATTCTGCTTGTAAAATCATGGTGGAATCTTTAGTTTTGACTTCAAAACAGAACCTTCTCTCTTCTTGCAATGCCGGACGAATACTACATAACAATAAACCAATCTTTTCACTCTCTTCCACACCTCCTGATCTCGTCGCTAACCATCCAAATATTCCACTTTTAACAAAGAACCATTTACGAGACCAAACCGTTCGAGCTGGCTTACTTCCGGAGATGGATTTGAGAAACAACCAACCTTGTTTTTCTGCTCTTTGTGTACTTGGTTCATTGGATCCTAGATATGGCGCAGTCTTTTCTGCATAATCTTCTAATTCACGAGGAGGTCTTGCAAGTTGTTCAGCGCTCTCTTCAATCTGCTTCCGGACGGATAACAACTCCTTTTTGAAAATCCTTTCAGAGTTTTCAATCTCTCGCGCCCATCCTCGAATTCGATGCACTTCTGGTGACCATTTGATGAAAGAAGGACCACTAGATTCTCTTGCATTTGCTAAATCTTTCCACTGGTCTGCAAATATACGAACGATCAACTTGTCCAAGGCTGCTCTGACTAGAGGACTTTGTGAACAGTAATCTAGACTTGCTTTTAGATAAGCTACTCTTGCTTCGTGTAATTGAAAAGCCTCTTCTCGTAATGATGATGCTTCTCTTGTCTTTGACAGACCTGCGTATCTTACTGCAACTGTATCGAATAACTTTTGTGCAGAATCCATATTCTTTCTAGCATCTCTAAACAATTTCAAATCTCCATTTATAAAAGCTCGAACTCTTTCCAAGACTTCTTTCTCGCTAGCTTTCATACTGGTAAAAGAACTTTGCCAGAATTGCTTGGCCGCTTCCGCATATCGTTTGGTAATTAGAAGAGCATAATCCTGGTCCAAAACTGCTTCTGTTATTTGAGATGGGGGAATTGTTTGTTGCAGCCATGTTTGCAGACTATTTTCGAATGTTTGTAGGTCTTGTGACATTCGTGAACCAGCACGAACATATCCTTCTAACCATCTTTCCACATGATCTAATTGATCTGCCAAATAACTTGAAGTTGCACGGAATATTGGAGAATCAAGAGCCGCTTCTTTCAAACCTACAGGACTATTTTAATCAGTATAATCTCTACTAGCCATTGTATTGAAACATACACAAGAGCCAAAGGTTGATCCACAGGTCTAAGGACGGGCGATTGATCCTGATACATGATCAGGATTACTGGTTCATATCCATGGTGATTACAATACGTAAGGCTGATATTGATCACAAAATAAATATTACCGTATAAAAATAAACTCTGACTTTTGTTTCATAATTTGGAGAACCGTTTGGGAACTCTAATTCAAGCTCTACTCCGCCACATGTTCTTTTTTTTCCAATGTCAAAAAAGTATGTCATTGTTACCATCGACAAACACCCTCATTCAATGATAGATTAATATGAAGCTTTTATACTATTCTCTAGCTTTTGCTCTCCCCATATTAGCAGCGACATCGTCTCCTGGGTCCGAAGATGAAAAACCAAAGACACCTTGCGCAATTCGATCACCTTTGACAAATTCCTTTTTCGACCTTAATAAAGTAAGAGTAGAGCTTCCAGAAGAAGGCAAAAAATCACCGAGTGATGCGAGAAACACATCATGGCCAGCTAGAGGGTGGGACTATGGTACAAACTTTACATTAAACATTTGCGGTCCAGTCGTCGAAAAACTAGACAATGTCTTTGGAGTACCGGAGAATAAATGGCAAAACATAAGCGCATATTATCAAAAAGATGGCAAAACGTATAGTCTAGGGTTGTTGACACTCCTTTCCTATAGTCTTTAATATTAGTCTAACTGATTGACATCTAGACAACAAAACGACGGACTAGTCTTTCGCGGTCGTAAATTAATACTAAATTATACAGATGGATCGCCTTGTCCTACAACGCCTCTATCATCACTTCCACCTCGACGAATCATAGATCACGATGACGACGATACGCCCTCACACTTACCCTCAGCATCCCCTTTACCTACCAAAGGAAAAGATAATGAAGAAACATCCCCTACACGTCGGAAAACAACAATCATTTCCCTATTATGCGCTTCGGATCCGTTAGCCCCTCCAATGGCAATCTCATTCGTCGCTTCTCCAGATTCATGCACTTATATCTTCGAAGCGAGAACTCCAGCTGCTTGTGGAGGTGTGGAGATTGCTCAGCAGTCCGTCGGTCCTGCTGGAGTTTTTGGAGTGATTGCGTTAATAGCAGTACTGGTGTATCTCGTAGGAGGTTGTTTCTACCAGAGAACAGTCATGCATCAAAGAGGTTGGAGACAACTTCCGAATTATGGATTGTGGGCAGGAATAGCAGGATTCTTCAGAGTAGGTGGCAGTCCGTCAAATTATGATTATAAAGTTGTAAATGGTAGAGAAAGGTCTTGTTGATCGAGTCCTATTTCTTTATTCATGTTGTATATATGTGTTTGTATATGAATATCTGGCTGAGATGTGTTTTTCTGTAGGATATAATCATAATCGCGACAGCTTCTTGTTCTAGATTCCTACCAGGACGAAAAGGTTATATCAGAGTGGATCAAGATGCTAACAATCATCGTGGTAGAAGGGGTAGACAGAATTCCGAAGATGAGAATAGATTGATGGATCAACTTGATGAAGAATGGAACAATTAGATGACATGTATATAATAGTATAGTTTAAACACCAGCATATCAGAAAAGGTAATTAGCATATTCAAATGGTTTATTTTCTAATTATGTCTCAGCAGTGACGTCTTTCTTTGCTTTTCGTCTACGTTTCTTCTTCGACTTTTCCTGAGACTCGACCGGATGAGAAACAGCTTCTTCACGTCCAATCGTTACATCGTTAACACCAAGCTGTGTACGAACAAAATCGGCAAAATCACCTTTATATCCTTCGTCGTTACCAAAAACTCCACGTCGCCATTCTTTTAATCTAGCCTTTTTACCTAATTTCTTTTTGTCTTTACTCTTCTTTTCTGCATCTCTAAATGCATGCATCTTTTTTATTCCAACAAAATTGTTCAATTGACTATCATCAGCGAACAATATATCCTTTGCACTAAGACCGAAATTGACAGGCGAGGTTTCTCGGTATCGAAACGTGGTTTGTTTCGGAGCTAGATCTGTTGACATGGACGGATCGTTATCGACAAGAGATTCAATCGCCGCTCTTTGTATTCGAGTGGCTCGTTTCTTTTCTGCTTGGAGTTCTTTACGGGACTTTTTCTTGTCTTCAACCTTCACGTCAACGTCCATATCGTCATTGCTGTCATTGTCATCGTCAGACAATGTGAATTCTGGCTTAGTCTGGACATCTTCGACCTCAAAGTCTGGTACAAGGTCATTAATATCAATATCATCATCCCATTTTGGTTTCTTGGCCTTCTTCTTCGAACTCTTCTCGTCATCGTCAACATCTTCAGCCATGTTATCTTCTCGGGCATAATATTTATCACCGAATCTATTTTGCATTTCTTGTTCCCATTGTTCATCATCAAACTCGTCTTCAAGTACATTCTTCCATTCATCAACATTTACAACATCTCCTGGTCCAAGTCCGGCTGCTTCTTTAATCATCTCAATCTTCTTTTCCATCTCTTCTACTCTCAATCTACGTAATCTTGCCTTTTCATCCTTTCTATCCTTTGCCATTCCATCTTTTACTTCCCTCTCTTTTTCACGTTGTCTCTGACGAGCAGTCTTTTCTTCTCGTCTAGCACTAAGTGCTAAATTATCTCTTGCATAACCAACCAGTGTAGCATTTGCTCCTTCTGGGTTTTCAAACCGCAGATTATAAGCACTTTCGAAATCTTCAGCTCGATTCTCATCTGCAGAATCATCCGAATCGAGATGCGCGAACCGAGAATTCTGATCTGGAACCCAAGCCCTGGCCGCCATGAAGTTGGAAAGAAAAGTTTCTGGATCCTCGTCTGCCTTTTTCACATCGACTTTTTCAATCTTGACTTTTCGTGTTGGATTGATTTTTATATCATCATGCACCGCCCTATCTTTCTTTTTGAGAAATCCATCCGAGTCCGAATCTCCATCGTTTTCAATTCCGGTCGTGAATTGCTCTTTTAAATCAGCTTGTTCGCTGACATAAGATGGTTTGACATCATCATTTCCATCCTGATCTAGATTACCAGACAATAAATTCTGTCTATGGTAGTCTTTGATATACATGGGTTTGGTTTGCTTCTTGACAATCGGTGCCGCGTCTGGATCTTCTGGTGTATAGAAATTTATATTTTTATCATATATCCTAGGATCTTTGTTCTTTATGGCGTTCAACGTAGCATTAATCTCATTATCCAAGTCGTTTGTCACAAGGTCTCCTTCGTCATCTTCTTCCTCTGATGTCGAGTCCGAGTCCGATAGTCCACCATTCTTTTTGAATTTCTCTTCTAATCGATGTCGTTCTTCTCGCTTCTTATTATGTTCGAATCGCTTGGCGTATTCTTCGTTGATTTGTATTTCTTGATCTGATGCCTCATCATCAGATAATAATCTTATCTTTTTGGCAGGTCGATCAGATATCTCCGCCATCTTATTATGCGATATGTGAAAAGAGTATCGACTGAAAGCAACACTAGATATTTATTGTATTGTATTTTTTTTTGATCAAAAAAAACATTTTTTGTGTGGGGAAAACTCACCATCGACGTCATTCCGAATGGAGGTGAAGCTCGGTTTTTGATATCCTTTGATGAGCATACTATACCATCCAACTGACGTGGTGAAAAATGGGACCTGAAGAGCATGGATATGAATTTGGTGGACCGTAAGCATATACTCTATATAAAATGGCATATATCACCGCTCTAACGCTAAAATAGATGGGGAGCATTTGCCATCTCCTTTGGTCTACCAATACTCTGTTACACATTTGCATTTTTCGTCAACGACACATCTGGCAGTCCTCCACCATCTCTATTAACCTGGTCGAGATTTAGTCTTGATAACTTGAAAAGAGATGTCAATTGGGAAGGATTCGGTAGTTTACTAAATGCAGAAACTGTTTTCTGGACATTAGTCTACTATATCGTAAACATTGCACTTTATAAATATCTCCCTGGACAAGATGTAGAGGGGACGATTCTTCGATCAGGTGGAAGATTAAAATATCGCTTCAATGGCTTCTACACTGCCGTTTCCATCTTGTCATTCTCCGCAATCGGAACTGCGATCCAAGGCGTCAATTTTCCCATCTGGCCATTTATTAATAGAAACTATATCCCTCTCTTGACTGCAAATATCTTGATTTCATATATACTAGCTACATATGTCTATATAAGATCGTTCACCATTAAACATCCAAAAGATCCGCAAAATCGGGAATTGGCTGCTGGAGGCACTACTGGCAATATGCTGTATGATTGGTACATAGGTCGTGAACTTAATCCTCGAGTTCAAATACCGTTTGTAGGTGACTTTGACATCAAGACGTTTTGTGAAGTACGACCAGGACTACTAGGATGGATCATATTAGATTTAGCATTTGTTGTCCGACAATATGCTGCGTTTGGAAGAATCACAGACTCGATTGGTATGTACAGTAATTTCACTCGTCCTTTTATTAAAATCTAATCACCTAAAGTCATCGTCGCGGCTTCTCAGACTATATATATGCTTGATGCAATCTATCTCGAGAGCGCAATCATGACGCAAATGGATATAACAACCGATGGATTCGGATTCATGCTTGCATTTGGAGATTTAGCATGGTTACCGTTCATCTACAGCATTCAAGCGAGATATCTCTCCATTCACCCTGTTGATTTAGGTTGGGTTAAGTCAACAATCATCATAGCCATTTTCGTTGCTGGATACGTCATATTCAGACAGAGTAACAAACAGAAAAACATCTTCCGTACAAACCCAGACGATCCTGCAGTCTCACATCTCAAATACATCCAAACAAAAACCGGTTCTCGCTTGATAACTTCCGGCTGGTGGGGTTCTGCCAGACATATCAACTATTTCGGCGACTGGTTAATGTCGTGGGCATATTGTCTCCCGACTGCTTTTGCTGGATATGTTATCCATAATTCAATAATTCCAGGTCATAAGATTGTCACTCGAGGCTTTTCTAATCGTTACGCCGGCTGGGCTGTGCCGATTACTTACTTTTACATGTTGTACTTTGCTGTATTGTTAATTCATCGCGAGAGAAGAGACGAGGCAAAGTGTAGAAAGAAATACGGAGCTGATTGGGAAAAGTATTGTCAACAAGTAAAATGGAGAATTATTCCTGGAATCTATTGATCAAAGATCATGGAGTCAAATGTTTGTAATCTAACTCAATCACTTCATAACATGTCATTATATCAAGCTTTTACATCATCTACAATAAAGGCATGTATTATGTCCTTGCATCATTATCCAAGTTTATTATTTAGTGACCAGGCCTTGTTCTTTGATCAGCTTTTGTAAGACGGGTAACATGTATTTCAAAGTAACAGGAGTTTCAGGCCAATTCGGAGCGTTCTTGTTCTTTTCTTCCACATCGATAACATTTTGCTTAGTGTCGTCCGCTATCTTCTCCTCGATATCGCGTCTTGAAGCGCATCTGACATTATCATCTTTTCCCGTCCTGATCTCTCCATCTAACTTGTCAGGAGTAATAAGTGTCGAATCCAAGAGATGTTGCATTCGAGTAATGAAAACTCCTGGTCCTTTTTCATCAGACGTTATCTGGGTTGTAGCACTATCAGATTGTAAATCTACTTGGGATGGATTGCTGTCAACAGATTTGCTCTGCTTGTAAGAAGCAAGAACATTCCGAATACTTTCCTTGGATGATGCATATAAACTATCGAGATGTAATCTATATGATTCTACTTCCATTTGAATTTGTAAACGCTGTTGTTCAGATAAGCCCTTGTAAGCCACGACTAAAGCAGCACTTATAGGAGTGCCATTATCAGAATGTGTATTAGCTTTACGGAATTTCGCAATAGCAACGCCTGCACAATCTTTATATAGTGCAGATATTTCTGGAGCCTTTATTCGGACGGTATACGTCACTTTATGCGACAAATGTCCGTATTTTTCGAGAAGGACCAGAAAGTCAGCGACGGCTGGTGGAGGGGAAGAAGTCTGGGGCTTGCAGAGTTTCAAAAGATCTATCAGAAATGATTGTCCAAGTGAAGACCATTCAGGAAAGTCCAAAACGTTGTGGAGCTTCCTGATAAATGGTTCGTACGTAGATGATAAGTCTCGAATACCTTGACTGACATGGTCTGGATGTCCTTTACAGATTATCCGAGTAATTTCCGTCCGATCTCTGATGGAGAGATTGAGAGATAGATATTGTAATGCTCTTTGATGAGCAGAGTCGTCTAATATGACGTTTTCATTGAAATGTATAATGATGGCTTGGATTATAGATTTGTGAGATTCTCCTGTAAATTATCAGACCATTGTCTCTTATCACATTAAAGTATTACGATAACTTACTACTAGACCTTCGAATAGATAATTGTTCATCCTTAGGTAATTCGATATATCGATCAAGAATAGCCTTTAATTCCGAGCTGAAATGGTCTTTTTCATTCACTATAGTATCCGACAGTTTCTTCAAATCTTTGCAATCTCGTGCTAATATGGTAGAAATAATAGATTCTAACAAATTCATGCCCTCATTAGCACCTTTACTTATTCCAAGCCAATTAGTGAATGATCCTATGGAGACTTTTGCCAGAGTCAATCTAAGCATTGCTTTCATCATAGTCGCTACATTGCTTATGCGTAAACTTTGCCGAATTATAGCATACGGGGTCATTTTGTGGATATTTTCCAACATGTGAACCATTGTTGGTCCTTCTGGAGAAGATACCAGCACATGATGCATAATAGAAGCAGCACTAGAAAACGAATCAGTTTTAACATTTCAGTGATTGGAACATGACACGGTTCTGACTGAATTAAAATATATCGATGAGTAGCTCTATCTAGTTCATCAAGCTGGTCAAACTCCTCGATTGTCGAAGAGTTCTCATATGTTTTCTCCAATTGATTTCCATGAACAAGCCTTTGGAAAAAGTCCTTGAATGCTTGTTCGAGATCGTCGGCATCGTTCAGGTCATATTTCTCACGCTTGAAACACTCTTCATCTTTAGGAAACGTCCCAAGCAAAGCCCTTACAGGATATTCCAGAAATGAAGATCCTGCTGTAGTGCTTGTTTTACGTATGCCAAGATTACCTTTGTCATATGCTTCACTTAGATTTGCATCTGCAAATTGTGATATCAATGCTTTTATACGGACCGTCCAAAATAAGGGATCAATGTCGTTTGCTCCAGGTGCAGTAAGGCCGAATTCTGTCAGCAAACCTTGTAGAATTGGTGCTGATGAGTGTGAAATATCTTGAAAAGGTGGTCCATACTCGGCGATAGTTTGAGAATCCTTGAATGATTCAATTTCTTGATAGATTGCTTCGTGTACTAGTAAATCTATTAACGCATAAAGTTGATCCTGCGTCAATTCAGGTTGCATATCTTTCTTGTCATATCATTGACAAACTTGTCTTGCTTACAGTCCTTACAATGTCAGCAATTGTCAAAGTATAAAAGCATTAGATGACGTCATTGTTGTCGTTCGATGATATCACAGGGTCATTTCCGACTACGCTGGGACGGAATAATATAAGTGTTTATTAGGCAATGCATGAACAAAGCCATAGCTCGATCGATATCGAGAAGCTTTGGCAAGGAGATACTAACACGAAGAAAATACCAGTCTGGTTAGACTGCGATACCGGACATGATGTAAGTCCACATACACATATATCATAACTACATTACTGAATGCTGATGACCGTCAAAGGATGCATTCGCAATACTAGTGGCTGCTCTTACTCCCCGGATAAACTTATTAGGTATATCAACAGTCTATGGCAACGCACCAGTCGATTCTACGACATCAAACACGCTTTCCATTCTCACAGCGATACAATGTCCTTCGATACCTGTTTACTCTGGCGCTTCGAAACCATTTTGTCGAGAACCATGTTTCGCACCAGATATTCACGGAGTGACTGGTCTTGACGGAACGACCTGTCTACCATCTCCAGATTGTTCGGTTCACCATGGGAATGCGGTTCAAGCCATGTACGAAGCCATTTCGAAACAGCCAAAAGGGGAGGTTTACATAGTCGCAACGGCAGCTTTGACAAACATCGCCTTGTTTTTCTCAATATATCCCGAAATGACAGATCATGTAAAAGGTGTAAATATAATGGGAGGTGCAGTCGGCGGTGGTTTCACAAACGCGCCAATGGGTACAATCAACGCTGATGCGCCGCCTCCTACAGAAACGAAAACCGATGCGATAGAGGCTAGATTTGGCAATTGGACGCCATTTGCAGAGTTCAACATCTATTGCGATCCAGAAGCTGCAAAAGCTGTTTTGGAAAACGTAAGACTGATGGGAAAGTTACTGTTGGTTCCACTGGATCTATCACATTTATTTCTCGCTACAGAAGAAGTGCAAGATGGGTTGCTGTGGGGATTTGGTGGACAGAAAGATCGCATTGATGGACCAAAGGCCGTTAGAAAGTTATTCCATGAGATATTGACTTTCTTTGCGCATTCCTATGCCGAGATATTTGGAATTGTAGACGGACCTCCCCTACATGATGTCCTTCCGATGTTGGCTGTTTTAGTTCCAGAAATATTCGACGATCGAGGAAAGGAGAGATATAGTGTCAATGTAGTGATTGATGGCTCACATGGGACTGAAGGAATTGCAAGAACTACTTCACAGGTTGGACGTACAGTGTGCACGCAAATTGAGTCAGGTCAGATGGGTATACGAATACCAAGAGATTTGAACAAGAAAATAGCTTGGCAATTGATAGATCGATGCATGTCATCGTTATAAACTCTTTGTATGGTGTATTGCGTCATATGATAAAGAAGTGTCATTAAGCTAATAATACAAGGCTGGATATCAAAGAAAACCTAAAAATAGTAATACAAAATGATGAAGATAAACTAGAAATTCATTCAATCGATGGCATAATACCCATTCTTGCATGCTCTTCATTCACGGCATTGTGATGAATACTGTCAATACCTCCACTAGTCCGTCCAGTCATATGTCTTTTAAATATCGTATAATTCTTGCACATTTCGCTGTATCTAGCTTTTGCTGTCCTTAACGTTGCAGCGGCATTCAGTCTTTCATCGTCTCCAACAGTCATATCTTCAGCAAGTCTATCAACTTCTAATTGTGCATCAGTTTTATCTGCCAAGGCTACCGCTTTGTCTGTTGATAATTCTGCTAGTTTATCACGTTGCAATTGTGAGTTTGATGTTTTGCTTGAACCTGTCACATTGCTAAATTCACCTCTCGGCGGTCTAACTATCTTTGCAGGCTTGACGATCTTGCGTGCTTCAGTCGTAGTCTCTGGTACTGAATGGGCGGTCCATGGGGGATTTTGAAGAGTTTGCAGGGCAGGACTGGGTTGGACTATCTGATTTGACGAAGACGAATGATGATCTTGTTTGGCCAATTTTGCTTCTACTACTCGAAGACGTTCTTCAAGACTTTCACACCTGTCTTGAGCAAGTTGACATGATTTGAGAAGCATTTTGATGGCCCTCTTATCTCCCATTCCTTCGACGTGTTGCAAGTCAAGAGCTTGTCGATTAGATTGCGCACGAAGGGTCGGCACAGAAGTAATATGTTCAGGCCGAGGGGGAGCAGCGAGGATATTAGAACGTGTAGAATCATTGACTACCGTGGCAGTAGTTTCTGTTGCGGCGGGAGCAGTAGAAGCGTCAATCATATCAGTATCTGGATCAATTTCTTCACCTTCACCTTCATTATTCGAAGCACTTGAAGCATTGATACGTTGAACAACCTTGTCCAGGCTCAGTGGAGCGATGCCGGCTTCCTCAAAGGCATTTCGTGTAGCCAAAGCTGAGAAAACAGAATCTCTCATGCGAGAGTACAGTTTGATAAACTCAGATCCATCCAAATCATTTATCTCCGGCGGTGAAAGTTGACGAACTTGATAGGCAAATGCGCCTCTCATGGATGTATAAAGAGTGCCTTCTAGTGGACGCACAAGATGAGAAACTCGAGGCGGTAAGCGAATGAGGACAATCTCATTCGCTTGACAGATGTCCAAGAATTCGACGGATTCATGACAATGATGAATATCAATCATTAGAACGCGTTTATTGTCTGGAAGTTGATCCAGATTCAATTCTTGATTGTCATTGCCCAAAGGTATTGTAGAATTTGCAAAATGCTCTAACCAAGTGATCATATGTGCTTCATTTGACCAACTATCCTCAGAGCTGACGAGAACACTGCCACGGACACTGTTATCTTCAGGAAGACTATTGAGCAGAGTAAGCCCTTCAAAAGGTTCCTCGGAACTTTTACAGATGATCATAGGAGGGACAGTCCGCCCAATGGCACTAATTGTTTCCACAACCGTAGCCAAACCACGTTGACCTACATGATGTCTACGTTTGTTCTTGTATCTCGCGAGTAGTGATGATCCAGTAGATTTATTCACTTTTAAATTCATCTCCTCGGAACTATAAATATTCTGTGGTTTGATATTGTTTTTTTTAAACGTTAAATCTAACCATTCAAACCATTTTTGTAATGCTTCTAGAGTAGTACCTTCAGTCTTTAATCGATCAAGCGATATGACACGTTTTGCAGCAATATCCGGGTGACGTTTGAAGAACCCATCTATCCATGACGGACCCAAGGGCTTCGGTGCAGTATAATGCTCTTGTTGACGATGTTTTTCTTCTAGGAGCTGTCGAGCAATCGAGACGATTCTAGGAATATCAACTTGAAATCCTCCATCGATCAGATATTCAACGTGTTTATAAACGATGTCCTCCTCTTCAGGATTGAGACGTTGCAGATGCTGATGACTAACCGATCTAGGTTTTGATTCGCCTTTCATGCGACGACACATGGTGGATCTCGTGATGCCTGGATATTGTAGACACACTTGCCGCATTGAAAGACTTCCATTTGCATCCTTGTATGTCTTTACTGCCGCAGCTTCCATAGCATCTCTAGCTTCATTGCTCGACATCGCCATGTCGATATGGACTGTGAGTGTGAAATTGGATGACACGAGAGTAAATGAGAGTATTATTGCAACCGAGGGATATGTGGTCATTATTTCGTGTTTTTATCAACACAAAAAGTTACGCGTGGATCACGTGAATTTACAAACTATTATTTTAAAGTTATCTCGGGTCATTCATCTCGTCAATTCACCTCGGAGGGCTTCATAAATGCTAAATATAATCGCTGACGATGGTGCAGCGCGAAACATAGTAATACCGCAGCCGCGATAGAAACCTTGCAATCCATTTTTCTGCCATATATCTTTTCCAACAGACCAGAAGGTAACTCGTCTATCCAATTCAGTTACTGAACCGGTTTGTATTCTTGATTTGATAGTGTCGGCTGGATAAAATGAAAAGTTATATGCCATACCAGCAAAAGCTCCAGCAAGCATTTGTTGATAGATAGGTAAAGATGTTTTACTAAGATCAGACTTCAAATTCGTTGGCCGTTTTAGAAATGTACAAAGTGCTTCATAAGTTCCAAACCAGGCTGCACTACCTCCTGTCTCCCTAAACAATGTACCAGTCTGACCACGCCAGTATCCTCGTATACCATTTGTACGGTATATTTCTGATATTGTAGCCCAGATTGATCTGTTAATCGGAAAAGTGTGCGCCAATGATGGGCCGGGAATTTGCATTTTGCATTTGATCAGTTCAACAGGCGTAAGGACCAATGATGTTGCTGCGCCAGCGCCAGCTCCACATACCAGTAGATTTGACAACGGAAGAGGCTCATCCAGTGATTTGAAAGTGAATGACCGTATCAGATGTTGAAACATTCGATACTGCATTTCGACATGTTAGACGAGATTAAACGGACATATATGGGAACTATGACGACTATAATCTACTTAATGGAGAACTACATACACTGACAAAAAGACTACTAGTCTCTAAAGCTGCTCCAACCAGTGGAGCGCTGATACCACGATACAAATTCAGAACTCCATCTTGTTGAATAGACTTGCGGAAACAATCGAGAGGGCCAGCATATACAAACCCTTGGGAGCTGACTTGAGACTGCAATCGCACTTTGACGGTATCGAATGGGTATTCAACCAACTTGCCAATCATTCCTGCAATACTGCCACATGTGATGTCCTTGACAGCCTCGACTGATTGCGATTCTGAAACCACAGGACTAACCACAGAGGGAAGTGGTTCAGCAGTTGTGATCTGCGACATTTAGAGACGGCTTATTCCACAATTGGTGTGTATCGGAAAGTCGTATATGGTATGGAAGACATGTCTGCAACGCAGTCGGTAATATGATCTGCCAGCAGATCAATTGCTTTTGGGGAAATACGGTGACGCAGTGACCCACCGTGCCACCTCAAGCTATACTAATTAAAAAGTTGTCGTACAAAATTATGCCAAAGGCGGTGACTAAACCCCGCATAAAATTATTTATATGCCGAATAACATTTTGATGTCAAAGTAGAAGTGCAGCGGAGTGATTGATAAAGGACCATGGCTCTTGTTCAAGGAATGCGAAAGAATGGTGAGATATTCTATTCTGTTACAATTTGGTCTTGGTTGACACCACGACAGGCAAACAGTGGCATGATACGAAAAAGCCATTCAGACCAACTTCAGGTCAAACTTCATATGCTCTGCGAAAAGCACAGGATGTAGACCGTGCTGTGACCAAAGCAAACGAGAAAGAAATGAAGGAGGCAAAAGAGACGGAGAGACAGGTAAGATATATACAGACTAAAAGCAGGAGTGAAACGTTTAATGATAATCCATTTCTAGTCTCGAATACAGGCTATAAAAGATAGAAGAACAGCAAAGGAAGAGAAGGAGAGGTATGAGAAATTAGCAGAAAAGATGCATAGAAAGAGGGTTGAAAGATTAAAGAGGCGAGAAAAGAGGAATAAAATGTTAAAGTCTTGATGATTGTAGAATGAAATTATGGGACTTTTTAGAGGGTTTTTAGTCATGTATATATAGTTTTTGTTCAGTTTTTCTAATGATTATGATGATGATGAATTCCTCTTATGACTGAAATGATGGTGAACTTCCCGATGACCACATAGATGACGAACTTCCCTATGACCACATAGATGACAAACTTTGATGGATAGTCATTCTTGATGATATAATGAATCAAGCTTGATTATTTTTGACAGGAAATCATGTGTCAATAGCAAGATTCATGGAAAACGATCCATTAGAGGAGAATGATGGCTCCACGCCTGCAAAGACAAGCAAGCCACGATCATGGACTTTTTCCCATTTCCGTCAACGAAATGGTGGATCTACAGCAAAAGCAATAATCAAATCTGCTTTGGGACATGAAATATTCCATTCAAAAGATACCGACGAGAGTCATGTTGACATACCTTCTACTCCACCATCACAGAGCTCCAACCCAGCAACACCGACCCCATCCCGACCAGTGAGTAGTAGTAGTTTCATTCCCACCCCTTTCCGCCGCCACGTCCTGAGTTCAGGTCTTGCATCCACGGTCGTAGAACCAAACAATCTCCATTCCGCACCACCTACATTCCTCCTCCCTCCTGGCTCTAACAACACCGTCCCCTCTCGTCCTACAACGCCAATATCCACAATCTCTCAGCACTTTCTCCTCCCCAACGCTCCCAACCCTCATAATCTATCTTTGACACCCACGAGATCGACATTCCTCTCCACTCCCACCACACTCGCCTCAACGACCCAAGACCCAGCTTCCACTCTTTCTTCTCACGCCTCTCGCCTCCCGCTAGCTTCACGCACCATCACGCCCCATGACGTCCAACACGAACAAACGCGCCTGAAAGCCCTGACGAGGTATCTGACCGACAATTATGAAAAAGCCAACGAGACCGCACACGAGCAGATCCGACGTCTCGACGGGCTGCATTCGGAACTCCTGACCACGTCTACGTCATTAAAACGCCGAGCGAACGAAGTGAGGGATTTATACACGAAGTACGAGAAGACGGCGAGAGATTTGAAAGGCGAGATGGATGCGGAGGTGGAAAAGGGAGAGGAGTGGTTTGGAGAATTACTCGATCGAAATCATGCGATGGATGATGGAGATAACGATACGGTAGAGAATGGTAATAAAGGCGAGGGAAGGAAATTGGCAGTGTTGAATGTGAAAATAGAGCAAGTTCAAGGCATTTCTATGAGAATTAGTAGTTCGAGAGAGAGGATGGTGGATGCGAGAGAAAAGTTGGATAGTATTATGAAGAATGTAGAGAAGATGGAGGAAAGTGAGAGGATTAGAAGAAGATGGTGGTTGAATGTCGTGTTTGGAAAAAAGACGTGGACGGTAATCGTTGTGATGATAGCTATTTTATCCTGTCTTGTGTTGATCACGAATCGGTCGGATACGATAAGATATGATGGATCGAATGTCGTCGAAAGACAACATCGTCATAAGATCAAAAGTTCTAATTATATGTTGACGGCACATGAGCAGACATGTGAAGAAAAAGAACGAGATAAGAAATGGAATAATGTACTAAAAGAATTATGAATGATTGATGAATATAACGTTAGCATGCCACAAGAGATGATTGGATAAAGAAATTCATATATAAAAGGTCCATGTATAATTGAAGAAGCTACAGAAACAATCGTAAAACCGATCAACAATAATGCATAATTTCCATTCCACTTCTAAAACATTAATGATCATTGTCTAATAAAAAAGCGTTTACAAAGCAAATGCACCGAGAACGAGAGCACCGACCATTCCAGCAGCGGCATTCATACGAGAAGCTGCACCTGTACCAGTAGCAAGAGCGGATCCAGTCGTAGATCCAGTGACTGATTTTGTCGTGGTGCCGGTGACTGTAGTACTACTTGTACCAGTTCCCGACGAAGAGCTGGAGGAGCTTATGGTACCATTCACGGCAACTGCGGAGGATAACGTCGTTTGAGAAGATGTAATGGTAGAAGTTGAAACAGAAGTGACGGTTGTAGAAGAGCCGCTCTTTGTATTTGTAGAAGTGGCGGTGGTTAGAGAAGTAGTAACGCTCGGAGAAGCAGACGAGATGACAGCAACCGGACCGCTGAATGAACTATCGACGTTGATTTGAGGACTGTAGTTGATGACAGAAGGATTTTCTGCATTGATAATCGCAAGGGCGTAGTTTCCCTTGGGAATATTAGTCGGTATAACGACTGTTACAACACCAGTATTGGCAGCAGATGCTATATCGGACAAACCATTAGTCATATGATTATATTATATATAAGAAGAGATGGAAAAGTAATGACTCACCAGTAAGAGTAGAGACTGGACGTAAATCCGTAGAAGCTCCAGTTTCCAACAATACATTGATACGTGATCCTTGAAGATTGGTCAATGTCAAAGTCAATGTTTGACCTGTAGTGAAGCCAAGTCCACCAGCAGGGATGTTAATTGCATTTGGGCCGACGGCTGTTTGAGCTACAGCCAAGCCAGAAATGGCAAGTGTAGCGAGAGTAGTACTTGTTTTCATTATTGTAAATATTTGAATGGATAAGTGAAAAACAAGAGGATTTTTTATATATCAACGAGAGTGATGATGATAGATTAACAAAAAACAAAAGACGACGAGAAAGAAAAACAAATAAAGTTGAATAGTTGTCCTGACAGGTGTAATTTACCTCACGCATGCACACGACGCACACTACTTCACTTGCTACAGTAACACAGACGGATACAAGGAGAAAAAACGGTTTCAGATCTGCAGGCTTGATGGAAACCAGCTCTCCCCGAAATTTATTACCCCACGTTGAAAAACGTTGCAGTAGCATTTTACTGTGGTACAATATCCAAGGGACAACGGGATAAGATTGCATGTTCCTATTCATATCTGCAACACCACCTTCTTCCTCCAAACATGAAACAGCTCAACCATTAGTGACAGTCCTTGGATATATTATATATGCCAATATTTGTGGTCATTGATCTGCAAAAATTGGAATGCATTTTCCATACAATTAAGCTCAAGGTTCTCCATGAACTGATCGCATAAAATCAACCAATAATCATATACAAGTATGTAGGAAGAATTATTAGTATTATATATTTTGATAGTCTATGAAAAAAAGTTCTATTACAATGATATCTTTTATGTGCATGATGATCAAAAATTACAAGTGCTTTACAGAAAAAAAGAACCAGCCTTTTCTCTCATGTATACAAAACCTCATGACTTTCAAAGTAAAAGACCAGCAATACCACACAAGATCAATGCAATAGGACTTGATCCAGTAAGTACATTAACAGCCTTTGCAGCAGCTGCTGTTGAACTGGAAGACACAGTAGCAGTCGTAGATGTTGCAACAGTAATTGATGTTGTTGCAGAAGATGTAGTGAGGGTAGGGCTTACAAATCCTGTTCCATTTGTAGTTGCCATTCCGAGTCCAGTTCCTGCAGATGGTGCAGCAGTCGTCATCATACTCGAAGTGTTTGTCAGGGCAGTAAGATTGTAAATGGCTGCACTATAGCTTGCAATCGCTGCTTGATAACTGGAAACAGAAGCCGAATTGGCAACTGCTGATGATAACGAGGCTCCAACTGATGATAGAGATGCGGTTATGGCTGATGCATACGCAATACTATTTGCATCACCACCACTGATTGAGAGTTGTGACGTGTATGCAGCATTACTGCCGGCGATGATTTGAAGATAATAATCTGTTCCATTTGCGTAACTTTGAGAGACTAGCCAGTCAAAACTGCCGGTCGCAGCTCCATCTAAAAATATCATCAGCGCATTGTCAGAGAACTGTTAGATCGATACACATACTGTAGACTGACCCGATTTGATTATATTTCGAGGTCTTGACCAGATTAATGACAACCGAACTTGAAGAAGAATTATCATGATTATATTTGAAGTTATAGGTTTTTCCACATGTTAGTGATGTTGTTTGGTCGGTGAATCCGAGATTGGATTGCGCAATACACAGGCTGGACAAAGTGACTGCGCACAGCGCGATGGATCGTAAAAAAGTGATCATGATGGAAGGGCTATGCAGCTTGTCGGTCCTCAGAAAACGGGATGTGGTTCGTGGATATGCGAACCCGTAGAATTAAATATTAAGATAGTTTGACGGTACAGTATTACAGTAGTTGACTTGATAGGAGGAATAAACGATCGATGTGCCGAGAAGTGAGGCGGAGTAGGGTAAATTAAGGCGCTATTTTTAAATACTAATAAAGGGAATAGGATTATGATAACAATAACAAATAGAAGCAGGGAATAGTCTGGGAAAGGAAAGGCAAGGCAAGAGCACGAGCCAAAGTTCGATATACTATCACGTGATCACCAAGTCTACCTCGAACGGTCTAGACTAACGTTAAAAATCATAAATTCGTTCTATCCATGCGGTTCATTAGTTTTTTGACATGTGTCCATTCTTCTGTACGTGCTAAGCTTTCTGCACCGCCAAACGCATTCCCAACTTCAAAAACCGTGACTATACCATCTAAGCCTCCGACTGCAACTCTCCTGCCTTGATTGTATTCCCAAGTCAATTTATTAAGAGACTTTATACCATATAGATCTTCCGAGAGATGACTTGGCTGAGCTGAGCATACTGGAGTCTCGGTATCAGTACTGAGATCAAAGATTTCGAGCTTTCCAGCCCCGTTGACGGAGCCAAAGAGCCCTGGCTTTACAGGTGACCATTTGACATCATAGACCACATCATCTCTTGGAATATCTAGTAGAGGCTTCTCTATTTGTATACCGCCAGCAGCAGTTATTGCAGTCACTATATGTGGTCGTATTCGCCATAATTTTATACTCCAATCGAATGATGAACTTAAAGCCAAATCTCCTAGATCAGCCTTTCCTCGATTGGGATGAAAATCGAGACCTGTGATCGGTGCTGTATGACTTTGATATATTGTTTTTTGATCAATTCCAGCTTTTGAACCTGCTTGATCATAACGATGGACTGGAACTATACTTCCGTCTTCTGTTCCCGCTAAAAAGTAAGTAGGATCTGCTTGAGGAAAACTTATACACGTAGGGGCCACTTCATCTATTTTTGTCCGTAACGATTGTGGCCAGGTTAAATCTAGATGTTCTTGTGGTTTTGACAACATGTCAAAAGACCAAGCACATGCAGTTCCATCTGTACTGACGCTAATTATATTATTGGCATTTTGAGTACCAACTACCGATAAACTATATATTGGATGAGCATGACCGCCTCTATCTCCCGCCAGTGGTGTTTTTTGGACAGGTGCGCCATCGTTAGATCTTTGTCGAATATCCCACATACAGACTTGGCCAGAATAAGTCCCGCCTAACACTATATTAGGATGATAAGGAGAGAATTGTGCACACAACAGATCACTAGTCGCTGTAAAAGTATATTCTGGTCTCGATGCCATATGTACATTCCATATGAGAGCTAATCCAGGTGCAGTATGGATGGAATTCGCGGCTTTAGTATAACTCGTCAACAATAACTCGGGATATTTATTGGAGAAATCCAAATCGCTAATCATGCGTTTCTTTGTTTGTTCACTTTGAAATTGTATGATTTGTTTTATACCTCTACCTCTTTTTCCACTTCCACCTCCTTCATCTTCAGCTTCAGTAGGATCTATATCTCTTGTTGCATAATCTGCGAGGACATCGTAATCCTCCTCCATAGCTCTTTCGATAACTTTTGTACTCCTTTCTACAAAGTCCAGAAATTCATCATCAGCACTGATGGCATGTAATTCTGTCTCGGTGAATCTTTTTAGTGGAAATTTCTTCTGGTCGTCTTCTTCAGACTCAACATTTGTTTGTGGGTCTTCTTTTACATGTCGTAATTCCTCTTCAATCTCTCGCCGTATATTAGCCCGTAAATCTTCTGTATTAGTACCCACATCTTGATCTCGCTGGTCAGGAGAAGTAACGTCTTCCGTAGTTTGTACACCTTTGCTATAAGTCACGACTTCCACCCTTTGTTCTGCCGGACTATCATACACAGTTCTCAGTTGCGCTATACCCAGTCTCTGTTCGTCTTTCTCGCCCGTTTCTTCTTTTGCAGATCCATTCTGTCGAGTAATAGTCGATTTGTCAGCCCCTCCATTCCTTTTTTCAGTATCATTATTATCATTGTTATGTATGTCGAATTGAGAAGAAGCAGAAGTCAAAGAACGAGGCCTGTCGACTAGACTTGCGACCAAAGAGTCCAAATCCGCTCTATTGATCGACGATCGTTTCGAAATGACATCCTCGGCGGAAGAATACGTAGATGTAACGACCGCATCGAGGGACTGTCGTGTAGATCGTAGATCTTTCTCACGTTGTTCTCGTTGACGCTTGAGATCCGCGAGTTTTGCTTTTTTAGCGAGGATTTCATCTCGTCGGGCTTGAGTCGACATGTTTATATATGATCGTCTGACATGTTCATATATGATTCTACAACAGACATGGGAAGCATATTTGTAGAAATCCTAGAGGTGAATTGATGTACTTGTACATGACGTGGAATAAATAATACATATCGCCAACCGTATTTATTAATGAATAATGCCTCTTACTTTTTTTGAGCTCAACATCGACTCTTCTACTCCATTAGCAATCTACGTCTCCTCCACTCAATTCAAAGCCATGGCATCGACCGGTATCAATGTATGGTCTTCTTACAAATAGAGATTGACTTCTGCATATACTAATCAAAAAATGATTTAGGTCTTGCGGTACTCTGCTTTGCCAGTTGGAATCTTTTACGGATTTTATCATCAACGAACGATTAACAATTCTGATAAAATAGCGGAATCACAAAAAGAGTATGCGCGTAGAGAGGATTTGATACGGAATGCTAAAAAGGCGTGGGAGGAGAAGAATAAAGACAGCCAGAAAAAGAAAGAAAAGAGTATATTTAGACTAGGAAAGGATGAGGAAAATGTTGATGGTGAGTTGACGCATATGTTCTATCGAGGATAAAATAGTTGCTTACCAATGAATACAGTCGTGTCACAATTAGAAAAAGGAACGTTTGATCTAGAAAAGTTTCTGGCGTCAAAAGCAGAAGCATGATTGCATTTTTATTAAAAAGCGCCTAGAAGCAACCAATAAGTTAAAGTCATGACTTTTGTAACAATGTACATTTCTATGAATGGCGAGACCGATACATATATAAATACAAGAAAACCCAAATGTCATGATTTTATAATACTTCGCCAACTATCCTTGCAGCTTCTTTATAAGTCTTTAATAACTTTTCGCATTTTTCCCTTTCACTTTTTATAGCATCATCTTCGTAAAGGAGCTCTTGAAACAAGTCCTCCTTGTAAAGTTCACTGACCAATCTATTTTGTACGACATCCTTACTATGGTTAACTAACAAATGCATGACAGCCTTTGGAACTTGATCTGCAATAGTTTCTCGAACAATGTTAAAATATGATGAGATTAATCGTCGGATTAATTCTGTTTCCAAATGTTCACGTTCTGTCATTGCAGGTGTATCACTTTCAAGTTGTGGCTATGTAGCAAATCAGTATTATATTATAAAACTACTTCGAGATAAAAAGAGTGGTGACTTACAAAGGCACTATCAACTAGACCATGATCAAAGTCATCAGTGGAAGTATCTGCAACGGATACTGAATACGATCTTGTATCTCCTCGTCTAATACTTGTCGAAAAGCTAGCCTCGACATTTTGATTGACATGACGTACATTACTATTTTGTAGTGACTGTAATGCTGCTGAAGGTAAAGGTAATGGTCCTACAGATTGTTGTTGTATACCGTCCTTACCGAAAAAGTAATTTAGGAAGCTGTCCTTAGCTCCCGCAGAAGATCCAAATCTGGTTGGTGAGCCATTTCTTAAACCATTGGTCATAGTCGTAGATTGTCTCGTTGCCGGCGACATACTTCGACTAATTTTGATCATTTTCGAACCATCTTTCTCGTCCTCTTCATGTACATTATTGACTTCGTGCCTTTTCTTTTCTCGCTTTCGCCTTTCCTCATTCATTTGATGTTTCTTTTGTTTCTCTTCCTTATCATTGATGACAGAACTCATAGCAGCTGCAGCACCTAGAAAATTAGGATGATTGGTGTTGATATATGCTCGTTGAATTGAAATTAAAGACTCGACATACGATGAACATGGTCCAAGACGTTCTCGAAGAAGATCGGATACAACTTCGATTAATTTAGCTTGAAGTTTGGGATATCTGGCTAATCCTGTTGAACCACAAGTATGACATATCTTGATTAATTCTTCATACACAAGTTCCACACATCTTTGACTTGGTACTTCCAACAATTTGATCTGCGGTTTGACAAGAAGGTCGAAAGCCATTTCTGGTACAAACAGGCTTGGTCTTGGTCCAGTAGAATTTCGAATAGCTGTACGTATGTCTGATACGGATAGATTACAGGTCGGATCAATTGTCTCTAGAGAATTACCAAAAACAGAGTTGAAAATGTAATATATTCTGGCTCCACCACATAATTCTTTTGTCGAGATTTCGGATGATGTACCGTCTATAGATGAAATGAATGACGATGCAAATCTTGTCATTAATTGTAAGATCAACGATCCGCGGTGCTCTTTCCCGGTGAAAGCCACATCACCATAACTTGCCAATTCTTGTTGAGTCTGACCCATCAATGTATTTAATCGAGCCTTTATATCTGGCAGCCTCTCGCGAATGTGCGTCATCAAAGTTGTGTTTAATGTCCGTGCCAAGTATTGTGTTCCGCAACGACTAGCCATATTCCTATACGCAGGATGCATCTTGAAAAACGATCTCTCAGCTTCGAGAGCCTCTGTGAGTGATTTGTTGCCTTGTATATCTTGCTGTGATCGATTGACGACACCTATGAAGCCCAACTTCAAAGGATATACCCTTCCTGACAGAATATCCATCGCATTAGTGCCATGATCCATCAAATCCAGTTTTGTAAGTACACCAATCGTTCTTTTTCCTGTCGGATCAACATGTCTGGCAAGTTTCAGCGCTTCAGAGTTGACGAGATCTACGTTTGCCGGCGATACTGCCAATACGATCGAATTTGGCTTTGCAATATATTCTGTGATCAGATTTCTTGTCTGTTTCTCTATATCTGATGGTTGATCGCCTATTGGAACCTATAATTCAATGTCAGGACCTGTCTCTGCCACTGTATGAATTGACTGTATCTACCTTGGTCAGACCTGGTAGATCTACCAACGTTAAACTCAAGACATGCGGGGAGTATATTTTGAGGTTGATAGGCTGTCTGTTAATGCCTTTGTTTGAGCCAGCTATTCGACTTGTCTCGTTTTCAATTTCTCTTTTTACCTCCAGGAAATCGTACCACCTTCGACCTGGAAGGTGGCTAAATTCTGCCCATTCGTCTTGCGCTGTGACCGTAGAAGGTGTACCCTCACTATCGGAACGGTTTTCAGGTATGTTAATTAATTGTAGAATCAATGGCCGACGTGTTACTATTCCAGAACCCCTAGGCAGAAAATCTCTACCAACGATATTTTCCAACACAGATGATTTACCTGATGATTGTGACCCAACTACAACCTGTAATGTAGGTAAGGATGGACGTTTGTGATATGGAATTTATAAATTGCTTACTATTTGTGGTAGATCTAGTGAATCATTGCCAATCGTGTTAAACACTAGGTCTTGAAGTTTATTGACTGTGCCTAATAGATCTTCTCCGAGGGAGGCCATGATAATATAATGATATAATTGTCAATGGTGCTATCTCAGCTTCACATAGGTAAACATTGATTGCTATAACTACTAATTTTGAGTTTACCCAAAAATCTTGGCAGATGTCACGTGTAGCTGAAGGAGTTTGTTCGGAAAATCCCGAATCATACCTTGCCCTAACAAAGGTTCTTTGGTAAATCAGCCGTCATGAGATGCATGGATCGACAAACGACGTCAGGACTTTCCTTTCCGATCAACGACGTCAGGACCCTCATCTATATGTGCATCGTTTCATGTCTTGTCGATCGTTCGAGCCGTAGCAAGAAGCTACAAAGACTCTGCATTCGCATACATTGATGTGAGACACGAAAAATGGCTCGGTCTGGGTAATGGTGTCCATAATGTTGTGTAACGCCTCAATGTTTGTTATGATGGATCACAACCTAACAAGTGGAGATTCTATTTTCCATATGTGAAACTTCGTATTCACACATAACGTTGTCGCACATATTTTTTTTAAGGTTTATCTGTGTTTGCTTATCTATGCAAGGTGGCAGATAACGCAACAAATAAGCTAAAGGGTAAAAAATCAAAATTCCCGCGTTATTCCCCACACCAAAATCCAATTTTTTTTTCATACAAAGGCTGGTCGATTCCCACGCGACAGGTTCCTTTCCTTTTTCCATAACATTCCTCCTTTTACAAAACTTTTCCACGCTTTTACCAAATCTTCACCAAATAAATCAAAACTTTACAACCATCTACTTTGCAGATTGAATGGCCCCTTCGGCCATAGAAATCGAATATATAACTGAGGACTCATCTGTCCATAATTCTAATGAACATAATATTGAAGAAAACGTCGCATTTGGCGGCGAAGATCAATGGTTCTACAACGTCAAAAGCAAAAGGTTCGACCTGTCTCGTGGCAGTCGTAGAAAATTGATTCTCGATGCTGATGATGGTATTCGCAACCACCGAGGCGTCGAGATCGACCCATCCAAAACGGTTCTCGTAATCGTTGATATGCAGAACTATTTCATCCATCCAAAATACCGTGATCATTCAGGTGGTCTTGATGCTATCATACCACTTATGAGGGTCATTAACCGATGCCGAAAGCTCGGTATCCAACTTGTTTGGTTAAACTGGGGGATTGATGGAAAGGATTTGAAAGAAATGCCCGCAGCCGTTCAAAGAGGGTTCAATACTTCCTTGATCATCCAGAATGGTAATGGCTGGCATGTTGGTCTTGGTGCTGACCTTGGCGACGATGAAGGTCGTTGCTTATGGAAAGGCAGCTGGAACGCTGAAGTCTATCCACCACTTAAAGATCTCATGATTGACGAGGACCTTTCCTTTGACAAGGCGAGAATGAGTGGACTATGGAGCCCGGAGCTACCATTCCACAAATACTTACGCGAAAGTGGTAAAAAGACTCTACTCTTTGCCGGAGTGGTAAGTTTCAGCCAGATCTTATTATTGTTTAATCATAAACTCATATTGGTACAGAATGTCGATCAATGCTTACTCGGAACTCTTACGGATGCATACAACTGGGGCTGGGACTGTCTTTTGCTTTCCGATTGTGCAGCCACAATGACGGGTCTTGGTGCCGAAGCACTCTGCGAGTATAACATTTCGTGAGTCATACCATTTGCAAACTTGCTAATGACAGCCCGCTAATTGATATCTAGTCAAAACATGGGTTTCGTCACTGACAGCAAGGCATTTGTCGACGGAGAAGTCACTCTAGACCTATAAAATTGCATATTATATCAACAACAGCATTTGTTATTGTAGCATCATCAGCATTTTCATCATCATCTTCGACCAGCAAAGCCATCTTCTTAACGATAACGACCAGACGTTTCACGACTTTATATTTGTTATTTAAGACAGCTGATCCGATCTACACCATGGAAAAAAAGGCGCATCGGTTTACGATATACCCAAATCTCATATCAATAAAAAAAAGCATGGTAAATTTATTTGTCTCGTCTTTACAAAAATATTTAAAACATCAACCATGCTTTTCTTCCCTTTTATTGTCTTTGTTTTTTTTCCTACTGAACTATTGTAATGTCTCAATCATCATCGTCTCGGACGAGTTTGAGTTAACATTCAAACATAAAAAAAATGATGAAAAAGGATCTATTCTTGTATCTAGATATTTGCAGACAGTCACATAACAGTATCACAAAGACGAAAAAGTTTTTATCCCAGGGCGCTCAAAAGAGGCCTGTACCCTTTCTCCTCTCCTTTATTGATATTCATGTGACGTCTGCCAACCAACAACCGGGTAAGTTTTGTTATCTCTGCTAACTTTTCTATGTATGTTCTTAGCAGATCAATTGTCACCAACAATTATTAACAACAAAACTATATTTCTACTCTCGGTGAGTTTATGGTAAGTTTATTCCTTTCATTTCTTTTTTCTTTTTGGGAAAAGTCGCAAATTTGGCTGCGGTGGGGGAATTATTGTTTTTTTATTGCTGTAAATACACAATGTAGATCAGTTTAGCAAAACTCTATTTATTTTCTCCACCACGGTCGTTTTTCATTCCTATTGTTTGGTTTGACGTTGCTTGTAATTACGTCAAGGGTAGAATATTCCAACTTTATTTTTCACCACGCAAAAACATGAATGCAAATTTTTTCATCTTTGTGGATCACTGGAAGCAGCGTAAGAGGATCGGTCGATCTGCAATCGAGGGATGTATCGTTTACCGTAGCCAGTCATGTCCTGTCTGCAAATGTAATTGCATGACGATATTGTAAGGCTACACCAGAATTACTTTAGCTACATGGTATGATATATGATCAAAAGACTAGCAGATCAGAATAATTTATAGTCTACATATAAACATCAATCATCGACATCATTATTATAACTACTCTCCGTTTTTTTCCCTTTACCAAGTCCAAATAAACTCATTGTAGCTCTTCGTTTTCCCATCATTTTTGAAGATAAATTATATTGTCCCGCTTTACTACTCGCAGTCTGTGTAGCAGTGTTTTCGCTCTCTTTTTGCTTCCCACCGTCAACGTGTTCAACGTCTTCTCGACTCTTTTGAATATAATCGCCATTTGTCGAATTATTAAATTGGTGGTTGAGGTTCAATTTACTGGTTCGGACAATGTATTCTTCTTGTTCAGTATCGGCGGTGATGTGATCACTTACACTCCTCATATTACCATTTGATGAAGAGACTTTGGCGACTCTGGGATCATTTCTGGCTAGACTTCCATCCGAGAAGCCATTCTTGATCATTTCTTCAATCTTCTTTGCTTGCCATGCTTCCAAATCAGCTCCTTTGCTTGATGTGTCGATGTTGTGCCTTTCTTGTTCGTTCACAAAGCCGTCCCTATCCGTGTTGTCGATGTTGCCAGGTCGATCTGTCTCACCTTTACTCGTTCCTGTGCCTTCAAACTCTCTTCTAATCCTTTCATAATGAGCTAGTTCCTCTCTAGATACACTCAAAACTAATTCTCCTTCGGCGAGGTGAAAATCTTCTTCTCCAACCAAGACTTCCAAATCTGAATCTGTAGCATAATGATCAAAGAATTGTGCTGTAGTGATAATCTTGCCCCCAATCTTGGGGGGTAACGAATTCATTGCGTCGACTTTATCGTCTATATTCCGTGTACATCTTGTTATCGCTTTCAACATGGCATCGGAACATAACGCATAGAAATCTGCTCCGGTATAAGTGAACGGTAATGTTGATACAAAGTTCGACAGTGAAAGTGACGACGAAAGGCTAAATCTATCGAAAGAGTCTTGTTAGCAAACCTGCATATGAAACGTGGAAGAATTGACATACTTTCTAGTCAAAGCCTGCATGATTTTCAACTGCTTATCATCAGTATCGGGTATTCCAAGATAAATCATCTTGTCAAAACGACCAGGACGTAAAAGAGCTTGATCGAGAAGATCTGGTCTGTTAGTAGCACCAATGACAAACACTCCCGCACCACTTCCATTGTCGTCATTACCACCGCTCATACCGTCAAGTTCAGCAAGGAGCTGACTGACTATCCGGTCCATCACACCTCCACTATCACCCTGGTTTCCTCTTTTTGGTGCTACAGAGTCCAACTCGTCAAAGAAAATGATACATGGCCTTGCATCACGAGCACGTTGAAATACTCTTCGGACATTAGCTTCGGATTCACCTATATACATGTTTAACAACTCAGGACCTTTGATGGAAAAGAAATTGAGGTTAAATTCCGTTGCGATGGCTTTGGCAAGTAGAGTCTTTCCTGTCCCAGGTGGACCGTAGAATAGAATTCCACTTCTCTTCTTTAATCCAGTTGAGAATAATTCTGGATTCGAAAGGGGCAGTTGGATAGTTTCCATTATGGTAGCCTTTACATGTGATAAGCCTCCAACATCCGACCATTGAACGTTTGGGATCTTTGGTGCTCCTATTGAATCGCCATAGTTCTTTCGTGCTTCATCCACAGCTTTTGTAAAATCATTAGAAGTTACACACATGATTGATTCACCACCTGCAATCTCTATATCTTTTAATGCAATTGAATATTTAGATGCTAATGATTCAAGCCTAATTGACCGAAGAGTTATCGCTCGTTCTACAACATCAACAAGATCTCCAGCAACCAATGCTGCCGTTTTGATGGCTATCGCTTTCAAATTGACATCCGCAGCTAGTGTGATGTTAGACTTTGTGACGATAGATCGCAAGATTGCTTCTCTCTCATTCTCATCCGGCACAAAAACCTCGATCTCATGCGTAAAGCAGGCTTTTAGTTCGTTGGAAATCCTATCTCGATCTGTTGTAGTGGCTATCAATATGCGTACATCTTTGATCATAGTTTTGATGCTAGTAATCATCTTCAAAGAAGTTATGGCTTCAACATGCCTTATAGAAAAACAAATGTTGTCATTTCCGCATTGCAGTGCTCTTTCCACACGACTCTCGAATGTACCGATCATAGAATTCTCATCTTCTGTCGTTATATCATATGCGTCAATCTGAACTTTATGTACACCTAAATCATCACAAGCCTGAGATATTATACTTGATTTACCTGATTGCCTTTGTGAGGAGTACAACAGCACAAATAAAGGTGGAACACCAAGCTGTAACGCTCGAAAACTTATGGCGGTTGAAACCAGTTCCTTCACTCGTCTACATGTACTTGACACGTACCTCGGAGGTGGTGACGTCAAATAAGAATAGGCTTTCTCTTTTGGCATCGACCATATACCCAAGTAATAGGGCCAAGTACTCGAATTCGTCGACGGGTTTCGTCTTCGTTCGGTACCTGATTGATGTATCTTGGTTGTCAGGTGATCCATTAGCATAAGGCCTCCCCAATCAACATTCACATCTTTGTCCTCGGTCACAGTTCCAGTTAGGGTGCCGACCTCGAACCAGATAACTTCTGCGCCTGTTTTCTCTTGAGATTGTAAGCATGACGATAGGTGTTTATTTTGTGTATCCGTAGAGTTAGGCAAACTACGGCTCATGTTCTCGTCTACAGGTATAGCTATAAGATCTCCAGTCTTGACCAGTCGCTGCTTTGCTTCCAAATGCGACAGCAAACCAAGAAACACATTCGAATCTATGGATTTCTCCATCGATAGCGGGCTTTGGATCTTCATCAAGCTAGCTTCCAAAGCAATTGGAGCTATCGATAAGGCAGGTGCGGCTTTAACTTGAATATAAGGACAATCATCCATGTTTAGCAAAAGTATAGGTGACATGTAGACAAGAGAAGAGGTTTTGATACCTTGACCAATTGCGGGTCCGTGACTTCTTGGACTGGATGGCTGATTTGATGCCTTTTTGAATACATCAGGGAGTCCATATACTCTGACATGCCTTGATATTTTCACAGCTAAATTCCCCAACAATGCAGAGATGTTTAGATTATGGACAACTGTAGAATTTGGATCCTCTGCGTGACATATTTCCACCCAATCACCCGAAAAGCAGCCTAACCGAGCCAAAATTGACATTTCTACATAGATACGAGCTTCATCGTCTTCAAAGGTCTTCGGCTGCGGTTGTAAAAGCTGTTCCGGTATCTTCTCAGTCAATCCTTGCGTTTTGAGTATAATGGGCCGTGAGATCAATCCTCCCCTTAGTGTTACACTCGTCATATTTGAAATCACTGAGCCAGGAGTGTGGACACCATTGTTAAACCTTGGTGTAGTCGAAAAACCCGAGTTCAATATTCCGAAAGTTGGACTTGTCAATGATATTGTCATTTCGGGATCATCGGATAGACTATCTTCAGACTCATCTACAATATTAACATTTTCAGATTTACTATTCGAGACTGGCTGGTGAGAGGATGTAGTCAAGACATCCTCTGCAGCAGTGTGAAAGTCAGTATCCTCATCTATCTCAGCCATTCGATTTGCAGGGAGTTTAAGCTTCCGGTCAACAATTGTGTTTAGATTCAAATTGACGATGACTACCTTTGTATCGTGACATACAATCCCTTGAGACACTGGCTCGCATGCTCGAATCGTCATTGCTATGCGGCGTTCACTATTGATGTTTCGAGTATTTATAAAAAAAGTATCTCTACTATGAACGATTTCACGTTTGCGTAAAACGTCTCGAACAATCGTAGTCTGATTCTGCTCTATTGTTGCTTCCTTACGTGGGGCGGACTGTCTGATGTCATGCTCAATCCTCCCATGTTCGATATTGTGATCCAGTACGACGTATATCGTATCCAAAGGAATTGGCGTTACAGGTGTGACAACGACATCAAGCAGGGTCTTTTTGCGAGAGAATACCCTCCGAAGGTCTGACTGATCTCTTATTAAACTATGAATCCATATCGAACTCGTTGATAATTGTACAGTTCGATCTGTCAATTTATCTGCTATTTCACAGGGTAAGATGGTCCAGCGAGGTCTAAATGGGATTGATTTCTGTTCTGAGATCGCAATGTAAAATCCCTGATCAGTCTTAAGTTTGTGGTTGGAATTAATCCACAATTGTTCGGAAAGATCATTTGATATCTGAACATTTCCAGATCGCGAGTCATTCAATTGGAGTGTAATAGCGACTTTTCTAGTGTGTCGATCCCATCGCTTACGTCTCGGTGAGTGATGAGTATTATGCATGGCTACATAGTAATAATACTGAAGTCGACGGTCATGGCGTCAAAAGGTTACTTTATCATGGTGGAGCAGAGTCTATCTCTAGAAGTAATTGAGGATTGCATGCCCGTTTCCCCACTCTAGAGAATACTGTAGATTCGGCCTTTCTCAATGCAATCTCTAGTGGTTTTGAATTCTGACTTATGTCGTATTACGCCGACATGTATATCATTTTCAACTTGTAAAGCCTCCACTATATACTGAATTACGTCATCTAAACAAAGGTAGGTAACTTACGCTAAAGGAACATGTTCTTGTAATTTTTTAGCGTCCTATAACTTATTCCATTGCTTGCTCGCATCCTTGTTTCGGGGCATTTGCCTTTGTACCTCTAGCTCATCCTTTAATTTATGACTGCGCGCGGCTTGCTCGGACGAGGTTAAACTCGTCGATTGATCACAATGCCCTTTCTACCAGTTTCGAAACGTCACACTCTTCACAAGCAAAAGAATGATCCTTTGGTGCAGAGTAATTACGAAAAACAATCAGAAAGACTTGGTCAATACACGAATAGTCAGGATGAGACAGGGGCAACCAAAGCAGTCGAAGCGCTATTCGTGACAGCACAAGATCCTATAATAGAAGTTGTCAATGGCGGAAGACTTCCAGCCGTGCCCATCGAGGAAGCAATCAGACTGAACAGATTGAAGGCTGCTGTTGAAGGTGTAGACGTCGGAACAAAGCTACCTGTCCAGTCAGGGGTTCGCGAGTCAAGAGATGGTACCATACATGGGGCAAGTTCGCAAGAGATACTTCGAGAATGTCAATCTGTCAAGCCAGGAGCTGAATTAGGTAGTGCCAAACCACCTTCGCGGACTGATCCATTGTTTCCACCAGTCCCTTTATACGGTCCTTCTTCCCCTATTCGAACCATACAGTGCTATTTCTTTCGATTTAGCAGTTTCTTCCTTTCTTTGGCTTTTCTGTGCACAATCGTTTTGGGTGCTATGTTCACGAGTGTTCCATCCTTTACACGAAGATTATGTTTACAATGTATGCAAAAAGATCCCGACGCTTCGAGACCCTTTTACAAAGAAGAAAGGAAGAGAAAGGCGCAACGCCAGCAGGATATCATGGCATACAATAATTCATCAAAGGTTGACCAATACAAAGGTCCAGATCCTCTCATTTGTGGTGCTAGGTATTATGCTAGACGTGAAGGGCTTGATCTGGAGACTTATGAGGTGCAAACAGAAGATGGCTTTATAATCGAACTTCAGCATGTTTATGATCCAAAAAGTCATCAGGAATTATCAGAAAAGCGACGGCGATATCAGTCGCCAGATATTTTCAATACTGATCCTGAGCAAGACAAAAAATATGATTTACCGAAACAATATCCGGTTCTATTGATGCATGGACTTCTCCAATCATCAGGAGCGTATTGTTGTACTGGTCCAGGAAGCCTCGCTTTCTACCTCTGTAAATCTGGTTATGATGTGTGGCTGGGTAATAACCGCTGTGGCTTCACACCTAAACATGTAATGCTAGACTATTCTGATCCAAGAATGTGGGCTTGGAATATTCGACAGATGGGTGTACTTGACCTTGCCGCCCTGATATCTAGAGTATTATCTGAAACACATTCGCCAAAGTTAGCGTTAGTAGCGCATAGTCAAGGTACTACACAGACATTTGTCGCATTAGCAAAGGAACAGCGACCGGAGTTGGGACAAAAGATCAGTGTCTTTTGTGCATTAGCACCAGCAGCTTATGCAGGTCCACTAATCGACAAAGCCTATCTCAAATTTATTGGGATGCTCACTCCAGGATTATTCAACTGTGTATTTGGTATTCATGCGTTTATACCAATTATGATGCTGATGCATACTTGGCTGCCCGGGAAGTTATATGCGAAAATGGGCTATCTTGTCTTCAATTTTCTGTTTGATTGGTCCGACACGAGATGGGACAAAGGTCTACGAGATAGATGCTTTCAATTTGCACCAACATATGTCAGTTCAGAGTCTATGCGATGGTGGCTTGGACGAGAATCCTTTGCTAAGCAACAGTGCATCTTATCAACTCAAAATGAGGGCAAACTCGAAGACGACGAGGACAACCTTACTGAAGCACAGATGAAATCAGACACAGGTTCAGCCTCTAGCAACTCCTCCGAAGATGGAATAAAAGGCACGGATGACGATACTAGTTCGGATTTGGAGGAGAGGAGTAAATTTGCATGGTATAATGACAATTTCCCACCTCTTGCCATATGGGTAGCTGGCAATGATAAACTTGTCGATGGACCACGGCTATTACGTCGATTCAATCGTGGTCGAGAACCCCACGTGAAACTTGTACATCAAAAAGTCATTAAAGATTACGAACATCTTGATGTAATATGGGCAATGGATTGTATTGATCAGGTTGGTGTAGAAATTAGGGACATAATATGGAAGACTATGCCCAGTCAATCTATGGAAGTTAGCAAACCTCCAGTCGATGTAGGAGCAGCATTTTCTGTCAATAATGGTGTGAAAAACTCGCGGGCAAATGTCCAGGAATCAGAATTGGAAGATGATGAAAAGGCAGATCTAAGAATCACCCATGAGGCCATCGATGGTACCACGACTACCCAATGAAACATATGAATCAAACCTAGCTCTTTTTTTGACATATTGAAACTTGTAAATTTATGCGCGCAAAGTAGTTTGTATACTAAAAATAATCAATGCCATTTTTATAGCAACGGTTTCTCATGCATGCAGTACATGATGTATCTCTTCGTCCGACCGTTATTTGTCCCAAAAAGGCTATTCATCTAGCTGGATCGACAAACTGCCCCGAAAAAAACGATCGTCGGTTACAGTATTAGCCACCGTTAGAAGTTGCTGTCTCCAGGACAAGTATGTTATTCGTCATCGATCTATCTATTTCATTCGTATTTTCATAAGTTTTTGCCTCTATCCTGATGCCTTCTTCTGTCTACATATCACTGAACCACAATAACAACAATGTCTAAATACCAGGGAGATTCTGGTAATAAACCAACTAGAAGACAATCAGTCTTTGGTAGGGTTTTCAGTAATTTCCAATTTGGCGAAAAGAAGAACATATCACGTCCGAGCTCAAAAGAAGGACCTTTAAGCGAACGGGAACTTGAAAAGACTGGAAAAACAGTAATAGCAGTGGAAGAAGAAGAGACGACTACTGATAGCAATTCAACATACGGCAACAAGTCCTTGACATCGACTATAACCGATGTATTTAGAAGACCTTCGGAAGGATCTTCGAAAAGCCGACAATCATCACCAGAACGACAATCTTCGACATCGTCGGCTGGAAGGAAACAAAGCTTCTTTCACAGTAGCAATCCGGATTACGATTCGGAACAAGCAGGATCACTGAAGCATCCTGTTCCAAATGTTCCAGACAACAGAAGACAGAGTTACGTTCCACGGAACGCACAAGCATCGTTTTTGAGAACTTTTCAACGTGATACACCGGAGAACAAGGACAAGGCAAAGTCACCTACTGCTCCGAGCACACCAAATAGCACACGGACAGGGCACAGCACACCTTCCGAGATTGATAACAACAGTCTGACTGTGCCATCAATTAGAAGACCTTCTGGTATGACGTCAAACAATATAGCACCAAGGTATATGCGTTCTGCCTCGAATCCGATGAAGAGCGACGGCAACAACCCAGTCAAATCTGCACGAATGAATACAGATCAATATGCACAATGGCAGAATAGTGTAAATGCTAGAGGAATGATGGGTCAAAAACCCGGTGAAACAATGACAACAGATGAGATGGACGCTGCCTCTTTCAGACTTGCTTCTAGAAAGCTGAGCGCTATTGTTGATACTCGACCAGGATTAAAGCCAGTGATTGCCAAAAGGGGTAGAAGACAAACGATGATTGATACAGGAGTTGGGTACCGAACAACCGATACCAAAAATGAGAGTGGAGGTCAAAAAAATTATTTTATTGATGACAAGACGTCGCCGATAAGTCCAAGTTTCGGCGTGCAAATACCTGTCCGTGCGAATTTCTCACGTACAAATAGTGGCAATCGACAATTACATTCACCTACGGAAGAATCAGACTCTGAATTGGAAAGTCTAGGATTTCATGGGGCCGTACCAGTTTGATCTTTTTGATTATCATTATTATTAGTCTATTATTATTATTTCGTATTTATGACATGTACTCGATCCGTTTTATTTCTACTAGTATAAACTTTTTGTCTAGTCACCCGTTAATGGTTTGAGAAAAGGCCCGCGGATCTCTTGACGTCACTGCTTTTCATGTGATTGGCCATGATTTTTGATGCGCATACTGTGTGTTCTATTTTTAACATGGTTTGGGTTATCTCATGAATCAGACGCCCCGCGAACTATTCACCGTGTGACTCATGTCCGAATAAAGTTGGTTCCGTCTGAATAAAGTTGTTTCCGTCCGAATATAGTGACGGGCCGAAAAAGCAAGTCCGAATTCGGTTAGTAAAGGGGTGAAGCCTTCGCGGAGCGTCTGAGGGACAATGGTGCGATTTTCGGCCAAACGTGCTTACCACCTATACTCCCACCACGGTTCACGGTATAATAGACGACGTGAGCGGTTTCAAAAGTTGACGTTGTTCTGCATTAGACTATAAACTATTTATTACGCGAGCTTTTGAGCCCGTAGCACTACTGTATCGCGCTAGCGAATGAACTAACTACAAAATTCTCTAGTACCAAACGTGGAAAATTCTAGT